>BNJU01004455.1_pt1 | contig 392531 bp, 720 predicted proteins | sample 8539281 | NCBI WGS metagenome assembly BNJU01 (sample SAMD00202456, study PRJDB9452) | human saliva metagenome | isolation source: human saliva | place: Japan | reverse complement strand
GTTACGTATTGCTAAGCCTGTCATAGATTTCTATGGGGATTGAATGACTTTAAGGAAACCAGCACGGTATGGTGCTGATCCTCAGCCGTATTCACGACAGGGTTTTATGGACGCGATGCGCAATGTCAGCATCGCCGTCGACGGCAAGACTTCGGATATACGATACCCGCCAAGCCCAGAACTGATTTTGCAGGCATCAGGCAGGCGTTGAGATTATTAGGCAAGAGCTCAGTTAAAGAAATCGGACAAAGAAGAAAATTATTGTGCACGTGCTGCGCCGGGTCGTCATTGAATTTAGAAGGCGACAGGCAGTAGTTAGAGCATGACCCGCAGCAACAAGGAGGTGTGCCAGTGATTCATGGATACGTCGGCGACCGCTTCGGCGGGCTGGACGGGCACGACTTTGAAAAGAATCAACATCAAGATACACATGATTTAATGCAGAAAAGAAAGAGAAGGCTGGTGCAAGACGTGCCCAGTCTGTAGAACGTCGCGCGGCGCGCGGCCAGTGAGCACGATATGCGGAAGCGATTCACCTGACCGACGGCAGGGCGGCAATGGGCATCACGGCTCGGTATGCTCGCGATGGGGCGCCAGGATACGGACGTGTGATGGAACACGCCTCATCCCGCGGGCTACGGTGTGGCCATCGCAGGCCACGTAAGCGGCGCCGCCATCAATGGCGAGCGCATCGACCGTGTATGGAATCCTATTGCGAGAGGCGATGGACCCGGCCGTTACCGGCGTTTAATCTGGAATAACGATAGAAAGAGGACTGTACGCAAAAGCGGCAGTCCTCTTTTCGTATGTGCGTCGCCTATGAAAAACAAAACGGGCGGCGTGCGCTTTCGCGCGCGGTCAGGAGCTTTTCGATACGGCTCCTCGTGTGGAAGGCTTGGCGTGCTGTAAGGAGGCCGCCCTTTGAGGCGTTCAATTTTCTTGTGCAGCATATGGCGAACCGATGCGCGCGCGTCCTCCTCGTCCGTGTGTAGAAGTCGCCTGCTCCTGCGTGATTCCTCGATGCGCTTCGCGTTCTTCGACGCCGGGCAAGCTCGCTGGCATAGAGCCATGGTCGTGGCGTGTTCGTAGACGCGCAGCCCCGGCGCACCAGTATAGCCCGCCTCGTGCGACGGATTCCAGCTCTTGGAGATCCTATAGATGATGCGATCGGCGGCGCCGTTGACTCGCGCCGAGCAGCTTCATCTTGATGTTCTCAAAGAGCGTGTAGTCGATGCTCGTGGTGGATTTTCCGCCATAGTTGCCCTGCGTTCAGTCTCTGACGAGCGCTGTATATTTCGTGCGCTCGTCGCTGGAATTGCAGTACATCCAAGTTTTTCCAGTGCGACGCCCATATTCTTCATCATACGGATGGAGGAGGCCAGCGTCTGCGTCTTTGGCTATGCTCTCACGTCTGCCTTTTGCTTTTGCGCCTTTGACGTTCTCCTTCCTTGAAGCCGGCTTTCCTTCCATCATCTCATTGCGAAAGCCGCGTAGCTGTCTCTTTTCATTTTCTTGTTTGATTCTCTGATTGCTTCGTCGATTTCCCGTACCCGTGATCGTCGCATATATGCCCGTCCATGTAGCCGAGAAATGCTTTGATTTCTTCTGCCACGTCGTTCACAGCATGCCCTGGTGTTCAGAAAGACGGTCGGTAACCGTCGGCGAGTTCGGAGCGGTATCTTCTGCGCAGATGTTCTTTCGGAAGGTGTAGATGCCGTCTTTTACCGAAAGGGTCAAGCGTGATGAAATGATGATGGTCTTGTTCAGGTCGTCATAGTCCGCACCCTGCCGTGGAGGTCGGAGTCAATCAAGTGGATTGCATAGCGTGCGCTTGAAGAGTTCACCGGAGCATGAACCTGCATTTCGATGCGTTGTAAACCGCTGCGCACGTCGCGCACAGGTTATCCACACGGACAATTTTTGCTCTGCAGCGTGCGTCTATGATTTTTCTTCTGCTTGAGATAGTGATGCCCCGATTTCCACATGTGCAAAATCTCTTGAGCAGGTTCATATGCTTTGATAATTTCAATATTTACTTGAACATGTAGTCATCTTGAATCTTTCAGTTCTTCCCCAAGGCTTGATGCGGCACTGATGCCTCCGCGAATTTTATTTTATTTTACGGTCGCCTATGTAAGCACAATATTCCGTTTTGTTTACAGAGCAGGATGCACAGTCTATAATGAAAGAGCAAGCGACCGCGAGTCCAGTCAAGCCCGGGAAGGGGCGACCGCTGGGCAACTTTCGGCGGCGCAACGTCCGCCAGCGGTCGTCGTGTAGTTTACCATAAAGTCCAGAAGCCGCTTTTCCGAAGGGTGACCGATTAAAATCTCGTTATGGCGGCGCAATGTCCACAAAGTGGACGTTTGTGTGTTTACTATAAAAGTCTGGGCAAACCGAAGGCGCAGACTGATTGGGCAACTTGAGAGCGGCGTGTCCACGAAACGACTTTTTCAGTGTGTAGCTTTTTGAGGTGATATGATACCATGGTGAAACAAAGAAATGCGGCGCGCGGCAGAATCGTCATCTGCAGATGACGCTCGGCGGTGCCATCGGCACGGACTTTTCATGGTTCGGCGCCACCATCAAGCCTGCGGGACCTTCCGTCATGCTCGCCTATCTGACAGGCGGCGCTGGCCATCTTTTCTCATCATGCGCATGCTTCCGGCGAGATGGTGGTCGAGGAGCCAAAGGCCTTCAGTCACCAGCGCCAGCGAAGCATAAGCGCCCGGGTTTCCCGGCTGGAAACTACCGGTTCACCACGTCATCGCTTCGTGCATGGTGAGCTTCCGTCATCGGCATCTACATGCGAATGGCCTGGTTGCCCGACCTGCCGCAGTGCTCGGCGCTCGTCACGCCTGCCGTCGTCATCACGGCGCTGCGAACCTCGCGGTTGTCAAGCGTTTACGGCGAGATGCACTTGCTTGTCAAGGTCGCCGCTATCGTCTCGGCATGATCCGTGGCTGCAAATTCTCGTCTTTCACGCCCCAGACGTTCCCCGATGAATCCTCCAAACCTCTGGGTGCATGACGCTTCTGAACGGTGCGGCGTATGATGCTCACCGTCGTCGCTGGCGCATCGAGTCGGCATCACGGCGGGAGAAGAAGACCCCGGATTCCACCCGATTCCGCGCGCCACCAACTGTAGGTCATCTGGCGCATCATTCGCGCGATGGCGGTGCTCGGCGCATAGCGGTCAGGGACGAGGTATGGAGGCGTCTTCCGCAGATTCTTCGAACGTCGGCATCCCTGCCGCTGCACATCCTGAAGCCAGGTCGTCCTGACCGCTGCCGTAGAAGGTTCACAACTCGGCGATTTGCTATAACCTCGCGGCGTTTCTACGCCCGTTGCGGGCGGCGATGGAAAAATTCGGGCAGAGTCTGTCGCGTCAGGCGTGCTTCATGTCGGCATCCTCTCCTCGGCGTGACGCTTTCTCGCCGTACTCAACTACCTGTTCCCCGGATGGTATTCGGTTTTTTCTCCATCGCCGTCAGTCATCACCAGCCAGCGCCGAGACCGTCATCACGACTTAAATTCCGCGCCGCTCGCGCGTGAGAGAAGGGCGCAGGGCGAAATTCTGTGCCCTTCTTCCTGTTGTCAACTATATTTGCTCGCGTTCGTCATGGTGGCCGCCCGGCAGATTTTGACATGCAGCGCGTCCTCGTCCCGCCCTGCTTCGGGTTCTTGTGCTGTGGCTCACACAGAAGAAGGCGTAGATTTCTAGAAAAATTGGTTTTTATCGCGTGTTTATGATATGATGAGAGAAATGCTGAGGAGAAAAACACAGCCAGAAGATTGTGCACATCATCTTGAGCTGCAATACGGAGCTTTTTGCAGTCGCATTGCGAGCATCCATGAGGCGTTGGAGTGAGAAGGAGATTATCGTCGATAAACATCGGAGGATGGTTCTGCTGAGGGCTGAAAGAGCAGAAGAATCTTCGTTGCATTTATAACGTAGAAGAGAATTTAGGTTTCTCCTAAGGGCTGCATCATCAAGGCTTGGATCGCGATTTAGAGCCGCTTTGAACAGCGATAATGTTGTCACAAAGACTTACCAAGAATCGATGCGCCGCTCTCCACAGCAGCCTGGAAGGTTTGCGCTGCCGTGGCAAACCGCTGCCCGCAATAATCAAATGATTACATGCAATTGCGAGCCTTGAGGAGTATGTGTAGACGTACAGATTACAACAAGTCTAATCCTGACCTTTGAGAAGAGAACGACGCTGATTGGTTTTTATTATCTTTTCGCGCGAGGTGGCTTGGAAGGTTGATTTCTTTTGATGGCCGTCAGTCCCGGCAATTATTGGTAGTATATGACCACTTCGTCGCGTATTTGCGGGCGGATATGATCTGCTTCTTTGCCGTGATACGTTCATCCATCACGGCAAGGCGCCATCTGAAGACCAGCGCAGGACGCTGCCAGGCGCAGCGGTGTTAATTCCCTTTTAGAAAGAAACAGAGATCGCTTTGAAGAAAAGTGGCATGTGCCGAGATTGCTGGCATGGTCGACTGTTGCCCGCCCGCGACAGCAGGTGGCGGAAAAGAAGAGTGAGGAAGGTTCTGCGCAGGGCTTGGGGCGCAAAAAGGCGTCCTTGTGTGCAGGACGCAGGAGTAGCGGTATGGCCTCTGCGTGGAGTCTTTACGCGCATCGAGGTTGCCCGCAGGATATGCTTTTGGAAATCTTCTGCTGCCTGCGAACAGCCCTATATGCACAGGTGACCGAGATATTCTGCAAACGGATGCGAAGATTAAGATTTTTCATCAACAGAGATCTGCCTTGTCCCGCCGCTGGCATCTGAGCAGATGCTGGAAATCTTCCGCCGTGAAAATATTGCGCGTCGGATTTGGCGGGTAGCCGCTCACGCCCGTGAGCGCGCAACCTCTTTAAGCGCCCGATGTGGCGGGGCAGTGTCCATGCCGATGAAGGGAGATTCTGAAGAAATCCGCTTTTGCAAGGCAGCCGCTCACGACCGAGACGATGGACGTGCGATTTCGCCCGGTCTTTTTTTGCGACGCAGGTTGATATTCCTGGGATGAAGACTGACAAGCAGTATTATGCCGTCCTTGGCGGTCATTGCTGTGCGCTATGGAGTAGAGCGACAGAAGATGGAACAGGTCGTGCCGCTGCCGCGCGAGAGAGGGATTTGGTGCGCCGCACGAGCAGCAAGAGCATTGCCGACTCCCCGCCGAGGGAGATCGTCGGCGCTACTTTGGTACCATCATTCCAGACTGATGATGCGTTAACCGGCGCGATTGGTTTCTGGTGTGCGGCAAGGAGGCACAAGTCGAAGCTGGCAGAGTTTTCCTCATCCCGAGGGATTGCTGTTGGCGCTCGGACGAAGCTTCACAAGACGGTATTGCGCCGGGTTGCTTGCAGACAATTTCGTGGGCGAGCCACGCATCTCTTATCGGCGACGATTGCACGACTGACGCCACAGTAATTTGACGGCACTAACAACGCATCGTTCCGAAAACCGGTGACTGTGCGAACGTGTCTGTGATTGCTGACTACACTCGCGCAGAAGAGGATCTTGGCTGCCGAGGAGAGCTCGGGCATGCATCGCGGCATCCTGACGGCTGTGCAGGCAGAGATCGGATGAACGTCGTCAATGAGGGCGCTGCCAGTAGATTTGCCGCGGCGCATGCGTTCGTGCGGGAAGCGTCGTAAGCGACGCCCCGCTTACTGCATCGCCGAGGGCAATCCCGCGCATCGTGTCGGCGCCTTTTCTCGCGTGAAGGGAAATGGCTGACACCGATGAAGAGGTGCTCACGAGCCTCTTGGAAGAGCGGAGAAGACGACCGTTCCTTACCTATGCGTTCATCACATATAATCGCAGCCGGTATCTGAGGAAGTCGCTCAGGAGTGTGCTGCAGGTCGGAAACGATCCGTTTGTTATTCGTTCGACAACGCCTGACGGATGAGACGCAAGCCGTAGAGGAACAAATGTGTTCAAGAACTATCACCGGGCAAACGACGAATGTCGGCGCGAGGAAACATCCATTGCGCCATGAGGGCGAGCCGTATGAATATGGGACAGAAGTGGGTGACGATGACTACATCCTCGATGGCGCCCCGGTGTTCCGTGCTTTCCGCCATCGTCAAGCACCGTGGCGCTGCGCCGTTTTTGGTTTAGAAGCCGCCATTGGCAATGGCGAGGCACGGGAATATTGAATATATCTCGTATGTAGGGTCTTTGATGATGGATTCGCGCGGTATCATTATGCGGCGCGACCTCTATCTTTCTGTCGAAGAACCGCAGAAATATGACGACACGCATACCGCAGGTTCATTCTGCAGCGAGATGTTGGGAACAGAATCCTGTTTGCCACCTATGGATGTTCTGGCAGAAGACCTGGGAGGGCGTACAGCATCAGGATTTAACTTTGGTGAGGTGTTTATTACAATTATCTCGATATATTGATGTCGGCGGTATACGCGTATCTTTCTGTCGCAGGAGAAGAAGCGGCTGGCAGAAGATATGATTTATGATCGTCTGGCAGAAGATTACGAAATATCATTACGGTTTGCCTTGATGGAATTTTGACACGCATGAATATTATGGTGAGGAGCCTATTACGAAGAAGTCGTGAAGAAGATGGTGAAGGAGATCCGCAGGAGTGAGATCTAGGAGGTCAAGCGGACGCAGAAAAGAAAGATGCATGAACAAATTGATAAAGTGACTCAGTATGACGAAGTTTACCTGTGGAGCAAAATATCTTTTTGGGGACGAGGAGAAGACGAAAGGCTTGCTACATTGGGACGGCGTTCGTAATTTTGTGATGGCAGGAATACTGGCAACTGCGATCGTCACATTTGATCGGCAACATTAAAGCGGGGACATCGGATTGTTTTTGAGATGGGACTTAATCATGACTATCGTTGTGTCACGACGTATCCTTGATGATGTGTTGTGATCGGATGGGATACTTTTAATTCCTGCTGCTGGAGTCAATCGTAATCAGATCGTCACCGGCAACGATGTTTGACTGGCTGCGATGTGATGCTGATGGGCGGCGTGCGTATCGGCGACGAAGCGTCATCAGCGGCTGTCGTGGCGAAGGATGCCGCCCGCGCGCCGTCGTCGGGGAATCCGGCGCGCGTCATCAAGTATCGATTTTCCGCAGGAAATCATCGACAAGCCGCAGAAGATCGCGTGTGGAACTGGCCCGATGAAAAATCTTGTCCCGCATGTCGAACTAAAGCGCGACGCGCCGTCAGTTTGTCGACAAGTCTACCGAGGGTGTCAGCAGGAGACCCGAGATGCGGAATTCGACGGCCTCGCTGAAGGAACCGCAGGCACAGGGATATGCGATCGGCTGTGCATCGCTGATGTCGATACGCCGGACTCGGGCTCCGCAAAGGGTGCTTTGAGATTTATTTGAAGGCCTCATCGTCATGCGGATAAGACAGCCTGCCGTTCGGCGCACGGGAAGCGACACAGCAGACAACGGCTGCGCTATCGCGCCACGCAGGAGTTACGCTGGCAAAGCGTCGAGATGAGGCGACTGCTCGTCTCTGACACATCCGTTGGAAGAGAGACTTTCGTCCCGGTGCTGCGGCAGGTAGATTGTCCATCACGACGAAGGCGGGGTTCTCTCGTTGGCAGGAATTCCTGAAATCGTGCGCGATTGACATGGGAACGAATCCGTACTATGCACAGGTCGTTTGATTTGAAGCAGGGTGTTGAAATCGTCCGGGCCATGGAAGATTAGCGGTGGGGAATCGCCTGCGCCTCTGTAGACAGAGAAGTTGGACAGCGGGAAGCTCCTGGGTGATGTCCTCCGCAGATCATCCCCTCGGCGTGATGCGCAGCCGTGGCGAGAAAGGATTTCTTCCGATGAATGGAAGAAGATTGCCGTCCCAGCGCGTAAAAGCCATCCGGCAAAAGACACGCGCGCAATGCATGGCCGCCCTGCAGAAAATGAAACGCCGCAAGATCATGTGGCGGCGAGGTCTCACGCCTCTGCGGTGAGCAGAACCGTATGCAAGACAGGTGAATGCTGTCTTTGAAGGAAACAGACGCCGTGCACAGGTTTATATCGACGACGATCTGCGCCTTGTGTTTCGCAGTGGCGGTCGGAAGAAACTGGACGATCTTTCCAAGACGGAAGCGTCGCCCATGGTCGGCTTCGGCAGCTGCCGGTCGCCTTCCAGTGAGCGGAAATCTCGCGAATCGACCGCCGTATGTATGCGGCGCCGTGCAGTGATCCGTCAGAGAAGCGCCTCAGGAGGCCTTCCGTTTCGGCAGTGCTGCGGTGGGGAATGCCAGGGACGTCCGCCTCCTTGCGCCTTCATGCGACGCAGTGCGACTTTTCGTGGATGGAGAGGATTACAAGAATCAATACGGCGCCGTGCTACCGCATATAGTGCAGGCAGGCGCTGTAGACAGCAGGAGAAGCGCCTCGTTGTGCCGACCGCAGAGTGAAGCCGTGGCGTGCTACTCAGGGCGACACACATTTCTGCGATGCCATGACGAGGGGATCGCAAGAGGTTCTTTAAGCCGTGCACCGGGCGCTCATCTCACGATGATGTGTCGCCTCGACAGGCAGATGCTCTACGCCGCGTGCGCGAGGACTTTTTTCGCTCGAAGGCTGGCAGAATCTCGCTCGCCGGAGGCGATCTCCGTCGGTGCGCACGAAGATTCACGAGTATCGGCGCCAGCCGCGCGAGCAGGCGTGGAGTTTGGTGAGGCCCCACGCATCGTCATCGGAGATGGGCGTGCGGTGGATGCGTGGCCAGCACGTTGACGGCGGCTTCCGCATCGTGACGAAAACTCGGTGACGCTGGCCGAATGTGCATCCGGCTGTGCAGCGGAGGCGGGGGTTGTTTTACCTTTGCTGCGCGGCTGCAGAAGCCTCGGAGGTGCGGGTATACGTATCGGCTGGCGGGATGCGTCTGAGAATGTCGTCGTCCGAGGTGCCGCCAGTAGATCGGACGCGGCTGTATCGTGCGGGCGGGTTCCGTCGTCGGGAATGACATCTCCCGATTACTGCGCGGCGGGAAGGAACCTCGCGCACCGTGTGTAAGGCATTTTTCGAAAGAAGGACGTTGGCTTCCGCAATTGTAAGCGAGGATCTGGCGGCCTTGGCTGAACGGGAAAAGACGCCGCCGATGCTGACGTATGCCATCATCACGTATAATCGCAGTCGTTTCCTCGCCAAATCGCCAGAGAGCGTCCTGCAGCAGGCGGGCAATGATGTGTTGGTCGAGGTGTTGTCCTGGACAATGCCTACAGATGATACGCGGAGCTTAGTGAGGGTTGCAGAAGAGATTACCGAATTCGCGCTTAATACTGCAATGGGAGCAGCAGAATATCGGCGCGGAGGGGAACGTTCATGTCGCCATGCGCGAGAGCCGGGGAGAATATGCGTCGGCGGGGACGACGACCGGGTGGATGGCACGCCGTATTTCGTTGATATTCTGCCATCAGTATCGCGTGGTTATGCGCCCTTCTACCGCGTATGGTCGGACGATCCTTCGGCCAAGAAGCATCCAGAGCGGTTGCCTGAACTACCCAGCGTCTTTCTGCTGCGGCATCGCATGGTTGAGCACCACGCTACGCGGCGCGACTGTACGATGCCATCGAAGAGCCGCACAAATATGATGCAACGCGCCTGCTGCAGGTGTATCTGCAGATGAGATCTGAAGCAGAAGCCGAATTCGCCATTCTCGAAGAGGTGATGGTTCACGGTGGAAACCGAGACTATTTTACGACGGGATTCGATGTTACAGAGGTTTTCATACAGAATTATTCGTATATCCTGCAGCAGGAGACGGCAAAGCGCCGTCCCCCGAGCAGATGACCTGGAGAAAAGAAGGTCATGGGAGCGTGTCATCTCATCCGTGGTGTTGAAGATCAGTGGATATTCCACGCTGTCTTTGGAAAAGTTGTTCGACATCGTAGAGAGATATTACAGAGACGAGGCGTTCTTACCCGAAATCCTTGCAAAACCTGAAATCTTAAGGGAATCCGTCGGGAAGGGGAAATGGTGCAAAATAAGATCGAGCATCATCATCCTGAGCTATAACACGCTGGAGCTTTTGCAGCCTGCGTCATCGCATACGCGAATATACCGAGGTGAACGCGATCATCGTTGTAGAAAATGCCTCGAAGGGATTGGTTCCGCCGGGAGTGGCTCAGGGAGCAGATGATCCCGCTGCATTTACAACGAGGGAAAACCCGCTTCCTGAAGGGCTGCACCGCGACTTTATCGCGGAAGGGACGGAATTGGTTAAGTATTGAACAGCGATGTCATCGTCGAAGAACTGGCTACTTCGCCGTGCCTTTACAGCGCCCCGGAGGTCGGTGTGGTGAGTTGCGTCACGAACTGCTGCCCAACCAGCAGATCGAGACGCCCCATGAAATGGGGAGGATATGGTGGCGTTCGCTGCGAAATACAATGCATCGGATCCCGCACGCTGAGGAGAGGAAGACGACGTCAGGATTTGCTTTTCCGTTGAAGGTTCGACAAGGGGTTTCTGACGAGGCGCAGTTCAGTCCCGCAACTTCGAGGATGATGATTATTCCCTGCGCATTCCTGCAGCAAGGATGGATCTCCTCCCCTCACATGACACATTTATTCAATACGATTACGCAAGCTTTTGAAAGGATATGGCGACCAAGAGATGGCGAAAAAAAGTCCGGCGTTCCAATGCGTTGTTCGGGCGCAACGGTGCCCTGTTCAGAAATGGCACGTCCTTCGACATACAATCATGGAGGGTAAAGAGTTTGCCGTCTGCTGCAGCATCCTGCGGAGGCGGTCGGGACGGTGCAGGAAAGCCGCTCGCCGAGGAGAAGAAGATTGCAGTGATCGTGCAAGAGCAGCGGAGAGAATGGTATGGATGCTGCATGAATCTCTTGAGAGGATGAGTACGCAAGTGGGCGCAGTGCAGAACACGCTGACGCGGCAAAGCCCTATGCGGCACAGGTCACCGTAGGAAATCTGACGGGAACGGATGCCATGTCAAGACTACATCGATGAAATGTGTCTGATTCATCCGCAGGCGATCGAGATCTGCTGACGATCTCCAAGACGAAAGCATCGGTATGGCCGGCATCCCAGGGAGCTGCTCGCAATGCGATCCCATGGATTCGCCGTATAAGCGCGAGCGTCTATGCCGTCAAAGAGAGCTTCTCTGAGCAGCGCGCCAGTGCACGAGGAAAGGGCCGGAAGATGTTCGGTGAATTTCGTCTCTTCGCGACGCGATATTCCCATGGATGAATCCATGGCGCAGTATTACGCCGTGCCGACTGTCGCGCGGAGCGGAGGAGGCGCCCGCATGCGTACCGTCGTTCCCTTTGCCTGAAGACATCTGCGCGTCTGCCAGCTGGAAAGTATTCTTCGACAACCCGATGTCGATCGCAAAAGTTTTTGGGAAATATCATGGCCACACATTGATCGGCACAGACACGCAGGAGCGCAGTACCTCTGCATAATTACGAGACGGCGTTCCCCAGTTCTGCCGAACTTCCCGAAGCGAAAGCCGCGCGTCCTCGGCGACTGTAAGATCGTAGCAGGCAGCACGCTCACGGCAATGCAGCGCATCAATTTGAAACGGTGTGTGAGGTGGCAGAGAGAATGTTCACATCAAGGATCACGTCTACGATGACAGGGGAATCGGGCTCTTGCCCAAAGACTACGCTTTTGTTGCTCACGAAAGAAGGCGGCATCAAGATCGAGCGAGGCGTGCGCCCAGGCAGAATGTGTCCATCAAGGGGTTGTGCGTATCGGCGCGGCAGCATTGTGAAAGCGGGCAGGTTTGTACGATATTTCGCCTATTGCACGCCGAGGGCTCGGGCTCGCATCACCTTCGCCCGCAAAGCGGGGGAGGAAGCACACAGAAAGAACGGAGACGCTGGCATGCTCGCAGAAAGGAGGCGACGACGCCGCTTCTGGACCATTGCCTTCATATCACGTACAATCGCAGCATACTTGAAGAAGTCGCTGCGATGCGTACTGCAGTGAGTATGGCAACACGATCCGTGGAGATCCCTCGTTTCAGATACACGTCGACGGACACACGCGGGCTTGTCGAAGAGATGCAGTGACGCAAAAATCTGCGCTATCACTGCAACGAGAAGAACATCGGTGCGGAAGGAAATATCCAGAGGCCATCAAGGCGAGCCGTGGTGAGGCGTGCTCGTCGCGGGCGATGATGATTGGTCGATGGGCGCCGAATCCAGCGTGCTTCACGGAATGTCCGATATCGAGGTATCGCACCTTTCGTTTAATAATGATCGGAAGACCCGCGCTTCCAGGCGTACGGGACAGGTTGTTGCGATATATCGAGCGTTGTGAGGCTACTTCATGGGGTGGATCAGCCGCATTGTCATGCGGCGCGAACTCCACGATCATATCCGTGAGCCGCATAGGCGGCGATGATTCGCGCATTTCGCAGTCAGGCGTATCTGCAGATGGAGATATTGAAACAGAATCCGGATTTTGGCCGTGCTGATCGGTTCCTTCTTCGCGACAGTGCGGCGGCGATCATAAGCCGAAGGGCTATAATTTATCGAGGTTCCTCGTTAAGAATTATTTCGATATATTACGGCATCGGTGGAAATTCCTGCGGTCACAGCTTTCTGCAGCAAAGAAGCACGTCTTGGAGCATCTCAGTTTCTCGTGCAAACGGATCAAAGAGGCACGAATCGGCTTGTCTCTCGATGCGTCGCTTCGACATCATCAGAAAGAGTATTCACAGCGAACGAACCGTACCATGCACAGCGCCTCGTCGAGTTGCTGGGGAAGATTTCGGCAGGACCGACGGATTGTCGTTCGTGCAGACGATGCGTTGCGAGCGGATCATTCTGCCATGCCACATGTGGCGAGGAGTGATGACCTCTTCCGCAGTGTGCTGGCAGCAAAAGGAGATGAAGGTTTGAGAGCACGTTCTTTTGGCGGGCGGGCTCGGCACGGCGCATCACGGAGGAGTCGGAGGCGGCCTGAGCATGATGAGATCGGCGGCATGCCGATCCCGCGGGCAACATCACGCGAAGCGTGGGTACAGTCATCGGCTTCAATCGACGTTATAGCGCGCGGCTACAAGCGCACATGATCGGGCGATAGGTTCGCCGACTACTTCCTTCATACGTCGGACATCCGTTCGACTCACGCAGGAGAACCGCATGATCGTGCACAACCAGCATACGGAGCCGTGGAAGGTCACGATCGTCGATACGGACTGATACCTCGACGGGCGCGACGCATCCGGCGCATCCGCAAGTATGTGGAGGATGAAACCTTCATGATGACGTATGGCGACGGTGTGGCAAGATGTTGACATCGGTGAGCTTTAGTGCGCTTTATCGTCGCACGGCAAGGCGGCGACACTGACGGCGATCTGCAGGAAAACAGCAGAAGGGCATCTGGACGTGGCTTTGATAATTTCCCGTGCATGCCTTTCGAGAGAAAGGCGATGGAGGACAGTGCGCCAATCAACGCGCGGCTACATGGTGTTGAGCCTTCCGTCTTTGGCTATCGAGGGTGATTCGACCGTGTTCCGAACAGATGCCGATAGCGAGGCTGCAAAGAAGAACGAGCTGAAGTGCTATCCGCAAAGGTTTCCTCTGGCAGTACATGGATACGCTGCGCGAGAGAGATCTTGTTGGAAAAGTTGTGGCAGAGCGACAAGGCGCCGTGGAAGCTCTGCAACTCACGGGGATGGACGTTTTGCAGGAAGGGGCATGGTATGAAAAAGGAAAAGAAAGTTGCATTTTTCGTACGTAAGTCAGAATGAGGGCGCTACCGCATCTGCTTGGAATCGCTGCAGGCGCTTCATCCGCCCGTAGGATGGCAGGCGGAACTCTTTACGTTGACGGCGGAAAAACCCGTATGCTGCGCAGGCGACAAAGCGTTGACGCTTTCGGATGCCAAGTACAAGATCTATATCAACGATGATGTGCGTCTTGTCCGATCGCAGTCGATCAGGAATTGCTGACAGTTTTCGAGGATGTTTCCATCGGTATGGTCGGAGGCTGGGAAGTCAGTCCCGCTGCCTCGCGATAGCAATGTACCGGGATCGGACTGCTAAAGGGGCGTTGTCTATGTGCCGACAGGACGAGACTCTGTCAGAGATGCGATTCGGAGAGTTTCGGAGAAGAGCAGCGGGATCGATCCGCTTCCTTCTGCCCTCATTCTATGCGACGCAGATGGATTTGCCGTGGGATGAAGGTATGAGACACAATATTATGCCTTGCTGGCACGTGCCGAAGCTTTGAGGAAATCGGAAGTCGGATCGTGATCGCTTGGCGAAGGAGCGAGGCTTGGGCGCCTATCAGTCACGAGATATCTCCTTCGATGCCGAAGAAGCGGATCACGCGAAATTTTTGCAAGATACTCATCATATCTGAATCTTGCAGAGACGGAGGGGCGCAGGCTGTTTTGTATGCCGTGCGGCGAGGAACGGCTGCTTCCATCTTTGGCGAGATACCCATCTGAGGGCATTGTTGTCGGACGCGATACAGCATAGCATCGGACGGCGAGCTGCGGCCTTGCCTGTCGAATTTCGCCGGGCGCTAAGCTCCTTCTTGGAGATCACTGCACGATTGGTGCACGGCGCACGAGTCATGCTCTATCGGCATCCGGTTGGAAAAACAATGTGACGGTGGCGGAGAACGTCATCATCAAGGACTATGCTCGATGAGACGGCGATTGGCCTTTCCTCGGAAAGCGCAGACGGATTCCGTCGAGTGACGGCATTCCGATTGAAAGCGGCGTGCGGATCGAGGAAGGGGTTCGGATCGAGGGCGCCGTGCAGATCGGACGCGGCAGTTTCATACGGGCGGGCAGCACCGTGTGTGGGAATATCCCCTGCTGCATTGCATAGCCGCGGGGAGTCCTGCACGCGTCGTCAAAGCATTTTCTTTGAAAAGAACGGAAATGGCTCTGGCGAATGAACAGGTGTGCAGCGACTGCTTCGCAGAGCGCAAAAGTGTAACAGCGCTCGCTGGCGTTTTCCATCACTACCATGCTGTGAATACTTGCGCGAAATCTCTGGACTGTGTTTTACGACAGTTGGGGAAACGATGATCTGGCGGAAATCCTTGTTTCGGACAATGCATCGACAGATGATACGAAAAGATTTTTAGTCGAAGAGATGCAAAAGACGTACAGGAATCTGCGTTACCATCGCAACGAAAATGAATGTCGGTGCGGAAGCCAGTCATTCACGTGGCTATCGGAAGAGCCGCGGCGAGTATCGTGCTTGTTGCAGGAGATGACGATTATTTCACCGATGGGTCTTTGCTTGCCGTGCTCGGAAGGCTTCTCCAACACCGAGGGAGAGCGATTTTTCATCTGAGAAGGGCGCATGGGCCGTATCGCGTGCATACAGGAAAGCGGAATCGCGGAGTACGTTCATATGGTTGGCTATCATATGACGTGGATTGACGAAAGCACCATCATGCGGCGAGACATTTATGCGCGGATCAAAGAGCCGAAAGTATGATGCTACGCGCATCCCTCAGGCTATACCGCAAATGGAGATGCTGAAGCAGGAGCCGGACTTCGCTGTCATTGCGGCGCCCCTTTCGTACGTTTGGGGTCAGGCGAGCATACGACGACGAGGTTTCAACCTTGTCGAAGTGTTCATCAAGAATTACTGATTTGCTCAAAACGGCGGGGAGATTCCGTCGACGGTTCTGTCAGAAGAAAAAGCGACCGATGGAAGAATGCATATATTTTCAATGCAGAAAGAATCAAGGCGCAGCATCTGCAGCTTTCCTTGGATGGACTTTTTGATGTCGTTCGAGACTATTATGGCGAGGCCGTACTAGGAAGGATCTGCAAGAGTCTTGAAAGGCGTCCTGAAAGGAACGACAGAGCTGAGTGCAGCTAGCGATGCTGCTGTAGATGCCGGCTGAGAACTGGCGTTTGATGAGAGATTCTTCCTGCATACGAAAATCTGAGCGAAGGATCAAGCTTTATCTTTCCGATTCCGACATTATTGGAGGAGTATTATACCGAAAAGAGCTGTATGGTTTCACAGATTGTCGAGAGGCTTTGGAAAAATATCACAGAATGCTTTTGACTGAGCCTGTTGGTGCATTTCAAGAAAGAAGGATGACGGATACGATGAAACTGGAAAAGACTCCATGGTTGATACGAAGCGGGGAAAGGTGTCAGCGGCTCTATGAATTGGCGCGCGAGCGCTCGTGCCGCTTCTGAGATGGCAGCGGATCGTCAAGAAGAATCCGTATTGCAGGAGACGCACAGAGATCCGAGAGGACGGCATCGTACTCAAAAACACAGGATATCAGAACTCTTCTTTTGATATGACGCAGAACATTGCCGCGCGGAGACGATCCTCATCACGGAGTACGGAGGCGAAATTGATTTCATAAGCCGCTTTATCCCGCTGGTGCGACGATTTTCGCATCGGAGCAGATGTTAGGCGCGTATGGTTGACGGCAGCTCATAAGGAGGATTCGACGGTTTACGCCTTTTAGAGCCAGTGGAGGACACCTTCCCGGCTGCAGAACCTCCGGCTGGTAGAGCAAAAAGCCCATCATGGGCTTTTACAGTGAAACAACGACCCAGTTCTTCGTCGCCGCGGCGAACGGGCGGGCGTCGCTGCGTCCTATCTACCGTGATACGTACTACGCGGGAAGGAGATCAAGGGACAGGCGAGTGCGGGATCGCACGGAAGATCGTCTGCCCGTCGATACGCTCGATGACTTCGTTGAAAAGCATGATGTCAAGCGTCTCGACTTTATCAAATGTGATATCGAGGGGCGGAAAGATGGTCTTTTCGGGAGAGGAATACATGTTTTCGCGATTTGCGTCCCGTCGTTTACACGGAGATGCTCATCGAGCATGCGTCGCACGCTTCGACTATCACCCGAACGAGATCATCGAGATGTTCAAGGTTGGGGATATGGCTGCTATACGTCTGAGAACGAAAACTCATTCCTTTCGAGAAGATGGACTGAGTCGACGACAGAGACAGACTTCTTCTTCCTGCATGAGAGAAGCATCGTGCGCTTTTGGAGAAAGTACGTGACTGAAGAGCGTCAAATGAAGAGCGTCAAATGCGGGTATTGTTCTATAAGAGATGATGGGAGGAATTGCTTTGGGAGGCGGCTGCTGCTTGATTGTACGCTGCGTGACGGCGGCTATGTAAACAGTGGGAGTTTGGCTACGATCGGATTGTAGAGATCCTTTGAGCGGCTCGTAAGTTCGGCGTAGGTTCATTGAGGTGGGCTTCTTGATAGAAAAGAGCAGTTTCGACCGCGGGCGTACGGTCCTGCCACGGCTTCCGTCAGCCGCATGTTCGAAAGGAGTTTCCAAAGGGGACTCGGCCGTCCTCGGCATGATCGACTACGGGCGCCTGCAGTAGCTGAGGCGTTTGGAGCCGTGCAGAGAGACGTTCCTTGACGGCATCCGCGTGATCTTCAGGAATCTCAGATGGAGGCTGCGCTTGAAGTTCTGCGCCGAGGTCGAAGCTCGGCTACAAGGTCTTGCACAGATGGTTTCCGTCACGACGTATACGGATGAGAAGCTCGCCGAGTATGCGAAGCTTGTCAACGAGGTCATGCCTATGCGGCGTCGATGGTCGACACTTACGGACTGCTCGACGAGGGGCATTTGTGCCATATATAGCATCCTCGGACGCGAATCTCGACCCGCAGATCTCGTGTCGGCTATCACGCGCACAACAATTTTCCAGCCTCGGCTATGCGAATGCAGCATTTTCTCTCGCTCGATTCGGAGCGCAGGCTCTGGCGGACGGCACGCTCTACGGCATGGGAAGAGCGCGGGCAATGCGCCGCTGGAATCTCTTGATGATGTTCCGCAACAAGAAGCCGGTGCGCGATATGATGTCAATCAGGTACTTGAAGCGATTGATAATGTTATCACGGACATTATCGAAACATGTACTGGTTATAACACTCTTTTTTCTATATCGCTTCTTCCATGCATTGTCATCCGAACTATGTAAAGAACTTGATGAACAAACGAACGTTGTCGGTCAAGCAGATTCGTGATATCTTGAGCAGTTTGAGGTGTCGAAGAGGTCTCTCTATGATGGGGCGTACATCGAGAAACTTTATCGTGGTATCAGGTATCGAGTGCGATGATTCGGCAAACGCTTCGTCTCTTGACGGAAAAACTTTCAGAACCTCCTCTGCTCATCTTAGGGGCGGGACGCAGCATGGAGAAAGAACGAAGCAAAAGTCAGAAGTTTATTGCGGATGAAAGCCGATCGTGATTTCCGTGAATTATGCTCCGGAAGATATCGCGGTCTGGCATCTTTCTCACGAAGGCCAAAGCGTTATACGCAGCTTGAGCGACCTGCATCGCTAATATCAATAAGGAAAAACCGATTTTGGCGACATCAGAATGACGAAGATCGCGGGTGATTTCCTATGTGCTGAATTACAGTTCCCTGATCGACAGGGGATAGGAAATCGTGATCAACTCTTGATCATGCTCTCAAAGTTCTGTCTGCATGAAAGGTTTCGACTGTCTCTTGGCTGGATTGACGGCTATTCCAAGAGAGCGAGCAATTACTTTGATGAGACAGGGAGTACAGACTTTGCCAGAGCAAGGCCGATTATTTGAATGCGTATGTCAGAGATTTCTTGAACCGCATCAAGGATGAGATGACGGTGACTTCATCACGAAGACGCGCTACGAATGGCAGGAAAGGAAGGCGAGTGATGGGGCGTCTCGCGGGAAAGACTGCGCTCATCACGGGGCGCGACCTCAGGCATAGCTAGGGCTGGCGCGGCTCTTTTGCCTCTGAGGGAGCGCACGTCATCGCCGTGGGCAGAGATGCGGAGCGCGGCGAGACGCTTCGCCGCTGAGATTGAGAAGAAACATGCGGGTGCAGATGCGCTTGCGTCCGTGCGAGATGACGGATGCCGACGATGTGGCGCGGTCTGCCTGCTGTGCAGGAAGAGTTCGGACGGCTCGACATCCTCTTCATCAACGGGCATTTTCGTGACGCGGGCGATCGACGAGATCGACGATGCGGCATGGCAGCGCGTCTTTCAGACGAACACGAAGGCGGCGATGGATATGACGGCGGCGTTTTGCCGCTCCGCAAAAGGGGCAAGGCGCGATCCTGAACACGGCTTCGATCGGCGGCCTTCCTGTCATATCGCGGGCAGCAAGACGCACCTCCTACGCTTCGTCGAAGGCGGCGCTGATCCAGTTCACGAAGCTCTGTGCGCTGAACTTCGCGCCTGACGTGCGCGGAACTGCCTCGCTCCCGCATCACGGACACGCCGATCTCATACGAATCGCGACTTCTCACGCTTTTCGGGCATACCGATGGGAGCGCGTCGCCGACGCTTCTCGACGTGGCGCGCGCGGCGCTTCCTCGTCTCGGATGAGGGGCTTCTTACATCACAGGCGCGGTGCTGCCGTGGACGGCGGTGCGTCGCTGAAGTAGCGGAGGTGCTTCATGAAGGTCAGCGTATCAGACTATATCGCGGATTTTCTTGTCAAAAAGGCATCACGCACGTATTCACCGGTCGTTGGCGGCGGGCGCCATGCACCTCAACGATTCTCTCCGGGCACCACGAGAAGATTGCGTCGATATCCGCCATCATGAGCAGGCGGCGGCGATGGCGGCGGAAGCCTATGCGCGCGTACATGGGCGCATGGCGGCGCTCTGCGTGACGAGCGGGCGGGCGCGATCAGTGCCCTGAACGGCGTTGCGGGCGCTTATCGGATTCGATTCCGCTGCTCGTGCTCTCGGGGCAGATGAAATCCTCTCTGACGGTGCGGGCGAGCGGTCTGCCGCTTCCGCACGCTGGGGCGGACAGGAGTTCGACATCGTCACGGCTTTGGATAATATGACGAAGTATAGGGGAGATGATTGTCGAGCCGCAGAAGATTCCCTTCGCGCTCGGAAAAAGCGTATCACTTGGCGAAGAGCGGCCGCCCGGCCCTTCTTGGCTCGATTTGCCGCTCGACATACAGGAAGCTTCATCGACGACGACCTGCCGAGTTCAAGGCTCATGCGCAGGAAGAATATGCAGATGTCGAGAAGGCTGCGCATCATGTGCTGGAAAAGCTCAGAAGCGCCGAGCGTCCCGTGCTCTACGCGGGCAACGGCATCCGCCTCGCAGGTGCGGCGCCGTTCGTCGAGGAACTGGCGCAGCGCCTCGTCAACGCCTGTCGTCACATGCTGGGACAGCATCGATCTCATCGCGACCGAGCATCCGTACTACTGCGGCAGGGGCGGCACGATGGGTGACCGTGCGGGCAACTTCGCCGTGCAGAACAGCGACCTGCTGCCTCGATCGGCAGTCGACTGAGCATCTACCGAGTCGGCTACGACGTGCGTCTTTGGGCGCGCGGCAGCATATCGATCGTCAACGACATCGACCCCGCCGAACTGAAAAACCGACGATCCGCGTCGACTATCCCGTGTGCGCCGATGCGGCGGGCTTCATGCGTGCGCTTCTGGCGGCGGCGAGGAGGATGAGCCGAAGGAAAAGCAGGGGCATGGCTCGCGCAGTGCCGCAGGTGGAAGAGCGAGTACCCCGTCGTGCGGCGCGATCAGAAGGAAGCGGCGGGCCAAGACGAACGTCTATGCTTTCATGGATGCTTTGAGCCGCGCTCTGCCGAGGGCAGCACGACGGTCGTCACCAACGGATCTGCGAGCGTCGTCGGCAGCCAGTCGTACTTCATCAAGGGAGGGCAGCCGCTTCCTCGCTGAATTGCGGCATCTCGTCGATGGGCTACAGCCCTGCCCGCTGCCGTCGGCGCAGCCGTCGCGAGCGGCGAGCGTCGTCGTCGCCTGAGGGCGACGGCAGCATCATGATGAACCTGCAGGAATTGCAGACCGTCGTCACGAATCGGCTGCCCGTCAAACTCTTCGTCATCAACAACAACGGCTATCATCAGATTCGTCAGACGCAGAAGAACGTCTTCGGCAATGCGCTCGTCGGCGTCGGCCCCGAGGCGGCGATCTCGGCTTCCCGTCGTTTGAGCGAATCGCGCAGGCGTTCGAGATGCCCCACATCAAGATTTCTTCCAACGCGAGCTGCACGAAAAGATCGCGCAGGCGCTCAGAGAACGGGCTATGTGCTCACGAGTGTTCGTGACGAAGAGCAGAAGTTCGAGCCGAAGTCCGCGACGAAGCGGCTGCCCGACGGGCGGCTCACGAGTCCCCCGCTGGAAGATCTCGCGCCGTTTTGCCGCGCGAGGAGCTGGCACGCAATATGTACATCCCGCTCATCGAGCGGACGGAGGAAAAGCATGATCAACCTGCGCCATACAGGCATCTACGTCAGGGACTTGGCTCGCATGAGCTCGTTTTACCGCGAGGTCTTCTACATGCACGCGATATGCGAAAACGTCGAGCAGGAGGACGCGCTGCTTGCCGACCTCTTCGGGGCGGCGGGTGCGAAGGTTCGGATCACGAAGCTCATCACGGAGCAGGGAAAGGCGAGCGGTGTCGGCGATATGCTGGAGCTTCTGGAGTCATCGTCCCCGAGGGCGGGAAGAGAAGACGAACTTGTCGATCGAGGCGGGGCTGCACATCGCCTTCGGCGTGCGCGATATGGAAGCGACTCGCATGGCGATTGCCGTCATGGCGAGCAGCATGCGCGACGCGCATGCACGATATGAGAACGGCAGCCTTTGCTGCTTCTGCCGCGATCCCGAGGGAAAGTGGCTGGAGCTGATTGCGCGGCGCGATGCGCAGGGAGGAAGCTTAGTCCCGGCAGATGAGCAGGATTCGTCTGCAGCGAGATACGGGAAAAGGAGAAGGCGGCATGAAGATCAAGTCGGCGTTCAGGGATACAGCGTGGCTTTTTGCAGGGATTTGTCCCTGCTGCAGGATTTGGCGGCGGCGAAGGACCGTTTTTGTGCTCGACCGTACGGTTTACAGAGCTTTATAAAGACCGCCCTGCCGAGTTTGCCGAAGGATCGATTCTTCCTGCTTGAAGCTGTCGAGGAGAAGAAGAATATGGCGGCAATGCTCGCAATCTGTGAGCGCATGACGGAGATGAGCGCCAAGCGCAATTCGCATCTCGTGTCCTTGGGCGGCGGCATCACGCAGGGACGTCACGGGCTTTGTCGCCCGGCGCTCTATCGCGGCATTCGCTGGACGTTCTTCCCGACGACGCTCCTCGCCGCCTGCGACAGTTGCATCGGCGGCAAGTCGTCACTGAACTACAAGGGCTTCAAGAACCTTCTCGGCTCCTTCTATCCGCCCGACGAGATCTTCATCTATCCGAGTTTTTCCGAGTCTCAGCCCGCGGACTACTGCAGCAGCTTAGGCGAAGTCGTGAAGTTCAACGTCATCGCGGGCGCGGCGGGCATCGACGGCATGGAGCGCGATATGGAGGCGATTCTTGCGCACGATTACGAGAAGCTGCTGCAGTATGTGCGAACGTCGCTCGACTTCAAGCGCGCCTTCATCGAGGAGGACGAGTTTGACCGCGGCAAGAGGGTTCTGCTCAATTACGCGCACACCTTCGGACACGCCTTCGAGAGCGTCAGCTCCTATGAGATTCCGCACGGATCTGCCGTTGCGCTCGGCATGATGACGGCGAATGCGGTATCGGTCAAGCGCGGCTTCATCGAAGAAGCGTATGCGGCGCGCATCGCAGCGCTCTGCATGAAGATCCTCGCGCACATCCCCTGGCACGAGGAGTGGTTCGCGCCTGCGGGCATCATCGCCGCCATTCACAAGGATAAGAAGCAGACGAGCGAGAGAATCACGGCAGTGCTTTTGAACGAAGCGCATGAGCTCAGTGTCTATCGCGATGTTGAGGGAAGAAGAAATCCGGCAGGGCGCTTGCGTGTCTGCTGCAATATTGGAGGAATCATCGTGGAAAATGAAGTTGTGCCTTTTTCCGAGGCGTATCAGAAGAATCGCCTGACACTGCGCGAGTCGTGCCGCTCGCGGTACCTCTGTGCGTGTGCATCGAGCCGACGAACATCTGCAACTTCAGTGCCTGATGTGCTGGCAGAGCACACGGAATACACGAAACACGGCGGTCCCTTCGGCAATATGACAGACGAGCTTTTTGACAAACTCTTGGAAGATATGAAGGACTTCTGCCGCCATCAGGGCAAGAAGATCAAGCTCATCAAGCTCTACTCGACGGGCGAGCCGCTTCTTCACAAGGGCGTCTGCCGCATGGTGAGGGAAGATCAAGGAAGCCGATGTCTGTCATGAGATGGAGATCACGACGAATGCGTCTCTTCTGACGAAGGAAGTGGCGGAGGAACTCGTCGATCTCGGACTCGACTACCTGCGCGCTTCCATCTACTCCGTGCGCACGGACGGGCAGGGCGCGCATCACGCAGTCGCGCGTCACGCCGCACGAGATTCGCGAGAACATCGCCTACTCGAAGAAGTACCGCGACGAGAAGGGGCGAAGAGCCCTTCATCTGTGCGAAAATCATGGACACGCACGGCGAGGAAAAACGACGAGTTCTATCGCATGTACGGATGTGTCCGACGAGCAGTTGATTGACACGCCGTGGATTTTGCCGAAGCTTGAGGAAAAATGCCCTCGACCGACTCTACGGCAGCGAGGAAAGGGCGAGGAAGCGCAGGCGGCGTACTCGGAGCAGGCGCTTTACAAGGAGCGCAAGGTCTGCCGCTATCCGTTCACGCACATGACGGTGCGCAGCAACGGCGGCGCTCGTCGTCTGCTGTACGGATTGGTCGCGCGATACACGGTCGGCAACATCCGTGTGACAATACGCTGGAAGAGATCTGGAACTCGAAGAAGCTCTACGATTTTCGCTGTAGCGAGCTCAAGACGAAGGTGCGCACCATGCGCTCTGCGCGACGTGCGAAATTCCGCTGAAGGATACGAGCGAGGACAATCTCGACGATTTCCTGTGGAGAAGCTCCATTATTGGGGGAAGGCGATGGAAAAAAGAGCGTTTCTAAATAGCCCGGTGCTCGAAGAGGACATGCAGGACATCTACGCGCGTGGGCTGGATTGGCAAAAGCTCAGGGGCAAGACCGTGCTCTTGACGGGTGCGACGGGAATGCTCGCGTCTTACGTCGCGTTCTTCCTCGTCTATCTGAACGAGGAACACGCGATGGGGATGCGGCTGCTCTTCCATGTGCGAAGCGAGGAAAGAGCGCGTGCACGCTTCGGCGAGTACGCGGATGCGCCATATATCTCGTTCGTGCAGCACGACCTCAGAGAACCGTGGCAGCTCGAAGGGGCGGTCGACTTTATCATCCACGCTGCAAGCCTTGCGAATCCTGCGTACTACAAGACGATGCCCGTCGAGGTCGCCGAGCCGAACGTGCTCGGCACATACCATCTGCTGCGCTTGGCAAGGGAGAAGGGGACGCAGTCCTTCCTCTTTTTCAGCAGCGGAGACGTCTACGGCAAGATGCGAGAGGGCGCGGGCGAGATTCACGAGGCGGACGTCGGCGCGGCAGATCCGCTCGATCTTTCGAGCTGCTACGGCGGCAGCAAGCGCATGGGCGAGACGTGGTGCCGGCTCTTCTCCGTCGAATATGACGTGAACGCGAAGATCGCACGCATCGCGCACACCTACGCGCCGACGATGGATATTGAGAGCGATCCGCGCGTCTTCTCCTCCTTCATGAAGTGCGTTGCGGCGGGCACGGACATCGTCATGCACAGCGACGGCAGCGCCTGCCGCCCCTTCTGCTACATCGCCGACGCCGTGGCGCGTTCTTTCTCATCCTCTTCGAGGGTTGCGGCGGGCGAGGCGTACAACGTGTCGAACGACAGGGCGTTCTTGAGCATCCGCGAGCTTGCGGAAATCCTCGTGAAATTGCGTCCCGAATTGGATTTGAAGGTCATCTTGAAGGAACGGCCGAAGGGCGCGGCGTATCTGGAAAACAATTTCAACAAGGCGAACCTCCCCAGTGCCGACAAACTTCGAGAACTCGGCTGGCAATGCCGCTTTGACGCGGCGGCGGGATTTGCACGCGTCTGGCGATACCTGCGCGATGTGCAAACATCTTGCCAAGCGAGCGGAAAAAAAGGGTAGAATAAGAGAAAGACGGCAAGAAGGGGGTCATACGATGAAACACATCAAGACGGTCAACAAAGCCGACGATGCAGAAGACGCTGAAGACGGGCGGCTGCGGCGAATGCCGAGCGTCGTGCCAGTCGGCATGCAAGACGTCCTGCACGGTGGGCAATCAGGTCTGTAGAGCAGGAAGTAAGCAGGCGTGAAGGGCTGCTTTTGCGGAACCGAGCGTTCTCGCGGTGATGAACTGCCCAACGCGAACACGGATCTCGCAAGCTAAAGCCCGCCCATTCCCTAAATAACGTCCAAAATTCAAAGCGCTTCGCTTGAACGAGAATTTTGGACGAGAGGGGAATGGGCGGGCTTCTTCACGCTTGCTTGAAACGGTTCGCTTATGGGCGAGTCCATCACCCCTGACCTTAGAGTCACAGACCATACCCCACCCTGCATCGGAGGAAATAGAAATATATGAAAGAGAGAATACATAAGTTCAAGCAGGCGGACAGCTTCATCCTGCTTGATGTCAGCAGCGGCGCCGTCCATGTCGTCGACGAGATGATCTACGACATCATGGACGTCTTTGACGGCGCGAACGATCGGGCGGTCGTCGATGCGCTCGGCGCGAAGTACTCGAGGAGGAACTTTCCGAAGCGCTCGAAGAGCTGCACGAACTCATGGCGCTCGGCGAGCTTTTTCGCGCCCGATATCGACGTGCCGCCGACGTTTTTCCCAGAAGGGACTCGTGAAGTCGCTGTGTCTGATGGTCGCGCAGGACTGCAACCTGCGCTGCAAATACTGCTTCGGCGACGGCGGCAACTACGGCATGGAGCGTGCCGTCATGTCGCCCGAGGTCGGATGTCGCGCTGTCGATTTTTCTCATCGAGGGTTCAGGGGCCGCGCAAAGCATTGTGAGATTGACTTCTTCGGCGGCGAGCCGCTCCTCAACATGAAGACGATTAAGAAGGTGACGGAGCATATAAGGAAGCGCGAGAAGGAGACGGGCAAGATCTTCAAGCTCACGCTGACGACGAACGGCATGCTCTTAAACGATGCGAACATCGCGTGGCTCAGCGAGAACGATTTTTCGCTCGTGCTGTCGCTCGACGGGCGCAGGGAGACGAACGACAGCCATGCGTCCCGACGTCGGTGGTCACGGCACTTACTGACCGCATTGTGGAGAACTTCCGAAGGTGTCTCGCGAGCCGCGCGGGCGGCGACTGGGACTATCGCGGCATCTATACCTATCTTCGCGGCACCTACACGAAGCGCAATCTCGACTTCACCCGAGGACGTGCTCTCGATGCACGATGCGGGATTCATATCCTCTCGGTCGAGCCTGTCGTCTTGAAGGACAGCCGCTCGCCCTCATGGAAGAAGATTTGCCCGCGCATCACGCGAGGATACGACCGCCTCGCCGCCGCCTACCATGGAGCGGCACCGCGCGGGCAGGGGATTCTTCTTCTTCCACTTCAACATGGACTTGTCAAATGGCCCTTGCGTCGCCAAGCGCCTCTCGGGCTGCGGCGCGGGTCACGAATACTTCGCCGTCGCGGAAAACGGCGACCTCTACCCGTGTCATCAATTCGTCGGCGAAAAGCGCTATCACGGCGGCATCTACGACGGGTGACGGATGAAGAACTGCCGCCGTACTTTCGCGAGTCGCACGTACTCAACAAGGAAAAATGCGCCGACTGCTGGGCACGCTTCTTCTGCAGCGGCGGCTGTCATGCCAACGCCGACCTATTCCACGGCGATATAAGAAAGCCTTACGAAGTCGGCTGCGAGATTCAGAAAAACGCCTCGAATGTGCACTCTACGTGCGAGGCGCTGCTGGCGACTGGAGAAGGGAAAGAGCAGGTGCAGGCGGCTCTTTGAATATGGAACGAGGCTGTGAAACAACCCATAGAAAAAAAGCGACCCTTGGGGAAAAGGGTCGCTTTTTGAAGTGGTCGAGGGATTGAAATCCCCTCTGGATAGTGGTTATGGGGTTTGAGAAGGTTTTAGAAAGCACGGACGAATCGAGAGCGTCGATGGGACGGACTCATCGTTATCCGTGATTTCTTTATGGGGAAGTTCCGGGGCGGTTCAGATCCCCGCCCGAGGAAAAGTCATTACCTATTGCCGAAGTAGCGGTCGAAGAGACCCTTGAAGCCGCAGCCGTGACGTGCCTCGTCCTTGCACATCGTGCACGGTGTCATGGATGGCGTCGAGGTTCAGCTGCTTCGCGAGCGTAGCGAGCTCCTTCTTGCCTGCGCATGCGCCGTGCTCGGCGTCGACGCGCATCTTGAGGTTCTCCTTCGTGCTGTTCGTCAGAACCTCGCCGAGAAGTTCCGCGAACTTCGCTGCATGCTCAGCTTCCTCGAAAGCGTGAGCGCTTGAAGCTATCGGCGATCTCGGGGTAGCCTTCGCGGTCTGCTGGCGGCTCATCGCGAGGTACATGCCGACTTCGGAACACTCGCCGTGAAGTTCATGCGCAGGCCTTCGATGACCTTTCATCCGCACCCTTGGCTGCGCCGACGCGATGCTCGTCCGCAAACTGCATGTCGCCCGTCTGCTCGACGAACTTGGAAGCGGGCGCATGACAGATCGGACACTCTGCCCGAGCTGGTCGCCCTCGTGAACATAACCGCAAACCGTGCAAACAAACTTTTCATTTACATTACCTCCCAAAATATCGTGGATGTTTTTCTTTCGTAGTGGCTCGCGATTCACCGTGGGAGTTGTTCCCTCATGCGCTTTAGCTCGCTTGCTGTGTCCTTATTATAGGCGAAGTGTCCCAAGAAGAAAATATCGAAAAATGCTAAATAACAAAAGATATGGGCATATATCGTGAAATATCTCCATATATCTCGTGTTTTTATACTTTTTCAAAATAAATACTAGTGGATAACTATTATTGATAAGTATCGCTATATCTTGCGCGAAGCGTTTCAAAAATGGCGCTACCCTAATGGTATGATGGGCAGAGAAACGACGGAGGGCTTCGGCAAAAAGCCCAGCGCGATGGCTGAGGGACGAGGCGCTCTCCTATGGAAAGGTGTTGCAGCAATGTTTACGGTGGAAACAGCTTCCCCGAGGAGACGGCGGCGCTCGCCGCGACGCATCGAGGGACGCTTTGCCCGGCGGAACGGTGCTTCGCGCTCGCGGGCGATCTCAGCGCAGGAAAGACGCTCTTCGATGCAGGGACTGGCGCGTGGTTTGGGATTTTCGGGCGAGGTCACAGGAGTCCGACGTTCAACTGATGAACGTATATGAAGGGAAAGATGCGCCTTACGCATTTCGCGTCTATCGCACGGAGCGTGCCGAGGGCTTTATGACATCGGCTTCTACGAGTATGCGGACGATTCCGAGGGCGTCGTCGTCGTCGAGTGGTTCGACAAGTTCAGCGAGGAGATGCCCGCAGACTATGTGCGCGTGACGATCGAGCGCGTGGCATCTTCGGCGGGGAGGTCGATTCAGAGGAGGCGGCGGATCGCCGTCGGCTGTGTTTTTCGCTTGTGGGAGTGCAGCTCAAAGAATTTTTGAGGAGATGAGGGACGTTGTCGATTCTGGCGATTGATACGGCAAGCTCGGTGTCGAGCGTCGCCGGTGGCGAGCGAGAAACTGCAGGCGGAAGTGACGGTCGAGGCAGGGGCGCACGCTTCGGAGACGCTTCTTTCGCATATTGAGGGGCGCTCTCCTTTGCAGGCGTCGAGGCGCTCGGCGCTCCAGGCGTCGCCGTGAGCATCGGTCCGGCTCTTTCACGGGGCTTCGCATCGGCTTGGCGACAGCGAGGCTATCGCTCACTGATCTGGGCATCCCGCTCGTCGGCGTCCTCGACCTTGGCGGCGCTCGCGCTTGCCGTCCCGTGCCGGACGTTCGTCGCTCGTCTTGATGGACGCAGAAGGAAATGCCTATGCAGGTCTCTCGAGTGGCGTGACGGGAGTCTGCACGAGTGCGTCCCGTGCGCGTCGCGCCGCTTGCCGAGGCGATCGCCGAGGCGGCGGACAGGGAAAAGCCTGTATTGCTGACGGGCGAACTCGCCGTGAAGAAGCGGAGCGTCTCGAAAATTGCTCGACAATGTCACGCTCGCGCCCGCGCATCTTCTGACAGCGCGCGCCTCGCACGTCGCATGGCTCGGTATCGCACGACTTGCGGCGGGCGAGTGCGATAATCTCATGACGCTGGGGCCGTTCTACATTCGGCGCTCGGAGGCGGAGGTGCTGGGGAAGCGTCATGGCAAAGAGAAGACGGAGGGGGCGCCATGCTGACCTTTCGCAAGATGCTGCCCACGGAGCGCCGCTGCCGTCGAGAAGGTGGGAGCTGGCATGCTTTTCCATGCCGTGGTCGCGCGAGTCTTTCTGGGAGGAGGCCGCACAGGAAGCGGCTTACTACCTGTTGGCGCTCGATGACGGAGAAGTCATCGGCTACGTCAGCGTCTGGCTGCTCGGCGAGGAGGGCCACATCACGAACGTCGCCGTCGCGCCCGAGATGCGCGCGGCGCGGCGTCGGCGCAGCGCTGCTCGCAAAACTCATGCGGGTCGCCGTGGGGCGCAGCGTGCGCAGCATGACGCGAGAGTGCGCCCGTCGAACAGGGCGGCGCTCGCGCTCTACAGGAAGTTCGGCTTTCGGAGCGTCGGCGAGCGACCGCACTACTATACGGACAACGCGGAGGATGCGGAAATCCTCTGGAACACGGACATCAAAGCGACGCTCGCCGCACTCGGCGGGACGGACGGAGAAAAGGAGATGAGGCGCATGGACTAAGGACATCTTGACGCTCGCCATCGAGACGAGTTGCGACGAGACGTCCGCCGCCGTGCTGCGCAGCGGACGCGAGATCTTGTCGAACATCATCGCGACGCAGATCCCCGTGCATCAAAAAGTACGGCGGCGTCGTGCCGAGATCGCGTCGCGCTGTCATATTGTGAACATCGTGCCCGTCATCGACGAGGGCGCTCAGAGAGGCAGGGCGTCGCGGAGGAGGTCGGTCAGGTTGCCGTCACCTACGGACGGGGCTTGTCGGCGACTCGCTCGTCGGCGTCGCCGCCGCCAAGGGGCTTGCTTCTCGCTCGGCGTGCCGCTCATCGGGCGTCAATCATCTCGAAGGCCATATCTTTGCGAATTTCTTGAGTTCGCGGAGCTTGCGCCGCCGTTTGTGGCGCTCGTCGCTTCGGGAGGGCACACGGCGCTCGTCCACGTCAGGACTACAACCATTTCACCTTGCTCGGGACAGACGCGCGACGATGCGGCGGGCGAGGGCGTTTGACAAGGTGGCTCGCGTGCTTGGGCTGCCGTATCCGGGCGGCCCGAGATCGACCGCCTCGCGAAAGGGGCGACGCTTCGGCCATCGACTTTCCCGCGCCTTGGAAGAAGAGGGCAACTACTGAGTTTAGTTTCAGCGGGCTGAAGTCTGCCGTCTTGAACTATCTGAACTCGATGAAGCTCAAGAAGATCGAGGGTCAATGCCGCCGACGTCGCAGCGTCGTTTCAGAACGCCGTCGTCGAGACGCTCGTCGAGAAGTCTCTGGCGGCTCTGCGCGAGACGGGGCTGGGGACGCTGGTCTTGGCGGGCGGCGTCGCGGCGAACAGCTCGCTCGAAGGGCGGCTTCGCCGAGCGGCATCGGAGAGCGGCATCGAGTTCCATTATCCGGGGCTGCAGCTCTGCACGGACAATGCGGCGATGATCGGCTGCCGCGCCCTACTATCGAGGCTCTGGCGGGCGGCTTCTCAGACGCTCATCTGAACGCACGTGCGGGGCTTTCGCTGCGCGATGTGGGCGGGGCGTGACGCATGTTTCGATGCTCGCTGCACGATGGACGAAAGGCGCGGCAAGAGCGATGATTCCTAGCGTTTCGCTTGGTCATCCTCCAAGAAATGGCAAAAATAATTTCAGTTGCGCTTTTGTTTGAATCTGTTAGAATAGGTAGGCAAGCGCAGGTTTGGACATGCCAAGCCGTCGGTGCGTGCAGCGTCCGAGAGGGACGTTTTCACATAATTATCAGCAAGGGAGATATTTCATGGAGTTCCAGGACAGGACATTGGTTTGCAAGGATTGTAGCAAGGAGTTCACGTTCACCGCAGGTGAGCAGGAGTTCTACAAGGAGAAAGGGTTTGAGAATGATCCGGTTCGTTGTCGAGACTGCCGCGGAAAGAGACGCCGCAGCCACGATGGCGACAGCGGTGAGCGCACGATGTTCCAGGTGACATGCGCTGCCTGTGGCAAGGAGACGGAAGTTCCGTTCGAGCCGAAGGATGACCGCCCGGTCTACTGCCGCGATTGCTTCTCTGCCAGAAGGGGCAGATAAGCCGAAGCTTTGCATACTGTTGCCCGATGGAGCCTGCGGGATGGTTTCCTTTCATCGGATAAGACGCAAATTTTTCGTCAGCATAAGGGTACAGTCTCCTCTTGTTTTATATGCTAAGATGGTAAGGATGGCATATAAAATGAGAGAGACTGTTTTCTATGAAAGAATGGTGCGTGATTTATTCGTCGCTTACAGGAAATACGAAGCTCATCGCTGAAAGCGATGGCGGAGGAAGCGGACGCCGACCTCTTCTCGGTGGAGAAAGCGCGGAAGACCTCTCAGCTACGAGGCCGTGGCGCTCGGCTATTGGCTGCAGCGCGGCGCGCTCGATCCGAAGATGCTCGCGCTCCTGCCGAAGATCGAGGGCAAGGATGTCGTATTTTTCAGACGCACGGCACAGATCCGGGCAGCGAGCATGCGTCACGGCGTTTCGCGCGTGCAGGGTATGCGCTCGGCGCGGATTGCTATATCGCGGTACGTTTTTCGTGTCAGGGCAAGCTCAATCCGAAGATTGTAGAAAAAGCGCAAGAAGGAAGCTGCCGCAGAGGATGACCCGCACGCGGGAAAGAAGCGCAGGCGCGCTGGCAGAGGGCTGCGAGCCACCCGGACGCAGAGGATCTGCAAAGGGCGCACGATTTCATGCGCGATGCTGGAAAAGCGGCTGAAACGGAAGGCGCGGCTCGAAGCGGGCAGATATAATACGGACAAAGTGCAGGGAGAGTGTGCATGGACGCTTCCCCTTTTCACGTTCTTGTGCTATACTTTCCTTAAATAGTTTCTTATGGAGGCGGTGGCTGATGGAGAGGAAGATCCTCTTGAATCCAGGTCCGGCGACGACGACGGATACGGTGAAGATGGCACAGATCGTGCCCGATATTTGTCCGCGCGAGGAAGAGTTCGGCGATGTCATGCGCGAGGTCGCGCAGGGGCTTTTTGAAGATCGTTCATGCCGATGCAAAGGCGTTTTCGTGCGTGCTCTTCTGCGGCTCCGGTACGCTCAACATGGACGTGTGCCTGAATTCGCTTCTGCCTGCGCAAAAGAAGGTGCTCATCGTAAACAACGGTGCGTATTCGGCGCGTGCCGTCGATATATGCCGCGCCTACGGGCTGGCGCATATCGACCTGCGTTTTCCGTCGAAGACGTGCCTGACCTCAAAAGCGATCGAGCGTGCGCTCGCGGACGATCCGGACATCGCGCTCGTCTATACGACGCATCGTGAGACGGGCACGGGCGTCCTGAACCCCATCCGCGAGATCGGAGCGCTCGCACATGCACACGGCGCCGCGTTCGTCGTCGATACAACTTCGACGTATGCGATGCTGCCCTTCTCGATGGAGGAGGAGAATATCGACTTCTGCATGGCGTCGGCGCAGAAGGGCATCCAAGCGATGACGGGGCTTTCCTTCATCATTGGGCGCACCGCGCTCATCGAGGCCTCGAAGGATTATCCCGTGCGTTCGTACTATTGCAACCTCTACCAGCGGTATGCGTGCTTCGAGAAGACGGGGCAGATGCAGTTTACGCCGCCCGTGCAGACGATCTATGCGGCAAAGCAGGCGCTCGCCGAATACTTCGCCGAGGGCGAGGCGGCGAAGGCGGCGCGTCATGCGCGGGTGGCGCAGGCGATTCATCGCGGGCTTGCAGCCTCGGGGCTGAAGGAGGCGATTCGCCGGAGATTCAGTCGGGACTCGTCGTCTCCGTGCTTTATCCTGCGGATGAGCACTGGGATTTTGACCGCGTGCACGACTATTGCTATGCGCATGGCTTCACGATCTATCCGGGCAAGATGCAGGGAGAAGGGGACGTTCCGCCTGTGCGCGCTCGGCGCGATCGACGAGACGGATATTGAGAAGTTTTTCCGCGTGCTGAGAGAAGCCTTTGTGAACTGGGCATGATTTTGCCGAAGGGATGAAACGGCAATGAATGGGACAGGAGGGACAGATGAATCGCTGGCAGGAAATCTGGAATAAGAGAAGCGCACAGCTTGCAGGCATTGATCGCTCGGACAAGCGGGCGATGCTCTGGAACTCAAAGCGCATCGATGGCTTTGATGTGACGGGCGGCGGTATACCGTATGAATCACTTCTAAAACAGTACGAGGAAACGAAGGCGGCGCTTCGTCTGCCTGCAGGCGGCAGCGTATTCGAGGTCGGCTGCGGTGCGGGAGCAAACCCTCTGGCTCTTTCGACTCGATGGGTTCGCTGTCGGCGGTCTCGATTATTCGGAGAAAGCTTATTTCTATCATGAAGGACGTGTTGCTGAAGGAACCCTGCGGGAAGCCGTCTGTGCGGAAGCGAGGCAGCTGCCGCAGGGAAGAGAAGTATGATGCGGTGTTTTTCAACGGGTGTCTTTCACTACTTCCCCGATGAGTCGTATGCACAAGAGGTCATGGAGGGATGGTCGGAAAATCGCGCGGCAGAATCGCCATCATCGAGGTGCATGATGCTGAGAAGAAGGACGAGTTCCTCGCTTTCCGTCGTCAGATTGATCCTGAATATGATGTGCATTATCAGGGATTGAAGAAAACTCTTCTATCAGAAGAGTTTCTTTGAGAATTTGCGGAGAAGCATGCTCTTCGGGTCTCGTTCGAGCGGTGCAGGTGGAGGGCTATTGGAATGCGCCATTCCTCTATTCCGTGGTTTCTCGCGAGAAGTAGCCCAGAAAGAATGAATGGCAGCTAGAAGGAGGACGTCCATGCAGGTGACGGAGTTTTGGACATCTTGGGCGCAGATTTTTCGTCGGCGTGCCCGACTCGCAGCTGCGCGCTCTTTGCGACGCCTTGATGGAGCGATACGGCAATCATGCGCCGCACGTCATCGCGGCGAACGAGGGGACGGCGGCGGGAATCACGACGGGGCATTATCTCGCGACGGGGCGCTCGCCGCTCGTCTATTTGCAGAACAGCGGTGAGGGCAATATCGTCAATGCGCTCGCGTCCCTGCTGCACGAGAAGGCGTACGCGATCCCGCTGATCTTCGTCATCGGCTGGCGCGGCGAGCGGGCGTGAAGGACGAGCCGCAGCACGCCCTATCAGGGCGAGGTGACGCTTCCGCTGCTCGAACTTCTGCAGGTCGAGGCATTTCGTGCTCGCGAAGGAGACACGAGGAGAGACGTGCGCGCCGCATGGAACGCTTCCGCTCGTCTTTGGGCAGGGCGTTCGGTGGCCTTCGTCGTCCGCAAGGGGTGCGCTCACGCACGATACGAAGGTTTTCCTACAAAAACGGCTATGCGCTGCGCCGTGAGGAGGCGATTCGCACGATTCTCGACGCGCCGCAGACGAGCGAGCGTCTTCGTCTCGACGACAGGGCAAAGGCGAGCCGCGAGGCTTTTCGAGCTTCGCGAGGCGCGCGGCGAGGGGCATGAGCGCGATTTTTGACGATCGGCTCGATGGGGCATAGCTCGTCCATCGCGCTCGGCATCGCGCTCGAAAAGAAGGGCGGCGCATCGGTGCCTCGACGGCGACGGCGCCTTCCTCATGCACATGGGCGCGGCCGCTGTCATCGCTGCTGCAAAGCCATCGAACTTTGCCACGTCGTCTTGAACAACGAGGGCGCACGAGAGCGTCGGCGGCATGCCGACGGCGGCTTCCTCCGTCGACTTTCCGGCGCTCGCGCGTGCGCTGGCTACGCCGCCGCACAGCGTGCGAAGATGGCGAGGAACTTGCCGCCATGGAGGAGATGAAAGGGCAGGCAGAGCCGTGCTTTTTGGAGGTGCGATGCGCCAGTCGGCTCGCGTGCCGACCTCGGCCGGCCGACGATCCTCAAGGCCAACAAGCTAGCAATGATGCGCTTTCTCAGCCTTTAGATTGATAACAGATACTGCGGGTATACCCTTGACAAACGGTAGGATAATCGGTATGATAGAAAAAGACGCGTTGACGCGAGGAAGTACCGAAGAAGCGGTCTTTCAGTCGACACTTTTTGAATTTTTAGGAGGATGAATATCATGGGTACGATTTTTCTCTAAGAGCGATTTCTGGATTGGTCTTGCTGTCGGCGCTGTCGCAGGCGTTTTTGGCTACCGCTTCATGCAGGAGCGCGAGCAGCAGATGATGGCGATTCAGCGGGGCGCTCCTGCGGCGCAGGTGCCGCTTGCTGAGCTTCAGCGCCAGAAGGAAGAGCTTGGGATCTCATCGCTGCGCAGGAAGCGGCGCGAACCAGTAAAGGGAAACATAGAGGGGCTGCGACAGGCAAATGCTCGTATCGTCATGGCATATTGCGTGCGCAGCCCGCTCTGTTTTGCTGTTGATAACGAATTGCATGAAGGAGGACGCTATGGCAAAGATTCCTTTAGGCTTGCCGCTGGCAGCAGCTGCCGCAGGCACGGTCGTGACGCTCTTTGTTCCGGCGAAGCGTCTGCATATCGTCTGCGGCACGGCGTGGGCGGCACTCTCGCTCGTTCACGCATGGCGGTATCGCAGGAGACTCGCGCAGGGATCTTGTGGCGACGCCGCTGGCGCCTGTCTCAAGAAGGATGCGATGAAGACCGTCGAGGCGGGGCTTCGAAGCTTCCCCTGCCTCCGACGAAGCTCGGCGCACTGATCGGCTCGATGCGTCCAGCCGCCTATACGCCGGGCAGGATGCGCCTCTACAGCCGTTCACTCATGGGAAACGAGAAGCTTAGAGAGCAGATTCTGCGTACTTCGCTGACTGTCCCGAGGTGGACAAGGTCGAGTGCAGTACGCTCACGCGACTCCGTGCTCATCACCTATGAGCCGGAATTTTTGCTGAGAACGAAGAGCTTTCACAGATTGAAACGTATATGAAGCATCATGTGCAGATGGCACAGGGAGGAGTTAAATCTTTATGTCTTATATGTCTGGTTTGATGATCGGCACGGCCTTGTCCAAGGCCTCAGCAGCATGCTTTCGGGCAGCGCTGCTGCAGGCATGGGCGGCGGTATGGGCATGGGCAGGAGCGCGGGCATGAGCGGTCTTTTCGGCATGGCGTCCGGCATGGGGCGGGGCGGCATGGGCAGAAGATTCCGGCATGAGCGGACTCTTTAACATGATGCCGACGGGCATGGGCAGCGGCATGAGCAGCATGTTCGGTCAAGGCAGGGGACGCAGCAAGGGCGCATGGCGCAGGACGCGTCCGGCTCTGCAGCCGTGTCTGCACGGCAATGCCAGCTTTCGCGCTGAAAGTGCCGTGCCCGGGCGCAGGCGCTACATGCGGCGGCCCTGCAGAGGGAACGAGGAGCTGGCAAAGCTTCTGGAGAAGAACCTTAGCCGCATCGCCTTCATCGATTCCGTCAAGGCGTCGAGTGTTACGGGCAGTCTGCTCGTCTGCTATACGGGCGATGAGGGGCTGTCGATCGCCTGATGGCGGATCTTGGCAAGCGCGTCTTTGGTCGCGGCGGATCATGCGGGTTTAATCTGCCGCAGGGGCTTTCCGATTTGCTCACCGCGCAGGCGTCACTCAGCCGCTCGCTGAACTCGGTGCAAGCATCCGCCGCGCAGCGAGCGCGGCGAACGCATGGCTGCACGAGAAGACGCATGGCTGGCTCGATTTCCCGTCGGTATTCGCTCTCAGCTTCATCGTGCGCGGCTTGCGCAAGATCCTGCTCTATGAACAGCGGCCGTCGGGTCCTCAGATGCTTTGGTGGGCATTCTCGATCTTGAAAAGGATGGAAGATGATATGACGTATGGGACATGCTCGCTCCGCTCTATCGGCGGATCTTGCTCAGGATAAGCGCGCCCTCTTGGGTGCACAGCTTCGAAGCATAAACGGGGCGTCGTCGCCGCTTCCGGTCGGCGACAAGGCGCTGACGGTCTGGTACAAGGAAGAATTGCCCCTCGCACTCGTGCGTCGAGCTCGTCAAGCGCATGGAAGAAGAGTGCGCACCGAGCGATCCCGAGCTTGACATGGCGGGCTATCGGCGTGAAGCGATCTTCTCGCTCGCGAGCTTCGCGGGCATGAAGGCGCTTGAAAGCTCGCGCCCGAAGCCTTTGCGGGCATGAAGGTGTTCCGCAGTCTCCTCGTCTTGGCCATCGCGCGCAACTTCCTCAAGAACGGGCGTCGTGGGCATGGTGAAAGAGCCGCCCGAACGCCGATACGCTGACGAGCACGGCGGTTATCGCCTCCGTGCTCGCTGGCAAGCCCGAATCGAGTCTCACGCTGCTGACGCTGTCGAACGGCGCTGAGATGCTGACCGCCTACGCTGCGGAGCGCGCGAAGAAAGCAGATTTCGACCTTCTGAACGCGAACCAGCGCTTCGTCTGGCTCGTTGACGGCGGTGTGGAGCGCAAGGTCGCGGTCGAGTCCGTGCAGGTCGGCGACCGCATCGCGGCGCATTCGGGCGAGATGATGCTGCGTCGATGGCCGCGTCGTCAGCGGCAAGGCGTCCGTGAACCGGGGCGTCAGTACGGGCGAGTCGAATCCCGCGATGAAGCGCAGAAGTCGCCTGTCTACGCAGGCTCTGTCATCGAGGTCGGCGAGATCGTCATCGAGGTCGAGAAGACGGGCAAGGACACGTCGCTCGCGCACATCGTCCACCTCGTCGAAGAGGCGCAGTCGAGACGTGCGCCCGTGCAGAACTATCGCCGACAACATGGCGAACATGCTCGTGCCGATCTCGTTCCTCGGCGCGGCGATCGTCTACGGCGCGACGCGCGATTGGCAGAGGTGCTGAACCTCCTGTTCATCGACTTCTCGTGCGGCAGAAGCTCTCGACAGCGACAGCGATCTCCGCTTCCATCGCAGCGGCGGCGAAGGGCATCCTCGTCAAGGGCGGCAACTATATGGAGCGCTCGCCAATACCGATACCGTCGTCCTCGACAAGACGGGCACTGATCACGGTCGGCATCCCGCAGATTTCCTCCATCAAGACGGCGGAGGGCGTGACGGAGAAGGAGATGATCCTTCTGGCGGCGTCGGCGGAGATGCACTCCGTGCATCCTCTGGCGAGTCGCCATTCAGAAAGTACGTCAGGACAACAACTGGGAAGTGCCGCAGCACCGCTCGTCGAAGACAATCGTCGCAGCGCGGCATGCAGGCGGTCGTGCCTGATTTTGACGGCTTCAAGGGCGGCGACGTGATCGTCGGCAGCTACAAGTTCATGAAGGAGCGCGGCGTGCAGGGGCGCGGGCGAGCTCGTCGTCGAGGACACGACGGAAAACCTCCTCTACATCGCGAGGAACGGCTCGCTCATGGGCATCATCGGCATCACCGATCCCGTGCGCCCGAAGATGAAAAAGACGCTGAATCAGATGCGCCGTTACGGCGTCGACGAGATCGTGATGCTCACGGGCGACTCGGAGAAGGTTGCCGATCATGTGGCGCGTCAGATGGACATCGACTCCTACCATGCCGAGGTCTTGCCCGAAGACAAGGCGAACTACGTCATGAAGCTCAAGGAGCGCGGCGGCAGGGTCATCGATGGTCGGCGACGGCATCAACGACGCGCCGGCGCTTGCTTTTGCCGACGTCGGCGTGACGCTCGGCGGCCGCCAGACGGACATCGCCGCCGAGTCGTCGGCGGTGACGATCCGCTCGGAAGATCCGAAGGCCTCGTCGACGCTCTGCGTCTCGGCAAGCGCACGATGGGGACTGATCCACCGAATTTCCGCGCGACGATCCTCGTTAACTCGGGCGCCATGCTCATGGGCGCCTTGGGCGCGATCAGGCCCGCTGGGGCGGCTGTCATCCACAACACAGCGACGCTCGCCGTCGTCTTGAACAGCGCACGCATCCTCTCGACAGGCAAGAAGCCTATAAAGGCGCGTCGGCTGAAAGAAATGAATGAAAAAGGATGCCGTACGGTGTGCGGCATCCTTTTTCTTGTTAAAACAAATCACTGTGCGTGCCAGTCCGAAGCAGTATCAATGTGTCCTTCTGTGCTGATAAATCAAAAAGCCAGTCAGGTTGTATGTGGCATTCTCGCATGTTCTTATAGTTCCTTGAATTTGTCAGTCGATGATCGCGGTAAGATTCGGGCAAGGTCTGACCGTTGCTCAAAAGATGCAATGACCGTTTCAATTCTTTGGGATTGCAGCCGCGCTTCAGCGCCAACTTATGATCTCTCTTGAATTGACTTCGAAATCGAGCTTACGCATTTAGCGCCGCCATAAGCTCGTCTACGCTTTCAAAAGGACCTTGCAGGGTCGTCGCCCTTTCCGCCGCTCTTCCATCGCGGCGTAGGTGATTCATTCGGCTCGCACTCTTCGTCCGTGTTCACTTCGAAAGGCAGTCCGTGGCAGCGCAAGGCTTGACGATAAAAATTCCTGTTGCAGTGCTCAAATCCATGCCGAGAGCCTTGAAAAAGCTCAGCTGCCTGCGCTTTGAGTTCGGTTCCATACGAAGCGTCATGGTTCCTTTATGCGCCATTTGAAATGCCCCTTTCAAAATGTTTGTTGACTTCTTTTTCTAATTATATAAAATATGACATCCCCGCAAGACCAAGATCAAAAAGTTATACAGGTCGCCCTTTATTATGAGACTTGACAATCGTTCTCCAGCTCATCTATAATAGTGTCATAAAGATGAGTGATATTCATGTTATGAATAAAGAAAGGGAGAATGGTTATGAGCAGTGTGGTGATTCTCAGGGAAACGAGTGTATGGAGTGCCGTTATCGGGAGGCATGCAAGAGCTGCGGGTTCAAGGCGAAGGTCTTCCCGAAGATGTGCCGCGACCTCAGGAGGAAGATCGGCTCGCCCGATCTCATCATTCTTTCACGAGCACGGCATCGCACCAGCTTGCCATGCACGCGCAGGAAGAGGCGAAGAAGTGCAACGCTGAGATGCTTTCTGCCACTCGGCAAGCATGGCAGCGCTGCGAGAATGTCCTCGCCGAGCATTCGGCATGAGGGCGGGGCACGGCAGGATGGCGCGATGTCTTCCATGATATTTTTGACAAATTCGCAAAGCGCAGGGGTGCTGGGGATGCTCCCGCGCTTTTTGTGCAGGAGCGCTGTCGTCTCAAGGCAGAGCTTTTGGGAAGGCTGTGCAGCTGTGTCTCTGCAGTATTTTTGTGGGAAGGGTGCAATTTCTTCGGCGGAACGTCCGCCCGCTGTTTGATTAAATGAGAATATTTATAAATTGATAGAAAAAGTTCAAATCGCGCTTATTTCGCTTGACAGCATGAGGCTGGATAGAGTATTATTATCTCTGCTGATGAACTGTATTCAGTTTCATTGTCGTTCTCATTTTATAGAAACCCCGAGAGGCTGGGCTGTAGGTGTGGGCCGATTGGCTGAGTTTCGTTAAGGGAGGCACGCAATGGCCGAAATATGGACGTTTGTGTGTGCAGTTTGTTGTCTTATTTAATGGAGTAAGAAAGATGACGTTGAAAGACGGAAAGACAGGAATGTCTCTTCGTGTCGACAAGGTGGGCGATTCGAGCTCAAGCAGCGCCTGATGACGATGGGCGTGATCGCGCGCGCGCGCATCAGGTGCTGCCGTCGGCGCCGATGGGCGATCCGATGGCGATCGGGACTTCGCTCGTACAATCTGGCGCTTCGCCGCGCCGATGCGGAGAAGATTGAGTGACGGAAATCAAGGAAGGGCAGAGCACTGATGAGCACCGAGGTGTCGCCCTGACGGGCAGCGAACACGGGAAAAATCGACCATATTCAACGAATTGACGGGCATGCGCCAGAAGATCGGCAACTGGCGGGCGTCACCGTCGACAAGAAGATGGGCGTCGTCAGCTACTAAGGATCGCGTGATCACAGTCGTCGATCTGCCCGCACCTACAGCATCAATGCGCGCTCGGCGGAAGAGCAGGGTCGTCATCGACTACTGAAGACGACGATGCCCGACCTCGCGGTCGATGTCATTGACTCGTCGAATATCGAGCGCAACCTCTTCCTCACGGTGCAGCTCCTCGAAGAGGGCATCCCTCTTCTCATCGACCTCAACATGCAGGACGAGGCGGAAAGAAAGGGCATCCGCATCAACATCCAGAAGCTCGAAGAGGCTCTGGGCATGCCTGTCGTACAGACGGTCGGCCGCAGCAAGAAGAGCATTCGAAGCTCATCGAAATCTTCGACGACCGTCATGTCGAACTACCGTCCGAGTGCGATGGTCCGAAGAGCACAAGGCGAAAGCGACGGAACTCAAGAAGGCAGCGCTTTCCGCCGAAGAGCTGGACGAAAAAGCTCATCGAGTTGCGCTATGATCTCATCGACAAGATCGTGAAGAAGGCGGTCGTCGTCGGAAACGTCGGACTGTCGACTTCGGAGAAGATCGACCGCGTGCTCGCGAACGGCGTCTTGGCGCTGCCTATTCTCCTCGGCATTCTCTGCTTGGTGTTCTGTATCGCCTTCCCGTGGATCGGCCAACCGCTCGCGGGACGCCGTCGGCGACTGGATCGGTGGACCGTTCACCGACTGGATCAATGACGCGATGGAATCTGCGGGCGTCGCCAGTGGCTGAAATCCTGATTGCAGACGGCATTGTCGCGGGTGTCGGCAACGTCATCAACTTCGTGCCGCTGATCTTCACACTGTTCTTCATGCTGTCCTTCCTCGACGGCACGGGATATATGGCGCGCGTCGCCTTCATCATGGATCCGATCGTGCGCCGCGTCGGCCTCACGGGCAAAGGGCATCATGCCGCTGATCGTCGGCTTCGGCTGCGGCGTGCCGGCCATCATGGGTGCGCGTGCGCTCGACTCGGAAAAGGACAGGCTCACGTCGATTCTCATCACGCCTTTTTGACATGCTCGGCGAAGCTGCCGATCGTGGCGCTCTTCAGCTGCGATGTTCTTCCCTGAACATGCCGCGAACGTCGTCTTCTCGATGTACATCGTCGGCATCGTCGTCGCCATCATCATGGCGAAGGTTCTGGGCGTCACGACGTTCAAGGATCAGGGATCGACGTTCCTCCTCGAACTGCCGCCGTACCGTATGCCGGACATGAAAACGGTGCTCTTGGAAACTTGGGACAAGGGGCAAGGGCTACCTGATCGAAAGCGGTACGATCATCTTCGCGATGAGCGTCGCCATCTGGTTTCTGTCGAACTACAATGCAGACGGCGCTACGGATGAGATGAGCGAGTCCTTCCTCGCATCGATCGGCGGCGGTATGAGCCATCTCTTCGCGCTACAGGGCTTCGAGACTTGGGAGTCGGGCGCGGCCGTCGTCACGGGCATCATGGCGAAGAGTCCGTCGTCTCGACGCTCGGTATCCTCTATGGCGTCGGTGATGTCTCGACCGAGGCGGAGGACGCAGCAGAGACGGCGACACAGTTCGCCCGGCTCGATGGGTACGGCCTTCACGGCAGCCTCGGCGCTCGCCTTCATGGTCTTCTCGCAGCTCTACGCCGTGCATGACGTCGCTCGGCACGATCAAGAAGGAGACGGGCAAGTGGGGCTGGATGATCTTCGCCGCCTCTACACCTTCGGCGTCACTGGGTCGTCTCGCTTCTCGTTTACTGGGAGGCCTGCGCCTTCGGCATGAACGGTTAGGGAAGCCGTCCGTGCTTCGCTACTCCTGAAAGGAGATCTTTGCCATGGCAAGCATCATTGTCGGCGCGATTGTCGCCGTCCTGCTCTTCTTCGCGCTGCGCCACGTCTATCACAATGTGAAGGCGGGCAGGGAGGATTGCTGCGGCGGCGGCTGCAGCGGCGGCTGCGGCGGCTGCGGAGGCAGCTGCAGCACAGGGGCAGGAAAAAGTAAATAGATGAATATAAGAAAAGCGTCGAGATTCTCGGCGCTTTTCTTATTCGTGCGAATTGTTTATAGTATAATTGAAGCGGGAGGAATCGTTTATGAAGACGGTGAACCGCAATTATAAGGATTCGCTATTTCGGGACATATTCAACAATGAGGAGCGTTTGGCAGAAATCTATACGGGATTGCTGAATGATCCTATAAATCCGCATGATATACAGCTTACGACTTTGGATTGGACGTTTTTCACAGGCATACGGAACGATGTGAGCTTTATTGTCGAGGAAAAAGCATATTGTTTTGTTGGAGCATCAGAGCACGTGCAATGAAAAATATGCCTCTGCGCTTGCTCATGTATATTGCAGAGCTTTATCGCCGTTATGTGGATGCGGATGCAATTTACAGACAAACGCGCATCTTGCTGCCTGCACCTAAGTTTTATGTATTCTATAATGGGGAGAAGGAAATGCCTGCACAGTGGCCGCTTCGTCTTTCCGATGCTTTCGACAGGAATGAAGGTGATATCGAGCTTGTTGCCGAGGTTATCAATATCAATGAAGCGCCGCATCGGCTGATTTTTCGAAAAAATGTCGAGCATTGAAGGCATACAGCGTGTTTGTTGCTCAATTTCGCGGCTATGTAAGAAAATGGAAAAAGTTTAGAAGAAGCTGTAAGTTTTGGCTGTCCGATATTGTGTGGAGAACGATTATCTGGGGGATTATTTCAGACAAAAGGCAAAAAAGGAGTATTCGATATGATGAATTTTGTATGGAATCAAGAGCGTGCATTGGAAATTCGTGCGGAAGAAGCTATGCAGCAGGGCATGGAGAAAGGATGGAGAAAGGGATGGAGAAAGGGATGGAGAAAGGGATGGTCGAGACGCAGCAGATGATTCTGCGGGTATTTCTCTCCTTCGCGAAAGAATATGCCGCTGGCAGAGATTTCGGAGAAAACGGGTTGCGCTATAGAGTATCTGCAGCAACTGAAAGCTGCGATGCAGTAATCACGCGTTTTTCGTAGGGAAAAAAACATTATTGAAAAATATTTTCATATATGTTACACTGAAAGCGTCGAATTTGTCCGACGCTTTTCTTCCGCTTGCGGATGGAAGTTTTTACCATAAAACCCCAAGAGGTCAGCCGAAGGCGCAGACCGATTGGCTGGTTTTTAGGTAAGGGCGGCACACAATGTCCACGAAGTGGACGTTTGTGCGTGTGAGTTCTATGAAGAGTCCAGAGTCAAGCTCGAAGGGCGCAGACTGATTAGGTAACTTTCATTAGGGCGACGCACTTTTGTCCACAAAGTGGACGTTTGTGCGTGTAGCTTGCAGATGAAGGAGGAGACGTTTATGGGTACAAGATCGAGCATGATTCTCTCAGGAGAGGTTCGCGTGCCGAAGGATCGCTATTGGGAGCGCAGACGCAGAGGAGCTTCGAGAATTTTTCCCATCGGCACGGAGAAGATGCCGAGGAGATCATCCGCGCCTTTGCCATCTTGAAGAAGTCGGCGGCGTTTGCCAACGCGACGCTCGGCAGGCTCGACGAGAGCGCCGCGACGCGCCATCGCGAAGCGGCGGACGAGATCTTGGCGGGCGAGCTGGACGGGCATTTCCCGCTCGCCGTATGGCAGACGAGGCGGCGGTACGCAGTCAAACATGAACGTCAACGAGGTGCTGGCGAACCGCGGCAACGAGATCGCGGGCGAGAAGATCCTGCATCCGACGACCATTGCAATATGTCGCAAAGCTCGAACGACACGTTCCCGACGGCGATGCACATCGCCGCCGTCGTTGCCATCGAGGACAAGCTCCTGCCGTCGATCGACAAGCTCGCCTCGACCTTCGAGCGTTTGATGAAGGAGAATGAAGGAATCGTCAAGACGGGCAGGACGCATTTGCAGGATGCTGTTCCATTTCCTTCGCGCAGGAGATCAGCGGCTGGCTCGCCATGCTCAAGGCTTCGCGCGCACAGATCGAGGCGACGCTGCCGTTCTTGAAGGAGCTTGCCTGGGCGGCACTGCGGTCGGCACGGGTCTCAACGCGCCCAAGGGCTTTGCCGAGGAGGTCGCGCGCGTCGTCAACGACATCACGGGACTCGATTTTTGTACAGCGCCGAACAAGTTCCACGCGCTCTCGGCGAAGGATGAGATGGTCTTCGCGCACGGTGCCTTGAAGGGGCTGGCGACGAACCTCATGAAGATTGCCAACGATGTGCGCTGGCTCGCGAGCGGCCCGCGCTGCGGTCTTGGCGAGATCACGATCCCGTCGAACGAGCCGGGAAGCTCCATCATGCCGGGCAAGGTCAATCCGACGCAGTGCGAGTCGGCGACGATGGTTGCCGTGCAGGTCATGGCGAACGATGCGGCTGTCGCCATCGCGGCGTCGCAGGGCAATTTCGAGCTGAACGTCTACATGCCCGTGACGATCTACAACTTCCTGCGGTCGGTGCGCCTCCGGCGGATTCCTGCGCTCCTTCGATGAGCGCTGCGTATCGAGCATCAAGGCGAACAAGGACAAGATGCACGAAAATCTGCACCACTCCTTGATGCTCGTGACGGCGCTGAATCCCGTCATCGGCTACGAGAAGGCGGCGAAGACGGCGCACAAAGGCGTTTGAGAAAACATTTCGCTCAAGGAGCTGCGTCGCGCTCGGCTTCCTCGCGCCCGAAAAAGTTCGACGAGGTCTTCCATCCCGAGGAGATGGTCTGAAAAGTGACGGGACGTCGGCAAGAGTCGGCCGTGCACCGGAAGCGGGCGCGGGGAAATCGCCCGAGGACGGCACGGGCAGAAAGCCGAACTACAAGAACTGGCTGCCGCGCCGCATGATTGCGGCGGCGTCGTAGCAGCCGTCTCTTCTGGGCGTTCTTCGCGCTCGCTCCTCTTCCTGCCGTATGAAGGTGCGTGGCTCGCCCTCGACGCCTTCCTCGCGCTCGCGGCTTTCGCTTCGACGCTCCTCACGTTCTGGTTCTGCGCCCTCTACCGCATGTTTTTCTTCACGACGGCAAGCGGCAGTTGGCACGGCAGATCGTCGAGGGAACGGCGGCATTGTCAAGCTTCCGCAGGCGGGCGCATCCTCGACGTCGGCTGCGGCAGCGGCGCTCTGACGATCGCCTGCGCGAAGGGAAATCCCGCGTGCCGGGCGATCGGCGTCGATCTCTGGCGCGGCGTCTACGCCTCGTTCAGCCAGCGGATCTGCGAGGAGAATGCGGCGGCTGAGGGCGTGACGAATACGGAGTTCCGCCCGGGCGACGCCCTCAAGCTCGATTTCCCGACGAGGTTTTCGATGCGGTGACGAGCAACTACGTCTATCACAACATCCCGAAGGTCTCCGGGACAGACGATGCTCGAAGAAACTTTGCGCGTCTTGAAGAAAGGCGGCGTCTTCGCGATTCATGACATCATGGAGCGCGGCAAGTACTGGTGATATGGAAGCGTTCGCCGTCAAGCTGCGAGATGAGGGGCTACGAGGAGGTCAAACTTCTCGACACGGCCAAGGGCATATTCATGAGTCAGGCGAGGCGCTTTGCCATGTGCTGCAGCGCATCCAAACTGCTTGTCGGCAGGAAGTGAAGTCGTCGCAGCAGAAAGGCTGTGCATGAGTCGAGTTCGACTCGTGCGCAGCCTTTTTACAGGAGGGGCGGCGCACAGATGCCCGATAAGCGGGTGCTGCGATGCATATTTTGCACGTAAGCGACATAGGGGCAAACGTCCTTTAAGCATTGTTAGAAATTACTCATGAAATTTGTTTGCGGAGTTTTTTGATTGCTCGTAGTTCTTTCTTTTTGCAGCAGAAAGTCATTTCCTTCTATGCAGATTCATCGCAAATTCATGTATATTGGAATCAATTGTCAGGGAGTTTCCTCGTTTTGCTTGAATTCACAGAAAAACTTTCTTCTCGTAAAAGAGAGATTTTTGTTCTATAATAAAAAGAAAAAGTTGGGAGAAAAAGAGGAGGTTCTTATGAGACTAGAAACCGAAGATGCTCTTGGGTATCAGAGTTCCGCTCGTTGCGGCATTCCTCATCGTGGGATTCGTCATCAGCTCGATGGCGAGCTCGGCGCTGACAGAGTCGAAGCAGAGCGGCATGTACGAGATGGGCGAGCATTATGCCGAACCATCGACAAGATCGTGGAGATGAACCGCGTCGCTGTCGAAAACGGCGGCGGTGAACTGGCAGGAAAGCAATGCCCGAGGGTGAGGCGATGCAGGGGCGCTCTCGCACATGGCGGGCGTCCGGGCGTCCTTTCCGCCTACGTCAGCAGACCCGATGGTGGCACGGCGACAGCGCATCGTTCCCCGGAGGGTTTACGACCCAGGGTGCGTCCGTGGTATAAGGAAAGCCGCCGCGGCGCCCATAAGACGATCATGTCAAAGCCGTGACAAGGCTGCGTCCACGGGCAAGCCCGTTCTGACGATCAGCCGCGCCATTGAGAAGAATGGGGGCTCAAGGCTGTCGTTGCCATCAACATTTCGCTCGAATCCGTCGGGGATGTCGTGCGGAACGTCAAAGTCGGCGAGACGGGAGCGCTCGTCATCCGGGGCGGAGACGGAGTATATCTACCATCAGAAATCACGATCGAGGATCGCTTCAATGCGATCGACGGCGGCGCATCTAAGGATCTGGCGGCGAAGCTTACGACAGGAAAAGCCGAGCAGCTCGAAGCCGACTATCAGGGCGGCAGAAGTTCTATGCGGGCGTTCCGTCGGGGGAACAGGGCTGGACGATGCTCATCGCCCTGCCGCGCGACGAGGCGAATGCCGCCGTCACGCACATGAGCATGCTCGTCGTCGCGATCTGCCTCGCGGCTCTCGTGCTGCTTCTCGGCATCACCTATGGCTTGCTCCATGCGGTGACGACGCCGATCGGCGTCCTGTGCTCGCTGATGGAGAAGATCGCGGGCGGCGATCTCGACGCATCTTCCTGCGAGCAGCCGCTCCGATGAGGTCGGCGCCCTGCAGAACAGCTGCCGCGACATGATGACGAGTCTGCAGACGATGGTCAAGACGACGAAGGAGGCCGCCGACCATGTGACGGAGTCGAGCGAGGAGCTGACGGCCAGTTCCACGCAGTCGGCGGATGCGGCGCAGTCGGCGGCGGAAGCCGTCGTCGTCATCGCCGAGGAAAAGTGCGCGTCAGAGCACAATCGTTGAGGATGCGACCGAGAAGGTCATGGACGTCAACAATGAGATGAAGACGATCCGGACGGCTGTCGACAAGGCGCAGCAGGCAGTCGCCTCGACGGGTGAGGCGACGCAGGAAGGCGCGACGAAGCTCAGGGGTGCGATCCGAGGCGTCGAGGGTCTTGCCGACGGTTCGACGAAGACGAGCGAGGCGGTCGAGAAGCTTTACGAAGGTTCGAAGAACATCGCCGAGATCAACGAGCTGATCACGAGCATCGCAGGCCAGACGAAGCTCCTCGCGCTGAATGCGGCGATCGAGGCGGCGCGCGCGGGCGAGCAGGGCAAGGGGCTTCGCCGTCGTCGCCGACGAGGTGCGAAAGCTGCCGAGCAGAGCGAGCAGGCGGCGCAGGAGATCGGCACGGTCATCGGCAAGAATTCTGAGGAGATCGAGCATCGTCTTTTCGCTCACGAAACGCCAGCAGGACGATGTGCGCGAGAATGTTCAGGAGGTCAGGATGCAGGCGAGCAGTTCCGCCGCATCGCTGGGGCTTGTCGAAAGAGACTCGAAAGCGAGATCAGCTGTCGTCAAGATCAGACGAAACGGTGCAGAAGAGCTGTGCCGAGACGGTGAGCGCCGTGCAGGAGATCAACGAGGTCTCGCACATGGTGCAGCAGAGGCGACCGACGTCTCCGCCGTATCGGAGGAGCAGGCGGCTTCGACCGAGGAGATCGCTGCTGCAAAGCCAGACGCTCGCGCATCTGGCGGGAGCAGCTGCAGCAGGGCGTGCAGAAGTTCCGACTATGAGACGGGGATGCGGTACTGCGTGATCCGAAGAGAATCAGGCGAGGGACGAGGGTGATGAATCGCTTCTCGCCCTTGTATCTCTTTTTATAGAAAAGGAGAAATACTTCATGGAAAGAATGAGCACGCTTTGCTATATTGAGCGCGAGGGCAAGTATCTGATGCTGCATCGCACAATCAAGGAGAACGATGTCAATCACGGCAAGTGGATCGGCGTCGGCGGTCACTTCGAGGCGGATGAGTCGCCCGAGGAGTGTCTGCTGCGCGAGGTCGAGGAGGAGACGGGCTATCGGCTCGTCCGTTGGCAGTTCCGCGCGCTCGTCACCTTCGTCTCGGGCGACGGCGTGACCGAGTACATGCATCTCTTCACGGCGGATCGCTTCACGGGAGAGCCGATCTCTTGCGACGAGGGGGAGCTTGCCTGGGTGGAGAAGGAGCACATAGAGAGTCTGGAGCTTTGGGAGGGCGACCGCATCTTTCTGCGCCTTCTGGCGCAAGATGTGCCATTTTTCACATTGAAGCTCGTCTACGATGGTGCGGGAGGCTGCTTGAGCATCGTCTGCATCGCTATGCGTGATGAGGGGAAAGAGAAATATGAAGTTAAAAGGATGAAATGGAAGATACTGGTTGGAGATTGGAGTAAAATAGGCGATACTCTCCTAAATGAACGATTTTCTCTCGACAAAAGTATGAGAAGAAATGGGATATATTTTCTATTTCGCATTTATTAAGAAAATTCTCAGGAAAACGAGGTAGGAAAAAGAGCCGATTTTACGAATATGGAGGACTAAAGCACGGCAGAGGGTATTCCTAGAAAGTTGGGGTTTGATTAAAAGGAATATCCGGGGAATGGGCAAGAAAGGACAGGGATGAGTGTATGAAATTAAAACCCAAAGATGCTTTTTGGGGATCGTGTGCCGCTCGTCGTGATTTTTCATCATCATGGGCGTCGCCATCAACATGATGGCGAGCTCAGCGCTGACGGCGTCAAAGCCAGAAGAGCATGTACGAGCTTGGCGAGCGCTACGCGAACGAGATTGACAAGATCGTCGCCTCTGATACTGCCGTAGTCAATGCGACGGCGGCCGCACAGGGCGAGTCAATGCCCGAGGGCGAGCGCTGAGGCGACGCTCACCCTCATCGCGGATCTGCCGGGCGTTGCCTCTGCCTATATCGGCAGGCGGACGGCAGCTATGAGACGAGCAAGCACTTCCGGCGGGCTACGATCGCGCACGCGCCAGTGGTACAAGGCTTCGGCGGCGAACCCGGACAAGGCGGTGATGTCGAAGCCGACGACAGCAGCTTCCGACGGCAAGACCGTCGTGACGCTCAGCTCGCGCCATCGTGCGAAACAGCGCGCACGGGTGAGCAGGGCAAGGGCTTCGCCATCGTCGCCCGGAGGTCCAGCTCGCCGAGGATCGGCGGCGGCGGCGCAGGAGATCAGCGGCGTCATCGCGCAGAATGCCGAAGAGATCGAGCAGGTCTTCGCGCTGACGAAGGCGCAGCAGGAAGAGGTGCGCGAGAACGTCAGGCAGGTCAAAGCGGCGGGCGAGAAGTTCCATCGCATCATGGATCTTAGTCGGCGATTTGGAGCAGCCATCGTGCGCATCGTCGATATCAACCCGCAAGGTGCAGGCGGACTGCGATGCAACGACGGCATCGGCGCAGCGCATCAACGATGTCTCGCACAAGATTCACAAGAAGGCGGCCGACGTATCTGCCGCCTCACAGGAACAGGCGGCCTCGACAGAGGAGATTACCGCCGCCAGCCAGACGCTCGCGAGCCTTGCCATAGAGCTGCAGAACAGCGTACAGGCATTCCGTCTTTAACATTTTGTTCATGATAAACTTCCTGAAGGGGAACTTTGTCTGTACCTGTAGGATATGCACAAAACAAGAATAAGGGAAAAGAGGGAGGACGCATCCTGCGAGCCTCCTCCTTCTTTAACTGAGGAAAAATGAGTTTAAATACCCAGTGGTTCACAAAATCAAGGGAAAAAGATTTTTGCGGATCGAGATATTCTGAATACGGAGAATATAAAGAGAGCGGGATGCATCGTATTCGTCGTCATGGGATTCGTCATCAATACGATGGCGACGGACGCCTTGTCGACATCCAAACAGAGGAGCATGAGCGAGCTTGGCTCGCGCTATGCGAAATACTATCGTCACGATTGTTGAGTCGGCGCGTGTCGCCGTCAATACGACACGCATGAACTGGACGGAGTATGCCCGAAGGCGCCCGCGATGCAGGAGTCCGTGCGCGAGATCGCCAGCTCGACGAGCGTTGACAGCGCCGTCTTCGGGAATACGGACGGCTCCTATGTCGCGTCAAGTTCGCTTGGCGCGGGCTACGACCCGAGGACGCGCGCGTGGTACAAGGAGGCGGCGGCGCGGCGAAAACTCATCGTCTCGAAGCCGTTCAAATCGGTCGAGGGCGATCCGGTCATCAGTCTGAGCCGTGCGATTATGCAGAACGGCGTGGTGCGCGGCGTCCTCTGCGTCGGCATATCGCTTGAACCGGGTGGGAAAATCTGCTCAAGGACGTCAAGGTCGGCGAGACCGGCTCGATCGTCGTCCTCGGTCCCGATACCGAGTACATCTATCATCCGAAGTGATGCGGTCGAGGATAAGTTCAACGGATTGACGCGCGGCGCACGGACTTTGCCGCTACGATTGACGACGAAGCCGGTGAGATCGAGACGGAATATCAGGGCGTGCAAGTTCTATTCCGCCGTACCAGTGGGGAGACTGGGGCTGGACGCTCCTCGTGGCTCTGCCGGTCTCCGAGGCGAACGCCACGGCTGCGCACATGAGCTGGGCGCTGCTTGCGATCTGCGCCATAGCACTCGCGCTTTGCTGGGCATCGCTATGTCGCTGCAGCGTCGGTGACAACGCCGATCGGCGCTCTTTCGGGACTGATGGAAAAAGATTGCGGACGGCGATCTCACGGCACATCTGACGAAGAGCGGCCGCAGCGACGAGATCGGAACGCTGCAGAACAGCTGCCGCGATATGCTCGAGGCCTGCAGACGACGGTCAAATCGACGAAGGCAGCCGCCGAGGCGGGTGGCACGCGTCGAGCGAGGAACTGACGGCGAGCGCGGCGATCGAAGCTTTACGACGGTTCGAAGAACATCGCGGAGATCAACGAGGTCATCACCTCGATTGCAGGGCGGACGAAGCTCCTCGCCCTCAATGCCGCCATTGAGGCCCAGCGCGCGCAAACGAGCAGGGCAAAGATTCGCCGTCGTCGCCGAAGAGGTTCAAAGACTTGCCGAAGAGTCGAAGCGGCGGCGAAGGAGATCGACGGCGTCATACAGAGGAACTCCGAGGAGATCGAGCATGTCTTCGAGACTCACGAAGAATCAGCAGGGCGAGGTGCGTGAGAACGTCGGGCAGGTCAAGGAAGCGGGTGAGAAGTTCCATCGCATCATGGAACTTGTGGCGGGAGCTGGAAACGAGCATGAGAGGCATCGTCAAGATCGGCGGAAGGTGCAGGTCGACTGCAGCGAGACGACAGCTTCCGTGCAGAAGATCAACGACGTCTCGCATACGGTGCAGCGAGAAAGCAACGGGACGTCTCCGCCGTATCGGAGGAGCAAGCGGCGTTGAACAAAGGAATCGCCGGCACCAGCCAGACAGGCGTGGAAAAGTTTTGCCTGTGATGAGGATGAAAATCGCTCAAAACGCCTTGAAAAATAAAGGCTTTGCGGCGCCGACAGGGACGGATTCTGCGCTTATAATAGCGGAAATGCGAGGATATGGACGCGGTCTGCTCACGGGGCGGATCGCCTCCTGCGAGGAGGCGGTTGCCGCTTCGTTCCTCAAGGAAATCAAAGGATATATGGAGGTAACATCATGGGTGATCTTGGATTTGGCAAGCCGATTTTCTGGGCAGGTCTCGCTGCGGGCATCGTGGCGGGTGCGCTCGGCTATCGCTGCGTGCGAAGCGCTGCGCGGCGAAGGCGGCTGCTGCCGCACTGTGCAGGCATCGCTCGAAAGCTTCTGCAGCAGAAGGCGGAGGTCGAGGCTCTGATCGAGGCGCAGCAGGCGTAAGATGGGCATTCTCTCGGCATTGGGCATACCAACGAACAAGTTCGAGCTCTTCCTGCGTTCCGTCGAGGTTTCGTCCTATATCCCCGGGCGCATACGGCTGCACAGCAAGATGTCGTCAGCAACCCCAAGGTGGAGAAGGAACTTCTGGCGTATCTTCGCTCGTATTCGGAGCTGAGCGGTGGAGACGAGCACGGCGACAGGCTCGATCCTCATCAAGTACACGCCGCAGCTTCTCCCATACGAACGAGGAGCTGACGCGTGCGGAAGCGACTACATCAGAGCGCGCGAAGAATCGCAAATGAGCGGAAAAATCCGCCTGCCCGCTGTATCGGACAGCAGAGACGGGCGGATACAAGGCTACTGATAAAATGAGGTTGCCCAGATTTGCACAGATACGCTGTTCCTGTCTGAGGAGACAAACCGCAGGCGTAGCAGTGGCTACGTCGAGGATTTGTCGACGACGAGAGGACAGTGTAGATGTGTGAAGATGGGTAGCTGAATTTTCAGTGATTCCTATTACAATAGATTTATAGATCAGGGAGCGGTTCGCGACCGCTCTTGTCTACCTCATTACCTAAGCTGTAGAATGAGAGTGCATTGGTCTGACGTGTGCTTCCTGGAACGTTACGTCCGCAATTAAGTCCGTCATCCATCCTCTCATTCCCAGCTGTTCGTTTTATGCAGGTAGAACAGCATTCTTGCACGTTCGTGTCAGCCCTCAATAGATCGAATCGGCAATGAGGAGTTTGGTTTACCATTGCTGCAAATCTATTGTTTTGGAGGGATTCACATGAACGCTGTCGGTATTGATGTCTCCAAGGGCAAAAGCATGGTCTGCTGCACTCAGCCCGGTGGAAAGCTCCTTGCTCGCCCCTTCGAGTGCTCCACACCAGAGCGGCATTAAGGAGCTCATCTCCTTTGCCCGCACTCTGGACGGCGATACGCGCATCGTCATGGAGCACACGGGACGTTACTACGAGCCGTTGCTCCAACGGCTTGCCGCCTCCGATCTTTTCGTCACCGCCGTCAATCCAAAGCTCATCAAGGACTTTGGGAATAACACGCTGCGCAAGGTCAAGACGGATAAGGCCGATGCCAAGAAGATTGCGCGGTATGCCCTTGACAACTGGTGCGATTTGCGTCAGCATACAGGCATGGATACCACACGTACACAACTCAAAAACCATGAATCGACAGTTTGCCTTCTGCATGAAGCGAAGACTGCCTGCAAGAACAATCTCATCGCGCTCATCGATCAGGTCTATCCCGGTGCCAACACCTATTTTGAAAGCCCCTGCCAGAGCGGATGGCTCACAGAAATGGGTGGATTATGTACGTGCGTTTTGGCACGTCGATTATGTCTGCTCCATGAGCCTCAGTACCTTTACAGAGCGTTACCGCAAATGGTGTCATCGCCACGGCTACAACTTCCAGCCCGGACAAAGCCCAGGGACTGCTCATGGAAAAGGCAAAGGATCTCATTGCGATGCTCCCGATGGACAAGACGACGAAGATGTTGGTGCAGACCTCCATCGCCCAGCTCAATGTACTGTCCAAGACGGTGGAAGCCTTGCGCACGCAGATGATCGCTCTTGCCGAGCAGCTGCCGGAATACCCGTTGTGATTGATATGAACGGTGTCGGTCCGACACTTGCAAGCCAGCTGATCGCAGAGATCGGCGACATCACCCGTTTTCCTCGGCGCGGCTCGTTGACTGCTTTTCGCGGGCGTTGATCCCGGGGCAAAACAGTCCGGGACAATGCAGTTAAAGAGCAACAAGACATCCAAGGCAGGTTCTCCGCATCTTCGAAGGGCACTGTTTCAGATTGTTTCAGGACTCTTGATGCGTTCTCCTGATGATGCAGTCTACAACTTCATGGACAAGAAACGCTCCGAAGGAAAGCCTTACTGCGTCTATATGACGGCAGGAGCGAATAAGTTCCTGCGCATCTACTACGGGCGCGTAAATGAGTAGTTTGGCAAACCTTTCCAAAGAACAAGAATAGCATTTCACTACTGTCCCTTTGGTCGGCGCTCCTGCGGCGACCTATTTGTGTTGCTCAAATTCGCACTTGCACAACTCCTCATCTTTTTCATCTAAGGGCTTGACTTTTTATTTGCAGGCTTGGAAAAACGCTGATAAAATGAAGTTGCCCAGAATTTGACGGGCGGGCGGCGCTTTGTTCACGGTTTCTCAATAGAGCTGTGCCTTCCAGTAGGCGAGGTCAGGTTCGTTCAAGGGCAGGTCGACGCTGTAGCCGTTGTCGTAGCGGATCTTGACGCGAACCTCGTCGGCCTTTCTGAGGAGCGGCAGCAGCTGGGGCGAGACGTTGAGGAAGAATTTGTTCGTGTTCTTCAGCGAGGTCTCGAGGGCTGTATTCCCCTGAGGTCGTAGCTCGGCGGCTCCTGCTTGACGATGGCGTCGATGTCCCATGCGTCGCCGTCGGCGCTGATGGTCACGAGCGGCTTTTGGCTTCGCGCTGCTGTGCGGTAGTCCCACATCGTGAGCGTCGCGCCTTCGACGCGGCCGCTTTCGTCGTAGGGAGCCTTGAGAGTCGATCTTGCAGTAGGCGGAGAGCTCTTTGCCGTGCGGTGGTCGGCGGTGTAGGTGTAGCCGAAGCCAAAGGCGCCGCAGAGGATGAGGAGGAGGCCGAAGTAGAGGAAGATTTTCATGGGGTTCTCGTTCCGCCCGCGCCGCTTCTGCACGCCTTTCAAAGAGAACTGTTCGCGATGCGGGCATGTTTTTCTTCCTCCTATTATACTTTATGCGCCGCGCCTTGTCACTACCATTGCGCCCGTGCTCCTCCTGTGCTATAGTGATAGGAACGATGTTCAATATTTTCGAGGATGGGAGTCCATGGAAGAAAAATTTCATTTGCTTGGATATTGGCGGCACTTCGATCAAGTATGCGCTTGCTGCGGAGGCAGAGCTGCGCGAGAAAGGTTCTGTGCCGACGGAAGGACGGACGGCGAGGGGCGCAGGGCGTAGCCGAGAAGGTGCTCGCCATCGTCGATGCTTTTTCGGGGAAGAGGCGTCGCGGGCGTCGCGATCTCGACGCTCGGCATCGTCGATCCGGGTCGCGAGAAAGGTCATCTACGCAGGGTCCTAGCATCAGGGACTACACGGGATTTGCCCTCAAGGCTCTCGTCGAGGAAGCGACGGGACTTTCCTGTACGGTCGAGAATGATGTGAACTGCGCGGGGCTTGGTGAGTACTGGCTCGGTGCAGGCCGCGGCGTGCGTTCGCTCGTCTGTCTGACGGTCGGCACGGATGTCGGGGCTTCCATCCTTTTCAACGGCAGACTTTGGCGCGGCGCTAACTACAGCGCGGGCGAAGCCGGCAGCATGAGGCTCGTGGGCGGCAGGCTCGGCGACCTCGCTTCCGTGCGCCGTATGGTACAGAGCGCGGCGAAGGCGCACGGCATCGCCGAGGAGCTTGACGGTGAGACGGTGTTCGCATGGGCGCGTGCGGGCGACGCCGATGCGGTGAACGCCATCGCAAGGCTCATCGCGCCGCTCGCCGAGGGGATTGCGAATATCTGCTACATGCTCAATCCCGAGCGCATCGTCCTCGGCGGAGCGGTGATGGCGGAGCGCCAGTATCTGGCGCCGCGCATCCTCGCGGACTTGAGGAGGCGGTGCCGTGCCCGTTCCGCTCGCGACGCAGCTCGCTTTCGCCGAGCTGGGCAACGATGCAGGACTCATGGGAGCGCTCTATCACTTCCTGCAGCGCCGCAGGACGCGCAGGAGAGGCGCAGAATCGAGAAACAGGGGAGGCGGGAAAAGGTCAGATGAAGGCGATCATCAATGGACGGCTCTTGTTGCCGAACATGGAGGGAGATTTCCGCGTCATGGAAGATATGGCGCTTCTCACGACGAGCGCATCGAGAGGATCATCGACATGGATGAGGTGGAGGCGGAAGCGGGCATCGACGAGGTGCACGATGCTCATGGGCTGTTCGTCTCGCCGGGCTTCATCAACGTGCATGCACGGCGCGTGCGGCTGGGACGTGATGGATGCGGCGGAAGAGGCGCTGCCGGCCATCGGACGCTACCTCGCGCGCACGGGCGTCGTCTCGTGGCTCGCGACGACGATGACGGCGGGCGAGGACGCGGTGCACGCCGCCTTCGAGCGCGTGCGCAGCGCCATGCGCATGACGCCCGAGGGCGCGCGCATCCTCGGCGTGCACATGGAAGGACCTTTCATCAGCAAGGCGTACAAAGGGAGCGCAGGCGGAGGAGGCGATCGTACGCGCCGACTACGATTGGATCGAGTCAGCTTCGAAGATGTCGTGCGCATCGTGACCTTGGCGCCCGAGGAGATGGACGGCAAGTATACGTTCATCGATCGCTGCCGCGATGCGGGCATCCTCGTTTCCATCGGCCATTCGAGCGCCGACTACAAGACGGCGCTCGAAGTCATAGAAAAGCACGGCGTCACGCATCACGCACTGCTTCAACGCCATGAGCGGACTGCACCAACGCAGCCCGGGCGTCGTCGGCGCGGCGCTCGATACCAAGGTCAACTGCGAGATCATTGCCGACAACATCCACGTCGATCCTGCGGCGCAGCGCATCCTCTACCATGCGAAGGACGGCAGGAATATCATCCTCGTGACGGATTCGATGCGTGCCGCCGGCATGGGAAAACAGCGTATTCGAGCTGGGCGGGCAGGAGGTCACGGTCAGGGAACGCGCGCAGAGCTGGCGGACGGCACGCTCGCGGGCAGCGTGCTCGCGATGAACGAGGCGGTTCGGAACTTCGCGCGGACGACGCGCGCACCCATCGAGCGCGTCGTTGAGATGGTCACACGCACGCCCGCGGAGGAACTCGGCATCTATGAGGAGACGGGTTCTTTGGAGGAGGAGAAGCGGGCCGATCTCACGCTCTTTGATGATGAGCTCAACATCGCCGCGACGATTGTCGGCGGGCATCTCTCCTACATCGCCGCGCCCGACGCTTTGGACGGCGCGTGGCAGGACAGGGAGTAGAGGAAAGGCTTCAAGAAGGCAAGGGAAGGAATCGGACGGATGGCAATACGCATGATTGTGACGGATATGGACGGCACGCTGCTCGATGCGAAGAACGGCATCTCAGAAAAGAATCGGGCGGCGCTCAAGGAGGCGGCGGCAAAGGGGCGTCCATGTGGCGATCGCCACGGGACGCATGCACCTCGGCTCTGCCTTACGCGAAGGAGATCGGAGTCACGGCGCCGATCGTCTCGTGCAACGGCGCACTCGTCAAGACGACGGCGGGCGAGGAGCTTTTCGCTTCGCCCATCGCGCCCGACGTGGTGCGAGAAATCCTCGACTGCATGAAGGAGCACGGCTGGTACGTGCAGCTCTATACGGACGAGGGACTTTTCTTCTGCGAGCGGGACTGCCGTGCCTGCGCCTACGAAAAGCTCGCGGGCATCGAGGGAAAGGCCGTCGGCTGGGATGGCCTCCATGCATTGGGGACGCGCGTCTTCAAGCTGTTGTCGATCGAGTGACCGTGCCGAGGAGACGGCGGTGCGTGCGGCAGAAATCTCGCGCATGTTCGAGGGAAAGGTTCGAGCCGTGCGCTCGAAGGAGAAGTACGTCGACATCATGGCGGAGGGCGTGTCGAAGGCGGCGAGCATCGAGCGCCTTGCGGCAAGCATCGGCATCAATATGTCGGAGGTGCTGGCGCTCGGCGACTCGGACAACGACTGCGAGATGCTCTCAGCCGCGGGCATCGGCGTCGCCATGACGACGGGCACGGCTGCTGCGCAGGAGGCGGCGGACTTTCTCGCAGAAAACGGAGCGGCGGACGGCGTGGCACGGGCTGTGCACGCCTATGTGCTGGAAGGAAAGTGAAAGAAAGCATGAGGGATAGAGGATGGCAATTCGGCTGATCGTGATGGATCTCGACGGCACGCTCTTGACTTCGGAAAAGATGGTGTCGGACTACAGCAAGGACGTCTTGCGGCGGGCGATGGAAAAGGGCGTCGCCGTGACGCTGGCGACAGGGGCGCATGCTGCTCTCAGCGAGCTACTTCGGCAGGATCATTGGGGCGAACGCGCCGATCATCTCGTGCAACGGCGCTCTGGTGCAGGCGCTCGATGCGACAGAGCCGCTCTTTTGCGCGCTTTTCGCCCGAGACGGTGGCGGAGCTTCTGACGTTTGCGCGGGAGAACGGCTGGTACGCGCAGTGGTACATCGGCGACGACATCTACGCTGAGGATTTCCGACCCGAGTATTTCACGGCCTACCGCACGGTGCAGGGGCTTCGCCGTGCACGAGGTCGGCGAGATTTCTCGCCGTACGTCGAGGGCGTAGCGCAGGTCGTCGTGCGCGACCTCGCGGGCGGCGTCGGCGCTATCGCCGCGTCGATCCGCGAGCGCTTTGCAGGGACGCGTCGATCCGCAGCAGTCGAAGGGCTACACGCTCGACCTCGTGCCGACGGGCGTATCGAAAGCGACGGGCATCGAGGCGATCCTGCGTGCGACGGGCATCCGAGCAGACGAGGGTCATGGCGTGCGGCGACTCGGACAATGACCTATCCATGCTGCGCCTCGCGGGTACGAGCGTCGTCACGGCGAACGGACAGGAGGAAGCGAAGGCGCTCGCGACGTATCTCGCGCCGGGCTGCGACGAGGACGGCGTGGCAAGGGCGATCGAGGAGCTTGTTCTCTGAGGGACTGGAACGTTTACTTGGAATTTGCAGGGTGGACAACATGACGAGAGAAGAGATTTCAACTTCATCATCGTGACGGGACTTTCGGGCGGCGGCAAGACGCAGGCGTGCCGCTTTCTGGAAAGACCTCGGCTGTTCGTGGTGGACAATCTGCCGCCGGTGTTCATCCCGGGAAATTTGCCGAGCTTTGCCGCCATTCGGCCGGACATGTGAGCCGCGTCGTGCTCGTCGTGGACACGCGCGGCCGCGAGTTCTTCGACACCTTCGTGCATGTGCTCGAAGAGATGGACAGAGCGGACACGCCCTATGAAATGCTCTTCATGGATGCGTCCGACGAGGCGATCATCCGCCGCTACAGAGAGACGCGCCGCCGTCATCCGATGGCGGCGAACGCGCGCATTTCCGACGGCATCCAGAAGGAGCGCCGCCGCTGGAGCCTGTGCGCAATCGGGCGACATACATCATCGACACGTCGCAGCTCAAGAAGGTCGATCTCAAGGAAAAAGATCTGGCGCCTTTTTCGGCGGCGAGGCGGGGCACAAGATGAGCATCAACGTCCTGTCCTTCGGCTTCAAGTTCGGCATGCCTTTAGACGCCGACATGGTGCTCGACGTCGCTTCTTGCCGAATCCCTTCTACATCGAGGAACTGCGCAAAAAGAGCGGCGCCGTCAAGGAGGTCGCCGACTACATCGGCAAGTGGCCCGGTGACGCAGGAGTTTGAGGAAAAGCTGGATTCTTTGCTCGATTTCCTCATGCCGCAGTACATCAGGAAGGAAAGCCGCAGTTCGTCATTGCCATCGAGCTGCACGGGCGGCATGCATCGGAGCGTCTACATCGCCTGCCATCTATCGCTTTCTTGTCGGCGCGCGGTTTCGAGTCGAGCTGGAGCACCGCGACCTCATGAAGAACGAGGTTGCCGAGCATCCTGCGGAACTCCCGGAATAGAGCCCGGTGCGCGTTAAGGGAAAAGGGTCGATCAGAAGAATGCATTTATTGAAATGGCTTTATCCGGGCATGCATTTCAAGCGCTGGATGCTCGTCTTCGGCGCGGGCGTCGTGATGGTCAGCACGGGTTTTGGCTCTTGTCTTCAACTACAAATATCTCGACGCCATCGAGGAAGCGATCTTCCGTGCCGTATACCTCTGGCGCGGCAGCTTCGACTACGTGATCACGACGATCGTCGGACTCGTCATCGTCGTCTTGGGACTCGCCTGATGCTCTTTTGCGACGCGCTACGTCATCCGCTCCGTCATCAGCGTGCTTCTGCCCGACAGCTCGGAGAAAGCTCGTCGACATCATCTACGAAAGCGCCGTCTCGACAAGGGGCCGCAGGTCACGGTCATCGGCGGCGGGCACGGGCTTTTCCGTGCTGCTGCGCGGCATCAAGCGAGGCGACGAGCAACGTGACGGCGGTCGTGACGGTCGCCGACGACGGCGGCTCTTCGGGCAGGCTCCGGGAAGAGCTGGGAATCATTCCGCCGGGCGATCTGAGGAACTGCCTCGTCGCGCTTTGCCGATACGGAGCCCCTGATGGAGAAAAGCTCTTCAGTATCGCTTTCAAAGGCGGCACGGAGCTCAAGGGGCACAGCTCGGCAATCTCTTCATCGCCGCCATGGCGGAGGTCACGGGCGACATGGAAGAGGCGCTGAACCAATCGTCGAAGGTTCTCGCCGTCAAGGGGCGCGTGCTGCCCGGCGTCGACGGCGCACGTGCGGCTCGACTGCCGTCATGGAGGACGGCACGCTCGTCGAGGGCGAGTCGCACATCCCCAGGTGCCAAGCACATTCGGCGCGTGAAGCTCTTTCCCGAGCATGTCGAGCCTGTGGCGTCCGCTCTGGAAGCCATCCGCGAGGCGGGACGTCGTGATCCTCGGTCCCGGCAGCCTCTGCACGAGCATCATGCCGAACCTCCTCGTCAGCGGCGTGGCGGAGGCCCTGAAAAAGAGCCGCGCCCTGAAGATCTACATCTGCAACGTCTTGACGCAGCCGGGCGAGACGGATGGCTACACGGCTTCCATGCATGCCGGGCGATTCTCGATCATGCGGGCAGGGGGCGATCGACTACATGCTCGTCAATGCGGCGCCGCTGTCGCACGAAGGCGCGTCTCTTGGCGAAGAAGGGTCTCCATCCCGTGACGATCGATGAGGACGCGGTCAACGCGCTCGGCATCGGCGTCGTCAAGGCCGATCTCGTGAATTCTGACGATGTCGCGATCACGATCCAGAAAAACTCGCGAAAAAGCGTGATGAAAATGGCGTACAAAGCTGCATCCCGGCATCGGCAAGTGAGGAGGGACTCCTATGGCGCAGCCATCGTTTTCCGCTGAGGTGAAGAACGATCTCGCACGTCCCCTCGGGCGCAGGGCGTGCTGCCGCACGGCAGAACTGGCGGCGCTCCTGCGCATGGGCGCCGCTCTGACGCTCGGGGCGAAGCGCGCTGTCGGGCTTGCCTTACGACGGAGAACGCCGCAGTCGCGCGCAAGGCCTGATGCTCCTCAAAGGTTCGGCGGGCGTCATACGGAATTGACGGTCAGCCGCTCGCGCCGCCTGAAGAAGAACAACAGCTACCGCGTGCATGTCCTGCCGTCGCGCGAGGGCTGCCGCCCTCATGGAGCGCATGGGTCTCATGCGTGGCTCAGCGCTCAACATGGGCACGGACAGCGCGCTCCTCAAGAGGCGTGCTGCCGTCAGGCGTACTGCGCGGCGCCTTTCTTGGGCGGCGGCGTCAGCCGCCCGGAATCCGGCTATCATCTGGAATTGGTGACGGGGAGCTATTCCTTTGCAGAGCTTCTGCTCTCGCTCCTTCGCACGATGGGGTATCCGGCGGGGCTGACCGACCGCAAGGAAAGCTACGTCGTCTACCTGAAGGAAAGCGACGCCATCATTGATTTTTCTCTCTGCTCGGTGCGGAGAAGGCGGCTGAGGCATTCGAGGTCACGCGCAACGTGAAGGAAGTCAAGAATCAGGTCAACCGCCTCGTGAACTGCGAGACGGCGAACGTGCAGAAGTCGGTCGATGCCGCTGGCAGACAGATCGCGGCGATTCGCGCACTGGAGGCGGCGGATGCCGTCGCGGGGCTTTCTGCGGGACTCCGAAAGACGGCAGAGGTGCGCATGGAGCATCCGACGGCGACGCTCGCAGAGCTTGCGGGCTTTGGGCATAGGAAAAATCAGGGCGTCAATCACCGGCTGCGAAAGCTCGTCTCCCTTGGCGGACGGGCAGGAAGGAGGAATCTGAGATGGCAAAGCGCATGATCTTGTATGCGGCAGGAATCGTTCTGCTCGTCGTTTTCTCGCTCGCCGTTTACGCGCATTTTCATCCGGCGCAGGGCGTGCTCATCCTGGAGTATCACCATATCGCCGACCGCGTGGATGATCCCGAGGGGCATTGGTGGAGCGCTACTATGTGCCGACGGAGGACTTTGCCGCGCAGCTCGACTATTTGAAGGCCGAGGGCTACGAGACGATCACCATGCTGGAATTTTCCAAGGCGGCGAAGGGGAAGGGAAATCTTCCCGAAAAGCCTGTGATCGTCACCTTCGATGACGGCTACGAGGACAATTACACGCAGGCGCTGCCGCTCCTCGAAGAGCGCGGGATGAAGGGCGAGGTCTACGTGGTCACGAACTTTCATCGGCAGAAGGGATATCTGACGTGGGATGAGCTGCGCGACATGCAGCAGCGAGGCATCGAGATCGGCTGCCCACGGCCGACCATCTGCCGCTCGTCGGCCTGTCCCGCGCCGAACAGGAGGATCAGGTGCGCTTATCGAAACTGCTCATGGAGTGGAACGGCATCAAGACGGTGTTCAGCTTCTCTACCCGAACGGCAGCTGCAATGAAGAGATCGCCGAGCTTCTGCGCGACAGCAATTATCTGACGGCAGTCACGGGCGATGCGGGGTTCAACACGTTCCAGACCGATCCGATGTTCCTGCAGCGTGTCAACATCCCGCGACCGCGCTTCGGCCTCACGGAGTTTCGCCTGCGCATCTTGAAGGCGGAGCTTTTCAGCATCTTCGGCATCAACCAGCATTTGCAGCACTAGGGCGTGCGGCGAATGCTTTCGTGCTGCTTCGCCAAGTGGAAGTTTTGAGGAATTATCTTATGTGGGTAGAGGAAAAAGGGGTTTTCGACAAGATGAAACGATGGAAGGCAAGGATTGCGGCGTGCTTTTTGCGACGCTCGCGAGCATGGGCGTGACGAATCCTCCGGCTGGAGCGGAGCGTCACGGAATGGACGAGGCTTCCACGACGCGCGTCACGACGGACGAGGGCGCGCCGTGCATGAGCCGCAGGGAACGCGCCTCTTGGGACGGAGAGTGCAGCAGGAAGCGGAGCCGTACAGCGTGCGTCTGAACTTCGGCACAGGCTCTGCCGGGTGCGCTGCGCTTCAACGAGGCGCAGCGTGCCATGCGCAGTGGAATGTCGAGACCGAGGACACGGGCGGCACCTGCTCTTTTCCGACAGCCCCGAATACGTGACGGAGGACGGCATCCTCTACGAGGACACCGTCACGGGCGATGCGCGCATCCTCTACTACCATCTGAATAACACGAGCGTGCGCAAGAAGGTCGCCGTCGTGCTGCAAAAACGAGGGGATTCCTCCGTCGTCGTTCGCGTCACGCGCGGCGGTGCGAGCCGTCCGAGCAGCGACTACCGGAGGTGGGCAAGGGTACGCAGCTCGCCTACTTCCAGACGAAGCGCGATGATATGCTCTATGTGCAGCGCGGCACGAAGAGGCTTTGGAGCCGGAGATGAATCATACGGCGCTTGAGCCGGGGCAGCTCGTCTACGGTGTTTACGATTTTTCACGCCGACGGCCCTGTCAAAGTTTCCGTCCTCATGTATCCGGCGACCGCCGATCCGCTGAAATTCATTTCCCGCGCACGCGTCCCTGCCGAAGGATGAGCAACGCCTGCGCGGCACGTTCGAGGGCATGAACCGCGTGATCAGCAGCAAGCCGTACAATCCCGACAAGGACGGCGTCGTCTACATCCCGATCGGCGACAATCGGCAGGGACGTCTTCCGCACGGGCATCGACGCGACGGACGGCAGCACGGTGACGAACGTCGGCAACTACGGCGTGCTCTACCGCATCCGGATCCCGACGACGGGACGCGAGGCGACGCAGTACTATCTGACGCCGTTGGGCGGCGTCTATGCAGGGCGCGATGAGCGTCGACTTCGGTCACGGCTCAAGCCTCTTGGAAACGCCGGGCGGCAGGCTCTTCTTCGGCGACGCCATACCGCCCGACAGCGACGCCGACCGCGCCGCCCGTCTCACGGGCAACGATCGCCTGAAGGTCGCCGCAGAGCTGTCCGACCTCGGCAGCTACCACAGCTCCGTGCAGCCGAGCTCGAGCTGTCGCCGCCGGGCGCGTCGAATCTGCCCGTGCAGATCATTCTGATGCCGGCGGGAAAGTGAGCAGGAATAGGAAAAAGCCGTCGGAAACGTCTCGGCAGGAGCACTCGACGGCTTTCTCGTTTGACGTGCAGGATCTTTTGAAACGGATTATGCCATATCAAGCTGTTGGCGCGGGCAATAGCCGCGCTTGCGCAGTTCGGAGTTCAGGTATTCGAGTTTTCGCGCTGTGACGACGATGAGGATGAGTCCCATCTTTTTCAGGCTTGCGCCGTTCATGCCCGCAGCGTCCGCAGCGCGTGATGAAGCTCGTCATCTGCTCCGATGACGAGGGCTTCGCCCGTCACCTGTACGCTCTTGGCGCTGCCCGCCCGTGATATTCGGCATGGACTTCCAAGGCGACGTTCTTGTTCTTGGCGAGCGCGCGAAACTTCAAAGCCGCCTTCGAGAAAATGTAGAATCTGCCCTCGCGGTAAGTGTACGTCAGCGGCGTGCAGCGGACGAAATCGCCGTCAGCGACGGCAAGCGTGCAGACCTTCTCGCCCTTGAGGAAGGAATCAAGTTCCTTTCGCAGCTCATCCGGCGGTATCTTGACGGCATCCTTGTCCTTTTCAAGCCAAAAATTCGGCAGCGGCTTCGTAGTTCATCGAATCTCTCCTTTGCTTGATGATGATGATTTTCACCCTTATTATTGTAATCGTACTATGGCGATGGGGTTTCGTCAAGAAGGCTGCTGAAGGGCGGAGACGATTTGACAGCAGGGCGAGAAGGGTGCTATACTGAAAGCAGTCAAGAGACTATCTGTCTGCTATGCAGACACAAAGACTCGCGGAAGCGCTACTGCGGGTCTTTGTTTTTGCTTTGACAGCGAGCGGAGCATGGTGCTATATTAAAAGCAGTTAGGGAATGTGTCTGCTATATACAGACACAAGCGCCCACGGATGCACACTGTGGGCGCTTGTTTTCAGGCTAAAGCGTGTTGCCGCGTTCTATCGCTCTAACCATTTCTGGATGCCGTACCATATAGCGCAGGATACGACGCCAGCAAAGACGGATAGCAAGAGACTATCTACTGTCATATACAGACCCCCTCTCTGTCGCCAGTTTGGGAGCGGCAACGAGGAAAGTATAGCATGTTTGGAGTATTTAGCCATAGCGGTGCTGCTGAAAAATATCAAAAGGGTATTGACAACTTATGCGCGAAGCCGTATAATAAATTTCGTCAGTCACGCAGATGTTGTGTGTCGACATGCTGATGTAGCTCAGTTGGTAGAGCAGCTCATTCGTAATGAGCAGGTCGTAGGTTCAAGCCCTATCATCAGCTCCATTTGAACCTGTGCCTCCCTTCGGGGAGGCTTTTTTGTTTGACGCATGCGGGAAATCCACATATAATAGCAGAGGGAAACGGAATCTCTTTATCAGAGATCCCTATATTGAATGGAGGAAACGATTATGGCAAAGAGCATCACGGAAGTGTTAGGAATCAAGTACCCGATCATTCAGGGCGCGATGGCATGGATTGCGGACGCAGAACTTGTCGCGGCGGTATCGAATGCGGGCGGCGCCGGCGTCATTGCGGCGGGGCGGACGCTCGACCGAGTGGGTGGAGCAGGAGATTAAGAAGCGCGTGAATTGACCGACAAGCCTTTTGAGTCAATGTCATGCTCATGGCGCCGAACAAGGATGAGATTGTCGAGGTCATCTGCCGCGAGAAGCCGGCTTTAGTGACGCTCGGTGCGGGCAATCCTGTGCCCTTCCCGGAAAAAGTTCAAGAGTGCAGGGGTCAAGACCGTCCCCGTCGTGCCGAACGTGAAGCTCGCGAAGCGTATCGAGGCGGCGGGCGCCGATGCGATCGTCGTCGAGGGCATGGAGGCGGGCGGCCACATCGGCGTCTTGACGACGATGGCGCTGATGACGCAGGTCATCCCCGAGGTCGGGCTCCCCGTCGTCATGGCGGGCGGCATCGCCGACGGGCGCGGCATGGCGGCGGCTCTTCTGATGGGAGCCGCCGGGCGTGCAGATGGGCACGCGCTTCCTCGTCGCCGAGGAGTGCAATGCGCATCCGAAGATGAAGGAGAAGCTCCTGGAAGCGGTCGATACGGACACGATCGTCACGGGTCTGTCGATCGGCGGCGCGGTGCGCGGCATCAAGAACAAGTTCTCGCAGGATTTCGTCGCGCTGGAGTTCTCGGGCAAGGGCGACGAAGGAAGAGCTCATCGAGCGCGCGACGGGCACGAACAAGCTCGCCGCCGTCGACGGCGATGTTGAGAACGGCATGATGCAGGCAGGGACAGAGCCTCCTGCCGCTCAAAGAAAGATCGAGCCGGTCAAGACGATCATTGAAGGAATCGTCAAGGAGGCGCGCGAAAACGCTCGCGAACGCAGGCAAGATCGAGATTTGACGGCAGAGCGGCGTTTGGCGCTCGCAATTCGTTCGCATAAGACGTGGAACAAGGGGCAGCCCGGCGAAGTCGTTTCGGCTTTTCTGGGCTGCCCCTGTTCGATAGAGATGGAAGGCTGTTGTTCGTGCTTTTACGCCGAGTTTCTGACGGAGTGCGCCCGGAGAATTTGTGAAAAGTTGAGATGACGTTCTCTGCGAGGGCATCCATCCATGCGGGATGGTGAGCGTTTTTCACAGCGCGACTGTCGATGCGGCGCAGGTACTCGGCTTCGTCCCATGTGATGAGCGTTGTGAAGTCTCTGTCTTTCGTCTTGATGTCAGATGGATGGCTGGCAGGAGGAAACGGCATCTTGTCTTCTTTCAAGGTGTAGAGATACAGCCGAGAGCGTCGGTTGCCATGCGAAGAGCTTCGTCAATGTCGTTTCCTTGCGTGTAGCAGCCGGGCAGATCGGGAAACGAGATGGGTAGCCACCCGCTTCGGTTCGGGTGGAAGACTGCGGTGTATGTCTTTTTAACATAGGAATCACCTTCTGATAGATGAGGTGGAAATCTACTTCAATCCCGCATCGTGCAGGATGTTGTTTAAGATTCCGGTTTCATATCTGTGTAGTGCAATGGCAGCACAATCAATTTTTGATATTCTTGTGCTTGAGGATGATGAGAACCATGGATGCGCTCAATATACCAACCGTTTTTCTTCAAGAGTTTGAGCAATTCTTTTGCTGTCGTTTTCATCACCTCTACGCAATTATTATAATACATATTGATACGTATTACAACTGGATAATTCTGCTTTACGGATTTCTCATTGACAAAGGTCAAAAAGACAAATATAATGAAGAAAAATCAAATTGTCAAATCCGTCTGTCGCCGTGCATATCCGGCAGTTTCTCGCGGCAGTGCGGGCGGGGCGGCAGTTCTTTCTATCTGAGGCAGGGTGATACTATGAGCAGCAATATCGCTGATTTGATTGAGGAATATATCCTGCGGCAGTTGGCGGCGCAGCAGGATGGCAAGGTGGAGCTTCGGCGAACGGAGATCGCCGATAAGATCTCGTGTGCGCCGTCGCAGATTTCGTATGTGCTCAACACGCGCTTCACGCAGGAGAAGGGCTTTACGGTCGAGTCGCGGCGCGGTTTGGGCGGCTTCATCTCGCATCGTGCAGGTGCCGCTGCAGAATCTTGTCTATCAGGACATGCTCGAAAAAATTGACGGAGGAGTCGGAGCCGAACTCGTGCAGTCGATGGTGCGCTATCTCGCGCAGCACGGCATGATTTCGACGCGCGAAGCGGCGCTCGTCATGCAGTCGGTGACGACGGCGTACGAGAAGCTCGAACCGAAGGATCGTCTGAGTTCATCCGATCCTTGCTTCTGACGTTTGGAAAAATTCTCGTGAGGGGGAAACGGATGCTTTGTGATGACTGCAAGAAGAATGAGGCGCGCGTGCATTTCGTCGTGCTGAAGAACGACGGCACGACGGAGATGCACTCTGCCGCGATTGCGCGGCGCGTTACAGCAAGACGATGGCGGGCATGAGCGGCGAGGACTATTCGATCAACGATTTTATACGGGCGTGATCCAGCGCATGCCGGATCCGTCGGCGAACGCAGAAGCGCAAGAGAGCGAGCAGGAGGAGAAGCCGACAGAAGAGGAAGCGTCCTTCACATGCCCGAACTGCGGTATGAGCTATCGCGACTTCGCCCAGCAGGGAAAGATCGGCTGCAGCGTTTGCTACGATACGTTCCGCGAGGGAACTGACGCCGCCCTGCTGCGCATCCACGGCGCGGGGAATCATCGCGGCAAGATACCGAAGCGGGCGGGCGGCACGCTTGCGCTCAAACAGCGATCGACCTCCCTTCGCGCGCGGCAGGAGCGTGCCGTGGCGAAGGAGGAGTACGAGAGGGCGGCCGAGTATCGCGACGAGATCCGTGCGCTCGCCGTGCAGCTTGCCGCGCAGGAAAGGGAAAAAGGCGCAGGAAGACGCTTCAGCGCCTTCCTCGGCAGAGGATCGGAAAGAAGACGAAGGAGGCGAGGCGTGATGGCGAACCCGAACTCTTCACAGGCTCTCATCTCGCATGGCCTCGCAGCGGACGGCACGGACAGCGACGCTCGTCTTGGCGAGCCGCGTCTGCCTCTCGCGAAAATCTGCATGAAGTTCCTTCCCCAACCGTGCGGATCTCGTCCGGCTTGCCGAGACGGAAGGACGCATTGCCGCCGTGCTCGGCGACGTGGAGGAGGCGCTCGAAGAGCCGTTCGACCGCGTCGAACTCGCGAAGAGCACGGCGCTTGAGCAGAACGATGCTTTGGGAGAAGCACCTCGTCAGCCGTCAGCTGCTCAAGAATCCCGCCCATCGCAGCGCCTATATCAGCAACGACCGCTCCATGAGCATTCTGGTCAACGGGGAGAACCATCTGCGCATCCGGGCGATGGCGGCGGGATTCGACCTCAAGTCGCCGTACGACAGGGGCATCGCGCGTTGACGACGTCTTTGAGGCGAAGCTCGACTTCGCCTTCGACGAGAAGCTCGGCTATCTGACGAGCTGTCCGACGGATCTCGGCACGGGGCTTCGCGCGTCGGTCATGCTCCATCTGCCGGGGCTCGTCTACACGGAGAACATCGGCAACATCCTCAATATATCGCCGCAGATCGGGCTTTCGCATGAGCGCCATGTACGGTGAGGGAGCGGAGTCTGCGGGCAATTTGTTCGCCGTCGCGAACAAATTGTCATTAGGGGCTGACGGAGCGCGAGCTTTGCGACAATCTGCGCATCTCGGTCGGCGAAATTGTAGAGCAGGAACGCCGCGCGAGGAAGGCTCTGCTGCTCTATGAAAAGGATCGCATCGAGGACGAGGTCTGGCGCGCCTGCGGCGTGCTGCACTACGCGCGCGCCCTGGGCGATGCCGAGACGCTCGCCATCTTGAGCCGCGTGCGCCTCGGCGTCGACCTCGGCTTCATCGAGGGTCTGGCGTCGAGCGTCTTCGGCGACATTTTGATTGCAAGCCGGGCAAATTATCTTTGCTCTCTGGCAGGAAACGAGAACATGTCGAAGAATGAAATAGACAGGAAGAGGGCGGAAGTCGTCCGCCGAATTTTGGAAACTGCGGCATGAGCTGCGGGAAACTTTCCGCTGCACTTTACGGCGGATACATGGGGGCACGGCGAGGGATTCTTTCCGAATCGCTCTATCGATCGGCGCTTCCTTTGACATAAAGGTGGAATTTTTATGACGAACCGCTTTACGGGTCGTGCGCTCAAGGTGCTGGAATTCGCTCAGTACGAAGCGCAGGGAACTGGAGCAGAACTTCATCGGTACGGAGCACATCCTCCTCGGGCTTCTGCACGAGGGGGAGGGCATTGCAGCGCGCGCTGCGCTCTTTGGGGACTCGATTTCGGTCATGTGCGCACGCGCGTCGAAGATATGCTCGGCGGACGCGAGATGGAGGAGCGGCGCGCATCGTATTACACGGATCGCGCCAAGCGCGTGATGGAGCTTGCCGTCGAAGAGCGCGCTCCTTTGGGCACAATTACATCGGCACGGAGCACATTCTCCTCGGGCTTATCCGCGAGAATGAAGGCGTGGCAGCGCACGTCCTGATCTCGCTCGGCGCCGATCTCGACATCGTGCGTGCGACGGTCATCGACATGCTCGGCGGCACGCACGAGAACGCGGAGCTTCCCGCGCCCGATCGCCGCCGCCGCGCCGCCGCGCCCGCGCAGGGAGAGGCCGCTGCGGGCACGCCGCTCCTCGACAAGTACGGCAGGGGACATCAATCGGATGGCGCGGGAGGGCAAGCTCGACCCCGTCATCGGCAGGGAGAAGGAGATCGAGCGCATCGTGCAGATTTTGTCGCGGCGCACGAAGAACAATCCTATCCTCATCGGCGAGCCGGGCGTCGGCAAGACGGCGAGTCGCGGAAGGACTTGCCGCACGCATTGCCACGGGCGCCGTGCCGCGCCTCCTGCAGCAAAAGCGCATCGTGTCCCCTGCCGATGGCAGGACTCGTGGCGGGCGCGAAGTACCGCGGCGAGTTTGAGGAACGCTTGAAGGGCATCATCGACGAGGTCATGAAGAGCGGCAATGTGATCCTCTTCATTGACGAGATGCACACGCTCATCGGGGCGGGCGCAGCGAAGGCTCGCTCGATGCCGCGAACATCTTGAAGCCGCCCTTTCTCGTGGCGAGGTGCAGATCATCGGTGCGACGACGCTGAAGGAGTACAAGAAGTATTTCGAGAAGGATTCGGCGCTGGAGCGGCGCTTCCAGCATCCTCGTCGAGGAGCCGACGACAGAGGAGGCGGAGAAGATCCTCCACGGACTGCGCCCGAAGTACGAGGCGTTTCACCACGCGAAGATTCGGGACGAGGCTTTGAAGGCGGCGGTACGCCTGTCGCATCGCTACATTCCTGACCGCTGTCTGCCCGACAAGGCGATCGACCTCATGGACGAGGCGGCGTCGAAGTCGCGCATGAAGACCGTCGTCCTGCCGACATCCATCAAGCGTCTGGAAGAGCGTCTGAAGAAGCTCGGCGTCGAGAAGGACACGGCGATCAAGCTGCAGGGACTACGAGCGTGCGGCGGCTCTGCGCGATGAGGAGAGTGCGCTCAAAGAGGATCTTGCCGCTGCCAGCGAGCGCTGGCAGGAGCGCGAGATGAAGGAGGTCACGGTCACGGCGGACGACATCGCCGATGCCGTCGGGCTTTGGACGGGTATCCCTGTGAAGGACATCGCCGCGAAGGAGTCGGAGCGCCTGCTTCATCTTGAGCAGATTCTGACGGCGCACGTCGTGGGACAGGAGGAGGCCGTGACGGCGGTCGCCAGGCGGTGCGCCGCGCACGCATGGACTTAAAGACCCGAAGCGCCCCATCGGCTCGTTCCTCTTCCTCGGCTCGACGGGCGTCGGCAAGACGGAGCTCGCGCGCGCCTTGGCGGAATCGCTCTTCGGCACGGAGGAAGCCATCGTGCGCTTCGACATGTCCGAGTACATGGAAAAAGCATACGGTGTCGAAGCTTGTCGGCGCCCCTCCGGGCTATGTGGGCTATGAGGAGGGCGGCCAGCTGACGGAGGCCGTGCGCCGCCACCCGTATTCGATCATCCTGCTCGACGAGGTGGAGAAGGCGCACCCCGACCTCTTCAACGTGCTGCTGCAGGTCTTGGACGACGGGCGCCTGACGGATGCGCAGGGGCGCACGGTCGACTGCAAGAACACGGTCATCATCGCGACTTCGAACGCGGGCGCCGACTATCTCAAGCAGTCGACGTCGCTCGGCTTCACCGCGGGGGTGCAGACGCTCGGCGACGCTTACGAAAAAGGGAAAATCGCGCGTCTTTGAGGGAGGTCAAGCGCGTCTTTCGTCCCGAGTTTTTGAACCGCGTCGACGAGATGCTCGTCTTCCGTCCGCTCGGCAAGGAAGAACTGACGAAGATCGTCGACATCATGCTGCGCGAAGTCGAGGCTCGTCTGTCGGAAAAAAGGCATGGCGCTTGAGGTCAGCCCCGCGGCGAAGTCGAAGCTCGTCGAAAGCGGCACGGATTTCAAGTACGGGGCACGTCCGCTGAAGCGTGCGATACGGAAGCTCGTCGAGGACGAGATCGCCGAAAAGGCTCTTGAAGGGCGATTTTGGACGCGGCGATACGATCTACGTCAAGAAGGTCGGCGACCGGCTTGATTTTCGTCCGGAAGCAGCCGAAGGACGCGGCGAAGGCGAAGAAGGAGAAGGCGCTTCGTGCGGGCGCAGCGCAATAAGCTTGCGCCGGGCGGAGCAGCTTCTGCATGGAACATGCTCGTCAATGCGGCGTGGGCGCCGCTCTGGCTCGTCCGTTCGCTGCTGCGCTTTTCTGCGGCGCTCGCTGATGAAGCGCGGAAAGGCGGAATGAATTTGGCGAAGAAGAAAAAGACGGCGTTCGTCTGTCAGGGCGTGCGGCTACGATACGTCCAAGTGGGTGGGCAAGTGTCCGGGCTGCGGCGCGTGGAACACGCTCGTCGAGGAGACGATCGCGCCCGAATCGGCCGAGGGCGGTCTGCGCCTCGGGCTTTCCGACGGCGCGCGTCCCGTCGCTGTCGGCGATGTCGCAGTCGAGGACATGCCGCGTTTCTTGACGGGATCGGGAGAGCTTGATCGCGTCTTGGGCGGCGGCGTGATTCCCGACTCGATGGTCTTGATCGTCGGCGATCCGGGCGTCGGCAAGTCGAGCCTCACACTTCGCGTGGCGGCTGAGATCGCGCGGGGAGGAAAGCGCGTGCTCTATGTGACGGGCGAGGAGAGCACGCGCCGGTGCGCATGAGAGCCGACCGCCTCGGTGCGATTGCCGACGATCTCTTCGTCGTCAGCGAGACGAACCTTGAGCGCATCACGGTACATATCGAGACGGTCAGACCGGAACTTCTTGTCATTGACTCCATCCAGACGATCTTCCGCCCCGATGTGACGAGTGCGCCGGGCAGCGTCAGCCGTGCGCGAGTGCAGCGTCGAGCTTCTGCGCCTTGCGAAGACGTACGGCATCGCCGCCTTTGTCGTCGGTCATGTCACGAAGGACGGCACGCTCGCGGGGCCGCGCGTCCTTGAGCACATCGTCGACACCGTGCTCTACTTCGAAGGCGAGCGCAATGCGCAGTTTCGCATCCTGCGCGCCGTCAAGAACCGCTTCGGCAGCACGAACGAGCTTGGTCTCTTTGAGATGCGCGACACGGGGCTCCTCGACGTGCCCGACGCTTGAAGCTCTTTTTGTCCGACCGCGAGCCGGACAGCGGCACGGTCGTCGTGCCGACGGTCGAGGGAACGCGGCCCCTTCTCGTCGAGATCCAGTCGCTTGTCGCCGAGACGCCTTACATGCCGCCGAGGCGCACGGCGGACTCGGTCGACGTCAAGCGCATCCAGCTTCTCTTGGCCGTCCTTGAAAAGCGCGTCAAGCTCCCTATCGGCGCATGCGACGTCTACGTCAAGGTCGCGGGCGGCATCAAGATTGACGAGCCTGCCGCAGATCTTGGCCTGTGCGTCGCCATGGCGTCGTCGTTCGCCAACCGCCTCGTGCGTCCGAAGGCAATCGTCTTCGGCGAAGTCGGCCTGTCGGGCGAGATCCGTGCCGTCAGCCGGGCCGACGTACGCTTGAAGGAAGCCGCGAAACTGGGGTTTCGCGCTGCGATCCTGCCGAAGAAGAATGCCGATCGCTGAAAGGCATTCAAAGGCGTCGAGCTCTTTCGGCGCGGCGACGCTCGCAGAGGCCCTGCGCCTCGCCATGCCGCGGGAGTGAAGGGACTTTTTGCTTAAGTTGTTTGCAGGCAGTGCAATCTATGCTATAATGATAGGCGACGCGAGAAGGCTCAGGGGCCTCCCGAGCTTCTTCTTTATGCTATTCTATATGTTTTATGGAGGGGATCAATTCATGAAGATGAAGAAAAATGCTGCTCGGCGCTGTGGGTCTCTTGGCTGCGGCTTCTTTCGCCGTTGCGGGCTGCGGCGGCTCGGGGGATTCGGGTTCGGCGTCGAAGACGCTGCGCGTCGGCACGAATGCGGATTTCGCGCCTTTCGAGTTCCAGGTGAGAACGGCAAGGAGTACGAGGGGCTTCGACATGGATCTCGCGCGTGCCGTGGCGGAAGAGATGGGCATGACGGCGGAGATCCAGAACATCAATTTCGACGGCTTGATTCCGGCACTCGTGTCGAAGAACATCGACATCGCGATCTCGGGCATGACGATCAACGACGAACGCAAGAAGAACGTGCTCTTCTCGGAGCCTTATTATCAGTCCGGTCTGACGATCGTCGTCAAGAAGGACAATGCGGACATCAACAGCTTCAAGGATCTCGCGGGCAAGACGGTCGCCGTGCAGATCGGTACGACGAGTGCGAAGGAAGTCAAGAAGAATCCGGACATCCGGGTCAAGGAGCTGAACAGCTCGGCGGACACCTTCCTTGAGGCTGAAGGCGGGCGGCGTGCAGGCTGTCGTCAACGATCGCCCGGTCAACGACTATTACATCGCCAAGAGCGGCGAGAAGGACGTGCGCGTCGTCAACGAGCTTCTGACCTCCGAGGACTACGGCATCGCCATGGCGAAGGACAATCAGGAACTGCAGAAGAAGGTCAACGAAGCCTTGAAGAAGCTCAAGGGAAAAATGGCAAGTACGACGAGATTTACAAGAAGTGGTTCGGGCAGAAAGCCGAGTGAGGGCAGTCGTGAGGTGCAGGCATGAATTTTTGATTTCGATCTGGCGGTGAATTCCTTCCCGTCCTGCTCGTCGGCGCGCTTGTGACCATCAAGATCACGGCGATTTCCGTCGCACTCGGCGTTGTCATCGGCCTCGTCGTCGGTGTGGTGCGCATCTCGCAGGTCAAGCCGCTGCGCCTTCTGGCGATGGCGTATATCGATTTTCTGCGCGGCACGCCGCTCTTGGTGCAGATCTTCTTGATCTACTTCGCGCTTCCGTCATCTCGGGGCAGCGCGTCGACCCGTTCTTCGCGGCGATTACGGCGTGCAGCATCAACAGCGGCGCCTATGTCGCCGAGATCTTCCGCTCGGGCATACAGTCGATCGACAAGGGGCAGATGGAAGCGGGGCGTTCCACGGGCATGACGTGGCTGCAGACGATGTGGCACATCATTTTGCCGCAGGCGGTCAAGCGCGTCATACCGCAGATCGGCAACGAGTTCATCGCGCTTTTTGAAGGATTCGTCGCTCGTCTCGGTCATCGGCTTTTGAAGAACTGACGCGCAGCGCCAGCTCATCATCGCCCGCACCTATGGCTCATTGGAAATCTGGCCTTGTGTCGCCATCATCTATCTCGTGATGACGCTTTCCATTTCGCAGCTCGTCGCCTATCTCGAACGGAGGTTCAGAACCGATGATAAGCATTAAGGGGCTTTACAAGGCATTCGGCGATAACCTCGTCCTGAAGGGCATCGATCTCGAAGTCGCGGACAAGGAAGTCGTCGTCATCATAGGGCCGTCCGGCTCGGGCAAGTCGACGCTCCTGCGCTCGATCAACTACCTCGATGTGCCGTCCAAGGGAAAGATCTCCATCGATGGCAAGGAGCTTTCCGCAGCCGACATCAACCGCGTGCGTGCCGAGGTTGGCATGGTGTTCCAGCGCTTCAATCTCTTCCCGCACATGACGGTTCTGGACAACATCACGCTTGCGCCGCGCAAGGTCAGAAAGACCGCACGCGAAGAGGCGGAAAAGGATGCACGCATGCTCTGGAGAAAGTCGGTCTCGGCGGACAAGGCGGAGGCCTACCCGAGCAGCTTTCGGGCGGTCAGCAGCAGCGCGTCGCCATCGCGCGTGCGCTCGCGATGAAGCCGCGCCTCATGCTCTTCGATGAGCCGACGAGCGCTCTCGATCCCGAGATGGTCAAGGAGGTCTTGGACGTCATGCGCTCCACGGCCGCCGAGGGCATGACGATGGTCATCGTCACGCACGAGATGGGCTTTGCGCGTGAAGTCGGCGACCGCCTGCTCTTCGTTGACGACGGGCGGATCATCGAGCAGGGCGTACCGAAAAAGTGTTCGAGCATCCGAAAGAAGAGCGGACGAAGAACTTCCTGTCGAAGGTGCTCTGAGGCGTCAGTGAAGAAGTGCGAGAAGCGATGCAGCGACAGTATCCTGCGAAAAACTTCTTGCAGAAGTGGTTGAAATTGCCCGCTTTTTGTGATAAAATAGGCGAGCATACGGGCGGTCCTCTGGGGAGAAAAAGGCTCTTACGAACGTCTGAGATTAAGGAGGAAAACAAATGAACATCATTCAGGCTTTGGAGCAGGAACAGCTGCGCTCCGACATCCCCGAGTTCGCTCCCGGCGATACGGTGCGCGTGCACGTCAAGGTCGTCGAGGGAACGCGTGAGCGCATCCGAGGCGTTCGAGGGCGTCGTCATCGCGCGCTCGGGTACGGGCGTGCGCGAGACGTTCACCGTGCGCCGCATTTCTTCACGGCGTAGGCGTCGAGCGTACTTTCCGGTGCATTCGCCGCGCCTTGACAAGATTCAGCTCGTGCGCCGCGGCATCGTGCGCCGTGCGAAGCTCATTACCTGCGCAACCTTACGGGCAAGGCAGCTCGCATTCGCGAGAGGCGCTGAAGCACATCATGGGGACTGCCTTGGGGAATGCTGGCTGGGCATTTTTCCCTTCGCAGTCCCTATTTCCTTTTCAGGAGGTATTTTATGAGTTCGTTGGGAGAAGAAGTCAAGGATTGGCTCGTGGCGATCGTCGTCGCCGTCGTGCTCGCCTTCGTCATCCGTCAGTTCATCGTGGAGCTTTACGTCGTGGACGGCCCGTCCATGCGGCCGACCCTGCAGTCGCGCGAGCGCCTCGTCGTCAACAAGTTCATCTATCGCATGAGGGAGCCGGAGCGCGGCGAGATCATCGTCTTCCGCTATCCGCGCGACCCGAGCCGCGACTTCATCAAGCGCGTGATCGCCGTGCCCGGCGACACGATCGAGATTAGGGATGGCAAGGTATTCTTGAATCAGCAGCTGTTGAACGAGGACTACATCCTCGAAAAAACACTGACGAACTACCCGCTGTCGACGGTGCCCGCCGGACACATCTTCGTCATGGGCGACAACCGCAACAATTCCGAGGACAGCCGCTTCGCCGATGTCGGCTTCGTCCCTATGATCTCATCAAGGGCAAGGCGATGGTCGTGTTCTGGCCGGTCGCCGAGGCGAAGTCCCTGCCTTGAGGCTTGTTTTTGCATAAGGAGGCAGACATGGATTTTTCAGACGGAAGGAAACAGCATCGTATACAAGAGCGCGGACGGCGTCGTGCTCGCCCGCGCGGATTTTTCGGAAACAGCGCCGGGGGTCTACGATATTTTCCATACGGAAGTTGACGCCTCGCTGCAGGGGCAGGGCGTCGCGGGCAAAGCTCATCGCGAGAGCCGTCGCGGAGATTGAGCGGCGCGGCGGAAAGCCGGTGAAGGATGCTTCGTGCTCGTATGCGGCAGCCTGGCTGAAGCGACATGCGGAGAAAAGGCGTATCGCAATAATCGGGCGGATGCTCTGGCAGAACGACTGCCGAGAGGAAAATCAATAAGAGTCGTTCTTAATACGACTTCTATTGATTTTCCTCTTTTTGTCATACACTTTCCCTAAAAAGGAGTGAACATCTTGCTGGGGAGGGGTTGGGATGGAACGAAAGAATTTTGCACAGCGGCGATTCCTGCCCTTGGTTTCGGCGCTGCTTTTCTTTGCCTTGCATTCTTGCCGCTGTCGGCCTCGGCGCAGGAAGAGCCGGAAATTGACTTGCTTGCCGCGCTCATTTCTTCCGCCTCGTATTCCGACGACGGCGGACTTCTCGTGCGTAGCTGGCTCAAGGAGACGGCATGGGATTTCCAGAGCCGCAGCACATCGACGCGAGCCGCAGAGGGGCGTGTCCATCTGGCGCGAAAGACGCTTGCAGACGGCAGGGCGCATCGCCGTGCTTTCCTTCCCCGGCACGGAGAACAAGAAGGATATCGAGGTCGATCTGCGCCTTTCCGCCGTTCCCTTTGGCGGCGCCAGTCCATCGGAGTTCACTGCCGTTGCAGCCGGAAGCGACACCCGAGATCTGCCGCACGTCCACAAAGGGATTCAACGATTTCGTCATGGCGGCGCTCTTTATGGAGGAGATGCGGAGTTCGGCAATCGGACGGCGGGAGAAGCGCTGGCAGATGAACTCAAGGAGCATCCGGAAGAATTGCTCTATCTGACGGGGCACAGTCTCGGCGGTGCGGCATCCTCGTGACGGCGGCGCGTCTCGCTGATCTCGGCGTGCCGCCCGAGCAGCTCAGGGTCATCACGTTCGGGTGCGCCTGCCGTCGGCGATGAGAGGTTCGCGCGTCTCTACGAAACGAGGCTTCATTTCACGCGCATCGTCATGCAGGCCGATCCCGTCACCGCCGTCCTGCAGTCTTTGGGAAAGGGCTTCGTGCAATTCGGCGAGAAGATCGTCTGGAAGCCGCGGACGCGCGAGGATCGCTTCCATCACGAGATGGCAATCTACTTCGACGAGGCGCTGCGCTGCTACTATGATGCGGTGCAGACGGATTCACCGCACGAGCTGTTTTGCGGTACGCCGCACGAGCTTGCGGGCGGCCTTTACGTCGCGGCGCCGTCCTTTGACCTGCCCGAGGCGCTCGCGCAGAGGCGCCGTATATCGAGCGTGCGTGCACGATGCACTCGACGTCCGCTATGCGCCGACGGTCTTTTTCCACGCAAGGCGGAACACAGGAATCGCTTTTTCGCCGCCGCTCGTGCCGCCGGGCTGCAAGTACGTCCTCGTCGAGCATTTTTCGGGCAATCTGCTGCGAGAAAGGCATGGCAGTTTCCGCTTGACACTTGAAGAGGAGATTTACACGAGCGACGGACGACTGCTGTCTATGGAATCGCGCAGCACGAACACGGGCGATCTGCCTGCGATCGAGGGCGTTCCTCTATCTCATGTACAAAGGGGAGCGAGACGCGCGATGCGGCATTGGGACTGTAAATGCGCGTGCAGACGGCCGCTTTTTGAACCCTGTGCGCTTCCCTCGCCTTCGGGCGGGGGCTTTTTCTTGCGCGCAGGGGCTTGTTACAGTATGATGGTAACGAATGAGAAAAGGAGCGATGCTTTTTGCAGTGGGCGGAAGTGAGGCGTGGATACGTCGCATGAGGCGACGGATCTTGTGTCGGAAATCTTGCAGGAATTGGGCGCTGCGGGCGTGGTCATCGAAGATCCGGCGCTCTTGAACGAATACATTCTGTTCGGGACTCTGGGACTATACGGATCTCAGGGAGAGCGAGGAAACGGAGGTCGTGCGCGTCAAAGGCGTACTGGGCGCTCGACGAGGAGCTTGAGGGAAAGCTGCAGACCCTGCTGCGCGGCTGGATGGCCTGACAGCTGCACGGAATCGACAAGGGCGCGGGCGCGGTGTCGTGGAAGGCGGTCGCCGACGAGGATTGGGCCGAGACGTGGAAGGAGTTCTTCCATACGGAAAAAATCGGCGCGCGCACCGTCATCAAGCCGACGTGGGAAGAATACGAAGCCAAGGCGGGGAAATCGTCGTGGAGCTTGATCCGGGCGCGGCATTCGGCACGGGGCAGCACGCGACGACATCCCTGTGCATCCGTGCGCTCGAAGACCTCGTTCGGCCGGGGCATGACGGTGTTTGATGTCGGCACGGGTTCGGGCGTGCTCGCCATCGTCGCGGCGAAGCTCGGCGCAAGAGGGTCGAAGCCGTGGACTTCGACACTGTCGCCGTGCGCGTCGCCCGCGAGAACGTGCGCCAGAACGGCGCAGAGGACGTCGTGCGCACGGGAGCGAAGCGATCTTCTAAAGAGCGTTGCGGGCGAGGCGGATCTCATCATTGCGAACATCATCGCCGACATCATCGTGCGCCTTTTCGGCGAGGTGAAGGGATCTCTGGCGGCGGGCGGCACGATGCTCTTGTCGGGCATCATCGAGGATCGTCTGGCGGATGTCGTGGAAGCCGCAGGCCGGCATGGTTTTTCCGTTGAGAAGATCGAGCAAGGAAAAGGGTTGGGCGGCCGTCATCGTCAAAGGGGCGGAGCGCGATGAGGCGCGTCTTTCTCGAAGGCGAGATCGCGGACACGATGGAAGTGCGGGCGCGGACGCGCACCATCTGCAGCGCGTCATGCGCGCCAAAGCTTGGCGAGAATCTCCTCGTTGCCGATGGTGCGGGCGGCTCGGCCGAGGCTGAGGTCGCGGGCTTCGCAGATGGCAGGGTGCAGCTTCGACTCGTCCGGCGACTGTCGGAAGCGGCGGAATCGCAGGCGGAAATCGAGCTTTTTCCAGTGCCTCGCCCAGGGGCGACCGCATGGACTTCATCGTGCAGAAGGCGACGGAACTCGGCGTCGCGCGCATCCGTCCCGTGCTCAGTCAGAACGTCGTCGTGCGCTACGACGAAAAGAAGGCGCGTGCACGCGTGGAGCGCTGGCAGAAGATCGCAGCGGAGGCGGCGAAGCAGTGCGGGCGCACGCGCATCCCCGAGGTGATGCCGATCGTGCCCTTCGCGCGGCGATGGAAGGGCAGGGGCAGCGCAATATGCCCTGCGCCTTTTTCTACGAGATGGAAGAGCGGCGGAACTGCGCACGGTTCTTTCGGATTCAGAAGCGCGGCGCATCTTCATGCTCGTTGGGCCGGAGGGCGGCTTCGATGAGGCGGAGGCGCAGCTTGCAGTCGCGCACGGCTTTTTCTGCCGTGACGCTTGGTCGGCGCATCCTGCGCGTCGATACGGCGGCGATCGTCGCGCTCGCGCTCGTGCAGTATGAAAAAGGAGATTTAGGTTTTTGCCAAAAGCAGCATTGACGACCTTGGGCTGTAAGGTCAATCAGTTTGAAACGGAGACGATGGAGGGCTTTTCCGGCAGCGCGGGCTACGCCATCGTCCCCTTCGACGAGGCGGCGGGACGTCTACGTCATCAATACATGCTCGGTCACGAGTCTCGGCGAGAAGAAGTCGCGTCAGCTCATCCGCCGTGCGCGCCGCCTGAACGAGCGAGCCGTCATCGCCGTGACGGGCTGCTACGCGCAGGTCGCACCCGAGGAGATCCGCGCGATTGAGGGCGTGCGCGTCGTGCTTGGCACGAAGGAGCGCACTGGAATCGTCGATCACGTGGAGCGAGCGGCGCGTGAGGCGGGCGTCTTCGACGGCACGGGCGACATCATGCACGCCTCCGAGTTCGAGGACATCCCGCTTTTCGGTGCGCCCGCGAGAACGCGTGCTTTTTCTGAAAATTGAGGAGGGCTGCGAGAATTTCTGCTCGTTTTGCATCATTCCCTACGCGCGCGGCCCCGTGCGCTCGCGCCTCTTGAAGAGCGTGCGGCGCGAGGCGGCGAAGCTCCTCGCCATGGGCTTCAAGGAGATCGTCCTGACGGGCATCCACCTCGGCTGCTACGGGCGCGACCTCGGCGATGTGACGCTTGCCGACGCCGTGCGCGCTGTTCTTTCCCTGCCGGGACTCAAGCGTCTGCGCCTCGGCTCTTTGGAGTCGATCGAGTTGTCGGACGATCTGCTCGCGCTCCTCGCGCAGGAGGAGCGCTTCGCCGGGCATCTTCATCTGCCGCTGCAGGCGGGATCGGATGAAGTGCTTCGCGCGATGAACCGTCACTACGATACGGCGAAGTTCGCCGCGCTCATCGAACGCGTCGAACGTGCCGTGCCAGCATCGCCATCTCGACGGACATCATCGTGGGCTTTCGGGCGAGACGCAGGAGCTCTTCGAGGAAAGCCTTGCTTTCGTCGAGCGCATGAACTTCGCACGCATGCATGGATTCCCCTACTCGCCGCGCCGAGGCACGCCGGCGGCCGCGTTTGCCGCGCAGGTTCCCGAGGCGGAGAAGAAGGAGCGCGTGCATCGCATGCAGGCGCTCGCCGCAAAGAAGAGCGAGGCGTTTCACGCCGCCTTTCTCGGCACAGAGATGCCCGTTCTCTTCGAGACGGAGCGCGAGGGCGTCACGGACGGACTTACGGCGAACTACATCCGCGTCTATACGGATGCGCCCGTTCGGACGGGGAGACATCCATGCGATGCGCCTCGTTCACCTTTTATCGTGACGGCGTTTGGGGCGAGTTACTTGCGTTCCTCTGACTTTTTGCTCTGCGAACTGCCCAGCGAGATCGTCCACGCGCTCGCTATCACATTTGGATTTTTGTAACTGTCATAAATGACAGGGCTGCAGCGCATTTTTGAGAACGTATGGGATTTTTCGGAACCTTAGACGAGCTTTTTCCATGGTGGCAGGGTTTTTCGCCATGAAAGTCGAATGATGGTGATAAGGGCGAAGATTACAATGATTTTCCGAAGGAGGTGGAAAAGATGGCAGATCTGCATTTTTGCCGCATCGCGGCGAAAGAGATTCCGCGACAGCGGTTTATGAGGACGATTCCGTCATCGCCTTCAAGGATCTCGAGCCGCAGGCGCCCGTGCATGTACTCATCATTCCGAAGAAGCATATCAAGAGTCTGCTCGGCCTGACGCAGGGAAGACAGGGCGCTCGTCGCGCACATCCATGTCGATGTCGTGCCGCAGCTCGCGAAGGAGCTTGGCCTTGCGGAAAAGGGGTTTCGCGTCGTCGTCAATACGGGCGAGGAAGGCGGGCAGACCGTCGGGCATCTGCACTTTCATCTCTTGGGCGGACGATCCATGCAATGGCCGCCGGGTTGATGGTTGACATCAAAAGGGAAATCATGTATAATGTTAATGTGCACGATGCAGCGTTGGCAATTTCATGCCTGCCTTCCCGTGCGCCCCAAATCTAGTGGAGGGGGGGAAGAACAATGGCAAATGAGGTCAAAGTAGGAAAGAACGAAACGATCGACAGTGCTCTCCGCAGATTCAAGCGTACCTGCCAGAAGGCTGGTACTTTTGGCAGAAGTTAGGGAAACGTGAACATTACGAGAAACCGAGCGTCAAGCGCAAGAAGAAGTCCGAGGCGGCTCGCAAGCGCAAGTTCCGCGCGTAATCATTCGTAAGGGAAGCGTGTGAGAGAAGCTGAAACAAGAATCCGCAAAGCGTTTGCTTTGCGGATTCTTTTTCATGCGCCATCTGAGCAGAATCTTGATGGAAACGGCAGAGAAAATATCTATTTCAAGAAGAAAAAAAGAAAAAGTGATATAAATACACAAGGACACTTTCCAAACTCACGATAATCTGCTATAATAGGCGCAGGACAATTCAATAAGTGAAATTTAGGCGGAGTCTGTTCAACCAAGGGCTCCGTCTATTTTTCGGTCGGCTGTCCGTCGTTTCCCTGCCTCTCCCAGCTTGACGGGGAAGGCGGATAGAAGTGCAGGAGACTGCCCGTGGGCAGTCAACTCAAGGAGGTTTTTATGGAACAGGAAACAATAGCTGGTATCATCTTCGTCGCGATGTATGCGGTGATCGTCTCTGAGAAGATCCACCGCACGATCATTGCGATGATCGGCGCAATCCTCATGATCGTCATGGGCATCATGACGCAGGAGACCGCCGTCCACCACATCGACTTCAACACGCTCGGGCTTCTGATCGGCATGATGATCATTGTCGCCATCACGAGCAAGACGGGACTCTTCAACTTTATTGCCGTCTGGGCGGCAAAGAAGGCGAAGGCCGATCCCGTGAATCTCTTGGTCTACCTGTCGCTGATCACGGCTGTTTTGCTCGGCGTTTCTCGACAACGTGACGACGGTTCTCTTGATGGTGCCGGTCACGTTCAGCATCACGACGAAGCTGCACGTCGATGTCATGCCGTACCTCCTGGCGCAGGTCATTGCGTCGAACGTCGGCGGCACGGCGACGCTCATCGGCGATCCGCCGAACATCGCGATCGGCAGCGCCGTCAAGGAGCTGACGTTCGCGGCGTTCATTGAGAACCTCGCGCTCATCTCGATCATCAACCTCATCATCATCACGGCGATCTTCGTCCCTGCTCTACCGCAAGCATTTGACGACGAAAGCCGGAGACTCAAGCTCTCGTGATGCAGGAGAACGATGGGACGAGCTCAAAGACATCCCGCTTTCAAGAAGTGTCTGTTCGTTCTCGGACTCGTCATCTTGATGTTCTTCCTCCATTCGCTCACGGGTCTTGAGTCTTCGCTCATCGCGATTGCGGGCGCGTTCCTCCTGCTCCTCTTGGTCGGCAAGGAAGAGTTCGTCGAGCACGCGATGCACGGCGTCGAGTGGCCGACGATCTTTCTTCATCGGTCTCTTCATCGCCGTCGGCGGTCTCGTGGAGACGGGCGTCATCCGTGATCTCGCGGTGCAGGGCGTCAATCCACGGGCGGTGACGTGACGAAGACGTCGATGCTCGTCCTGTGGATGAGTGCGATCGTTTCGGCGTTCCTCGACAACATTCCGTTCGTTGCGACGATGATTCCGCTGATTCAGGACATGGGGTCGATGGGCGTCTCGAATCTTGAGCCAGTCTGGTGGAGCCTTGCGCTCGGCGCCTGCCTCGGCGGCAACGGCACGATCATCGGTGCGTCCGCGAACGTCATCGTCGCGGGCATGGCGGCGGAGAGGGCGTCCCCTATGACGTTCGTCCGCTTCACGATGGTCGGCTTCCCGTTGATGATCTTGACGATCCTCACGTCGACGGTCTACGTCTACTTGCGCTATCTCATGTAATCTGTATTTTTGGGGCTGTCGCACAAATCATGTGCAACGGCCCCTTTTTCGTGCAAAAGAGCCTTCTTCAGCAACCTTGTCTCGTCACTGATGCACATGGGAAGAATTTCTGGCGAAGCCTCCGGAATCATGGTATGATAGTAAAGAGAGGAAAAGGAGGCCGCCCGTCATGACGTCATCGAACATCACGCCCGAGGGATTTGCTGCTTGGCTATGCGAACCCTGCCTACGATCAGCATGCTAAGCGTCTGCTCGCGCAAAAGGATGTCGTGGCGCGAATCCTCAAGGGAGTCGTTCCCGAATTTCGTCGAATCGATCTCGCGACCATCATTGGTCAATGCATCGAGGGCGAGCCGAAATCGGAGCTATCCCCGTCGATATGGACAAGACGAACGCTGCAAGGCGGATTCCGAAGGAGATTCGCGGAGACAATACGAGAGTGCCAGTCCCCACGGAAGGATGGATTCGTTTCGACATTCTGTTCCGTGCAAAAAGTGCCTCAGACAGGGTGCGCGTATCACCTTGATCGTCAACATTGAGGCGCAGAAGACGCAGTCGCACAGCCGTCTCGGTTACGCGCTGCTGCGGCGAGCCATATACTATGCTTGTCGCTTGATTTCCTCCCCAGAAGGAAACGGAGTTTGCAAAAATCAAACTATAATGACATCAAGAAGGTTTATTCCGTCTGGATCTGTATGGATGCGCCTGATGACAAGAGTGCCATCAACTTCTACGATATGCAGGAGCGTCACTTTCTGCATCCCACGAAAGCAGAAAAAGCGATTATGACCTGCTGAATATCATCATGATTTACCTCGGTGCAGATAACTCGGGCAATGATCTCGTCCGTTTTCTGAAGCTCTTATTTCGCGATACAGCAAAAATCTGCGGCAGAAAAGAAGAAGATTCTCGAATCTGAATTCGATCTCGACATTTCGGGCGATATGGAAAGGAGATGAACACTATGTGCAATTTGAGCGAAGGCATCTTCGAGCGCGGCATTGAGCAGGGCATTGAGCAGGGCATTGAGCAGGGCATTGAGCAGGGGCATTGAGCAGGGGCATTGAGCAGGGGCATTGAGCAAGGTATTGAACAGGAGAATCCGGCATGATCCTTTCCATGCTGAAGAAAGGATACGATCTCACGAGCATCGCCGATATATCTCAATGGTCGATCAAGAAGATCGAGCAGTTGGCAAAGGTGCATCATCTGCTGTAAATACGCGCACAAACGTCCGCTGTTTTGAAAAAGATGCTTGCACATCACCCAAAGAGGGGCTGTTGCATGAGTCAAATTCGACTTATGCAAGAGCGCCCTCGTTCTGTGCGGCACGCGAAAGAAATGACCTTAGTCGAGCAGGATTTATGCCGCGCGGCTAGAAAAAAGGCAGGAGCAATCAGAATCATTGTGCAGCGCCGTTTGACTGTCGATGCATTCGCTGAGGGATCGCTGATAAATGAAGTCGCCCGGATGTGAGAGATGGGCGGTTGAGGGGATCAGCGATTTTCTGAATCGTCGAGGCAAGCGGTGTTTTTTTGGAGGGATTTTCTGTGAAATTTTCTTCGGGGCGCGGCTTCGGCATGTGCGCCGTATTCGTTTTTACCGGCGCGGTGCTCGGCGGACTCTTGGGCGAAGCTCTGCGCGGCGTGGAGGCGCTTTCTTCGATTGCGCCGCTTCTTTTCCGAGACGCATCCGGCATTCGTCTTGGCGCCCGTGGCGATCGATCTCTTCGTCGTCAGCGCCGTTTCGGCCTTTCTTTCACGCCGAACATCATGAGCCTCGTCGGCGTCATCGTCGCACTCTGTTCTTTTCCGACGTTATTGAGGAGGAATATCCATGTTCATTCTGGCATCGGCTTCGCCGCGCCGCCGCGATCTTCTCGCGCAGATCGGCGCCTCGTTCCGCGTGGAAGTGAGCGAGGCTGAAGAGGTGCGCGAGGCGAAGTCGGCGGAGGAGCTTGTCCGCGTCAATGCGCTTGCCAAGGCACGCGCCGTGGCAGCGCACGCGGCGCTTCCCGTGCTCGGCGCCGATACCGTCGTCGCGCTCGCCGGACGCATCTTCGGCAAGCCCGCAGACGAGAGGGAGGCGCACGAGATGCTCGCCGCGCTCTCGGGACGTGCGCACGACGTTCTGACGGGCGTCGCTTGGTGCAGGGGCGGCCAAGAGTTCTCGACGGTCGAGAAGACGCGTCTTCTTTGCCGCGCTTTCAAAAAGAGATGATCGCGCGTTACGTCGCATGGGCGAGCCTCTGGGCAAGGCGGGCGCCTATGCCGTGCAGGGCGTGCCGCCGTCTTTGTCGAACGCATCGAGGCTCGTTCTCGAATGTCGTCGGACTGCCGCTTCATGCGGCAGCGCATCTTGCAGAAAGAGCGGGGTCGATCTCTGCGACGCTTCCGTGCGTGATCTGCCCGCCGACGAGCGGCCGCGCGAAAGGCTTCTGGCCGAGGGCGCGGCGAGCCTTTCCAACACGGAACTTCGCCGTCCTCCTGCGCACGGGGGTCAAGGACGACTCGGTGCTTCGCGTCGCCGAGAGGTGCTCGCGCTCTACAAGGAGCGCGGACTCGCAGCCATCACGCAGATGAGCGCGAAAGAGCTTTCGTCCATCAAGGGCGTGGGCATGGCGAAGGCGGCGACGATCCTCGCCGCCGTCGAACTCGGACGCCGCCTCGCGCTCAAGGCGGCGGAGGAGCGGACGATCGTGCACGGCCCAGCGGATGCCGCTTCCTACGTCATGCCGCGCTTTCGCTTCGAGCGCAGGGAGCACTTCGCCGTGCTGCTTTTGAACGCGAAGAATCATATCCTTGCACTGAAGACGGTCTCCGTGGGAACGCTCACCTCTTCCGTCGTTCATCCGCGCGAGGTGTTTCAGGCGGCGATCGAGCAGTCGGCGGCTGCCGTCATCCTCGTTCACAATCATCCGTCGGGCGATCCTGCGCCGAGCGGCGAGGATATCGCCGTGACGCGCCGCATGGTCGAGGCGGGGGAGATCATGGACATCCCTGTGCTCGATCACGTCATCGTAGGTTATGATAAATTTATTTCCCTAAAAGAAGAAGGTATGATACAATAGAAATCGTATCTTCATCAGCCCTTATATCTATGATTGACAAGGCTTTTTGACAGATTTTTGCAGACGTGTTTTATGGGATGCGTGTGAGAGAAGGGAGTTTTATTTCAACATGTGGAGTCTTTTTGGTGGCTTGTCCCGCGATATGGGCATCGACCTTGGAACCGCGAATACATTGGTGCATGTGAAAGGCAGGGGCATCGTTCTGCGCGAGCCGTCTGTCGTAGCGATAAAGAGTGAGAACGGCGAGGTGCTCGCTGTCGGTGAGGACGCGAAGCGCATGATCGGCAGGACGCCGGGCAACATCATCGCCATCCGTCCGATGAAGGACGGCGTCATCGCCGACTTTGACGTGACGCAGGCAATGCTCGGTACTTCATCCGAAAGTCGATGAACACGAAGTCCTTCGTGCGCCGCGCGTCGTCGTCGGCGTGCCTTCGGGCGTGACCGAGGTCGAAAAAAACGCGCCGTCATCGATGCGGCGCAGCAGGCGGGCGCGCGAGGCCTACCTCATCGAAGAGCCGATGGCGGCGGCGATCGGCGCAGGGCTTCCCGTCGAAGAGGCGACGGGAAGCATGGTCGTCGACATCGGCGGCGGCACGACGGAGATCGCCGTCATCTCGCTCGGCGGCATCGTCACGAGCCGCTCGATCCGCATCGGCGGCGACGAGATGGACTCTTCCATCGTGCAGTACATCAGCGTCAGTACAACCTCGCGATCGGCGAGCGCACGGCGGAGGAAATCAAGATCACGATCGGCTCTGCCATCGTGACGCCCGACGTCGACCGCGATATGGACATCCGCGGCCGCGACCTCGTCAGCGGACTGCCGAAGACGCTCTCGATCCGCGCGAGCGAGGTCAGGGACGCTTGAACGAGCCGATCTACAAGATCGTCGACGCCGTCAAAGGCACGCTCGAAAAGACGCCGCCGGAGCTGGCGGCCGATGTCATGGATCACGGCATCATGATGACGGGCGGCGGCGCGCTCTGACGAATCTTGACAAACTGCTGAGCCACGAGACGGGCATGCCCGTCCTCATCGCGGAAGACCCTTTGTCCTGTGTCGGCGAGGGCACGGGCAAGTCGCTTGAAAAACATCGAGCTTCTAAAACGCGTCGTGATGATCTCTAAGAAGTTGAGACAATGAGCCGCATACGCAGAGACGACCAGGGACTCGAACCGCAAGGTCTGGCTGCTCCTCGTTTCGCTCGTCTGCGTCCTCTGCCTCGTGTTCTTTGCAGGAAAGGGCAGGGTTTCAGTCCCCTTTCCTGAGCCGCGCCGCTGCGACGGTGCTGCGTCCCTCCAGTCCGCGACGGCTTGGGTGGAGACAAGATCCACAGCCTCGGTACGGAGTTTTGGGAAGTCTATTACGTTTACGACCAGAATCGTATGCTGAAGAACGAGGGTGGAGGGCTGCGCGTGCAGAATCTCGAAGCGAACGAAGCGCTCGCTGAAAATGCACGCCTCAAGGCGCTTCTCGGCTACAAGCAGACGAAGACGCAGTTCGACCTCGTGGCGGCCCGCGTCATCGGGCGCGACTATGCGACGTGGTCGGGCGTCATCGTCATCGACCGCGGTACGGCGAGCGGCGTGCATGAGAACATGCCCGTCGTGACGGAGAAGGGACTCGTCGGCGTCGTCGTTGAGGCCGCGCCGTACTCCTCGAAGGTGCGGCTGATCCTCGACCCGCGCGCCGCCGTCGGCACGATCGTGCAGCGGCAGGAGTCGCGCGTCGCGGGCATCGTCGAGGGCGATCCGGCCAATCCTGATGCCGCGCATGAAAAACATTCCGAAGTCCGCCGATGTCGTCGAGGATGACGTCGTCGTGACGTCGGGCTACGGCGGCGTCTATCCGAAGGGGCTTCTCGTCGGCACGGTCAAAGCGTTGAAGAACGACGAGGGCGGCCTGTTGAAGTACGCCGTCTTAGAGCCTGCCGTCGACTTCCAGCGCTTGGAGGATGTCGCCGTCATCGTGGCGTCGCGCGAGGCGCCGCCCGCACCGATCACGCCGCCCGCGCAGACGCCGGGCACGGAGACGGATCCGGCGGCAGAGAAGGCGGCAGCAGAAGCGGCGAAGCGTGCGGCATCGCAGCCTGCGCCTGCTCCCGCTCAGCCGGCCGCACCGGCGCAGCCGAAGCAGCCGGCAAAGCAGCAGAACGCCCAGCCTGCCGTGCAGCCGCAGGGCGCACAGAAGCGCGAGGCAGGTGCGCGGCCATGATCAGCTACCGCAGGATCTTCTTTTGGCTTGCGTTCGTGATCGCGCTCTTCGTCCTGCAGACCTCATTTTTCCCCGTATTTTCCTGGAACGGCGTTTCGGTGAACCTCATGCTGGTTCTGACCGTTTCGTGGAGCCTCCTTTACGGGGCGCGCCGCGGTGCTTTTCTGGGCTTCATGACGGGACTCCTGCAGGATCTTGTCACGGGCATGTTCTTTTGGCATGGACGTCTTCGCCCTGACGATCATCGGCTATGCCACGGGCGCATTTTCGCGCAACGTGTTCAGGATCCCGTGTTTCCTGCCTGCGATGGCGACGATGTGGGCGACGGCCGCGCACTATTTCTTTGTGCTCGTTCTCATGCCGCTTCTCGGCTACGGGCTTCAGTCTGCTCTATGTTGTCAAGACACTTCTTCCGGCGCTTTGCTGGAACGTTCTTTTCGCCTGCCCCGTCTATCGCGCGGCGAGCCGCATGCAGTCGTGGCTGGGGCGGCGAAAGTAACGGCCGGGCGCAGCGCCTCAGGGAAAAGATCAAGGCGCTTGCGGGCGTCTTCTTGTCTGAATGGGGAGATATACCTTTGGAAGAAAAATGAAAACGAGTATGCAGGGCGCATGCATGTGCTCGGCGGCGTCATCGTCGCCGTCATCGTTGTGCTTTTTGCTGCGGCTCGTCTATCTCCAAATCTACGACGGCGACTATTATGCGAGCCTTGCGGACGGCAACCGCATCCGCATCATCTCGAGCGTCGCGCCGCGCGGCAATTTCTTCGACCGCAACGGCACGCCTCTCGTCATGAACCGCCGGAGCTTCACCGTGTCGCTCTTTGCCACTCGTCGGGTACGATTCCGAGGACGTCATCGAGCGATTGTCCGTGCTCCTTCATGTGCCGACGGAAGAGATCCACAAGAAGATCGACGCGCATGTCGGCTTCGATCCCATACGCATCAAGCAGGACATCGGCCCTGAGGTCTATACGATCATCGAGGAACAGCGCGACAAGTATCCGGGCGTCATGATCGAGGCGCAGCCGATCCGCGATTACGTCTACAAGACGTGGGGCGCACGTCTTCGGTTACGTCAGCGAGATCAGCAACGAGGAACTGGAAAAGCGCAAGGCGGAAGGCTACAAGTCGGGCGACATCGTCGGCAAGTTTGGCTTGGAGCGCGTCTACGACAAGACGGTGCGCGGCACGGACGGCGGCAGGCAGGTCGAGGTCGACGTTGCGGGCAAGCCCGTGAACAACCTCGGCACGAAAGAGCCGGGTCGCGGGCAACGACCTCGTCCTCACGATCGATGCGACGATCCAGGTCGCCGCCGAACGCGCCATCGATCAGCAGCTTTCTGCTATCGGCGCCAACGCGGCGGCGGCGGTCGTCATGAATCCGCAGACGGGCGAGGTGCTCGCTCTCGTGAGCCGTCCGTCCTTCGATCCGAACCTCTTCGTCAACGGCATATCTACGAAGGATTGGAAGGTTATCAACGAGAACCCGTATCATCCGATGGACAACAAGGCGATCACGGGCGAGTATCCGCCGGGATCGACCTTCAAGATCGTCACGGGCACTGCCGCACTGCAGGAAAACGTCGTCTCGCCGAATGAGATCATCTACGACTCGGGACGTCATTGGATCATCCCAAAGGGAAACGCGGGCGGCGAAGCGCTCGGCCCTATCAATTTCATCCAGGCGCTCGCCCACTCGGACAACGTCTACTTCTACGAGATGGGCAATCGCCTCGGCGTCGACCGTCTGGGCGAGTACGCGCGCATGTTCGGCGTCGGCTCGAAGACGGGCATCGACCCTGCCCTACGAGGCCGAAGGTCTCGTGCCGAGCCGCGAGTACAAGAAGAAGGTCTACAAAGACGACTGGTATCTGTCAGAGACCTTCGATGCGGCGATCGGGCAGGGATTCGACCTTGTGACGCCGCTGCAGGCGGCCGCCATCATGGGGGCGATTGCAGCGAACGGCGACCGCTATCAGCCGCATCTCGTGCAGCGCATCGTAGGCCCTGACGGCAATACGGTCGAGACGATAAAGCCCAAGCGCATCGGCAGGCTCGATGTGCGCCCGAGGTCATCGCGCTCGTGCAGCAGGGCCTCAGGGACGTCACGAAGTACGGCACAGCGGCGGCAGCCTTTGGCGCGAAGTATCCCGTCGACATCGCGGGCAAGACGGGGACGGCGGAGAACTCGCACGGGCGCGACCACGGCTGGTTCGTCGCCTACGGGCCGTTCAATAGCCCGACGATCGTCGTCGCGGTCATCGTCGAGCAGGGCGGCTTCGGCCTCTGTCTGCCGTGCCGATCGGCAAGAAGATCCTCGACGCGGCTTTTGAGCCTCGATACGCCCGAAGTCAAAGCTGTTCGGCAAGAAGTGGCGGCGCGGCAGAAATCTTGATATAATGGAATCGTATACAGCAAGGAGAAACGACAGGGCAAATGCACCGAAGCCGTTTCTTGATCCCTTCGTGCGGCGCATCGCCGCACACGCACGCAAAAAAGCGAGGAAATCATGGAGAAAGAAAGCGTATTGTTTAAGGGGCTGAAGACGGGGCTTCTGCTCGTGCTGGCAGGGAAAGCCTGAGTTTTCTGTTGTTGAGCGCGAGATTCGTGAAAAGTTGGAATCGAGCGCCCTGTTCTTCCGGGCGCGGCACGGTCATCGAGTGGCGCACGGGGACGTTCACGGCGAAGGAAAGTCTCGCTCTGAAGAAGCTCTTCCTGCAGCATGGGTTGTACTTCCGTGAGATGAAGGAAGAAGCTGAAGCAAAAAGCCTGTCGTCAGTGCGGTGAGCAGGGGCGGCGGCAGCGGCGCGGGCGGGCGCCGTCCTCGGCAGGAAGAAGGCGGAGTCTTCCGAGGTGAAGAGCAGAGCCGGACGCAGACAAGAAGGACGTGCAGATGCTCGTCGTGAACCGCACGCTTCGCGGCGGACAGGAGGTGCAGAGCCAAGGCTCGGTGCTCGTTCTCGGCAACGTGAACCCCGGGGCGCAGGTCATCGCGGGTGGCAGCATCGACATACGCGGCACCTGCCGCGGCATCGTCCATGCGGGCGCTTACGGCGACAGGGGATGCCATCATCATCGCGGATCACCTGATGCCCGTGCAGATCCGCATCGCCGACGTCATAGCGCAGTCGCCCTGAGCAGTATGAGAAGCCGGAGCTTGCCGAAAGGGCGAGCGTGCAGGGATGGACGAATCGTGATTGAACCGATAGAAAGGTAGGAAGCAGCCGATGGCAGAAGTTATCGTTATCACCTCAGGCAAGGGAGGAGTCGGCAAGACGACGACCACGGCGAATATTGGCGTGGGACTCGCGAAGCGCGGCAAGAAGGTCGTGCTCATCGACACCGATACGGGGCTCAGGAATCTCGATTTGCTCCTAGGGACTCGAACGCCGCATCGTCTATACGCTCGTCGACGTCATCCAGAAGCGCACGACGTACAAGCGGGCGCTCGTGCGTCACAGAAGTATGAGACGCTCTTCTTGATGCCGACGTCGCAGGGTGGCGGACAAGTCGGCGATCGAGCCTGAGCAGATGAAGGAGCTTGTCGCTGAGATGAAGCGGGAGTTCGACTATATTCTCATCGATTGCCCGGCGGGCATCGAGCAGGGCTTCCAGACGGCGGTCGTTGCAGCGGATTGGGCGATTGTCGTCACGATGCCGAAATCGCTGCCGTGCGCGATGCCGACAAGATCATCGGCAGGCTGCAGAACGACGACAAAGGAAATCAAGCTCGTCGTCAACCGCATACGCTCGCAGATGGTCAAGGACGGCACGATGCTCGACATGGATGCGATCAACGACATCTTGTCCCTGCCGTGCATTGGACAGATTCCCGACGATGAGAAGGTCATCGATTCGGCGAACCGCGGCGAACCCGTCATTGACAATGCGTCTTCTCTCGCCGGAAAGGGCGTATGCCAACGTCGTCTCGCGCATCATGGGCGAGGACGTGCCCTTCCTCGAGGCGCCGAACGAGAGCTTCCTGCAGCGGCTCAAGAACATGATCCTCGGAAGGGGAAACGCGATGATTGAAGCTTTGCTCAAGATTTTTCGGCAAGCAGGGCAAGTCGTCGCGCGAGATCGCCCATGATCGCCTGAAGGTCGTCCTGATTCATGATCGACTGAGCGTTTCGCCCGAGGTCATGGACAAGATCAAGACCGACATCATCCACGTCATTTCCAACTATGTGGAGATCAATCAGAAGGATATGGAGATCTCGCTCGCCAACGACCAGATTCCGTCGCGCTCATCGCGAACATTCCCGTGAGCCGAATGAAGCCCAGGAAAGCAGCAGACGCTAGGAGGCGCAGGGAAAAATGAACAAGCGTTGGCTCAGGCGCATGGACTTCACGCTGATCGGTGCGACGGCGGCGATCGTCGTCATGAGCCCTCATCGTCATCGGCAGCGCCACGCACATCAATACGGCGGGCGGCGATCACTACTGGTTCGTGCAGAAGCAGGGCGCATTCGTCGTCTTGAACGTGCTCTTCGCCATATTCCTCGTGAATTTTGACTACAAGGCGCTGCAGAATTATGGCAGGGAATCTCTACATCTTCAACGCTGTCATGCTTCTCCTCGTCATGATCATCGGACAGACGGCGCTCGGCGCACAGCGCTGGATTCAGCTCGGCCCCATCACCCTGCAGCCGTCGGGTTTTTCGAAGATCATCGCGATCATCGCGCTCGCCGCCATGCTGGAAGATCGCGTGGAAAAACTCAACACGGTAAGCGACATCCCTGCCCGTCGTCGGCTATGTGGCGCTGCCGTTCTTCCTCGTCCTCAAAGCAGCCCGATCTCGGCACGTCACTCGTTTTCATCGCCATTCTCTTGGGCATGATGTTCGTCGCGGGCGTGAACCTTCGCATACTTGCGGCAGGCTTTGCGGCGGGCGTGGCGGCGTCGCCCCTTCTCTGGCTCTTTTGAAGGATTACCAGAAGATGCGCCTCAAGGTTTTTCTCGATCCGAGCGTCGACCCGCTTGGCTCGGGCTATCACATCATCCAGTCGAAAAATCGCCATCGGATCGGGTCTGATCTTCGGCAAAGGGCTTTTCGGCGGTACGCAGAGTCAGCTGAACTTCCCTGCCCGAGAACCACACGGATTTCATCTTCGCCGTCGTCGGTGAGGAACTGGGCTTCGTCGGTGCGGCGGCGCTGCTTCTTTTGTACCTCGTCGTGCTCTGGCGCGGCGTGAAGATCGCGCGTGACGCGAGCGACACTTTCGGCCGGCTGCTCGCCGTCGGCATCACCTCGATGCTCGCCTTCCATGTGCTCGTCAACGTCGGCATGACGACGGGCATCATGCCCGTCACGGGCATACCGCTGCCGCTCATGCAGCTACGGTGTCAGTTCGCTGACGACGAATTTGATCGCGATCACGATCTTGCTCAACATTCACATGCGCAAGGCAAAGTTTGTATTCTGAGAAAGGAATTATTCCGAGGAGGATTTATGGTCAAGTTGGAACAGGAGATGCTTCAGGCTGTTGAGAAACCCGCACGCTATACGGGCGGCGAATGGGAACGCGCAGCCGAAGGACTCCGCCGTCGTCTCTGCCGCATCGCGCTCGCGATGGCGGACGTCTATGAGGTCGGCATGTCAAACCTCGGGCTGAAGATTCTCTATGAGTTTTTGAACCGCCGCGATGACATCGCGGCGGAACGTGTTATGCGCCCTGGCTCGATATGGAAGAGGAAATGCGCCGCCGCGGCATCCCGCTCTTTTCGCTCGAAACCTTCCGGGAGATTTCCTCCTTCGACATCCTCGGCTACTCGCTGCAGTACGAACTTCTCATCACGAATACGCTCAATATGCTTGACCTCGCAGGGCTGCCGCTCCATGCGGCGGAGCGCACGGACGAGCAGCCCTTCGTCATCGGCGGCGGCCCTTGCGTACAACACGGAGCCGATCGCCGACTTCTTCGACTTTCTTCGTGCTCGGCGACGGCGAGGAGATCGTCGTCGAGGTGTGCGACGCCTTGATTGCCCTGGAAGAAGGAGGGTCGCCCGGACGGCAGGCGCGGCTTCCTGCGCCGCGCTGCGCGGATTCCGGGCGTCTATGTGCCGTCGCTTTTATGCGCCCGAGTACGATGCGCAGGGGCATGTTCGCGGGGCTTCGCATCCTCGATGAGGCAGCTTCGCCGCAAATCTATCGGCGCGTCGTCAAGGATCTTGATGCTGCGCCCTTTTTGGAAAAAGCCCGTCGTGCCGTACCTCGGCATCGTGCACGACCGCCCTCATGCTTGAGCTTTTCCGCGGCTGCACGCGCGGCTGCCGCTTCTGTCAGGCGGGGCATGGCGTACCGTCCCGTGCGCGAGCGCCGTCCCGAGACGCTCGAATCTCTGGCGCGCACCCTCTTCGACTCGACGGGCTACAACGAGATGTCCTTGACGTCGCTCTCGTCCGCCGACTACTCGTGCCTCTCGCCGCTCGTCGACGGGCTTCTGCCGGTACGCAGGGCGAGCGCGTGAGCTTTTTCCCTGCCGTCTTTGCGCATCGACAGCTTTCTCCGTCGACATCGCCGAGCGATTGCAGCAGGTGCGAAAAGAGCGGCTCGACGTTTGCGCCCGAGGCGGGCACGCAGCGCCTCGAGACGTCATCAACAAGAACGTGACGGAAGACGACTTGCTGCACTCGGTGCGCACGGCATTCGAGCAGGGCTGGAAGGCGGTCAAGCTCTACTTCATGATGGGGTCTGCCGACCGAGACGGACGAGGACATCGTCGGCATCGCAGAACTCGCGCAGAAAGTCGTCGACTGCTACAAGGAAGTCAAGGGGAAGCGCGGCGTCAAGGTCACGGTGTCCGTCTCGTGCTTCGTGCCCAAGGCGTACACGCCGTTCCAGTGGTTCGCGCAGGTGCCGCAGGAAGAATTCGAGCGAAGACAGCGGCTCTTGAAGGAGAGCATACGCGACCGCGCGATCTCGTTTCACTACCATGACGCACGCGCGAGCGTCCTCGAAGGAGCGCTGTCGCGCGGCGATCGCAGGCTCTCAGCCGTCATCGAGACGGCGTGGCGAAACGGCGCGAGTTCGACGGCTGGACGGATCAGTTCAAGGACGAGGTCTGGAAGGACGCCTTTTTGCCGCTGCGGCGTTGCGCCCGAGTTCTACAGCCGGCGCACGCGCGATCCGGAAGAAGTCCTGCCGTGGGCGCACACGAGTCGGGCGTGTCTGAGGACTTTTTGCGCCGCGAGTGGCAGCGTGCACAGGAGGCGGCGCTCACGCATGACTGCCGGCGCGAAACGTGTACGGGCTGCGGCGTCTGTCCCGAGCTTGGCTGCGAGATCGTCGATTGGAGGGAGAAGCATGAAGCTGCGCGCACTCTTGACGAAGGGCGAGGAGATCCGCTTCATCTCCCATCTCGATTACGCTGCGCTCATCGAGCGGGGCGATCCGCCGCGCCAAATTGCCCGTCGCCTATTCGGAGGGGTTCAACCCGCACATGAAGTTCTCGTTCGCTTCGGCGCTCGCCGTGGGTGTGACGAGCGAGGCGGAGGTCATGGACGTGGAGCTTTCGCGCCCGTCGCGCAGCCCGAGGCGTGGGACAGGCTCGCCGCCGCCCTGCCGCCGGGCGTGCGCCTCGCTCGCCTCGTCCCGTACGAGGGCAAGGCGAAGTCGCTGATGGCGGCGGTCGACCGCGCCGAGTACCGCGTGCGCGTGCCTATGCGGGCGCGGAGGAGGCGGCGCGGCGCGCTGTCGCCGCCTTCTTCGCTGCGCCCGAGGCCATCTATCGGCGCGTCCTGCCGAAGAAGACGCGCGAGGTCGATGCGAAGGCATACCTGAAGGAAATCCGCGTCGAAAAAGAGGGCGGCTGCCTGCTGCTCTTTCTCGCCATCGCCGTCACGCCTGAGGGCAGTCTGAAGCTGGCGAGGCGATCGGGCTTCTGGCGCACGACTTCGGTCTCGCCGTCGAGCCGAGGGAGGCCGAGATCTGCCGCACGGCGCTTCTTTCGGGCGGCAAAGACCTTTTCGCCCTGATTGAATCGTAAGACCGATACCCATCGATGGAGTTGATGTGATGAAAACCATTCTTGTAAACTGCGTCCCCGAAGAGACGCGCATGGCGATCGTGGCAAACGACGAGCTTCTGGCGGTGGAGGTTGAGCGCGAGTCGCAGTCGCACCTCGTCGGCAACATCTACAAGGGACAGGTGCAGAACGTCCCTGCCGGGCATGCAGGCGGCTTTCGTCGACATTGGCTGGGAGAAGAATGCGTTCCTCTACATCGGCGACGGTGTGCCGCACGAGGGCGCACAGAAAACGACGCCCGCCGCACGCATCCACATCGGCCAGCGGCTGCCCGTACAAATCACGAAGGACGCCATCGGCACGAAGGGCCGCGCGCGACAATGCACCTGTCGATTCCGGGCAGGAACGTCGTGCTCATGCCGACGGCCGCCTACATCGGCATTTCGCGGCGCATCGAGGGCGAGGCCGAGCGTGCGCGGCTTCGGGAGATCGCCGCGCGCATCTGCCCGACGGGCATGGGACTCATCATCCGCACGGCGGCGCACGGGCAGACGGAGGAGAGTTTCGCGAGGACGTCGACCGCCTCGTGCGCCTCTGGCAAACCCTGCAGGCGAAAAACAAGATGGCGAAGGCGCCGGCGCTCCTCTACCGCGACGCCGACCTCATCGTGCGCCTCGTGCGCGACTCCTTCACGGAAGAGATTGATGCGCTCTACATTGACGACGCTGGCGCCTGTCGCCGCGTGAAGGAACTCGTCGAATCCATCTCGCCCGAGCTTGCACAAAGGTCCATCTCTACGAAGAGCGCGAGCCGCTCTTTCGCCGCTACGGCGTGGAGGAAGAAATCGAGCGCCTCGGCGAGCGCGAGGTCGTGCTTCCCTCGGGCGGCTCCATCGTCATCGACAAGACGGAGGCGCTGACCGCCATCGACGTGAATACGGGGCGCTTCGTCGGCAAGGCGAATCTCGGCGACACAGTCTACCGCACGAACCTCGAAGCGGCGGCGGAGATCTTGAAGCAGATCCGCCTCAGGGACATCGGCGGCATCATCCTCGTCGACTTCATCGACATGGACACGGACGAGCAGAAGGAAAAAGCTCCTCGCTTTCCTGCGCGACCGCGTGCGCTTCGACCGCACGAAGACGAACATCGTCGACATCACGGCGCTCGGCCTCATCGAGATCACGCGCAAAGAAGTCGCGGCAGAACTTGGAGAGCATCATCTACAGCCCGTGCCCCTACTGCCATGGCCGGGGCAGGGTCGAATCGCCCGAGACGATCGCCATCCGGATCTGCCGCGACATCCGCCGCTTGGAGAGCAAGGCGCACGCGGGCTCCTATGAGATCGAAGTAGCGAGCCGCATCGCACGCGCCGTGGAAAACCGCCGAGCCGCTCGCACACCTCGCCGCCGAACTCGCTCTTCGGCTGACCGTCGTCGCCAAGGACGTCATGGCTCTCGAAAAGCTACACGATTTTGCCGAAGGAAGATTGAAGGGGTGCAATTTTAATGACAATGTATTGATGAAGTCTCAAGATTGTTATATCCTATAGTAGAAGGGGAGTGTATATGCAAACGACAAATTTGAATGTTCGTACCGATCATGATATAAAAATCAAGCTGAGGCTGTATTTAATGAGCTTGGGTTGACCATGACATCGGCGATCAATCTTTTCCTAAGAGCTTCCATTCGTGAGCAAGGTATACCCTTCCCGTTGACATTGGACAAGCCGAACAGTGTCACGAGAGCATCCATTGAAGAAGGGCGGAGGATTGCTAAAGACCCTAAAGCAAAGGGTATACGAACATGGCCGATTTAAGGGCGGCACTTGAATCATGAGGCATGAAGTCAGATTCACCCGCCAATTCAAAACGTGACTTAAAACTTGCGAAGAAGCAGGGCAAAGACCTCAACAAAGCTGTACGATGTCATTGAAAGGCTGGCAAATGACGAAGTCTTGGAAGAGAAATATCACGACCACGATTTAAAAAGGCGAATACGAGGGCAGTCAGGGAATGCCACATTGAGCGGATTGGCTCTTGATTTATGAGATTCAGGGAACGTGCTTGTACTCATGCTGTATCGGCGGGAAGTCACTCGGCATTGTTTGGCTAGAGCAAATATAAGGGAGGGGCATTCGGGTTGTGTGCCGGATGAAAAAGATGCTACGTCGATACAAAATATATCCGCGTAACATATTATGGATGATGAATGACAGTAAGTGGCTATCTCGACGGCGGAAAAATTTTACCGCTCTGCTGGAACTTACTTTATATGTGCTTGAGATAAGAAAACTCGCCTATCGTTGGAGGATATAGGCGGGTTTTCTTATGTTTTCATGATATGCATTCATGATGCATAGATGTTATATCCTAATCGAAGTGAGGTAAGCAGTCCTCTATGATCAAAAAAAGTATGCTTTTCCCGATACTGTGGTGTATAATAAAAACTAAAAATTTGCTTAAATGGTTTGGGAGAGACGGATAGGAAAAACCATTACGATAATCGGCGCGAGGCGAGTATTCGACAAAAGACTGCAGGGGCGAAGAGAAAGAAGGCAGCAATGCTGCCGGATTCAATGCCGCTATGGAAAGCGCTGCGCATGGTGACCGTCTTGGCCGTTTTTAATGCGCGGCAAGGGCATGGTTATGCTGCGGGAACAGGTGAATGACCTTATCGACAACCTGTCTGGGAGTGGGGTGCTCGAACGATGTTGCAAGGGAAAACTGCAGGAGGCGGAACGTCTGTACATTGCTTATCAACTGGACGAAGCAAGAGTGCTTTTTAAAGAATTGGCGAAAGCAGGCAATGCCCGTGCAATGTATGTTCTTGCCCGATATTATGATGCGTCGGATTGGGGGCTGGAAAAGGCGCAGATGCGGGGATGTACTGGCAAAGCTGTATGTCGCAGAATCCCAAGAGGATGATGAGCAAAAGACGGCGCTGCTGGAAGAGTTGTTTCCTCGCGTATATGAGCTTGCAGAGCAAGGCGATGTGTTTTGCACGTCATGAAGTGGCGGGCATGTTTTTCGTGGCTCACGGGACAAGATGTGATGAGCAAAAAGCGATATATTATTGGCGAACGGCTGCAGGAGCGGGGTTTTGGGATTCGATGCGCGAGTTGGGCGATCGGTTCGAGGAGCAAGGCAATTATAAAAAAGCCGCTGAATGGTTTAAGAAAGCTTGCTGAAGCGGGATGCGATGAGGGATGGTTTGGGTTAGGTTGGATTTATAAAGAGGGTGAAGGCGGCATCGTGTGTGAGAAAGAGGCGATACATTGTTGCCAAAAAGCATACGAAATGCAGGGGATTTGGGCAGGTGAAGCTGCAAATATGATAGGATGCATCTTGGCTGAGCACGAGAACTATAAAGAGGCAAACGCGTGGTTCAGAAAATCCGGTGAAGCTGGTAGCGATCGGGGATGGTATAATTTAGCCGCTAGTTATAGCCGGGGAAAAGGTCTTAAGAGTGATAAAAGAAAAGAGCAAAAGAATGTTTCTTGAAAGCATACGCAATGCAGGGGAATTTGTGCAGGGGGATGCGGCAGATCATATAGGACGTATTTTGGCTGGGCGCGAGAACTATAAAGAGGCAAACGCATGGTTCAGAAAATCCGGTGAGGGCTGGCAGCGATTGGGGCTGGTATCATCTGGCAGTCAGTTATGATCATGGAAATGGCCTTAGGAGTGATAAAGAAAAGGCAAAGGAATATTGCTTGAAAGCATACGAGATGCAGGGCGATTGTGCAGGGGATGCAGCTTTGGCTATAGGGATGGCTTTTGATGAGAATGAGGAATATGAAAGCTTATGAATGGTTCCAGAGCTGCGGAAGCAGAGCAGTGACTAGGGGCTATTTTAAATTAGGGATTTGCTGTTTGGAGGGAAAGTTGTTACAGAAAGTTCGATAAAATCGTTGGAGTGCTTTACCAAGGCGTACAAGATGAATGGAGACGCCGCTGATGCGGCGAAAGCAGTGATGGATGCGATAAGATAAAAATTTTTGAGGAAGTGCTGTGTTTGATGTGGAAAACAGAGACGAGATCTTTTTGCAGAACAGCAAAAGATTCGCACAAGCAGGGGAGTGATTCCTATTACAATAGATTTATAGATCAGGAAGCGGTACGCGACCGCTCCTTGTCTACCTCATTACCTAAAGCTGTAGAATGAGAGTGCATTGGTCTGACGCGTGATTCCTGGAACGTTACGTCCGCAATTAAGTCCGTCATCCATCCTCCCATTCCCAGCAGTTCGTTTTATGCAGGTAGAACTGCGCTTCTGCACGTTCGTGTCAACCCTCAATAGATCGAATCGGCAATGAGGAGTTTGGTTTACCATTGCTACAAATCTATTGTTTTGGAGGATTCACATGAACGCTGTCGGTATTGATGTCTCCAAGGGCAAAAGCATGGTCGCTGCACTCCAGCCCGGTGGAAAGCTCCTTGCTCGCCCCTTCGAGGTGCTCCACACCAAGAGCGGCATTAAGGAACTCATCTCCTTTGCCCACACTCTTGGTGGAGATACGCGACATCGTCATGGAGCACACAGGGACGTTACTGAGCCGCTGCTCCAACGGCTTGCCGCCTCCGATCTTTTCGTCACCGCCGTCAATCCTAAGCTCATCAAGGACTTTGGGAATAACACGCTGCGCAAGGTCAAGACGGATAAAGCCGATGCCAAGAAGATTGCGCGGTATGCCCACTCGACAATTGGTGCGATTTGCGTCAGCATACAGGCATGGATACCACACGTACACAACTCAAAAACCTTGAATCGACAGTTGCCTTCGCATGCGAAGACGCCTGCAGAACAATCTCATCGCGCTCATCGATCAGGTCTACCGGTGCCAACACCTTTTGGCCGCGAGGGTGTCGGAAATGGGTGGATTATGGCGTTTTGCGTCGATTTCTGCTCTATGAGCCTCAGTACACAGGTTACCGAATGGTGTCATCGCCGGCTACTTCAGCGGACAACCGACTGCTCTGGTTATTGCGATGCTCCGATGGACAGGTGGTTGTTGTTGGGTCGGGGGTATGAGTCGTCGGCGGTTGCTGGCAGTCGGTGACTTGTGGTGGTGAAACGCGTTCGTCTATATGCGCGGGCGAATAGTTCGCGCATCTCGGGGTAATGAGTTTGAACCTTTCGAACAAGAATACGTTTCATACCGTCCTTTGGTCGGCCCTGCGGCACCTATTTATATTCTCAATCCCTCATCTTTTTCATCAGGGCTTGACTTTTTATTGAGGCTTTATCCACTTGCCTTTCTGCCCATCTATGCTAAAATTCTTCACGGTGTCTATATACGCACGCGCACTGACGTCTGCCCTGTGCTCCTTTCTGGGAGTGGTGCAGAGGATGAGGGCGCGGAGGAAAAACAGGAGGTGCACCAATTATGGCAGTAGTTTCTATGAAACAACTTTTGGAGGCCGGTGTCCATTTCGGACATCAGACCCGCCGTTGGAATCCGAAGATGGCGAAGTACATCTTCACGGAGAGAACGGCATCTACATCATTGATTTGCAGAAGACCGTGCGCAAGGTTGACGAGGCGTACAACTTCCTTCGCAGCTTGGCGGAAGAGGGCAAGAGCGTTCTCTTCGTCGGCACGAAGAAGCGGGCGCAGGACGCCGTGAAGGAAGAGGCGACGAAGGCTGAGATGTTCTATGTCAACGAGCGTTGGCTCGGCGGCATGCTGACGAACTATCAGACGATCCAGAAACGCATCCGCCGCTTGAAGGATCTTGAGCGCATGGAAGAGGACGGCACGTTCGACGTCCTGACGAAGAAGGAAGTTTTGCAGCTGCGTCATGAGATGACGAAGCTGGAGAAGTTCCTCGACGGCATCAAGGAAATGAACCGTCTGCGGGCGCACTCTTCGTCGTTGACCCGCGCAAGGAGCGCATCGCCGTCGCTGAGGCGAAAACTCAACATTCCCATCGTTGCGATCGTCGATACGAACTGCGATCCCGATGAGATCGACTATGTGATTCCGGGCAACGACGATGCGATTCGCGCCGTCCGCCTTCTGACGAGCGCGATGGCGAGCGCCGTCGTCGAGGGTCGTCAGGGTCGAGCAGGTGCAGGCGAGGAGGCGCAAGATGGCAAAGATTGACGCAAAAGATGGTCAGGGAGCTGCGCGAGCGTACTGGCGCAGGCATGATGGACTGCAAGAAGGCGCTGACGGAGACCGACGGCGACATGGACAAGGCGATCGACTACCTGCGCGAGAAGGGCATTGCGAAGGCTGAGAAGAAGGCCGGCCGCATCGCGTCCGAGGGCGTCGTCGCAGCTTACGTTGCGGACGATGCGAAGGTCGCGGCGCTCGTCGAGATCAACTGCGAGACGGACTTTGTCGCCGTTACGGAGAAGTTCCACGAGCTTTGCGACAAGATCGCTCAAACACATCGCAGAGACGAATCCTGCCGACCTGGACGCCTTGAATGCGAGCACGCTTGAGAGGCAAGACGGTGGCGGAGATCGTCACGGAAGCCGTCGCGAGCATCGGCGAGAAGATTTCGCTGCGCCGCTTCGAGCGCTATGAGAACACTTCGGGCCGCATTGCAAGCTACATCCACATGGGCGGCAAGATCGGCGTGCTCGTCGACCTTTTCGGGCGGCACGGCGGAGATTAGCAGGACGTCGCCATGCACATTGCAGCGTCTGCGCCGACGGCGATCGACCGTTCGGGCGTGAAGGCGGAAGACCTTGAGCACGAGAAGGAAGTCCTGCGTGCAGCAGGCTCTTGAAGAGGGCAAGCCCGAGAAGATCGTGGAGCGCATGGTCGAGGGTCGCATCAACAAGTTCTATCAGGGAAGTCTGCCTGCTGGAGCAGCCCTTCGTCAGGATCCGGACAAGAAAGTTCAGGAAATTCTCGGCGATGTCAAGGTCGAGCGCTTCGTTCGCTTCGAGCTGGGCGAGGGTCTTGAGAAGAAGTCGGAGGACTTTCGCGGCTGAGGTCGCTGCTCAGATCAAGGGCTAAGAGATTTGAAATAAGAAAAGCTGCTGCATGGCGATGGATGGAAAAATGTTTCTGTGCGGCAGCTTTTTCCTGCCATTTTCAGGAAGTTGTCGCGCAAATGCACACACTTAGGGAAGCTCTAACGGCAGGACGATTTTCTGCAAAGCGAAGAGGATTATTTCAGCTTCGTCGAATAGGGAAGAGAAGCAACGGATGGGAAGATACTTCTGCAAGGAGGACGTTCATTTTGGATATTGCCAGCTACAAGCGTGTCGTTTTGAAACTCAGCGGTGAATCTCTCGCAGGAGATCAGGGCTTCGGCATCGACCTGCCGACCGTCGACGCCATTGCGGCCGAGGTCAAGAAGGTGCGCGAGCACGGCATTGACGTCGCCGTCGTCGTCGGCGGCGGCAATATCTGGCGCGGTCTTGCAGGAAGCGACAAGGGCATGGATCGGGCGCAGGCGGACTACATGGGAATGCTCGCGACGGTCATGAACTCGCTCGCCTTGCAAAGCTCTTTGGAGAACATCGATGTCGATACGCGCGTGCAGAGCGCCATCGAGATGCGCTCAGATCGCCGAGCCGTACATTCGCCGCAAAGCTGTGCGCCATCTCGAAAAGGGGCGCGTCGTGATCCTGGCGGCAGGGTACGGGAAATCCGTACTTCTCGACCGACACGACCGCGGCTCTTCGCGCTGCTGAGATCGAGGCGGACGTCATCCTCATGGCGAAGAAGGGCGTCGACGGCGTCTACGATTCTGACCCGCGTAAGAATCCTGCGGCAAAGAAGTTCAGCCGCCTTGCATACATGGAGGTTTTGAATCGCGGCCTCGCCGTCATGGACTCGACGGCGACGAGTCTCGCATGGACAACAAGATTCCCATTGTCGTATTCAATATTGACAAGCATGAGAATATCCTCAAGGCTGCGGTCGGCGAGGATATCGGCACGATTGTAGGGGGAGAGGAAGCATGATCAGGGATATTTTCCATGCGCAGGAAGAGCGCATGAAGAAAGACGCTCGAAGCGCTGCGCCGCGATTTTGGCTCGCTGCGCGCCGGACGCGCAACCCTGCGCTCCTCGATCGCGTGATGGTCGACTACTACGGACAGCCCACGCCTGTGAGCGGTCGCGGCGATCGCCGTGCCCGAGCCGCGCATGCTCATGATCACGCCACAGGGAGAAGACGATCCTGCACGACATCGAGAAGGCGATCATGAAGTCCGATCTCGGGCTCACGCCAAACTCCGACGGCACAGCGGTACGGCTTTCCATTCCGCAGCTCACGCAGGAGCGCCGCACGGAACTCGTGAAGTCGCTGAACAAGAAGACGGAGGATGCGAAGGTCGCGATCCGCAACATTCGCCGCGATGCGAATGAGCAGATGAAGAAGCTCGAAAAGGCGAAGGAAATCACCGAGGACGATGCGAAGAAGGGCCGGGACGACATGCAGAAGCTTGTCGACAAGTATATCAAGGCCGTGGATGATGCACGCGTCGTCAAGGAAAAGAAATCATGGAAGTCTGATGGAAGAAGTCGATGTTTTGGGTATTCCACGGCAGGCGAAAAAGAGCATCTTGAGGCGCTCGGATTCCTCTATGAGGTGGAACAGACACGTCCCACGAGATTTTTCCGATAGATGAGCAGTCTCCCTATGTCGTGCGGCAGAGGCGAGAGGCGATAAGATAAAGCTCGTGCTTGCAGCGCGGCTGCGAAAGGAGGTGTCCTGTCATGGCTTACAAGATTAGCGAAGAGTGCATTTCGTGCGGCTCGTGCGCCGGTACCTGTCCCGTCGAGGCGATCTCGGAGGGTGAGTCCCAGTACGTGATCGACGAAGAGAAGTGCATTGAGTGCGGTGCGTGTGCGGAAGGCTGTCCCGTCTCCGCGATTTCCGCGCCCTGATGCGTCGAACGCATGAAAACCGCTGCCGGGCAGCGGTTTTTTAGTGCACTTTTCGAGGAGCGATTCCTCAGCCTTCGCTTTCGGAGAGCTTCTTCTCGAAGCGGTCTTTGTTCGTATTCTTCGGGATGCTCGTCGGATAATCGCCGCTGAAGCAGGCGTCGCAGCATGGGATGTTGCCGGCGAGTGCGGGCAGCGATTCGATCGGCAGGTAGCCGAGGGTGTCGGCGCCGACGATCTTCGTGATTTCCTCAAGCGTGTGGTGCGCGGCGACGAGGTGATCGGCAGAGTCGATGTCCGTGCCGTAATAGCAGGGATGGAGAAACGGCGGTGCGGAGATGCGCAGGGTGGATCTCCTTCGCACCCGCCTTGCGGATGAGGTCGGTGATGCGCTTGCTCGTCGTGCCGCGCACGATGGAGTCGTCGATGAGCACGACCCTTTCTGCCGTAGACGGTTTCGGCGATGGGGATTGAGCTTGATGCGCACCTTGTCGACGCGGTTTTTCCTGCCGGTGCGATGAAGGTGCGGCCGATGTACTTGTTCTTGATGAGCCCGATGCCGTAGGGGATGCCCTGAGGCGCGGCTGTAGCCGAGCGCCGCGTCGAGTCCCGAGTCGGGTACGCCGATGACGACGTCGGCATCGACGGATGTTTGGCGGCGAGGATCTCGCCGGCGCGCGTCCTTGCCGCGTGGATGGAAACGCCGTCGATGATGGAGTCGGGACGTGCGAAGTAGATGTACTCGAAGACACACGATTTTCTAGGCTTCGTATGACAGTGTTCCAAGCGGCTCGTCATGCCGTCCTTCGTGAAGACGAGGATTTCGCCGGGCAGGAGGTCGCGCTCGAACTCGGCGCCGACGGCGCTCAGCGCACAGCTCTCGAGGCGACGATCCAGCGCCGTCGGGCATCTTGCCGTAGCAAAGCGGACGGAAGTCCCTGCGGGTCGCGCACGGCGACGAGCTTGGCGCTCGACATCAGACACGAGTGAATAAGCGCCCTCCGGGCGGTTCATCGTCTGACTGACCGCGTCTTCGATGGAGGGGTCTTGAGCCGTGCCTGCGTGATGAGGTAGGCGATGATCTCTGTGTCGATCGTCGTGTGGAAGATTGCACCCGCGAGTTCGAGCTTGTCGCGCAGGATATCGGCGTTGCTGAGGTTGCCGTTGTGTGCGAGCGCCAGCTTGCCCTTCTGGTGGTTGATGGCGAGCGGCTGACAGTTGCGGCGGCTCGTCGCTCCCGTCGTGCCGTAGCGCACATGGCCGACGGCCATCGTGCCCTCGGGGAAGCGCGAGAGGATTTCGCGCGAAAAGACGCGTTGACGAGTCCGAGATCCTTGTGCGAGGAAAAAGACGCCGTCGTCGTTCACAGTGATGCCGCAGCTCTCCGGCCGCGGTGCTGCAGCGCGTAGAGTCCGTAGTACGTCATCGCGGCGACGTTCGCCGGCTCGAGGAAAAATGCGCCGAATACGCCGCATTCTTCATGTATGCTCATTCCCATGCCTCCTGCTTGAAACTTCTTTTTCCCTACATCGTACACCATGAGAAAAAGTCATGTCAATGGAACGACTGTATACAAAAATACGCAGAAGGATGTGCATGGATGGCAGCGGATTAAAAATTCCTCGTGAGGCACAATAAATGCTTCTGGGGAAGGATTTCAAAAGGTGCATGTCGAAAAGAAAAAAGCTGAGGCTATGTCTGATGGATGGGCTTTTCCTGCAAACGGGTGGGCATCCGTCCGACAGATTCTATTTTAGGGAGGAAGACTGCACGAAGCAGCACATCCATAAATTTAGAGCAAGGGAGATCATTGGCATGAAAAACAAGCTGCACCATACTTTGACGAGGGCGGTGCTCTTGGGAGCTCTCGCGAGCACGGCGGCGGCGCCGCGTATGCCGCGTCTTCGCTTTCAAAGCCCGGGCAGGACATCGAAGGGACGCTGCCTGGGGCAGAGGCGGGCGTCGAGAACAACATGAAGAAGAATACGGCAACGAACGAAGTGAAGTTCCTCGTGAAGAACATCCAGCTCGATGTTGAGGACGAGATCAAGTTCAACAATGCCGAAGTTCGCGATATCCTCTTTGGCGCGCATCGGCAAGGAGACGACGCTCGCGGGGACTCAACGACCTGCAGGATCAGATCACGGCGTACTGCCGCAGCCACGGCTATCCGCTGCCGCCGCCTACCTGCCCGCGCAGGAGTCGAAGGACGGCAATGTCATCATCAAGGTCATCCCCGGCCGTTACGGTGACGTGAAGCTCGACAACAAGAGCCGGTTCAAGGATGCGGCGGCCAAGGGCTTCTCGCGGGGCTGAAGAAGGGCGAGATCATCCGCACGAAGGATCTTGAGACGGCGCTCTACACGATCAGCGACTTCAGCGGTGCGCGCGCCGTCGGCACGCTCAGCGCGGGAAAATCGTTCGGAACGAGCGATGTGACCGTGCATATCGAGGACGGCAAGCCGTCTTCGAGCATCGTCTACGCCGAGAACTACGGCGGCGAGTCCACGGGACGCTATCGCTACGGCGCGCAGCATTCGATCTACAACGTCGACGGCATGGGATCGAAGGTCAATGTCGGCGCTTTTGATTTCCAACAAGTCTCTGCACAACTACTATGTGAACTACGAAGCGCTCGTCGGTCACGGCGGCACATCGCTCGGCATCGGCTACAGCCGCATGGACTATGAGGTCAGCGGCCCGCTGAAGCGTCTGGGAGCGCATGGCACGGCGGACACGATCAGCATCTACGGCAGCCGTCCGGTATACCATACGACGGATGAGAAAGCTCGCCCTTACCTACGGCTACGATTACCGCAGGCTCAAAGACGATATGGATGCTTTCGGCGCTCAGGGCGGACAGCAGAAGCACTCGCACGATATCCATGCCGGCGTCGAAGGCTTTTGGCGCGACCGCAAGAACGGCCTTTTCGCTGAACTACAATTTCGTGCTGACAGCGGGCAACGTTACGGCGGATTCTACGTATGCAAGGCAGCTCGCAAAGAGCGGCGGCACGGACGGCGGCTTCACGAAGGCGGAGGCAAAGGTCACAGCCGTTCAGTCTCTCGGGCAAGCAGGCGGATGTCATGGTCAAGCTGTCGGGTCAAGCGGCATCGAAGCATCTCGACAGTTCCGAGCAGATGTATATCGGCGGCGCCAATGCCGTGCGTGCCTATCCGCAGGGCGCGGGTACGGGCGACAAGGGGATGCTCGGCACGGTTGAGTTCCGCTACTACACCGATGTGCGGGACTCGTCGCTGTAGCACCTACTTCGATGCGGACGCAGCTCACTCGACAACTCGACGACGACGCTCAAGGGCTGGGGCGTCGGCTCTTGCCTACATGCGCCCGACTGGTTCGCGCGCGTCGACTATGCGCGCCGCATCGGCCTCGGACGTGCTCTCACGATAGCATTTCTAAGGATCGCGGACGTTTCTGGTTCCTTGCGGGCAAGATCTGGTAAGTGTCGCTGTTACGCCTTCAAGCTCCGGGAGCTTCAACTTCTTGTCGATGCCGCCAGCGTAGCCCGTGAGGGCTGCCGCTCGTGCCGACGACGCGGTGGCAGGGGATGAGGAGCGAGATGGGGTTGTGGGCGACGGCGCCGCCTACGGCGTGAGCGGCACTCTTTTGCCGATGCGCGCGGCGATTTCACCGTAGGTCATGGTTTTGCCGTAGGGAATCGAGAGCAGGACGTCCCCAGACCTTTTTGCGAAACGGCGTGGCCTTCGGTGCGAGCGGCGGCAAAAGTCCGACTCTCTGCCGCTGAAGTAAAGATCGAGCCAACGGCGAGCCTCCTCGAATACGGGGAGGCTCTGTTGCTTGTGCTCATCATCGAGCGTGGCGGCGAATGCTTCTGCTCGTCGAACCAAAGCCCGACGAGCGCCACACCGTCGCTGGCAAGCGTGACGGTGCCGAGCGGCGAGGCGTAGTGTGCGGTGTATTGCATGGTGGTTTCGTCCTTTCGTTGTGATGCAATCCGGGCGGTCGCTGTATGGTAGTGCTCTTCGCTTTGCTGTGCGACCGAAGGGTACGCACGGTGGTGTGAGAGGACGGCGATTAATCATCGCCTTCTATTCGATTGTTATCGTCCTCTTGCACCGTCAAGCACTTCTCTTGAGCGCGGGTGATCTGCTGGATACTCTTGTTGGGTGTGGGCAGATGTTCGGGCATGGTGCCGCCAAGCTCGGCGATGGTCTGACGAACCTTCTTCCACACCGTAATGCGTGGCGTTGGCGTTCTCTTTGCCCTGCACATCTTACAGTGGAATATTTATCTGTGAAGTCTGAGTAACAAATTATACGGGATATAGTGTAATAGCAGAAAAATCTTTGATATTAAAGGATTTCTTGCCATTTGTCTTGTTTGGTGGCCTTATTAAAGCAGCTCGGGTTAAACACCGTATATATGATTTATATTATCGGAAGATGCTATATATTGTGTCTTCTTTAAAAAGATATATCCTGTATTGACATTTACAGAAAAAGTCATATATTGTAGATGGAAAATTTAGAGTTGGAGGAATTTTCATGATTCAGATTTATTCTGGTGCATACGAAGCTCTTCTGGGAAATATCAGTGAAGGAATACTTTCTTATGCAGCATCATGCATCGGCCAGTGCACGGGTTGTATGTGCAATTGCCGTTGCTCTTGTTCGGGTGGTGTTGTTTCTGATTTTTTGAATGGGAGTAATCTAATATGAGCGCAGATAACAGACAATATATGCAGCTTTTTGGCGCGATTTGCAATGATGCGGTTGTAATGGCTCGTTGTGCGTGCGTAGCTTGTAACTCTTGCACTTGTGCCTGCTCCTGCCGTGCGATTCCTGAGATGGAGGAAATTGAATGGTAAATATATCGCGGTTTACACATTCTTATGACTTGGGAGATGCCGTAGCGCTTTACCATTCCTTGAGAATGAAACCGTGTATTTATCTAAAGAAAAGGCACTTGGGAGCTTGCAGGCATGACTGCAAAAGCTCCTTTTGTGATAAAAGCAGAAAATGCACCCGAAGAAATTAGTGCAGAAGTACAAGAACTAACAAGATTTAAGACTCTAACACAAACTGAAGATGAGGATGATAGAGTTCTCAATTTGTAAAATCCAAGATTCCTGCTCCTGCTGTTAATGTTTGCTATATGATTATGAGTGAACAGTGTAATTTGGCCTCTAGGTACTGTTTCCTCGGAAACAACGATTGTGGGAAACGGAGCAATTTCCTCCTAGAAAAATATGTCAGTTGAAACCGCAGAAAAAAAGCTATCAAATTTTTCATTCGTCAAATAAAAAGAATCTGGTTTGGATATGGAAGAGAACAAGCGTTTGTTTTAATTTTATGGCGGAGAGCCGTTGGTGAATTTCAATGTGCTCGAATATGTGGCAAGGAGAATTAACGAACTGCGTGGCGAAGAAAGATGCATTCGTAACATTGAGATGTCTATGGTTACAAACGGGTTGCTTTTTGAATGAAGCACAATTCGAAGACTTCATGAATTCAGGTGGCCATTGCTATCTCTATTGATGGTTTTACTGAAGAAGCCAATAGTATGCGAGTAGATGTAGCCGAGAAAACCTGTTTTTCTCGAATTTTAGATAAGCTCGATCTTTTGTAAGAAGATGGGGTTGATGTTTCTCTTTCGGTCACATGGCGAAGAAACGATAAAAAAAGTACAAAAAGGTATTTTGGAGCTAATTGATGTATATGGTGTAAAGCATTTGCTCAATATTATGATGTCTAGCGACACTTTTGTGCTACCCCAAAGCTATAACGAAGAAGCGGCACAGTTCATTATTGATGAATTTATTGAGTTACGTGAGCGTGGAATTTATGAAGATCGCGTGATGAGAAAACTGAAATCTTTTTCAAAAGCACAGGTTTATTTCTCTGATTGTGCCGCAACCACGGGTGGTCAGATTGTAATTGCTCGAACGGACAGGTAGGTATTGTCATGGTTGTCTCCATGATAAGCAATACTTTGTGGCTCATATCAATGACGACGACTTTATTGCCGTAAAAGATGCTAATTTCATCGAATGGTCGCAATTAACCCCTATAAACCATGAAGAATGTCTTGATTGCTCGGCTCTTGGCATTTGCGGCGGTGGCTGTCCTGTTAATGCAATGCATCTCAAACACGAAATACTATTCATTCCATTGATGAGAGATTCTGTGTCCATTCAAAAGAAGACGTTAGAGTTTTTATCAGAGATTTGTACCGCATTATTGTTAGTGGATAAGTCTCGAAAATATCGATATAGTATCAAATGCTGTAAATTTGTCGGCGAAAGCGCTTTGAGTAGCAGCTGGTATCATAAATAGCAGCTGCTACTACTTACACAGAATTGAAAGTTTTTATAAAATTTATTTGAGGCAGTATTTTTGTAAAGTGTAGGAAAGAAAGAGGTTGGGCATGGGAGAAACTATCAATATTTGGGGGAATAGAAACGAATAACCTAAAAACATTGAGATTGAGATTGAACAGAATGCAGTCAATCTTATTGTTGGCCCCCTCTGGTAGTGGAAAATCTTCACTTTGCTTATGATACGATTGCTCAAATTGGTCAGCATGAGTTTTTGTCTATGTTTGCTGATGATATTTCTGAGCCCGCTTACCGCATTAAAGGTTACAAAAATATGGTTGCCGCTGCACCAATCAGACAATCTAACTTTAACAATAATCTCAGATCGACAATAGGAACTTACTTTGAATTAACAGAAACATTATCTTAATTTATTCATCCATTTTAGAATTAAATGAGGATTTCTTTATATTAAATAAAGAAGAAAATTTATGTGATGAATGCCATGGTTTAGGATATGTTGAACACTAGATAAAAATAGACTTTATCAATTATGATGTACCTTTTAGATCCTATTCGGTGTTGGAATCGATATAAAGATTTTTATTCGCAGATAATCCAACAATTCTGTTTAGACACTGATTGATTCAAAAAGACTTTCCGTCAACTTACGAATAGGAAAAACAATGATCCTTTATGGCGAAAGTGAGAAAAAAGTATTCCGTTCGATATAAAAAGAATTTGAGTTTTTCACGCAGGACTACAAAATACTACGGCATTATGACCGAAAACCGATGATAGTAAACTTTGTTCCTGCAATGCAATTTTTCAGAAGAAACTTGCAAATGTTGTCAAGGAAAAAGTATTCTCACAGCACGAACAATATAAAGTCGCTAGTTTATCCATTGGTGCCTTTATGACAATGCCATTTGAGCAGCTTCAACATTATATAGAAAAGATGCTTTCTGAGACCACGGATAGCAGTTTGCTCTTTGTGCTTAATAATATTCAGAAATTCGTGTCAAAAAGCTATTGATCTTAATCTTGGTTATTTGTTCTTTCACAGAGCAATTCCTACACTTTCAGGTGGAGAATTGCAGCGGCTTAGAATGGTACAGGTTTTAAGTACCCAGTTGTCAAATCTGCTTTTTGGTTTTTGGATGAGCCTTTAGCTGGATTGTCTGGCGAAGATCTGTAGTTTGAATGTGTTGTGGATTTAGCAAAAAGACATACTGTTGTCATTGTTGATCATAGTGATATTTTTTGTGAGCGTTTTCATAATTGCATTAGAGAAAGTGGCGGAGTAAATGGCGGTTTTATTATTGATGCTAAAAATATTTGGCAAAACAAGAGCATCAAAAATACAACAAATATTTTGCCTGTTCAAAGTATGGAGCGTGTTAGCATTCATAATCCGGTTTATTCTTATGAAGGTGTTGATATTGAAATTGGGAAAGAGTGCATGAATTTAATTACAGGACATTCCGGCATTGGAAAAATCCACTTTATTGAGAGAGTATTTTTCCTCAATACTGATCATTATCTCTATATCAACCCAAAACCTCTATTAGGAAATAAAAAAATTCGTCCGTATCTCACAGCTTTGAACATTTCTATTGATATTTCTAATTTATCTGCAGTAAAACATAAAAAGGATCGTCGTTTCTTTTTCAAACCAAACTGGTTGTGAAGGTATGTGTCCGGTTTGTATGGGAGTTGGCTATATAGAATATGGAAATGGCACGACGCAAAAATAAAACTTTTTATGTAAAGACTGTGCTGGAACTGGATTTAATAAAACCCTCCAAAAGTATAGGATCAATGGAAAAATGTGTTTGATATTTGGAACATGACCATTGATGAGGCGATAGAGTATTTTTCTGGAATGGATAATAAAATAATATACCATTTAGAAGAAGCAAAATTCTCTTTGTTAGGGCATTTGAGAATAGGACAGCTAATAGCAACACTCTCTGGTGGAGAGAGATATCCGAGTTAAAATTTTGAAAAGCTATGAAATCTACAGCAAAAGTATTTGGTGTTGATGAGCCGTTCAAAGGACTGAGCAATACGGGAATTTTTGTGTTGTTCAATATTTAAATAGGCTTTGTCGAAAAAGATAGAACGGTTATCGTTGCTGGACCATTCGGAGGCAATTGAACAATACTTTGCAAAACACATTGAATTAACTTGTGATAACGGTATTTTAAGTGACTCTAATAAATATTAAGGGAATCGACTGGAGGCATATCGATTCATAGACGAATATCGAAATTTGTTTGACGTTCGGTGGTTGCTGTGACGTTTGGAATTTTTATCCGAATGCCGATTACAATTAACCCAAATGAAATCATAGAAAAATAATAGGATAAAGCACTTGACAGAGTGTGCAGCGCTGTTTTATAATGACAACATCGATTTTCAAATCGTCAAGTGTATATATGTAAATCGTAGAGCAGGAAATAGTAGCCTTGTAAACTTTCCTTCAGCGAGCCGATGACCTTCGGGGAGGTGTGATGATCGGCGGAAGCGCATGGTGAATGGTCCTGGAGAGTCCACCGAAAGGTTGTGCCGAGTAGGGCTGGAACGGCTGCCACCGTTAGAGGGCTAGGGTATCGGTTTTCCTGTACCCGAAATGAGAGGTCAATTTCAGGGTGGCTGCGAATCCATTTCGTCCCGAGGCGGCGAAGTGGCTTTTTTGTTTTCCGAACTTGACTTGAAAAGGGTGGCACCGCGAAATATTTCGCCCCTTGCAGGTTTGTGATTCCTGCAAGGGGCGATGAAGGAGTGAGTGGTATGAAGGTCAAGATTTGCGGCTTGTGCACAGAAGAGGCGGTGTTGGCGGCGGAGGACGCGGGCGCGGACTTTTTGGGTTTTATCTTTGACGAGAAGAGCCATCGCCATGTTTTGCCGGAAGAGTGCGCGGTCTGACGAAGCATGTGCAGTGCGCCAAGACAGTCGGGGTTTGTCGATGCACCGCTCGACGCGGTCGCCGCCGCAGATTTCTGCAGTCTTGACTTCGTGCAGCTCCACGGGCAGCGAGAGCGCCGCCTATGCGCGTGTGGTTTGCCGCCCCGTCATCAAGGCGTTTCGCTGGGGCGACGACTTTTCGGCGGAGGAAGCGAACGACTATCCGGCGGAGATCATTCTCGCTCGACAGCTCCAAAGACGCTGTCGGCGGTGCGGGGCAGCGCTTTCCGTTGGCGCGAGGCTGCGGAAGAAACGGCGCGTCTCGAAAAGCCACTGTTGGTCGCGGGCGGTATTGCGAGCGGCAATGTGCGCAAGGCAGAAGAGGTTTTTCGCCCCACGGCGCTCGATGTTTCGGGCAGCCTTGAGATCGAGAAGCGGAAATCCGTCGAGAGGATACGAGAATTTAGCGGTAGTCGTGCAGAAACGGAGGATTCCGGAATGAAAGATATTTTAGCGGAAATCGTGGAGAAGAAGCGTGACTTGGTGGCGGAGGCGAAGCGGCGGCTGCCCATGCCGAGCTCAGAGGCGAGGGCGAGGACGCTGCGGCGGCTTTTCTATGACGAAGCACTTTCAGGCGCGCGACTGGAATCTCATTGCCGAGTGCAAGCTGCAGTCGCCCGCCAGAGAAGGCTGTGCCGCACGCATACGGTGGATGAACTCGCGCGCATCTACGCGGAGAACGGCGCTTCGATGCTGTCGGTTCATACCGATCCGCATTTCCTCGGCGCGAACGAGGACTTGGTGCGCGTGCGTTCTCTCGTCGATCTCGCCCTGCGCAAGGATTTCATCATCGACGAGTATCAGATCTTTCGAGGCGCGCATGCTCGGTGCGGACGCTGTTCTCCTGATCGCGCGCATCCTCCTCGCCCGCCCAGCTTCTGGAGTATGTGTTCCATGCTTGGGAGATCGGCCTCGATGTGCTCGTCGAGGTGCACGATGAGGAGGACATGAAGGCTGCTCTGCGACGCCGGCCGAGTTTATCGGCATCAACAACTGCACTTGCGGACGTTCACGACCTCGATCGAGAACACCTTGAGCTTCTGCCGAAGGCGGAGGAAAGCCGCACATGGATCAGCGAGAGCGGCATTTTCAGCGTCGAGGATGCGCGTCGGCTGCAGGAGGCGGCTGGCGGCGCATCCTCGTGGGCGAGGGGCTCGTGCGCGCCGATGATGTCGCGGAGATGACGCGTCATCTCGGCAGAGCTGCGTGCACTGGCGCAGGAGAGCGCCTGAGCGGGGAAGAAGCGCAAAGGAAATGTGATTGCTGATTATAGAAGAAAGTTGAGGGATTTACATGAAGAAGGGAGATTCAGGGGCATACGGCGGACAGTATGTGCCGGAAATCGTCATGCCGGCGCTGCAGGAATTGAAGCCGCCTATGCGAGATGCACGAGGACGAGGAGTTTCAGGCGGAGTTTCGGCGCTATCTGCAAGAGTACGCAGGCCGTCCGACGCGATTGTACTTTGCCGAGAAGCTTACCGAGCATTACGGCAAGCGCGCATCTTCCTCGCGCGAGGATCTTCTGCATACAGGCGCACACAAGATCAACAATGCGCTCGGGCAGGCACTGCTCGCAAAACGCATGGGCAAGAAGCGCATCGTCGCCGAGACAGGGCGCAGGGCAGCACGGCGCCGCCTCGGCGACGGTCGCGGCGCTCTTCGGCATGGAGTGCCATGTGTTCATGGGCGAGGAGGATGTCAGGCGCCAGAGCTCAACGTCTTTCGCATGGAGCTTCTGGGGCGAAGGTCATTTCCCGTCGCGAGCGGCACGGGCACGCTCAAGCGACGCGACGAGCGAGGCGATCCGCTACTGGGCGACGAACATCACGGACACCTACTACATCATCGGCTCGGCGGTCAGGGCCGCATCCGTACCGGAGCATGGTGCGCGACTTCCAGAAGGTGATTGGCGAGGAGATTCGCGCACAGGTCAAGGCGGCGTGCGGACGCCGCCGATGCGCTCGTCGCCCTGCGTCGGCGGCGGCGCAACGCCATCGGCACGTTCTATGATTTCACGACGAGGGCCTCCGCCAGTAGCACGGCGCCGAGGCCGGCGGGCGCGGCGAGGCGCCTGTCGACAACGCGCGTATCTGAGCGGCGCCGGCGAGCCGGGCGTCCTGCACGGCGCGTACAGTTATCTCTTGCAGGATGCGGACGGACAGGTCGTCGAGGCGTATTCCATTTCCGCAGGGCTCGATTATCCGGCGTCGGCCCCTGAGCATTCTTACTTCAAGGGATGCAAGGCATCGTGGAGTACGTTTCGGTCACGGACGAGGAAGCGCTCGCGGCGTTTCAGCGGCTCTGCTGCATGGAAGGCATCGTCCCGCGCATGGAAAGCTCCATGCGCTCGCGTATCTTGAGAAACTGATGCCCGAAACGAGGAGGATGAGGTCGTCGTCGTCTGCCTCTCGGGGCGCGGCGACAAAGATGTGCAGATGGTGGCGAAAGCATTGGGGAGGGAAAGCGAATGAGCACGCGTTTGGAACATGTATTGAACGGTCTGAAAGAAAAGGGCAGGAAAGGGCTCATCATCTATCTGACGGCAGGGCATGCCCGATGCGGAAGGCACGATCGATGCGGTGCGCCGTGCAGAGGCGGCGGGAGCCGACGTCATAGAGCTCGGGCTGCCGTTTTCCGACCCGATGGCGGACGGTCCCGTCATCCAGACGAGCTTCCGTCGCCGCCTTGAAGGGCGGCATGACGCTCGCGAAAGTGCGCGAAATCGTGCAGGAGATTCGTCGTTTCTCCGAGATGCCGCTCGTGGGCATGGGCTACGTCAACAATATGCTGCACTACGGCTTCCCCCGTTTCGTCGAGGAATTCAAGGCGGCGGGCATGGACGGCGTCATCATCCCCGATGCCGCACGAGGAGTCGGGCGAAATGCGCGAAATTTGCGCGGCGCACGACTTTCCTCGATGGAGTTCATCACGCCGGGCACGACGCCCGAGCGTATGCAGGAGACGTGCGCGAGCGCTGCAGGCTTCATCTACTGCGTGTCCAACAACGGCGTCACGGGCGTCAAGAAAGTTGACTACAGCCAGATCGGCAAGATCGTCAAGGGTGCGCGCCCTATACGAAGACGCCGCTGGCGGTCGGCTTCGGTATCGGCTCGCCCGAGGCAGTTGTCGAAGCGGCGGCGAAGCCGACGCCGTTATCATGGGCAGCGCCGTCGTCAAGCTCCTGCTCGCGGACAGGCGGGACGAGGCGGCGGACTTGATCGCAGCGATGCGCGAGGCTCTCGATGCGGCGTATCACGGCTGAGGGAGGTGCAGAAAATGATGACTTTGCAGCCATCGTTGGCGCGTTTTAAGGAGTTGGCAAAGACGGCGAATCTCATCGCCGTCACGGCGGAAATCTCCATGGATCTCGATACGCCCGTTTCCGTCTATTGCAAGCTCGTCGGCGAGGCGGAGGGTTTCATCCTCGAATCCGTCGATACGACGCATCAGCAGTTTGGGCGCTATTCGTTCATCGGCGCCGAGCCGTTCATTCGCCTGCAGGGTCTTCAAGAGCCGGCTGATGATCCGTGAAAACGATTTGATGAAATGCTCGACGGCACGCCGCAGGAGACGCTCAAGAACCATATGGAAGGTTTTTGCCCCGCGGTGAGGATGAGGAACTGCCGCTGGCAAACGGCGGCATGGTCGGCTATCTGAACTACGAGATCGCCGCGACCTTCGACCGCGTGCGCACGATGTCGCTCGATGAAGATGAGCTTCGGGGCAGTTCATGGTCTGCCGCCAGCTGGTGGTCTTCGATGCCTTGAAGAATACGGCGAGACTCATCTATCTTGCGCGGGTTGCGCGAGAAAACGGCGGCTGCTAGTACGAAGAGGCGGCGCGGAAGATGGAAACGATCGCAGAACGGCTGCGCGCCCCTGTCGCGCCTGCCGCCAAAACGGCTGCGAAGCGAGGGGCGCCGCTCGACTTCCTCGCGAAGCATGAAAGCGATTCCAGTGATTTTATTGCCGCCGTCGAAAAGGCGAAGGAGCATATCTTCGCCGGGCGACATCTTCCAAGTCGTGCCGTCGCGCCAGTTCCGCGAGAAGATCACGAAGCCGAGCTTCCACTTCTATCGCCGCCTGCGACAGGTCAATCCGTCGCCCCTGCATGTTCTATCTGAACTTCGGCAGCGTCAAGCTCTGTCGGCGCTTCGCCCGAGATGCTCGTGAAGGTGGCGGGAGACAAGATCTTACTTATCCGATTGCGGGCACGCGCCTGCGCGGCAGAAACGACGAGGAAGACGGCGCTCGCCGCCGAGCTCAAGGCGGACGCGAAGGAGTGTGCCGAGCATGCGATGCTCGTCGACCTTGCGCGCAACGACATCGGGCGCATCAGCGAGGCGGGCAGCGTGCGCGTGACGAAGCTCAAGGAGATCGAGAAGTTCAGCCATGTGCTCCACATGGTCTCCGAGGTCGTCGGGCGGCTCAAGAAGGAATGCCGCCCTCTGGACGTCTTGGCGGCGGCATTTCCCGCAGGCACGGTCAGCGGTGCGCCGAAGCTGCGCGCCATGGAGATCATCCGCGAGCTTGAGCCTGTAAAGCGCGACACGTGCGCGGGCACGGTCGGCTACATGGACTTTACGGCAATATGGACATGTGCATCACCTGCGCACGATGCGCATTGAAGGCGATGAAACCGCCGTGATTCAGGCTGGGGCGGGCATCGTCGCGGATTCCGTGCCCGAAAACGAATATCGGGAGATTCTGCAGAAGGCGCGGGCGCTGTTTGAAGTTGTCGAGGAGGTGGAAAACGATGTTGTTGCTTTTTGACAACTACGATTCATTTACATACAATATCTATCAACTTCTGCTTCCCCTCGGCGCAGAGGTTGAGGTCGTGCGAAACGATGCCGTGACGCCCGAGGACGTGTTGGCGGCGCACTACGAGGCCGTAATCCTCTCGCCGGGGCCGGGGCTGCCGAAGATGCGGGCAATCTTGAGATGCTGATCGAAGCGGTGAAGGGCAGGTGCCGCTCCTCGGCATCTGCCTCGGGCATCAGGCGATCGGCGAAGTCTTCGGCGGCCGCATCGTGCGTGCCAAGGAGATCGTGCACGGCAAGCCGTCGCCCATCCGCCACGACGGGCAGAGCGCTTTACGCAGGACTGCCGGAGAAAGCGGCAGTAGCCGCTACCACTCGCTCATCATCGAGCGCGAATCTTTGCTCGCTGCCTCGCCGTCACCCGCCGAGCTGGAAGACGGCACGATCATGGGCGTGCGCCACAGGAGTACGCCATCGAGGGCATCCAATTCATCCCGAATCCATCCCCGACGCCTGACGGCGAGAAGATCATGCGGAACTTTCTGCAAGGATTGTCCTGAGACGGAGGGTGTAGAAGGAAACAGCGGTCTGCCGTATTCATGCAAATCGCTGTTTTTGAGCGGCTCGTTTTTGCGTTTTTCGGCCTTGGCACTAAAAGATTCCTTTGGGAAACTTGACCGATATATCCCTGTAGCGATATACTAATAGTGAAGAAGGGGGCGGTTTATGCTTGTTTACCATGGTTCAGAACATGTTGTCGAGCGTCCCGTTTTTCATGGAGGAAAAAGGAGCAACGACTATGGCTATGGCTTTTTATACTACGGAAAGCAAGGAACTGGCTAAGGAATGGGCTTGCGCAAAGAATACGGACGGTTATACGAATTGTTATGAATTGGATATGGAGGGCCTCTCGGTACTGAACCTTAATTTGCCGCCATGCAACATTTTGAATTGGCTGGCGCTTTTGCCCGTTACAGCAGTTATTGGCAGAATGGCAGCATCGCAGAAGAGGCCAAAGATTACCTGCAGGAACATTTCTTTATCGATCCCGAGCCATACGATGTCATTATTGGCTACCGTGCGGATGATTCCTATTTCAGCTTTGCGCAGGATTTTATAATGGGCGCGGTATCGTTGCGGAAGCTTTTCGGAAGCTATGCGATTGGGAAAGCTCGAGAACAGATCGTGTTGAAAAGCGAAAAATCTTATCAACACATCCGTTTCGTGGATGCGGAAGTTGCAGAAGCCGGAAAATGGTATGAGAAAAAGGCGATTCGGGACAGGGATGCACGTCGGGAGTATCGAAGGAAGAAATCTGCAGCAGAAGGAATGGAAGAGCTTTATATGTTGGATATCATGAGAGAAGAGGATTTCAAATGGGGATCCGCGCTTACGATGAAATATATTTATCCGGAGCCCAGAATATTTTTGGGGCATGCCGTCGACTCTTGCAGTGATGTCCTTATCTATAGAACCGGATGTTTTTGGAAAAGCTTATTGCCGTTTCGAAAGCGCCAAAGCAGTTTGCTCAAGGCAATCCTCGTTATGTGGCGGGGTGAATGGACCGGAGCTGGTCAGAGAGATTTTTGGATGACGCCGATTTCATATCCTGACGTTCCCGATGCGATGTACTCGGATAAATCGCCGGAGTATTGGGCAGGATGGGCATTGGCATTCTATCAATGGCTGGAAGACATCTCTTTCATGGAAATCCTGCAGACCGTTTCTCTGGATCAAATGATTGGCGATGTATCCTGTCTATCATGAGATGGATGTCATGAAGTTCGCGGAACAGCTGAATCGGCGGCGGAAAGCGGCTCATCCGCATACACGGCTGCGGGAGTACCGGGGAAATGCCGGACTTTCCCAGGCAGAGCTGGCAGCCGAGGCCGGAGTGCCTCTGCGGCAAATCCAGCTTTTTGAGCAGGGGCGAAGAGATATTAACAAGACGGCTTCGGCTACGGTGTACAGACTCTCCAAGGCGCTTCATTGCCAGATGGAGGACTTGCTGGCCTAAGTGGGCTTCATAGTATCCCGCGCATCACAGAAACCCTAGCCAATCGATCTGATCCTTCGGCTTGACCTCGTTGGTGTTCTGCGATACAATGAGGAAAAAAAGTCAAAACGGGAGGTGAGGATGGAAAGATATGCCATCAAGCCGTGGGAGGAACTGACGATTCGCGATGACTATATGTTCAAGCTTATCATGCGCCGCAAGCGCATTTGCAAAATTACTAGAGCGCACGCTTCGTATGAAGATTAGAGAAATTCGCTATCTTGAGACTGAAAAATCCATGAAGTCGCAGTACAGCAGCAAGGGAATCCGCTTGGATGTTTACGTGCGTGATGAAAAAGAGACGGTATATAATATTGAGATGCAGGTGCGGCGATTGAAGGAGACGCGCTCTTTAAACGGACGCGTTATTATCAGTCAATGATGGATGCGGATCTTCTTGCAGCGGGAGCCGATTACGATGATTTGAACAAGACGATCATCATCTTCATCTGTCCGTTTGATCCTTTGTGATGAAGGTCGCTATATCTATACGTTTGAGAATCTTTGCTTGGAAAAACAAAGATTTGAGGCTGAAGGATGGCGCGACAAAAATTTTCCTCAACACGAAAGGCGTGATCGGCGATGTGGATGCGAGATCATAGCATTCCTGCAATATGTCGATGGGGTGGTTTCGGACAATAAAGCTGGTCCAGGAGATTGAGCAGGAGATACAAAAAGTCAAGAGTGAAGAACAGGGAGGGTGAGTTATATGACTTTTCCGCTATGAAAAATGATGGAAGAACGCAAAGAAGGATTTCGTGAGGGAAAACTTGAAGGAAAACTTGAAGGAAAACTTGAAGGCAGACTTGAAGGCAGACTTGAAGGAAGGCGGAAACGCAGCAGATGATGCTGCAGATTTTCCCTCTTCTGCGCGCGAAACGATGCGCCGCTGCCGGAAATCTCAAGAGGACGAGGCTGCACGATGGAATATTTGCTGCAGCTGCAGGCGGTGATGCAGTAAGACGATGTGTGTGCAGGAACGAGAGGCAAGGTGCGGTGATGAAAAAAGCAGCCGGCGGCGATCGAAGTGCGCGGAGTACGCGTGCACAATTTGAGGAATATTTGAATGTATCGTATTGGAATCCTCACGGAAACGGCAGGGATCGGGGCTGTGCGCACTTCAGTGTGCGCACAGGCCCGCCCTGCATGATTACCGCGCGAAAAGCTCGTCCCAGAATGTATAGGCGAGCATGAGGAAGATGAGGAAGAGCAGGAAGACGTCGCTCATGGAGTTCACCCCGTTTGTCGCTGGTTTGCAAATTTTTCGTACCGTTTCCGTTCTCTTTATGATACAATGAGAAAATGAAGCGCAAGGGAGGGATTTCGTGGAGCGGAAGGTTTTGCGCTTGAGCGCATGGAGCCTTAGGGGCAGGGAGACGGCGGCGGCGGCGATGCGCAGATCGGCTGCACGGAAGCGGGCGTCGCGATCATGCGTGACAAGGCTGTCTTCTGCGTGATCCGCGTGCATGACATGCCGACGAAGGCGGCGAACGTCGTCAAGCAGACGTTTCTCTCGAAGGGGGCGGATGCCGCCGTATCGCGCCATGCAGTCGACCTCAGCGAGGAGCGCACGGACGTGCTGCTCGCGACGCTCGCGCAGTACCGTGCGGCCGCCGACGTGCTCGTGCGTCAGCCGTGGGGGCTGGACGTCTGGCGCGTGACATCCTCGCGCTTTTGGGAGATTTGAAACGGAGAAAAGGAGGATTTTCCATGGCAAAGATCAGAATGATGAACATGGTGTTTTATGGCTTCAGGGCGTTTATGAATACGAGAAGGAGCAGGGGCGAAGCTCAGCGTCGATGTGGAGATGGTGACGCGCGACGACAAGGCCTGCGATACGGACAGGGATCGAGGACGGCGCGATTGATGCAGCGGCGGTCTATCCTCTGATCGAGGACACGGTGGAGGAGACGAAGGTCAACCTCTTGATGACGCTGGCGGCGAAGACGGTGACCGCATCTTGAAGAAGTTCCCGCAGATCGTCGAGGTGACGACGCGCATCCGCAAGCACGCCGTGCTCATCCACGGGCCCGTTGGACTACGTCGAGGTCGAGGTCACGCGCAGGGCGTAAGGACGCCTTCGCGGGATTTTTCGTGACGCATGAAGGCGCAAAGAGGTGGAGAGGAGTGACTTCATGGAGCGATTCTTCCTCGCGGCTCTTTGCCGTGCTCCGAGCGTGGGGGAGCCGTGGCGGCCTCCCTCGTGCGCGTTTTTGGGTCGGCGCAGGACGCGTGGCACGCACGCGCCGAGGCGCTTCGTGCAGCGCATCTTTCGCCTGAGCGTGCGGCGGCGCTGCATGATTTTCTGCCGCAGGAACGAAGCTCTGCCCGAGAAGATTGCGGCTGCGTGCGAAAAGGGCGGCATCTCGCTCTTCGTCCCGTCAGATGAGGGCAGTATCCCGCTCGGTTGAAGGAAATCTACAATCCGCCGCAGACGCTCTTTTTGCCGCGGCTCGCTCGATTGCCTGAAGCATCCCGCCGTCGCCATGGTCGGCGCACGCCACGCGAGCGCCTACGGCAAGGGGGCGGCGGAGGACATCGCGCTCGGTCTTGCCGGAGCGCGGTTTTGTCGTCGTGAGCGGCGCGGCGCGCGGCATCGGCACGGCCTCGCACGAGGGCGCTTTGCAGGCGGGCGCGACGGTCGCCGTGCTCGGCTGCGGCGTCGATGTCGCCTATCCGCGCGAGAATGCGCGACTTCTGGCGGAGATTGCCGAGAAGGGTGCGCGGTCATTTTCGAGTATGCGCCGGGCACGGCGCCGCTCGCGGCCTCTTTTCCCCGCGCGTAACCGCATCATCAGCGGCGTTGCGCACGGCACAATCGTCGTCGAGGCGGCGGAGCGGAGCGGCTCTTTGATCACGGCGGAGTTCGCCCTGAGCGAGGGGCGCGACGTCTTTGCCGTGCCCGGCAGCATCTACTCGGCGACGAGCCGTGGCTGCCATCGCCTGATTCAGCAGGGGCGCGGCTTGTCGTCTCGGCGGCGGACGTTGCCGCTGAGTACGAGGACGACGCGCCGCGAACGAGCGCATCGCCCTTCGCAGGGAATTGACGGAGGAGGAAGCGGCGGTCTACGCGCTCCTTTTCGCGTGAGGCGGCGCTTTCTCGACGAGCTGATCTGCCGCTGCAGGGCAAGGCCGCGAACGTCGCATTCCTCTTGCTGGGGACTGCGCGTCAAGGGGTCTTGTCGAGAGACGCCCATGCGCACATACATCCGCAGCGCCAAGGGGAAGAGTGTTTGAGTATCTAAGTAGCTGAGGAGGGGCGATCTTTGCCGACAGCGCAGAAAAAGACGCCGCAAGAGAGAATAGGGAAGTCGTAGGGCAAGCGGAGAAAAAAGAAGGGAAGAGAGCCGCTGGAAAAGGGTGCGGCGAAGACAGCCGCCGTGGAAAAGCCGGCAGCGAAGAGGTTGCCGTAAAGAAGGCTTCGACGAAGAAGACGGCGACCAAGAAATCCGCTGCGAGGGAGTCCACCGCGACGGCATCTGCCGCTGAGAAGAGGCCTGCCGCAAAAAGTCAGCGCTGAAGAAGACTGTCGAAGAAGACCGTTGCGAAGAAGACCGCGGCGAAAAAAAGACTGCAGCGAAGAAGGAGCTCCGCAGACCTTGGTCGTTGTCGAGTCGCCGGCGAAGGCGAAGACGATCGAGAAAGTATCTCGGCAAGAAATACATGGTGCGGGCGTCCATGGGGCATCTGCGCGATCTTCCGAAGAGCCAGTTCGGCATCGATGTCGAGAACGACTTCGCGCCGAAAGTACATCAATATCCGCGGCAAGGGCGATCTCATCAAGGCGCTGAAGAAGGATGCGAAGCACGCCGCCAAGATCTATCTCGCCTGCGATCCCGACCGCGAAGGCGAGGCGATCGCTGGCATCTCGCCCATATCTTGGGGCATCGACCCGAACGAGAATTGCCGCATCGTCTTCAACGAGATCACGAAGCCCGCCATACAGGCGGCGGTCAAGAGCCGTACCCGATCAACCTCGACCGCGTGGACGCGCAGCAGGCGCGCCGCATGCTCGACCGCATCGTCGGCTACAAAGCTCAGCCCGCTCCTCTGGCGCAAGATCAAGAAGGGGCTTTCCGCCGGCCGCGTGCAGTCGGTGACGGTCAAGCTTATATGCGACCGCGAGAAGGAGATTCAGGCGTTCGTGCCCGAGGAATACTGGACGGTCGGCATGAAGCTCAAGAAAGGGCGCGGCGCACAGTTTGCCGCTGAACTCGCGACCGTTGACGGCAAGAAGCTCGCGCTGCACTCGAAAGAGGAAACGTCAGCTCTCGTCAAGGATATGGCGAAGCAGAGCTTTTCGGTCAAGGAGGTCAAGAAGCGCGAGCGCAGGCGCAATCCCTGTCGCGCCCTTTACGACGAGCAGCATGCAGCAGGACGCATCGAGGAAGCTCGGCTTCACGTCGCGCCGCACGATGATGATCGCGCAGCAGCTCTATGAGGGCGTCGAACTCGGTCGGCGCGGCCCCGTCGGCCTCATCACCTACATGCGCACGGATTCGACGCGCCTTTCCGACCTCGCGCTCGATGAGGTGCGCGGCTACGTCGGCACGTCGTTCGGCGCGGATTACCTGCCCGAAAAGCCCAATATCTATGCGGCGGGCAAGAAGGCGCAGGACGCGCACGAGGCGATTCGGCCGACGAGTGTCGAGAACACGCCCTGAGCTTATGGAAAAAGTATTTGTCGCGTGAGCAGCTTCGTCTCTACACCCTGATCTGGCAGCGCTTCGTTGCGAGCCAGATGACGCCCGCCGTCTTCGATACGGTGAGCGTCAGCGTGGCGGCAGGCGAGCGCTACATCGCGCGCGCTTCCGGCTCGACGCTGAAGTTCCCGGCTTCCTCGCCGTCTATGCCGACAACAAGAAGGAAAAGGACGTGCTCCTGCCCGAACTTGCGGCAGGGGGAAGCGCTTTCCCTCTGGATCTCCTGCCCGAGCAGCACTTCACGGAACCGCCGCCGCGATACAATGAGGCGTCGCTCGTCAAGACGCTCGAGGAAGAGGGACATCGGCCGTCCGAGCACCTATGCGCCGATCATTGAGACGATTTTGGCGCGCGGCTACGTCGTGCGCCAGGACAAGCATTTCCAGCCGACCGACCTCGGCTTCCTCGTCAACGACATGCTCGAAGAACATTTCAAGGACATCGTCGACGTGCAGTTTCACGGCGGGACTGGAAAAACGAGCTGACGAAATCGCCGAGGAAAGGTGGACAAAAACGACCTTCTGCGCGGCTTTTACGAGCCGTTTGAAAAGACAGCTCGAAAGAGGCGGACGAGGCGATCGGCGAGGTCGAGATCCCGAGGAGGTTTCCGACGTCATCTGCGAGAAGTGCAGCAGGAACGATGGGTCGTCAAAGCAGGGACGCTACGGCAAGTTCCTCGCGTGCCCGGGCTTTCCCGACTGCCGCAACACGAAGCCGCTTTTTGAAAGATACGGGCGTGCCGTGCCCCCAAGTGCGGCGGCAGGATCGTCGAGCGCCGCTCAAGGCGCGGGCAGGCGTTCTACGGCTGCGAAAATTATCCGCGTGCGACTATGTGACATGGGATCAGCCATTGACGGAAAAGTGCCCGGAATGCGGCGCTTTCATGCTGCGCCATCGCTACAAGAACGGAAGAATCCTGCCCTATTGCAGCAATGAGAAATGCAAGACGCGCATCGATCACCCGATCAACAAGGAGATTGAGAAGAGCCGCGCACGCTGGAAGCGAAGAAAGGCGAAGGAAGCTGCAGCGGCGGAAAAGGCGGCGGAAGCGGAGGCAACAAAGTGAAGAAAGTCATTGTCGTGGGCGCGGGGACTTGCGGGCAGCGAAGCTGCATGGCAGAGCGGCCGAGAGCGGCGCTCAGGTCACGCTCTATGAGATGCGCCCCTGCCGCCTCAAGTCCCGCGCACAAGACGGCGGACTTCCGCCGAGACTCGTCTGCAGCAATTCTCTGCGCGGCGCGGGTCTTGAGAACGCCGTCGGCGTCCCTCAGGGAGGAGATGCGCCGTCTCGGCTCTCTCGTCATGGCGGCGGCGGGACGCGACTCGCGTGCCGGCGGGCGGTGCGCTCGCCGTCGATCGTGAGGGTTCTCACGCTTTATCACCGAGAGCTCACGGCGCACCCGCGCGTCGAGGTCGTGCGGATGCGCGTCGAGACGATTCCGCGAGAAGAGGACGCCGTGACCATCGTGGCGTCCGGCCCTCTGACGGACGGTGTGCTCGCCGCCTGCCTGCGCGAGATGATGGGCGATGCGTCCTTTTACTTTTACGATGCGGCGGCTCCCATCGTGACGCTCGAATCCATCGACATGACGAAGGCCTATCGCGCTTCGCGCTACGGCAAGGGCGAGCCTGCCTACATCAACTGCCCGATGACAGAAGAGGAGTACCGCGCCTTTCTGGCAGGCGCTGACGACGGCGGAAACGGCGGAGCTGCACAGCTTTGAAAAAGCCCGTGTTCTTCGAGGGCTGCATGCCCGTCGAGGTCATGGCTTCGCGCGGGGAAAGCACGCTGCTCTTCGGCCCCTTAGCCCGTCGGCCTCGAAGACCCGAAGACGGGCGTGCGCCCGCATGCCGTCGTGCAGCTTCGCCGAGGACAATGCGGCGGGCACGCTTTCACAACATCGTGGGCTTTTCAGACGCATTTGAAATGGGGCGAGCAGCGGCGCGTCTTCTGCATGATCCCGGGACTGGAAAAATGCCGAGTTCATGCGCTACGGCGTCATGCACCGCAACACATACATCGATTCGCCGCGTCTTCTCGCGCCGACGTATCAGCTCAAGAAGGAGGCGGAACTTCTCTCGCCGGACAGATGACGGGCGTTGAGGGCTACGTCGAGTCAGCGGCCTCGGGTCTTGTCGCAGGAATCAATGCCGCGCGGCTCGCAAAGGGCAGACGCCGCTCGTGTTTCCGCGCGAGACGTGCCACGGCGCACTCGCTGCCTACATCACGGAGGCAGATTCGCGTCACTTCCAGCCGATGAACGTCAACTTCGGGCTGCTGCCTCCCTTGGAGGGGACGCATCCGCGACAAGAAGCGCAAGAAGGAAATGCTCGCCGAGCGTGCGCTTTGCGCGCTTGAAGATTTTCGCGGCGAGATGGAGTAGGGAGGACAAGCTATGGAACAGACATTTCACGCGACGACCATCGTCGCCGTGCGTCAGAAGGGAAAAGACGGCGATCGCGGGCGACGGTCAGGTTACGTTCGGACAGAGCGCCATCAGTGAAATCGACGGCGCGCAAGGTGCGCCGCCTTTACCACGGCAAGGTCGTCGCGGGCTTCGCTGGCTCGGTCGCCGACGCCTTCACGCTCTTCGAGAAGTTTGAGGCGAAACTGGAGGAATTCAACGGCAATCTGATGCGCGCTTCGGTCGAGCTTGCCAAGGAGTGGCGCACGGACTCGCGTGCTCCGAAAGCTCGAAGCGCTGCTTCTCGTCGCCGACGACGAGACGCTTCTGATGATCTCGGGCGGCGGCGAGGGTCATCGAGCCGGACGGCGACGTTGCGGCGATCGGCCTCGGGCGGCTTCTACGCGCTCGCGGCAGCGCGCGCCTCGTCAAGCACACGGAGATGGAAGCGGCGGAAATCGCCAGGGAAGCCTTTGACGCTCGCCGCCGATATATGCGTCTTTACGAATCACAACATCAAGGTAGAGGAGCTGGATTGACTTGCGGGAAAGGTCGAAATGGAAGAGAGCATGCTGAACGAGCAGACGCCGCGCCAGATCGTCGAGGAACTTGACCGCTACATCGTCGGGCAGAAGGAAGCGAAGCGAGCCGTCGCCATCGCGCTCAGAAACCGCTGGCGCAGCCGACAAGCTTGACGTCGCCATGCAGGACGATGTCATACCGAAAAAGCATCCTGATGATCGGCTCGACGGGCGTCGGCAAGACCGAGATCGCGCGTCGTCTGGCGAGACTCGTCAAGGCGCCGTTCATCAAGGTCGAGGCGACGAAGTTCACGGAAGTCGGCTATGTGGGGCGCGATGTCGAGTCCATCGTGCGCGACCTCGCCGAGACGGCCGTGCGCATGGTGCGTCAGGGAGCGCATGGAAAAAGGTGCAGGAAAGGGCAGCCGAGGCTTGCCGAGGAGCGCATCCTCGATGTGTTCGTGCCGCAGCCGAAGAAGTCGCAGAACCCTTGGGCAAGCTCTTTGGCGGCTCTGACGATGAGGAAAAGGAATCGTCGGAGGAAAATAAAGGAGCCGAAGTATGCGGCGGGGCGCGAGTGGGTCAGAAAGCGCCTCTCGAAGGCGAGCTGGAAAGAAGTCATCGAGATCGAGATCGAGGACTCGGGCAAGCCGATGGTCGGCATGTTCGCAGGCTCAAGCCTTGAGAGCATGGGCGACAATCTGCAGGACATGATGGCGAACCCTCATGCCGAAGAAGCAGAAGAAGCGCAAGGTCTCCGTGGCGGCGGCGCGAAAGCTCTTTCCAGCAGGAAGAAGCCGCGAAGCTCGTCGACATGGAGGAGGTCAAGGACGCCGCCATTCGCGCAGCGGAAAAGAGCGGCATCGTCTTCCTCGACGAGATCGACAAGGTCGCCGTCAAGGGGCAGGGGCTCAGGCCCCGACGTCTCGCGTGAAGGCGTGCAGCGCGACATCCTGCCGATTGTCGAAGGCTCGACCGTCGCGACGAAGTACGGCCCGTCAAAGACCGACCACATCCTCTTCATCGCGGCGGGCGCTTTCCACACGGCGAAGCCGTCCGATCTCATTCCGGAGCTGCAGGGACGCTTCCCGATTCGCGTCGAGCTGAAGTCGCTGCAGAAGGAAGACTTCCAGCGCATCCTGACCGAGCCGCAGAACGCTCTTTGAAGCAGTACAAGGCGCTTCTCGCGACCGAGGGCATCGCGCTCGACTTTGCGGACGACGCCATCGAGCGCCTCGCGCAGCTCGCCTGCGACGTCAACGCCCAGACCGAGAACACTCGGCGCGCGCCGCCTCGCATACGATCTTGGAAAAGCTCTTGGAGGATCTCTCCTTCGACGCTCCCGAGATGGAAGAAAAGGAAGTCCGCGTCGATGCCGCCTACGTCGACAAGAAGCTCAAGGACATCGCCGTCAACCGCGATTTGAGTCAGTTTATTTTTGTAAGGTTCTTCGAGAAAAGGTGGGATTTGTATGCATCTGAATCTCAGCAGGAAAGTTTTTGCCGCCGTTTTTGCATTTTTGCCTTGCGATCTGCACATCGACGGCTTTTGCCGATCTGCCCGAAGCCGATGTAGCTCCCGGTATCTACAGCTACGACGGCGATCCCAACTTCATCGTATGGGACTGCGGCTCTCATGTGAAATCGGTGGCGGATGTAAGTTCAGCCTATATCATGAGCGAGGGCGAGGACTACGAAGACTTTCGCGTTCCTCTCCTTTTGCCGTCGTGTTGGGACAGCCGCATCGGCGAGATGACGGCAGAGCCGCAGCATACCATCGTGTTCCGCTATAAGAAGGATACGGGACGAATACTATATGCCGCAGTCGAAAGTTTCAATCTGTAGAGCGAAGAGATGAATAAACTTGACTATCTGCGTGCAGCTGCGCATGAGAACAGCGATTGAACGGTTATGAGGGCATGGCGAATGGAATAGGGAGGCTGATTTCGCGAAAAAAGACATCAGCGCTGTACTGGGACTTTATCCGACGCCGCTCGTCGTCGTCGGCGCGATGGTCGAGGGCAGGGCGAACTGGATGCTCGTCGGCCATGTGGGCATCATCGGACATGACCGCATCTCTGCTGAGCGCCGTCCAGGCGCATCATACGAACAAGGGCATCCGTGAGAACAAAGTTTCTCGGTGAACATCGTGACGGAAGAGATTCTGCCGGTGCGACGTATATCGGCAAAGGTCAGCGGCAAGAGGACGGACAAATCCGCCGCTTTTGACTTTACGCAGGGAAAGACGGGCGCACCGTTGCTTTCGGGCGTCGCCCCTGACGATGGAATGCAGTGTCGAGGACAATATGAAACGGGAACCTTCGACAATTTCATCCTGAAGATCGAGAGCACCTTCGCGGAAGAGACCATCTCGAACGATGAAGGAGATCGACTACCGCAAGCTGAAAGCCGATTCTCTTCGAGATGCCGACATACGAGTACTGTGGCGACGGGAGAAGTCTTGGGCAAATGCTTGGACTTTGCCCAGGGCATGAAAAGAAATAGAAAGCGACGAAAAGACGCCCACGCGCTGTTGCGCCCGTGGAGCGTCTTTTTGTCCATGGCGACCGGAATGTTAAAAGCATGCGAGTGGATGGATGGTCTTTCCTCGCAAGCTCTGTCGTCGCGCGGGCAGGAGACGGGCGATTTCGTGGAATTCTGGCTTGCGTGACAGGATTTCGGATGAGTTCTGGCTGAAGCGCCGTGAGCTGGGGAATGATTTCTGATTTTTTTATTGACAGATTTCCTCTTTCCCAACTTTTTCCCTTTGTGCTATACTGGCAGTACCAGAATGTGCGTGCCAGTGCGAAGAGCGTGACGCGCACCTGGCGGGGAATGCGCGGGCAGGGCGGTGGCATCTGCTCGAGCGCAGTTAGTTTTTCCAGAGTACTTGAGAAAGAAGGATAAAGCTGTGCCGAAGGAAATGAAAACCAACAGCGCACAATGGGGCGGGGATCGATTTCAGATCAACTGCATCGTGATGGGCAGCATCATCGTCGTGATGACGATCGTTTTAGGAATTGTCGGTTATATGACTCTGATGAAACGTTGGAGGAGCGGGCAGCAGAAAAGTTCAATGAGCTCGGCATGCTCTCCGCGGCTGTTCAGATGCGCTATCGAAAGGGCATATCGGCCTCCGCGCTCACCGAGGTGCGCATTCGGGATATCTTGAAGGCGCAGCCGAAGCGCGAAGCCGGGAGGCGGTCGTGCAGGTGCTGCGCGATACGGTGGAGGCGACGCCGCGAAATCTTAGGGAAGGGTGTGTTTCGCAACCGAATGCTTTCGACAGCAAAAGACGCAGAAATGGCGAATACGCCCTATTCGGATGCGACGGTCGCCTCATTCCTTCGTGTGGCCTGACCGCGTGGAACTGCTGGTCGGCTATGAGACGGCGAATTGGTATACGGAAGCGGAGAAGTCGCACTAAGCCGGTGCTGACCGACCCGTATAAATTCGGACGGCTGACGGCAAGGACTATAGGGCGGCGCTGTCCTATCCTATCGTCGTGGACCGGGAAGTTCGGGACGGTGCTTTGGACATCGATATGGCTGGCTTCCAGAAGGACTTGTAGGGATCAGCTCGGCGGATGACTTTCACATTCTCTTCTCGCAGTCGGGCAGCATGGTCGCCCATGGACTTGATGAATCCTTCGTCATGAAGAACATCTTCGAGTGTCGGGACTCACAGAAGATGTCATGAAGAGCTCGTCGACGATCCTTTCGCGCAGCGCAAGACGTCCCCTTCGTCGGGCAAGGGACACGCCTGCTGTACGCGCCGATTTCCTGATGGCGTGCCCGCGCAGTGGGGATGTGCGTTGCGACGCCGTATGACACGTTCACCGCCGTGGCGAGCCACATGATCTACATCCTCATCGCCGTCGCCGTGGTCGGCGTCATCCTGCTGGCGCTGGGGCTTGTCGCCTTCATCAGCAGGCGGCTTTCCTCGCCGATGCAGGATCTGCAGGGCGTGGTGACATTTTGCCCGTCTGGATCTGCGCGCGGACAATACGGCCAATGTGCGGGCGCGTCAGTACGTCAGCCGGAAGACGAAATCGGCAGCATGACGAAGGATCTTGCGGCGCTCGCGAAGAGCCTGCGCGGCACGATCGGCAAGATCTCCACATCGTCGCAGTCCGTGGCGGCGACGAGCGAGGAGCTGACCGCGACGGCGCAGTCGACGTCGAACGCATCGCGCGACGTTTCCCAGGCGATCCAAAACATCGCGGAAGGAGCGACGAGCCAGGCGCAGGATACGCAGAAGGCGTCGGAGCATCTCGCAGCAGTGCTGCAGCTGGAGGAAGAAAACGCGCATCGTCGAAGTCCTCAACCGTGCGACGCAGAAGATCAACGAGCGCAAGGAAGAGGGACGAAGATCCTGTCCGACCTGATCGTGCACTCCGAGGACATGTTCAAGGCGACGGACGAGTCGCCAAGGTCGTCGAGGAGACGAACCGGGCGCGGACAAGATCGAGGAATCGAGCGACATGATCCAGAGCATCGCCGACCAGACGAACCTTTTCTGGCGCTCAACGCCGCATCGAGGCGCAGCGCGGGCGATGCGGGGCGCGGCTTCGCGGTCGTCGCCGAGGAGATCCGCAAGCTGGCGGAGCAGAGTCGAACTCACGGAGGACATCCGCGCCATCATCAAGGAGCTGAAGGAAAAGAGCCAGCAGGCGGTGGACACGATGCGCGTCGACCCAGCTGCTCGAGTCCCACGAAGGCTCGGCGAATACGGAGGAATGCGTCACGCGCATCTCGGAGGCCGTGAGGAGACGGGACAGTCGTCCAGCGCCTGAACGCATCCGCCAAGACGATGGGGAGAAGCACGCATCGATTTCGGGCGTCAGGTAGAACCTCTCGTCGCTTGCCGAGGAGAATGCGGCGACGAGCGAAGAGGGAACGCATCCGTGAGGCGCGGAGGAACGCGCTCGGCGACATCCGCGACGGCCAGCGAAGGCCCGGCGGATGTCGCGACGGCTCTGCAGAGCGAGGTGGAAGGCCTGCTGTAAAGCGGCACGGGAGCGCTGCAATATGGCCGAGCAAACGGAAGGTTTTTGCCGTATGGGCGCTCAGTCGAGCGTTTTTCGAGCGGATGACGCATGAGTGCGGCGGCGGGCGAGGTCTCGGTGACTGCCCGGCTTTTGCTGAAAGATACGAAAGACACAACTTAACAGACAGAAGGACGCCCCGCGCTGCTTTTCGCGCCCATGGGGCGCTCTTTTCGCGCTCTGCAGCAGAGACAAGTGAAGGCGTGTCACGCTGCCCGAAATATTTTCATCGTTTTCGTGGCTGTGCTGAAGGAACTGCTGACGGATGAGGCGGGCAGCTGCAGAGGAATTTCGAGTCGCGCAGTTTTTCTTGTAGCATTAAAAAGGATATATGATATAATAGGGAATATAAAATAAGGACGATGTTTTCTCAAGCGAAGGTGCTGGCGGAATGCTGAAGAAGCTATACAGTGGATCAGCACAGGAGGGCATGGTCGTTGGGCAGACAGTCTATAGGAAGATATGTCGGTTCTCCCGGGAGGGGCACGGTGTTTCAATCAGCAGATGATCGACTCCTTGTCCGGAGAAGAACATCGTCTCCGTGGAAATTCAGGAAGAGGGCGGGAAGAGCGCTCGCTCCCATGCCACAGAAGCGCAGGGTACAGCGGAGCAGAAAACCATTCCGCTGAAGGAGCTGATTCTCGACGAGGGATACGTCAGGATTATGGCGAGTGCTTCATCGAGCTGAAAGCCCTCTTTGAAGTCACAAAGGCGCACGGCTTTTGTCGACAAAGGATTCGGCGGAAGTCCTGGCGCAGAATATCCTGCCGCTTTGCTCGGGCGCGAAGCTGTCGCGCACATCCACAACATGACACTCAAAGGCGAGTATACGATCCATCACAGCCTTCATGTCGCCATCCCGCAGGGGCTTATGGGCAGGCGGCTCAAAATGCCGCAGAAAGATCAGCTGCGCCTCATTACGGCGGGATTTCTCATCCTCATCGGCAATCTGCGCATCGAGAAGGCGATGCTCGACAAGGAAGGCGCCTTGACGCCTGATGAGCGCAAGATCATGCAGGAACATCCGAGTTCGGACATGAGCTGATCATGGCGGGCGGCTTTGGCGGAGGACAAGGAGATCGCCGAGGCCGTGCTGCAATATCATGAGAGGCGACGGTTCGGGCTATCCGAGAGGTCTCGTCAAGGAAGAGATCGGAGAATTGCACGCATCTCGCCATCATGGACATGTACGATGCGATGGCCCTCGGATCGCTCCCTACGCAGAAGCGCTCGCCCTTTGAAGTGTTTAACATCCTAGCGGACGACATCATGAATGGGCGGCTCGATACAGACTTCGGCTTTCGCTTCATCCGCCGCGTCTGCCATTCCTTGAACGGAAACTGGGTCAAGCTTTCGAACGGCGAAGCGGGCAAGATCATCTACATCGACGAGTCGCGCTCGCGTCGCTTCCCGTCGTGCAGACGATGGACGGTGAGTTCATGGATCTCAACCTGCGCACGGACGTCAAGGCTGAGTATCTGCTGACGAGCCGCGAGATCGAGGAAGAATGAACGCTTAGGGAGGTGCGGGATTTATCCGTGCTTCCTTGATTTTTGCTGACACTGCCCCCTTTTCCAATCTCTTCCTTTGTGTTATACCGATGATACTAGGACGGGTGTGCCATGCGGAGCGTGGCATGTGTCTGTTGGGGAAGGTGGGGGCAGGTCGATGCGCGCCTGTTCGCAGCACAGTTGTTTTCCCGGAAAGGTGTTTCAGAAAGAGGGCATATATCGTGCCGAAAGAAATGGCGCAGCAGCGCAGAGTGGGACGGGGGATCGGATTCCAGATCAACTGCATCGTGGTGGGCAGCATCATCGTGGTGATGGCGATCGTCTTGGGGATCGTCGGCTATATGACCTACGGTACCTTGGAGGATCGCGCGAAGTCGGAAAAGTACAATGAGTTGGGGAAGATTTCGGCACACGTCCAGACGCGCTATGCAAGAGCGTATGAAGCGTCGGCGCTTTTCGCGGAGCTGCGGGTGCAGCAGATCTTGAAGGCGCGCGCCGAGGCGCGAAGCCGCGAGGCCGTCGTGCAGGTGCTGCGCGACGCGGTGGCTGCCAATCCCGATCTCTTGGGCGCGGGCGCGTGCTTTGCGCCGGGGGCGTTCGACGGCAAGGACGCGGAAATGGCGAATACGCCCTACTCGGATGCATCCGGCCGCCTCATCCCGTATGCGATGGGCGACAAGGTGATCCCGCTCAACGGCTACGAAACTGCAGCCCGGTACACGGAAGTGGAGAAGTCGCACAAGATGATGCTGACCGATCCCTACACCTTCCAGTCGTCCGACGGCAAGACGATGATGGCGGCGGCGATCTCCCGCCCATCATGCTGGACGGGAAGTCCTCGGGACGCTGCTCTTCGACATCAATATGGGCGGCTTTCCAGAAGGACTTGCAGGAATCAGCTCGGCGGATAACTTCTACATTCTCTCTCTCAGTCGGGCAGCATGGTCGCCCATGGACTTGATGAATCCTTCTGTCATGAAGAAACATTTTCGAAGTGTCGGGACTCAAGGCGAAGATGTCGCGAAGAGCTCGTCCGAAGATCCTTTCTCGCAGCGCAAGACGCCTCCTTCATCGGGCAAGGACACGCTCTATGTATACGCGCCGATTGCTTTTGATGGCGTGCCCGCGCAGTGGGGATGGCGTTGCGACATCGTGTGACACGTTCACCGCCGTGGCGAGCCACATGATCTACATCCTCATCGCCGTCGCCGTGGTCGGCGTCATCCTGCTGGCGCTGGGGCTTGTCGCCTTCATCAGCAGGCGGCTTTCTCGCCGATGCAGGATCTGCAGGGCGTGGTGCAGAATTTTGCCCGCCCGGATCTGCGCGCGGACAATACGCGCCAATGTGCGGGCGCGTCAGTATGTCGGTCTGGGAAGACGAAATCGGCAGCATGTCGAAGGATCTTGCGGCGCTCGCGAAGAGCCTGCGCGGCACGATCGGCAAGATCTCCACATCGTCGCAGTCCGTGGCGGCGACGAGCGAGGAGCTGACCGCGACGGCGCAGTCGACGCCGAACGCATCGCGCGACGTTTCCCGTGCGATCCAAAACATCGCGGAAGGAGCGACGAGCCGTGCGCAGGATACGCAGAAGGCGCCGGAGCATCTCGCAGAAGTGCTGCAGCTGGAGGAAGAAAACGCGCGCATCGTCGAAGTCCTCAACCAGGCGACGCAGAAGATCAACGAGCGCAAGGAAGAGGGGACGAAGATCCTGTCCGACCTGATCGTGCACTCGAGGACATGTTCAAGGCGACGGACCAGTCGCCAAGGTCGTCGAGAGACGAACCGGGCGCGGACAAGATCGAGGAATCGAGCGACTGATCCAGAGCATCGCCGACCAGACGAACCTTCTGGCGCTCAACGCCGCCATCGAGGCGGCGCGCGCGGGCGATGCGGGGCGCGGCTTCGCGGTCGTCGCCGAGGAGATCCGCAAGCTGGCGGAGCAGAGTTCGAACTTCACGGAGGACATCCGCGCCATCATCAAGGAGCTGAAGGAAAAAGAGCCAGCAGGGCGGTGGACACGATGCGCGTGTCGACCCAGCTTGCTTCGAGTCCCACGAAGGCCCCCGGCGAATACGGAGGAATGCTTCACGCGCATCTCGGAGGCCGTGGAGGAGACGGGGATGGTCGTCCAGCGCCTGAACGCATCCGCCAAGACGATGGGGAGAAGCACGCATCGATTTCGGGACGCCGTGCAGAACCTCTCGTCGCTTGCCGAGGAGAATGCGGCGACGAGCGAAGAGGGAAGCGCAATCCGTGGAGGCGCAGAGGAACGCGACTCGGCGACATCGCGACGGCCAGCGAAGGCCCTGGCGGATGTCGCGACGGCTCTGCAGAGCGAGGTGGAAGGCTTCAAGCTGTGAGGTTTCGAACGGTAAGGCTTCAAACTGCAAGACGCATATAGGGGAGTTGCTGCGAAAGACGTGCCGTCTTTTTGCAGCAGCCCTTTTCTTGACAAATAAATTCCGCCTTGCTATAATACGTTGAGGTCGATGCAGAATGATGATGGTTTGTATTGTTGATGCAAACGCCGCGATGGGCAGGGGCGTTTCTTTTTCGTTTGTCACGACGGCAGAAGAGCTTGACGCCGAGCCGGAGGATTGCCGCATAGAAGGGCCTGTCGAGGTCACGGGCGAAATTCTCCACACGGGCGAGGCCTACCGGCTCACGGGCTGTGTGCGCTGCAAAAGAAAGCCGTCTGCGATCGATGCCTGGAGCATTTCTCCGCTGAGGAGAGCTATGCGTTTGATGAAGAAGTCCGACGAACGGACGACGAAAGCGGTCTTTCTATCGTTGACGACAAGATGGACATTTCGCCGCTGATTCGGGATACGCTTCTGCTGCTCAGCCGATCTCACAATGTTTGTCGGCCGGATTGTCTCGGGCTTTGCCCAAAATGTGGTGCAAACCTCAATGAGGGTGAGTGCGGCTGTGACCGTGCTGTGCCCGATCCGAGGCTTGCGGCTTTGGAGCAGCTTTTGAAGAAGCAGAAGATTTGATGCACACAGTAAGGAGGTGTTTCCCGAATGGCAGTACCTAAGCGCAAGATGTCGAAAGGCTCGCCGTGATTCGCGCCGTGCGAATTGGAAGCTCACGGCTCCCGGCTTTTCGTTTCGTGCCCGCAATGTCATGAGCCGAAGATGCCCCATCGTGTTTGCCCCGAGTGCGGTTACTACGATGGCAGAGAAGTCGTTGCTGCGGACGAGTAAGAAATTTGGGGTGAGCAGGATGTAAGTGATTATGTCCTGCTCATTCTTTTATTTTATATTCCTAAAAGGAATTATCGCAAAGACAGCGAAGATACTAGAATGAGGCATGTGTCTGGGGAGGAAAGATCGTTCGTGAAGATTGCAGTGGATGCCATGGGCGGGGATTATGCGCCGGAGCAGATCGTCTTCGGTGCAGTTCGGGCTGCGAAGGAATATGGCTGCGAGATCGTTCTCGTCGGGGATGAGAAGAAGATCATGCGAGTCCTTGCCAAAGAGGAAGGCTGGCAGAGCTTGGGCATTTCTGTGCTGCACGCGAGCGAGGTCATAGAGATGGGCGAGCATCCCGTCACTGCCGTGCGCAGAAAGAAGGACTCCTCCGTCGTCGTCGCGACGCGGCTCGTCAGGAAGGCGCCTGCGACGCCGTGCCTCCGCTGGCTCGACGGGGCGGCGCGGTGGCGGCGGCGCAGTTTCATCCTCGGACGCATTGCTGGCGCGGATCGCCCGACGATCGCGACGCCGATGCCGACGCCCAAGGCGTGACGCTCCTCCTCGATTCGGGAGCGAACGTCGACAGCAAGCCCAAGCATCTCGTGCAGGGCGCCATCATGGGCGCGCTCTACGCCGAGCATGTCTTCGGCATAGCGAAGCCGCGCGTCGGTCTTTTGAACATCGGCGAGGAAGAGACGAAGGGCAACGAGCAGGCGCAGGCGACGTACCCGCTATTGAAGTCCATGACGACGGTGAACTTCTGCGGCAATGCGGAAGGGCGCGACATTCCCAAGGGAATTTCGATGTCGTCGTTTGTGATGGATTTGTCGGCAATGTTGTGCTAAAAATTTGCGGAGGGGTTTGGCGAAGACGCTCGTGCGTCTCGCGAAGGACGCCGTGAAGAACGGCGGTATTCTCGCGAGGCTCGGCGCTTCTCTTGCTGCCGGCGCTGAAGAAGCTCGGCAAGACGATCGACGTGTCGGAATACGGCGGCGCGCCGCTTCTCGGCGTGCGCGGCTGCTGCCTCATCGCGCATGGCTCGTCCAACGCGAAGTCCATCGCAAGCGCCATACGTGTCGCCAAGGACTACGTGGAGAGCGACGTCCTCGCTCATATCAAGGAGAATCTGGCACGTGAAGAGGCTTTGGACGACGGCGGGAAGTGTCCCTGCGGCGAACGAAGAGCCTGCCGCAGAAGCCGTCCGGTCGTGAGATGGGTGTATAGGAGGATCAGGGATGTTTGAAGAAAATCGTATTTGTCAGATGCTGCGGATAAAGTATCCAATCTTCCAGGGAGGCATGGCTTGGATCGGCACGGCGGAGCTTGCTTCTGCCGTCTCGAACGCCGGGGGGCTTGGCATCATCGGCGCCGGACACATGCCGCCCGACGTCCTGCGCGCGGAAATTCAAAAAGTGCAAGGGCTGGACCGAGAAGCCGTTCGGCGTCAACATCATGCTCATGTCGTCGCCTTCGTCAAGGAGGTCATGCAGGTCGTCGCGATGAACGCGTGCCCGTCGTGACGACGGGGGCGGGCAACCCGGCGAGTACATCCCGCGCTCAAGGAGATCGGCAGCAAGGTCATCCCCGTCGTCGCTTCGTCGCGCTCGCCAAAGCGCCTCGTCAGGACGGGCGTTGACGCGCTCATTGCTGAGGGCACGGAGTCGGGCGGTCACGTCGGCGAGATCACGACGATGGCGCTCGTGCCGCAGGTCGTCGACGCCGTCGATGTTCCTGTCATCGCGGCGGGCGGCATCGGCGATTCGCGCGGCATGGCGGCGGCGTTCGCCCTCGGCGCATGGGGCGTGCAGATGGGCACGCGCTTCGTCCTGTCGAAGGAGTGTATCGCGCACGAGAACTACAAGAAGTTCGTCTTAAAGGCGCGTGACCGTTCGACGGTCGTCACGGGGCGCTCGACGGGGCATCCCGTGCGCGTCCTTGCGAACAAGCTCACGCGCGAGTTCGAAGAGATGGAACGAAGCGGCGCTTCGACGGAAGAGCTCGACAAGCTTGGCGCGGGCAAGCTCAATCTCGCGACGCACAAGGGCGACGTCGAGAACGGCTCCGTGATGATCGGACAGATTTCGGGCATGCTCGATGATATTCTGCCCGTAGCAGACATCATCCATAACATCGTGGAGGTTGCCCGGTGCCGTCAAAGCGCTGAGGCGCATTGCAAAATAAAAGGCAAAGAAGAGGTGTTCAGCTAAGGAAGTGCTGATAAAATGAAGCCGCCCGGATTTGCGCAGATGCGTGAAGCTGGCTGGCTGAATGTATCAGCCATTCCTAAAGGAAAGAGAGGTCGGTTCGATGAACAAGCTCGCATTCGTATTCCCCGGCAGGGGCGCCCAGCAGGTCGGCATGGGCAAGGATTTCTACGAGAAGTATGATGTGCGAAGAAATTGTTTCGCGAGGCGGACGAGGCGCTCGGCTATTCCATCATGGAGATGTGCTTCAATGGCCCGGAAGGGGATCTGCGCTCGACGGCGAACACGCAGCCGGCGATCCTCACCGTCAGCGTGATCGCGAAACGAGATCCTCAAGGAGCATGGAATCCAGCCCGAGATCACGGGCGGACACAGCCTGGCGAATACTGGCGCTCGTCGCAGCCGACGTGCTCGACTCTCCGATGCCGTACCCTCGTCCATAAGCGCGGCTCCTTCATGCAGGGAAGCCGTCCCGTCGGCGAGGGCGGCATGGCAGCCGTCATGCGGGGCTTGAGCGCGAAAAAGATCGTCGAGGTCTGCGAGAAGGTCTCGGCGGACGTCGGCGCCGTGCAGGCGGTCAACTTCAACTGCCCGGGCAGATCGTCATCGCGGGAACGATGGCGGGCGTCGAGAAGGCGGCGGCTCTCTTTGGGCGAGGCGGGAGCGAAGAAGAGCGTGATCCTGCCCGTCAGCGCGCCGTTCCACAGCACCTTGATGCAGCCGGCGGCGAAAAAGCTCGCCGCAGAACTTGACAAGGTCGAGATTCGCGATGCGAAGATTCCCCGTCGTCGCCAATGTCTCGGCTGAGATCCTCACGAAGGCGGCGGACATCAAGGAGAGTCTCGTCAAGCAGGCGGCAAGCCCCGTGAAGTGGGAGGACTGCGTCTGAGAAGATGAAGGAATTCGGCGCGGGACACCTTGTCGAGGCGGGCCCCGGCAAGACGCTCTGTGGCTTCAATACAGCGCATCGACCGCAAAGCTCACGAGCATGAACGTCGAAAATCTGGAAACTTTGCAAAAAAACGCTTGACTATTTTCAAGGAGGTTCGCTAATATGCTTTTAGACGGCAAGACGGCGTCGTGACGGGCGCATCGCGCGGCATCGGACGCGCTATCGCCCTCGGCCTCGCGGCTGAGGGCGCAGCGTTGCCATCAACTATGCGGGCAATGTCAAGGCCGCCGAGGAAGTCAAGGCTGCCATCGAGGCGGCGGGCGGCACGGCGATCCTTTGTCAGGGCGGATATTGCAGACAGCGCGGCTGTCGAGGCGATGATCGCCGATGTGGGTCAAGGCGAATCGGCACGATCGACATCCTCGTGAACAATGCGGGCATCACGCGCGACACCTTGCTCATGCGCATGAAGGATGAGGACTTCGCGAAGGTTCTGGATACGAACCTCGAGGTGTGTTCTACTGCACGAAGGCGGTCTCGAAAGCTCGCGATGAAGAAGCGTTCAGGGCCGCATCGTCAACATGGCGTCCGTCGTCGGCCTCGTGGGCAACGCCGGACAGACGAACTATGCGGCAGCAAAGGCTGGTGTCATCGGCTTCTCGAAGTCGGCGGCGAAGGAACTCGCGTCGCGCGGTATCACGGTCAACGTCGTCGCGCCGGGTTTCATCGGTACGGATATGACGGCGGGATTGCCGGAACCGTCAAGGAGAAGATGCTCACGGACATCCCGCTCGGCAGAATGGGAGAGCCGGAGGATGTGGCGAACGCCGTCCTTTTCCCTCGCATCGGATCAAGCGTCCTATATCACGGGACAGGTCGTCAATGTAGACGGCGGCATGGTCATGTGATATAAATATAGAGGGAAACATTGAAAAAGGCAGTGAATCCCGAGAAGAGGCAACGGAGGGAGGTGAATTGTAGTGGCGACTTTTGATAAAGTGAAAGATATCGTTGTGGAGCAGCTCGGCGTTGAAGCGGATGAGGTTTCCATCGATTCTACTTTTTATTGACGATCTGGGAGCAGATTCCTTGGACATCGTTGAGCTCATCATGGCATCTCGAAGAGGAGTTCGGAATCGAGATTCCGGACGAGGCAGCGGGAAAAGATCAAGACCGTTCAGGATGTCGTAACCACATTGACCAGCACAAAGAAGACGAGGCGTAAATCCTTAGTGCTCGTCTTGTTTTTCTGAAGAAAATCCCGTGAAGCTTTTTCACGGGATCTCTACAAGGAGAGAAATATCCTGAGGAAGATCAGATATCAGGAACTTCCTCTGATTGGAGGAGTGAAGTTGAAGCCCGGAGCTGAAAAATCTGCGAAAAGATAGCAAAGATTCCCCATCATCTCAAGGTGGCATGGCGATTCGCCTATCGACGGCAAAACTGGCGGCTGCTGTGGCCAGTCAGGGGGCATCGGGCCTCATCGCCGCTTCGGGCTTGAGCGATGAAGAACTGCGCTAGGAGATCCGACTCGGCGCGCTCTTTGACGAAGGCGCTCATCGGCATCAACATCATGGTGGCGGCGCGGGAATTCGCCCGAGTTGATGAAAGACGGCAATCAGCGAGGGCATCGACCTCGTCGTGGCGGGCGCAGGCTTTTTCGCGCGACGTGTTCGGTCTGGGCAAGGAGTCGGGAACGCCGATCGTGCCCATTGCTCTCCTCTGTTAAACTTGCGAAAATTTCACAGCGTCTTGGCGCTCGGCGATCGTCGTCGAGGGCAAGGGAAGCCGGCGGGTCACCTCGGTACGGACACCTCCGTGCGCGAGCCGATACCCGACATCCGCAAAGCTGTAGACATCCCCGTCATAGCGGCGGGCGGCGTCCCTCACGGGTCAGGACATTGTTGATCCTCATAAAGATGGGCGCCAACGGCGTGTCAGATGGGTCGACGCTTTCGCCGCGAGCGAGGAATCGAAATGCGGCTCCCGCATTGAAGGAGTTTTTACCTGAAGGCGCAGCCCGAGGACGTCGTCCTCATCCACAGCCCCGTGGGGCTGCCGGGCGAGCCGTCCGCAACCCTTTCGCGGAGCGCATCCTCGAAGGCAACGTGCCGCCCAAGCAGTGCGACAACTGTCTCAAGGAATGCGCGCACACTTTCTGCATCATCCGTGCGCTCATTCGTGCCGAGCACAGGGCGATGTGGAAACGGGACTCGTCTTTCACGGGCGAGTACATCTCCCGCATCAAGGAGATTCTTTCGGTCAAGGAGATCTTTCCGCTGGCCGACCGCCGAGCGTTGCGGGCCATCGGCTAGAAAGTTTCATGAGACAGAGGAAATAGTTTTTATGGAAAGACAGAGGAGGTGTCATAGCTTGAGCAATCGTAGTCATAACGGGCCTCGGTGCGATCACGCCGATCGGCATCGGCAGGAAGCTTTCTGGCAGGCGCTTCTGCAGGAAAGAACGGCATCGATAAGATCACGCATTTCGATGCATCGGGCTGCCACGCGCAGATCGCGGGCGAGGTCACGGACTTTCGATCCTGCCGCGTACATCGACAAGAAGGAAGCGAAGCGTATGGATCGCTATACGCAGTTCGCTGTCGCAGCGGCAAAGCTTGCCATCGAGGGATGCGAAGCTCGATCTCGAAAAGAGGACAGGGAGCGCATCGGCACGTTCATCGGCGCCGGCATCGGCGGCATCGAAACGATGCCAGCCAGTACCAGAAACTCTTCGACAAGGGGCGTCGGAAGATCAGCCTGTTCTTCATCCCGATGATGATTGCGAACATGGCGGCTGGGCAGGTCGCCATCACCACGGCTCTGCACTGTCCTTCGGCGTGCATCGTGACGGCCTCGCGTGACGGGTACGGACTGCATCGGTCATGCGTTCGCGCCATCGAGATCGGCAAGGCGGGACGTCGCCGTCGCCGGCGGTACGGAAGCGAGCATCTCGGAGGCCGCCGTCGCGGATTCTGCGCGATGAAGGCTCTTTGCGCTCGATCACAACGACGATCCTGCGTCATGCCTCGCGCCCTTCGACAAAGAGACCGCAGCGGCTTGTCTGGGCGAGGGCGCAGGGCCGTCGTCTTGGAAAGCCTGAGCATGCCGAGAAGCGCGGCGCGCACATCTACGCCGAGCTTGTCGGCTACGGTGCGAATGCCGACGCCACCACGTCACAAGCCCCAGCCGCACGGCGAATATCAGGCGAAGTGCATGACGCGCGCCATCGAGGATGCGGGACTTGCGCCCGCCGACATCGACTATGTCAACGCGCACGGCACGTCGACGCACATGAACGACAAGGGTGAGACCGAGGCGATCAAGACGACGTTCGGCGCGGCGGCGAAGGATATTTCCGTCAGCTCCATCAAAGTCCATGACGGGGCATCTCCTCGCGCTGCCGGCGGCGTCGAGTGCATCGCGACGGCGCTCGCCGTAGAAACGACATGCTGCCGCCGACGATCAATTACGAAACCCCTGACGAGGGGCTTGACCTCGACTATGTGCCGAACAAGGCGAAGCGAGAAAGACCGTGCGCGCGGCGATCTCCAACTCCCTTCGGCTTCGGCGGTCATAACGCCTGCCTCGTACTGCAAGAAGTTCCAGCATGAAAAGAAAGGCGTCGGAGGTTTTGTCCAAAACGCGCCGAAGCTCTCATAGAGCTTTCCGACCATCTCGGCATCGAGTTTCAGAACATCGTGCTGCTGCATGAAGCGCTCACGCATACCTCCTACGCAAACGAGGCGAAGAACAAGGGCGTCGTCACAACGAGCGCTCGAGTTCTCTGGGCGATGCGGTTCTGGAACTGGCGACGAGCACCTATCTCTTCGAGCGCTTTCCAAGCGTCCCTGAAGGCGAGCTGACGAAGGCGCGCGCTCCATCGTGCGCGAGGCGACGCTCTCGAGCGCGCGGCGGAGCTCAAGCTCGGCGAATATCTGCTGCTCGGTCACGGCGAGGCGTCGATGGGCGGCGGACATCGCCCGTCGATGCTCGCCGACGCCTTTCGAGGCCGGGTCATCGGCGCGATCTACCCTTGACCGCGGCTGGCAGACGGCGTACGACTACGTCTCTCAAACAGCCGCACGATGAGCTTCTGACCATCGACAGCGGCGAGAAATATGAAAGATTACAAGACGACCTTTCGTAGAAGTCGTGCAGAAGCACGTCGACAGCAAGATCGTCTACGAGCTTCTGACGGAAACGGATCCCGACCACGACAAGATTCTTTTGAGTTTGCCGTGCGCATCAACGATGCGGTCTACGGCACGGGCAAGGACGCAACAAGAAGGAAGCTGAGCAGGGCGCTGCGCGAGAAGCGCTGCGCAAGATGAAGAAGCTTTGAAAAGTCTATAACATATCTGAAGGAAGAGGCTGTGCGTGGGGCTGGAAAGACCTGTGTGCAGCCTCGTTTGTTTTGCGTTGTGCAGAGGAGCGTATTTTGAGGAAAAATGCTTGAAAATACTGCTATATAAATTAAATTTATATATAGCAGTAGAGGGATAATATAAGATATTGAGAGTCAGATAATATGAGCTTTTAACTCTACGATAAGATCTAAACCAATGTATATTTATTAGCAGATTCTTCTCGATTTATCTGAAGGTTGTTCATTTTCATGGGATCAAGAAGAAAATATCAAGGAAAAAAGGATAAAAAGATATTGACAATCCTTATCCTTATCTGCTAAAAATACAGAACGTATCATTAATATTATTTATAATTATGAATGGCATTCAAAGATGTACACGCCATTCACCTTTGCGAATGGAGGCAACGGAATGAAGTCTGAATGGATAGAAGCTGTAATCCAAGCAGGTATCACTGAATCTTTTCCCTGCTTATTTTTCATTTATTTAAGGAGTGGTACTGACAAAATGGAAAACTTATTCGCTTTTAACAGCGGCGGTTTCGTCAGCATCCGCTGCTCATCCTCTCGCTGATCACATTGGCGATTGCAGTCGAGCGGTTCGTATTTCCGCACAATCGCAAGGGATCAAAGACCTTCTTTCACGGCGTTTATCATGCAGCTGCGGCGAAGGATTGATGTCGTGCGCCAGCTTTGCTCGAGTTCCTTCGGCTTTGAGCCGCGTCATCGCGAACGGCATGGCGCATGACAAGTCGGAAGCAGCGATGAAGAGCGCCTTGAAGATCGCAGTAGTCGATGGAGTCGATCAGTCCATCGCTACCTGACTACCCCAGTGCCATCGTCACGATTGCACCGCTCCTCGGTCTCCTCGGCACGGTCACGGGCATGATCCAGACCTTCAGCGTGCTGGATAACGGCGGAGGCGCGGCGGCGATCACGGGCGGCGTCTGGCGAGGGCGCTCGTCGCGACGGCGAGCGGCCTCTGCGTGGCGATCATCGCTTTCTGCTTCTATACGTACTCGATCATCAGCTCGATACGCTCGTCACGGACACGGAACGCCTTTTGTTCGACCGTCCTCGAGCGAAAAAGAAAAGTTGATGAGGCATGAATTTCAGCAAACATCGCACGGAAAAAGCCGGTCTTCATGATCATCCCGATGATTGACATCATCTTCTTCCCTGCTCGTGTTCTTCATGATGAACAGTCTTCAGACGGTCGCGCAGGCGCTTGCCGTGCAGCTGCCCTCAGCGCAGAGCGCGTCCGCGCCCGCACAGCTGCCGATCATCGCGACGATTGACGAGGAAGCGACACATCACGATCGACAATAAGCCTGTGAGCATTCAGAATCGGCGACGATCACGAAGCAGCACATGCAGGAAAAACGCCAATGCGGCGGTCGTTCTGCAGGCGGACAAGCGTACGGCGCACGGTCAGGTCGTCGCCGTTGTCGGACATGCTCGCGACTCCGGGGTGACGCGCTTGTCGATTGCCGCTGAACAAAAGTGAATGAGGGAAGGAAGAACATATGGAGCAGAATCTTTCATGGAAAAGCGTACTTTTGTTTCCGCCCTGCTTCACGTTGTAGATCGCCGTGCTCGCCATCGGGCTGGCGGAGATCGTCGCGGAGAAAGAGCAGCAGACGTATGTCGTCGATCTCGCGACCTCGAACTTCAGCCGGCAGCGGGCATGAAGGCGGGGCGGCGTGCAGCTGCCTTCCCTGAGCCGCTGAAGGAGGCAGATGTGGCAAAGCGTGTGAGACGGTGCAGCAGGGCGCAGACCCAGCCGCAGCCGGTCGTACCGGAGCCGACTGCTGTGAAGACTCTGACGCTGTATCGGTTCCTGATTCTGCGCCGAGTACATCGTCCTCTTCGAGCAGCAGTTCCGCTCCTGCGGCGACTGTCGGCGGCTCTGGGCGAGGGCATGGGAAGCGGCACGGGAACGGGCAGCGGCACAGGATCGGGCAGCGGCACAGGATCGGGCAGCGGTTCCGGATCTGGCGCTGGCTCGGGGACGGGCGACGGGCAGGGCTACGGCGAAGGATCGGGTGCTGGCCAAGGTTCGGGCGATGGCAACGCTTTCGGGTACGGGCACGTCGCCTTTCGATGCGGCGGGGCTTCGCGCGGCGATCGATGCGAACAAGCAGTACCATACATGGCGATCAAGCGCCGCTTGGAGGGCTCGGCGTCGGTTGTATGCACGATCGACACGAGCGGCAGCATCGTCAGCGTCTCGCTCGGCAGTTCATCGGGCAGCGACATCCTCGACGATGCAGCGCTCGACGCGGCGCGTGCGGTCGGCAGTTTCCCTGAATCCGACGGGCAGACCGTCACGGTTTCGACGCCTGTGAACTTCTACCTGAACTGACTTTGAAGCATCGCGAGCAAAGGCAAGCAGTACAGACCGCAGAGGATGGCGGGAGGAAAGGTTAGAGAAATTTTTCTTCTCGCCTCTTCCCTTTGCGGGATTATATGGTATAATATGAATGTCAAGTCAAGTATATTCATGAATTACATTCAGAAAAAGGAGAATTTTCTATGCGTACGATTGTTAGTATATCTGTCCCTTTACGGGAAACACGAAGAAGGTCGGCGAGGCGATTGCAGAGCGGCCTGCCCGCAGGAACCGAGGCGGTTCCATCAAGGACGTGCCCGCCGATCTCGCCGACTACGATTGCGTATTCGTCGGCTTCTGGGCTGACTGCGGCACGGCGGACAAGGCGACGGCGGAGCTTTGCCCCGCCTGACGAACAAGCATGTGGCGCTCTTCGCGACGCTCGGGCGAATCCGAAGTCGCCTCATGCCGCAGAGAGCCTCGATAAGGCGGCGGCCTCCTGCCTGAAGGGAAGACGCCGATCGCCAGATTCATCTGCCGTGGCGCTGTCGATCCCAAGGTCATCGAGATGACGTACAAGCAGTTCCCGAAGGGCATGTCCATGGCAGTCGCCCGAGCGCGATGCGCTCCATGCCGCGTGCGGCGACACATCCCGACGAGGCGGATCTGGCTGCGGCAGAAGCAGTTCGCCGAGGAGACGATGGCAAAGATTTCGTGAGGTGAAGCAATGGCTTATAGATTGAAAGATATGTTCGCTGCCGATACCGAGGAGCAGCGTGAGCTGCAGTTCGGCAGGGCGGCGAACGACCCGCTGACGGAAAGCGTTCTCGAGAAAGCGCGTCGTTCATGCAGGCGTGCGCGGCGAGGTCGTGCCGCCCGGCTGAGGCGCAGGAGACGTGGCTCGGCATCATGAACACGCCTGCGAAGAAGGGCGAGTGCAGGCGGCGTACATCCACATCCCGTTCTGCAAGACGAAGTGCCTCTACTGCGGCTTTTTCCAAAATGCCGCGCATCAGTCGGCCGAGGACGACTATGTCGAGGCTCTGATCGAGGAGATCGAGGCGTCTGCGGACGCGCCGCGCCTCAAGGGCGGACTCATACACGCCGTCTTCATCGGCGGCGGCACGCCGACGTCGCTCTCGGCGGAAAACGCCGCGCGCGTCCTCTCGACGCTCTGCCGCGTCCTGCCCCTGGCAAATGATTACGAGCTGACGCTCGAAGGCCGCATCCACGACCTCGTGCCCGAGAAGATCGAGGCGTGGCTCGCGAACGGCGTCAACCGCATCTCGCTCGGCGTGCAGTCCTTCGATACGAAGGTGCGTCAGTCGCAGGGCAGGATCGAGACGAGGAAGGAAGTCCTCGAACGGCTCAAACTTCTGAAGTCTTACGAGCAGTGCTCGGTCGTGCTCGACCTCATCTTCGGTCTGTCCCGGTCAGTCGATGGAGGTCTGGCAGCAGGATCTCGACGATCTCATCGCCTCGGGCATCGACGGCGCGGACTTCATCAGCTCAACGTCTTTGAAGGAAGCGACCTCAACAAGCGCATCGCCGAGGGCAAGCTCGATCCTGCTGCGACGACGAAGGAGCAGGCGAAGATGTACGCTTTCGCGCACGACTACATGAAGAAGCGCGGCTGGCGTCAGCTCAGCATGTGCCACTGGGCGAGCAGCAACCGCGAGCGCAGTCTCTACAACGCGCTTGCGAAGAAGGGCGTGCCGATGTTCCCTTCGGCAGCAGTGCGAGGCGGCTTCCTCGAAGGCTATGCCGTCATGCTGCATCGCGTGCTGCAGCCCTACGCCATGCTCGTGGCGAGCAATCAGAAGCCCATCATGGGTCTCGTCAAGCAGTCGGATATCCAGCCGTTTTCCAACTGCGCCGTCAACATGTTGGAGCAGGGCTGGATGGACGTCTCTCGCCTCACGGCGATGGACGAGCGGCTCGAAGACCTGCACTGGCTCGCATGAGCTTTGCAGAGCGCGGACTTGTCGCCTTCAACGGCGTGCAGTACGAGCTGACGGTCGCGGGCAAGTTCTGGACGGTCAATATCGCGCAGACGACGGTCGAGTGCGCACAGTACCCTGCTGACGGGCGAGAACGAGATGAGCGTTGAGCGCATCGCGGCGCAGGACAAGCGGCATGGCGAAGCGAAGGAAAAAGATGCACGGCGCCGGCATGAACGGCGTGCCGTCCATCGAGATGATGCAGCTCATGCAGAAGATGGCGAAGGGCGGTATGCCGTCCTTGAAGGTGCTCAGCGAGTTCGCTCAGGAAGTCGGCATCCAAGGCATGCCGACGATGGAGGACATGCAGCGTCTTCGAAGATGATGGAAGAGCGGAAAGTCGAGGAGGAATAAGGACTTTTCGGGGCGGTGCGGATAGGATGAAGTCCGTCCGATTGGCACGGAATTTCTTCGGCTTCCTCAGGAGCAGGTGCAGTCGTTTCACGGGCGTGCCCGCCGTTTTTCTTTCTTGACTTTTCCATTTTGTTCATATATTATTGAAAGTTATAAAGGGGCGGTTTTGCCCTTCTGAAAAGGTAAAAATTTTTGAAGCGCCCCTGCAGTCTCGGGAAAGCAGGCGAGGGGAAGAAGGGCAGAGGAATCTTGTTTTTCCACAGAAGAAAAAACGGTCGGTTTTTCCATGTTTTTGGCGGCATCCGTTCTCTTTTCGCCGTGCTCTTGAGCGGCTGCGGCGGACAACAGGGCATGCAGAAGGGACCGGCGCAGGTCAAGGTCATGAAGGCCATGCAGCAGGATGCGCCGATCACGAGCGAGTATGCGGGGTCGATTGCGGGCAAGGACGAGGTCAAGGTGCAGTCGAAGGTCTCGGGCGCCGTCGTCGAGAAGTATGTGAAGGGCGGCGAGTTCGTCACGGCGGGGCAGGCGCTCTACCGCATCGACTCGCGCCAGTACGAGTCTGCCGTCTGGCAGGCGCAGGCGGCCTCGCGCAGACGGAGGCGACCTTGAGCAACGCTCGCGTCGACCTCTCGCGCTACGAGGCGCTCTACGCGGCGGCGGCGATTCCCGAGCAGACGGTGGCGACGCAGCGTGCGAACGTCAGCGCCTACGAGTCGGCGGCCGAGGCGAACGCAGCGCTCCTTCGCCGCGCGCAGCAGGATCTTGCCGACACGACGATCTACGCGCCGATGACGGGGCAGCTCGCCGTCGACGATGTTGCCGTCGGCACGTTCGTCACGGCGGGCAATACGACGCTCGTGACGATCGGTACGAACGATCCCGTCTACGCGACGTTCAGCATCAGCGAGACGGATTACCTGAAGTTCATGGCGCCGCCATGCGCGGCGAAGGATCTCCGTCGGCGCGCGTCTCGCTGAAGCTTTCGGACGGCACGTCATATCCGATCGACGGACGATCGTCGAGACGGACCGCGCCTGAAGGACAATACGAACGCTGAAGATCAAGGCGCTCTTCGACAATCCCGGCGGCCTTTTGCTGCCCGGCATGTTCGCGCGTGTGAAGATCACGGACAGACGGTGCCGAATGCCATCCTCGTGCCGAACGCGCCGTGCAGCAGCTCCTCGACAAGTCCTTCGTGATGGTCGTCGGACGGCAAGTCCAAGGCGCGCAACGTGACGCTCGGCGACAAGCAGTGGGCAGCTTCTACATCATCAAGGACGGCATTTCGGCGAATGACATGGTCGTCGTCGAGGGTTTGACGAACCTGCAGGAGGGCTCGAGCTTTCGCCGACGGAGGTCACGGCAGCCGACATGGGATTCTCGCTCGAAAACGATATGAAGAGTTCGATCCCAGACGTCAGCACTTTGGGCAAATAGGGCATAGGAGGGAATGAACTTGTCCAAAGTTTTTATCCATCGGCCGATTTTTGCCATCGTCATCGCGCTTCTGATCGTCATTTGCGGCATCATCGCGGGGCTTCAGCTGCCGGTCGCACAGTATCCGCAGATCTCGCCGCCGACGATCACCGTCGACACGGCGTATGCAGGGGGCGAGCGCGAGCGTCGTCAATCAGACGGTCGCGCAGATCATCGAGGAGCAGGTCAACGGCACGCAGGGCATGGACTACATGAGCTCCAACTCGGACGACCTCGGGGCGCTACAGTCTGACGGTCACGTTCGAGACCGGATCGGACGGCGACATGGCCGCGGTCAAGGTGCAGAACAACGTCGCCGTGGCGACGGCGAGCCTGCTCGACGACGTCAAGACGGTCGGCGTACGACGAAGAAGGCATCGAACGACATGGCGATGATGGTCGCTGCTATTCGGACAGCGACATGTACGACCGCACGTTCCTCAAGAACTATGCGACGATCTATCTCCTCGACAAGATCAAGCGTGTCAAGGGCGTCGGCGATGTCCAGATCTTCGGTGCGGATTATTCGATGCGCGTCTGGCTCAACCCCGACAAGCTCGCGGAACTCGGCCTGACGGTTTCCGATGTCGCAGCTGCGATCAAGAGCAGAACATGCAGGCGCTCGGCGGGTACGATCGGCGCGATGCCCGTGCCCGAGATGCAGGAGAAGCAGGCAACGGGCAAGGTCGATGGCCGTCTCGTGACGCCCGAGCAGTTCGGCGACATCATCGTGCGCGCCGCCGAGGGCGGCAGCTTCGTGCGCCTCAAGGATGTCGCGCGCGTCGAAACGGGCGCGAAGTCGAACAACATCATCGCCAGGGCGAACGGACACCGGCGCTCGCCATGAGCATCCAGCTCACGAGCGACGCCAATGCCATGCAGACGATCGCCGCCGTAAAAGGTCATCGAAGAGCGCAGCCGGACTTTCCGCCGGAGCTGCGCTGCGAGACGATCGTGGACAGCACGAACTACATCCGCGCGTCCATCACGGAGGTCGTCCACACCTTCGTCGAAGCGCTTCCTCGTCGTGCTCGTCATCTTCCTCTTTCTGCAGAGCTGGCGCGCGACGATCATACCTCTTCTGGCAGCGCCGGTTTCTTTGATCGGCACGTTCATCGCCTTTTGGCGCTCGGGTTCAGCATCAACACGCTGACGCTCTTCGCCATGGTGCTCGCCATCGGTCTCGCTCGTCGACGACGCCATCGTCGTCATCGAGAACGTCGAGCACCACATGGAGGAGGGCTGAGCGTCATCGACGCGACGGAGCGGGCGATGGACGAGGTGCAGGGACCGTCGTGGCGATCGCCTTCGTGCTCGCCGCTCGTCTTTCGTGCCCGTCGCCTTCTTGGGCGGCATGATGGGCGTCCCTCTACAAGCAGTTCGTCTTGACGATCGCCATTTCCATGGCGATCTCGGCCTTTTGTCGCCCTGTCCTTGACGCCTGCTCTTTGCGCTGATCCTGAAGTCTCACGCGAAGGGGAAGGAGGCGGGACGGGCGTCCTCGACCGCTTCTTCCGTGGGTTCACACCGGTTCGACAAGACGAAGAGCGGCTGCTGGGCATCGTCGCCAAGATGATCCGTAAGTCGCGCTTCGCCATTCTCTTCATGGTGCTCGTCTGCGCCCTCTACGGCGATCGTCTACAAGAACATGCCGTCTACTTTCGTGCCCGATGAAGATCAGGGCTTTACGTCGTTTCCGTGAGCCTGCCGCCCGGCACGTCGAGCAACGTCACGCAGGAGAGCATGGACAAGATGATCGCCTCCCTGCAGGAACTCCCGGGCGCCGACATGGTCATGGCATCAACGGCTTCGACATCCTGTCCTTCGGCTCGAAGTCGAGCGCGGGCGCGATCTTCGTCGGCCTGAAGTCGTGGGACGAGCGCACGACGATAGAAACGAACATCAACATGCTCATCGGCAAGACGCTTCGGCATCGGCGCAAAAGTCGCGCCTGAGGCGCAGAGTCATCGCGTTCAACATGCCGGCGCTGCCCGGCCCTCGGCATGGTCGGCGGCTGGACGATGCAGCTGCAGGATATGTCGGGTCATACGGACGAGGGAGCTGGACACGATCACGAAGCAGATCGTGCAGGCGATGAACCAGCGTCCTGAATTGCAGGGCGTGCGGACGACGTACAGCATCAATTCGCCCGTCTACGACTTCGAGATCGACCGCGAGAAAGTCAAGCAGCTCGGCGTGCAGATGAGCGATGTGTTCACGGCGCTGCAGGTCAATCTTCGGCGGCTACCGGTCAACGATTTCAATCAGTTCGGCCGCACCTACAAAGGTCGTGATGCAGGCGGATATGCCGTATCGTTCGGAAGTCGAGGCAGCGCGCTTCATCTTCGTCAAGTCGAGCGCGGGCACGATGGTGCCGCTCGATACGCTCCTGAAGCCGAAGCGCGGCACGGGCGCACCGATCATCTCGCGCTTCAACGCGGCACGCGCCGTTCAGATCGAGCGGCAACGCCGCTCGGGCTACAGCTCGGGCGACGCGATGCGTGCGGCGGAAGAAGTCGTCGCCGAGGTTGCGCCTGCAGGCTTCAACATCGAGTGGTCGGGTCAGAGCCGCGAGAGAAGACGGCGGAGCGCTCGACGCTGCGCGTGCTCGCCCTATGCCTCGTCTTCGTCTTCCTGTGCCTCGCGGCTCTCTACGAGAGTTGAGCGTGCCGTTCGCCGTCCTGACGGTGCCGACAGGGCATCCCTGGGCGCGCTTCTTTCCCGAGTACGATGCTCGGCATGGGCGGCATGATCCTGTTCCACCACATGAATTCGGGACTGCAGGACAGCATCTACATGCAGATCGGCATCATCATGATCATCGGTCTGGCCGCGAAGAACGCGATCCTCATCGTCGAGTTCGCGAAGGTGCGCGTCGACCGAGGCATGGAGCCGGTCAAGGCGGCGATCGAGGCAGCGGGTCTGCGCCTGCGCCCGATCCTCATGACGAGCTTCGCGTTCATCATCGGCTGCCTGCCGCTCGCCTTTGCCACGGGTGCGGGCGCTTCGCGAGAAAACGGCATGGGCGTCGCCGTCGTCGGCGGCATGCTTTTCGCGACGATTCTCGGCGTGTTCCTGATCCCTGTGTTTACGTCATCGTGGAATGGATTGCTGCAAAGCTCGGCATGCTCAAGCAGGCGAAGAAGAGCGCCGGTCGATTATATGTGATAGTGTTGGAAGATGCTGCTGCGCTTCCAAAAGAAGCCGTCCCGCGGGGCGGCTTTCTTTTTCGAAACTATACAAATGTTCGTTTCAATAGCGTGAGATGGCAAAATATGATATACTGTACAGGTTGCCGCCCCTATGACATGGCAATGGGAAGGGGGTATCGGTGTCAATCATCACATTCATTCTCTCCATCTTGGCTGGCGTAATTGCCAATTACGTTAGCAAAACGGCTCGATGAGAGAGGGGAGACCGACGGCGATGAGCCCTAGGGATTAAGCTTCCACCTGCAATAGGAACAGAAAGACCCCAAGGTGCAACTTGGGGTCTTTCGTGTATCGGCTATGACAATCATCACATTTGCCACCCGTGGTATAGCATATTTCGCTAATCATGTGCAAGTCGTTTTTCCTGCAGACAGCTGACGCTTCGTGCGTTTTCCCATGCTGCATATCTATTTTCTCCCTAAAAATATGGGCGAAAGGGAAAAATTTGTGATAAGATAGAAGGGCAATCGTCGGAGCGGCGCAAAAGCGATGCTTCCGAAAATAAGGAGAGAAATCTATGGAACAAATCATGGGGACGGCGCTCTTGATGATGGAGGCGCACAAATCACGCTGGAAATTTTCTGCGTGACGCTCCTCTTGTCACTGCCCTTGGGGCTTCTCGTCGCGCTCTGCCGCATATCGAAGCTCGGGCCTTTGCGCCTTCTGATGGAGTTCTACATCTGGCTCATGCGCGGCACGCCGCTGATGCTGCAGCTTCTCTTCGTCTACTTCGCCCTGCCGATGGTTGGCATACGCCTGCCCGACATCGCGGCGGCGCTCTCGCGTTTACGCTCAACTATGCGGCGTACTTCGCGGAAATCTTTCCGTGCGGGCATCCAGTCGATCGGGCGCGGGCAGTATGAAGCGGCGAAGTCTCTCGGCATGACGTACACGCAGACGATGCGGCGCATCATCGTGCCGCAGATGATCCGTCACGTCCTGCCGCCTGTGAGCAACGAGACAATCAACCTCGTCAAGGATACGTCGCTCATCTACATTCTGGCGATGAACGATCTCCTGCGCGTGGCGCGTACGATCGTGCAGCGTGAGTTCGACATGACGCCGTTCTTCGTGGCGGCAGTCTTTTATCTCGCGATGACGTTCGTTCTGACGTGGGATTCAAGAGTGGAGGCGTACTATGGCAGGTACGATGAATGAGCCGGCAATCCGCATGCACGGCATTCATAAGAGCTTCGGGGCGAACGAGGTGCTGCGCGGCATCGATCTCGCAGCCAAACGCGGCGAGACGCTTTCCATCATCGGGCCTTCAGGCTCGGGCAAGTCGACGTTGCTGCGCTGCATCAATCGGCTGGAGGACATCGACAAGGGTTCGATCGAGATCGATGGGGACTTTCCTCGCTGCGGAGAACGAGGACGGTCATGCGGAGTACGCTTCGAGGGAAGTGCCGCACCCTTCTGTTGAAGATGGGCATGGTCTTTCAGCAGTTCAACCTCTTCCCGCACATGACGGTGCTGCAGAATCTGTTGGAGGCGCCTGTCGAGGTCAAGGGCATGAAGCGCGAGGAAATCCTGCCGACGGCGGAGGAACTTCTCCGAAAGGTTGGGACTTTTTGACAAGCGCGACGCCTACCCTGCACGCCTGTCGGGCGGGCAGCAGCAACGCGTCGCCATCGCGCGTGCCCTCGCCATGCGGCCCTGAGATCATGCTGTTCGACGAGCCGACGTCGGCGCTCGACCCTGAGCTCACAGGCGAGGTCTTGAAGACGATGCGCGAACTTGCGGCAGAGCACATGACGATGGTCGTCGTGACGCATGAGATGGCGTTCGCGCGTGAGGTGTCGCAGCAAGTGGTGTTCATGGCGGACGGTACGATCGTGGAGCAGGAAAGCGAGACCTTTTCCAACAGCCGCAGGAGGAGCGCACGCAGGCGTTCCTGCGCAACATGCTGAGGTTTGACAGGAGGGTTTCGCATGAACGTGTCGTTTCGTTGGCTTTTCTTTTTCGTTTTTCGCTGTGGCGCGTTTTTCTTGAGCTTCCCGCCTTTCCGACGGCGCAGGCGGCTTCTTTGGCTCAGATCAAGAACGTGCGCGTCCATGCGGACAGGAAAGTGCGCATCGTCGTCGATGCGGACGGCGAGGTTGACTACAAGTCGATGACGCTCGCCTCGCCCGGGCGCGTCGTCGTCGACATCTCAGCGCACGCCTCGCCTTCCGTTGCAAAGAACCAGAAGATCGAGAGCCAGTTCGCGACGAGGGTGCGCCTCGGGCAGTTCGATCCGACTACGGTGCGCATCGTCGTGGAGACGAGAGATGCACGAGCAGCAGCAATTACGACGTGTCTCGCTGGAAGGCGGCCCTGTGCCGTACCGCGTGGTCATGGACTTTGGCAATCTTTCGGGCAGTGCAGCAGCAGCGTCCTCCGCAGGAGGAGCTTCTTCGGGCGGCTCGAACATCGACTTCGAGCGCGGGAGAAATCCGTCGGGAGAAGTGGAGACGGCGGAAGGGTCGGATGATGCGTCTTCCGCAGGGGCGGCCTCCGTGCCGGCGCGTCCGAGAAAGCCAGAGCAGCGCAGCGCCGGGCATTGACGGCAAGCGCATCGTCCTCGATCCGGGCACGGCGGCAGCGACACGGGCGCCATCGGGCCGACGGGCGTGACGGAAAAAGAGCATCGCGCTCCGCATCGCGAAAAGACTCAAGACGCTCTTGGAAGCCGAGGCGCAGAGGTCATTCTGACGCGCACGGAGGATACGGGAGGTTTCGCCGAAGAAGGCGAAGGCGACGGATGTGGAGGAACTGCAGGCTCGCTGTGACATCGCGAATCAAAAATGCGGCGGACATCTTCCTCAGCATACATCTCGATGCTTTCTCAGGGCCTGAAGCGCACGGCACGACGGGCTACTATTACGAGATGGGGATCGGCTGACAGCACGCGTCTTGCCGACTGCGTCAAGCGCGGCGTGCTGCGCCGCCTCGGTACCGCTCGACCGCGGCACGAAGCCGTGCGCCTTCTATGTGTGCCGTCATACGGATATGCCCGCGATGCTCTTGGAGACGGCCTTTCGTTTCCAATCCGCGCGAGGAGCAGATGATGAATTCGGAGGAGGGCGGTGGAGAATGCCGCGCAGGGCATCGCGGCAGGGATGCCGGATATTTCCAATGAGATGGGAATGCGTTTGCTGCAGGGAAAGCCACGTTGAGAAAGGAAGATTTCATGGAGAAGAAGGCGAGATTGGATGGAATCCTGATGGGCGAGGAGGAGCGCGAAAGCGCTTTTATCGCCGCGCACTGCCCGAAAAGCCGCACGCTCAAGGAGGCTCTGGGCTGCCTGTCGCGCGAAGAGCTGGACGACGGCGTACAACCCTCTGCCGGAGGGGACGGAGGGCATGACGCTGCCTGCGCTCATCGACACGCTTTTGCCTGCCGCCGTGCAGTTTGCCGAGCGCTGGCTGCCGTCGGCGTTTGAGGAGCAGTACCGTGCGTTTCGCCATATACAGGAGAAGGGCGGGCTTGCCGATGACTTCCGCGAGGACGATGTGCGCATCGACTACCTGTGCGGACTCGGCATCATGGCGGTCGGTGCGGATGGAGGCAAGCTCTATTGGTACATGCCGGAGGAGATGGCCGAAATCTTTAAGAAGCTCGATTCCGCAGCTTATGAGGATGCCGTGCGTCTCAATACGGAGATCATGCGCCTCGCGACGGGGCTTCTCTTCACTATGGCTTCCTCGACTACGACAAGCTTTTTCGCCATGGTCAACGCGTATCTCGAAGAGGGTCAGCGCCTTGACTTCGCCGCCTTCATGGGCGTGATGCTCAACGGCCCTGCTGGCACAAGGAAGTCGTTGGCACGGAGCGAGGCTTGGCGTATCATACGCTTTTGAGTGCACCGTGGCTCGAGAGGGAGCAGAAGGAGAAGGAGAATCTTCCTTTTGCCGAGATTCCTTATGGCAAGGTTTACGATGCGGGAGAGGAGGGCTATATCGAGGCGACGCTCGCCTACAAGAAGCTCGCACAGTTCTTCATGGCGAAGCTCTCGATGGAGGTTCTGCAGGCGGCGAAGCCGTCGGGAAAATCCTCCTGCTCTTCCAGAACGGCGGCAGCATGAAGCGGACGCCGCCGCGTTTTTGGAAACGTTGGGCAAGCTTGACGATGAAGCGGCAGAAGAGGAGATGACGAAACTCGTGATCGCTCTGCACGCGACGATCGCGCCTGTGGCGGCTCAAGGGTCATACGCCGGATGAACTCAAGGAGAATGCGCGCGAGATGGCGCGAAGATGCATTGAGGGGACGCGTGAAGAGCGAGGCGATCTCATGGAATACGGCGGCGGTTTGCCGCGCTCGCGCCGACGCGCTCCGCTCTCTCCGTGCTCGTCGTGAAAGCCTCGCCTATCTGCCGAAAACTGCGCGAGATGATGCCCGCCGCTGCCTCTTCGCCGTGGCGGCAGAAACGGATGATGCCGATGCGCCTGAACTGCAGGGTCTTGACGTCTCGTGGTTCTTCCTGGACTACCGCGATACGCCCCTGCCGTTCGAGAGAAGAGTTTCGACTATCCTCGCCGACCGCTGTCTGGAAACGGCGGAAATCCGCAGGACATCGCTGCAGGGTTCGGACTCTTCCTGCGGCCGACGGGCTATCTCCTGACGAGCTTCTTGAACGTGCGCCATTGAGCGTCATCGAGGATCTGCGCGACGGGCATTTCATGCGATCGTGCGCGTCTCTTCGCCCTGCCCGAGATGGAGACGCTGCTCGCGGCTTCCTTTATAAGGAAGTTTCGTTTTCTTCCCGTATGGCGCGAAGCGCCGCAGGGCGTGATCGAGCACTTGGAAGCGGCGGGATTTGAAAATCCGGGCGCGACTTGGAAAGCGAAGTTTTGGCTCTGCCGTGCGCGGCGCACCTCGGACGAGTCGCACCGCTGAAGGAGTGCTTCACGCCCGTCGTGCGACGGACGCTCGTGACGCTCCTGCGCCGCCTTGAGTACGGCATAGAGGCAGAAGAAAAATGCAGCGGCTCTCTGGCAGCTTTGCCGCGAGGAAGGAATCTTCCTCGAATACCTCGTGGATTTTGCCGCGCAGACCATCGTGCACCAGAAGGATCTCCTGCGCGTGCTCCTGCAGACGGCAGAGCCGCAGCTGGAGCGAGAGCTTGCCGAGGCGGCATCGGCGCAGACTTCGCGCGGCGAGGTGCGGGAGGCCTTGCAGGAACTTGCGGCAGAAAGTGCGAAAGGAGCGGCGGAAGATGAAGGATGAGAGGGCGATCGCCTTCATCACCTGCGTCAACGATGAGGCATGGTACGCGGAGTGTCTGCTCTACCTGCGCCATCTGCGTTTGCCCGAAGGCTTTTCGCGCCGAGTATATCGCCGTGCGCGGCGCCGCGTCGATGGCGGCGGGGTACAACGAAGGGTATGGCGAGGTCGCGGGCGCGCTACAAGGTCTATCTGCATCAGGACACCTTGCTCGTCAACAAGGATTTTCCACGGGCGATGTTGAATATCTTTGCAGATGAGAGCATCGGCATGATCGGCGTCATCGGCTGCCGTTCGCTGCCCGCAAAGCGGCGTGTGGTGGGACGGGCTTCGCTGCTATGGACGCGTGCTTCATGCGTGCGAGGCGGAGAGCATCGTCGACACGCGCATGAGGGAGCCGGAAGGCGAGAGCATCGACGTCGAAGCGGCGGACGGACTCTTCCTTGCGACGCAGTACGACGTACCCGGCGCGAAGATCTTTTCACGGGCTGGCATCTCTACGACACGTCGCAGTGCAAGGAGTTCTCCAGGCTCGGGTTTCGGACGGTCGTGCCGAATCAGGAGGCGGGATTTTGGTGCATCCACTGTCCCGTGGAGAAGCCGCTCGCCAAAAGCTATAAGGAGTATCAGAAGATCTTTCTTCGAGAATACGGCGCGGAATTGCTGCCCGGAGGTTTAGACTATACTTGTTGGAGCGTGTGCTTTATGGACGACAAAGAGAATTGGATCGGAATAGCCAACCGATTTGCAAACCAGGGCGATTTTCGCGGCATGCGCGCTTCGGCGAAGGAGATTCTGCAGATCGTGCCGGAGGACGCGGACGCCTATGCCGTCATGGCAGAGGCGTCCTTCTATATGGATGAGCGCGAGCAGGCGAAGAGTAGTAGCGCGTGCCGAAGAGCGCGAGCGAGGGAACTTGCGTGCGCGTCTCGTACGCGCCGCATTCTTCTCCGCGGACTTCGCCTTGGAGGAGGAAATCAAGGAGCTTCTCTCCATCGTGCAGGCGACGGAGAAGGTCGCTGAATCGCTTTGGACGCAGTCGCTTCGCTACGTGCGCTTCAAGGCGCTTGCATGGCTCTCTGACGCGTGGCTTCTCGCGGCGGAGCCGGAGTTTGCCATGAACACGCTTCTGGCAGCGAGTGATATGCTGACGGGCGAGGAGGCGGCGGAGGTGCTAGCAAGGCGCTCTTCTGCTCGAATTACCGCACGAGGACGCCCGCCGAATCCCTGCGTCTCCATCGCGGCTACGAAAATTTTTTCGAAGGCGTCAAGATCTGTCATCCGTATCGCACCGAGGCGGCAGAGGCGGGGGCATTGCAGCCGAAGGCGACGCTTTCCGTCGGGGAGGCCATGGCGGCGGCCGGAGCGGAAGCCGATCACGAGCGGCGCGGTGCGGCGCTTGTGGCAGAGCAGGCGAAGCAGGAACGCGAGCCTATTTCGCGTCTCGCGCAGAAGGCCTTGCCGAAGCCGCAGAATGAGGATTCTGCTCGTCTCTGGGCATGGGAAGCGCGGGCAAATCAAAGGCGCATGGAAGAGGAACAGGAGTACGAGGCGTTCAAGAAAGGAATTGGAAGAGGAGCGAAGAAGCAGGAGCGGCGAGAGGCGCGTGCCGCCTCGCTTTTTGGCGGCGGCGCACGCCTTTCTCCTTCGCTGGCGCAGAGAACCTCAGATGGCTGCTCCGCGTCCAGCCGACGGCGCCGCCCATGGGAAAGAGGCGCACGCGCACCTTCAGCCGCAAGTTGCGCATCGGCTATATCTCGCCCGATTTCCGCCTTCATGCGGCGGCATATTTCTTCATGCCGCTCGTGCGCGATTTTTGATGCCGCTTCTTTGAAGTCACCTGCTATGCACGGGGCAAGCGCGACCGTGTGACCGCTCTTTCGCCAGAAAGGCGTACGGTGGAAGGATATCTCGCGCCTTTCGGCGAGGGATGCGGCACGGCTCATCGAGAGGGACGGCATCGACATCCTCGTCGACCTCGCCGGGCACACGCAGGGAAGCGGTCTGCCCGTGCTCGCCCGGGCGCCCTGCGCCCGTGCAGCTGACGGCGATCGGCTACATGGCGACGACGGGGCTTCGTGCGGTCGATTACTTTCTTCCGACATCTATTGCTCGCCGTGGGACATGGGGGCGCGTGGCTTTTCAGAGAAGGTGCTGGCATGCCGCACAGCCACCTCTGTTATGCGCCCGTGCTGCGCGATATGCCGAAGAGCGGCGGGAGGCGCTGCTTTGTAGAGGAACGGCTGTATCACGTTCCGGCAGTTTCAACAACTTTCTCCAGGTGTCGGACGATATGCTCGCCTTGTGGCGCGGCGTGCTTGAGCGCATGAAGGGGCGCGGCTCGTCGTCAAGAGCAAGATCTGCAGCATTGCGGCGGGCAGGAAGATCGTAAAGGAGCGTCTGCAGCGCTTCGGCATACCGCTCGCACAGGTCGAGCTTCGCCCGTACAGCCCCCTGATTATCTTGAGCAGTACGCGGACATCGACATCGCGCTCGACACATTCCCGCATACGGGCGGCGTCACGACGTGCGAGGCGCTCTACATGGGCGTGCCCGTCATCACGAAGGCGGGCGGCACGCACGGCTCGCGCTTTTCGACAAGCATCTTGGAAAATGCGGGGCTTTCACAGCTCGTAGCGCGAGGCGATATGGAATACGTGCGAAAAAGCCGTGGAGCTGCGGACTCGCCCGACATCCTGCGCCGCCTGCATCGCGACTCTGCGCGCGCGCACGTGGAAGCCTCGCCGCTGATGGATGCGAAGGGCTATATGAAGGACTTGGAGGATATATACCGCGAAATTGCTGAGGACGTTTGAATTTGCAGGATGCACGGAAAATGCCGGAAGAGGGGCGAAAGCAATGGAGGATGAAAAAGATCGCCGTGTTCCACAATCTATTGAAGGAAAGCGACAACATCGTATTCTTTGGCGGCGCCGGCAGTCTCGACGGAATCGGGCATTCTGATTTTCGCAGCGCCACAGGAATCTACAGCAAGATGCTCGCACAGCACGTTTCTCCCGAAGAGCTTGTCTCGCATACGTTTTTCGAGCGCTGCCCCTGAGGAGTTCTTTCGATTTTTACCGCAAGCGGCTCGTTTATATGGAAGCGAGACCGAACGATTGCCAGGCGCTCGCCGCGCTTGAGCGCATGGGAAAGCTCAGGCCGTCGTCACGCAGAACATCGACGGACTGCACCGAAGCCGGCTCTTCGCGCGTGCTTGAACTGCACGGATCGATCCGGCGCTAGCTGCATGGACCGCCATGCGTTTTATGATGAAAGATTCCTGCAGGCGAGCGAGGGCGTGCCGCATTGCACGAAGTGCGGCGGCATCGTTAAGCCGGATGTCGTGCTCTCATGAGGAAAGCCTCGATGCCGCTGTGCTCGACGCCGCCGTACGCGCGATTTCTGCGGCGGATCTCCTCATCGTCGGCGGCACATCGCTCGTCGTCTATCCGGCGGCGGGACTTCTGCGCTGTTTTCAAAGGCAGGCGTCTCGTGCTCATCAACAAGACGGCGACGAAGGCGGACGAAAGGGCGGATCTCGTGATTCACGATTCCTTGGCAAGGTGTTCCGCGAGGCGATGATCGGGCTGATATGAAAGCGTGAGCGTTCTCTCGTGATATTGACGAAAGAAATTAAGAAAAATTCAACATTTCTTTCCCGCATCTTTGATTATTTAGAAAATGTGTTAAATGAAGATGCAGGCAATAGCCTGAATTTGGAAGTCGTATTGCCGTGGAGAAAGGAATGGAATTTGCATGGCGACATTACTGGAGAAAACGAGGAAGATCAACCGTCTGCTGCAGCGCGCAGAGAGCGTCGAGTACGACAGCATATCGCGCGTCCTGAGCGCGGTGATCGATGCGAATGTCTATATTGTGAACAAGGCGGGCAAGATCTTCGGACATGCCTTCATCGATGATTTCGAGTGCGACCTGACGCTTGCGAAACGTCGTGCAGCAGGGAGTTTTCCCAAGAGGTATGTGAGCTGGCTCTGAAGATGGACGAGACTGCCGAACTTGAAGTCGAAGACGGGAATCTGCGCTTCACGGAGGATACGGACTGTCGATTTGAGGGGAAAGAACACGACGATCGTGCCGATCTACGGCGTAGGTGACCGCATCGGCACATTGATCATCGCGAAGTATGACACGGATTTCACGGAAGCCGATCTGATCCTCGCCGAGTACGGTGCGACGGTCGTCGCATGGAGATGCTGCGCGACCGCACGCAGCAGATCGAGATCGAGGCGCGCAAGAAGGCGACGGTGCAGATCGCCTGGCGACGCTCTCCTTCTCGGAGGTCAAGGCGGCGAAGAGCATTTTCGGCGAGCTGAAGGCTTGAGGGACTGCTCGTCGCCTCGAAGATTGCGGATCGCGCGAAGATCACGCGCTCCGTCATCGTCAATGCGCTGAGAAAAATTCGAGTCGGCGGGCTCATCCAATCGAAGTCGCTCGGCATGAAGGGACGCACATCAAGGTGCTCAATCTCATTTGCTCGAAGAACTTCAACGGGTGGAAAACTGAAGAAGCAAGGAAGGGGCAGCTCGGGATGCCGAGGCATGAACCTGCCCTTTTTCTGTCTCTATAGGACTATTTTACAGTCGTTAAACTGAGAAATGGAGTGAATATTTTCGATTTTTATGGTAGAATAGAAAGTGCAAAATTACGATGGATAAATTTGTTAATCATGATGCATAGATTTGAGCAATGATTTTTCAGCCTGTACGCGAAGCACGTTTGCTTTTTGCTTCGCCTTTTTGAAAAAGAATTTTCGGCAGGAGAGGATTTTTCTCATTCCGTCGAACTCTAGAGAGAGTTAAGGGAAAGGATGTGAACACCGCAATGCTGGAGCAAATCGAGGGCAACAGGGCGCTCGACGCCATGCAGCGCGGTATGGGGGCAGCGAACCTTCGACAGGAGGTCATCAGCCACAACATCGCCAATGTCAACACGCCGAATTTCAAGAAGAGCAATGTCGTATTTGAGGATCTTCTGCGAAGGAGCTTGACCTCGATGCTGAGGGCGGTCTCAAGATCGTGCGCACGAATGACCGCCATATGCCCATTCCTTTTCGGGGCAGAGCCACAGCGAAGATCGAACTGGACGAGTCGTCTTCCATGCGCTACGACAACAACAACGTGGACATTGATGTCGAGATGGCGTCTCTGGCCAAGAACAGCCTGTATTTTAACAATGCTTTGGCCGGGCAGGTTGGAGCCGGGATTCTCTCAAATGAGAAGCGTCATTAACGGGCAGTGATCGGCCGGGATGCGTGATGCAGGTTTTTCGGATGATGCAAGGAGCAAGGAGAGAGAAAAATGAGCATGTTTGAGGAATCGATGCTTCCGCTTCCGGACTCACGGCGGAGCGTCTGCGCATGGACGTGATTTCAAACAATATCGCGAATGCGAATACGACGCGTTCGGTTGAGGGTGGTCCGTATCACAGGCGCTACGTCGTTTTTCAGCCGCGCGAGAGGGGTAGAGGACTTCGCTTCCACCTTGCGCCAGAAGCTCGACAATCAGGCGGGCAACGGCGTGCGTGCCATGAAGATTGAAGAAGATCGGTCGCAGGGTCCGCTGGTTTACGATCCCGCCATCCCGATGCGAATGCGGATGGCTATGTCGAGCGCCCGAATATCAATATCGTGCAGGAGATGGTGGACATGATCACGGCTTCACGCGCCTACGAGGCGAATGTGACGGCGATCAATGCCGCTCAGGGCATGGCGCAGAATGCGCTCAATATCGGCAAAGCAAAGAAAAGGCTGCACGGCGCGTGCGGTCAGTCAGCAGTTACGGATTGAGGTGGAAAGAACATGCAGGTGGGAAGCGCCGCAAATGACGCCGTGCAGATGACTCGCCAAAGTCATCTGGGGAAACCGAGCAGAGGGAAGTGAAGCTTTTTCCATGAGTTCTTACGGATTCCCTTGGCGAGGTCAACGGGTTGATCAAGGAGTCCGAACGACTCAATATGGAGCTTGCAGCAGGACGCATTACGGATGTGTCCGAGGTCGTCATCGCGAGTGAGAAAGGCGGGCATTGCACGCAGCTCACGATGCAGGGTGCGGGAATCGTGCGGTCGAGGCCTATCAGGAAATCATGCGCATGCAGGTCTCAAGCCTTGGGCGGAACGATCAGCCAGAGCCGGGCAGGGCTTCGGCAAAGCTATTGAGGCGAAGGGATTGAGGAAATGGCAGAGTGGAAAGAGCGCTATCTGGAGCTCTGGAATACTACAGCAAGCGGCAGCGATATATGATCATCGGCGCCGCAGCTCTCGTATTCATTGCCATTGTTGCCGGCAGCATCATCTACGGCGGCAAGCCGGACATGGTGCCTTGTTCACGAATATGGAAGCGAAGGATGCCGGCGAGGTCGCGGCGAAGCTCAAAGAGAACAAGGTGAATTACGAGATACAAGAAGGCGGACAGGGTACGACCATCCTCGTTCCTGCGAAGAGCGTCGACAGCACGCGCCTTGATTTGGCTGCCGAGGTCTGCCCAGAGGCAACAAGGGCTTCGAGCTTTTGATGACAGCAAGCTCGGCGTAACGGAGTTCCCAGAAACAAGGTCAACTATCTGCAGGCGCTGCAGGGTGAACTTACGCGCACGATCGAGCAGATTGACGCGGTCGAGAAGGCGCGTGTCACATCGTCCTGCCAGAGGACAGCCTTTACAAGAAGAATGAGAAAGCCGGCGACGGCATCCATTATGCGTTGAAGCTCAAGGCGAACATGCAGTTGTCCAAGAAAGAGGTCAAGGGCATTGTGAATCTTGCCGCGCACAGCGTGCAGGGATTGACGCCCGAAAAACTATCACGATCGTCGATGAGTCGGGGCAAGATCTTGAACGATCCCCGATGAGAAACAATGACGACGGCGTGGGCAGAAGACGCTGACGCAGATGGAGATGACGAAGAAGGTTCAGGACAATCTGCAGAAGAACGTCCAGAGCCTGCTCGACGCATCGCTTGGCGAAGGCAAAGTCGTTCGTGCGCATCAGCGTCGAGCTTGACTTCGACCAGAAGATGACGGATTCTGCAGACTTATACGCCTGTCGTCGATGAGTCGGGCATCGTGCGCAGTCAGCAGACCACGAGCGAGAGCTATGCGGGCACGTCGACGCAGCCCGGCGGCCCTGCCGGCACGCAGTCCAATGTTCCGGCTACGTGAACAGAACAACAATCCAGGCACAGTATGAGCGCAAGGAAAAATACGACGAATTACGAGGTCAACGAGGAGAAACGCACGATTGTCGCTTCGCCCGGCTCGATTCGCCGCCTGACGGTCGCCGTCCTCGTCAACGACGATGTGACGCAAGCGCAGCAGGAGAGCATCCTGCGCTCCGTGCGTTCCGCCGCGCGGTATCAATCCTGACCGAGGCGATACGGTCTCCGTCGAGCCGCTGCCGTTCAGCACCGAGGCACGCGACAAGAAGCTCGCCGACGAACAGGCGGAACGTGATCGACTTGATCGCGAGTTCTACCTGCAGCTCGCCGCTTTCCTCCTCGTCATTGCGCTGATCGTCGGCAGCATCCTCATGTATCGCCGCAAGAAGCGTTTGGAGCAGGAGGCCATCGAAGAGCAGCGTCGTCAGGAAGAGCTCAGAGACAGCGCCTCGCCGAGGAACGTGCCGCGCAGATCGAGGCAGGCGAGGTTACGGAGGAAGAGCTTACGGAAGAAGAGCAGCGCCAGCTCACTGAGATGCAGGCGATCGAAGAGATGATCATGCATACACCGGAAGATGCGGCTATGTTGGTCAAGCAGTGGCTGGCGGGGATGATTGATATGGCTGAACAGAAGAATCCGCCCTTGACGGGGCGACAGAAGGCAGCAGTTCTCTTCATCGCACTTGGCGCCGAGAGCTCGGCGCCTCTTTCCAACATATGAATGAGGAAGAGATAGAGTCTGTAACGCTGCAGATCGCGAAATCAGAAGAAGTGCCAGCCGACCAGAAAAAGCGGTCATCAGTGAGTTCTACCAGATGCTCATGGCGAAGAGCTATTTGTCGGCTGGAGGCCCTTGAGTATGCACAGAACATCTTGGAGAAGGCTCTTGCGCGAGAAGGCGAAGCTCATTCTCAGTCGTCTGACGGCAAGCTCTGCAGGCACGTCCGTTTCGACTTCCTGCATAAGACGGATCCGAGCCAGCTCATGAATTTCATCCAGAACGAGCATCCGCAGACGATCGCTCTGATCATGGCTTACCCGATCCCGATCGGGCGGCGATTCTCATGGGATCGTTGCCGCCCGACAAGCAGGCGGAGGTCACGAAGCGCATCGCGACGATGGATCGCACGTCGCCGGACATCATACGAGAGGTGGAGAAGGTCTTGAGCGCAATTGTCCTCGCTCGTCACAGGACTTCACTTCGGCGGGCGGCGTAAAGGCTGTCGTCGAGATCTTGAACCGCGTCGACCGCACGACGGAAAAGACGATCACGGAAACGCTCGAGGTCGACAACCCCGAGCTTACGGAAGAGATCAAGCGTCTCATGTTCGTTTTTCGAGGATATCGTCACTCGACGACCGCTCCCCTGCAGATGGTGCTCGAGAGGTCGATACGAAGGATTTGTCGCTCGCCCTCAAGCTACGCCGAAAGGAGGTTGCCGACAAGCTCTACAAGAACATCGACAGCGTGCAGCAGACATGCTGCGTGAAGAGATTGAGTTCATGGGGCGGTCAAGATCCGCGACGTCGAAGAGGCGCAGCAGAAGGTCGTCAACGTCATCCGCAGCTGGAAGACAAGGGCGAGATCGTCGTTGCACGCGGAAAGGGGTGACGAGATGATTGTCTAGGATAATCAGAACTGCACTGTGGCAGGAAGAAGCTCTGCGTCGTCGAGCGCCGCCTCCACCGCCGAAGCCCTAAGGTGCTCCCCAAAGAACTTGAGGGTGTCACGGAGGAATCGCTTGCCGAGCGGCTGGCTATGTAAAGAGAAAAGGAGCTAAAGGCTGAACATTGCTGGAAGAGACGCGCGAGAAATGTGCGATCATGGTGCAGGATGCCGAGTATGCGAGCGAGCGCAGCGAGGCGGACGCACGCAGCCTTGCCGAGGAAATCAAGGAAGAGGCGCGTGAAGCAGGCAGAGAGGCGGGCTTCCAAGAGGGACACAAGGATGGGATGAAGAAAAGCCGCTGAGGACTGCGAAGGCATCTCGCGGCGGCGAACGACAAGGCGGGCGCCTTGATGAGCGTGGCGCTGAAGCTCGTAAGACCCATCTGCAGATGGCAGAGGAGGATGTCACGAGCATAGCGATGCACGTCGTCGAGCAGATCCCTGCCGCAGCATTTCATCGATGCGCCGCAAATCGTCCTGCCCTCGTGCGCAAAAGGCTCTGATGAAGGTGCGCGATCAGGCGGAAGTCATCATCTACGTCGCGCCCGACGCCTACGAGTTCGTTCTCATGGCGCAGTCGGAGTTCCAGCACGACGCTCGAAGGACAGGCGGTGCTCCTCGTCAAATCGGATGCCGGGGCTTCAGACCGAGACTGCGTGCTTGAAACGCCGAACGGCAATGTCGACGCGCGTCTTGGCGACGCAGATTGAATTGGTGAAGAAAGCGATACGGGAAGTGTGTCTATGAATGACTTGCAGGAAGCCTGCGGGACTTCCGAATGGGAAACTTCATCCCTGGGAGGACGAGGTGCAGCCCGATGTCTTTGACGACGGCGGCGACGCTGTCCTGACGGGCGATGGGCGTCTGCGCATCAACGTGCAGAAGTTCCTCGATGCCGCCGATGCCCTGCAGAGTCGATCAAGATGAGCGGTAAGATCGTGCAGGTCATCGGACTCGTCATTGAGTCTGCAGGGGCCGAAACGTGAGCATGGGCGAGCTTTGCTAGTGAGTCGCGCTTCGCATGTCGAGCCGATACCGGCAGAAGTCGTGGGCTTTCGCGACGGGACATGTGCTCTTGATGCCCATCGGCGAGATGCAGAATCAGTCCCCGGTTGCGAGGTCGTTTCGGCGCAGAAGACGCTGCAGGTGCAAGTCGGCTCGAACTTCGGGGCCGCGTCCTCGACGGTCTCGGCGAGCCGATCGACGGCAAGGGACCGCCTCTGCGCAAGCGCGAGTATCCGCTGCAGGCCGATCCGCCGTCGCCGCTTGAACGGCCGCGCATACAGGGATTCGCTCTACGTCGGCGTGCGTGCCATCGACGGGACTTATCACACTCGGCGATGGGCAGCGCATCGGCATCATGGCGGGTCGGGCGTTGGCAAATCGACGCTCTCTCCATGATCGCGCGCAACACGGAAGCCGACATCAGCGTCATCGCACTCGTCTGGCGAGCGGGCGCGAAGTCAAGGAGTTCATTGAGCGCGACCTCGGCGAGGAGGGGCTTGAAACGCTCCGTCGTCGTCGTCGCTACGTCGGATAAAGCCGGCGCTCGTGCGCATCATGGGCGCGATGACGGCGACCGCCATCGCCGAGTACTTCCGCGATCAGGAAAGCGTGTCGTGCTCATGATGGATTCCGTCACGCGCTTCGCAATGGCAGCGCGAGGTCGGTCTGACGATCGGCGAGCCGCCGGCGACGCGCGGCTATACGCCGTCCGTCGTTCGCGCTGCTGCCGCGCTCTTGGAGCGTGCAGGGACGAGCCGCAGGGGATCGATCACGGGCATCTACACGGTGCTTGTCGATGGCGACGACATGAACGAGCCGATCGCCGACGCCGTGCGAAGCATCCTCGATGGTCACATCGTCCCTGTCGCGTGCCATTGCCGCACAGAACCATTTCCCTGCTATCGACGTGCTCGCAAGCGTCTCGCGCGTCATGAACGAGGTCGTCGATGATGCACACCTCAAGCAGCGCAGAACTTGCGCGCTGATGGCGGTCTACAAGGAGGCGGAGGATCTCATTCACATCGGCGCCTATGTCAAAGGGGATCGAGCCGAAGATCGATACAGCGGTCGCGAAGATCGACGCGATCACGACTTTCTCGCCGAGGATCTCGAGCAGAGTTCCCTAGAAGAGACGGAAAAGACGCTGGAGTCAATCTGATGAGGGGTGCGCCTGATGAAGAGTTTTCGCTTCAAACTGGAAACCCTGCTGAAGGTCACGCGCTCGAAGAAGGAAGAGGCTGAAGTGCGGTTTGCTGAGGGCGTCGAGGAAAGCTCGAAGCAGACAAGGAGAAGCTCGGCGAACTTTGGCGAAATGCAGCAGAACGGAAGAAGGATTATGACCGATTGACGGATGGGCATACGATTTCTCTCGGACGCCTCTCTGACATTCAACAGTTTCTTCGAGATGGAAGGGGACAGATTGAAAATCAACAGGAGCAGATTCTCCGAAGCCGCGCAGAACGGCAAAGAAGAGCTCAAAAGTGCTCCTGCATGATTATGAACAAGCTCAAGAGCATCGAGCAGCTCAAGGCGAAGCGACTTCAGCAATATAAGGACGAGGCGCTTTCTGGAAGAGCAGAAGCTTTTGGATGAGATTGGCTTGCAGCTCTATATGCGGGGCATAAAACATGTAAGATAAGGAGAATGAACGCGATGGAACTCTCGGGCGTTGAGGCAACACAGGCGAGAATATCGAAATTCAGAGGAGGTTCGGCATTGAAGGTCCCGTGCCCGGCACGGTCGGCTTTCAACGAGCCTTGATGCTGAACTCAAGAAGAATGATGCTGCGCGCGCAGCAGACCGTAGGGAACGGCGAAGGCGACGACGCAAGGCGATGGGATGCCGCGCGGACGACGCCGGCAGGTGCAGCTAGGATCTTTCCAGCGCATCGAGATGAGACGACGCGATTCATTCGGGAAGCAGCTGCGAAGTACGGCCTTGATTCACGTCTCGTCGCCGCTGTTGCAGAAGCGGAGTCGAGCGGCAATCAGAGCGAGGGTCTCGATGCCGGCGCTGTCGGCGCTCATGCAGCTGATGCCCGATACGGCGGCAGCGCTCGGCGTCAATCCCTACGACGAGAAACAGAACATCGAGGCGGGGCGCATTACCTCAAGCAGATGCTCGACACGTTCGGCGGCGACATGAAGAAGGCGATTGCTGCCTACAATGCAGGACCCTCAGGCGGTTAGAGGACTACGATGGAGTGCCGCCCTACGCAGAGACGCAGAATTACGTGAACAAGGTTCTCGACCTCTATCGATAAACGAGATGCGAGGAATGAAGAGAGGGACTTTTCGCTGGAAGAGTCCCTGCGCAGTCCCGAAAAGGAGCCGAAGCCCGATATGAAGAAGATGGTCAAAGATCGCACTCGCCGCAATATTGCTGCTCGTGCTTGTTGTGGGAGGGCTTCCTGCTCGGCGTGTACCTGCAGATCTTTTGATGTGGGTACGATGAATGAGAGATGAAATTATACGATATGTCCCTATCATCGGGGAATTTCTTTCGTAAAGCCTGCGCCCGAGACGGAAGAAGCGTCGAAGGAAGAGGCGCTGGGGCAAGCCGAAAGAAGAAATGACGGACAGCAAGTTGAATCCGACAAAGACAAGGATAAGGATAAGGGACAGTCGAAACCCAGGGTGCTGACGAAGAAGAGATCGAGAAACAGATGAAGGAGCGCGAGGCGCAGGAAAAGAAGCGTGTCTCGAAGCTCGCGCGCGTTTACAACGAGATGAAACCGCAGCAGGCGGCCGAGGTCATGAAAGGATCTCGACGACGATCTTCCGTCGCCATTCTGCAGAAGATGGATGAATCGCAGGCGGCGAAGACGCTCGCCGCGATGGATGCCGACCAGTCGGCCCGCTTGACGAAACTCATGTATACGGGCGTGCCGAAGAAGGTCATCTCGCCGCTCGACCGTCAGGACAGAATCCGCAGAATGCAGCGAATGAAGGTCAGCCGACGGATGAAGCGGTACAGTGAAGACGGAAAGCAGCAGGCTCTGCCTGATGCTATAGAATCCTGTTTTGAAAGGAGGTGAGAAAGATGAACAATGTACAGACAAACATTATGAGTGCCGCACCGCGCCAGGCACGACGATGAAGGCGAATGCCGCCGATGCTGTGCGCCCGTGAATCAGGCGGGGCAACAGCTGATCGAGTGCCGAAGAAACCATCGTTCGACAGGACGCTGGCGAAGCTAAAGATTCAGAAACAGGATGTTGCTGAAGCGCGGAACCGTGGCAAAGAATCCCTTGATGGCCTCCATTGCCGCTTCACAGCAAAAAGCAACGGAACTCAGCGGCATCCGCCGGCAGCAAGGAGACTCGGAACGGGAAAGACGGCTGCGGAAGCCAGTGTGCCGGGCGAAGCTCGAGCGGTGCAGGCGCCGGAAGAAAAAGCTCCGCGCAGTTCGCTGCAGTTGCAGCTTTTGATGTGAGGTAGTCGGAAGACGCTGGTGCAGCTGTTGAACAAACTGCTCCCCGCCGATGTGCAGCCCGCATGGATGATGTCTTTCCAAAAGCGGGGGCTGAGTCCGCGTCCGCTGCAATCGTGCCGATGGATCCGTGGCAAGTCGAATGGAGAAGCTGTTTCAACGGCGGAGCGCGCCGGATGCAGCAGATCTGCACGGCAATCATGGTGCTGCGCACCAAAAGAATGCGCTGCGCCTTGATAACCTCGCTGTCTTATTGCCGCAGCGAGAAGCCGGTGATGCAAAAATCTGCTGCAGACGCTTTTCGGGCAGGAATCTGCCGCAATCCATGCAGACCGCAGCGACGAGTGAAATGCTTGCCGCGACACCTCGTGACGGAGAGTTCAGTGGAAGAGCTTCTTCCCTCGACGGAAACGACGTCTTTGGCAGCCGCAGACGGATCTGCCGCAAGTGAGGCAGAAAAGCCGTCGCCGCCCGATGCACTTCTCCGAGCTTTGGTGCAGCAGCCGACAGCTCCTGCTGCAGCAGAAGCTGTGCCGCAGATACAGACAGCAGAGGCATCTTCTGATGCCGGGCTGTGCTCCAAGATGCTGCAATCCTTCTGCAAAAAGCCGAACGACAGCATCGGCGGGGCAGGGTCTGACGATGAAGGTTCGGATGATGGATTTGACGGGTCTTTTGAACCAGCAGCAGATGCCACAGCAAACAGAAGAGCGCAAGAACAAAAAGTGCAGAGGGAGGATCTTTCGCAGGCAGAACCTATGCAGCCGTTGGAAGACGAACTGTAAGCGACAAAGGTGACTTTCCCGTGCAGTCCTTTGGCGAGACGGTGCACAATTCACAGGAAAGCTCGAGTCAGACGACACAGGCGAATCCTGCCGTATCGTTTTCCAGACGACGCTGCAGGAGGCTGCCGAAGTGCAGCTCGACAGCACCCGCAGCCCCGCAGAAAGACTACGGTGGCAAAGCAGATCGTCGAGCAGGCAAGGCTTCTGCGCATGCCCGAACAGACAGAGATGGTCATCCGCCTGAAAGCCGAGCACCTTTGGCGAACTGACGCTCAAGGTTTCCGTCGCCGCAAGCGGTGCAGTCAATGCGAGCGTTCCATACGGACAATGCTTCGTGCGTGCCATCATCGAAACTCGATGGATCCAGCTCAACACGAACTGCAGGCGCAGGGACTGAAGGTCAGACAACGTTGGCGTCTACGCAGGTCTTGGCGACCATTCCGTGATGAACGGACAGCAGGACGCGGATGCTCATTATGCACAGCACGGCGGCGGGGCAGCAGCCAGGACGTCGACACCCAGCAGGCGCTTGCATCCTTGAAGAGGAGCAACAGGCTCTCGCGGCAGGTGCGCAGCAGGGCGTGCTCGCGCGGGACGGCGTGGACTATCGCATCTGATGATTTTAAGACAATGAAGAAAGGAGAAAGGTATGGACGGAACAAACTCTCAATACCGTCACGGTCGACGCGTGTAGTACGATCGTACCGAGCATGAAGCGTCTCAGAGCGGAAGACTGCCAAGAAGAACGACTCGCTCGGCAAGGACGCCTTCCTGCAGCTTCTGTGACGCAGCTCCGACATCAGGATCCTTTGAGCCCGGACGATAACACGCAGTACATCGCCCAGCTCGCGCAGTTCTCGTCGCTTGAGCAGATGACACAGATGGTCAAAGGGCTTCGAGAATGTCTCGAAACTCGTGTCGAACATCGACAGCTCCGTGCTTGTCGGCTCTTTTGAGTCAATATGATCGGCAAGAACATCCAGTGGACGCACGTGACGAAGACGAAGGATGCGGAGGGCAATCCCAAAGACCAATTCGGAAACCTTTGCAGGAAACGTCCGCGGCGTCAAAGGTTTTGAACGGCAAGCCGATGGTCGTCGCGCAGGATGCGAAGGGCAAGCTGCATGAGGTCGAGGTTTCAGAGATCGAAGCGATCGCCGATCCGCCGAAGCCGAAAACATCGGGAACGTAATGCACGGAGAGATATGGCTGACGCGAGAATCTACCTTTCGACCCAGCCGCTCCTGCCGCAGATGCCTGCCGCAAAGCAGCCGGCATCGCAGAAGAATGCCCCGTCCTTTGCAGCGGAGCTCGAAAGAGCCAAGTCCGAGGTCAGCTTTTCGGCTCATGCCACAGAACGCATGAGGCGCGCGGTATCGACCTCAGCGACGAAGAACTTTCAAAAACTGATGATGCCGTCAATAAGATGGCTTCTGAAGGGTGCAAGGAATCCCTGATCTATATGAACGACGTCGCGCTCGTCGTGAGTATCAGGAACAGGACGGTCATCACTGCCATGGACGGCATGAGCGCCAAGGACAATATTTTCACGAACATCGACAGTGCAGCAATCCTTTGAGCCGGTCCTTCGGGAGGCTCTGGCTCGCCGACTGACAGACGCGAGCCGAGGGAGGATGCAGGCAATCTGCCCGCCCTCTCAGCCGTACCAAATAAAGGAGATTGATACATTATGATGCGTTCTCTTTTTCTCCGGCGTATCGGGGCTCAGAGCCACCAGACGCGCATGGGACGTCATCGGCAACAACATTGCGAACGTCAACACGATCGGCTTCAAGTCGAGCCGCGTGACGTTTGCTGATACGCTTTATCAGACACAGTCGGGGGCTGCCGCACCGACAGGAACCGTCGGCGGTACGAACCCCAAAGCAGATCGGCCTCGGTGTCGGCGTTGCAAGCGTCGACCTGCTCTTTAATGACGCCTCACCGCAGGCTACGGGCAAGAACACGGATCTGGCTCTCTCGGGCAACGGTCTCTTCGTCGTTTCGCGTGACGCGGGAGGCAAGGACAAGTACTCATACGCGTGCGGGCAACTTCTCCTTCGATGCAAACTACAACTACGTTGTGCCGGGGCTCGGGTTACCACGTTGTCGGTTGGAACGCCGATGAACGGCAGCATCGATACGAAGGGCACGCCGACAGGCATCCAGATCAAAGATGCGATGCGCGGCATGGGGCGAAGGCAACGACGACGATCAGCTACAAGGGCAACATGAATTCGTTCGTGCCGACGATTACGTCGATCCGCAACCAGACGGGAGAATCTGGGTCGCCAGTCCTGCCAAGGTGGATGGCGTGACGAATACATCGCTGACGCTGACCCTTTCTGACGGCACGACGCAGACGGTCACAGCGAAGAGTAACTATGAGTATCGCACGAAATGCAGCATGCCGATTACGACGATTGCCAATGTTTACGACAGCCTCGGCAATCTGCACAAGGTGCCGTTCCTCTTCACGAAAGTTCCGGGTACTGGCACGCCTCCTTGAAATACGATGAGTGGGGAAGTCTCCTTGAGCCCAGCGACGACCTCGCGGTGCGCTTGATCCTCTGGGGCAGTGCTCCATCAAGGAAGATGACGGCTCGTGGACGACGGTCAAGATGACCACGAAGAGGTTGAAGTTCGACCAGAGCGGCAAATACACCTCGGGTGCAGGAGATCCGGAACTCACGTTGGAGAACGGTGCGGGTTCCACGTCGCCGAGCATCTCCGTCACCCGTGCCTACGATGACGGCTACGGTCGATCTCAAGAGCCTTACGCAGTACAGCGGCAGTGATACGATCAAGGCAGACTACGACGGACATTCTGCAGGCACTTTGAAGGAGATCAACACCGATCAGAGCGGTATCCTCACGGGCACTTACACGAACGGTGAGAAGCGCGCACTGGCGCAGGTAGCCGTCGCGCAGTTCGACAATGCGCCGGTCTCACGAAGGCAGGGGCGAACCTCTATACCGAGATCGAACAACTCGGGCACGGCGAATATCAAGACGGTCAGTTCTCTCGGTCTGACGCTCACGCCGTCGGCGCTTGAGATGTCGAATGTCGATGTTGCGAACGAGTTTGCCGATATGGTCGTGACGCAGAGGGGATTCCAGTCCAACTCGAAAGATCATCACGGTCGGCGATGAGATGCTCGAAACCGTCATCAATATGAAGCGCTGATGATGCTCTGAGCTGAGAAGCCGCGAGCATGGCGGCTTCCAGCTCTCTGAGGACAGGGAAGGGAGGAATTTTCCTCCCCGTCCACGCACTTATATCTTAAAGAAGCATGGACGGGTTTCGTGTCCGGCTTTCTGCGGCGAAAAGGATGGGCGAATGATCAAACTGACAAAGTTCAAGTCGGAGGCGCACAAAAAGGGGAATTCGTCCTCAACGCCGAAATAATAGAAACGGTGGAAGACGCCCGATACGGTCGTCACCCTCACGAATGGCAAGAAACTCATCGTGGAAGAATCGATGGAAGAGATCGTGCGGCGCGTCATGGAGTATCGCCGCAGCATGCATGGTTTGTGATTCCGGGGTTCCCCGGATGATTGATGATAGAGAGAAGAGTTAGGAGGAGGAAGTTTCATGGCGGAAGAAAAAGAAGTGCAGGCCATTGCTCCAGAGCCGAGCAAGAAAGTCCCCGATCATCCTGATCGTTGTCATCGTCGTCGTGGCGTTGGCCGCGGCAGTCGGTATTTCCTTTTTCATCACGCAGCATATGATGGCGAACAATGCTGGTGACGGCGGCCCCTTCGAGGTTGAGCCACGATCCGGGCGTCTTCATCAAGCTCGGCGATCCCAAGGACGGCATACTCGTCAACGTCGGCGGCCTCAAGGCGGGGCGCTTCTTGAAAACGAGCATTGTCCTGGAGATGAACCCCGGCAAGAAGGATAATATTGCCGATGGCAAACTCCCTGGCGCCGGCGGAGACGAAGGTCATGGATGTGACACTGCAGACGCTGCGCTCCCTGAAGGTCGAGGAACTCGACGCGGGCAAGCAGGATGAGTTGAAGACGACCTTGCGCGACAGCCTGAACAAGGCGTTGGGTGAGGGGTCGGTGTATGAGGTCTACATCACGAGTTTCCTCATGCAGTGATGGGTCATCTGAGCATGGGAGAAAGGAGGAGGAAGATTGGCAGAAGATGTCTTGTCACAAAACGAGATAGACAAACTTCTCTCAGCTCTGTCGATCGGTGAGGTTTCCGCCGAGGAAGTGCAGGCGGAAGAGGAAGAGAGGAAGGTCAAGACATACGACTTCAAGCGGCCGGACAAGTTCTCGAAGGATCAGATCCGCACGCTGAATATGCTCTATGAGAACTTCGCGCGTCTCTTGAACACCCACCTATCTACCCATTTGCGGACGATGGTCAACGTGGAAGTCGTTTCCGTGGAGCAGCTCACTTACCGAGAATTCCTGCAGTCTTTGAGCAATCCGAGCGTCATCGGAGTCATGGCGTTGCCGCCCTTTGAAGGGCAACATCATCATGGAGGTCAACACGGGCATTGCCTTTGCCTCACATCGACCGCGTATTCGGAGGCTTGGGTGAGAATACGCTGAAAAGCCCACGCATCCTCACGGAGATCGAGGAAGCGGTCATGCGCAAGTTTCATCGCAAAGGCGAGTGAGTTCCTCAAGGAATCTCGGTCGAATGTGATTGAGATCAATCCGATGCTTGAGGCGATCGAGGCGAATCCGGGTTTTCGTGCAGATCGTGCCGCCGAGCGACATGGTCATCATCGTCACTGTGCAGGTCAAGATCGGCGAGGTCGAGGGTTTCATGACCCTCTGCATCCCGTACCTTGTCCTAGAGCCCGTCATGTCGAAGCTCTCGACTTCGTTCTGGGTGGCGGCCTCCGTAGCGAAAGGACAACAACCCGGACAAGATCGCGCGCTTGAGAAGAAGATTCACAAGTCGCCGATTCCTTTGATTGTGGAGCTTGGCACCATCGATATGACGATTCGCGAGTTTCTTTGACCTTGGGCTTCGGCGATGTGCTGCAGCTCGACACGAAGGTCAAGACGAGCTGAAGCTCCTCGTCGGGCAGAAGCCTCAAGTTCCTTTGCCGTCCCGGCACGCAAGGCAAGCGCTCGGCAGTCCAGATTACACAAGTAGCCTTTTGAAGGGGATGAAGATACGGATGAGTGATGATTTAATTTCGCAAGAGGAAATTGATGCGTTGATTAAACGGCGGCGGCGACGGCGCGGCAGCGCCCGAAGCCCCGGCGGATAACCGGCGCCCGCGGAAGGTTCTCCATCTCAAGAGGGGATGCTCTGACGGACATGGAGCGCGACGCGCTCGAGAAATAGGCAACATTTTCCATGGGGAGCGCGGCGACGACGCTCTCGGTCCTCTTAGGACACAAGGTCTCGATTACGACGCCGACGGTGTCGGTGGATACGCTGGCCTCGATCAAAGACCAGTACCCGATGCCATACCTCATCGTGGAGGTTGGCTATACGGTCGGCATCGACGGAAACAACGTGCTCGCGATCCGGGCGCAGGACGCTTCGATCATCGCCGATCTCATGATGGGCGGCGACGGCACGAACCCGACGCAGGAGCTCAATGAGATTCATATGAGCGCCGTCGGCGAATCAATGAATCAGATGATGGGATCGGTCGCCACATCATTGTCGACGATGTTCAACAAAAAGATTGATATCTCGCCGCCGAAGGTCAATATGATCGATCTCGGTTCGGAAGATAAGGTCACGGAGATCGTTTCGGCAGAAGACCCGATCGCGAAGATTTCGTTTCGCATGGAAGTCGACGGTTTGATCGACAGTGAGATCATGCAAATTCTGCCGATTCTGTCGCGCAGGAAATGGTGGGACATGTTGTTGAACAACGAAGCAGAGGAGGAAGAGCCAATGCCAGCACCAACACCGGCACCGGCAGCACCTGCGCCAACGCCGGCAGCAGCGGCTCCGCCGCCAGCAGCGCCGATGATGGGCGCAGCTCCGCCCTACGGTGCGCCGCCGACCGCCGCATGTGGCGTCGAATGTGCCCGTACAGCCTGCGATGTTTGCGCCGCTTTCGACGGCTCCCGTGCAAGTCAACGATGCGAATATCGGCTTGATTCTCGATGTGCCGCTTCAGGTAACCGTGGAGCTCGGTCGCACGAAAAAGACGATCAAGGATATTCTGGAACTTACGAATGGCTCCATCGTCGAGCTTGACAAGCTCGCGGGCGAGCCGGTTGACATCATGGTCAACGGCAAGTTCTTGATAAAGGGCGAAGTTGTCGTCATTGACGAGAACTTCGGCGTCGCATCACCGACATCGTAAGTCCAGCGGAAAGGGCGCAGCAACTGCAATAAGCGTGTGCCTCACTGGACATTTTCAGGGTGATTCATATACAATAGGATGTACGATGTGATTTACATCGCGGACTGCGCCAAAAAGCCGTGAGCGGCTCTGGCTGCAGTCCGGGTGCGGATGCGCGTGAACGGCATCCGCGCGTGGAAAAACAGGCATATAGATCAGACGAGGAGATATTTATGGCAAGCAGAGTTTTAGTGGTGGATGATGCGGCATTCATGCGAATGATGGTCAGGACATCTTGTCCAAGAACGGCTACGAGATCGTTGGCGAGGCGGAAAAATGGCATGAAGGCTCTGGAGAAGTATCAGGAGCTCAAGCCCGATCTCGTGACAATGGACATCACGATGCCGGAGATGGATGGCATCAGCGCGGTCAAGGAAATCAAGAAGGTCGACCCGAATGCGAAAGGTCGTCATGTGCAGCGCCATGGGTCAGCAGGCGATGGTCATCGAGGCGATCGAGCGGGCGCGCGATTTCATCGTCAAGCCGTTCCGAGCGGATCGCGTTCTTGAGGCCGTGCGTAAAGCGCTTGGCTGATGCTGGGAAGAAAGGGGTACTTCCTTTGCCTCCTCCTGTGGGTTTTCATTGTCCTGTCCTTCCGTCCGTCGGCTTGGCTGCAGACGGCGGAGGATACCTTTCGGCTATGAAACCGGATCGGCGCCGAACGGTATGCCGGGCGTTTCATGGTGGTCGACCATCGCCTGCTCGCGAGCCTCGTTGTCGTGTTTCTCTTCGTGGCTGGCCTTGCCTATTACGTTTCCAAGATCTTGGGCGGGCGTTTTCGGGCGTGCGATGTCAGCGGCGGCGGGCGCTTGCTGGAAAATCTTCCGCTGGTCCCGGCCGCTCTGCCTGTGTCGTTGAGTTGGCGGGCAGAATTTTGCTGCTCGGCGTGACGGAACATACGATCACTCTCTTGGGAGAGGTCGAGGATGCAGCGGAGGCAGAGGCAATCTTGAAGAAAGAGCATGAGGCGTCGCCAGCGCCATTTCCCAGTGTGGCGGGGTTTGAACGGCAGTTTGGCTCTCTTGACAAGCTGGCCGAGAGAATCCCGACGATATTCAAGAATGATGCATTTCGGAAGTAGAGGAGTTGTGAAGCGTTGATGAGAAGCGGCCGATTTTGCTGGGAAGCCTCCTTTTCTTTTCCTTGCTGCTCATCGCGCAGGAAGCTCTTGCGGCGCCTCTGATTCAAGTCTCAGCGTCAGTGTCGGCGAGCAGCGGGGCCTCAGGATGTCGCGGCATCCCTGCAGGTACTTGCGCTTTTTGACGATTCTTCTCGCTTGTGCCGTCGATCTTGGTCATGACGACCTCGTTCGTGCGTATCGTTGTCGTCATCGGCTTTTTGAGGAATGCCATGTCGACGCAGAATGTGCCGCCGAATCAGGTGGTGCTCGCGCTGTCGCTCTTTCTGACGTTCTACATCATGCAGCCGTATTGGAGCGAGGCGAATCAACAGGGAATCCAGCCGTACCTTGCGGGGCAGATCACACAGGGAGCAGGCGATTGACAACACGCTCGCGCTCTCAGGGAGTTCATGTTCCGTCAGACGCGCGAGTCGGATTTGGCGCTCGTCAATCTTTCCGATGCCGAGCGGCCTCGAGTCGCAGGCCGGCGTCTCGACGGCGACCTTGATACCGGCTTTCGTCATCAGCGAACTCAAGACAGCGTTTCAGATCGGCTTCATGATCTACATCCCGTTCATCGTGATCGACATGACGTCGTGGCGAGCACCTTGATGTCAATGGGCATGATGATGCTGCCGCCTGTCATGATTTCCCTGCCGTTCAAGATCCTGCTCTTTGTCATGGTCGACGGCTGGCATCTTCTGATCAAGTCGCTCATCATGAGCTTTTAGGTAGGAGGGACGCGGATGTCCAGCGATCTCATCATACAGATCGGGCAGAACGCCCTTTGGATCGTGCTCTTGGTGTCCGCCCCCGTACTTGGCCTCGGTCTTGCCGTTGGACTCGCTTGTGAGCGTCTTTCAAGCGACCACGTCCATTCAGGAAGCTACGCTTGCTTTTATTCCGAAGATCATCGCGGTGTTTGTCGCCATCTTGATTTTTGGTCCATGGATGCTCAGCATTCTCGTGGAATACTTCACGAATATTTTTCGTGAACTTGCCGCTCTATATCGGATAGCGAGGTGAGATGCGCCGTGGATTTTTACACCTGCTCCAGGGTCATGCGGCAGCTTATCTGCTCGTTCTGACGCGCGTTACGGGAATTTTCGTCATCGCGCCTTTTTTTGGCAGTCTGAACATTCCCGCGCATATTCGCGTGGGGACTGCTGTTGCGTTTTCCTTCGTGCTGTTCCCCATCGTGGACAGCTACGGCCCTGTGTCGGCGCCGGACAATGTCTTCCTTTATGCGGCGGCAGCAGCAGGAGAACTCTTTGTTGGCTGGTTGATCGGCTTTGTGGCATATGTGACTTTTTCGGCCATTCATTTCGCCGGCAAGGTCATGGATATGCAGGTTGGATTCGCAATGGTCAATGTGATGGACCCGACTTCCGGTCAGCAAATTCCGCTTATCGGAAGTTTTCTTTATAATTTGGCGATCATCGTCTTTCTCGTCGTCAATGGACATCATATGCTCATTGCGGCGCTGTTTGAGACTTTCAATCCGTGCCGATGATGGGGCTTTCGCCTTCGTCGAACCTTGCAGGGTTTCGCTCGTCAATCTGGTCAACGGCGTTTTCGTCACGGGCATGAAAGCTGGCGATGCCCGTGACGTTCGCCATACTCTTGACGAACGTCGGCCTTGGCATCTTGGCGCGCACGATGCCGCAGCTCAACATCTTCGTCGTCGGCCTGCCGCTTCAAATCGTCATCGGCATGTTCGTCCTTTCGATCCTCATGCCGTTCTACGTCTTGTTTCTGGATGTGTTGTTCAATGAAACGTATGCGCAGATCCTACCGCCCTCCATGCAATACAATGGCGAGATGCCCAGAGTTCGTCTTCGACCTCCAGCTCTTTGCCGGAGAGAAGACGGAAGAGCCTACGGCGAAGCGGCGAAACGATGCGCGGCAGAAGGGACAGGTCGCGAGAAGCGAGGAGCTTAGCGGCGCCTTCGTGCTCTTGGCAGGCTTCTTCGTGATGCGCGCTCGGCAGCACGATCCTCACTGAAATCGAGCTGTACACGGTTCATATCTATGCGAACATGAACCAGACGATCGATGCGGAAACGGTCATGCGCCTCATCATCGATGGGATGATCGTTCTGGCGAAGACGGCGTTTCCTGTGATGATCGCCATCCTCGTCATGGGGCTGGCCATCAATTTCTACCAAAGTCGGCTTTTCATGTTCACGACGGAACCGCTTTCTTTCAAACTGGACAGCTCAATCCCATTACGAGGATTCGGGCGCATCTTCTCGAAGCGTTCGTCGTGGAGCTGCTGAAGTCCCTGCTGAAGATCGCGATCATCGGCGCGTTTCTCTACGTCTACTTGTCGGGAGATCATGCACATGCCGGGTTCATCTATCTCGATCTCAAGAGCAGTATGGCGCGCATGGGAGATATCATCTTCTCGCTCGTATTTCAGATCATCATCGTCTACTTTCGTCATGGCGGCAGCGGTTTTCGCCTATCAGAAATGGCAGACGACGCAGGATCTCAAGATGAGCAAGCAGGGACATCAAGGAAGAGTTCAAGCAGACGGAGGCGATCCGCAGATCAAGGGCAAGATCGCCAGAAGCAGCAGCAGATGGCGATGAATCGCATGATGAAGGAAGTGCCGGAAGCCGACGTCATCGTGACGAACCCGACGCATTATGCCGTCGCCCTGAAAGTACAAAGCGGGCATGAAAGCGCCGGAAGTCGTTGCCAAGGGGCAGGATCTCGTCGCGCAGAAGATCAAGGATATCGCGAGAGAACACCGCGTGACAATCGTGGAGAACAAGCCTCTGGCGCGGGCGCTCTATGCAGCGGTGGATGTCGGAGGCATCGTGCCGCCCGAACTTTACCAAGCGGTTGCAGAGGTGCTCGCTTACGTCTACCGCTTGAAGAAGAAAAATTTGGCTTTGATGAGAGGTTTCCTAGGGATAGAGGAGCAAGAACAGCATGGCGACAGAAAATCCGACGCTTTCCAATGGATTCATAACGAAATACAGCGACATTTTCATAGCTGTGGCAATCGTCACGATCGTCATCATGATGATCATTCCGTTGCCTACGGCTCTTCTTGATTTGTTGATCTGCGTGAACATCACGCTGGCGCTCGTCATCGTCATGGTGACGATCTACAATGTGGAGGCTCTTGATTTTTCCGTCATTCCCATCGCTGCTCCTCGTGACGACGCTGTTTCGGCTCGCCCTCAACATATCAGCTACGAGACTGATCTTGCTGAACGGCTATGCGAGGCGATGTCATCATGGCGTTCGGCAACTTCGTCGTCGGCGGCAATGCGCTCGTCGGCTTCATCATCTTCGTCATCCTCATCATCATTCAGTTTCATTGTCATCACGAAGGGCGCGGAGCTCGTCGCGGAGGTGTCGGCGCGCTTCACTCTCGACGCGATGCCGGGCAAGCAGATGGCGATCGATGCCGACTTGAATCGAGGAGCCATCACGGACGTCGAGGCGAGCAAGCGCCGCTTGAAGATCCAGCAGGAAGCGGATTTCTACGGTGCGATGGACGGTGCTTCGAGAGTTCGTCAAGGGCGATGCCATCGCAGCCATCATCATCATCATCATCAACATTACGGGCGGTTTCGTCATCGGCATGCTGACGCGCAACATGACGGCGCTGCAGGCTCTGCAGAGCTATACCGCTGCTGACGGTCGGCGAGGGTCTCGTCAGTCAGATTCCGGCGCTGATGATCTCGACGGCAACGGGCATACTCGTCACGCGCTCGGCGTCCTCGAAGGGCAACCTCGGACTCGACGTGGCGCTGCAGCTCTTCAACCGCAGCCGCATCTTCTACATCGTCAGCGGCGTGCTGCTGTTCTCGCCATCGTTCCGGTATGCGGGAATCCCCTCGGTGCGCTTTCCGTCCTGTGCTTCATCGCGGCGCGCCGCCTCAAAGGGCTCGGAAAGGCGGTCGAGGAAGTGCCCGAGCAGAAGAAAGCGGAGAAGGCGAAAGGCGGACGCCACGAAGCCCTGAGAACATCGTCAATCTGCTGCAGGTTGACCCGATGGACTTGAGATCGCTACAGCCTATGCCCGCTCGTCGACACGGGGCAGGGCGGCGATCTTTTGGAACGCATCGTCATGATTCGACGACAGTGCGCGTTGGAACTTGGACTCGTCGTGCCGACGATCCGCATCCGCGACAACATACAGATCAAGCCGAACAACTACATCATCAAGCTCAAGGGGAATCGAGACAGCACGCGGCGAGCTCATGCTCGATCATTACCTCGCGATGAACTCCGGGCACGGTGTTCGAAGAAGTGCCGGGCATCGAGACGACGGAGCCGACGCTTCGGTCTTCCTGCACTGTGGATTGCCGAAGATCAGCGCAGGCAGGCAGAGCTCAACAGCTATACGGTCGTCGATGCCGTATCCGTGCTCGCGACGCATCGTGACAGTCATCAAGATGCATGCTGCGGAGATCCTCGGGACGTCAGGAGACGCAGAACCTCCTCGACAACTTGAAGAAGACGAATCCGGCGCTCGTCGACGAGGTCGTGCCGAGGTTCTCGTCGTCGGCGAGGTGCAGAAGGTTCTCGCAAACCTCCTCGCGGAACGCGTTTCCATACGCGACATGGAGACGATTCTCGAGTGCTCTCCGACTACGGGCGCGCGACAAAGGACACGGACATCCTCACCGGTATGTGCGCCATGCACTCGCGCGTCAGATCTCGCAGCAGTATGTGCAGAACAACGTGCTGCCGTGCATCACGCTCGACCGGGATTGAGAACCACATCGCCGGCGCGGTGCAGCGCACGGAGCACAGCTCCTACGTCAGCCTCGACCCCGATACGATGCAGCGCCTCTTGGCGTCACTCAATGCGGAACTGCCGAAGCTCACGAACATGGGCTACGAACCAATCGTGCTCACAAGCCCCTGCCGTGCGCACCTACTTCCGACAACTTGTCGAACGCTCCGTGCAGGGGCTCGTACTCTCTCATGCGGAAATCGAGCAGACGGTTGAACTTCAGATTCTTGGGACGGTGAGAATTTAATTGCGCATCAAGGTGTTTCAGGCCGCCACAATGAAGGGACGCCATGGCTCAGGTGAAAGATGAGCTTGGCGACGACGCGGTGATCCTGCATACGAGAAGAAGGCGGCATCCTTGGCTATGGCGCAAAAGAAATCTTCGAGGTGACGGCGGCTCTCGACGGGTGACGCGCGACTGCCCAAGAAACGGCCTGAACGTCTGCCGACGCTGCGCTGAACTGCAGGCGGAGGCGGGCGGAGAAAGCAAGCCGAAGAGCGCGGTGCCGCTGCCGCAAGGTCATGCGGCTGCCCTGCCGCAAGCAGCGCCTGCTGCTCTGGCGCAGCAGGTGTCTGTCCCAGTTCCTACAGGGCCGCCGGGCTCGCTCCTGTGCCGCCGCCTATGCAGTCCGCGCAGCCGATGCAGCAGCCTCTGCCGATAGAGTCACAGCAGCCGATGCAGCAGCCGCGGCTTTCGCAGAAACGCAGCCAAGAGCTACCGAACGGCGGGCACGGAAGCTGCGGTTGCCGAGGCCGCGAGGGCGAGCGCGTGCAGCAGCGCCCGCCGCGCCTGATGATGCTTCGGCTGAGCCATTCGTTCCATCGTTTCCTTCGGGAAAAGACGCCCGGAGCTCCCTTTCAGCCGCTCGTGCCGTCTGCCGGGGAAGCTCCGCAGAACTCGCCCGCACGCAAGGCGCGGCGCAGGAAGCCCTGCACAGCGAAAGCGAAGAAAAGTGCATGCGGCGGGCGAAAGAAGCTGCAGGAGCAGAGGCGGAAAGGGCGTCGTCTTCGCGCAGGTGAAGCGTGAGGAGGACGAGGCAGCATCGTCGCAGGAAAAAGCGGAGGAAGACGAGTCACCGTCCGTCAAGAGTGAGGAAGAGCGCCAGCGCAGAAACCATCGAGGAATTGCAGAACGAGGCTGGCTCAGATGAAGGCGATGCTCGTCGGTCGTCAGCAGGAAGACGCCCGAGGACGAGATGTCCCTGCAGCAGGTGCTGAAAGCAGCAAGAGGTCGAATCGGACATCATCGACGGCGTCGTGCTGCAGCTTCCCGCCGAAGCCATTCTGGCCGACCAGGATACGTCGCTTGCTGTAGACGGACTGACGAAGTATCTCGCCGACAACGTGCAGATGGCGGACGACTTGAACTCAAGAGCCGCAAGCGAAGATCGCGGTCTCTTGGGGACCGACAGGGCGTCGGCAGAGACGACGACGCTCGCGAAGATCCGCCGCGCAGTGCGTCTTGGAAAAGGGCATCAGCACGGCGTTCATCACGGCGGACACGTATCGCATATCGGCGGTCGAGCAGCTCAAGACGTATGCCGACATCCTCGGACTTCCCATCGCCATCGTCTATACGCCTGATGAACTCAAAGCCATGCAGAGTTTCGTCAAGCAGCTGATTCTCATCGACACGGCGGGGCGCAGTCAGCACAACCGTCGTCAGATGGCGGAACTCAAGGAATTTCTTGCCGTCAACCAGAATATTGAAGTATCTTGTCCTCAGCGCACGACGAGAGAATGAGGATGCGAAAAGACATCATCGACAAGTTCTCCGTCTGCAAAGCCCGACAAGGTGATCTTCACGAAGACGGATGAAACGAAGAGCCTCGGCATCATCCTGAACATCTTGCGCAGGAAAAGAAATGCGGCTCTCTATCTGACGAACGGACAGAGCGTTCCCGATGACATTGTGCCGGCAGAGGCCGGAAAGCTTGCGGAACTTTTTTTGAGGTAGATTATGCAGGGATCGGGCAGCGAGCCTCGAGCTCGTAGAAAACAAAAAGGACTCTGCCGCTGCGGATTCCGGCACGGACGCTGCCGGGAGGGCGCCAGAGCCGAGCGCGGCGCGCCCTGTGCCAAAGGAGGCGCACGCATCATTGCCGTCACGAGCGGCAAGGGCGGCGTCGGCAAGTCGAAACCTGACCGTGAACCTTGCGCTCGCCTTTCTTGCCGAGGAAAGAAGACGCTTGTCATCGATGCTGACCTCGGCATGGCGAATGTCGACGTCCTTTAGGGAACCTCTTCGAAATACAATCTTCTGCATCTCGTTGGATGAGGATGTCGTGCTCGACGACGTGATCTTGAAGGGGCCTTATGGGCTTCGCTACATCTCGGGCGGCTCGGGCATGGAACAGGCGGGCGAGTTCACGCCCGCCGAGCGGGATTGCTCGAAGAAAAAAGCTCACGGGCTGCGGGGAATTGGCCGACGTCATCCTCATCGATACAGGCGCGGGCATCGGCAGAAACGTCCTCGATTTTATCTTGGCGGCGGATGAGGGTGATCCTTGTGACGACGCCCGAGCCGACGGCCATGACCGACGCTTATGCCGTCATGAAGGCGTACAGCATGTGATGCGGCGAAGCCGAACATGCGCCTCGTCGTCAATCGTGTCTACGACGAGGCAGAAGGTCTCGAAGTGGCGGAAAAAGCTCAGGAAGACGGCAGAGCGCTTTCCTGCATGGAAATCAATCCCTCGGGGCGATTTACGAGGATCGCACGATGATCCGGGGCGGTGCGTCAGCAAAAGCCGATTCTTGAGGCGTATCCAGACGCGCTTTGCGGCAAAAGTGCATCAAAAGGCGATTGCGAGATCCATGCTCTATGGGGAAAAGGTCTTTGTCAAAAAGGTTGGAAATCATTTCTGCAATATTTCCTTGATTTTACACGATGATGGGAGGTGCCTTGCCATGGCAGGGCGATTTGATGAATGCGGCAACGGTGTTGAAAATTGGGCAGAGGTTGAGTTTTGCCCGGAAGATGACGATATAAGATATGCGAGCCGCATAGAAGATATCACTGCGGACCGATTGATCGTCGCATGCCCGTGGACGAAGCGCCGCCCGTCATACCGGCGGCGGGTGAGCAGCTCTGAGCTTGCTGTGGGCGAGGCATGTCGTTACCGATTTTTCTCCGTATTCAAGTAAAGGCGCGCGATCCGATTCCTGTCTGGATGATCACGAAGCCGGAGTCGTCCGAGCGCCATCAGAACCGCAGCTTTGTGCGTGCTATGGTGCGGCTGCCGATTCAGGTGCGGATCATCGATACGGAGGGGCGCGAGAGCGAGCTTATGAAGCTTTCACACCACGGGACGTCAGCGGCGGCGGTGTTTCCTTCATCGTGCCGCGTCACGTCAAGGTCAACAGCCGCGCGTCCATCGTGTTACGAACTTTCCCAAATATCGGCACGCTGTCCGTCATGGCTCGCATCGTGCGTTCCCTACGCTTGAGCCGAGCGATCGCAGGCTGGCAGCTCAGGGGGCGCACTTTCTGGAGCTTGATCGGGGAACGATGAATAGGTCGTTCACTTCGTTTTCAGTGAACTGCGCCGCCAGCTCACCCTGCACCCTGACAGTCCCGCTCGGGAATAAAAGCAGGATTTTTGGCGGTGACGGCGAAGAATATTAAAGAATGATGCAAGTGATTCGCGATTCGCGTTCTGCCTGGCTGGTACCAGGGCTCTTGGCGAAGGTTGCGGAGCAAACTGACGAGCTGCTGTGCCTCTTGCGCAGATACTGCAATGAGCAAGACGCCCAGAGGCGGCAGAAAACAAACAGAGGGGGATTTGAAATGGAAACAAATCAGTACATGGACATGTTTTTGGACGAGTCGCGCGAACATCTGCAGTCCCTTGAACGATGGTCTGCTGAGCCTCGAAAAATGACCCGAACGGTGTCCGTCGTCAACGAGATCTTTCGTAACGCGCATACGCTGAAAGGCATGTCGGCGACGATGGGGTTCAACAAGATCGCCGAACTTACGCACGAGATGGAAGATGTCCTCGACCTCATCCGCAATAACCAGCTCAAGGTGAGCAGGACATCATGAGACGATCTTTGAAAGTGCCTTGACTCGCAGGAGATGATCGAGAACGTTGGCAACGGCGACCCCGAGGATCTCGTTGACGTTTCCGATCTCGTGAAGAAGCTTTCGTCCATTTCCAAGGGCGAGCCGCAGCCGGAGGCGGAAGCGGCGCCGGCCGCAGCGGAGGCGCCGGCGGCCGAGGCAGCGCCTGCATCTTCGCTCGATTATACTGAGGATGACAAGACGCGATGCGCGCGCGAAGCAGGGCGGCATGGCCGTCTTTCACGCCACATCCGTCTCGCCGACACGATGCCTTTTGAAGGCAGCGCGCACCTACATGGTCATGAATGCCCTCGATGAGATCGGCGATGTCATCGAAGTCGGTTCCGCCGGCGGAAGATCTGGAGGCGGAAAAGTTCGATCATGATTTCGATCTCGTTCTCGTAACGACATCCGATACAGCAGCGGTTTCCGGTGCGCGCCGTTTCAGTGGAAGAGGTGAAGATCGAGGAAGTCGACCCCGACAGTCTCGCAGCGCCTGCTCCTGCTCCGGCAGGAGCGGCAGCCGGCGACAGGCCGCAGCTCCCGCCCCCTGCAGCAGCGCGCTCCTGCGGCAAAAGCCGCGCGGCAAAAGCCTGCGGCGAAACCAGCAGCAAAGCCCGCCGCAAAACCCGCGGCCGCAGAAAGAAGCATCACGCGAGCCAGTCCGTGCGCGTTGACATCGAGAAGCTCGACAACCTCACGAACCTCGTTAGCGAGCTCGTCGTAACAAGGTGCGCCTTGAGCAGATCGGCACGACGAACCGCATGCCAGGAACGGCAGAGACTTTGGAGCAGATGGATCGCGTGACGACGGATCCGCAGAACGTCGTCAGGAAGGTGCGCATGAGTTCCCGTCAGCGGTGTTCAACCGCTTCCGCGCATGGTTCGCACTATGTAAGGAGCTGAACAAGGACATCAACCCTCACGGTCGAGGCGAGCGGGAGACCGAACTCGATCGTACGGTCATCGACGAGATCGGCGATCGTTGATGCACCTTCTGAGAAACCTCGCTCGATCATGGCGTTGAGCATCCCGACGACCGTGAGGAAAAGGGCAAGCCGCGCACGGGTGAGTCGGACTCATCGCGCGTCACGAGGAAATAACGTCGTCATATGGTTGCGGACGACGGCGCGGGCATCGATGCCGAAAAGATTCGTGCAAAAGCCGTGGAGAAGGGGCTCTACACGCAGGATGAAACTGATGCGCTTTCCGATGCGGATGCTGTGCGCATCATCTTTGCGCGGGATTCTCACGGCCGATCGTCATCACGGATATTTCGGGGACGCGGCGTGAGCATGGATGTCGTGCGCAGCAAGATTGAGTCGTTGGGCGGTCAGTCGATGTCGAGACGAAGATTGATGAAGGCTCTGTATTCAAGATCAAATTGCGCTGACGCTCGCCATCATCCGAGCGCTTTCTCGTCAGGTGCAGGAAGAGATGTATGCGATTCCTCGGCTCGATCGACAGCACGATCAACATCCATCCGGGTGACATCAAGACGGTGCAGAATCAGGCGGTCATCGTACTGCGCGGGCGAGATCATCCCGATCATCAACCTCAGCACGGCGCTGCAGGTGCCGCGCACAACGGAAGAGGACAACGACGATATCTTCGTCGTCGTCGTTATGTCGGCGAGCGCAAGGCGGGCATCGTCGTGAGACAGCCTATCGGTCAGCGGAAATCGTCATCAAGACGCTCGGAAAACTCCTTTCCCGGACTCAAAGATCTTCTCCGGAGCCACCGTGCTCGGAGATGGCCGTCGTCGCCTGATTTTGGATGTCGGTACGGTCGTGCAGCAGTAAGGGGAGGATTAGACATGGCTAAGGAAAAGAAGGCAATCATGGAAGACGTTCAGGTGGCCGCGTTCAAGCTCTTGAAGGAAGAGTACGGCGTCAACATCCTGAACGTGCAGGAAATCAAGGTTTTGACGGACATCACGCGCGTGCCCTTCGCCGACTACATCAAGGGCGTCATCAATCTGCGCGGCAGCGTTCTTCCCGTCATCGACCTCAAGCGCCGCATCGGTCTTGAGGACGCTCCCACGGATGCGACGCGCATCATCATCATGAAGATCGGCGAGTTCTCCATCGGCACGATCGTCGGCGCCGTGACGGAGGTGCTGACCATCTCCGGACGCGACATCAATCGGCGAAGGACGTCAGCGACAGCACGAGCAACCGCTTTGTCAACAGCATCGGCAACATTGATGCGCGACGATCATCATGCTGAATCTTGACGAGATCGTTGACCTGCCGGAAGATATGAAATAAGATGTTGCATCCTTCTCCCCTGGCAGGACGGGAGAAGGATATTTCTATCGGATCATGCCAATATGCTAGAGTGCGGTTATGACGGAAGATATTATCGATCTTTCCCGGTACAGCTTGATGTGCTGCGGGAGATAGGAAATGTCGGTGCGGGGAACTCTGCGACGGCCTTGTCGCAGCTCATCAACCGCCGCATTGATATGAATGTGCCGAAGGTTTCGGTCGTCCCTCGACGGGTTCCGACCTCGTCGGCGGGCCGAAGACGATCGTCGTCGGCGTTTTTCTGCGCGTCTATGGCAAGGCGCCGAGCAACATTCGTTCCTCATGCCGAAGGACAGCGCTTTCTACCTTGTCCGACGCCTCATGGGCAAGGAGTCCAGGAGAGACGACGCATCTCGACATGATGGCAGAGTCCGCCTTGGTGGAAATCGGCAACATCTGGCGGGAGCACCTCAATGCGCTCTACAGCTTCACGAACCTCTCGCTCATTCCGTCGATTCCGGCGCTCGCTATGGATATGGCAGGCGCCATCTTGAACGTCGTGCTCGTACAGCTCGGCCAGATGGGCGATCACGCCATGGTCATCGAGACGGGTTCCTTGCCGAAGACGATGAGTTGCGCGGGCGCTCTTCCTTTGCACGCGGATCCGGGCTCCATGCAAATGATTCTTTCTGCAGTGGGGGTTGGATGACATGGCTGATATGTTACGCGTAGGAATCGCGGATTACAAGATCGGTAAAGGCTCCGCAGCAGATCATCAGCTACGGTCTTGGCTCCGCATCGGCATATCCTCTACGATCCGCAGACGAGGTCGGCGGCCTCGTGCACATCATGCTGCCGGACAGCACGCAGGCGAGCGCACGAGAATCATGCGAGGTTTGCTGATACGGGCGTGCCTTTGTTGCTCGGCGAGGTCTTGAAACTCGGTGCGGCGAGAACCGTCTCGTCGCGAAGATCGCGGGAGGCGCACAGATGTTCTCGTTCATAATGCGTCCGGCGTCATGCGCGTGGGTCTGAAATGCGAGGCTGCAAAGAAGGCGCTCGCCAAGGAAGCGCATACGCATCGTTGCCGAGGACTACGGGCGGCACGTACGGCCGCACGGTACAAGTCGATTGTGCAACGGGATTACAAAGGTCGAGACGATCGATCGCGGGGAAAAGATTATTTAACGGGGATGGACTTTGTTTAAGATTGGAACAGCACTCGTCACGGGCGTCTCGCTGCCTTCCTCACCGTTCTGACCGCCGTTTCGGCAGGCGCACGGTTTTTCTACTGCAGCGGGGAGAAGCCTTGCGGTGTTTCCGTCGTCACCGCGCTCATCTTTCTCGTTGCCTGGAAAAGCAGTTCCTGCCCTTTTTGCGCAAGCGCAGTCGGAGAAATTCCAACGAGGAAGAGGGAAAAAGCGACGCAGACGGCGAATGATAAAGAGGAGTCGGAAGGCTCCGGAAAATGCGGAGAAAGATGGGAAGCAACAGACGCGCAAGCGAGACGGTCAAGAAACAGGATGCGGATTTTGAGGTCATGGAAGAGCCCGCCGCTACGGTTCCCCGCGGAGAATGATGCATAGACGAGGCGGCTGATTGATGAAAAAGGCGAGACCCCTCCCGCAGAAATTCAAGATCTTTGGGCGCTTTTACCGGAAACGCGCGCACGGAAGTTCGTGACAAGATTGTCGAAAAAGTACTTGCCGCTCGTCAATATCATTGCGGGACGTGTCGTCGTCGCCTGCCCGCACATGTTGATCGGGACGATCTCGTTTACGAGCGGCTTTTTGGTTTGCTTGACGCAATCGAGCGATACGGCGTCGAGCGCGGCAACAAATTTGAAACGTATGGCGGCGTGCGCATTCGCGGCGCCCATGCTGACTATTGCGTACGATGGATTGGATTCCCGTATCGAAAAGGCAGAAGATTCGGCGCTATGAGCAGGCTGTGACGACGTTGGAAGGCCGCACGGGGCGCTCGGCGACGGACGACGAGACTTGCCGCGGAACTCAAGATATCGAAGAAGGAACTGCACGATCTCGTTTCGCAGACGAACATCGCGACGGTCATTCCGCTCGAGGTATGTTCGTACGGATCTCCGTCGTCACAGACGATCGATCCCGAAGAAAATGCCGAGAAAAAACGAATTGCGCGACACTTTGGCGGGAAGCAATCGACCAGCTTCCGGAGAAGGAGCGCACGGTCGTTTCTCTTTATTATTATGAGGAACTTACCCGCTAAAAGTCAGCCTCATCCTGCATCTTTCGGAGGCTGGATTTTCTCAGCTCCATACGAAGGCCGTATCTTTCGGCTTCGAGGGCTTTGGCGAGATGGAAAACAAGCCTCATGGAGTGAGGCAAGAAAGGAGGCAAAGGGCTGAGCGAACAGGAAAGGGCTGACGGGAGAGCGTCAGGTCTCACGCAGATCAATATCCATGTCAGTTCGGACAAGATGGTGGCTACGGTCGGGTTTGACCATACGGACTCAACGCATATCCGACGGCGGAGATGATCAAGAAGGCGCTCCGGGACAAGGCGTCGTATTCGGCCTCGACGAGGCGGCGATCGAGCAGGGCGCGAAGGACAGAAAGGACTTCGAGGCGGCGCTGACGAGCCGCAGCATGGCGGACGCCTACCTGAAGAACTACGACCTCGGGGGTCAAGGACGCCCCAAAGACGGATGAATATGATCGGGCGGACTACAAGAACATGAACCTCTTCAGTGCTCGTGAAGCAGGGCGAGCTACTCCGCTGAACGCGTTCTGCAGACGGACGGAGAGCCGGGCATGAGATAATGCTTGGCGGCAAGGTCAACCAAAAGAAGGGAAGGCGCTCGTATTCAAGGCGGAAAGAACTCCTCGATTCGCGCGATGAGAATTTCTCTACGCCGATATCGACGGACAGATCGTCGACACGGGCAAGGTCATCGGCGTCGACCCTCGCCTCGTCATCAAGGAGGATGTGGGCGTCGGCACAGGCAACATCGATTTACAGGAGCGGTCGCTGTCGAGGGAAGCGTGCGGGCGGGATTTGTGGTAAAGGCTACGGGTGACATCGAGGGTCGGCGGCATCGTTTCGGCGCCGAGGTCGAGGGAAACAACATCCTCGTCAAGGGCGGCATCCGGGGCATGAACCGCGGCTTCGTCAGGCGCGGGAAACTTTGATGGCTTTGCGGAAAATGCTGAGATCGAGGCGGGCAGAAATGTTACGATTGCCGACGTCGTTTGAACTCGCAGGTACGTGCAGGGGAAGAAGGTCACGGTGCTTCGCAAGCGCGGACGGATCATGGGCGGCTCGACGTTTCGCGAGGAGAGATTGAAGCGACGCAGATCGGCAATCCAGCGAAATGTTGCGACGAAACGAGTCGGCGTCAACCCGATGGTGCAGCGTCAGTACAAGGCGGTGTGCGGGGAGTACGGGCGATACGAAGAAGAGCTCGACGAGATCAAGAAGACGCTCGCGACGCTCGGCAAGGTTGACATCAGCAAACTGCCGCCCGAGGCAGGAAAATGGTCGCGCAGTTGGGGAAGGTGGTTTCCAAGTGGAAGGGCAGTTGGAGCGCCTTCTGGAAGAGATGGACGGACTTGAGGAGAAAATCCAGAGCATGAAGCGCGGCCGCATCCGCGCTGCCGATACGATATATCCGGGCGTGAAGCTCAAGATCAACAACGTCATCAAGAATGTTCATTCGGAGGACGCTGCACGCTGAGCGTGGAAGCGATCGAGATCCGCACGGGCGCTTATTGATACGGGCGACGTTCTTGCGGATCGTGTCCCCTTGACTGTGCTTGGAAAGGATGGTGGGATGCATGGATGTAACACCGATGAGTTTGCAGGCAATCGTGCCGCGCACCTCCGAAGCGACGCAGGTGCAGCACAATATGAATCAGCAGTCGGCCGTGCGGCAGGATTTTCAGGCTGTGCGTGACAAGCAGGAAACGGCGTTGAAACAGACGCAGGTCAGGAAGAAGGATCAGGCAGAAGAGGAGCGCATCAAGGACGATCCCGATCGCCGCAGGAAGCAGGGGGCGCGGCCGGCGAGCTCTGGCGGCGGCAGGCATGCCGAGCAGGAGGAGGAAAGCGCCGACGAGAGGTTCGCCGTCGATGTATTCCGTGGACGCAATCGATATATCTACGTAGGGAATGAAACGGGGCTGTCATAAGTCGTAGTCGACTCATGTGACAGCCCTATTTTGAGGGGGAGAGCTGAATTTCTCAGCGATTTCTGGAGATAAGGGGAGCTGCGAGAAGTGATCACGGAAATTCTGGGCGCATTGATTGTCTTGGGGGCGGTGCTTGTCCTCATCATGCGGCGTCTTTTAAGCAAGGGAAAGGCCAAGGAGAAGGAATCGGTCGAAGTTTCCGCGAGTCGTCTGCGCTATGAGATCGAGCGCTCGGGTGACGCCGTCATCGGCAGGATGCAGATCCATGTCGAACGGTTGGAGCGCATTTTGGCGGAGGCGAACGCGCAGAAGGCGGCTTTGGATGAGCGTCTCGCTGCCCTCGCGCAGGTGGGGAGAAGGTCTACGGCGCACGGCTCGGTGCTTTGCCGCAGCAGATGGAGTTCGCGTCCTCTGCGCCCCGCACGGCGACACAGGCGCCTCCGACTGCTTTCTCCGTCACTGCAGCGCCTGCTGTTTCCTCCCCTTCTGCCGTCGAAGTTGCCGCATCGTCCGCCGCAGCCATTGCGTCCGCTGCGGTTTCCACCGTCGGTGCAGGAGAGACGGCGTCGAGCTTTCAGGCAGCCCTGATGAAGCAGATGGCGGAAGCCCGATTGGCGGTGCGGTGGATCTGCAGCCGCCTGAGGAAATGGAGACGGACGCGGCGGCGAACATCGCGCATAGCACTCAGGCGGCGCAGGAGAATATCGTCGGAGATTCCGTCCACGAGATGCTGCATCCCGTGCATTGTCGGCGGCGCAAATGCCCGATGAGATGCAGGATGATGAGACGCAGGGACGATGAGGCGTATGAGTACGAGGGAGTACGAGGAAGACGAGTCGGAGGAAGAAGACGAAGAGGCAGATGATGGAAGAAGGGCGGACGAATACGACGAGGACGAACCGGCGGGCGAGGAAGAGCCGCGAGTTTTCGGACGAGGTTTGACCGCTGCGAGGGAAGGACGAGGGCAGACGATGTGAAAAAGCCCGTCGCCTGATGCGCCTCCGAGCCGTCAGCAAGAGCAGATCCGTGCCTTTCCTGCGCCAAGGAATGAGCGCGGAGAAATTTCCAGCGACTGGGCCTCGGACTCGGCGCCATCGAACTCGTTCGTCACATGGAAAAAGCGTGCTGCAGAAGTAAATAAATAAAGGGCTGGCAAAATGCCAAAGCCCTGCAGCATTCATGGTGCGACGGGAGGATTCGAACCGACCCACGGCTTAGAGGCCGTTGCTCTGTCCGACTGAGCTACTGACGCGATGGTCGAGCAGCAGGATTTGAACCTGCGACCCACTGTCCCAAGCCGAGTGCTCTACCAAACTGAGCCATGCCCCGAAAACGATGATGAAAAGTGTATCAGCGTAACATGAAAGATTATAAAAGGATATGGCGCGTTTTGTCAAAGGCGTGTTGGGAAAACAACGATAAGCAGGAATTTCTGAAAAATCACGACGAAGAAAGAGAAGGAAGGATATGGTGCGCCTACAGGTTACAAACTCCACGAGGAAGTCAAGACAGCGGGCGCCGCTTGCAGCGAGCCGCAAAGCCTCGGCGTGCTTGCGGCGGACAATGCCTGCAAGGGCTGACGGTGAGAACGTGATGCCATCCTCGTCGCGAGTTTCGGCACGACGTTCAAGGAGACGCGCGAGAAGACGATTGACGCCGTGGCGGAGGAGGTGCGGCGCATGCATCCCGCCGTCAGGTCATGCTCGCCTTCACGTCGCACATTGTTATTGAGCGCGTGGAAAAGAACGAGGGCATCCGCTATCCAACGCCCGAAGAGGCGCTGCAGAGAGCTCAGGAAGAGGGCTGTACGCGTCGCTCTCGTCTCGCTCGACATCATCCCGGGCATCGAGTATGCCTACAAGCGGGAAGTCTTCGACGAATGCAAGCCGTGGTTTCAGCGTATGACGCTCGGCACGCCTGCTTGTCTATTGGCAGGGGCAGGGAGGAGAAGCGCGATGATGTCGCAGAGGTCATGGCGGCTGTTGCGAAGGAGCTGCCGGCGCGTGCAGAAGACGAAGCCGTGCTCCTCATGGCGCACGGCACGCCGCATCCGGCAAATGCCTACTACGCTGTCATGCAGGCGCGCTTGGAAAAATCTCGGTGAAGAGCGCGTCTGCATCTACACCGTCGAGGGACGGCCGAATCTGGACGATGTCGTGCCGAAGCTCAAGGAGGCGGGCATAAGGAAGGTCACGCTCGCCCGATTGATGCTCGTGGCGGGCGATCATGCGACAAACGATATGGCGGGCGACGAGCCGGATTCGCACAAATCGCTTTTGGAGCGCGAAGGCTTTTGCGTGCAGACGATTCTCAAGGGCATCGGAGAGAACGCCGCCGTGCGCAAAATCTTTTGCGCACGGGCAGCCGAGGCGTATGAGGCGCTGCTTGACGCGGCAGGGAGCAAGCGTTTTTGAGGGCATCGGATGCAGAAGGCCTGCATCGGATGGTGCGAAGGAGGTTTCGCCATGCTGTCCGCCTCTTTCACCGGCGCTGTCGCGCCGCGGGTTTTTGAAAATATCGCTGCGGACGCTGTTCTCGCTGGGAATCGGCAGTTTGTTCCCCGCGCGCTGGCGCAGGGCCTTTTGCCGCTGAGGGGCTGGAAGCGTTCTTCGTGCGCCAGATCATCACCGAGGACAGTCGAACCTCGCGCATGATTGCCTGGGAGTCCACGGTGAGTGAGGCGCAGGCTGTCGTCGATCTGCGACTTGTGGGTGCAGCAGGGTTTTCTTCTTTCGCGGTGAGCGAGAAACTTTCTCGATGACGGCGGCGAGCGGCTGTTCTCTCACGAGGCGCTTTCTGACAGGGCTTTCGCCGGGCGCTTCGTATGAGTACCGCCTGCGCACGGGAGATACATCGTCGCCTTGGTTTTCCTTGCGGACAGCGGGGACGGCGCATTCAAGGCGCTGATCTTTCCCGATTCGCAGTGCTCGGACGGCTATCGCACATGGAAGAAAGGCGGCGGAAAGCGCGGCGGCGCAGCACCCGGACGCGGACTTCTTCATCATGATGGGGAGATCTCGTCGACAATGGGGAGGCCGCCTACCAGTGGCGGCAGTGGTTCGAGGGGCGGCGGGACTCGTCGAGCCGCCTGCCGTGCGCTCCGCTGATGGGCAATCATGGAAGCGTATGATCTCGACTGGCAGTGCCGCCTGCCCTTGGCTTGGCTCGGCTACTTTCCCGTGCCCGGCAACGGCAGTTTGCGCTTCTCGCATTGGTACTATTCCTTCGATTACCGGGGCCGTGCCATCGCCGCGCTCAACACGCAGTGGGGAGGAAGTCGAGGCATTGCGTGCAGGACTCCTGGAGGAGCAGATGGCTTGGCTGCGCCGCGATATGGCGGCGAGCCGCAAGAAGTGGAAGATCGTCTTGATGCACAAGGACGTCATCGAGTACGACTACCCGATTTGAGCGATCCCGTCACGGGTGACATCAGTGCGACGGGGCGTCTTCTCATGCCGCTCTTCGATGAACTGCGTCCCGATGTCGTTTTGACGGCGCATCAGCATGACGTATCGGCGGCTAGGGTCTATCGTGAATTTTTGCGCCGAGCGAAGAAGGGCCTTTCTATATCGATACGGGAAACTGCGGCAACTGCTACTACGATGTGCCTGTGAATGCGCGTTTCGACAAGAAGGTGCTCGCCCAGCCTGAGCGCGGCAATTATATGACATTGGAGGCGTCGGCGGAGCGTCTGCACTTTTCGTGCTTCCTGCCCGACGGAAGCCTTGTCGATGAAGTGAGTTTGCGGAAGTGATGACAGGAAGAAGAGGAGATATGACGACGGAGAGTATGGCGGCAGAATGCTTTTGCGCCCGAAGAAGTGCTCGCGCTGGAGGAGAGATCTATTTTTGCAGGGAGGGCGGAAAGAAGACGCGTATAGGAATTCTCAAGGAGATGACGGCAGACCGTCTGATCGTCGAGATGCGCCTGACGGATGCCGAATATGCGCACGGCCCTGAGTCCGGCGCACGTTTTCCACTGTGCCATGCCGAGCGAGAAGTGCACCTATCGCTTTTCTTCGGTGTTTTGTGCGAGCAGTCCCCCTGCCCGATCATATCTGGTACATGGAGCTTCCGGCGGAGGTCGAGCGCCAGCAGAAGCGCGATTTCGTGCGCGTGCCCGTGCCTCTTCCCATGCAGGTGACCTTGTCGAATCTCTACGGCGGCAGAACAAGGCGAAAGGACACGACGCTCGTCGACATCAGCGGCAACGGCGTTTCTTTCGTGTGGAAAGAGCCGTTGGAAGACGGCATGGAAATCGAGATCGCCATACCCGATCTGCCCGCCGTCGGCGAGCTGAAGACGACGGCCATCGTCATGCGCTCGCTCGACCGCACGGCGCTTGCGACGCCCGTTTATCACATCGGCGCACACTTTCGCGGCATATCTTGACAAGAGGCAGCAGAACCAGCTCGTTCGATGTATCTTCCTGCTGCAGCGCAAGTATTTGGAACGCGGGCTTGGCATTTTGAACATGGTACAAGATCGCGACGAAAGACGCCCCGAGGCCGAGGATGGCTTTCGGGGCGTCTTTCGTGTCTGCGGTTTCGCGCAGGATGGGTATTGCTTCTTCAAGCGAGAAACGCCGTGAGAAGCCGTTCAAGCGATTCTTGGTCGGCGGCGCCCATCGTCTCGCGCGCCGAGTGCATGGCGAGAATGGGCGCTCCGATGTCCATCGTGCGAACGGGGACGAAGGAGGAGGCGATGGCGCCGAGCGTCGAGCCGCCGCGGCTGTCGGCGCGGTTCACGAACCTCTGCCAGGGAATCTCATGCTCTTCGGCAAGCGCGCGCACGATGGCGGAGGCTTCGGCATCTCCGCGTAGCTCTGTGACGCCGCCTGCTTGAGGACGACGCCTGCTGCGAGCGCGGGACGCACGACGGGATCGCTCTTTCGCCGCGTGCGAAGGATGGACGGCGTGCGCCACGTCGACGGAGAGCAAAAAGCCGTCGGCGAGCGCACGGCAGACGGCGTCGCTTTCGCCAGCGTCTTGATAGATGCGGCGCAGCACATCGCCGAGCACGGCGGAACCGGCGCCCTGCTTCGTTCGGCTGCCGACCTCCTCGTTGTCGAAGAGCGCGATGAGGGCGGATGCCCTGTGTGGGATGCGCTTCTTCGATGCCCTTGAGGGCAGGCGAGCACGGAGGTGAGGTTGTCGAGCCTCGGCGAGGAGATGAATTCGTCGCGAAGTCCGAAGGTGCAGCCCGTCTCGCAAGGGTAAGCGCCGAGATCGTAGGAGAGGATGGCGTCCCGCTCTGTTTCGCAGGCTTCGGCGAGCCAGGCGAGGAAGAAGTCCTCTTCTGCGTCCTTACCGACGAGAGCGGCGAGTGGCAGCATGTCTTTTGCGCGTTCAGCGCGCCGTCTTGTTGACGTCACGGTCCATGTGGATGGCGAGGCTCAGGATCGTCATGAGCGGCTTTTGAAAGTCGACGAGCCGCACCTCGGGATGAAAAGGCGTCCTGCCGCGCAGCACGATTTTGCCCGCGAGCGAGAGCGGCCGGTCGAGCCATGTGCGCAGGATGAGTCCGCCGTACGTTTCGACGTTGAGCGTGCCGCAGCCGTCACGTGTCATGCCTGCCTCGGGCTTCAGGCGAAAGCACGGGAAGTCCGTGTGCGCCGCCGCCATAAGGAGAGGCGTGCCGTGGCTCTTGAGCGGCTTCTCGCCGACGACGAAGGCGAGGAGCGTCGAGCCGTAGACGCGCAGGAAGTAGCGTCCGCCGGCGGCAAGACGCCACGAGTCCGCAGGCTTGAGTTCTTGAAAGCCCGCACGAAGAAGTCTCTTGGCGCTCTCCTCTACGACATGAAAAGGGGAGGTCGAGCACTGGATGAAACCGAGCAGTTCTTCTGCCGCTGTGGGTATGGCTGTGTTTGTCATGAGAGATTCCTCCGTGTATGTCCTTTACAAATTCCGGCAGGGATGAGTGCCGCACTGACGATCAGCCCGATGAAGAGCGGATGGATGGCGCTTTCAAGGCGGCTGCCGCCGTGGCGGCTGCCGTAGAAAGCAGCATGGAGGCGATGGCCCAGCGCGGGGAAAGCCGCTCAGGAAAGAAAAATCGCCAGTGTCAGCGGCAGGAAGATGCCGCCGCCGCGAAGCGCCATCGACAGGTAGTTCAGACGAGCACCTCGCTGTCGATGAAGCAGATGGCGAAGAGGGCGGCAAAGCGCCATGACGAGGAGCACCATGAGACGGTTTAGAGGAGAAGCCGGCCTTCGCTCTTCACGGCGAGGGCGGTGCGAGATACGTCGTGCGAGAGCATGTGCCGATGCCGAGCGAGAGTCCGCCGATGCTGCCGACGAGGGAAAGCACGATGCCGCCCATGGCGATGCTGCCGATGAGTGTTCCCGCGTGCGTAAAAGGTAGGTGGGCAGTGCGAGGATGGGCGCGATGTCGGGCGCGACCGCGTGCATGTAGATGCCGATGATCGAGCTCGGCAGCCCGACGGGGATGACAATGAGCGCGGCGGTGAATGCACCGACGGTTGCCGTGCGTGGGTTGGCGGCGGAGAAGATGGCCTGGATGTGGGACTGCGTGGAGATGATGCCGACGATGAGTGAGAGGAGTCCGGCGGCGATGCTCTGGGCGCCGGCATGTCCGAGGCTCCATGTACCGGACGCGAGCGGCGCCGCCGCTGTGAGCGCGGGAAGACCGCGCCAGGCGGTGACGCCTGCGAGACAAAAGGCTCAGCCATGGGACGATCATCTTCAGGATGCCGCCGACGCCGGCGCTCTTCATGCCGCCGAAGAAGACGTAGCAGGCAACGAGGGGCGATGAGGGCGAATGCCGCCGTGCCGTAGCCGACACCGAAGAGCGTGGAGATGAGATGAAGCCCCGGCAGCATGCTTGCAACGGCGCTGAAGAAGATGCCGACGGAGGAGACGAGGCTCGAAAAGACACTCGCGCTCTTGCCGTAGCGGATGCCGAGGAACTCGGGGATCGTTTCGAGCGAGGTGCGCCGCAGGGGTCTCGCAGAAAAGCCCCATGACGACGAGAGCGATTCCTGTGCCGAGCGTGAACCACCACGCGGAAAGCCCGAGCGAGTAGGCGAGCTGCGCCGTGCCGACGGTCGCGCCGCCGCCGACGCAGGTGCCGGCGATCGTGCCTGCGACGAGCGGCGCACCAGCACTGCGCCGATTGAGGCTGAAGCCTTCCGCCGAGCGGATGGAGCGGGCGGCATAGAGACCGCTCGCGGGGACGAGTGCGATGGTCGCGAGCATGAGTGCAAGCTGTGCTGTAGAAATTGCCATAGAAAGTGAGCCTCCCAGAACGATTTTTGTCGGAAGATTTTCCTTTCTGCCATTATACGCCTATGGAGTCCGACAGGCAAATGATTCCTCCGTTGGCTTGTACTGGGCATTTTCTCCTGTGATTTTAAGGATTTTCGGCAGGTTTTTGTGTTTCTTCATGGAATAGATATAGGAGAAGGTTCGTGAGAAGAGATGTGATCGTATGGAATTTGTCGGCGGGACTCCCGCCCTGCAGGTGCTCCTCGTCGCCGTGATCTTTCTTTCGGTGCTCGCATGGAGGTCAAGACGGGCGGCACAGGATTCGGCGTCTTGCTCGGACTCATTGCGGCGGGCGTCTTCTTCAGCAGTCAGTATGTGAAGGACTCGTGAGTCTCTACGAGGTCGCCGTCTTTCGTGGGCATCGCTTTTGATCGCAGCCGAGTGCTCCTGCCTGCTACGGGCGTCTTGGGCGCTCTCGGCGTCGCGGCGATGCTACAGCGTCGTTCTCGCGTCTTGGCGGCGACGTCAATGCCGTCTACGCGCTTTTTGCCGCATTCGCGCTCGCGCTTTTTCTCTTCGCACTCATCGCGCGCTTTCTGCCCGAGAGCCGCCTTTGGAAGAAGGGTCGTGCTGCACGACGCTTCGACGAGTGCAAAGGGCTATGTGAGCGCCGAGGGCGCACGGATCTCATCGGACGTGAAGCTCTTGTTCTGACCGACGTGCGTCCTGCCGGATCGATTCTCGTCGACGGCGTGCCCGTCGATGTCGTCTCCGAGGGCGCTTACATCGAGAAGGGCGAGCGCGTCCATGTGACGGAGGTGCACGGCAGCCGCATCGTCGTGCGCCGCGTCAGGAAAAGGATTGATTGGAGGGTTCTTTATGGAAGGCGTCATAGCATTGGCATTTCTTTTTCGTCGTCGCTGTCCTCGTCGTCATGGTGTTCCTGCATTTCGTGCCCATCGGGCTTTGAGTTTCGGCGATTGCGGCGAACGTTCCCGTGAACATCATCACGCTCATCGGCATGCGCATGCGCCGCGTGCCGCCCGGCAAGATCGTCATGCCGCTCATCAAGGCGAACAAGGCGGGGCTTGACGTGCAGGGTCAACCAGCTCGAAGCACGCTACCTGCGGGCGGCAACGTCGACAAGGTCGTCGACGCCTTGATTGCCGCGCACCGCGCGCAGATTCCCCTGCCGTTTGAACGCTCGGCCGCCATCGATCTTGCGGGACGCGACGTGCTCGACGCCGTGCAGATGAGCGTCAATCCCAAAGGTCATCGAGACGCCGATCGTCTCCGCCGTCGCCATGAATGGCATCGAGCTGAAAATCAAGGCGCGCGTGACCGTGCGGCCAACATTGACCGCCTCGTCGGCGGCGCGGGCGAGCCGACAATCATCGCACGCGTCGGCGAGGGCATCGTCACGACGGTCGGCTCTTCGGCGAGCCACGGCGGGTGCTCGCGAATCCGACGTCATCTCGAAGACCGTGCTCGGCAAGGGGCTTGACGCAGGGACGGCGTTTGAAATTCTCTCCATCGACATCGCAGACGTCGATGTCGGGCGCAACATCGGCGCGGAGCTGCAGACCGATCAGGCGGAGGCCGACAAGCGCATCGCGCAGGCGAAGGCCGAGGAGCGCCGCGCCATGGCGGTCGCCAAGGAGCAGGAGATGAAGGCCTACACGCAGGAGATGGAAGCGAAGGTCGTCGAGGCGCAGGCGGAAGTGCCGCACGCGATGGCGGAAGCCTTGAAGAGCGGCAACCTCGGCGTCATGGACTACTACAACCTGCGCAACGTGCAGGCGGACACCGACATGCGCACGGCGATCAGCGAGGCGGGCGCGAATCCGCCGCATACGGCGAAGTAAGATGGAAGAGGGAAGGAGGCAGTCGCGCATGAGCGTCACGGGCATCGTCCTCTTCGTCATATTCCTCCTCGTAAAAAGTCTGTTGGACAAGAAGAAAAAGAGGCGCGTCGGCAGAAAGCGCCCGAATCTCGGCATCTCCGGACGAAATGGGAGGAACGGCTGAAACGACGCAGGTCATGGCCGAGAATCCCAGAAGTGCGGGATTTGCTGCGCCGCTTCTTGGACGAGCGGGCGGCAGCGGTTGAGACGAGCGATGTACCGAGCGAGGCGCTCTCCGAAATCGAGCTCCTTCTGCTGCCCTGCTCGCCCGCTTCTCTGCGCCATGCGGAAAGCAGGGGAAAAAGCTGCAGAAATTCGCCGGAAGAGGCGGCGAGTCCCCGCGCCCTCGCACTCGATCTTGCGCCCGCCGGCCTGCTGCAGGCGGTCATGCTCGCCGAGATCATCGGACGTCCCAGGCGCAGCGCAGGCGGAGTCCGTATTTCCGTTCGTGAGAGGGAGAGAATCCCCGACACTCCGCAGCAGCGGCCGGCGGCGGGATGTACATGTAGGAAACAGGAAGAAGCATCCAGGGAAAAGTGCGGGACGTAACCGCGCTTTTCAAGGGAGGATGAATCGTATGGCGAAGAGAAAAATCGGTTTTTATCGGCACGGGCGTCATGGGAAGCAGTATGGCGAGGAATCCGCGAAGGCCGGCTATCCCGTCAGCGTCTACACGCGCACGAAGGAAAAAGGCGAAAAACTCATCGAGGAAGGGGCGGCTTGGGCGGCCTCGCCGAAAAGAACTGGCGAAGGAGGTGGACATCGTCATCTCCATCGTCGGCTGCGAAGGACGTCGAGGAGATTTCACCGGGCGCTGAAGGCGTCCTCGCAGCGAAGGAGGGCGGCATCGTCATCGACATGACGACGTCCAGCCCTGCGCTCGCCAAGAAGATTTTCGCTGCGGCGAAGGAAAGGGGCGTCGCGGCGCTCGATGCGCCCGTCTCGGGCGGCGACATCGGCGCGAGGACGCGACGCTCGCCATCATGGTCGGCGGAGGCGAGAAGCATTCGAGAGGTGCAAAGATCTCTTCGCCGCCATGGGAAAGACCGCGCATTATTTCGGTGCGGCGGGCAGCGGGCAGTTCGTCAAGATGAGCAACCAGATCGCCATCGCCTCGAACATGCTCGGCGTCGCCGAGGCCATGGCGTATGCGAAGAAGAGCGGCTTGGACGCTGAGGCGGTGCAGCAGACGATTGCAGGCGGCGCGGCAGGGCTCGTGGTCGCTGACGAACCTCGCGCCGAAGATGCTCGCGGGCGACTGGTCGCCGGGCTTCTTCATCAAGCATTTCCTCAAGGACATGCGCATCGCCGTCGAATCGGCTGAGGAGATGGGGCTTGACCTTCCGGGTCTCAAGCTCGCCAAGAAGCTCTACGAGGAGCTTTCCGCGCGAGGCATGGAAGACTGCGGCACGCAGGCGATCTTTTTGCTGGTACGAAGGCGAATGAAGGAGCTTTTTGAGGGCGGCTCACTTCCCGCCGAAGGCGAAGAGCTTTACGGCGAGGAAGGTGATGGGCACGCCGAGGACGGCGGCTAAGTACAGCCGCGAGACTGGGAAAGCCGAGCTGGTTGTAGAAGAGGAAGACGATGACGTTCTGAATCACATAGTTCGGAATAGGAAAATCGCAGAACTTCACACACTTTTCGAGCGTCATCGGTTCGTGGAAGATCAAGCGGCTGTTGAGCGCGTAGGCGATGATGTTTGCGAGGATGTAGCCGATGCTGAACGCGAGATTCGTATCGACGAAAAGCTCGAGAAATTTTGGCGAGCAGGCTGCCGTTGAACGTGTTGAGGCAGCCGACGGCGAGAAACAATAGGAACTCGCGTGTGAAGAAGTGACGGCGCATCGTCTTGGAAAAATGCGGACATGAAAATCCTCCCTTGCTGTTTGTTGTCAGTATAGCATAAGAAGGGCAGGAGAGGAAAGGAAATGCGCCGCAGGATATGATGAAAGAAGAGGCGGATCATGAAGGGAACTGTTGTGGCGACGTGGATGGATACGGCGCAGAAGCTTTAGGGATGGAACGGCCGTCCAGAATCATGCCGGGAGGCGGGATGGGCGCCAGGCCGCATCTTCACCCGTTGGAAGATGTGCCGGACAGTGAGATCCGCACGCTTTGTCGATGCTCTGGCAAGTCATACGGGGCAGACGCCGGACGATGTTTGGTACGAGTGGGGCGCGACAACGTCCTGACCTTTGCCTGCTGCTATATCCGTCCTTTTTGAAGGCAAGAACATCGATACGTTCCTCGCGTCCATCTACAATGTGCATGTGGAAATCGTCAAGAAGATTCCGGGCGCGAATCCGCTGCTCTTGAAGAGTGACGCCGCTGTCCGAGCACGAGGCGGAGCTTCTACTGAGAATCGAAGCGCAGCCTCATTCCCTACTTCCGCGGCCTGTTGAAGGGCGCGATCGACTACTTCAAGGAGCCGGTCGAGGTCAAGGTCGTCGAGGAAGGGAAACGGCGTCGTGCGCCTGCGCCTGCGCTGCTAAGGAGCGCATATTGGAAAGCGGAGATTTTCGTTCAGCTGTGCGCTTGGGCCTGTTTTCTCGCTCCTTGCCCGTCAAGTTCGCCGTCGTGTCTTTCGCCGCTGCGCTCGTGCTCAGCGTGCTCTTTTTGGCTTTCGGCACATCTTCTGTCGTATTCGCCTTCCTCTTCCTCATGGGGGCATGCGAGGCGGCGCCGGCGCGTTTCTTGCTGCTCGCGCCGCTGCGCCTTCTGCGCCGCGAGCTTGCGGACATCGCCGAGCATCGTTTCTCCGCTGATCTCGTGCTGCCTCGCGCGATGAATTTGAGGAGCTAGGCGCTCATCGACGCCTACAAGAAGTCGGTGCGTGCAGACTTCACCGGATTTCGCGGCATGGGGGATGAGCTCATCGCCCTATGGCGGCAAAGTTCAATGAACTCGCGAGCAACATGAGTCATGCGCTCCGCCCACATCGCGGAGGTCGTCGACAGCGTGTCGGAAGCGACGACGAAAGCGCTTTTCGACGGGGCAGGTGGCCGAGGTTCTGAACCGAAACGTCGAGGCGCTGCAGCAGGTCGTCTCCTCGCGGGAAGAACAATCGAAGCCTCGCGGAAGCCGTGGAAAATGTGGCGCGCGGCTTCGACGGCGTGCGCGCCTCCAGCGATGCGCTGGGCAGGAGCATGGAAAAACTTCGCCGCCGTGCGCAACGCCGCCGACTCCTTGAAGAGTGAGACGGAGAAGATCATCTCCATCGCCAACATGGTGACGGAAATCGCCTCGCAGACGAATCTCCTCGCCCTCAACGCTTCGGTCGAAGCGCGCGCGCGCCGGCGAGCAGGGCAGGGGATTTGCCGTCGTCGCGCAGGAGATCGGCAAGCTCGCCGCCGAATCGCGCGATCAGGCGGACACGATCACATCCGACGTGCGCAACATCACGCGCATCATCAACGACGTCGTCGCGAGCATCGACACGGAATACCATGCGCTCGGCAAGGAGAGCGGCGAACTCGTGCAGGTCGTCGAGGCAACAACGCCTTTCGTCGCGAACATCCGCAGGTGTCGGCGAGCATCGGCGGCATCATAGATCGTCTCAACGACGAGATGAGACGCATGAATGACGCCATCGGGCGGGTGAAAAGAAACGTCGCAGGACTTTCCGAGGAGAATTTCCGCTGCAGCGAAAAGTCCGTCAACGAGACGGTGAGCGATCATCACGGGAAGCTGCAGGACATGATCGGAAAAAGATCCAGGGATTTCAGAAAGATCGCCGTGTCGTTCTACGGACGACATCAAGAATTTCAAAATATGATTTTTCAAAACGCTTGCTTTGTCTGACCGTGCATAGTATCATAGGAGCGTAGCGGGGACGCTGCCCTGAAAGATTTCATTCTGATAAGGAGGAATTTCTTATGAAAACTTGGACTTGCACGGTTTGCGGCTGGGTGTACGATGAGGCGAAGGCGATCTCGACTATGATCTGCGCCCGGGCGTGAAGTTTGAAGATCTGCCGGAGGACTTCGTCTGTCCCTTGTGCGGTGTGGGCAAGGATATGTTTTGAAGAGCAAGCATAGCACTTTGCGCATACTGATAAATGGGAGTAATGATTTCATCAAAAATTTGCATGAAACAAATTGATTATTTCTGTAAATTTTGGTATAATCAAAGGCGATGAACTTGGGTTTTACTTATCATCCAAGCACTGGAGATGCGTCCCGGCAAGTGGGAGGGATGTCTCGCCGAATTTCAAAGGAGGCAGATTTTTACATGAAAGTAACAGTTGTTGGTGCAGGTAATGTCGGAGCTACCGTTGCGAACGTTCTTGCGACGAAGGCGTTCTGCAGCGAGGTCGTCCTCGTTGACATCAAGGAAGGCGTGCCTGAAGGCAAGGCCATCGACATCATGCAGACGGCTCACATGCTGAACTTTGACACGACGGTGAAGGCGCGCACGGCTCTGCCGGACGATCCGAACAGCTATGCTCCTACGGCGGGCTCCGAGGTCGTCGTCATCACGTCCGGCATGCCGCGCAAGCCGGGCATGAGCCGCGAGGATCTGATCGGCGTCAACGCAAAGATTGTCAAGAGCGTTGTCGACCAGGCTCTGAAGTTCTCCCCCGAAGCGTACTTCATCATCATCTCCAACCCGATGGACGCCAGCGACGTACTTGGCGCTGAAGGATTCCGGCCTGCCGCGCAACCGCATCCTCGGTCAGGGCGGTATGCTCGACAGCAGCCGTTTCCGCTATTACCTCTCCGTCGCATTGACGGAAGCCGGCTATCCTGCGACGCCGACGGACATCGACGGCATGGTTCTGGGCGGCCACAGCGACAAGACGATGGTTCCGCTCGTAAGCCATGCTACGCTGCGCGGCGTTCCCGTGACGCAGCTCCTCTCGAAGGAAGCGCTGACGGACGTCGTCGAGAAGACGAAGGTCGGCGGCGCAACGCTCACGAAGCTCCTCGGCACGTCCGCATGGATGGCTCCGGGCGCTGCGGCGGCGATGATGGTCGAGGCGATCGCTCTCGATGCGAAGAAGCTCATCCCGTGCTGCGTCGGTTTGGACGGCGAGTACGGCGAGAAGGATCTCGCGATTGGCGTGCCTGTCATCCTCGGCAAGGGCGGCTGCGAGAAGATCATCGAGGTCAAGTTCTCCGACGAGGAGAAGGCGAAGTTCGAGGAGGCGTCGCTGCTGCACGCAACACGAACTCGAAGCTCGGCGATGCGCTGAAGTAATCTCTCATACGTCAAAAAGCTCCTGCATCTTGCGGGAGCTTTTTCTTTGGAAAAATGGCTTTTTGACGATATAATGTCATAAGAGTGGAAAAAGGGGTGGATGTATGAAGGCTTTGGCAGGAGATTCGCCGCCATCACGCTGGCGGCTGTCGTCCTTTGCGTTGGCGGCTATTGGTTCTTCTTTGCGGGCGGCAGTGCAGGGCTTCTTGCAGGGCAGTTCGCAGCAGGCGGCGAGCACATCGTCTCAGGAGAAGGCGCAGGAAGGGAAGGCGGCGAAGGGCGGCGAAGCGGCCGCTGTGGACGCCAAGGACGTGAAGGAAGCGCAGGAAAAGGCGAAGGAAGAAGCGGACAAGGAAAAAGGAAAAGAAGGAAGGTAAAGTCCGTATTCGCTGCAGGTCATGATCGTGGAGGCGAAGCGCGTCGAATCGATCGAGGGCGCGAAGGAGGATGGGCCGTTCCTCATCGTCAAAGGCTTCGATCGCGAATGCCGACAAGCAGCCCGTGAGCGTCGTGCCGCAGGGAATATCGCTCACGGACAGCGATCAGGAGCGTCACAGTGTATCGAAGGACGGCATGGCGGTCTTGCTGCGCGGCAGACGCCCGTGTTCAACGCCGTCGACATCCCGCCGGGGGCAGCGGCGACGGCGAGCCTCGTCTTCAAGCTCGATGCGGACGAGCATCCCTCCGTGCTGACGATCCAGCCTGCAGGGCGGAGGCGACGTGATGAAGTTTCCATCTGCCGGAAAGTGTGAAGGGGATATGAAAAAGGGCCGGCCGGCTCCTTTTTTCTACGCACGCAAAGCGAGTGCTGGCGTGCGCAGGGTTACAGTCGTTCCGCGAGCGCTGCGGCAACCGTATTTCTGTTCTTCATCGGACGGCGGATGCTCGTCAGGGAAAGTTCTTGATATGATCGAGCACCGCATCTTCCGACGTGTAGCAGCCTCGATCTGTTCTTCGAATTCTGCACGCGTGAAGCAGACGCTGCCGTCGATCCACGGGGCGGACGCCGCAGGAGGCGAGATACGACTGCAGTTCGCGGATGTTGCGCTTCATCTGCTGCAGGGGATTCTTCATCGGCACGCGATACGGCGTGCCCTTGCTGCCGACCTTGACGAATCCAGTCGCTGCCTGCCGTCGGCTCGATCTTGCCCGAGCGCGTCTTGACGTCGACGATGAAGACGCCGTTCGCCCCGACGATGACGGCATCGAGGTTCGTGCGCACGCCGATGCTCACGTTCGTGAAGATCTGGAAGGATTCGGGCAGACTCTGTGAAATTCGACTTTTTCCGAGCTTTTCATCGTGGCCGCCTTCGGTCCGTGCACTGCTTCCGGCGGCCAGCGTGACGACGGCGAGAATGATTCCTGTGAAGATGTAGAGCGCGTAGGGATCGGGCTCAAGGAAGACGAGTCCTGCGAGGCCAGAGCAGGAAGACGATGAGGCAGACTGCTGCGAGGAAACGGTAGGTCAGCTGCGCCGTATTGGCGGGAAGTGTGTTTTGTGGTTGAACTGTGGTCATGAATGACTCCTTTCTTGGGAGAAATCTAATAAGACAAAAAGCCTAGAAACGTAGGGTTTTTATTAAGGTGCAGACTAGCTTTTGAACGATATAAGAAGCATAAGGGAAAACGATTTTCCTTTGATGGAATCCTTTTTCATTTTCAGGAGGTGTCCGCCATGATTGACAAGGTTGAAAAGATCGCGCGCATGAAAGGGCGCCGTCTATGATGTACACGTCGCCGCGAGGGCGAAGGACGGCGAGGCGGGAACAAGAAGGAAAAACTTCGAAGCGCATGCTCGAGTCGGCGATGGAGAAGAATAAGAAGAATCGCGAAGAAAGGGAGCAGGCTGCTGTGCAGGACGCCTACCATCTCGATGTGCACCGCGCTACGCAGTCGCTTTTCTATCGGAACCGCCAGGCGCTCGACCTGCGCGGGCTTGCGAGCCGAGTCCATGCTGGATGATGTCGCTTTTATGAAGGAGGCGCTCAGGGAGGCGCAGGAGGCTTTCCAGGCGGGCGAGGTGCCCATCGGCGCCGTGCTCGTCGATGCGGATGGCACGGTCGTCGCGCGTGCGCACAATATGCGCGAAACCTGGCACGACGGCACGGCACATGCCGAGATCATCGCTCTGCAAGAAGCGGCGAAGAAGCGACCGCTGGCGCTTTCGGGGCTGACGCTCTACGTTACGATCGAGCCTTGCCCGATGTGTGCGGGCGCGCTCGTCATGAGCCGCGTCGATCGCGTCGTCTACGGTGCGACGGACGCGAAGGCGGGCGCGTGCGAGTCGCTTTTCAACATCGTCCGCCATCCCGCGCTCAACCATCAGCTGGAGATGCGTGCAGGCGTCCTGGAGGACGAATGCAGAGCCATCATGAAGCGATTCTTCGGGCAGCGGCGCAAAAAGCAGTGCTTTGAAGAATCGTGCGAATCAAGCGTTCGATGCGCCCTGAGTGATCGGATGCTTTGCCTTAAATATCCCAGAGAAGAAGCTCGGGGCGCGGTGTTGCGCGGTCGATTTCGTTCAAGATCAAGAGGCGTTCTCATGCGTGGCAGAGAACGCCTTTTCGAATGCGTCTTCGTACTCTGCGGGAATTCCATCGTGAAGCGCCATGTGCATGTAGTCCTTTGCGACGAGGACGACGCCGCGCTCGGCGGCGAGCTGTGCCTTGAAGCGGTAGCCGTAATAGAGATAGCTGTTGTGCTTGACGGGAATATTCTCGTAGGCGGCGATGCGCTCGTCGCATTCGGCTTCGGCTTCGGCGGCGCGTCCCATCGCGTGCAGGATGTTCCAGCGCGCTGCCCAAAGCTCGCCGCGCAGGATGAACTTTAGAGATGGTCCGTCTCTTCGGCAAGCTCGATCGCGAGGTTTATATGGGTGAGCGCATCTTCGTTCTCCTTCGCCGCATGCTCGATTTCGCTGAGGCGCTGCAGGGCGAAGATCTTTTCTTCGATATCCTCGCTGTTTCCCTCGTCGACGTCCTCGTCGAGAACGGAGCAGAAAAGCTCCCTCGCTCTCCTGTGCTTTGCCGATTTCCTGCATGGCAAGAAAATATGGCCGAGCCGTGCGCGCGCTATGCCAGTCGCCGAAGCCGCTCGCAAAAAGCGCTTCGGGCGGTTTCCTCTGCTCGCGAGCACAAGGGGCGACGAGCGCATCAAAAATCCTCTTTTGTCACGGATGAATCCTCCCTTGAATCTCTCATATATATTTCTATATTCGACCTTCGCCTGCGATTCCCTGCCGTTTGCAAAACATCTTCTTCTTGCGGTATAATCAAGATGTACGAAAGGAAAAAAATCTGTCCTGTATGAAATGGATGTGAGGAAATATTGAAGCGGATGATCGTCAATGCCGATGATTTCGGTCGCCATGTGCGCATCAATGAGGCGGTGGAAAAGGGTGTCGAGATGGGCGTGCTGCGTTCGGCGACGCTGATGGCGGGCGGCGCGGCGTTCGAGGACGCAGCGGCGCGCGTGCGACGACTGCCGAAATCTCGGTCTTGAGCATACACTTCACGCTGGTCGATGGTTTTCCCGTCCTGCCACCCGAGGAGATTCCGTCACTCGTCGATGAAAGCGGCGTCTTTTTGCCGAACTATGGCGCTTTTTCCAAGCGCTATGCGAAGGGCGGCGTGCACCTGGCGGAGGTGCGCGCCGAGCTGCTGCGCAGCTGAAAAAGTTTGAGGCGGCAGGACTTTACGCTCGATCATGCCGACAGCCATCAGCACATGCACGTCCTGCCGGAATCAGCGAGATCGTCATCGGGCTTTGCCGCGAGGCAGGGGATCCCGCGCTTCGCGCACCGTTTGCGCCGCTCTTTGCCGGAAAGTTTCGGCGGCGTCGGTCAGTTCGCAGGCCGCGCCGGACTCGCGCTCCTCGCGAGGAACGCCGCGAGTCTGGCGAGGAAGGCGGGGATTTCTGTGCTCAATCATTTTGCGGGCATCGTCGCGGGCGAGGCCGTCGATGAGACGGAGCTGCTTCATGCGATCAAGAACCTTCGAGAAGGTGTGACCGAGGTCATGATGCATCCGGGCACGGCGAATGAGGAAATCGTGCGCGCCTCGGGCTGGCAGCACGACTTCGAAGCGGAGCTTTGGCGCGATCCTCTCGCCGAAGGTCGCGAAGCTGGCGGCAGAAGAGGGCGTTGAGATCGTGAACTTTCAGGCATTGGGAGGAAGGTGCATGCAGTTCTGGCGCTGATCCTCGTCGACGCGCTCGCGCCACGTCTTCGCTGTCGCTCGACTTTGACAACGGCGTGACGAAGGACGGTCTCTGCCATTACGGCATCGGGCGACATTCGTGTGGAACGATAATGATAAAGACAGACTGCGCATGAAGCGAATCAGCTCATGCAGCGTCTTTATTTGTTCCTGTAGCTTATGAGGTCAGACCCAATTCTTGACGCAAGCCGTTTTCAGCAAGGTTTGGGAGAAGTTGATGTTGTTGGCGACGGCCAAATCGTTCATCCATTGTGGAATCGAGATGGTTTTCTTTTATAGATTTGTCTGAAATGCGGACGGGCGTATTCTTCGACATTGACGGAAGACGAGTGTGATGAAGCGGGAATTTCCCTCAGAATAGTCTTCGTCAGGTTCATCTTCAATGTGGGATCAGCTTATCCATTGGTGTGGGCGCAGGAATCGGCAGAGCCGTCTTTTTGCGCCGTGTGATCATATCCCGCCAGCAGTCAACAGTCATGGACATGGCTTCTTCCATGTTTCGCCCTCGGTGGCAAGGGGTGATGCAGGTCGGGAGAAGATGACAGAATAGCGCTCATGCTGATAGAAAATGTGCGGGATAAATTGTGAGCATGAAATCACCTCGTTTTTCAGTTCATGATATCATACTATAGTCAGACCCATCTTGCGATGGGCTTTTTGATCGTATGCCGCCCAGCTGTGATGCGGCACGAGATCGGCGGAGTCGAGGGTTCTTCCTGGCTCGTTCGGCGAATTCCGCCGTGGCTGGTGAAGAGGACGTCGCTGGAGCTGTTGAGAGCTGTTTCGCACGAGTCCTGCAGGACGCCGATGATGAAGCCGACGCCGACGACCTGCATGGCGACATCGTTGTGGATGCCGAAGCTCGCAGCAGGCGACGGGGATGAGGAGCAGCGAGCCTCGGCAACGCCCGAGGCGCCGCAGGCGTCGACGGTCGAGATGACGCAGAGGAGCAGCGCCGTCGGCATGTCGACCTCGATGCCGAGCGTGTGCGGCGGCGAGCGAGAGGACGGCGATCGTGATGGCGGCGCCGCTCATGATTGATCGTCGCGCCGAGCGGGATGGAGACGAATAGGTGTCCTCCGACAGTCCGAGACGCTTTGCACAGCGAGAGGTTCACGAGGATGTTCGCCGCAGAACTGCGCGTGAAGAAGGGCGTAGATGCCGCTTTCCCGGAGCGTCGTCAGACGAGCGGGAAGGGGTTGCGGCGGATGTGCAGGAAGACGATGAGCGGGTTCATGATGAGCGCGACGGAGAAGAACGCCGCGAGGAGAACGGCGAGGAGCTGCGCGTAGCCGATGAGCGCTTCGATGCCGCTTTCGCCGATGGCAGTTCGCGACGAGGCCGAAGATGCCGAAGGGAGCGAAGCGGATGACCCACTGCACGATCTTCGTCACGGCTTTGGCGAGGTCGGCGATCGTCTCCTTTCGTTGAGTCGTTCGCTGAATGAAGTGCGACGCCCGCGAGCACAGCCCATGCGAGGATGCCGATGTAGTTCGCCGTCACGATGGCGTGCAGCGGGTTGTCGACGACGCTCAGGATGAGGTTGTGCAGAACTTCGACGATGCCGCTCGGCGGCGACACCTCAGACGAGGCGACGGCGCGAGATGGAGCGTCGTCGGGAACAGGAACGAGTAGCTGACGGCGACCATCGAGGCGAGGAAGGTGCTGATGATGTAGAGGCGCACGATGGGGCGCATCGAAGCGCTGGCGTCCGCGTTCTTCTGCGCCATGGCGTTCGCGACGAGCACGAAGACGAGAACGGGCGCGACGCCCCTTGAGCGCCTTTTACGAAGAGGGTCGCCGAGGATGGAGATCGCAGGAACGACCTGCGGCAAGGCAACGGCGACGATGATGCCGAGGACGAGTCCGATGGCGATGAGCTTGATCAAGGCAGTTTCCTGATACTTTCTGCCGATGGAACTGAACAAAAGAAATTCCTCCTTTAATAATTGTAAAAGTACTTTGACAGTATAGTATAAAGCCAGAAAATATGCAAGGTTTTTCTGCCTTTGTGTATTTACGCATGGACACGATGGGCTTTTCTGCACAATGAGACTAGAAAGCTCCCAAGATGGCAGCTTAGGGGGCTTTTCGTGTGCTTTGACGTTATCCATGTTTGCCACCCTTTAGTATAGCATACTCTCGTTGGTGCGCAAGTTGATGATCCGTACGCTTCAGAGCGAAATAACCTGTTTCATGCGGCTGAGGAGCGGCAGGTCGTGGTGATGACGATGAGCGTGCCGCCCTTTTTGTCGAGGGTCTTCGAGCACGGCGGCGATGAGTTTTGCGCCGCGTGCGGCGTCGAGTCCTGCCGTCGGCTCGTCGAGCAGCAGCAGGGGCGTCTGCGGCGAGCGCCAGCGCCGTTAAGAGACGGCTTCTCTGGCCGCCCTGAGAGGCGCGAGGCGTTTTCGCCGAGCGGTTCGTCGAGTCCGTGCAGGCAGAGAGCGCACGACGTCGGCGAGCTGTGCCGTTTCGAGCGATTGCCCATCGTGTCTTCCGTGATGCTTTCGTGCAGACGCAGGAAGTTGTCGCGCACCGACGTGCTGAAGAGATAGCTGCCCTGCAAGGAGACGCCGAAGAGGGAGCGCACTGCGTCTGCCGTCAGAGAAGTATGGGCTACGCCGCCATAGAAAATCGTGCCGCTGTCGATGTCCCAGAGGCGCAGGAGGAGGCTCGCGAGCGTCGTCTTGCCCGCGCCGCTCTCGCCGATGATCGCCGTGTGCTCGCCGCGTCGGATGCAGAAGGTGAGGTTTTCGAGCACAGGGCAGTCCCCGCCCTGATAGGCGAAGCTGATGTTTCGTGCTTCCAAGAGGGACGGCGCTGTCGGCGGCGGAAGCGCCGGCATTGGCGGCGTTCTTGTCGCCATTCTTTCGTTGGAGCTGCTCCCGGCTGCATCTCGCCTTTCGAGGGCAGGGATATTCTGTGCCGCTTGTCGGGCGGCCGAGGCGCCGAGAATGGCGGCGGGAAGAGCGCGGTATTCGGCGAGAGCGGCCTCAAGGGCGAGTGCCCAGACGGCGTATTCGATGCCGCTGATCTCGCCGGCCTGCTGCATGGGGCAGGAGGAGCAGCAGCAGCCCAACCCAGAGGCTGACGCGCGAGGGCGTCGAGCAGCGTGAACAGGCGCTCGCGCTGTTTTGCGCTTTTCCGACTGTTTTTCCTGAAAGGTTTTGGCAGCGTCGTCGAGCATCTGCCGGGCATGGGGAAGTGCGCCCGCCTGATGAAGTTCAGTGCGCCCGTCGACGAGGTCGAGGAGCGTGTCGATAGGCGGCGCTTTCCTGCGCAGGCTTTCCTCCTTTGAGCAGGAGGGGCAGGGCGAGGTGCAGCAGGTAAAAGCGCAGCGACGAGGGTCGCTGCCAGAGTGCGGAAGCAGCAGGAGCGCGGCAGCGAGTGAAGAACGCGACGAGTCTCGCGAGGAGCGGCGGCGCACGGTGCGCAGGTAGAAGTTTCGCAGCGTCTCGCAGCCCGTCAGAAGGTCGTGCAGGAATTCGCCCTCGCGCATTGCGCCCTCCTTTGAGCGGCAGCTTTTCTGCCGCTTGACGGTAGGTCAGAGCTGCAGCTCCTCGTAGCAGGCGAAGGCGAGACGGTGCGAGAGGAGGCGGTCGAGGTAGCGGAAGACGGCGCGCGCGACGCCTGCGGCACGCACGCAGGTGATGCCGAGCGTCAGCGCCGAGAGAGCGGCGCGAGTGCGGCGCTCGCGATGATCACGCGGCGGCGCCGATGAGCGCGATACCCGAGAGTGCGGCGAAGAATGCCGCGAGAGTGCGGGCAGTCCTCTGGCAGGAGAAGCGAGGCGCATGAGATGCAGGGATTTCGTCATTCGGCGTCACCTCCTAGGTCGATGATATGATCGGCCCAAGCGATGAGCGCGGGGACGATGCGAGGCGAGGATCAGGTGCGGCGGCGAGAGAAATCGTCGAGGGCGGCGAGAACCGCCTTTTTCCGTCTCTTCGTCGAGCCCCTGCCGTGATTTTCGTCGAGGATGACGAGGGGCGAGCTTGGAAGAAGGCGCGCGCAAGGCCGAGACGTCTCCTCGCCGGCGGACAGCGGATGTCCGCCCGCGCCGAGCGGCGGGCAAGCCCGTCGGGGAAGCGCGGCAGGAAGCCGCCGAGCGCCGCTTGCTCGAGGGGCGGCGCTCACGGCGCTCTCCGTCGCGCCCTCCTGCCACAGGCTGATGTTTTCGGCGAGCGTCGCGTTGAATACATGCGTCTCCTGCGGCACATAGGTGATGAGCGCGCGGCGCGAGGCAGGCGAAAGATGCGCGAGGTCATAAGGCTTTCCGTCGCCTGCGCCGTCCTGCAGGACGATCGTTCCTTCGGTCGGCGTGAGAAGACCGGCGAGAAGATTGAGCAGGGTCGTCTTGCCCGCACCGCTCGCGCCGATGAGTCGCGGTCTTCTTGCCCGCGCGAAAGTTGAGGTCGAGCCGCTCGAGGACAGCTTCTTGCGTCAGCGGATAGCGATAGGAGAGTTTTTTTCGGCGAGGAGGCGCGGCGGCACGAGAATCTGATCGCACCTCGCCCGTCTGCTCTGTCGAGGGGAGCGGCGAGCCACGGCTCGAGCGCCTTTGCTGCCGTGTGTGCGTCCATGGCGGCGTGGAAGGCGATGCCGCCTTCTCGAAGCGGCTGGTAGAAGAGCGGCGCGAGAATCAGCACGAAGAAGGCCGAAGGAAAAGCTCGATCTGTCCGTCGATGAGCCCGAGGGCCGATCGATACGGCAATCAGTGCGATCGAGAGCGTCGTGATGAGTTCGAGCGCGAAGGAGGAGACGAAGGCGAGGCGCAGGACGGCGAGTGATGCTTCGGAAAAGGAGCGGCTGCTGCTCTTTTAGATGATGCACCTTCAGCATTCCGTGCGGCGGAAAGAGCTTCAAGGTCATCGCCGCGCGGATCATCTCGCCGAAGCCCGTCGGTCAGAGCCTCCATCTTCGACCACTGGCGCTCGCTCGCGCGGCGTCGTCGCCTTGCCGATGAGCATGAGGGAGGACGGGCGCGATGGGGAGCGTCGCGAAAAAGAGCAGTGCCGAGAGCGGATCGAAGACGGCGCTGACTGCTGAGGATGAAGGCACGAGCACGGCGAACGATATGGCCGTCGGAACGACGGTATGAAACCACGGCTCGAGTGCATCCACGCGTTCTAACGCCAGGGTCAGGACGCCGTGCGTATCGCGCCCCTCGGCAAGAAGCGCACGATGCAGCGTCTTGCGGCAGAAGAGGCGCATGTGCTCGGACAGACGGTCTTCCAGGCTGCTTTTGGGCAGACGCAGGAGAGCCGCGCCCAGGACGCAAAAAACAGCACCAGAAAAATCTGATGCTGTTTCGTGCATTCCCGCGCCATGAAGGGAAGACCCTTGTTGACGACGGAAGCCGTTTGCATGCCGCGGCGATGACGAAGACGCCTGGAGCGCTTCGAGCAAGGCGCGGCAGAGGACGATATGCTTTTGTTCCTTGAGCGTGAGGAAAGAGCAGACTGTTCTTCATGTGCTGCTCAATAGCCGTGGTGGTTGGCGTCGGCAGCCGTCACGCGCTTGCGGAAGATGTGGTACGTCCAGATCTGATAGCAGAGTATGATCGGGACGAGGCAGCCGGCAGCGATCGTCATGACCGATCAGCGTGTAGGGCGTCGAGGACGCATTGTAGATCGTCAGGCTGTACTCGGGCGAAAGGCTCGACACCATGAGGCGCGGAAGAGCCCGAGGAAGAAGGCGACGACCGTCAGTGCGACAGCGAGACCGCTGCAGACGAAAGCCGGTCGGTGGAGGCCTTCTTGATCACGTTCGCATAGGGCGGCGAGGAAGACCACGGCGGCGAGGATGAGCGCGCCCGCAGCGAAAGGATTCGCGTAGAGATCCGTGTAGACGTAGGTGAGTCCCATGCACAGGACGAAGAAGACGACGGCGAGCGCCCGGCCTTTTTCGCGATGTCCTGCACGCGCATGATGAGGGTGGCGGTCGGCGAGACGCATCGTCAGAAAAGCCGCGCCGTGGAAGGCGAAGACGAAGACGAAAGCGAGGCCGCCGACGATGGAGTAGGGCGAGAGCAGACCGAAGAAGCCGCCCGTGTACGTCATGTTCGCGTCGATGGGCAAGGCCTGCGATGAGGTCCGTCACGGCGACGCCCCAGAGGAACGCGGAACGACGCTGCCGAAGACGATGCACTTGTCCCAGCCGCTGCGCCAGACGGCGAGTCCTTGTGGCCGCGCAGTTCGAACGCGACGCCGCGCAGGATGAGCGCGACGAGCATCAAGAAGAGCGCGAGGTGAGAGACGTGCTGAACATCGTCGCGTAGAGATGCGGGAAAGCCGCGAAGCTCGCGCCGCCCGCCGTGATCATCCAGACTTCGTTGCCGTCCCATACCGGGAGGATCGTGCGCAGCGCGATGCGGCGCTCCTCGTCCGTCTTGCCGACGAAGGCGGCAGCATGCCGACGCCGTAGTCGAAAGCCCTCAAGGAAGAAGAAGCCCGTGAAGAGCACGACGATCAGGACAAACCATAAGATGTTCAAATCCATTATGCCTGCACTCCTTTCGCGAGGGCTGTTCTTGATGAAAGCGGATCGCGACGCCGAGGGCGAAGACGATGAGCACGAGATAGATGAGCGTGAAGCCGATGATCGTCAGCCAGATGTCCGTCGTGGTGAGATTCGGGGAGACGGCGTCGACCGTCTTCTGCAGGCCGACGACGATCCACGGCTGACGGCCGGCCTCGGTCACGAACCAGCCGACGGAGTTGGCGATGAAGGGAAGCGGCAGGCTGTAGAGCAGCACCTTTGAGCATGCAGGCTTTGTCTGCGAGCGATCCCTGCATCGCGAGGAGGAGGGCTGCGCCCGTGATGAGGATCATGAGGCCGCCCGCGCCGACCATGATGCGGAACGCCCAGAAGAGAGCCGTGACGTTTGGTACATAGTTGTCCGAGCCGTACAGCTGCGACAGCTTCTTCCTGCAGATCGCGGATGCCCTTGATCTCGCCGGCAGGCTTGTTGTAGACCATGAAGGAGAACATCGCGGGAATCGTGATCTCGAAGTCGTTCTGCATCTTGTCCTCGTTGATGATGGCGAAGGCGGCGAACGGCGCGGGATCTTCCGTCTCCCACAGAGCCTCCATGGCGGAGAGCTTCATGGGCTGGACGTCCTTCAGGTACTGGGCGTGCATGTGGCCGGGCGCCCGCGACGCCCTAGAAGGCCGATGAGCGTGATAGGCGAGGATGCCCTTGCATGGCTTTTCTGGAAGAGGTCGGCGGCAGGGCCTCCCTGCAGAATCTTGTAGGCGGTGATGGCTGCGAGCAGGACGCCCGCCAGTCGACATGCCGGCGAAGAACGTATGCGTGATTTCGCCGATGACGTAGTGGTTCGAGAGAAGAGCGCCGAAGTCCGTCATGACGGCACGGCCGCCCTCGATGGAGTAGCCCATCGGGATGCTGCATGAAGGAGTTGGCGACGAGGATCCAGAGCGCTGAGAGGGTTGCCGCCGATCGCGACGAGCCACATCGTCAGACAGTGGAGTTTCGGCGAGACTTGTCCCAGCCGAAGATCCAGATGCCGAGGAACGTCGACTCAAGGAAGAAGGCGGTAAGCGCCTCCAAAGCGAGCGGGATGCGCCGAAGATGTCGCCCATGAAGCGCGCGTACTCCGACCAGTTCATGCCGAAGTGGAACTCCTGCACGATGCCCGTGACGACACCCATGGCGAAGTTGATGAGGAAGACCGTGCCGAAGAAATGCAGCAGCTGGCTTTCGCTGCTTCCACTGCGCGTCCTGCGTGCGGACATGACAGGTCTCGAGAGAGCCAGGGAAGAATGTCAGGCCAAGCGTCAGCGGACGAAGAGAAAATGATACGTTGAGGTGATGGCAAACTGCCATTGGGATAGGACAGCCGTGCTCATAGAATGATACCTTCCTTTCAGAAAAATAATTATTTTTATGCGTCCATTATAAAACAAAGGACAGCAAAAACAAGGCATAAGTGTATCGGTGAATTTGAATCTTTGGATAAGGGAAATCGCCGTAATTTTTAAGGGATTTCAGGCAAACTCAGCGTTTCCTTTGAAATTGTTGAAGAAAAGCCGCCCCGCGAAGAGGCTGTGCTCGTATGTTTCGTGCTCCTTGAAGCTCAGTAGATCGAGCGTGTGCGGCGCAGATTTGAAGCCTCTTGAGTCCGAGCGGGACGAGCGTCGCTGCGACGATGCCCGCGAGCATGGAGAGGACGGAGAGCAGCGGCAAAAGCGCAGGTCGCCGAGGAAGAAGAGCGAGGCATGCAGCAGGACGGCCGCCAGGACGGCGGCGAGGAAGGCGAGAGCGAGCGCGAGGCGCACGGTGCGGACGATCTTCCGTGAAAGAGTGATGAGCTGGGGAATGTGAGGGATCTCCTGAGGCGATGAGGATGTCAGGTGCGATCTCGCTCTCGCTCGTCTGCATGGCGAGCACGACGTCAGCCATCGAGGCTGCCTCCGCGTCCTCCTTCTGGCGGCGAGCAGGGCGACAGAGTGACCGTGCGCCTGAAGCATCTGCACCTCCTTTGCCTTGTCGGCGGGCGCAAGATCGGCGCGGTAGACGGAGATGCCGGCATCCTTTGCCGTGCGCTTTGCCGCAGTGCGGCAGTCGCCCGTCATCATGACGGTCTGGACGCCCAGAGATTCCAGCAGGCGGATCGTGCGCGGCATGTCGCTTCGCGCCTCGTCAGAGAAGACGAGGAGACCCTGGCGATCTTGCCCGTGGCGAGATAGATGACGATCTTGCCGCGCGAGGCGAATTGGTCGCCCTGCGTCAAGAGGGAATTGCTGATCTCGACGCCCTCTTCTTCGAGCCATTCGCGCTTGCCGAGGCGCACGGCTCTGCCGTTGATCAGCGCCTCGACGCCTTTGCCGGGATGCTGCTCGTCGCCGAAACGCGCATGAGGCGAGCGCGCCCTGACTGACAGCGCTGGCGACGAGGACGCGTGCGAGCGGATGGGAGACGCCGTTTTCCGCGCTCGCGGCGAGTCCCAAGATCGCACTGTCGGAAAGCCCTCGCCGACGATGGTCGCGAGGAACGGCCTGCCTTCGGTGATGCCGCCGCTCTTCGAGAGCGCGATGGCGCTGATGTGCTTGAGAGTGCCGAAGACGCCGGCGTTCTTCACGAGGATCTTCTGTGCGCGGCACTTTTTCAGCGCTTCGGGCAGGGGCGAACGAGGAGGCAAAGAAGAGTGCGGCAGGGCAGGCGAAGAAGAGCACGGAGAAAAAGAAGATCGCCGTCTGCAGAAGATCGAGTCCCATGGTCTCGCCAGAGGGCAGCATCGGCGATGGCGAGCAGCAGACCGAAGGCGAGAAAGCGCAGGGCGGCATTGTCCGTGACGGCGAGCAGCGGCGTGTGCTCGGGCGTCTTCGCCGCTTCCTCCTGCCTGGGCGCGTCGCTTTGCGGCAGGCTCATCTTCCTCTGCTGGGCAGCACCTCGCCTCGCGCACGCCTCGCTTCCCGAGTTCGAGCGAGGCGGCGCTCCTCGGCGCGCAGCGCCTCGAGTTCGCGGTAGCGCGCCTCGGACTCTTCTTTCGGCGTTCCTCCTCGCGCCTCCGGCGCTCGGCTTCATGCTCCGCCATCATCTCCTCAGCGCCCGGCGGCACGACGCCCTCGTCCTCGTCGAGCGAGAGCTTCCCGCGCGGCGAGGCGCACTCGAGGTATTTGCCGCCGAGCGTGAAGGTCAGGAAGAGGCCGAGCGGCGTGAAGAGAAGCTGGTGAAAGAGCGCTTCCCCGTCAGCATCATCTGCACCATGAGGAGGAGGCTCGCGATGACGGCGGAGATGGCGCTGACGGCGATGAGTGAATCGGCGCACGGCGATTTGAAGAGCAGGCGGAGGCCGCGCACGAGGATGGATTTGCACGCGAGCAGCATGGCGAGCGCGAGGAGAGCTCGATTCCTGCAAAGAGGAGCGGCGCCTCCTCGGGAGAGAGCGGTCCCTAGGTCTATGCCAAATGTGGAGGCTGCAGAGCAGTCCCGCGAAAAAGGCGAATGCCAGAAGCGTCAGGGGCAGGGACGATGAGGAGGAGGAGCGCACGTCCTTTTGATGCGTTCCGTCTCCTCTGGTGCTGCAGACTTTTTCATCCATAATAAAAGTTCCCTCTTTTCCAAGTAGAATAGAATCTATTTTGTTTGATTCGCCCTTTTTGCCGGTTAATTCCTACCAAAATTTTTTCTAAGGCTTGCTGTAAAGAGAAAAATTGATAGAATTTCATGGCGATATATGAGGGAAGGATGGTGCATTTCTTTTGCTGAAGCTTTTGGCGCGGGCGAAGATCAATCTGACGCTTGACATTCTGGGGAAACGTCCCGACGGCTATCACGAGGTGGCGATGGTCATGCAGTCCGTCGCGCTCGCGGATGAGGTCGAGCTGGAAAAGACGGCGCAGGGCATTTCTTTGGAGGTCGAAGGCGCGGCGCTCGCTGCGGACGAGAGCAATCTCGCGTGGCGTGCGGCGGCGCTCTTTTTGCGCCGTTTTCCGTCGGAGGGCGGCATAGCGATCCGCCTGAAAGAAAGACGATTCCGATGGCGGCGGGACTTGCGGGCGGTTCTGCGGACGCTGCTGCCGTGCCCTCGGGATGAACGATCTTTTTGAGAAGGGGCTGGATGAGGCGGCGCTTGCGGAGCTTGCAGCCGAGATCGGCTCTGACGTGCCCTTTTGCCTTGCGGGCGGCACGCAGCTGGCGACGGGGCGCGGCGAGATTCTGCGCCGCCTTGCCGATCTGCCGCCCTTTCCCGTCGTGCTGGCGAAGCCGCCCGTCGACGTCTCCGACCGCTTGGGCGTATGGGCGCTACGATGCGCAGAAGGCGGTGCGCCACCCGGACACGGAGAAGATGCTCGCCGCCATCGGTGCGGGAGACCGCTGCGCATCTGCCGGGAGTTGTGCAATGTGCTCGAAAGTGTTACCATAGAGGAGCATGAGGAGATCCGTCGTCTGAAGGAAAGGATGCTGGAGCAGGGCGCACTCGCTGCCATGATGTCCGGCTCAGGGCCGACGGTCTTCGCACTGATGGAAAGCGAGGGGCGGCGCAGAATCTGGCGAAGAGACTGCGCGAAGAGACTGGATGCCGCCGTCTTTTTGCACAAAGACGCAGGGGGCGCAGATGTTCTGAAGCGCCGTACCTGTGCAGGGGGAAAAACGATGGGACAGGAAATGAAAGCTCGCACCGATCCGCCTCGACAGCTACCAGCCTCTGCGCGAGGTGGTTGCCGAGGCTCTGCGCGATGCGATCAAGAGCGGCACGCTCGCGCCGGGACAGAGGCTCATGGAAATCCAGCTCGCCGAAGAACTCGGCGTCAGCCGCACGCCCGTGCGCGAGGCGATCCGAAAGCTCGAACTTGAAGGCTACGTCGTCGCGATGCCCGCGGCGCGGCACCCACGTCGCGAGCTCTCCATCCGCGACGTTAACGACGTCTTCGAGATCCGCACGGCGCTCGATCTCGCTCGCCTGCGCCCTTGCGGCAGAGCGCATCACGGAGAATGAGTTGGAAAGCCTGCAGCGTCTCCTCGTCGCCATCGGCGGACATATCGAGGCGGGCGACATGGAAAGATCGTGAAACGGACATGCGCTTTCACGACCTCCTTTATCAAGCGAGCCGCAACACGCGTCTCGTCGGCATCATCTCGAACCTGCGTGAGCAGCTCACGCGCTTTCGTTCCCGCCTCGATGTCGTTTCCGGGTCGTCTCAAGGAGACGCTTGAGGAGCACCGGGAGATTGTCGACGCGATTGCGCAGGGCGACGTGCAGGGCGCGAAGCAGGCGGCGGAAGCCCACATGGAAAAAGGCGGAGCGCACGCTTCTTCTGAGCATGGAGGCGGCGAAGAATGCCGGCATCTAAAAGATGGCAGGAAAGGATGTGTTCAGAACTCTGCAGGGATCGGCTGCAGAGTTCCCTGAGAACGATGCTGAGGAAATGTCTTTGAGCAATGGAGGCTGAACGAATGGCAGATCTGACAACAGTCATATTGGCGGCGGGCAAGGGGACGCGCATGAAGTCGTCTTTTGCCGAAGGTGCTGCACAAGACGGGCGGCAAGGCGATGCTCGCCCATGTGCTCGCGGCCGCAGAAGGAGGCGGGCGCCAGCGCAATATCGTCGTCGTGGGATTCGGCGGCGAGACGGTGGAAAAAGGCGCTTGCGGGCGAGGCGGATTTCGTCACGCAGGAAGAGCAGCTCGGCACAGGGCATGCCGTCCCTGCAGGCGGAACCGCTGCTGCACGAGGAAAAACGGGCACGGTTCTCGTGCTCTGCGGCGACACGCCGCTCCCTGACGGGGAAAGCTCCTCAAGAAGCTCGCGAAAGAACACGCGGCATCGGGCGCGAAGGCGACCGTTCTGACTGCCGTCATGCCCGATGCGACGGGATATGGTGCGATCATCCGCGCCGCAGACGGCACGGTGGAAAGAATCGTCGAGCACAAGGACGCGACGGAGGAGGAGCGCAATGTGCGCGAAAGGTCAATCCCGGGCATCTATTGCTTTGAAGCGCCCTGACCTTTTCGCCGCCCCTGCACGAGGTCAAAAATGACAATGCACAGGGCGAGTACTATCCGCCCTGACGCCTGGAAATCCTCCGAAAGAAGGGCGAGAAAGATCTTCGCCGCCACGGCCGACGACTACGAGGAAACGCTCGGCGTCAACTCGCGCGCCCAGCTCGCCGCCTCGGAGAAGATCCTGCGCCGCCGCAAGAATGAGGCGCTGATGGCAGAGGGCGTGACGCTCATGGATCCCGATACGACCTACGTCGACGTCGATGTCATCGTCGGCCGCGACACTCGTTCTCTATCCGGGCACGTGGGCTTGAGGGCGCGACGGTCATCGGCGAGGGCTGCGAGATCGGCCCCGAATTCGCGCTTTCAGGACGTGAAGGTCGGCGCGAATGTCACGGCGCATTTCTGCTATGCGCATGAATGCGAAATCGCCGACGGTGCGACGCTCGGCCCTGTACGTTCATCTTCGCCCCGCGACGAAAATCGCCGCGCACGTCAAGATCGGCAATTTCGTCGAGGTCAAGAACTCCGTCGTCGGCGAGGGGACGAAGCTGCTGCATCTCTCGTATATCGGGCGATTCCGACATCGGTGCGGGCGTCAACATGGCTGCGGCACGATCACGGTCACTGCGACGGCAGGCAGAAGTTCCGCACGAAGGTCGGCGACGGCGCTCGTCGGCTGCAACTCGAACCTCGTCGCACCCTGTCAGCGTCGGCGACGGCGCCTACATCGGCGCAGGGTCGACGATCACGAAGACATCCCTCGCAGGCGATCTCGCCATCGCGCGCGCCCACCAGAAGAATATCACGGGCTGGGCGGACAAGCGCAAAGAAGAAATGGAGGCTACCGGAAAAATGACGAACCTTGACAACCCATGCGTATCATGACGGGCAACGCCAACCCCGGAGCTCGCGAAGAAGATCGCATCGCACATCGGCGTGCCGCTGTGCGATGCATACGTCGGTCATTTCAACAACGGCGAGACGCAGGTGATGATCAGCGAGGAGCATTCGCGGCAAGGACATCTTTATCATTCAACCGACCTCGCAGCCGGTCAACGACAATCTCATGGAGCTTCTCATCATGACGGACGCCTGCAGAGGGCGTCGGCGCACAGCATCACGGCCGTCGTGCCGTACTACGCCTACGCGCGTCAGGATCGCAAGACGCGCGGGCGCGAGCCGATCTCGGCGAAGCTCGTCGCGAACCTCATGGAGACGGCGGGCGTCTCGCGCGTCGTACGGTCGATCTGCATGCAGGTCGGATCCGGGGTTCTTCGACATTCGCGTCGATCATCTCGGGCGGCTCCCGTCCTCGCCGCGTATCTGAAGGAGCGCAATCTCGAAAATGCCGTCGTCGTCTCACCCTGATCTCGGCGGGCGTCACGCGCACGCGAAATCTTGCCGACCGCCTGCACGCACCGATCGCCATCATCGAGAAGCGCCGCCCGCAGCCGGGCGTGGCGGAGGTCATGAACCTCATCGGCGACGTCGAGGGCAAGACGGCAATCCTCATCGACGACATCGTCGACACGGCAGGCTCTCTTTGCGAGGGGGCGAAGGCACTCTGCAAAAGCTTGGTGCAAAAAGAAGTCTACGCCGCCTGTTCCATGCGATCCTGACCGATCCTGCCATCGAGCGCATCAACGCGTCGGTGCTCAAGCAGCTGATCGTCACGGACACGATTCTTTGGGCGACAAGAAGTCAGACAAGATCGTCGTGCTCTCGATGGCGGACGCTATCGGCGACGTGCTCATCAGCATACAGGAGCATCGTTCGGTCAGCCACCTGTTCCGCTGATGGAGAGCGTCATGGAGGTCAGGCGCATACCATCGTGTGAATTTCTACGATACGGACGCCATGGGCGCGCATCATCGCGAACTACATCCGCTGGTTCTGAGATCGGCGGGGTCGAGTTCCTGCGCGCGCTCGGCATCACGCTCGGAGATCTGATGGAGGCGGGTTACGTCTTCCGCTGACCGATGTCAGTGCAAAGTTCGTCGCCTCAGGCAAGTTTCGACGATGAACTCGACATCGTCACGCGCCCGACGGCGCTGACAAAGGTCAAGATGGCATTCGACTACGAGGTGCGGCGCGTGGCGGACGACGCATTGCTCGTCCTCGGTCATACGCAGAACGTCTTCACGAGCCGAGAGAGGGACGCATCACGAAACCGCCTGCAGAGTTTTATGAAAGTTTCATGCTGCGCTTTCGGAGGATGCGCTGATGGGCGCAGGAAAATCTCTGAACGTTTGCCAGGGAAGCTTTGGGAGGTCTTGAAAGTTGTATATTGCAGTCGGTGTTGTTCTCGCCGCGATTTTTCCTTTGCATCATCGTGGTGAAACTCTTCTTTGCCAAGGGAGGAACGGAAGAGGTCGTCGTGAAGCTTACGGAGCGCACGCCCTCGAAGTAACGGCGCAGGATGAAAAAGCGTGACGCTCGTCACGAAGCTGGAGTTCGCCAATGTCGGCAAGCAGGTCGGCACGATCATGGACGCCTTGTGCGTCCGCTCGTGCCCTACGAGCAGTACGACGGGCTTGAAGTGCGCGGCAGAGCCGAGCGAGAGGGCGCACCACGCGAGGATGATTACTTCGAGGCGGTGCTCACCGAAGCGGGTGAAAGCATCTTCGTCAAGGCGTATGTGACGCTTACGGCACGAAAGGGCAGGGAGCATCAAGGAGGCGGTCAGCACATGGTCGATTTCCCGTGGAGCTCATCTACCAGGAGACAGGGCAGACGGCCGTGGCGTTATTCGAAGGTGACGATTCCCGTGCAGTGTGGCGGGAGGTCGCCGCGCTCGTCGGCGTGACGCCGGCGGACGATTGAGGAGGGGCGAACATGAAAGAGAAAGTGAGAGATTCTGCCCGTTCCCTACGCGCATTCTGACGGACAGGATGACATCATCGACTGCGTGGAGAAATATACGCGCGGCAAGATCGGCAAGGATGACGTGATTTCCGTGGCGGAGAGCGTCGTCGCCATCACGCAGGGACGCATCGTGCGTCCCGAGGATCTGAAGATCTCCTGCCTCGCGCAGTTCTGCTGCCGCTTCATCCCGGACGTACGGCAGCCTCGCGAGTCCTCACGGCATGCAGTCCTTGATGAACGTCGAGGGCAAGTGGCGCGTCGCCGCCGCGCTCTTCGCGGGATCCTTGGGCAAGCTTGTGGGAAAGAGCGGCCTTTTTTATAAATGGGGCGGCGAGCAGACGGCGCTCATCGACGATGTGACGGGCACGATGCCGCCCTTTGACAAGCATATCGTCTACGGGCCGCGCGATCCGGAGGATGTCGTCGCGCGTCTCAAAGAGAGGCTCGGCTGCTTCGGCGCCGTCATCGCCGACGTCAAACGATCTCAAGCGCTCGCGCATCGTCGGCGTGACGGACGGCACGAAGGGCGAGCTCGTCGCGAAGCTCCTCATCGACAACCCTGTTCGGCAACGCTTCGCAGAAGACGCTGATCTGCATCATAAAGAACTTCCGCAGTATCAGGAGGCTGAGATGAGAGGGGCAGGGCTTGACGCCCCTGCCCTTTCCCAGTGAGAGGAGAGGAACATGCGCTATGCAGAGAATACGCGGACGTGCTGCTGACGCGCTGCGTCCCTTGAAGATCACGCGAGGCTTCCAAAAGGGGCCGGCGGGTTCGGTGCTCTATCGAGATGGGACGCACGCGCGTCATCTGCGCTGCGTCCGTCGAAGATCGCGTGCCGTACTTTCTGCGCGGCACGGGCACGGGATGGATCAAAGGCAGAGTACGCGCTCTTGCCGAGTGCGACTTCGACGCGCACGCCACGCGAGGCGTGCCAAGGCCGCCAGTCGGGGCGCACGCAGGAGATCCAGCGTCTCATCGGCCGCTCTGCTGCGCTCCGTCGTCGATCTTGCGGCGCTCGGCGAGCGCACGATCGCCTTTGGACTGCGACGTCATCGAGGGCGGACGGCGGCACGCGTACGGCGGCGATCACGGGCGCTTTCGTCGCGCTCGTAGAGGCGTGCGCGAGCTTCTATGAGAAGGGCAAGACGTTCCTCGTGAAAGATTTTCCTCGCGGCGGTCAGCGTCGGTCTCGCGAAGCGACGGCGAGCCGATCCTCGACCTTTGCTACGAGGAGGACAGCACGGCGCTCGTCGATATGAACGTCGTGATGACGGGCGCTATGACTTCGTCGAGGTGCAGGGCACGGGCGAGGGGCGATCCCTTCTCACGCAAGGAGATGGAGGCGCTCCTCGCGCTGGCGGAAAAGGCGTCGACGAATTGATGGTAAGATAAAAGGACGCGCTTGGCGGCGAGCTCGTCTGGAAAGTGGGGCGAATCGGATGAAGAAGATCGTAGTCGCTACGAAGAATGAGGGCAAGGTGAAGGAAATCCTTGCAGCTTTTCAAAAGCTCCCCGTGGAGCTTTTGACCCTCAGGATTTTTGGGGAGCTTCCGATGCTGTTGAGGACGCTTCGACCTTCGAGGGGAACGCGCGCATCAAGGCGCGTTTTCTATGCAGAAAGGACGGGATGCGCGTGCCTCGCTGACGACTCAGGGGACTTGAGGTCGAAGTCTTGGGCGGTGCACCGGGCGTTCACTCGGCGCGTTACTCGGGGCGGCACGATGATGCGGCGAACAACGAGAAGCTCGTGGCAGAGCTTCAAAAGAGGGGCTGTCGAATCTGCTGCCGCTTTCGCTGCGTGCTCGTCCTGCACGACACGGACGGCACGGAACTCATCTCTGAAGGGACGTGTGTCGGACGCGTGCGCCAAGAGCCGCGCGGTGCGGCGGCTTTCGGCTATGACCCGTATTTCTATCTCGCGAGCGGCAAGTCGCTGGCGGAACTGACGGTTTCTGAAAAGCAGGGCGGTCAGCCATCGCGGCGCGGCGCTTCGTCTCATGGCGGCGCAGATGAAGGAGCATCTCACATGAAGATCGGCATTATGAGCGACAGCCACGAGCGACCGCCGCGCGATCGATCGCGCTGTGGAACGCGGGCAAGGTCGACCTCTGGCTTCACGCGGGAGACTGCGTTCCCGATGCGGCGTACTCGCGCTCGTCTCGGCGGTGCGCGTGGAAAACGTCGCGGGCAACACGGACTGGCCCGACGGCAAGACGCCTCGACGAGATCGTTGTCGAAGCGGCAGGACACCGCATCTTTCCTCACGCACGGTCACATCTACGGCGTGCGTTCGACGCTTGAAATGCTGGTGACAGCGGCGAAGGAGGCGCAGGCGGACATCGCTGTCTACGGTCATACGCATGTGGCGCAGGAGGTCACGGGAGATGTTCAGCGTCCTCAACCCCGAAGCGTGGCGCGTCCGCGCGATGAGGCGCGTCCTTCCTTCATGCTCGCCGAGCTTGAGGACGGGAAGCCGCCGCAGTCGAACTCATCCGCTGGGAAGAGCTTGACGGCAGAGGGCTTGCTGCGGCAAGCGCACGAAAGGAATATTGGAAGGGAATTCGGTCACTTTTTCGCCGGTTTTCGGCATGCAAAAAGCGAACGGGATTCATCTTTTCTCTGCAGAAACTCAAGAAACACAAGGGTTTTCGGTGTTGAATATGCGATGAAAAGTATGATATGATGAAGCTATGTGAGTATTACAATTTCTTATGGGAGGGTTTATCTTGCGTACAATCGAAGCGAAACAGATTACGGAAAGCCGTTGCCGAGATGTGCAAAGAGGCTGCCTACCATCTGCCGGACGACGTCTACGAGGCTTTGAAGCGCGGACGCGAGGCAGAGGAGTCGCCGGTAGGGCGCGACGTGCTCGACCAGATCATCCGCAATGCGGAGATCGCCAAGGCCGAGGATCGCCCCATCTGTCAGGACACCGGCATGACGATCGTCTTCCTTGAGATCGGTCAGGATCTGCACATCGCAGGCGGCGATCTCGAAGAGGCGGTCAATGCCGTGTCGCCAAGGGCTATACGGAAGGGTATCTGAGGAAGTCCGTCGTCGCCGAGCCGCTGTTCAACCGCAAGAACACGCAGAACAATACGCCTGCCGTCATCTACACGCGCATCGTGCCGGGGCGACAAGCTCAAGATCACGGTCGGCCAGGGCTTCGGCAGCGAGAACAAGTCGGGCGTCAGATGCTCGTTCCGGCGGATGGCGTCGAAGGCGTCAAGAAGGCCGTGCTCGACATCATCCTGCACGCAAGCTGCAACCCCTGTCCTCCCATGGTTGTCGGCGTCGGCATCGGCGGCACGATGGACCGCGCCGCTTACTACTCGAAGAAGGCGCTCGTGCGCTCCATCAACGAGCGCAACCCCATGCCTCGAGTACGCGAAGCTCGAAGGCGAGCTTCTTGAGATGATCAACAAGACGGGCATCGGCCTCAGCTCGGCGGCTCCGTATCGGCTCTCGCCGTCAACATCGAATCGGGGCCCGACGCACATCGCAGGGATTGCCTGCGGCCGTCACGATCTGCTGTCATGCGATGCGCCACGAAGGATCGCGTCCTTTAACTGCTCGGGATGGGAGGATAAGAAAAAATGGCTGAAAAAGATTCGTATCGAAACACCGTTTACCGTGGAGCAGTCCAAGAAGCTCAAAGGCGGGCGACAGCGTGCTCATCACAGGCACGATCATCAGCGCACGCGATGCGGCGCAAGGTCATGTGCGAAGCTCTGGCACGCAGCGAGAAGCTCCCGTGGACTGGAAGAATGAAATCGTCCCACTACCTCGGACCTACGCCTGCGAAGCCCGGCGATCCTATCGGCCTCGTGCGGCCCGACGACCGCCGGCCGCATGGACGCCTACACGCCGACGATGCTTGAACAGGGGCATCACGGGCATGATCGGAAAGGGATCGCGTGACCCGAAGGTCATCGAGTCGATGAAGAAGAACGGCGTGACGTACTTCGTCGCCGTCGGCGGCGCGGCGGCTCTGATCGCCAAGTCCGTCAAGAAGTACGAAGTGCTCGCCTATCCGGAACTCGGCCCGGAGGCTGTGGTCTCGTCTGACCGTTGTCGACTTTCCGGCGATCGTCGGCATCGACTCGCGAGGGAATAACTTCTACGAGATTGGCCAGGCGCCGTATCGTAAGTTATGAAAGCGCCTGTTTGGCGCTTTCATGGGAGGCGCTGAACTTATCAGCGCTTCCTGTAATCCGCCCGCACGATGCGGGGCGCAAAGAATTTATAGGAGGTAGAATGATTAACATAACTTTTTTACGCCTGCCGCCTGCATTCCTGGTCAGCTTGCTGGCACTCGGAGGATTCCTCATGGAGCACATCCTCACCAATGCTTCGGCTCTGGGCGGTGCTGAAGCCCTGAATGGCAAGCTCGCCATGATGGAGCTGATTCCGAAACCAATCTTCCTCGGACTTGAGAGTCGGCGCCGTCGCCATCCCGTTCCTCTTCCATGCGATCTATGGCATCTACATCTGCATGCAGGCGAAGAACAACCCTGACGAAGTATGGCTACCTCAACAACTGGAATTTTGCTTTCCAGCGCTGGACGGCATGGTTCCTGCTCGTCTTCCTCGTATGGCACGTCGGCTACCTGCGCTGCTACGTCAAGGCGTCTCTCGGCACGCCGATCACCTCATGAACTGATCCAGAGCTACGTCACGGGCAGCCCGATCGTCTTCGTCCTCACCTCATCGGCATGCTCGCAGCGATCTTCCATTTCACGAACGGCATTACGACCTTCCTCATGACATGGGGCGTCGTCAAGGGTCCTCGCGCCCAGAAGGTGGCGGGGCTTCTCTCCATCGTGCTCTGCGTGGCTCTGAGCCTCGTGACGATTGCATTTATGGTGAGCTATTTCGTTCCCATGCATTGATCGATTGATTTGTGATGTATAGATAAGGAGAGAACCCTACATGGCTGAAAAGAAGAAAATCATTATTGTAGGCGGCGGTCTCTCGGGTCTCATGGCGGCCATCAAGGTCTGTGAGCTCGGCGGCGAAGTCGACCTGTTTTCCTACTGCCCCGTAAAGCGCTCCCACTCGCTGTGTGCGCAGGGCGGCATCAACGCCTGCATGGACACGAAGGGCGAGCATGACAGCGTTTACGAGCACTTCGATGATACGGTCTACGGCGGCGACTTCCTCGCCGATCGCGGTCGCGGTCAAGGGGCATGGTCGAGGCGGCGCCGAAGCTCATCAAGATGTTCGACCGCATGGGCGTTCCTTCACGCGCACGCCGGAAGGCAACCTCGACCTCCGCAATTTCGGCGGTCAGAAGAACAAGCGCACCTGTTTTCGCCGGCTCGACGACGGGTCAGCAGCTCCTCTATGCGCTCGACGAGCAGGTTCGCCGCTGGGAAGTCAAGGGCGGCGTCAAGAAGTACGAGTTCTGGGAATTCATCCGCATCATCAAGAACAAGGACGGCATCTGCCGCGGCATCGTCGCGCAGAACATGAACTCGATGGAGATCAAGGCGTTCCCCGCCGATGTCGTCATCCTTGCGACGGGCGGCCCCGGCCAGGTGTTTGGTCGCTGCACGGCTTCGACGATCTGCAACGGCTCGGCTGTATCCGCTGTCTACCAGCAGGGGGCGCACATCAGCGGCCGGAGTTCATCCAGATTCATCCGACGGCGATTCCGGGTTCGGACAAGAACCGCCTGATGAGCGAGGCGTGCCGCGGCGAAGGCGGGCGCGTCTCGGGTCTACCGCGACGGCAAGCCCTGGTACTTCCTCGAGGACATGTATCCGGCATACGGCAACCTCGTGCCGCGTGACGTCGCCTCGCGCGCCATCTTCAAGGTCTGCGTGCACATGGGTCTTGGCATCAACGGCGAGAACCGCGTCTACCTTGACCTCTCGCATATCGATCCGCATTACTTGGAGCGCAAGCTCGGCGGTATCCTCGAAATCTACATGGACTTCGTCGGAAAAGATCCGCGCAAGGTGCCGATGGAGATCTTCCCGTCCGTCCACTACTCGATGGGCGGCATCTGGGTCGACCGTCTGCATCATACGAACATCAAGGGACTCATGGCCTCGGGCGAGTGCGACTACCAGTACCACGGCGCGAACCGCCTCGGCGCGAACTCGCTCCTTTCCGCCGCTTACTCCGGCACGGTCTCCGGCCCTGAAGCCATGCGCATGGCGAAGTCCGGCGAGCTGGCGACGCCCTCACGCAGGCGGAGCTTGACAAGGCGCGTCAGGAGGTCGTCGACCAGTTCGAAGGCATCCTCAAGATGGACGGCCCTGAGAACGCGCACAAGCTCCATCACGAGCTTTGGCGACATCATGTACAAGTACGTCTCCATCGAGCGCGACAGCAACGGCCTCGACCAGTGCCTCGTGGAGCTCGGAAATCCCTCAAGCGTTGGGACAACATCGGCCTGACGGATCGCGGTCATTGGGCGAACCAGGAAGCCATGTTCGTGCGCCAGCTGCGCAACATGATCCTCTACGCGATGTGCATCACGAAGGCGGCTCGCTGCCGCGACGAAAAGCCGCGGCGCTCATGCCAAGATTGCCCTCGACGCGAACGGCAAGCGCATGATGGACGGCGAAGAGCTCGTCTTCATGCCGCGTGATGACAAGAACTTCATGCGCATCTCCATCGTCGACTACGACCCGAGACGGAAGAGCCGATCGTCAGCTACGACGAGTTCGACCATTCTGCTCATCAAGCCGCGTGCCTCGCAACTACGCGGTAGCGAAAGAAAGAGTGAGAGGAGGAGATAGCAAATGGCAGAACAGAAGAAAGGTAAGATTCATCATAGAGCGCCAGGACGCCCCTGACGCCAGCCCCCAAGCAGGAATTCGATGTCGACTATCGTCCCGGCCTCAACGTCGTCGCGGCTCTGATGGAATCCAGAAGAACCCCGTGACGGTCGACGGCAAGACGGTCGCCCCGTCAACTGGGGAGTGCAACTGCCTGGAGAAGGTCTGCGGCGCCTGCATGATGGTCATCAACGGCAAGGCGCGTCAGGGCATGCTGCTCGCTCATCGACGAGCTTGAGCAGCCGATCACGCTCGCGCCGGCACGCACCTTCCCCGTCATCCGCGACCTCCCTCATCGACCGTTCCGTCACGTTCGAGAGCTTGAAGCGCATCCATGGCTGGATCGAGATCGACGGCTCGTGGGACAACCCCGACGCTCCGCTGCAGAATCCCTTACACGGCGCAGACGACGCTACGAGATTTCGCACTGCATGACGTGCGGCTGCTGCCTTGAAGCGTGCCCTGAACGTCGGCCCGCAGTCCGACTTCATCGGACCCTGCGCCGACGGGTGCAGACGCTGCTCTTCAACCTGCATCCGCTCGGAAAGTTCGACGCTCCCGACGCGCCTCGAAGCCTCTCATGGGCAAGGGGCGGCATCACGAGCTGCGGCAACAGCCAGAACTGTGAGAAGGCATGCCCGAAGAGCATCAAGCTACGCAGCACCTCGCACAGCTCAACCGCGACGTCAACAAGCGGGCTCTGAGGAACATCTTCAACAACTGAGATGCATTCTTGCTGCTAGGAAAACCGCCCGCCGATCTTGGTGGGCGGTTTTAGAGTTGCTAGATCGATTTGGGATTCTTCAAGGAGGACAAGAGAAAAACGAGAGACAGGTGAAACGATTTCTGCTGACAACGGCCTTCTTTGCTGCTTCACGTCGGAACAGCATCTGCCGGGTAATGGGTTCAGCATAGCGATTCCCGTGGGAGGAGCGATGGAAGCGGCAAATGCGCCGGAAGACGGCTATGCGGCGTTTGCGACGGACGATCTCGCTGTGAGATCCTGGCTCGTGAGGAAGAGCGGGAAGCTCCATCTGAGATGCGCTTGACGAACCACTCTGCACATGACATGGTATTTTCCCAGGATGGACAGATGTATGATTTCCACGCTGACGGATCGGAAGGGACGAGGGAACTGTGGCGCTGGTCGGATGGCATGGGCTGCACGCGAGGCGCTGACGACGTCCTCGATTCCGGCAGGAGAGACGGTCGTCTACAGCGCCGACATCGAGCAAAGGACATACGCAAGGTCAAAGAGGACGCCGTCTTCGTGAACATGTACGTGAAGGACTCGCCGGCATGGCTTCTCCCCTGAAGCTGTCCAGGCAGCTGCGGATAGCGTGCGCCGCCCCTGCTCGATCGTGATGAGCGGCGTCGGTACAGGCGGAGCACAGTGGTGAAGATCGAGCGGATTTTCCGTTTTTCGTTCTGCCAAATCGCGAGGAAGCTAGCTTGACAGAGGAAAAAGAATAGTATATCTCTGGAATGGACGAGTTGGCAAATTTTGATGAACGATTTTTCATTATTTGTGATTCCTATGGCGAGGGGAGCGTTCTGCTTTGAGATGACAGAAACGACATTTGAGCGCGCTATGTGTCGATTTTTGTTGTCCGGAGGATATACGCTTCCTCGCTTCTGCCGGTGTATGCGGCGGATGTGACGGTGCCCGAGGTTGTCGTTGATGCGTCTCATCCTGCGGTGACAATGAGTGAGCCGGACCGATCAATCAGGAAACAACGCCTGCCCGCCGCATCGGGAGCCAAATCGAACGCCGTGGTCGGCAGCTGCCGACCTCCCTCTGCAGGCGATGTGCGCAACGTCGTCGGGAATAAGCTGACGATACGGGCGACCTCTGCGGCGACGATGGCGGGCATTCTGAACCTCTATGCGGGCAGAACGTATGGCACGGGAAATGCGAACAACAACTCGCTGACGATCGTCGGATTTGATCTTTCTTTCCACTGCTCGATCCCGAATGCGACGACTTCGACCAACCCGCGCTGGCTATGCGACGTTGCTTTTACGGCGGCTATTCGGAACATGGTAATGCCGATGGCAATACCATCATCATCAAGGACGTGGTTGACCCCAACGCTTTTTCGCCGAATCCCTGGGCGTATAATAAAGTAGTAGTGGGGGGGCTGCAATCCCACAGTGGAACGATCTACGCCGGTTATGCGCCGAATGGGACGACGCGAACAACGCGTCGAGCTCCACAATGCGGCGGCGCTCGGCGATGTGGAGATATCGGCGGCAGCTATCTCCGTTCCTATTGACAGTCCAAGCTATGATAATCGTCTGGAGAAAAATGTCTTGCAGGTAACATCGGCGAACAACCGTGTTAAGGGATCTACGACTTTAAGACGATGGAGTTCGTCCTCGACAACAGCCTGAAGGCAGCGGATGCATCTGGTCGAACGCCCATCCTGGCTGCCGACTACATGCTCTATTTGCGCAACAACACAATGCAGAAGTTTGATTGGGATCAGATCGTCGTCAAGAACTCATCAGTCGTGGTTTCGACCATCAGATTGCGCATGGTTACAAGACGCCCTATCTCAACCTCTGTGTTTCACTGCCGGCGATGACAGCCTATAGCTATGCGACCGACGCTTCTATAACAACGACGATTATGAGTACGGCAAGACAGCGACCACTGATCCGAATGGGTGCGGGCATCGAGAAACCCCACGGAGATCTGTACAGCCAGGACACATTCGCCTGCTGGGGACTTCGCTATAAGAATGCGACGGAGATGCTGACGGCGCACACGCCGCAGCTTCACGAGTCGTCCCTCGAAGGGTCGTCGCGGGCGTTCCATCTACGGCAGTACGACGGAGAACAACGTGCTCACCATCTCGGGCGGCACGCATACGGCGAGCGCGCGCGCGGCTATACGATTGCAAAAGACGGGCAGCACGAAGAAACAATACGCTCACGATCACGGGCGGCACGGTCGGTGAGGCATACGGCGGCTGGACGGAGGAAGAACCTCCTCGCGAGCACGACCGTGGACGAGACGCATCCGGTCGCCGTGAATTCGAGGCGCGAACGCCGAGGCGGAGGGCAACAAGCTCAACCCCTCGGGCGGCACGATCGGCGCGAACGGCAAGATCGCGGGCGGCTATATCGCAAAGTATACGCTGCATCAGATCGCATCTCGTGTCGGCGGGCGACGCGAAGACGAACAAGGTCAACATCTCGGGCGGTACGATCGGAACAATACGGCAATCTACGGAGGCTATACCGAGGGCTCGGGGCATGCGACGGATACGAGGTCACGATCTCGGACGGTACCGTTCGGCAACGGCACGCAGATCCATGGCGGCGCTACGGCGGGACGCGGCCGCAGCTCACGGCAGACCGACGTTGGACGATACCGTGACGGCAAAGCAAGGCGACGGGCACAGCGTCACGATCACGGGCGGCACGTTCGGCACGCGGCACGGACATCTACGGCGGCAATACCGGCGGCACGGGCGCGGCGACGGGCAATACGATCACGCTCGGAGCAAATGATCTCGCGATGGGCGGCGTATTTCTGCACGGCGGCTGCTGGCGCTGCTGCGAGCGATGTCATGACGGACAACACGCTGAACGTCAAGGGAAGAATATCACGTGCGCGGCGTGGAAAACTTTCGGCAAGACGAATTTCGACCTCAGCGATAAGACGGTCGGCGACACCCTGCTCAAGATCACGGGCGGCGCGACGAATAGATCGACTGGGCGGGCGTCGAGGTCGCTGCTAGACCGACGGTACAGCTTTACGCCCGAAGTCCTACGACAAAGCATCTCTTCATCCCCTCGCGGACAATGAGGACGGCATCAGCTTTATGAAGGGACGACGGACACCTATGCGACCATCGGGCGCCAAAAGGAGCGCACGATCGGCGACCTACGAGTTCGTCATCGACACGGATAATCACACGGGGCACGCAATGCGCTATGCTCTACGCCGATGGCTTCCGTTCAAGGACAACGCGGACGCCATCACGGCGGCAGACGGCACGCACAATGCCGCATGGTCGGGGCGCACCGCGGCCGGACACCCACGTCAGCCGACAACACGCTCACCGTCACGGGTGGGTCTGTTACGAATGCCTACGGTGCGCTTCGCGTAGACAACAAGCGCGACGCCTCAGGCAACCCGCTCACGACGGGCGATGCCGATAGCAATAGCGCGTCATCGCGCGCGAGACACCTGACGCTGCTGAAACCCCACAGCGCCGATCGCTCCTGCCCGCGATGCGGGAAACGCCACGGTGCGCGCATCTTTACGAAGGCGAGGCGGCAAAGAGCAGCGTCCTCATGTCGGCGGGCACGGTCGGCGGCAGCCTCTACGGCGGCGCGGGTGATGGAGAACGACGCATCCGGCGCAGCGTCGGGTGCGGTGACAGAGAGCACCATCCACCCAGCGACGCGCACAGGTCACCGCAATGTCTACGGTGGCTATACCATCGGTGCAGGCCGCGGGCGGATTCGGGGATCCAGCTGCAGGACGAGGCTCTGTCGGCGGCAGCCTCACGGCGGCTATGCGGCAGGCACGGGCGCGCCCGGCAGATCACGCTGCAGGACACGACCGTCGGCGGCACCCTACGCGCAGGGTCACGGCAGGCGCAGGCGCGGCCTCGGCGCGACGATTACGCCAGCGGGCGCGGCCTCGGCTGCGGGCGATCTCTACGGCGGCTTTTCCGCTGGCACGGGGGCTACGACGGGCAATCGCCGTAAACCTCGGCGACGGCACGGAGACGGGCGCATGCTTCACCACGACACGCAGCCCGCGGCGACGGTGGCGAGGGCACGATCTGCGGCGGCAGCATGCGTCGAATACGACGGGCAACGTCCTCAAACGTCAACGGCAATGCCACGGTCGGCAATATCAAGAACTCGCCGCAGTGAACTTCCATTACAACCAAGATACGACGAGCGCGGCAGCCCCATGCTGAAGATCACGGACGAGTGGCGACGGCCTTTGACTGGAGTACGTTCGACTATACGGGCGGCATCCCGATGAGCGGGAAGCTCACGATCATGGCCAATGCGGCGGGACATCAGCGTGGCAAATTACACGGGGCGCGCGATCTCGTCGGCGCAAGCGCGAACAGCGAGATCACCATCGACACGGAAAAACCATACGGCATCGTCCAAGAAGATCGTCATTGACGGACTTACCCGCTATGCCGAGGGTGACAGCCGAGGCGAATACGGTCGGCACGGACGAAGAGGACGTGGGGGAGGCCGCTCCGTCCTCGGCAACACGACGACGCATAACGTACTGACAATCGATAAGGGCACGGAGCATCGCGACGCCTATGGCGGCTGGACGGCGGGCACGGGGCACGACGCGCACGGCGAAAAAGGACAGCACGGAAAAACACCGTGAACCTCGTCGATGGCAAGGTGCGCAATCTTTACGGCGGGTTCACCGCGAGCACGGGCGGGCAGTGCAGACACTAAGGTCACGGTCTCAGGCGGTATCGGGTGCGGCGGATGCATCCAGCTCGGCGGAAACGTCTACGGCGGGTTTATTTCGCATACCGCGCGGGAGATGCCACGGGCAATGCGGTCACCATCACGGGCGGTACGATGGTGACGTCTACGGCGGCTATACGAATGGCAGCGGTCAGACGACGGGCAATACCGTCACCATCGGCGATGGGACGAATGCGCTTCGCAGGGACGAGATTGCCGGCTACCTCTACGGCGGCAACAAGGCCGTCGATACGGACAACAAGCTCGTGGTCAATACCGCGGTCAGCGTCAAGAACATCAAGCATTTTGAGAAACTCAGCTTTTAACATCAGCCACGTCTCCAATGCGACAACCCTGCTCCTCACGCTCACCGACGGCGTGCAGACGGGCGGGCTTGACTGGGATAGCGGAAGTCACGGGCGCGAACGATTTCGTGCCGAGTACGTATCGGACGCGCCCTTGCGACACTTATGCGCACAACGATCAGGCATCGACTTTACGAAAGCGGGCGTCAATACCCACAACCCCCATTCGTGCGAAGAATCGCGGAGTGGCGATCTGAGTACTGATTGACACGGATAACCATACGGTGACGGCGGCGAAAGAGGTCTACGTGGACGGTTTTCCCGCTTCCGCCACAACAAGGGCGCGGACGGAAAGGGAGCAGCACCGCTTCGGATGGCACTGAACGCGGCAGCGTGGTCGGGGCACGGGCGTCGGGACACAAGGTCGAGGACAATGTGCTCGTGGTCTCCGGCGGTACGCTGACAACGGCAGCATACGGCGGTCTCGTCGAAAACTACAGCTGGACGCAGCGGGCAATCTGCTCACGACGGGCGATGCCGAAGGTAATACGCTGCGCATCACGGGCGGCACGGTCACGGCACGCCTCACGGCGCGAACGTCGCGGTAAAAGACGGTGCGGCGCAGGATAATGCGGCAGAGATCCAGCGGCACGGTGACGGGCAACGTCTACGGTGGTGCGCTCCAGCAGCAGTGCGGGCGACGAAAGAATGCCACGGGAGGTGCGCACATCACGGGCGGCTTGCTGAGGAAATGTTTATGGCGGAGCCATTACGGATGCGGGCTGCGAGCGGGAACGTGACGGGAAGCTCCGTCCATGTCGCGGGGCGGCACGGTCTACAGGCACGGTCTACGGCGGGCATAATGCCGGCACGGGCACAGCGACGGGCGGCACCATCACCATCACGGGCGGTCACATGGGCGCGGTCTACGGCGGCTATACGGCGGGGCACGGGGGCGACCACGGGCACTACCATAAACCTCGGCACGGCGGACACCGTCACGCCGGCAGGAACGACGGCAGCGGGCACGCCCGTTGCGGCGGGCACCTCCATCGGCAATATCTATGGCGGCAATCAGAGTGCCGTCACGAATAATACCCTAAACGTCTACAGGCGCGGCCACGGCGGCGAATGTGGACAAGTTTGAGCGCGTGACTTTCAACGTCACCTCGAACGTCACGGCGGGAGCACGATGCTCAGCCTAACGGACGGCGCAGCGTCCCATATCGACTGGGCGAAGATGCAGCTGACGAATCTCAATGCGCTCATCCCGAGCAATACGACGGGGCATCTGCTGACGCTTGCTGCGGGCACGAACCCCATTTCCTTTGATAACTATGGCGGCATTGGCGCCATTGAGAAACGGCAGGACGGCGACTACGAGTACGTCCTTGACACGGATACCCACAGTGCATCCGCGCAGCGGGCGACCGTGACGGGCTACCGCTTCCAGAACAGCACAAAGGGGCGCTACAGTGCGGGCACGGCGACGGAGGCGTGGGGCGGCCGCTCGGTCATCGGCAACAAGGTGCAGAACAATGCGCTGCTCGTCACGGGCGGCACGCTTGGCGCGGCGTATGGCGGTGTCATCGAGAACTATGAGCACCTCTCTGGTGGCGCGGAGAAACCGACGGGCGACGCGGCGGCTAATGCCCTCTACGATACGCGGGGGCCTGATTTCGCGTGCATACGGTGCGGATGTCCGCACGAGGGACGGCTCGGTGACGGACGAGCCACGCCACGATGGCGGTGGCTCTGTTACGGGCAGCCTCTACGGCGGTGCGCTGACCCACGCAGGTGCGACGGGCACGGCGACAGGAAACTCGGTTACCATCACGGGCGGCACGGTCGGCGGCGATGTCTACGCGGGCTACACGACGGGTACGGGCGCGACCACAGGCAACAAGGTGTTCCTCGGCGATGGCGAAAGTGCTCATCGCAGCGGGCACGCAGCGTCACGGGCACGATCTACGGCGGCAGCGGCACAAATGCAACCGACAACGAACTGCAGGCAGGGCGCGGCGTCACAGCGGGCAGTATCGCACATTTTTCCAAGGTGCATTTTGCGCTCAACGACTACGTGCCGGACGGCGCAAACGTTCTTTCGCTCACGCAAAATACGGCACTTCCCTTCGCCATAGTCACGGAGCCAACCCATGCCGAGCTGTCGGGATGGCTCGGGGACGCGATGGAAAAGAGCGCCCACCCTTTCAGATGCAGGGCAGTGCGCTTACCCTCAATGGCATATACGCTGGGGAACCGTCTGCGACGCTCGGGTGATATTGAGTACGTATTCGGAACGGACAACGATGCGGGGACAACAACGGCTCGCTCGACCTTCGCGTCTACCGTTGGCGCCACGACAACACAGATATCACAGGGACGATGCCCCATATCTTTGGCGGAAAAGCCGTGAGCGGTGCGACGGGTGAGACGCTGCGCAACCGCCTGAGGCTCAAAAGCGGGGCATACGTCTACACTGGGCCATCGGCGGCGACACAGACACCGAGCGGCATGGCGCAGGAAAATACCATCACGATTGAGGCAGGTGCACAGATTACGCAGTCCGCCATCGGCGGAAAAGATGCGCGGCGGGTCTTGCGGAGAAAAATGCCGTTATCGTCACGGGCGGCAGGTTCAGGCAATGTTTACGGTGCGGGACTCTGCAGGCGCGGCGACGAGGAACGGTGTCTGGTCACGGGCGGCATCGATCGGTGCGGACCTCTTTGGCGCAAGGGCGATAGGGCTCGCACGGGAAAAATGAGGTACAGATCGAATCTGCGGTCACGGGCGCGGTCACGGGCGCAAGCTCGACGGGGCGTCCGCTGTGGAGAACGCCGTTGTCGTCCGTGCGGATGTCGCGGGAAGTGTCACGGCGGCGCTGTCTCACAGTGCCTCGGCGAACCGCGTCGAAAATCACAGGCGCCGTCATTGCGGGCGATGTCACAGGCGGCTCCGGGTGCGCAGACGGACGATAATCAGATCCTCTTCTCCGGCGCGACGGTCACGGGTGACGTCGTCGGCGGCATGAGCGCAGGCGTACGGGCAATACGCTCGCCATCTACCCCGGTCGGTCGGCCATCCACGATTTTTCCGGTGTGCAGAAGCTGCGCTTCTACCTGCCGAATGACGCACGGGCAAGCTATACGCCCATGCTACAGCTCGGCGTTGCTGCGAAGGATATCCGCAATCTCAATATCGGTGTCGGCTTTCGGGAAAGCGCGCCCGTGCTGCACGGGAAACGATGTAATCAGCCCTCAGTGAAGACACCGCCGGTGGAACTCTGCTGACTGATGCGGATATCGCGAAATCAGATTGAAGGAACACAGGGCGTTACGATGCGCTATCAGTTCGCCACTCCGAAAACGCGGCACCGATGAGCTCGTCCTCACCCTCATCGGCGCTGCGATGAACGACCAGACAAAGTCCCTCGTCGAGACGCGCTGGCGCGACGGATTTCATCAATCGCGGGGCTGACCTTCTGGCGGCGTCGGGATTTCGGCGGCGAAGCGAGGCGGTCGGGCGGAGGACGACGAAACAGCGCGGCTACCAGCTTTCGGGCGGCGATGAGCCAGGGCACGATGCGTCGAGACCGGCTCTACGTCACGACGACGGGCTGACAACCCCAGCGTCGGCTGGGCAGGAAGGAAAGCTCAGGGCGAGCTAAGACGCTTTTTACTCCCTTTTCGTGGAGTACGGCAGGGCACGTATCACACCTATCTCGACGACGGCACGCGGCAGCGGAAAGATCAGCTATTTCGGCGCGGGGCGCAGGGCGCATCGAGCGCCCGGACGGATCGTCTGGCGAGGCGGCGCTGCACGGCGGAAGGGTGCGTCAGCGACTAGCATGGTGATGTCTGTCGGGACGGTCTCGACCTACGACAGTGGAAATGCCTACTATGCGGGCGCATATCGGCATCGGAAAGACGCGGCTGCTCCACACGGTGATACAGCTGAACACCTACCCGCGATACTTCATTCACGGCAGGATGGCGTCAGCGCACAGCTCAATACGGGCGAAATATACGATTTTGATGCGTTGCGTCGCATCGAATGAGAGTCGGATTCACCTTCTTGCACCGCGAGGATGCGGCGCAGGAGATCTATGCGGGTCTTGCCTACGAGTATGAGCTTGACGGCGAGGGGCGGCGTCCTATCAGGGCTTGCCACGGATAGTCCCTGCTCTGCGCGGCGGCAGTACGATGGTCGAGCTGGGCTATCGCTTTCATCCCGCCGGACAGCCGCTCTGTCTCTCATCACGTCCGCATGGCGGGCTGGCAGGAAGACGCGCGCGGCATGACGGGGAATATGCTGGGTCAGCTGCGCACTTTGAAACAGGATGGAGAGGGATGAGATTGTAAAGCGACTTTTGCGCACAGGCGTTTCCGCTGTCAAATGCTGCGGCTGCACAAGAACCCAAAGTTTGGCGAAACGATGCGGCAATAAACTGCGCTCTTCCCTGACGACGGACAATCAAACAATTTCTGACAGGTCTTCCATCGCTCTTGTATAATATCATTTGTTGCCGACCTTACAGGCAACGATGGATGGGCCCGTAGCTTTAGTTGGTTAGAATGCCGCCCTGTCACGGCGGAGGTCAGGTTCAAGTCCCTTCGGGTCGCCACCATGCGGAAGTCAGCTCAGTGGTGAGCACCACCTGCCAAGGTGGGGTCAGGAGTTCGACCTCGTTTCCGCTCCATCGGCGACATAGCCAAAGCCAAGCAGGCAGGGTCTCGCAAACCCTCATTCCCCAGTTCGATTCTGGTGTCGCCTCAAAACGATAGGGTAAAGACTGTTGCAGAGATTCTGCGGCAGTCTTTTTTCGAGAAAAGAAGCGGGTGGGAGGAGCTATTTTGTCGCAGGAAGAATTGAAAGAAGGAAATGAGAAGAGGCGCACGTTCGCTATCATTTCGCGACCCGGACGCGCGGGCATGAGACGCTGACGGAGAGCTTCTTTGCTCTGACGGCGGCGCCATCCACCTCGCGCGCTCGACTCGGGTCGCGCAAGACGCAGCGCCCGCCGTGTCCGATTGGATGAGATCGAGAAGCAGCGGCATCTCCGTCACGTCGAGCGTGCTGCGGTTTCGACTACGAAGGCTGCCGATCAACATCCTCGACACGCCAGGGCATCAGGATTTCAGTGAGGATCATATCGCACGCTGATGGCGGTCGACAGCGCCAGTCGCGATTCTCGACGTGGCGAAGGCGTCGAGGCGCAGACGAAGAAGCTTGCAGGTCTGCCGCAGCGGCACGCACCGATCTCACGTTCGTCAACAAGCTCTGACCGCTTCGGCGAGGCCGCTCAGATCATGGATGAGCTGGAAGACGTCCTGGCATCCGCCCTATCCGATGAATTGCCGGTCGGCACGGATGCGCCCGCAGGCGCCCATGACCGCGCGAGCAAGCGCAAGTCGGAGCTACGCCGCACGCGAGCCACGTGGCAGACGGAGCAGCGTTCGCGCGGCTCGCTGGATGATGAAGCGTTCGGCGGCAGCTCACGGAAGAGGAGCGCGGACGCTTTGCGACGACATCGAGCTGCCCGATGCGCGGGCGAGGAGTTCGATCGTGAGAAGGTCGACCGCGGTGACCTGACGCCGACGTTTTTCGGCTCCGCCAGACGAACTTCGCGCCAAGAATTTCGAAGAGTACCTGCGTCTGGCGCCTGCGCCTGCGCGCGCGCGCTTCTTCCGGACGGCGTCATCGAGCCGAGCGACGATGCTCGCCTTCGTGTTCAAGATATCTGGGCGAATATGAACCCCGCCGCACCGCGATCGGCTTGCCTTCATCCGCATCGTCTCGGGAGCGTTCTGAGCGCAACATGAGCAGTCTGGCACGAGAGCGGCTGAGCGTCAGCTGCGCAGCAGATTTCTTGCGCGGATCGCTGAATCATCGACAGCGTTTCCGGGCGACATCGTGGGACTTTTCGACCCGGCATCTTTTCGATCGGCGACACGTTGACGAGACGCCTCGCACAAGTTCAAGTATGAGGATTTTCCCGTGTTTCCCGCCCGAAAAAGTTTCGCGCGCGTTTCTGCAAAGGGACGATGAAGCGCAAGCAGTTCGTCAAAGGCATCGAGACAACTCACGCAGGAGGGCGCGATCCAGCTCTTCATGCAGGAGGGGCGGGAGCGACGCCTACATTGTCGGCACGGCTGGTCACCTTGCAGTTCGAGGTGCTCGAATACCGTTTGAAGAACGAAAGTGCAACGTCGATATCGTGCCGCAGATGCCGGCCTATGAGGTCGCGCGTGGCTGACGTTTGCCGACGGGCGAAGATCACGCCGGCAACCCTGCGCGGCGCAGACCGCGGCGATGTTTGTGCGCGACCGCCGGGGGCAATCCCGTGCTGCTCGTGAGGCAACGAATGGGCGCTCCGGCTGGATCACGGGAGAACAACCGACCTCCTGCTTCATGCCGCACCCGTCGACCGTACGGAGGCATAAAGCCTTGTCGAAAGAGGCGAAAAGTGTGGTAGAATACCTTGATATAACAAAATGAAGGAAGACGCGACGGTTCGGCGCTTCGCCCAAGTGTGCTGAATGGGGGCTGTATGGCATGAAGAGCATGACGGGGTTCGGCGCGGCAGGGGCCGGGAGAATGAGGATTACAAAGGTTCATGTGGAAGTGAAATCGGTTAATCAGCGGTATCTGGACATATCGTTTTCCATGCCGCGCGCCTCACTGTCTTTGAGGAACGATATGCCATGCGCATCAAGAAAATTCGGCGCGCGGCAAGATCGATGTGAACATCGCCTCACAGACAAGCGCGAAAAGGAAGCGACCATCGTCGTTGACAAGAACTTGCACGCGCCTATCAGACCAGCGCTTTACGAACTGGCGATTTCCTGCATTTGACACCGCCCGCCGATGTGTATGATAGGACCATGCCGACGTCCTGCGCGTGCACGAGGAGAGCCGCGATGTGCTTGACGCCTGCGAACTCGTCTTTGGCGCTTTGCCAGAAAACGCTTTTGGGAGCATTTCATGCCCAAATGCGAAAGAAGGAGGGCGAGCATACGCGGCCCTCGACTTTGAGCCGCGCCTCGATTTCCTTTCGAGGCAATCGAAAAACTCTCGCCTTCGAGCGCGGAGATCGTCGAGCGCTACCGCACGCACCTGAGGAACGTCCTCAGCGAAATGCCTCAGGGACAGGGGTGATGAGATGCGCATTCTGCAGGAAACGGTGCTCTCACGCTGACCGCATCAGCCACAATGAAGAGGTCGTACCTCAAGAGACCACATCGCTCAGTTCGTGAGACAATCGAGGTGGAGGAAGGCTGCCCATCGGCAGGAAGCTCGACTTTCTGATTCAGGAGATCAATCGCGAGACGACACGATTGGCGCGAAGGCGAAACTTTCACGCAGGCGGCGAAAGCTTGTCGTCGAGATCAAGAGTGGAGGTCGAGAAGCTGCAGCGAGCAGGTGCAAAAGCATCGAGTGAGGGGTCAATCAGCGGACATCAAGCTGCTCATCAATATCGGAGTTTAGCAACATCGTTTCGGCGAACACGCGTCGGCGATCGTCAGCCCTGAATCGGCGCCGATCAAGCGCATCATTCAGGAGGCGCGCGACGGCGGCAGAGCTCGATTGACGCCACCCACGGCAGACGGACGCGCGCCGTTGCCATCGCGGACAGCGATCATGTGATTCTTTCTGCCCGTGCAACCCGTGAGCGGCGCATCGCGTTCTTGAGTCAGACACCCGGAAACGAAAGAGAGAGAGGACGGAAAAATAGAAAAGGACTGGTCGTCGTTTCGACGCCCGTCGGGTGCCGGCGAAGGGTATGATCTGTCAGGCGCTCTGGAGAAGGCGCCGCTTGCCCTCTCCGTTTCCGCGACGTGCCGAAGCCGCGTGCAGGCGAAGTCGACGGCGAGATGTCATTTTCTCTTTCGGTTGAGGCGTTCAGGGGAGATGATCGAGAGAGGACGACATTGCCTGAGATGGGCAAGGTCTGCGACAATTACCACGGAACGCCATTGAAAAGGTGGAGGAGCTCGCGGCAGGCGAGGACATCTTGCCAGATCGACACGCAGGGCGCGATGAAGGTGCGCGAAGATTTCCCCGGGCGTCTGCATCTTCATCTTGCCGCCGTCGCTCGCCGAGCTGGAAGAGCGCATCCGCAGACGCGACTACGGAGACGGAGGGGCGTCTTGCAGAAGCCCCTCGCTGCGGCGATCGATGAGATTGAAGCGGGAAAGTGCACTACAAGTACGTCGTCACGAACGACGGGTCGATGGCGCGGTTGATTCCGTCTGCGCCATCCTTGCGGCGGAGGCGCCTTGTCGCACGCAATGGAGGCTTTTGACGAAATGAGAAAGAGGGAAGATCCGATATGAGCATGGCGGATCCTTCGATCAACAAACTCACGGAGGTGGTCGACAGCCGCTACACTCGTCGTCTTGGCGGCGAAGCGGGCGCCGTCAGCTTTTGAGCGGCGATGAGCCGAGGTGGCAGCGAAGTCCTCGAAAGATGTGACGATTTGCTCTGGAAGAGATTTCTGAAGCGATATCCTTATCGACGCGCAGAGGCGGCATAAAGTGAATGGTTCTTGCGAAGATCCTCAGGCGTCATAGGCGGCATCCGCCGCCACAAGAGCAGTGAGATTGCGAGCCCGCCTGCGAAGAGGGCGGAGGTTCACGTCGTCACTGACTGAAGGGATGCACCCATTTTGTCACGCCACTGACCTTCCGCGGATCACGGGACGCCGTGTCGCTCGACGTAGTGGGAAGAGCCTGCGCATTGGAACGTCAGAACATATCGGCTCTGGCGCGTCTGGCGGATCGCATTGTATCATCGCGCGCTACGGCGAACATCATTGCCAAGGCGGCGGCGGGCGCAGCCGAACGACATGCTGACGACGACGCTGCGCTGTCACACTCGCCGATCTTCTTCGCTCCGGCGATGAACGGCGCGTGTATGAAAAATCCCGTGACGCGGAAAATGGCAAAAGCTCCAAAGCGCGTGGCTGGCATAAGATCGGGCGGCGGCAGGATGGCAGCGTTCGGCGCCTCGGGCGTCCGGCGTCTGCCCTGAGCCTCGGACATCGATGCGCGAGCTGGAAGAAGCGGCGCGCGCGCGGCACGCTGCTCGCCGGCGAGAAAGTGCTCGTGACGGCCGGGCGGCACCGCCCGGAAAACCATCGATCCCGTCCGTTTCATCGGCAATCGTTCGAGGCGGCAGGGCGATATGCCATCGCGGCAGGAGGCGGCGAGCGCGGCGCTGCGCGTCGTGCTCGTCGCGGGTGGCACCGTCGCGCTCGCCGGATCCCGACGGTGTCGCGCGTCACAGTACGGAATCGGCGCTCGCCATGCGCGATGCCGTGCCGCAGGGAAGCCGAGGGACGCTGCGATCGTCATCAAACGGCCGCCGTCGCCGACTATCGCCCGAAGGTGCGACAAGCGCAGAAGATCCAAGAAGAACGACGCTGAACTCACGCTTGTCTCCGGAGAAGAATCCCGATATTTTGCTGGAACTGGGCGGCGGGAAAAAGGAGAAGCAGATCCTCGTGGGGTTTGCGTGCAGACGCACGCGAAATCTCCTCGACCTTGCGAAGGCGAAGCTCCAAAAGAAAGTCTTGACCTCATCGCGCCGAACGATGTGACGTGCGCTGACGGGATTCAATCACGGAGACAGATCTCGTGAAGATCGTGGCGCGTGACGGGCTCCGTCGAGGAAGTTCGCTCCGATGAGCAAAGCAGAAGGTGGCGGAGGTTCTCCTCGACCGCATCAGTCCCTCAGAAAATAGTTGAAGCAGTGCATATTTTCTCATGTACAGCCGGGATCGAATATCACTCATCAAGCAGTGAGGGACTGGCCCTGTGACTGCGGCAACCGTTGGCGTAGGCCAAAAGGTGCCAATTCCTGGTATTGCCCTCAGGATGGGGCGAGGCTACTTTTCGTAGGAAGAGGTCTCGATGGATGATGTATGCCACTGCAGATCGGCTTCTGCGAAGGCTCGCGGACGATCTCGTAAAGCGGCGCTTTCGAGGCCCGGGCAGGGATGAGTCGCACCCTCGTTTTTCGGAGATTTGCCGCAGGCGACAGCGGCGGAATGGAGCATACCATGAGCAAAACGATGTTGATTCACTTCCGGTCGGTGACGGAGGTCATCCCGACAAAATGGCCGATCAGATTTCTGGCGCCATTCTTGCGATGCGATCTCGCAGATCCGCAGGGGGCGCGTGGCGTGCGAGACATTGGTGACGACGGGGCGGGTGCGTCGTCGTCGCGAGATCTCGACTTCGTGCTACATCGACATCCGCGCATCATCGCTGGACTGTGGAGGACAGCTTTACGCGTGCGCGAGATGGCTCGATGCGGCGACGTGCGGCATTCTCGTATCGCCTGATGAGCGGTACTGCCGACATCGCGCTCGGCGCTGACAAGGCGCTTGCAGGCGAAGGAGGTCGATGTCGCCGACTCCATCGGCGCGGGCGATCAGGGCATGATGTTCGGCTGTACGGCGAGACGGGGCGCTTGAGCTCAGTGCCGCTGCCGATCGCACTCGCGCATCGTCTGGCGCGTCGCCTTGCAGAGGTGCGCGTAAGAAGCGAACTCAGCTACCTGCGCCTCGATGGCAAGACGCAGGTGACGGTGCGCTACGGAGCCCAGCAAGCCCGTCGCCGTCGGTACATCGTCATCGCGGCACGATCCGAAGTCGACCCGGCGACGATCCGCAGGATATGATCAAAGGTCTCAAGGGTCATCACTTCGGCGAGCTTCTGACGGCGGACCCCAGTAGCAGTGAACCGACGAACAGGGTCGTCATCGGCGGCCGCAGGGTGATCGGGTCTCACGGGCCGCAAGATCATCGTCGACACTACGGCGGCATGGCGCGTCACGGCGGCGGCGCCTGCCTCTCGGCGAGATCCCAGCGGTCGATCGCTCCGCTGCCTACGCCGCGCGCTTGTGGCGAACAGTCGTCGCCGCGGGACTCCGCCGGTACGCGCGAGATCAGCTCGACCTGCGCCATCGGCGTCGCGCGTCCCATCTCGATCATGGTCGATACGTTCAGCGCGAATCAGTGGACGAGCCCCTGATTGAAAAGCGTGCACGAGAACTTCGATCTGCGTCGGCCTCGATCATCAGCAACGCTCGACCTGCGCCGCCCGATTTACGAGCAGACGGCGGCCTACAGCCCACTCGCCGCACCGATGCCGATCTGCCGTGGAGAAGAACGGACAAGGCCCGAGCGAAAAGCTCAGGAGAATCTGAAAGGATGCGCGCCAGCAAAACGGGACAGCTGCAAGGCTGTCCGTTTTCATGCTTAACATCACCCATCGATTTTCTTGTCGAATGAGGAGAGTTTTGTTGTATAATAAAAAGGACAGAGAAATGCTATGGATTGGGATGAAAAGGAAGTATGCGCGACGGGAAGTTCTTGCAGGTGTTGGCGGGCTTTTCGGCTTTGATGATGACTTCATGACGGCGGCATTTCAAGACAGCTTGGCGTGTGTCGACCCTGAGTTCTGCAGATTATCTTGGGCAATCCCGAGCTCAAAAGCGCGAGCAGCAGTTGCACTAAGATACAAAGAAAAATCGGCAGGCGCAGTGTGCGCTGGACATTCATGCATGGGCGGAGCGGCGGGAATTCAATGTCGAGATTCAACGCGCTGGAAGGTGCGGCGGAGCGTCAGGCTAGATGTATAACAGCGGTCTGATGGATGCCGCACTGTTGGCGGGAGAGATGCGAAAATCTACCGGATCGTGCATGATCTTCATCACGAGACGGATGTCTTGGGATATGGGCAGCCGATAGCTATGTCATTGAGAGAACGATCAAAAGGAATTGGCAGAGGTTTTGGCGATGGTTCGCACATCCTCTATGTCAACAGTTCGCAGAAAATGAGACACGCCTCTCGGGAAAGCGATGCATGATTTCCGCTGTGGGCGAGCGGATGATATATGATATGATATATTGGCGATGGGGTGAGATATTTCAAAAGGAAACAGAAGAGGGCGAGAATCGTCGTAGGAGGCGATAGCACGTACAAAATGGAAGCCGAGGCGCGCATGGAGCGCGGTATGGAGCGGTGGCAAAACGGCAGTCGTTCTTGGAATGTTGAGAGAAAATGTCGCTTGGAAACGATGGCGAGGGTGTCGGACATCTCTATGGAAAAGATTCGAGAAATCGGCAGGATGCAGTCTGCTCTGAGGGAGGTAGATTCTATGAAGAAGATGCTGTGCCCGCTCTTCTGGCTGTGCGGCCAGTGGGTGCAGCTCCCGCCTTTTAGCGGCTTCGTGTCATCGGCGAAAGATACGGCAGGCGTGCAGCGCTATAATTGCTGCGGCAGCATTATCGCGACGAGCGAGCGGCAGCCTACTGTGACGAGAACTGGCTACTGCACCACGATCTTAGATAAATGAGGAGCTATGGAGCATTGCTCGTGCGCCCACTAGGGAAAAAATCTTCGCGACTCTTTGAGAAGGCGAGCGATTCTTCATTCCGCATTTGTCCTAGATAGTGCGACGAATTGCCGCGCCGTGCGGCCGTCGACCGGAGTACTAAGGCTCCAGCGATGCGCAGGATGCAGGCTCTCGCGGGCAGGCGCCCTCTCTTTTTCAAGGTAGATGGGCGATATTGCCTGATCGTGCTCTTGAGTTAGAGCAGTGAGTGAGACCGAAGCGGTCGGAGAGAGACGGTCTCGTTCACGCTGTTCTGACGATAGAGTTCGTCCTGCGCTGATCGCGCGTCGCGCCAGCTCCTGTGATGAGGTGGCGGCGGTTGGGCGTCGCGTAGATGAGCACGTTTTTGGGGACGCGCCTCGGCCGCCGCCTTCGATGGCGGATTTCAGATACTTGTAGCTCCGTCTCCCAAAATTCCTCGAACGAGAGGTCGTCGAGGAAGAGGATGAAAGCGCTTGGAGGAATGCGGCGAAGCGCTGCGAGAATGCGCGGCAGTTCGCCGAGCTGCGATTTCGCGAGCTGCACGGTCGAGACCAGGCCGCACTATAGTAGTCGTGGCGAGAGACTTGACGGAGGAGGACGCCCGTGCCGATTAGCGCCGATCAAGGAAGCGTTGTTGGCAGGGACGACCGTCGAGGAAGGCTTCCGTATTGTCTATCAGCTGTCTTCTTCTGGCGGTCGCACCGATGACGTCAGTGAGGGAGCGCCTCTCGAAATAGCTCGGCGCCTTGGAAGCTTGTGTTCTTTGTACGTTCGAGGAGAACGCCTTGCAGCTCGAAATCTCGCCGCAGCCGTAGCGCCGGTAAAATCGAGGGAGGCGTCCTGAGACTTCCTCTGCCGATGCCGCCAGATGCCATGCGTTCGTGCGAAGGAGCGCTTCGCTCGCTGCAGCGCTTCGTCGGTTCGTAGTCGTCAAGGTCGCATGGCAGCATGGCGCTTGGCGGCTCGTGAAAGAGACGTCGGCGAGGATTTCGTATCGCGCACGAGGCGCGGCGAAGGCTCTCGCCGACATTGCGGGCTTGTTCCACCGTGCATGCGCGCAAAGGTGTTTTTCCATGAGCGAGCACATGGAGAAAATAGGAGCGCAGGATATTTCCGGAGAGGCGAGCGATTCCGCCTTCTGATGAGCCCTGCGGTGAAATCGTAAGCGTGCAGAGTGTTCTCGGGATTTTTCCAAGCTGAGGAATTTCGATGAGCGCATCCTCTAACATGGGACGGCAGATGCAGAGTTCCTGCAGGCGAGGTTTGAGCATCTTTCTCCTCTCGCAGAACGTCAGTTTTCCTTGATGCGCTCAACCGCTCGCTTCGTATTCTCTCGCGTTGCCGAAAGCCGTGAGGCGAAAATATCGCCCGCCGCATGGACCGAACCTGCGCCCGCGTGCCGACGATGTCCGCGCCTGTAGAAGCCGGTCAAAAGAAAGTCCCACGAGGAGAGTCCGTGCAGCGTCTGAGCCAGATGTGAGGGCGCGTTTATGCCGCCGTATGCCTCAAGACCGATGGATTCAGAGGCCCTCGCACGGATGGGTCGGGCGTTTTCGAGTGGTAGGAGATGGCAGCCGCCGTCTCTCGCTTCCTTCGGGTGTGAAAGATGGCCTCTGCGCCGCGCTGGATGATGTGGAGGTGCCGTTGTACTTCGTCGTGTGGCGGCGATTCCAGAGCGGGTTGAGACTCGTCTTCGTGCCGTCGGCGCTCGCCCCTGCTACGCTCTCCGGCGGCACGATGTAGCGCAGCGCGTGCCCGTGAAAGCCCGCTGTCTTCGAGAAGGAGCGGAATTCGATGGCGATGTCCCTTCGCGCCATCGATCTCGAAGAGATGGAGTGCGGCAGATCGTCCCCGGTGATGAAGGCCTGATAAGCGGCGTCGAAGAGAATGACAGACTCGTTCTCTCGCGCGTAGGGCGACCCATCGGGAGAGAGACTCGCGTCATCGCCATGCCCGTCGGGTTGTTCAGGAGCAAAGATGAGATGATGTCGACATGCTCCGTGGGCAGCTCGGGCAGGGAAGCCGTTCTCTGCCGTGCAGGGCAGGTGAACGCCCGAGTGTCCGTTTTCTGCGGTGCGCCCGTGCGTCCTGCCGCGGGCACATTCGTGTCGAGGGAGACGGGGTAGACGGTCGGTGATGGCGATTTCCGCTTTTTCGCTGAAGATTTCACGGATGTTCCGCAGTCGCTCTTGGCGCCGTCAGAAATGAACACCTCGTCCGACTCGATGCCGGAGTCCCGGGAAGTTAGTTTTTCTGCGATTTTTTCGATGAGGAAGCCGTAGCCCTGCCTCGGGCCCGTAGCCGCGGAAGGTCTCGGCTGCAGCCATCTGTCGACCGCCTTGTGCATGGCGGCGATGCAGGCAGGCGCGAGCAGCTGCGTCATCGTCGCCGATGCCGAGCGAGATGGCGTCGGCTGCAGGGTTCTTTTCTCCTTATGGTCAGCGACGCGGTGCGCGATCTCGCGGAAGAGATAGCTGCCGCGAGTTTCAGATAGTTTTCGTTGATCGTATAGCTGGTGATTCTCTCCTGTTTGGGCTTCATGCAAGGGTGGGCGGATAGCTAGTTCGAGTCCGTCAGAGTTTACGGCTACCGTTCTTAGCATTTCCCAAATTCCCGTAAAATTTTTGAGAGACCGCCCTTTTCCGGAGCGGCCGTCCCTGAAAAGCATCATTTTCTTTTTTCAGCGTGTTCTGGCAGAAGTCGATGACGCCTGGCGGCCTTGGGAGACGTAGCGATCGCTTCTTCCCACGCAAGCCCGGCGTCGACGCAGACGGGCTTGTCGAAGGCAGCGTCACGATTCCGTCTCCTCGACGATGAAGTCGAGCAGAAAGCGATGCTCGCGCCGCTTGCGATCAGCCCCTTGATGGTCCTCGATCTGGTCTCTGATCTCGAGCACGATGTCGGGCGTGATGCTCTCTGTTTGAAGGTGTCGAGCATGAGCTTTCGGGAAGGAACCGTCGCCCTTTGAGCATGATGAGGTTCACGTCTTCGACGTCGTGCAGGAAATGGCCTTTTGGCGAGGGGTGCTGCTCGGGCAGGCACGCGACGATCTGGCTCTTCGCCATGGCAGCGCGTCTGCAGGCTCGCTCGCCGCGTTGGAGAGATGACGATGCCGAAGTCCAGCTCATCGCGTTCGAGCTGCTCGCGGACGCGCATTGAGCCTTCTTCGCAGAGATAGAGCGTCGAGATGCGAGTATTTCTTTTGGAAGCTGGAGAAAATCTTGCGGGAAGAGGTAAGCGCTGATCATCGACGGAATGCCGATCTTGATCGTGCCTTCTGCAGCTGCTTGTAGTCGCTGACTTCGAGCACGGCGTCTGGATGCTGCGCAGCGCAAGCTCGATGCGGGTCAGATACAGCGCGCCTCGGGCGTCAGAGACAGCTGTTTCTGACTGCGGTCGAAGAGCTGGATGCCAGTTCCGCCTCAAGCTTCTTTGATCGCGACGGTGATGTCTCGGCTGCGATACGCGAAGCCTTCAGCGGCGCGCGTGATGTTTTTCAGCCGGCTTGCCATTCTGAAAAGTATTCGAGTTGTCTTAGTTCCATGCTTGATCGCCACCCATTCCTGTCGTCCATAAAACATGAATTATTTTACGTTAAACCTATCATTTCAAAAATCATCTATGATACAATAAGAAAAATTTATTTTTATGATTAAAAACAGATGTAATTTTTGAAAATCTTCCTGTACAGACTCAATCTAGTGTACACTGTAAAGGAATCACTGATAAATTTGTCGCATCTTCGCATCTAGGAGATTTTCGTATCAGCGGTTCCTAAAGTACGAGCTTGAGGTTCGCGAGGACGAAGTTCAAAGAAAAATAGTGGCAAAGTCCCTTTTAGCCGGTCGCGAATGCATTTGTTTCGATGTATATATATTGGCGAGTGGATTGTGCCTGCACTTTGCCACGAAGTTTTGACGGTCGCGACCTGCACAGGTCGAGCGAGCCTCGTGCGAGAGGAAGGGCAGCTCAAGATGCTCATCCGACGGACTTCATCGGTCGCAAGCAAGCGATGAAGACGCCGCAAAATCATCTGCATCGTTTGCGGGTGCTGGATGCGCGGGCAGACGGTGCTGCAGTGAGACGCCCTGCGTCTCTGCCATTAGGGAAGAGGGGATGAAAAATCAACGCTAATCGGACTGTTGTCGGACTCATCGCTCATCTTCGGCGGTATGGATCTGCAGGGCGCGCCAATCAGTTCGCTGAACAACCGCGGCATTCATGATCATCATCCTCGGCACGTTTGCCTGTCTTTTCACGGCTTTCCGCATGGATGAGATGAAGATGCTGCCGAAGCTGATCAAGATGACTTTCCGTGCGCCGCCTTCTGCATCAGAAGGGCGAGCTTCTGCAGCTTTTCATCGAGCTTTTGCAGATTGCGCGTCGCGAAGGCATCTGGCGTTGGAGAGCCGCGTCGAGGACATCTCCGATCCGTTCTTCAAGACGGGGTCTTAGTACGGTCATCGACGGCATGGATCCGACTTCGTCAGCGACGTTCTCGACGCTGAGATTTCGCTGCGCAGGAACGTCACTCCCGGGTCGCCTGATGCTCATGCGGCAGGTACCTACCGCGCCTACGCTCGGCGTTCTGGCGCCGTTATCGGTCTGATCGCAGCCTGAGTAACTTGTCGGACGTCAACGTCGTCGGTCACGCCATCGCGGCCGCGTTCTGTCGCTACGATTCTCGGCATCTACACGGCATACGTCTCTCTGGTCCGTGGGCGAACAAGCTCAAGATCATGTCGGATTCTGAAATCGGCTCGGAAGCGCATGATCGTCGAGGGCATCCTGTCGCTGCAGGCAGGCGATTCGCCGACGGCCATCGAGGCGAAGCTCATGGTCTTCATCCCGCAGTCGGAGCGCGAAGTGTTGAAGCATAGCGAGGCGCAGGCATGGCGAGAAGAAGCGGCATGCACCGCATGAAGAAGAAGGCGAGGCTTGGCTGCCCTATTCCGACCTCATGACGCTGCTCCTGCTCACGTTCATCGCCCTCTATGCCAAGTGTCTGCCACGGACTCGTCCAAGATGGCGCAGATGGCGCAGGCGTTCACAGCGGCTTTCAATACGGGCGGCCCTTCGTTCTTCAGTCAGATGGGGCCGAGCGAGAGCCGCCGTGCCGAACGCGTGGCGACGGAGGACAGTGGGCAAACAGCGCCTCACATCCAAGAAGCGAAACTCGGAAGAGGTGCAGAAGGAGCTTGACAATTAGCATCAAACAGAACGGACTGCAAGGTGAGCTGAACACGACGATGACCGATGATGGACTGATGATCCGCATCAAGGAAAAAGGCGCTTTTCCCCCGGGCTCGGCGGAGCTCTAGGCGAGGCGCAGAAGATCGGCCCGCCGTCGCAGGCCTTCCTGCAAAGATTCCCTGAGCGCGTCGTCATCCGGGTCATACGGACAATGTGCCGATCGCTACGGCGCGCTACCCGTCGAACTGGGAACTGAGTTCGCAGCGCGCCCTGAACTTCTCATGAAATTCTCTTTGCGAGCAATACGTCGCTCAATCCGGCACGTTTCAGCTCCATCGGCTGCAGCGAGTATCGTCCGATCGCGGACAACAAGACGGACGAGGCAGGGCGCAGAACCGTCGCGTCGAGGTTCCTGATCGCTCGACGTACCAGTTCAATCCCGACAGTTCGCTCGACTGAGACACTGACGGCAAAACCTGAGCTGCCCGACGCTTCGCCCGACCTTTCCGGGCGGCGGCATGAACTTGTCACGCCGATGCGCCCGACATGGCGCCCGGCAATGTGGAGCAGCTGCAGGCGCCTGCGCCTGCGCGCGGCAGGAACAGAATAGTGGATGAAAGCCGGCTTTATCTGTTTCGCATAAAGCCGGCTTTTCTTGTGGAATGTCTGACTGCACGTGCGTTCGCGATGACGGGATTGCGAGCTGGGGTGAGGCGATGGTTTTGGGACTCGGCACGGACATCGTCGAGATCGGGCGCGTGGAAAAAGCGATGGGAGAGAGGCGTTCCTTGCGCGTTTTTCACTGCGGAGAACGAGCGTTTACTGCGATGGACGCGGTGCGGGCGTGCGGCGTCGTATGCAGCGCGCTGGGCGGGCAAGGAGGCCGTCTCTGAAGGCGTTTGGCACGGACTGCGCCGAGGAACGCTGCTGGACGTTGAGATCGTGCCCGATGCGCGGCGCACCCGAGGTTCATCTTTCCGGGTTCTTTGCGCGCTGCGGAGGAAAGGGCGTGCGCGCGCACATCTTTCCTTGAGCCACGCCGTAGAACATGCCGTTGCACAATGTATCTGGAGGGGGAGAAGCACGAAGATCGCCGGCAGATGAGATGAAGAAGATCGACAAAGAGAGCCATCGAGGAATACGGCGTGCGGAGATTCTGCTGATGGAGAATGCGGGACGCGAAGTCGCCGCCGCCTTTGAGGAATACTGGGCGGCGTCTCGGGCAAGCGATATGCGCTGCTCGCGGGAAGCGCGCAACAACGGCGGCGACGCCTTCGTCGCTGCACGCCATCTGATGAACCATGCGCACAGATCAGCATATTCCTCGTGGGCAGTCCTGCGCATCTGACGAAGAGGCGCTCAACCGCGATACATCATCGTCAAGATGGGCATTGTCGTACACGTCCTCGAAAACGGAGCGCGATTGGGACAAACCGCAGGTGACGTTGCGCTTCGTCGACGGCGTTGTCGACGGCATCGTGGGCACGGGATCTCGAAAGGCGGTCTGCGCGATGCAGCTCGCACGCGTCGTGCGCATGGTCAACGGTCACGGCAAGCCGGGTCGTCGCTGTCGACATTCCGACGGCGTCGAGGCGATACGGGGAACGCCTCTCCGAGGCGATTCGCGCGATCTCACCGTGACCTTTCGGGCTGCGAAAGTTCGGGCATATGATTGGCGCCGGCGAAGCGGTGGCAACGGAAACTGCTCGTCGATGACATCGGCATACCGAAAAGCCTTGCTCGAAGACGATACGATCCGCCAGACCTACCTGCGACGATGTGACGGTAGCGCGGTCCCGCTGCCGCGTCCGCTCGATGCGCACAAGGCTCCTGCGGACGCATCCTCGTCATCGCGGGTTCGCGCGGCATGACGGGCGCGGCGGCGCTCGCAGCCTTCTGCCGTTCTCAGAAGCGGCGCGGGCGTTGCTGTGCTGGCTCTGCCGAGAAGCTCTGCAGGAGATGATGGCGGGAAACTGACCGAGGTCATGACGAAGCCTCTTCCCGAGACGGACGAGGCGCGCTCGACATCACGGCGCTCGGCGAGGCGTTGGCACTGGCGGAAGGTTTCGACGCCGTGCCATCGGACCGGGGCTTGGCAGGGCGCGGAGACGCAGAAGTTCGTGCAGGATTTCGCGCTGCCGTCACAGCCCTGCGATTCTCGATGCTGATGCCATTTATGCGTTTTTGCGGCAAGACGGACGCGTTTCGACGGGCTTCGCATTCGTGCCAATCTTGACGCCGCATCTCGGCGAGATGGCGCATCTCTTGGATCTCTCGTCGACGAACTGCGTGCGTCGCTCCTCGATCATGACGCGCGACGCGGCGCGAGTATCATGCCGTCTTCGTCGTCAAGAGCGAATGTACGATCATTGCTCTATCCAGACGGGCAGGCGTTTCTTACATCGAAGGGCAATCCGGCATGGCGACGGCAGGTGCGGGCGATGTGCTCGCGGGCGCTGTCGCGGGCTTATGAAGCAGACAGCGGCGGGACTTGCGCCGCTCGCAGGCGTCTATATCCACGGCCTTGCCGGCGATCTGGCGGCGAAGGAGAAGGATACGGGCTCATCGCTCGGATATTCTGGAAAATCTGCCGCGTGCGCTCTGCACGCTGCTTTGAAAATAGGTCTTTCGGCAAATTCTGTTTTTGCGAAAGGATTTCCCTGCACACGGGAAGAAGTAGCTTTTATGTTCAACCATGATGGGATGCTTTCTGAGGGTTTTGTTTATGCCGATTCCATGTTTCCGATTCACTTTTCAGGAGAATCTTGTCGACGATCACCTTGCTGGACGTTCTCGACATCCTGATCGTGGCATTGATTCTCTACAAACTCTATATGATGCTGCAGGATACGCGCGCCATCACCTTGGTGAAGGGGCTGCTCGTGCCTCTAGGGCTAACGCTCGTCTGCAACTGGCTGTCGCTGTACACGTCATTTACTGGCTCTTGCAGCAGACGCTGACCTTTGCTCTTTGTTGCTCTTCCCATCGTATTCAGCCGAACTTCGCCGCACGCTTGAGCATTTGGGGCAGGGACGCTTCTTCGGCAAATCGCTTTTTCTCGATGACAGGTGAGGCGCGCTCACTCGTCAATGAGCTTGATAAGGCGGTGATGCTCCTGTCTTCGCGCAAGATCGGCGCCTTGCTCGTCTTTGAACGCGAGATGGGACTCAACGACATCAGCGCTCACGGGCGTCCAGATCGACGGACTCATCACGGCGGACTTTCTCATGAACGTCTTCATTCCGAATACGCCCTTTGCACGACGGAGCCGCCGTCATCACGCGGCAAGCGCCTGATCGCGGCGGGGCTGTCTGCCGCTGACAGAAAAATCGCACGCTGAGCACGGAGCTGGCACGCGCCATCGTGCCGCCATTGGCCTTTCTGAGCAGTGCGACGCCCTCATCGTCGTCGTCGAGCGAGGAGACGGGCATGGTCCCGTCGCGGAGAAACGGCAGGATCGTGCGCCGTCTTAGCTCAGAACATCTGAAATCTTATCTGCGTCCCATCTTCACGCCCAAGACAACAGGCATCAAGGACATGGTGTCTGAATTGGAGGAAGGAAATGATGACACGATTGCGCGCTCTCTTCCAGCGCAACCTTCCGGCAAAAGATCATCGCCCTTGTTGTCGCTGTCGCTCTGGCTCTTCGTCATGAATGAGCAGAACCCAGATAGAGGAAGTTTCACCGTTGCGGTCGACCTCCGAAATGTGAAGGATACAAGGTCACGCAGACGGAAAAGCGTGAAGCTCAAGGTGCGCGGGCGCGCCTCTCTTGTTTCGTCAGAGCGGGAAGGGTTCAAGGCGTATGCCGATCTTGAAGGCGGCTCAGGCGAGCACGAGGTCGAAGGTCGGCCGTTCTGCCGCAGGGGCTTCGAACTCGTCGACGCGCAGCGGACCGTTTCGGTCACCTGGACAAGATCGTGCGGCGAGCGGTTCTGCATCGGTATCTCATCGTCACAGGTTCGGCGTCTAGGCTACACCGTGGGCAAGATTTCGCGAGTCGGCAGAACACCACGGTCATCGAGGGTCCCGAGTCGCGCGTGGCGGAGGTCGACCGCGTCATCGGCGTACGTATGCTTTCGGGAAATCGTGACGACTTCACCCTGCAGGTGCCGTTGACGCCGATCAACAGCGACGGCAAAGGCGGTCGACGATGTGGAGCTTCTCGCGCGTACGGTTGGGGGTTTTCCGTACAGCTTGTGCGCGGGCTGACGCGCAAGATCGTCAGCGTCCATCCGGTTCTCGACGAGTGTTCTGCCCGAGGGTTTCACTCTGGGCGAGGTGCAGGTCGAGCCGACGAAGATCGAAATCGCCGGCGATGCCGCGCTCATCAGCAAGGGTGGCGAGCATCGACACGGAGAAGATCGTCATCTCGGACATGAAGGAGAGCGGCAAGAAGATCGGTACATCTTGCGATACCCAATGGCGTTGCGATTTTCAATCGAGAGGTCACGGTCACGATCGAGCTGAAACCGAAGGCGCAGGCAAAGGGAGCGGACGCGCCATGATCCGAATCAGCGGCTATGCGTTCCTTTGAGCGACGAACGCCCGCTTGCAGCTCTTGCTGCTGAGCGTTTGGGTATTGTTCGACGATATTCTTGCAGTGAGCATCGTGCGCAGGGCGCTCGATGCGCGACGCTACCGTGGAGCGCTCGCCTTCCTCTATACGCTCGATGTGCGCATCCGGGCAGTAAGAAAAGCTTTTTGGCGCGCTTGCGGCGCGACCGCCATGTTGCACTTGCCGAAAAGAGAGAAGCTCGATCTTGCACGCTTTTCGCCGCTCGCGCCGGGCGAGGCGCGTCCTGTATCGTGGGGCTTCGGCCTGCCGATGCATGTTCGCCGCGCTGACGCTCGCACGCGCGGGTCTTTTCCCCGCTCGTCCTAGAGCGCGGTTATGACGTCGAGGCGCGTCATGCAGCGATCGAGCATTTCTGGCAGACGGGAACGCTCGATGTGCGCTCCAACGTCCAATTCGGTGAAGGCGGCGCGGGGACGTTTTCCGACGGCAAGCTGACGACGCGCATCGGCGATTCCCTCGTGAGCGAGGTGCTCGACGCTTTCGTGGCGGCTGGCGCACCGAAAGAGATCAAGTATCTGCACAAGCCGCATGTCGGCACCGACCTCCTGCGCGGCATCGTTAGAACATCCGTGAGGAGATCCGCCGCTTGGGCGGCGAGATTCGCTTCTTGGCGCAAGTGACGGACATCGAGCTGAAAGACGGCGCGCTCCTCGCGCTCATCGTCAACGCGGCGAGGGCGCGTGAGCGAACAGCTTTGCTTCGCCATTGGACATTCGGCGCGCGACACGCCACGGATGCTTCTTTCGCGCGGCTTTTCTGGAGGCGAAGGCGTTTGCCGTGGGCGTGCGCATTGAGCATCCACAGGATTCATCGATCGCGCAGTGCACGGGGAGGATGCGGGAGATGTGCGCCTGCCTGTCGCCGACCACAGCCTCACGTATCGGGACAAAGTTGCGCGGCAGGGGCGCGTACTCCTTCTGCATGCCGGGCGGGCGGGTCGTTGCGGCGGCGTCCGAGCTTTTCCGCGCTGCGACGAACGGCGCAGAGCTACAAGCGCGATTCGGGCGTGGCGAACGACCGCCCGCTCTCGTGCAGGTCGGCCCGAAGGATTTCGGCGGCGGGGTGCTCGCAGGCATGGAGTTTCAAAGGCAGTGCGAGCCTCGCCTTCAAGCTGGCAGGTGCGAGACTACCGTGCGCCCGTGCAGTCCGTCGGCGACTTTCTCGCACAAAAGGGCGCAGCGGACTTCTCCGTGCAGCCGACGTGTTTGCCCGGCGTGCGCCCTGCCGACTGCACGAGTGCCTGCCGCGCTTCGTTACGGATACGCTCGAAGACGCGCTTCGCGCCTTCGAGCGGCGCATGAAGGGATTTTCCGCGCCCGATGTGCCGCTGACGGGCGTCGAGACGCGCTCTTCCGCACCGTGCCGCATCGTGCGCGAGAAGGAGAGCTTTTGGCGCATGGCCTTTGAGGGCTTTATCCCATCGGCGAGGGTGCGGGATACGCGGCGGCATCATGAGCGCCGCCGTCGATGGCATGAAGGCGGCGCTCGCATTCATGGAGCAAAGGAGTCTAGGAATAAGATCGCCAGGGGCGATGAAGAATAGGAGAGAATTTCATGGCAAGACTTTTTGGTACGGACGGTGTTCGCGGAGAAGCAAATGCAGCGCTCTGCCCGGAGTTGGCATATCGTCTCGGCTGGGCTGCAGCCCCGTACTTCGGCGAGAAGGTGCAGCAAAATCCCTTGATCATCATCGGGCGCGACACGCGCATCTCGAGCAACCTCTTCGAGTCGCCTCGCGACGGGCATCTGCTCGGCGGCGGGCGTGTCGAGATCGTCGGCGTCTGCCCGACGCCCGCCATCGCCCTATCTGGCGGGGACGCACAAGCGGCTGCGGGCATCGTCATCTCAGCGTCGCACAACCCTTCTATGACAGCGGCATCAAATTCTTCGGCGGCGACGGCTGCAAGCTGCCCGATGCTGTGGAGGATGAGATCGAAAGCCTCGTGCGCCGCATCGAGGCGGGCGAAAGCTGCCGCGTGCGACGCGCGAGGGACATCAGCCGCATCAGCGCCGCAAGGAGTATATACGCGAGTATATCGATTTCGTGCAGAGCTGCGGCGGGCGTGCAGCTCGACGGCCTGAAGATCGTGCTCGACTGTGCGAATGGTGCGGCGTGCGACTGCATGCGCGCGTCCTGCGCCGCACTGAGCGCCGACGTGCATGTGATCCATGCAGAGCGGACGGCATCAACATCAACGAGGACCTGCGGCTCGACGCATCTGAATCGCTGCAGAAGACGGTGCTTGCGGATGGCGCGGACATCGGCATCGCGCACGACGGAGATGCTGATCGCTGCCTGTGTGTGGATGAGAAGGGCGAGGTCATCGACGGCGACCCATCCTCGTCATGTGGCCAGGACATGATGGAAGAGGAACGCTCGCGGGGAATACCGTCGTGACGACGGTCATGCCGCAGACATCGGCTTCTGAGGCGATCGAGAAAGCCGGCGGGCGTGCGGAGATCACGCAGGTCGGCGACCGCTATGTGCTCGAGCATGCGCGAGCACGGCTACCGTCTCGGCGGCGAGCAGTCAGGGCACATCATCTTTCTGACTTCAGACGACGGGCGACGGACTCATCACCGCCCTGCAGGTGCTCGCGGCTCTGAAGCGCACGGGTCGCAAGGCGTCGGAGCTTTCCGCCCTGATGAAGAGCTATCCGCAGCTTCTCGTCAACGTCGTCGTCGCTTCGAAAGAAGGCTGGGAGGAGAATGCGGCGATTGCTGCGGCCATTCGCGCAGGAGAAGAAGAGCTTGCAGCGATGGCCGCATCCTCGTGCGCCCGTCGGGCACGGGAGCCTTTGATCCGCGTGATGGCGGAAGGCCTGACCGAGGCGCAGCTCGAGACGATATGCCGCCGCATCGCCGACGTCGTCAAGAAGCGGGCTGATGCGCCTGCTGTCGTCGTCTGAGAGCTTCGGCGTCAGTGCGTCCAGGCGCGGGAGAAAACAGCCGTGCAATCGTGCGCGAGATCGCGGCGGGCTTTCGGAGTTCACGGTTGTCGAGGCGTATACGTCCGCTTTCATCCGCCGCCGCCTGCGGAGGCGGGAATCGATCATAGCTTCTCTGTCGGGCGCGGAAGAACTTTGCCGGGCGGGTGTGCGCGAAGTCTATGTGCAGCCGACGCATCTGGCCGCGGCGAGACACGAGAACAAGATTCTCAAGGAAGCGGAAGCGTTCTCTTCGCGCTTCACGACGTGCTCAAGGTCGGCGAGCCTGTATTCTTTCGCGCAGACGGTACGGAAAAACGATGATATCGCGCACGGTTTGGCCGCGATCTTTTTCGGTCTTGCTCCGCAGGAAGGAGGAGATGGTGCTCCTCGGCCACGGTTCGCCACACAGGCACAACCCGTCCACACGTGCTGCAGCAACGTGCCGACGAGAGGGCTTCCGACACATCGGCGTGCTGGAGGAGCGGATGTGCCGAACTTCGCCATGGTGCTCGATCGCCTTGAAAAAGAGCGGGAAAAAGCGCGTGCTGCTCGCCCGCTCCTCACGGCGGGCGGAGCGCCATGTCACGCACGATCTGGCGGGGATGAGCCCGCTTCGTGGAAGAGCCGCTTGCGAAGGCGGGATTTTTCATGCGACTCGACAGGAGGACGCTTGGGGAAAAGAGCCGCCTTTCGGAGATCTATGTGGAAAAAGTACATCGTCTCATCGGAGGATAACTCAAGGTTATCCTCTTTATTCATATAATGTATTTTAAAGTTTTTGAAAATTCATCTATAATAGAAAATGAGGAAACGATACGCTTCCTTGCAAGGAAACGATACACTTCCTGCAAGACGCAGCATTTTCATCTATCAAGAATGAGGTGAGTGTATGTCACAGCCAGTAACAGCGAATCGCTGATCATCATGCTGATCAGCATGACCGTCGTATTCATCGTCCTGATTGCGCTGAGTCTCCTGATTCGGCTGATCCATGCCGTTGATCCGACGCAGAAAAACGCCGGTTTCCGTTGCAGCCCCGCAGCAGCACCGATTGCCGCGCGGAGCCTGTCGCGCTCCCGAGCGGAAGGCCTTTCGCGGAGGTTGTCGCGGCGTGGTGCGGCAGCCGTCACGCTCGCGGGATTTTCGGCAGGCGCGATCCGCACGATCCGCCCGCTGGCGCGCGATGGCTGGAAGAACTCCGGCCCGCGCCCTGCGCTGAACCATCGGATGCAAAGGAGGCAAAGATCGTCGAATTCCTCAATGCTTTTATCGTATCGCTGCAGGCTGTCTGGGCAGGATCGGGCTTTTCCCACTTCACGATGGGCAGCGGCATCATGATTCTCGTCGGACTCGTGCTTCTTTATCTGGCCTTTGCCAAGGAGTTTCGAGCCGCTGCTCTAGGGCCCGATCGCTTTTCGGCTGTATCTTGGCGAATTTTCCGGAGACGGGCTTCTTCGCTGAAGAGATGAACGTCATGAAGGCGATCAACTTCGGCATCACTACGAGATCTTTCACGCGCTGATCTTTCCTCGGCATCGGCAGCGATGACGGACTTCGGCCCGCTGATCGCTAATCCGATACGCTCCTTCTTGGGCAGCGGCAGCGCAGATCGGCGTCTTCGTCAGCCCTCGGTCTCGCCATGGTCTTCGGCTTCTCCGTCGGAAGGCCGCCGCCATCGGCATCATCGGCGGCGCCGACGGACCGGCGTCCATCTATCTGGCGATCGAGCTCGCGCCGAACCTCTTGCAGGGGCGATCGCGGTCGCAGCGTACTCTACATGTCGCTCGTGCCGCTCATCCAGCCGCCCATCAGCAGAAGCTCTTCACGACGAAGCAGGAGCGCGAGGTCGTCATGGACAGCTGCGTGGCGTCACGAAGTTCGAGAAGGTCATCTTCCGCGTCGTCTCGACCATCTTCATCAGCTTGCTCCTGCCGTCCATCTTCAGCTTCTCGGCATGCTCATGCTCGGCAACCTCTTCCGTGAGTCGAGGCGTCCGACCGCCTTTCCGGACACGGCGCAGAACTCGCTGTACAACATCATCACGATTTTTCCTCGCCACGGGCACGGGCATGACGATGTCGGCGGAGCATCTTCCTCACGCGCGACGCTGCTCATCATCATGCTCGGACTCGTCGCCTCTATCGGCGGCACGGCGGGCGGCGTCATCTTCCGGCAAGATCATGTACGTCGTTTCGGGTCATAAGGTCAACCCGCTCGATCGGCTCCGCCAACGTTTCCGCCGATGCCGATGGCAGCGCGCGTCAGCCGGTCGTCGGTGCAAAGGCGAAGCCCGGCAACTTCCTCCTCATGCACGCCATGGGACCGAACGTCGCCGGCGTCATCGGCACCGCCGTCGCCGCAAGCACGATGCTCGCGATGCTCGGGCGGTAAAGGAAAAATATGTCAAAAGATCATACTGCTTTTGGAAGCGGCAGGGGTTCGGACTCCTGCCGCTTTTGTGTGCAAAAAGAATCTGTGATGCAGATTATTGCAATGCTTTAAAATATGGGATGAAAGGGCCTTCTTTTGTAGTAAATAAATGTCTTGCGACGCAGGTGTATAATATAACCATTCTATAAAGGAGGAAAGATGCCGATGAAAAAGCCATTCATGAGAGGAAGGATTGGCTTTGGCGGCATTGTTGCCGTCAGCCTTTCCGTGGGAGCTGTTGATGCTGAAGCAGCACAGAAGCTTTTCGGTGGACAACGTCAGGTCATGGGCAATACGACGTGGAAAGAGTCGGAAATCGCTGATCTCCTGCGGCGCTCAAGCAACGAGGACGTCGATCCGCAAAAGTTGTCACGGCAGATTCTTCTCGTCAATGATGCAGGGCGCATTGGAATTGAGAGGCAAACTTCGTGCAGAAGTCGGCGGGAAGGTACGACGTCGAAGTTTCCGTTCAGGAGAAGAAGGCACAGCGCGCGAGCATCAATGTCAATAACAGCGGCAACGAATATACGGAGATTGGCGGATCGGCCTGAACATATGGATCGCAACCTCTCGGGCAGGGTCGGACGCTATTGGCGTTGCCTATGTGACATCGCCCGACCATTGGGCCGGCGTCAAGCAGGCGGCGCTCGCCTATCGCAGGCTCCTGCCGCAAAGTGCTGACTCCATGTATCTGAGTTACAGCTGTTCGGATGTCGATCTCGGCACGATCGCCAATTTTCGGCGGTTTGAGCATCAATGCGACGGGCGAGGCGCAGACGGCCGCCCTGCACTATCAGCGCATCTCGCCTATACGAAGAAGAAGAAGAAGTCCTTGATTTCGGCTTTGACTGGAAAAATATGAAAACGCGGCGGACTACCGTGCAGGCGGCAGGAGGCTTCTGCGGGATGATACGGACTTCACGGTGGCAACAGCGTCTGTGAGCTATGCCAACATCCAGCGCATGACGAACCAGCTCTTTTCTACAGTCTCGGCTAGCCGAGAAACCTTTCAAGCGGCAGAGTTCGAGCGAAATCGCACTGAGCAGCGACGTTCATTTCAATCTCTTCACGGCAAGTCTCAATTACCAGTATCGCACGAAGGACGATTGGATTTTCGGCGTGCGTGCAAACGGGCAACAGACGGGCGATTCGCTTGTGACGACGGAGCAGCTCGGCGCCGAGCGGCATGTACGATGTGCGCGGCTTCAGGAGCGCGGCGCGTCGACGGACGAAAGGGCGTGCTCGGCGGCTTCGAGATATATACGCCGAATTCGCCAAGAACCAGCGTTTCGTCTTCTTCCTCGACGGCGCTCACCTTGCGAACAATCGTGCGAATGCCAACGACTGGGGAAGTGACAATGTCGCATCCGTCGGTCTGGGCTACCGTCTTTTTGAAACAAAGCAGGGGCTTTCGGCGAGCATCGATTACGCGCATGTCCTCAACGAGGTCAACGAACGCTGATGACGCACCGCCCTTGGCATTTGATCACGCAGTCGTTTTGATGGGGAAAGGAAGATGAAGATGAGATGGAATAGCAAGAAAAATCGTTTCTCGCGGCAGCTGTCGCGCTCGCTCTTTCCGGCAGCACGACAGGCGATGCCGACGAGGCGTCGTGGATACGCGCGGTGTCGCGGGGCAGACCGGCGGCACGGTGGCGAGCAGCGGCACGGACGGTCAACGCGCCGAGCGTCATCAGCTGGAATGATTTCGGTGTCGCCAGCGGCGAGACGCTGCACTTCGACCCAATGCGTCTGTGCTCAACCCGTGTCACAGGCGGCAATATCTCGGAAATCGTGGGCGATCTGATGGCGAAGGAACATCCGCATGCCCAGGCTAATCCGAGCTTCCTGCTCAGTGAATCAACGGCATCGTCGTCGGGAACGGCGCGCAGATCAACGTGCCGAATCTGACGCTTTCGACGCTCACGCCATTTCGAACGAAGACTTTCACGGCGAACAGGAACAATTTCGTGACGCCGAGCGACCGCATCGCCGCGCCGGTGCGCATCGAGCAGAGAGACGGTTTGGGCAGAAAAGGGTGTGGATCGAGGCCTGTTTAACGACCCCGCATATCTGGGACAACTACAGATTTACGGCGGCACCGTTGAGATCGCGCTATGGGGGTTACACTGTCAGCGGCAAAAAGAGTCTCGGTATCCATGCTCTGACAAGTCGTCATGATGACGTTTTGAGCGCACGGAGAATCCGTTGGCAATCTTGAAACGACGAATATCAAAATAGCAGTTGGATGCGGACAGAGTGGTGAGAAGGCATCCTTTTTGCAGGATCGATCAAGGCGGATCGCTCCAGTCTGGCCTTCAATGGACGAAGTGGTGACAGCAACGTGCTGATAGCTGCAAAACCGTTGGGATCGCACTGCGCCGAGAATGTTTTGACGGCAACGCCGGAAAATATACTGAGATGGACGAACGCCGATCAAATTGGTCTGATACTGCGACACGATTGGCACTTCTAGCAAGATCGGGCGAGAACAATTCGTATGTCACCACGCGACGATAGTTCTGATGAACAGGAGCTCATTCTGGCCGCAGGAAACCGTATCGTTTGGAACAAAGACGCCAACAGTTTGAAGAAGTCACGGCGACGTGCAGCCGCAATATCACGATCACGGGCTCTCATCAATCGGGGCTTTCGCAGCTCGGCAATACGGTGGAAAGCCCCTCGGTAGTTGTTGCGGCGGGGAGCGTGGATCAATGTGCAAATGCAGGGTCACGGGTACGAGATCAAGAGATCGGCTTTTTCCGCATCTGGCGGGTAATCATATCAATGTTGATGCAGAGTGAGGTTGAAGCGACGAAGGATAACCTGCTGCATATAAAAACAGACTTGGCTCTTGCTGCCGAAGACCATGTTGTTGCATATGCGAGGGGCGATCCGCTGGAGAACGATACGCGAATCACCGCTGAGAACGGCATTCATTTGCAGGCGATGCGGCAATCGGGTGCAAACTGGGTATCGCAGCCCGATAATCTCCTGAGCCCGGCAACACTTCGGAAGCTAAGGGAGAGCAATCGGCATGGCCGACGCAGATTACGTGCTCGCAGGAACGGTCGATCTTGGCTCTGCGAAGGTGGAGATCAAGGAAGGGCGTCAGGTGATTGCTTTCGGCATCTCCGGGAACCAACGCTGCGGCAGCCTCGGAGGAGCTAACATCTATGGGGAACGGCGCAATGCCTGCTGACACCATCTATCACGGCAATGAAAACAGCGGGTACGCTGATCCTGCGCCAGCACCGACGCTTACACCCAACGCCGACGCCAACGCCGACGCCGACACCAACGCCAGCGACGCCGCTGCACGCCGACACCGACGCTACTACCGACGCCTGATGCCCAAAAGCCGACCGATGTGGTTCCGCCGACAACGGAGAAAACATTGAGAGAAACCGGTTGGATAGCCATGAACCAGATTCTGAAAAACGACGCTCGCAGAGATGTCGTGAAGGCGTCGATTGGTTAAAAAGAGCGATGAAGTCACGATGAGCAGAAAAACGATATGCTCGTGGCTTCCTGCAGTCGATCAACGGGAAGCGCTTTGAGAGGGAAGCCGATAAAGCGACGTTACAGCAAACGGTCGTGAAGTCGTATGAACCGACGGAGGCTGCAGTGCAGAAGTTGACAGGCGGTTCCCTGCAGGAATGAAAGCAGATAGAACGGTTCACATCCACTGGTCACGCAGCCTGAAGTCGAGCAGGTAACGGAAACTGTCGCTGAGCCTGTGACAGGGTGTTTGAGTCAAGCACCATGTGGTTCTTTGATGAGTGACGAAAAATAGCAAAGAGCGGGACAGCGCACGATCACATGTGCGCTGTCCGTTCTTTGCCTTTACTTTATCTCGATTTCTCGATCTTCTCACGGACTTCATCGAGCTGCTCCTTGCTCGGCACGTTCGCGATGCGGGCATGTCGAGGCAGATGTTGCAGCCGGCGGCGCTCGAGTTCGTCCTCGACGAGCTTGATGCTCGACCGCCCCAGCCGTAAGAGCCGAAGGCGAAGGCTTCGCGTCCTTCGGTGCAGAGTCCCTTGAGGTAGCAGAGGAAGCCCGCGATGGTCGGCATCATCTGGTTGTTGATGGTCGGCGAGCCGACGGCGAGTAGCGGCTCGTGAGGACGTCGACGACGATGTCGGACATGTGCTTCTTGATGTCATAGAACTGCGTGGGCAGACCTTTTCGGCGAAAGCCTCGGCGATGGCGCGCGCCATCTTTTCCGTCGAATGCCACATGGGTCGAAGACGACGGCCTTTGTCTTCCAGCTCGCCCGTGCTCCACTTCTGATAGGCGGCGAGGGATGTCGAGGATAGGGAGCGCCAGGGTCGCCGTGCCCCGTGGCGATCATCTCGATGTCGAGGCCCGCGAGCGCTCAGGGCTGTCTGCGCCCGGCGTCCGTAGAGCATGAGGATGTTCGCATAGTACTCTTCGCCTCTTCCGATGAGTACGGCGAAGTCCACTTCATCGTCGAAGAGCTTGGAAGCGGCAGTGCTGACCGAAAGCGTCGTTCGAGAGAGGATCTTCTTCTCGGGGCAGTGAGGTGACTGCGTCGGGCCAGTGGAGCATGGGCGTCGGCACGGACGTGAGCGTGCGCTTGCCGAGGCTCAGTGTGTCACCCGCCCTGACGCCGTGGTGGGAAGATCGCCGTAGTGGGCGGTCAACCCTGAAGCCGTTGGGATCGCTCGTGTAGATTTCCGCCCGCAAAGCTTCATCATCGCAGGGATAGAGCCGGGTGATCGGGCTCGACATGGTTCGAGACGATGATGTCGATCTTGGCAGGGGTCGATGACGGAGGAGATGCGTGAAATCAGCTCATCGCGGAACGGTTCTTTCACCGTCGATCAGCGTGATTTTCTCGTCGAGGATGAGGTAGAGCATTGTGAGCTGAACCTCGTCCCGTCTCGTATGCCGTGAAAACTGCGCATCGACCAGGTCGATGCGCTGGACCAATAGATGCACCCTTCGTGATTTTCCGGGTGCCTGCATGAATATGACCGCCTTTCTTTTGGAACGGAGCATGTCCGTGTTTTGAATCCTATACTCACTTATTCTATATCGGAAGAGAGATAAATGCAATATATTCTCCTAATATAGTGTCAGCGCGCTAAAACCTACTGCGCGGGAAGTCGGTCCAGCCTAGCAGCTACGCACCGGCGGGCGCGGTTGACCGTCTGGGCGATGAGCTGCTGCCGATCGTCCTCGTGACAGTCCGTCAGAGCCAGTTCCGTCGGCAGCAGGGATGGGTGGAGAATGCCGCCGCCACATCGATGTGCACCTCGGTGCTGCAGGAAAGGCGTTGACGAGGAGAACTGCGTCTGCCAGTCATCCGCTGTCGGCTCGTCAAAGGCGCGTGCGATGTTCTCGGGGTTGATCGGCGGCAGCGTGAGGAAGATGGGGCGGATGCCGTTTGCGAGAGCAGCGATGCCAGGTTCTTCAAGAGTCGAGCGATGACCTCGGCGGCGCGGCACGCCCGCACGCAGGCTGTTTCGTGCCGTTCAGGATGAGCAGGTAGCGCGGATGGAAGGGCGGGACGATCCGCCTCGAAGCGATTCCGAGCGTTGTCTCGCTCGTATCGCCGCTCATCGCGAAGGTTGATGGCGGAAGAAGTCGAGATAGGAAGGCCAGCTGAATTCGTGGTCGGCGGGTCCGTAGGATATGTGGCCGCCACCGTGGCTGATACTGTCGCCGAAGACGGCGATTTCCCAGACAATCGCCGGGTCGTTGCGGAACTTCAGCACGGAGACCAGTCGCTTGCAGGTTACGCCCGCCTCGTCGAGCGAACGCACGCGCCAGTAGAAGAATCCATGCGATGCGCTTCTGGTCGTGAGATTTCAGAAAGCCGCGTCGTCATCGTGTCGATCGGCTCGGCATCGGGGTTTTCCGTCGGATCTTCTGCGTGAGCGCGACCTCGAAGGCGTGCGCGCACGGTGGGGGCGCTGACGTGAACGGGATGAAGAAGAGGCGCCGTGAGCTCGGAGGAGGCGATGGGAAGTGGCGCGGTCGCGACGCTCGGCGCGACGGCGGCGCTCGGTAATGAGCGGCGTGACGGCGCTGAGCGACACTGGGCGCGCCGTCGAAGTCGAGCGCGCGCACGCTGTAATAGAGCGGCGCGCCCCAAGAGATCGGCGGCGAAGAGGAAGAGCGGCGGGTTGTAACGGCTTGCATAGGCGTCATCGGAGCGCCAGACGGCGTCGGAGGGACGCGTATCGGGATAGCAGAAATGGCAGGCTGTTCGCGGAAGAATTCGATTTCGTAGTGCGTGGCGTTGACGTTCTTCTCCACGCGAGAAATGGGGGAAAAGGACAAAGATGCAACATGGACGCGTCTCCGTTATGGCGCGAAGCAGGCGCTTTGGCATCGACGCTACGTCGCACTTTCGATGACGGTCGCCCAAAGGATCAGAGGGACGATGGGTGCGGGCACCGCGAGAGGCCTCCAGGCGGCGAGGGTGGTGCAAGCGAGTTCCACTCCTAGCTTTCTTGGCGGTCTTGGTGCAGTTTTTCGTGGTTTCTATTATACGGGAGAGTCGGACGCAAAGGTCAATAAATCTGCGATTTCTCCTATTTTTCGAGGTGTGCCTCATTGCTGTTTATTTACAACAGGAATGGTTCGGTGTATGCCAATAGAATCATAACGGGTATACCCACATTTATGTGTTTGTATCTTTTTATAAAAGAGGAGCAATTCAAAACATGAGCATGAAGACCGCGGACGGCAACGCAGCTGCGGGATGTATTTCCTACGCGATCACCGATGTTGCGGCCATCTACCGGTAATCACGCCGTCCTCGCCGATGGCGGGGCTTATGTCGACGCTCTGGCGGCGAAAGAACGAAAGAACATCTTCGGACGAAAGGTGCGCGTCATCGAGATGCAGTCCGAGCCCAGGCGCAGCAGGGCGCTGTGCACGGCTCTTGCAGGCGGGCGCCCTGACGACGACACGGCTTCGCAGGAGCTCGCAACTGATGATCGAACACTCTACAAGATTGCCCGCGAGCTCCAGCCTCCGGTGTCTTCCATGTGAGCGCCCGTGCTCTGGCGACTTCCTCCCTCAATATTTTTCGGCGATCAGCGCGATGTTGTGGCAGCGCGTCGGGCCGGCTGTGCGATGCTGTGTGACGCGGCGGGCGTGCGGGAAGGTCATGGATCCTCGCCGCTGTCCGCGCATCTCGTCGCCATCAAGCCGCGTGCCTTTCATCGCTTCTTCGACGGTTTCCGCACGTCGCGCTGATTCAAGAAGATCGAAGTCATCGACTGACGATCTTGCCGCAAACGCTCGACTGGGATGCGGTCAAGAGGTTCCCGATGCACGCACTGAACCCGAATCATCCGAGTCATCCGCGGCGCGGCGCGGGAATCCGGACATCTACGCGTCCAGGTCGCGGAAGCCGCCAACAAGTGCTGCGAAGCGCTGCCTGCAGGCTTGTCGAGCTCATGGCGGATCTCGCGAAGATCACGGGCCATGAGCACCACCTCTTCGGTGACCATCATGGCGCGAAGGATGCCGAGCGCATCATCATCGCCATGGGCTCGAGTCACGATCAGGAAGACGACCGGCGAAGCCGTGGATTATCTCAATTCCAAGGGTGAGAGATCGGCCTTCTTTCCGATGCATCTCTATCGCCCGTTCTCGCTTGGGCACTTTCTTCAAGGTACCTGCCGAAGACGGTCAAGAAGATCGCCGTCCTCCGACCGCGCGAAGGAGCCGGGCGCTGATCGGCGAGCCGCTCTGCCTCGATGTCGAGCGGCGTTCTACAACTCCGACGCGCAGCCTGTGTCGCCGGCGGCGGCCGCTATGGTCTCGGCGGCAGGACACGACGCCCGATCATGTCCTCTCGTCTACGAGGAACTCAAGAAGGACGATCCGAAAGCACGGCCACGATTGCCATCGACGATGATCGTCACGCCATACGCTCGCTGAGGTATCGAGGACGTCGACCTCCACCGCCGGAAGGCACGACGGCCCTCGCAGATCTGGGGTCTTGGCTCGGACGGCACGGTCGGCGGACAAGAGTGCCATCAAGATCATCGGCGACAAGACAGACATGTATGCGGGCGTATTTCGCCTACGACTCAGAGTCGGGCGGATCTGATGTCGCATCTGCGCTCGTGAAGTCTCGATCAATTCGCCGTATCTCATTATAACGGAATTTCATTTTGTGTTCGCAGCGGTCGTACGATGACGTCGATCTTCTCGCGGGCCTCGAAGCGTGGCGACAGGTTCCTCTCAGCCGGTCTGGAGCGAGGAGGATCTCAAGCACTGCCCGCCACGTGAGCGCACATCGCGAAGAACGACATCGAGTTCTACGGTCAGCGCTGTGGAAATCGCCGGAGCTCGGCCTCGACGGCCGTTTCAACATGGTCATGCGGTCCGCGTTCTTCAGCTCGTGACATCATTCGATGAACGTTGTCAGTACCTCAGGATGTGTCGTCATCGTGCGGTAGGAAAAGAGTTCGTCGACATGAACAACGGCGCCATGACAAGGGTATTGAGGCTCTGCATCGCGTCATGTTCCTGCGGACTGGGCGAATGTGAGGACGAGAGGGCGCATGATATTCCGGCGTTATCACGGGCGTTCAGGCGTCTGGAACCGTCAAGGCGACGTCTCAGGTTTCACAGTTCGCTGAGGGGGTTGACGGCACGTTCCTGTCGGCGGCGCGGCCTGAAGCGCGGCACGGCGTGATCAGTGTTCGCGTATGGAATGCCGAGAGGTGCATCGGCTGCAATCGAGTGCTCCTACGTCTGCCGCATGCGCCATTCGTCCCCGATGCTCGACCGGACGCCGAGGAAGGATGCGGCGCCGAGGGCTTCGTCAGGCCGAAAGGCGATCGGGACTGGCCACTTCGATCGCCGTCTCCACGATGGACTGCACCACCTCGGCTGCGACGCAGCTGCGCCGCAGGTCTGCCCGGCGAAGGCGCTCGACGTGAAGCCGCTCGACGCGACGATCTCAGGCGAAGCAGGTCTAGCTTCGACGACGGCGTCGCAGTGCGACGAGGGTCGCACCTGAAGAACCCGATGAAGAAGGATACGTGTCGCGTCGCAGTTTGACCGCTGCTCCAGATTCTCGGGCGCTTGCGCAGGCTGCGGCGGACGCCGTACGCGAAAGCTCCTCCGCAGCTCTTCGGCGACCGCATGATGATCTCGGGTGCAGGTTGCTGCTCGTCGATCTGGGGCGGCAGCGCATTTCCGGCGATGCCGTACACTGGCGAACAAAGGAAAGGGCTATGTGCCCGGCTTGGGCGAGCTCACTCTTCGGAGGATGCGGGTTCGGTCTCGCGTGTTCCTCGGCGTTCGTGGAGTCCGTGACGCATTGCGGCCGATGTCGATGCGGCGCTTGCGGACGGCAGGGGAAAGCGCAGATCTCCGGAGCTGCTTTGAAGGACTGGAAGGACAACATGGCCGAGGCGAAGGCACGCGCGAGCGCTGACAAGCTGACGGAACTTCTCCGAAAAGGAGAAGGGCACGGACGAGCTTCTGAACAAGATTTGATGGGCGCGACTACTTCGTGAAGCGTTCGCAGTGGATCTTCGGCGGCGCGGCAGCTGGGCTTGCGATATCGGCTGCGGCGGTGTCGATCGTATGCTCGCTTCGGGCGGAGGGTCAACGTTCGTGTTCGATGACGGAGGGTTTACTCCAACACGGGCGGTCAGGCTTCGAAGTCCACGCCGGCGGCTGCGATTACAGAGTTTGCCGCGACGGGCAGACGAAGAGAAAGAAGGATCTCGGCATGATGGCGATGTCTACAGCTGCGTCCGTCGCACAGGGTCAACATGGGCGCCGACCACAACGGTCTTGAGGCGATCAAGGAGCCGAGGGCTTATAAGGACCTTCGCTCATCATCGCTTATGCGCCGTGCATCAACCATGGCATCCGCATCGCATGGGCTGCAGCGAGGAAGAGGGCAAGCGCGCGCCAGCTGCGGTTACTGGGCGAACTACCGCTTCAACCCGACGCTCGTTGGCACGGACAGAAAGTCCGTTCACGCTCGACTCGAAGGACCCGGATTTTTGGCAGGTTCAGGGAATTCCTGCAGGGGCGAAGTCCGCTACGCTTCGCCGAGCGCAGCTTCGAAGGCTGCCGACGCGCTCTTCGAGAAGACGGGGAGAACGACGCGCCAAAGATGAGGCTCGCAGGCTACAAAGCTCGCCGGCAAAGTAAGGCGGGGTTTGCTGCAAAGAAAGGAGCTGCCGCACGATTTATGCGTTGTACCCTGCGACGGATCTGTTTTTGTGTCGCAGCAGCTACACACTGACGTCCGACTTCGTGGCTTTATTGTGCGCGCCCATGAGACCGTCTGCGCTACGGCGACTGCTGAGACTTTCGCGGTAAAAACTTTATTCTTGAAGTGCAGTGCGAAGTACGATATAATGATATAGATTATCGTGATAATAGATTTGCATATCATTACTATTCGTAAACTTATCATGGAATCCAAATGGAAAATATTGGGAGGTGCGGACATGGATGCAGCGCTTTTGCTGCGTCTGTGAGTTGGATGAAGAGGAGCATGGCAGGCTTCTCTTTCGATTTTCCTTTCTGTTGCAGCAGTGCTCTGCGGACTTGTGCCGTATTTCGTCGTATCGTCACTCCTCGCGCGCTTCTGGCAGGACAGGGGCTGCAAAGGGATGAGGTTTTTCTGCTGTGCTTCGCCGCGTTTGTCGGCTATCTTCTGCGCAGCATCCCTCTATGCGTACGCGCTTTCTGTCTCGCATCAGGCGGCGTTCTCCATTCTGCGCGAAGTTCGCTGGAAGATCCTGCAAAACTGCCGAAGCTGCCGCTCGGCACGGTCTGCAGATCTGCCCGTCGGCGAGGTCAAACATATCATCGTCGATCAGGTGGAGCACGGGCGCACGCTCGCGCATCTCTGCCCGAGCTGACGGCGAATCTCGTCGGCCCTTTTCTGCATCTTCTGCTATCTGCTCGTGCTTGATTGGCGCATGGCGCTTCTGGCAATGTTTCCATCCCGTCGGGCTCTTCTGCCCTGAGCTTTGCCATGCGCGATTACAAGGAGCGCTTCGAGGGCGTCGGTGGCGGCGACGGAGACGATGAAGTCGCCGCTATCGTCGAGTACATCGGCGGCATCGAGGTCATCAAGGCGTTCAGCCGAGGCGCGGCGTCCTACGAGAGTTCTCGCGCAGCATCGCGGCGAACGCCGCATATTTCTTATCGGTGGATGAAGGACTGCCAATTTCCCATCTCATGGCGATGACGATCGCGCCGACGACGCTTCTGACGGTTTTGCCCGGCGGCTGGCTACTTTACATGCAGGGGTGCATGAGCATGGGAGGTGTTCGTGACGGCGGTGATCCTTTTCGCTGGGGTCGCTGGGGCCGTTGATCGAGGCCATGGGGTTTTATTGACACACGGTGTCGCAGGTCGGGACGGTCGTCGCTTCCGCCGACAAGCTGCTGAGAGCGGAGGAACAGCATCACTGTATCGGATGTCGAGCTTCTCGATGCTGGCATCGAGCTTACGGATGTCGCTTTTCTCAAGACGGCAGGAAAGTGCTGCATGGCGTGAGCGCTTGCGCTTGCACCAGCTACCTTGAACGCATTCGTCGGACAGAGCGGCAGCGGTAGACGACGCTCGCACGCCTGATTGCCGGCTATTGGGATATGAGATTCGGGCAACGAAGAGTCGGCGGCGGGAGAGTACGGATGATTCCGCTCGCGCAGCTCTACGATCTCGTTTCCTTCGTTGCGCAGGACGCCTATCTCTTCGACGACAGCATTCGTGAGAACATTCGCATGGGCAGGCCGCAGGCCTCCGGCAGGAGGTCGAGCGCGCCGCGCGAGCTGCGGGATGCGAGGACTTCATCCTGCGATCGCGCATGGTTATGACACGCGCGTCGCACACGGGCGGCATCGCTATCGGGGCGGCGAGCGTCAGCGCATCGCCATCGCGCGCGCCGTCTTGAAGGATGCGCCGATCGTCGTTGCTCGATCGAGGCGACGGCTTGTCGATCCTGAGAACGAGGCGGTCCTGCGAGCGGGCGGTCGCACGCCTCATCGCGGGAAGACGGTCATCATCATCGCATCGGCTGTCGACGATTACGGACGCCGACGAGATCTTCCTCTATAGAAGCGGGCATGGTTGCGGCGAGCGGCGGCACGACGAGCTGCTGAAAAGAGCACAGCGTATCGCGCGTAAGTGGCACGCGCATGTCGGGAGCAAAGGATGGTGATTGCCATGCGCGAAGCGCTGAAGATGATTTGGCATTTTGCGGAAAGGGCGGAAACCTCAGCAGAGTCACTCGCTCTGGGCATCATTTACGCGCTCTTCCACATCCTGCAGATCACGGCGATCTACTCGTCCTGCAGGCCTTGGTCGAAGGAAGGGCTACGGCGGAGGCGGCGCTTCTCTGGGGCTGCTCGCATTGAGCGTGACGGGTAGGGCGGTTGCCGTATTTTTCGCAGCTGCAGCGCGTCCATGCCGGCTACTTCATGGTGGCACAAAAGCGCATCGCCATCGGCGACAAGCTCAAGACAGTTCCCATGGGCTGATTTTTGACGAAAGCAGCGCAGGTGAGCTTACGGGTGTTGCGACGACGGTTCTGAACGATGTGGAGAACACGGCGCCGCGCCTCGTACACTGCCCGAGCGGCTTTTTGAATACGCTGATCCTCATGCCCATGCTGCTTTTCTGGCAGTGGCGCATCGGCGTGCTCTTTATTCTCGGCGTCCTCTGCTACTTGTTCGTGACCTCCTCGGTGGAAAAGAAGTCGCGCAGCCTTGCACCGAAGCGGCAGAAGGCGCAGGCGAAACTGGTCGAGGCGGTTCTCGAGCAGATCGAGGAATGCCCGTCATCAAGGCGTTCAACCTGCGTGAGCAAGGGCGATACGCGCGTGCGCAAGCCCTTTGATGAAGCCGTGCAGCGAATCTCGCGCTATCGAGCGGATCTTCCGCCGTACGCCATCGCGCAGGAGAAGACGCTGCGCCTCTTCAGCGTCTTGATCATGTTCGTCGCCTTGTTTTCTTACGATGCAGGTACGATGGATCTTCTGACAGCTCTCATGGGACTGGTGCTTTCGTTTCTGATTTTCTCGCAGATCGAGGTCGACGGAAGCATGCTGATGATCCTGCGCGCTGTGACAAGCTCCATCGAGCAGGCGGAGCGGGCGGCGGATCTGCCGCAGATGGATTCGGGCGGCTACGGATATCGAGCCGAGCATCGATGTTTCACTTCGAACACGTCGACTTTTCTACGGTACGCGAAGATTCTTGAGTGATGTTCGTGGCGATTCCTGAGCGCGCCTTGACGGCGATCGTCGGTCCGAGCGGCTCGAGCAAGACGACACTCGCCATCTCATCGCACGCTTTTGGGATGTGGCGGACGGCAGCATCAAGGTCGGCGGACATGATGCGCGACTATACGCTCGAATCTTTGATGCGACAGATCAGCATCGTCTTCCAGAACGTCTATCTTTTCCGCGATACGGTAGAAAACAACATCCGCTTCGGCAAGCCGACGAGCAACGCACGAGGAAGTTGTCGCCGCTGCGCGCGAGGCATGCTGCCTGACTTCATCGAGGCGCTGCCGAGGGCTACGATACTGTGATCGGAGACGGCGGTGCGAGCCTTTCGGGCGAGGGCGCCAGCGCATTTCCATCGCGCGTGCCATCTTGAAGGACGCGCCGATCATCATTTTTCGACGAGGCGACGGCGAATATCGATCCCGAGAACGAAGACCGTCTGCAAAAGGCGATGGAATCGCTGACGAAAGGCAAGACGGTCATCATGATCGCGCATCGGCTCAACACCGTGCGGAACGCGCGGCAGATATCGTCGTCTCTGAGGGGAAGGATTGTGCAGCGCGGCACGCATGAGGAACTTTTGCAGAGCGCGGCATCTACGCCGATTTTATCCGTGCGAGGCAGGCGGCGCTCGGCTGGAAAGGCGGCGCGTGGGAAACGGGCGTTGGAACGTGCAGTTTGTCTTGACGGCATACGATTGGATGAAATATAATCATTTGTAGGGAGGTAGCTGCTGCGTATGATGAATGTTCCGCTCAACAATATGGGAGCGCAGAAAAATTTGTGAAGGCGGCGCGTGCGAAGAGATCGAATGTGCCGCAGCTTTTTAAAAAGGTTGGCGCTGCAGCAGCTCGGCATGGACGGTCAAGAAAACAAATCCATCTCAGAAGAGGAAAAAGTGGAGATCTTCATGAAGGGGTCAATGATTTCACGGAAGATTTCATGCCAAATGGCCGCGATGCTGAAATTCCAACAAGGCGAGAGATTCTATGAAATATATGCTCGATACGAATATTTTGCATCTATCTTCAGAAGAATAAGCACCCAAAGTTTTGAAACAATTCAGAGAGATTTTTCTCAAATTTGTATATCTGCTGTGACCTATGCCGAATTAGCCGTAGGGTGTTGAAAAAGCGAACAAAAAAAGAGAAAAATTCTATGCGTTGCATGATTTCACTAAGTTTTTGAATGTCGTGCCGTTTGATATAGAAGCGGCAAAAGAATACGGAACGATTCAGGCTGAGTTGGAAAAAGCGGTAAGGTAATCGGCAATAACGATATGATGATTGCTGCGAGTGCAAAAAGTACAAGGCTTGATTTTGGTTACGAACAATGTTCGTGAATTTGAACGTGTTGCTGGATTAAGCGTGAAAACTGGGTATGATAACAAATGATATTCCCTCCATTGACAAGCCGCCGCATCGCTTTGCTAAACTAAACATGCGATGAAGAAGAAAAGGAACTTCCGTACAGCGAGACGGTGGCAGTGGAAGACCGTCAGGGCGGCGCACGATTTTGCGCGGTTCTTGGGAGTGACGGGCGCTTTGAGCAGCAGCTTAATCAAAATTCAAGGTGGGCGTTTGTCACGGCGTGCTTTGCTGCACGGCGGCGTCAATCAGGGTGGAACCACGGGATACGTCTCGTCCCTGTGACATTTTTGTTGCGGGGCGGGGCGTTTTTGTCCGTTTCGCGAGATAAGGAGTTGTTCGATTTGAAGTTTCAGGAGATCATCCTCGCTCTGCAGAAGTTCTGGAGCGAGCAAGGCTGCATCCTGGCGCAGCCGTACGACGTGGAGAAGGGCGCGGGCACGATGAATCCCGCAACCTTCCTGCGCGTCTTGGGACCCGAGCCGTGGAACGTCGCTATAAAAGTCGAGCCTTCGCGCCGTCCGGCAGACGGGCGCTACGGCGACAATCCGAATCGTCTGTATCAGCACCATCAGTTCCAGGTCATCGTGAAGCCGTCGCCTGACAATATCCAGGAGCTTTACCTCGAAAGTCTTGAAAGCCTTGGCATTGATCCCAGCAGCACGACATCCGCTTCGTCGAGGACAACTGGGAGTCGCCGACCTTGGGCGCATGGGGTCTTGGTTGGGAAGTCTGGCTCGACGGCATGGAGATCACGCAGTTCACCCTATTTCCAGCAGGTCGGCGGTGTGGACGTCAAGCCCGTCTCTTCAGAGATCACCTATGGGCTGGAGCGTCTGCCACGTACATCGAGGGCGTCGCGAACGTCTTCGACATCCAGTGGACGGCAGATTATACATACGGCGACGTCTTCCATCAGAACGAGGTCGAGCAGTCAGCATATTCCCTTTGACCTGTCGGATGAGGCTCTTCTCTCGATCTTTTTGACAAGTACGAGAAGGAGGCCGTGCGCATCATTGAGCTGGGGCGTGTCCATCCCGCCTACGATTACGTTTTCGAAGTGCTCGCACGCCTTCAATCTGCTCGACGCGCGCGGCGCGATCAGCGTGTCGGAGCGCACGGCGTTCATCGGGCGCGTGAGAAGGCTCGCGCGTCTCTGCGCCAGTGCTATCTGAAGCAGCGCGAGGAACTCGGCTATCCGATGCTGAAGAGGGGGCGAAAGCATGAGCAAGGATTTGTTGTTGGAGATCGGTATGGAGGAAATCCGGCACATGCGATGCCCGGATGCTTAAAGAGCTTGGCGAGAACGCGAAGAAGGCTCTGAAGGAACTGCGCCTCGCGCACGGCGCGGTGCGGACGCTCGGCACGCCGCGCCGTCTCGCGCTCGTCGTCGAAGGACTCGCAGAAAAAGCAGGAGGACGTCGCTGAGGAGAAGCGCGGGCCCTCCGTGCAGGTGGCATTTGATGCGGCAGGCAAAGCCGACGAAGGCGGCGGAAGGCTTCGCGCGCGGGCAGGGAATCAAGGCGCAAGATCTCGTTGTGCGTGACAGCTACGTCTATGCGCTCGTCGAGGAAAAGGGCGAGAGTGCGGAAAAGGTGCTGGCAAAGATGTTGCCCGAGCTCATTTCAGGTCTTCCGCTTCCGAACAGCATGCGCTGGGGCGACCTCGACTTCCGCTTCATCTCGTCCCCTGCGCTGGCTCGTCGCGCTCTACGGCGATAGGATCGTGCCCTTCGAGCTTGCATGTGTCAAGAGCGGCATACATCGCGCGGCCATCGTTTCCTCAGCACAGGGCGACTTCACGATTGAGGATGCCGCGATACGAGGAGGCGTGCGAGAAGGCCTTCATCATCGTCGATCCGCGCGGCGCAAGGCTCCTCGATGAGGGAGGGACTCGTCGAAGCGGCGAGGCGCATGGCGGCACGGCGGAAATCACGCCGAACCTCCTCGAAGAGGTGCTTTACCTCGTCGAGTATCCGACAGCGCTCGCGGAAAGCTTCGAGGACAAGTATCTCGCTCTGCCGCCCGACGCCGTCATCACGCCGATGCGCGACCATCAGCGCTACTTCCCGTGAAGTCGGCGGACGGCAAGCTCCTGCCGCTCTTCCTCACGGTGCGAAACGGCGGAAAGAGTACCTTGAGACGGTGCAGCACGGCAACGAGCGCGTGCTGCGCGCGCGCCTCGCCGACGCGCAGTTCTTCTTCGACGAGGACAGGAAGAAGAGCCTTGCGGAGCATTTGGAAAAAGCTCAAGACCGTCGTGTTCAGGAAGGGCTTGGCACGGTCTACGACAAGTCACTGCGTCTCGAAAAAGCTCGCAGGAAAAATCGCTGATGCCATCGGTGCGAATGATGCCGAGAAGAAAGCGGCGATGCGTGCAGCGCTCCTTTCCAAAGGCGGATCTCGTGACGGGGAATGGTCACGGAGTTTACGGAGCTGCAGGGCGTCATGGGCAGGAGTACGCGCGTCTCGACGGCGGGGGTGAGGACGTAGCCCTCGCGATCGACGAGCACTACATGCCGCGCTTTGCGGGCGATGCAGCCGAAGACGCGTGCGGGGCTCGTCGTGAGTCTCGCGGACAAGATGGACAACATCGTCGCGACGTTCAGTCGCGGCCTGATTCCGACGGGTTCTCGGATCCTTTGCTCTGCGCCGCCAGGCGCACTCGGCATGGTGCACAGCATCATCGAGGCAGGCGTTGCCATATCCCTGCATGACCTCGTGGACTGGACGATGGATCTGCTCAAGATCACGGACGCGGCGGTGCGCGAGAAGATGCAGGCGGACGTCGCCGACTTCATGCGCCTGCGCCTCAGGAACGTGCTCGCCGAAGAGGGCATACGCTACGACATCGCTGACGCTGTGCTCGGCAATGTCGACGACGTGCGCCGCGCTGCTGCTCGCGGCGAAGGCGGTCAGAGATCAGCTTGCCGCGCCCGGCATGTCGGACGCCGTGCGGGCCTTCGTGCGCGTGGCGAACCTCGCGGCAAAGGCGGAGAAGGGTGAAGCGACGTCGATGCAGCGCTCTTCGAGACGGACGAGGAGAAGGAACTGATGAAGTCACACCTCCGCCAAGAGTGCGGCTGAGACCTCATCGAGGCGCACGACTTTCGTCGGCGCCATCGACGATTTCAAGGATCTCGCCGAGCCGATCAACGCCTTCTTCGACGCCGTCATGGTCATGGCGGACGACGAGAAGATTCCGCAAGAATCGCCTCGCCCTCTTGAAGGGCGTCGACGATCTCCTGCGCGAGGTCGCTGACTTCAGCAAGATCGTGCAAGCGTAAGAAGAGATCGCTGCAAGTACGCGCGGCCTCTCCGATATGGCGCACGACCTCAATGCGGCGGCCGCCAAGTTCAAGACCTGAAGGGCGGCACGAAATGAAAAATGGGCGATGCATATCCGTGCATCGCCCATTTTGACTGTTCATGCTGCAGGTTTTTCTTACTTCATGCGTGCCTGACGAAGCATCCACAGCGACTTGGCGTATTTCTTGATGAAGTCGTCCATGAGCATGGAAGTGACGTAGCGGTTCGCCTCGTCGGCAGCTTTCTTGAGGCTACGCACCTGCTCGTAGATATGAGAAGTCCTTCTCGACTTCGGCGGAAATCTCGTCCGAGGTCACGAAGCCGGGCTTCGCTTCCTCAATCTTCGCGGTTGCGAGGAAGTCCTTGAGGGACGACAGCGGCTCGTGGTTGATCTGCAGCAGGCTCTCGGCGATGGCGTCGATGTCTTCGCGCACGCCGTCGTAGTAGCTTTCAACTGCGCGTGAACGGGGGAAGAAGTCAGGACCCTTGACGTACCAGTGGTAGTGCTGAAGTTTGTGATATTCGACGACGAGGTCGGAAAGAAGCTGGTTCAACATCTTGTGCATGAAAAATCCTCCGCTGCGATATAAGGGCAGGAACTCTGCCCGCAAATTCATCGCTCCCATTATAGCACAAATGGTACAGATTCACAAATAAGATTTATTATCTTTTATAATTCGAGGATTCATGGGTGGGCAGTGATTCCGCAAGGTTGCGAATGGAAAGTGCAATCCTTTTGTTCCAACGACGCGGCAACTGTGGTATAATGTTCCCGTTCAATATCTCATAAGGAGAATTAGGGATTCTGTGTGATTTAAGTATTATGGAGCTTTTGAAAACGGTTGTCCCGGGCATTGTCGAAGGGCTGACGGAGTGGCTGCCGATCAGCAGCACGGGACATATGATTCTTGTCGATGAGTTCATCAAGCTCGACGTCCGAAGTCGCTTATGGACATGTTCCTCGTCGTCAGCCTGGCTCGGCGCCATCCCTGCCGTCGTCGTGCTGAACTTTGAGAAACTCAACCCGTTTTCGAGCTGGAAGTCAAGCTGGGAGAAAGCGCGCTACGTGGCAGCTCTGGTACAAGGTCATCCTTGCCTGCGTGCCGGCGGCGGTCATCGGACTTTTGTTCAACAAGTTCATGGAAGAGCACTTCATGACGGCGCCTGTCGTCGCGGCGACCTTGATCTTCTACGGCGTCATGTTCCTCGTCGTCGAGACGTACACAAGCGTCGTTCGCCGCGTGCGCGAGATCGAGACGGCTCGACTACAAGACGGCGTTCATCATCGGCCTGTTCCGTGTGCTGTCTCGTGCTGGCACGTCGCGCTCGGGCGCGACGATCTTGGGTGGCATCCTCTTCGGCACGTCGCGCTATGTGGCGGCGGGAATTCACGTTCTTCCTCGCCATTCCCGTCATGTTCGGCGCGAGCCTCTTGAAGATGGTCAAGTTTGGCTGGCACTACACGGGCAGCGAGATCCTGATCCTCGTCGTGGGCATGGCGACGGCGTTCGTCGTCGTCGATCCTTTCGATCAGTTCCTGCTGCGCTACATCAAGAACAACGATTTCAAGGCGTTCGGCTGGTATCGCATCGTGCTCGGCATCATCGTCGTCCTCTATCTCTACTTCGTCGGCGATCCCGTGCAGGGCTGAGGGGAAATATCATGCGTTTCGTATCATGGAATGTCAACGGTCTGCGCGCTTGCCTCGGCAAGGGCTTCGTGCAGTCGTTCATGGCGCTCGACGCCGACGTCTTCGGCGTGCAGGAGACGAAGATGCAGCCGGGGCAGAGCAATCTTGGAGCTTACGGGCTACAAGCAGTATTGAACAGTGCGAGAAGAAGGGCTACTCGGGCACGGCGGTATTCAGCCGCATCGAGCCGCTTTCCGTCAGCTACGGCCTCGGCATCGAAGAGCACGATCATGAGGGCGCGTCATCGCGCTGGAGTTCGACGATCTCTACTTCGTGACGGTCTACACGCCGAATTCGCAGCGTGGCCTTGAGCGGCCTCGCCTATCGCATGACGTGGGAGGAGGCGTTCCGCGACTATCTTTTTGGCGCTTGACGCGAAAGAAGCCCGTCGTCGTCTGCGGCGACCTCAATCGTGGCACATACGGAATCGATCTCAAGAATCCCAAGACGAACCGCAAGAATGCAGGCTTCACCGACGAGGAACGCGAAAAGATGACGGAGCTTCTCCAAGCGGGCTTCACCGACACGTTCCGCGCTTCTACCCCGACAAGACGGGCATCTATACATGGTGGTCGTATCTTCGAAAGGCGCGATGAGACGAATGCAGGCTGGCGCATTGATTACTCCGCGTTTCCGACCGCCTCGCGCCGAAGATCAAGGAGGCGACGATCCACAACGAGGTCTTCGCAGCGATCATTGGCTCCTGTGACTGGTGGCTGGCGGAGGGGGCTTGTTGTCTCGAATGATTCGTGTTCCTTAAAAATGGCAGAATGTCTGCAAGAAAGGCGATTATGGCAAAAAGAAAATAAAATGAAGGATTGTCGAAAGCAAGAGATGCAAGAAGATGAGTTTCATAATGTCGACGAAGATACAGGCAGAGATGAAACCATTATGAAGATAAATTCAGGGGAAGACGGTTCTTTGCAACTGTGATGATCCCTTGAAAGTACTTGCAAAATTCTTTTTACGAAATTTTACCACTTTTGGCTTAAAAGATTGATCTGTACTTACAGTACCGCCGTTTATCGGGGCAGCAGCTGGACACTTTCGATGGTGCGGATGAGTCTGTGAGGCATGGCTATGTCATGGATGTGGAAGGGTTCCGATGGCAAACGGCAGAGTAAGCTTTGATGAAGATATAGATGTTTTGAAATCTAAAAAGCGCGGGGTAAAGAAAACCAGGGTGATGGAGATTTTCGCCTGGAAGAGTGTATCGATTATCTCATGTTGACGTTGTGGTGACAAATCCGCCGTTCAGCCTTTTTTCGCGAATATGTTGCACAAATTATGGTGTATCAAAAGGATTTTTTGATTATAGGTAATGTCACGCTATTACTTATAAAGATATTTTTCCGTTTATTAAAATACACAAATTATGGCTTTGGAGCGAGTATCCATGGGGATCGGAAATTAAGTCCTGAATGACTATCCAAGCCAGCAGTGGATGTGGCGGAGGATGATGGAAGAAATATATTCAGGTGAAAGGGCCCGCTGGTTTACGAACCTGATTGCAATGAGACACGAAGAATTGGTGCTTTATAAGCGATATTATGGCAACGAGGAAGAATATCCTAAATACATGATAATTATGATGCGATCAATGCTGATAAGACAGCGGATATTCCATGCGACTATTTTGAGAATCTGGGGTTCCGTTGACGTGCATCTGGACAAATATATCCGAGCCAATTTGAAATCGTTAATTCTAGTCGCGAGCCAGCACAGCCGATGTCGGAGATTGCTCTAAAGGCAGTTATGAGCCTGGCGGACCGAGATTTTATTTAGCTGTTGACAGGCCGTAGTGACAGCAGACAATCTCAACGAACGGAACGGAACGGAACGGAACGGAACGGAACGGGAAATATCGCTGTTCATATACTTCCGGAATTGCTGTCCGCGCAAGTTAACGTAATCTTGGAGTCCTGATCACATTCTTTGGACAAGTATAGCTCTGATCATCTGAGATCATCAGACGGTGGCGGGAAATATCCAGGCCTCAGGAATTGGGCTCGGTACAAAAGATGGACCGCACATTGACGGAAAGCTGTTACGGAAGGATCTTATCAGACGTAAAATGTAATGGTATCATGGGGGTGCTGATTATTTTTTGGATAAATACAATCCAGCAATTTGAAATTTAGGGAATTATATTGGGGAATACTGTGGATTATCCGATGACGGTTATTTATCAAGATGGCGTTCAACACAATCGAGATGGTGAAACACAGGGCGGCGGCAAGGTGAATACGCGAGCCGCGATTCTTGTGAAGGAAAAGCCCGTGGGGAAAGTGTACGCACTGGCCAAAGCAGGATATCGATATTTGTTGGAGTATATATCTCGCATTTTGATTAGAGGATAAGACGATGAAAATAATGCCGGAACGAATCAAGATCATATATTTTTTTGAGGGCGAGGCGGGCGATGACGGTATGGTTTGGCGCCGGTAGATTACTACCCGTCCGCCATCAACGGGAATTTGTCTACGACAATGAGCAGGCAGAAGGTGATTCAAACCGTTTTGAAGGGATTTCCGTTAATGTCATATACTGGGCAAAGTTGGAAGTGATGCTTATGAGATTCTGATGGACAGCAGACTTTGTCGGTAATGCACATCTGGAAGCATCAGTTTTCGATTGGTATTGATGGCAAGAAATATTATTGGGATTCCTACTGATGATAAGTATAATGCGATTATGGATTGCGAAACTCATGGTTTATATTTGTGAAGGAGAATCTGAAAAATTAGAATGGTCTGTTGTAGTCATTACTGCGGGCGCAAAACTGACAGATCAGAGCTGCGGAACTCTGTTTACAGGAGAATGGCGTCTGATGCAAAGCGATATTTTTTCAAAAGCGCATTGTCCGGCAAAGCCTTGAATTGGCAAGCATATAACAGGTGATCCTAACAGACAGGAACTTTGAAAAGGTTCTTAAGGGTATTTGTGAGTACGAGGGACGAAGAGGCGCCGAATATATGCGGCACCAGCATAAAGCAGATGGTGGATGCAAATAAGTTGTGGCAATATTTTCGTAGGATGTTGATTCATTGGGCGGAAAAGATTTTTTCCAAAAATATTTTCCGGATATGAAAGGATTGGACTGGTTTCATCTTCATAACAAGTACCATAGTCGTACATATAATCTTCCGTTATGGCAGCGGAGACAAAACGCTTGCATGAGGATGAGGATGTACAGAAAAGCAAGGGTATCTATGAGTTTTTTACTGTAGAGATATGATCCATTTGCAGGGCGCTTGCTGAATCTACGAGCATTTGATAAATGGATAAGCAGGCGGCATATAAAAGCAGGATGGAATATGCCCGTGTGCAAAGAGCATTTTGATTTCTGATGAAATGTGGAGGGAGATCATCATGCCTGAGTAAAGGCGGCATAATAATAACCTGATAACTGTCAATGCTTTGTAAATTCGGAATGGGAAAAACGGATAAGTATTAAAATGGAGGATTTTGTAGATATGAAGTGGCGAAGAAGTGCTTCATGGCGACGGGTATAACTGAGATGAAGAAAGCATTTGGCGTGATTGAGTATGATCTATGCAGAGTTTTCTTTAAAGATTTTTGCGCCGCAAAAAATCTTTTATTTGACTGGAAAATAATGCTGTCAGGAGGATTATCGAAGATTTTGGCTGCATACCTCTGCAATTCAATAGGGAGGTTGTGAATGGAAATCAAAAGAGATTGTTATTCGAACAATTCTGATCAGCAAGAAGCCATAACGGGCTGATCAGTCGTTACGGGCATGCGACGATGCGGGAAATCGTATCTCTTGTTTAAGCTCTTCAAGGAGCATTTGCTTTCGAAGGAACGGACGCGAATCATATCGTCGAGATCGCGTTCGATACGTTTGAAAATAAAGCGATTCAGCGATCCTGTTGTGCTGTATCCGTATTTGAAGGAACAGCTCGCGGGCGAAGAGCTGTATTATGTACTGCTCGATGAGGTGCAGCTTCTGGAAATTTGAGTCCGTCCTTAACAGTTTGATTCGCATGGAAATGTAGATGTGTATGTGACCGGCGGTAACGCTCGCTTCCTGTCGAAGGACGTGATTGCGGAATTCCGAGGGCGCGGCGATGAGGTTTCGCATGTATCCGCTGAGCTTTGCAGAGTTATGCCGGTCTATTCTGGCAGCAAATACGATGGCTGGAATGAATATATGCTCTACGGCGGTCTGCCGTTGGTGCTGAATTTTACGACGGCAGAGCAGAAGATTGCTTTTCTGAAAGCACTTTTGAAACCTATTTTTCGATATTGTCGGCAGAGCACAGGATACCGCAACAAGGCGGAACTGGAAGAGCTTTTGAACATTCTCTCTTCTGCGATCGGCTCGCTGACCAACCCGGAAAAGCTGTCGGCGACCTTTCGCTCGGTCAAGGGAAAGAAGATCAGCAACAGTACGATCGAAACGCTATATTGATTATCTGTGTGATTCGTTTTCTGATTGACGGTGCTCTGCGCTATGACGTAAAGGGAAAAATACATATGGACACTCCAGTGAAATACTATTTTACGGACATGGGGCTGCGGAATGCTCCGACTGAGATTTCAGACAGCTGGAGGAAACGCACAGCATGGAGAATATCATCTTCAATGAGCTGAAGATCCGTGGGTTTAATGGATGTGGGCGTCATCCAACAGTACGGCACGAATGATAAGGGCAGCATCCGCGAACAGCTCGAAATAGACTTCGTCTGCAATAAGGGTCGAAGCGCCATTACATCCAGTCTCGCCTACGCGCTGCTGGATGCCGCGAAAGATGGAGCAGGGAGCAGCGCTCCCTGATGCTGACAGGGGGATTTTTCGAGCGCATGATCATCACGAAGGACAGCCCGGCGCCGCATTATAATGAACAGGGCGTCCTCTTCATGAAGTGTCATGATTTTCTGCTCGATGAGAAGAGTCTGGAAACACGACAACGCGCCGTTCTATCACACTTCGCGGCGGATTTTTCTCTAAAAGGTCAAAAATCAGTCCTGACTATTTGTCGAAAAATGAGTAATATAAGAACGGTGATTAGCACTCAAGCAACGCGAGTGCTAACAAGAATTTAGGAAGAGCTGATTGATCAGCTGATTCCGTTGATTTGGAGGAAGATAAACATGATCAGGCCATTGGGCGACAGAGTTGTCATCAAGGTTTCGGAAGGCGATATGAAGACGGCGAGCGGCATCGTGCTGCCGGACACGGCGAAGGAGAAGCCGCAGGAAGGCGAAATCGTCGCAGTCGGCACGGGCAAGATGCTTGACAACGGCACGCGTGCGCAGATGGAAGTCAAGACGGGCGACAAGGTTATCTTCTCGAAGTACTGGGTTCTGAAGTCAAGGTCGACGAGCAGAACTACCCTGATCGTTCGCGAGAGCGACTATCCTCGCAGTTCTCTGAGATTTGTCTAGAGAGCGCAGATTCGATAGATTCGATAGATATTGGGGAGGTTTTACCATGGCAAAGCAGGTTTTGTTCAATGAAGAAGCGCGCCGTGCGCTCGGCAAGGGCGTCGACGCTTTGGCAAATGCCGTAAAGGTCACGCTTGGACCCTAGGGGTCGCAACGTCGTTCTCGACAAGAAGTTCGGCGCACCGACGATCTCGAACGACGGCGTGACGATTGCGAAGGACATCGAGCTCGAAGATCCGTTTGAGAACATGGGCGCACAGCTCGTCAAGGAAGTCGCGACGAAGACGAACGACATCGCGGGCGACGGCACGACGACGGCTACGCTTCTCGCGCAGGCGATGATCCACGAGGGCATGAGGAACGTCGCTGCGGGCGCGAACCGATGATCCTCAAGAAGGGCATCGACCAGGGCGGTCAAGAAGCTCGTCGATGAGATCAAGAACAGCTCGAAGAAGGTCGAGGGCAAGGCGGCGATCGCGCAGGTCGCGGCAATTTCCTCGGGCGACGAGGAAGTCGGCGAGCTGATCGCAGAGGCGATGGAGAAGGTCGGCAAGGACGGCGTCATAACGGTCGAGAGTCGAGAGTCCACGGACACGAACCTCTCGGTCGTCGAGGGCATGACGATCGACCGCGGCCATCTCCCCTACGGTCACGGACACGGACAAGATGGAAGCCGTTCTCGACAATCCGCACATCTCATCACGGATCGCAAGATTTCGGCGTTGCCGACATCCCTGCCGATTCTTGAGAAGGTCGTAAAAGCAGGGCAAGGAACGATGATCATCGCCGAGGATCTCGACGGTGAGGCGCTTGCGACGCTCGTCGTCAACAAAGCTGCGCGCGCACGTTCAAGGCTCTTGCCGTCAAGGCTCGGGCTTCGGCGACCGCCGCAAGGCGATGCTCGAAAGACATCGCTATCCTGACGGGCGGCACGGTCATCTCCGAAGAAGTCGGCAGGAAGCTCGACAGCGTCGAGATCGAGGATCTCGGTCAGGCGCGTCAGGTTCGCTCGTCGAAGGAAGAGACGACGATCGTCGACGGCTCCGGCGACAAGGCTGCGATCGACGCTGCGTCGAGCAGATCAAGAGCAGGTCGCGGAGACTGACTTCGGACTTCGACAAGGAGAGCTGCAGGAGCGCCTCGCAAAAGCTCGCGGGCGGCGTCGCCGTCATCGAGATCGGCGCTGCGACCGAGGTCGAGATGAAGGGACAAGCTGCGCATCGAGGGACGCTCTGAACGCTACGCGTGCGGCGAGTCGAAGAGGCATCGTCGCCGGCGGCGGCATGACGTTCGTCGACATCCTGCCCGCGCTTGACGCTTTGAGCGCCGAGGGCGACGTGCAGACGGGCATCAACATCGTGAACGCGCCATCGAGAGCCGGTTCGCCAGATTGCGAACAACGCGGGTCTTGAAGGTTCCGTCGTCGTCGAGGGAACGTCAAGAAGTCGGCGAACGGCACGGGCTTCAATGCTCTGACGGGCGAGTACGTCGACATGATCGGCGCGGGCATCGTCGACCGGCGAAGGTCACGCGCTCTGCCCTGCAGAATGCGGCGAGCATCGCGGCGATGGTTCTGACGACGGAGACGCTCGTGGCGGACAAAGCCGGAGAAGGAGCCTCCGATGCCGATGGGCGCACCGGGCATGGGCGGCGGTATGCCGGGCATGATGTGAGCGCAATCCTCGCAAACAACTTGAAATAGAAAAGCTTCCTGCTGCACGTCGTTGCGGCAGGGCTTTACTAATGTCGTATTTTTAGCCGCGGCTTCGCGCGAGCAAGCGTTCATGGCGGCGACGAAGACGAGGGAGAAGAGGACGAGAGCCGTCGCCCATTGGAAGGCGAGGTCGTAGTCGTTCGCCTGCACGGCGGCGTAGATCGCTGTGGACATCGTCTGCGTCGTTCCGGGGACGTTGCCTGCGAACATGATCGTCGCGCCGAACTCGCCGAGTGCGCGTGAACGTGCTACGAGTCCCGCAACGATGCCGTGCTTGGCGTTCGGCACGAGGATGCGCCAGAAGATGCGCCACTCCGGAGATGCCGAGCGTGCGTGCCGCATAGACGATGTTTTTGTCGAAGCTGCTCGAAGGCGCCGCGCGCCGTGCGGTACATGAGGGGCAGCGAGACGACGACGGCGGCGATGACGGTCGCCTTCCATGTGAAGACGAGCGGCACGCCGAAGTCGAGGAACATCTGCCCCAGAGGGCTTTTTCCTGCCGAAAACGAGCAGCAGGGAAGAAGCCGACGACGGTCGGCGGCAGCACCATGGGCAATGTGATGACGGCGTCGGCAATGCTGTGGAAGCGCCTCAGATGGAGGGACGGCGTAGGCGAGGGCGATGCCGAGGAAGAAGGAGATGAAGGTGGCGACCGTCGCCGTCTTCAGAGGTGATCCAAAAGGAGAAAAATTCCATGTGCGCCTCCCTATCGTTTCGAGCAAGATGAGCCGATCGGCGGGAAAATGCAGATAGAATTCTTTTGCCCCAGCCCTTGCCAAAGCGATTTTTCAATCTCCCAACGCACGGGCGCGGCGTCTGAATCCGCCTTCTTCGCCATGACGAGGTAGGAAAAAGCATCCTCGATGATCTGCACAGCTTCCATGCGCGGCGTGTTTTTCCGCCGCTTCTTCGCACTAGGGAAAAGAAGTGGGCGCGGATGCCGACGTAGCGGAGGTTCTCGGGCACGGGGCGGCAGAGTGCAGCGTGATCTGCCAGTCCTCGGCGAAGAGCTCATGCTCTGCCGTGCGGCGTGCGCGGGGAGATATTCTGCAGCCTGTGAGGAGCGTCGCCGCGAGCGTGCCGGGCTGCTCGAAGCGCGTGCTTCGTGCCGAGCGATTCGAGGGTGCCGCTGCTCAGGACGGCGATGCGGTCGGCCAGGCGGTAGGCTTCGCCGCGGTCGTGCGAGACGAGGACGGCGGCGCGTCCGTAGAGTCGAAGAGGTGTAGAGCTCCAGCTCCAATTGCCACTTGAGGTAGCTGTCGAGGCGCGGAGAATGGCTCGTCGAGCAGCAGCAGCTCGGCATCGGAGGCGAGGATGCGCGCGAACGCCGTGCGCTGTTTCTGCCCGCCCGAAAGCTCCTTTGGGGTAGGGGTTTTTCGAGTCCCGCAAGCAGCGCGCAAGCTCCCTTTCGAGGAGCTTGCGCTTTTCTTTCGTGCCGTGCGCCGAAAACGTGATGTTCTCGGCGACGGTCATGTTGGGAAAGGGCGTGAGTCTTGGAACAGGTAGCCGACGCGGCGCTTCTGCGGCGCGGGAGTTGACGCCCTTTTCTCGCTGTCGAAGAGCGTGCGCCCGTTGAGCAGGATGCGGCCCTCATCAGGGCTTTTCGATGCCCGCGATGCACTTCAAGGTCATGCTCTTGCCGCAGCCCGAGGCGCCGAGCAGAGCGAGCACCTCGTCGCGCACGGAAAATTCCACGGCGAGATCGAAGCCGCGCAGCTTCTTGCGGATCTTGACTTTCAAAGTTCCGGTATTTTCCGCGCGGCTTTGAAGCCGTACTTTTCAAGAATCGCCATGCCCTTTTTCCGAGGAAACGAAGTCGAGGAAGGATTTCGCCTCGTCCATGTGCTTCGTGTCCTTCAAGATGGCGGCGGGGTAGATGACGGGCTTGTGCGAGCCTGCCGGAGCTTTCGCTGCGACCTTGACCTTGTCGGAAACGGCAGCGTCCGTCGCGTAGACGACACCGCAGTCCGCGTCGCCTGTCTCCGTCCACGAGAGAACCTGACGCACGTCGGAGCCGTAGACCGCCTTGGCCTTCACGGTCGAGGATGCCGAGCTCGTGAGGATTTCCTCTGTGTACTGGCCGACAGGAACGCCCTTCGGCTCGCCGAGAGCGATGCGCGAAGCTGCGGGCGTCGCAAGCGCGTCAAAGGAGGTGATCGCTGCCGCCGTCCTTGGGAACGATGAGCACGACTTCGTTTTCGAGGAGATTCTTGCGCGTGCCGTCAGCGAGAAGTCCCGCCTTTTCGAGCGCATCCATCTGCTTTTGCGCCGCCGAGAAGAAGAGGTCGGCGCTGCCGCCGTTCTCAATCGCCTGCTGCAGGGCGCCGCTGCTGCCGAAGTTGAAGACGAGCTTCGTCTGAGGATGCTCCTTCGCGTACTCGGTCGCCAGCTCATTCATCGCGTCGGTCAAGCTCGCGGCAGCTGCGGACCTACAGCTCGACAGGATCTTTCTTCGCGTCCGAAGCGCTCGGCGCTGTGCCGCAGCCCGCGAGAACGAAGAGGGCGAGGCACGAGAGAGAAGGGCGATTTTTCATGGAAAAACTCCTTTCTTCGGTGAAAATCATTATACCATATCATCTTAGTATAGCATAAGAAAAAGCGACTTGCAGTAATATTTATCACTGCATATCCCATATTCGATAGAAAATTTTCATCTGCGATGTTTGTTACAAGACAAATCGAGAAAATTTTCGCTATAATAAATCGGATTAGAGAAGTTAGAGAGAGTGCGGATGAAAATATCCGTATTCTTTAAGGAAACGAGATTTCTCAGGAGGAGATGGAGAAGTGAGCAGCATTTTTCCAGAAGTTCCGTTATCTTATCCCGAAGGAGCGGACGGCGAGCGGCCACCAACAGATTCATGAGGGCGGGCGCGACTGGAGACATGTATGCCGCGACCGCTGGTCGTTCGACAAGCGGGTGCGCTCGACGCACGGTGTGAACTGTGCGGGGTCGTGCAGCTGGAACATCTATGTGAAGGACGGCCTCGTGGCTTGGGAGAACCAGGCGACTCGACTATCCGGAGACCGCGCCCGACATGCCGGATTTCGAGCCTCGCGGCTGTCCGCGCGGCGCTTCGTTCTCGTGGTATCTCTACAGCCCGCTGCGCATCAAGTACCCGTACCTAGGGAGCGATCTCGCTGGAGCTTTGGCGCGAGGCGAGAAAGAATCATAAGACGGCGCTTGAGGGCGTGGCGCAGCATCGCCGACGATCCGCGCAGAAGAAGCGCTACAAGGCGGCGCGCGGCATGGGCGGCTTCGTGCGCTCGAGTGGGATGAGTGTCGGAACTCATCGCCTCGTCGCTTCTCTGCACGGTGGAAAAGTACGGCCCGGATCACAACTTCGGCTTTTCCGTCATTCCCGCGAAGTCGATGCTCAGCTATGCCGCAGGGCTTCGCTTCATGCAACTCATGGGCGGCGCGGGGCTTTCCTTCTACGACTGGTACGCCGATCTGCCGCCGGCAAGCCCGCAGGTCTGGGGTGACCAGACGGACGTGCCGGAGTCGAGCGATTGGTACAATGCGGGCTACATCATCACCTGGGGCTCGAAGGTGCCGCTGACGCGCACGCCCGATGCACATTTCTTGACGGAGGTGCGCTACAAGGGCACGAAGGTCGTCTCCGTCGCGCCCGACTACGCGGAGTCGACGACGGTCGCCGACACGTGGATCAGCCTGCACACGGACAGCGACGCAGCGCTCGCCATGGCGATGGGGCACGTCATTCTGAAGGAGTATTACATCGACAGGGAAGTGCCTTTCTTCGTCGACTATGTGCGCCGCTTCACGGACTTCCCGTTCCTCGTGCTCCTCGACGAGAAAGAAGACGGCAGTTTCCTGCCCGGACGCTTCCTCAACGCGAAGGACATGGGACGCGCCGGCGAGAAGCACGCCGACTTCAAGTTCTACGTCGTGGATGAGATGACGGAAGGCTCGTCGTGCCGAACGGCACGATGGGCGATCCGCTGGGATCGTCAGGCGAAGTGGAACTCGGAGGAGGACAGCGACACGGGCGAGGCGATCAAGGCGCGTCTTTCCGTCCTCGACATCAAGGATGACGCGGTCGAAGTCACTCTGCCGTACTTCGGCACGGAGCGCGAGGAAATGCTGTTAAAGCGCATGGTGCCCGTAAAGAAGATCAAGACGGCGGCGGGCGAGCGCCTCGTGACGACGGTCTACGACCCTGACGATGGCGAACTATGCGATCGATCGCGGCCTTGGCGGCGAGGCGGCTGCGTCCTACGAGGATGATGTGCCGTACACGCCGCATTGGCAGGGAAAAAGTACACGGGCATATCGCGAGCTTGCCATTCATACGGCGCGTGAGATGGCGGACAACTCGATCAAGACGGACGGCAGAACCATGGTCATCATGGGCGCGGGCATCAACCATTGTACAACGCCGACATCATCTACCGCACGATCTTGAACCTCCTGCTCTTCATCGGTGCGGAAGGCAGGAACGGCGGCGGCTGGGCGCACTACGCTGGGCAGGAGAAGCTGCGATCCGGCGGAGGGCTGGAGCGCGCGTCATGACGGCGACGACAGACGGCTGCCGGCGGCGCGTTCTGCAGAACAGCACATCGTTCTTCTACTTCGGCACCGGATCGGTGGCGGAGCGACGAGATCGACACGCAAGAGATTGTCGCGGCGACGGGCAAGCCGCGCTACGCCACCTCGGCGACTACAACGTGCTCGCGGCACGTCTCGGCAGCTGCCGTTCCACCCGACGTTCAACAAGAGCGGGCAGAAGATCATCGACGAGGCGAAGGCAGCGGGTCAGCGAGGGATTTCGAGGACGTGAAGAGTTCGTCGCCGAAAGCCTCAAGAAGGGTGAGCTGAACTTCTCGGCGGAAGATCGACGCCGGAGAACTTCCCGCGCAACCTCTTTTATTTGGCGTGCGAACCTCATCACCTCGTCGTCGAAGGGGCACGAATACTTCCTCAAGTATCTGCTCGGCACGAAGAACGGTCTCTTCGCCGAGGAGAAGTGCCCGACGCGTCCGACGGAGATACGTTGGCGCGAGGGCAGGAGATCAGTAAGCCCGGCGGCGCGGCCGAGGGCAAGCTAGATCTGCTCATTGATCTCGATTTTCGCATGGCCGGCTCGGCACTCTATTCCGACGTCGTGCTGCCGACGGCGACGTGGTACGAGAAGACCGACCTTTCTTCGACGGACATGCATCCGTTTGTCCATCCGTTCCAGCCTGCCGTCGATCCCTTGTGGGAGGCGCGCACGGACTGGGACATCTTCCGCACGCTTGCCGAGGCCGTCTCGCGCGTCGCCAAGGAAGCGGGCATGAAGCCGTACACAGATGTCGTCGCCGTGCCTCTGCAGCACGATACGGAAGGCGAGGACGGCGCAGCCTGAGGGCAGGATTCGCGACTGGAAGAAGGGCGACTGCGAGCCGATCCCGGGCAGACGATGCCGAATCTCGTCAAGGTGGAGCGCGACTATACGAAGGTTTAGAGAAGCGGATCGCGCTCGGCGCCCAACGTGGAGAAGCGCGCGGCGCACACTGGTCTCGTGGGGAGTCGAAGGAAGACTACGAGGAGATCCCGAGCGCAACGGCGTCATTGACAAGGATTTCGTTTTCACGGCATGCCGTCGATCTTCTGAGGCGCGCCAGGCCGCCGACGCTGTCATGGGGCTTTTCGTCGACGACGAAAGGCTCCGTCGCCGTGCGCGCATGGCAGTCGATGGAGAAGCGCACGGGTCTGACGAATCTCACGCGGCTTTGCCAGGACCGCGAGATCGAGCGCTTCACGTTCGATCAGGTCGCCGCGCAGCCGCGCCAGACGATCACGACGCCGACGTTCACGGGCGGCAACCGCAATCGCCGCGTACCGCCGTTCACGACGAACGTCGAGGAGCTCGTGCCTTTCCGCACGGTGACAGGACGCCAGTGCTGCCGTCGATCACGAGCTCATGCAGGGGTGGGGCGAGGCGATGGCGACGTACCGCCCGATCTTGGAGAACCGCCCGATCGAGAAGAAGCTCGGCGAGGCAAGGAGATCACGCTGCGCCATCTGACGCCGCACAACAAGTGGAGCACGCACAGCATGTACTTCGACAGCCAGCAGCTCCTGACGCTGTTCCGCGGCGGGCGAGACTGCGTGGTTCAACGAGAAGGACGCCGCCGACATCGACGTCAAGGACAACGACTGGGTCGAGCTTTACAACCGAACGGCGTCGTCGCCTGCGCGTCGTGACTTCGCCTCGCCCGCCGCGCGGCGTCGTCTTTCATGCACCACGCGCAGGATCGCCACATCAATGTGCCCGGCTCGAAGATTTCGGGGACGCGCGGCGGCACGCACAACACGCCGACGCACATCATGATGAGCCACGCACGCGATCGGCGGCTACGGGCAGTTCAGCTACGGATTCAATTCACTACGGCCCGACGGGCAACCAGCGCGATGCCTACGTCGTCGCGCGCAAGATGAAGCGAGGTCGATTGGCTTGAGGGATTAAAGCGCAGATAGCGATGGTCATGAACGCCGACAAATGCCTCGGCTGCCATACTTGCTCGATCACGTGCAAGAACGTCTGGACGAACCGCGAGGGTGCGGAGTACATGTACTTCAACAACGTCGAGACGAAGCCGGGCATCGGCTACCGAAAGAATTGGAAGATCAGGAGAAGTGGAAGGGCGGCTGGAAGGTCAAGGACGGCGAGCCGTCGCCTCCGGCGCGAATATCAGGCGGTGCGCCCGCGAAGCTCTTCTGCATCCCGATCAGCCCGAGCTTGACGACTATTACGAGCCGTGGACATACGACTACGAGACGCTGATCCATTCGGGCCGCAAGAACCATCAGCCCGTGGCGCGTCCGCGCTCCTTGATCACGCAGAGCGCATGGAGATCAGTGGGGGCCGAACTGGGAGGGACGATCTCGCGAGCGGCGAGTCGGCGCTGATGATCACAATTTGAAGAAGCTCGGCGAGAAGATCAAGCTGGAATTTCACGATCTCTTCATCGAAAGTATCTGCCGCGCCTCTGCAACCACTGTCCTGAATCCCGCCTGCGTCGCCGCGTGTCCTTCGGGCGCGATCTACAAGCGCGACGAGGACGGCGTCGTCCTCATCTCGCAGGACGTCCGCCGCTGGCTGGCGTCACTGCGTGCCCGCCTGTCCGTACAAGAAGATCTGTACAACTGGAAGTCGAACAAGGCGGAGAAGTGCGTCTTGTGCTATCCGCGTCTGGAAAACGGCTCGCCGACGGTCTGCACCGACACCTGCGTCGGGCGCATCCGCCACATGGGCGTGATTTTCTGCGACATGGACAAGGTGGAAGAGGCGGCGAAGACGGAGAATGCCGCGCATATTCCTGCGAGCGAGCGCGGCATCTTCCTCGATCCGCACGATCCGGACGTGCAGAAGGCGGCGCGTGAGGCGGGCATTTCCGATGCGTGGATTCATGCGGCGGAGCGTTCGCCCGTCGACAAGATCATCCGTCAGTGGCAGATCGCTCTGCCGCTTCACCCTGAGTACCGCACGCTGCCGATGGTCTGGTACATCCCGCCGCTCTCGCCGATTTTTGAAGCATGTGGAAGCGGATGTTCACCTGCCCGACGCAGCGGACATGCGCATCCCGCTCGAATATCTGGCGCAGCTCTTTGCGGCGGGCGACGTCGCTGTCGTCAAGAATACGCTCGCGCGGCTCTTGGAAATGCGCACGGTCATGCGCTACAAGGAAACGAAAGAGTCGCTTCCCGAAGAGCTTTCCCTGGCATGAGGCGGAGTACGAGAAGAAGATGTACTCTGCTTGCCATCGCCAAGCCGCAAGGATCGCGTCGTCATTCCGGCGGGATTGCAGGCGGAGACGCACGAGCGTCTGCGCGAGCTAGCAGGGCAGCGCGGGCTATGTCTGCCCGGGAGGTTGCTGATGGAAGAGTACAAGCAGCTGAAGCCTGCGGCATATCTTTTGGAGTATCCGAGCGCGAGCGTGGTGGCAGGATTTTGATGCCGCGGCGCCGCGGCGGCAGAGATTGAAACGAAGCAGGCGCGAGAGGTCTTGGAAGAGCTTTTTGACTCGCGCGCAGGAGCTTGGCAATAAGGCTTACGAAGAGCAATATGTGCGCTCTTTCGAGTTCTCGCCGAACACGAATCTTTATCTGACGACGCAGGATCGCACGGACTTCGGCAAGCGAGGCGAGCGAGATGCATGTCGAGCAGCTGTTTCTAGAACGGCTTCGACACGCAGAACGAGCTTCCTGACTATTTGCCGGCGCTCTGGAGCTTGCCGCCGCCCTGCCCGAAGAGAGCGGCGGAGGTCTTCGCACGATGAAGGACAGCTCAAGCTCCTGCAGCGACTGCTTTCCATCGAGGCAAGCTCGCCTGTGCTTTCTTTTGGACGTCGTGCTCATGCAGGCGGAGAGATGGGAAGGGGATGCAGCACGAATGAGTTCTTTTTGGCGTGCTGCCCTCACATCGCTTTCACCGTGCTCATAGGGTGGCACGATAGCGCGCTACGTCTGATGGAGCGCGGTTGGACGACTAATCGAGCGAATTTCTCTCGAAGAATGATTTTGAAGATCGCGCCGATGTTCCACCTCGGTCTCTCTCATGGCCTCTGGGCGGTCACATCATCGGCGTGCTCATCCCAAAGGTCTGTACGGGAAGCGGCGGGAATCAATGAGCATCTCTATCACATCATCGCGCTGGCGGGCGGCGGCATACCGGCGGGCATCCTGTTTTTCCTCGGCCCTGCTGCTCTTGAGCGCCGCTTTCTGGGCAAGGACTACATGCAGGTCAACACGTCGTCAGTGGATCGCTGGCTCTACCTCGTGCTCTTCCTCGCCATCCTGACGGGCTGCGCGGGACGCTGTCGAATGCTGGGCGGCTTCGCTGATTACCGCGCGACGATTTTCGCCGTGGTTCCGCTCGCTCCTTGCGTCTCTCTCCCTGACGTTTCGCTGGATGGAGGGCGTGCCGTTCGTGTTCCGCGCACTGCTGCTGTGGATGGTGACGGCGATCCTCTTTCCGTTCACGCGCCTCGTGCATTGCCTGAGCTTCCCGTTCCTCTATCTGACGCGCAGCCCCATCGTCTATCGCAGGAAGGAGAGCCGCTCGTGAGCGCCTTGGCGATGCAGGAAATCGCCGTGGAAGAGTGCGGTCGGGCAGATCCTCGGTCACGACATCACGGAGATCGCGCGCGGCGTGAGGAAGGGCGCACGCTTTCGCAAGGGGCATGTCGTCGAGGCGGCGGACATCCCTGTGCTGCTCTCTTTGGGCAAGCAGCATCTCTACGTCTGGGAAAACGACGGCACGCTGCTGCACGAGAACGAAGCGGCGGAGATCCTACGCGCTTCTCGTCAGAACGAGGAATGGAAGCCTCTGAGCCGAAGGAGGGCAAGATCGAGCTTCGGGCGCTTCATGACGGCGTATTTGCCGTCGATGTTGAGCGCCCATCGGCTCAACGATTTTGATGACATCATGGTGGCTTGGCGCCGCAGTACAGCAGGTCAAGAAGGGCGATCTGCTCGCGGGCATGCGCGTGATTCCGCTTGCCGTGAAAAAGGCTTTGATGGATGAGGCGGCGCGAGCTGTCGGCGAGGAGCCGATCTTCGGCTTCTGCCGTACCGCTCGCTGAAGGTCGGTGTCGTGACGACGACGGATCCGGAGGTTGCACACGGCAGGATCGAGACACGTTCACGCCTGTCCTGCCGCGAAGCTTCGCGCCTCGCTTTCGGTCGACGAACACCGCATTTCGACGACACCTTGGAGCACACGCAGGCGGCGATCGAGGAGCTTCTTGATCGCGGCATGGACATGGTGCTGTGCACGGGCGGCATGAGCGTCGATCCGACGACCGCACGCCCGCTGCGATTCGCGCTGCGGGTGCAGAAGTCGTGACGTAGCGCTCCCGTCCTGCCCGGTGCGATGTTCCTGCTGCTCACGCCGAGCGCGACGGGCGCACGGTGCCCGTGCTCGGCCTGCCGGGCTGCGCTGCGTAGCAGTGCGGCGACGATCTTCGACATCGTCCTGCCGCGCATCTTGGCGGGCGAGCGCGTGACGCGCCGCGAGATCCGCCGCCTCCGGACTCGGCGGGCTGTGTCTCGCGTGCGAGACTGCCACTATCCGCGCTGCACCTTCGGCGAAGTGGGAGTAGGTGGAGCGATGCAGGACAGTATCATTGAAAAGGCGCAGGAGGCTTCTTTTGCGCGAGGTGCGCGAGATTCCGCTGTCGGAAGCCGAGTCCGTGCGCTTCTCGCGGCGCTCAGGGCGAAATCTTGCCGAGGGACTGCTGCGCCGCCTTCGACCAGCCGCCGTTTGACCGCTCGCCGCTCGACGGCTGTGCGCTCTGGCCGCCTGTACGCAGGGGCGTCGGCGGACGCTCCGCGCGCTCGCGTCATTGGCGAGGAGTGTGCGGGCAGCTTCTTCGCGCGGCAAAGGTGGGCGCGGGCGAGGCGCTTCGTCTGATGACGGGCGCGGCGATGCCCGAGGGCGCGGAACACCGTCGTGCGGCAGGAAGACGTGCGCGTGGAGGGCGAGAAATTCTCGTGCCTTATGCGCTCAAGCATCACGAGAACTTCTGCTTTCGCGGGGAGGATGTGGAAGAAGGCGCCGTGCTCGCCAAGGCGGGCGATTGTCTCGACGGCGGCGCATCGCCGTCCCGCAGGGGCAGGGAGGAAGCGTCTTCCTTGCGTGCGCCGCGTGCGCATCGTTTGGCGAGCACGGGCGACGAGCTTGTCGAGCCGGGCGAGCCGCTCTGCCCCGGCAAGATCTACAACAGCAATCTCTACCTGCTCGCGGCAAGACCCTAGGAGATGGGCTTCGAGGCAGAAATCCTCGGTGCGCTGCCCGACGATGCGGAGGAGGTTGCGCGTGCGCTCGTGGTTCTGCCGAGCCGCCCGATCTCGTTCTGACGACGGGCGGCGTTTCCGTGGGCAAGAAGGACATCATGCACGACGTCGTCAAGGAACTTAATGCCGAGCGCCTTTTCTGGCGTGTTCTGATGAAGCCCGGAGCGCCCGCAATCGGCTATACGTATTGCCGGCGGCGGCGACTCGCGCCTGCACGCTCGGCATCGCCCCTGTCGGCAATCCGTTTGCCGCTTCGGCGACGTTCGAGCTTCTCGTGCGTCCTGTGCTCGCAAAATTGACGGCGCGAACCGCACTCCTGCCGAGGCGTTACCGTGCCGTCTTGCGGGACAGCTTTTTCCAAGGAGAGCCGCGGCAGGCGCTCGATGCGAAGCGCAGTATGCAGGGGCGAGGTGCATCTGCCCGAAAGCACGCTTCCGGCATGCTCTTCTCCGCCGTCGGCTGACGCGCTCGTCGATATTCCCGCCGGCTCGCCGCCCTTTGCGGCGGGTGCGGAGGTCGATGTCATCTTGTTGTGACGTTGTTGCACGTTGATTGCGAGTCTGCCGATGCGTCTGCGCCCTTTGGGTCTGGATTATCGGATATTCATGGTAAGAGAGGCGTCGTATGCTGATTTTTATCGCCGAAGAATCGAATATGCGCATTTCCGTGACGGATCGCTGCAATTTGCGCCGCCGTTACTGTATGCCGGCAGATGGCGTGGAGAAGCTCCCACGAGGATATTCTGTCCTTCGAGGAGATCGTGCGCGTCGTGCGTGCTCTCGCGCAAGCAGCGCCGCAGAGGTGCGTTTTGACGGGCGGCGAGCCGCTCCTCGGCGCGGCATCGTCGATCTCGTGCGCGAGATCACTAAGGCGGCTCTGAGAGGCATCGAGCGCGTCGCCTGACGACGAACGGCGTTCTCCCGCCGACCTCGCAGAGGAACTTCGCGCGGCAGGGCTTGACGGTGTGAACATCAGCCTCGATACGCTGGCAGAGGACGCTTTCTGACATCACGCGCCGCTCTCGCTGCTGCTCGCCGTGCGCCGTGGCATGGAGGCGGCGCTCGCCGCAAGCTCAAGACGAAGCTCAACTGCGTGCCGCCATGAGTCAACGAAGCGGAACTTGTTTCGCTCGCCGCTCGCGAAGGAGCACCCGATCGACGTGCGTTTATCGAGCTCGCATGCCGATCGGCACGTGCGGAGGCAGGGGGCTGACGGGCGTGCCGACCGCTGAGGTGCGCCGCATCTTGGAGGAATCTTTCGCGCTCGTTCGTAGTCGAGCAAGGCTTCACCGGTCCCGCCGCGCTTTCGACCGGCAGGATTTTCGCGGTGCGCTCGGCTTCATCGACGCTGGAGCACAGTTCTGCAGCTCGTGCAACCGCGTGCGGCTGACGGCGGAGGCCATCTGGCTGTGCCTTGCGCTGATGCGGGGCTTGACCAGCGCACTTCGCGCACGGGTGCGGATGACGCGGCCTCTTCAGAAGCTGCGGCAGGCGATTGCCGAAAAGCCGCGCGAGCATCACTGAAGCGGCGGGCGGCGCGGGCGAGGAGAAGCGGCGCATGTACCAGATCGGAGGTGAGGATTGGGAAGATTAACGATTGCCGCGAGCGAGCGGCGCGGCACGAAGAAGAAACCGCTGAAAGGCGCTCTTTCGTGGCACGGCATCGTCGGCGATGCGCATGCGGGGGAAATGGCACCGGCAGGTGAGCTTTCTGGGTGCGGCGGAGATCGAGGCGTTTTCGCGCACGCGGTGCGATGGTCTCCACGGCGATTTCGGCAGAACATCGTCGCAGAGGGCTTCTCCTTCCGTGACCTTCCGTCGCTAGCGGCCTCGCGGCGGCGACATGTCATCTTCGGAAATCACGCAGATCGGCAAGGAGGTCATGCGCACACTGTGCCATCTACGCGGCGGTCGGTGACTCGCATCTGCCGCGCGAGGGCAGTTCCTTTGCACGCGTGCTGCACGGCGGTACGCTGAAGCCCGGCGACGCTGCGCCTCGAGGGCAAGTTGCCGCTTGACGCCGCTCGTCTCACAGGCGACAAAGGGCTCACGCGGCGAGCGCGAGGACAAACGGCGCCTGGCAGCATCTGTTGGAGCGGGCTATCGCATCGCACGGCGTGGATTTTGCCCGACGATGAGGAGGCGCTCGCGAAGGAGATGGCGGATGCGCCGATCTCGGCGTCGCGCTCGTCGCACGACGGGCGGCACGGGTTTTTCCGGGCGCGATATGACGCCTGAGGCGACGCGAGCCGTCATCGAGCGCGAGGCGCCGGGCACGCCGAGGCGATGCGCGCCCCTCGATGCAGGTGACGCCGCGTGCCATGCTGAGCCGCGCCGCCGCCGGTATGCAAGCGCACGCTGATCGTCAATCTGCCGGGCAGCGCCAGGGCGGTCGAGTGCCCGCGGCTTCGTCCTGCCGCAGTTGGCGCACGGCATCGAGATCCTGCGGCGACGCGGGCGAGTGCGCGAAAGTGAGGCCGCAGAGCCTCGCCGATGTGACGCTTCTCGTCGTCGCGGGGCGGCAAGCCGGCGCATGGGTGAGGACAAGCGATGGCTCGATGCCGGCGGCGTGCGCGCTGCTGGAGGCTGCTGCAGGCGGCTGCTGCGGGCTTTGCAGAAATCTTCCGTGCGTCGAAGAGAATGCGACGCCTGCAGGCCTTAGCGAAGCCGTTATAGGAGCGGCTTCTCGTCGGTGAAACGGCGGGGCGGGACCGTGGCGGGGCTTTACCGCGGCTCGCGGCGAGGTTCTCATGCGGTCCTTCGCCGTGTCGGCAGATATGCCCTTTCTGCTCCTTCGACGCAGCGAGAGAACTTCTGCGAGGCAGCGCGCGGCACGAGCCGTCGTGCCCGTTGCCGGAGGACGGTGCGAGCAGCTTGCCGCGCTCTACCACAAGGAAAACGGCGCACGTGTTCTCTGCGGCTATGGCGGCAGGTGAGCGTAGCCTTCGGAGAGCGGCCGCCGCGCTCCCCGTGCTTGAAGTTTCCGTTCGCGCAGGCGCATGGTTTTTCAACATGAACACGCCCGCCGCCCTTCGCTTGGCGCGCGGTCGAGCGACGAACCTCGTGCGCCGCGTGCCCATCGATCCATCGCTGTCCCGCATCGGGCACGGGCAAGACAAATTTTGTCGAAAAAGTCTCTGCCGCTCTTGACTCGCGCGGCGTAAAGCGCGTCGGCCGTCAAGAGCGATGCGCACGGCATTGTCCTGAACGACGAGGCGAAGGACAGCGGACGCTTCCGCGGCGGGCGCGTCGAGCGTCGCCGTCGTCGCGCCTGCGGGCTTCTGGCTCTACGAGCGCACGCAGGAGAAGCTCTCGCTGGAAGCGGTCGCCGCACGCATGACGGGCGTCGATCTCGTGCTCATCGAAACGCGCTCGCATGGCGTGTTTCCCGCCTTGTCGCTCTGGCGCGGGCTGAAGACTGCTGCTCGACGACGCGTCGTCGTAGCTCTTTTCCTCTTGCCATGAGAGGCAGGCGAAGGGATTTTTGCAGCTTGACGAAGCTATGGAAGATGCCGCACATCTCGTCCTTTTTCTGATGGGGCAGAAGAAGGATTCGATCTGCATCGAATCGCACGGGACGGCGGCCACAGCGGAAAGGGAGGCGCATAGCGCATGAATGATATCGAAAAAGAAAGAGCGCAGGCGGCGCGCGTATCGCCAGCTTTAGCAATATCGCGCGCCATGTCGACGGCATGATGACGAATACGAGTTGGCGCGGGCGCTTTGCCATCCGCTGGCTCTGGGGTTTCGCCTCATCCGAGTTTTAGCGATGGCGCATCGCGGACTCCGGAAGATTTTCGTGCAGGCTGCTCGAAGTTCCCGTCGGCACGGGCGCGCTGTCGTTTCGCATTATGAGAAGATGAAGGAGGCGCAGATCACCCGCCTCGACGCTTCCGGGAGACGATGCTGAGGCGGCGAAAAAGCACGCGGCAAGTTTTTCGCTCGGCGCGGTTGACTTTTGTGCTCGGCGATGTCGGCGATCGGCAGTATGCGGATGAAACTTTGATTTTTCGTATTGTCGTCAACGGCTTTTCACGCGCGTTTCCCGAGAAGGAGAAGGCGTACCGCGAGACGGAGCGCGTCCGAAAGCGCGGCGGCTATTTTCCGGGTTCGATGTGTGCGCGGCAAGAGCCGGCGCACCGATTTCTTCGTCAAGAAGTTTTGCAGAGCGGCGGCTTCCTCGCCGCCCTACGAGACGGAGGAGAGCCTGCGGGCAAGGCTTCAAGCGATGTACGGCGAGGTCGACTATCATGCCGACGTCGGCCTGTTCGCAGGTTTTCTTTGCAAGAAGATTTAAGTTGTTTTCTGAGGAGTGTTGAATCAATGGCTGATGAAATGGCATGGAAGAATCTCGGTCCAATCCATCGCGCAAGGAGATCTCAGCTGCTGGAACTGAGGACGCGGAGTTTTGGGAGAAGTATGGCAGCGCATCGTGACGCAGAATCTCTACACATCGACTGGGCGCTCGTCCTGAGCTTCGTTGCGTGGACGCTCTAGTGACGATCGCGCAAGCTCAAGTTTATCGGCTTCAACTTCGGACGACAGATTTTCACGCTCGCGGCGCTGCCCGAGTCTCGTCGGCGCGACGGGGACGCTTGTTTCTACGTATCTGCCGGGGCTGATCGGCGGCAGGAACCCACTTTCATCACGACGGCGCGCTTCTTCTGCCGCTCGGCTTGGGTCGCGCTCGCAGGATCCCCACAACGTCAGGAGACGTTTGTCCTTCTCGTGTCTTTCATCGGCATCGCGGGCGCAAACTTCCGCTTTCGATGGCGAATATCGGCTTTCCTTCCCAAGGCGAACAAAGGATCGGCGCTCGGGCATCAATGCGGGCATCGGCAACTCGGCGTGTCGCTCATCTATCTGACGACGCCGATTCTTCGGCTGAATCTCTCCTCGCTCTTCGGCGAGGGCGTGCCGGGTCCTGACGGCATGATGTGTGTGCAGAATGTCTGCTACTCTGGACGATTCCGACGGCGCTGACGCTCGTCCTCGTCTGGCTCTTCGGCATGGACAACCTGCTGCTGAAGCAAAGCCCCAAGAGCATGATGTCCATCTTCGGCAACAAGATACGTGGCTCATGCTGGATCTACACCTGCGGCTTCGGCTCTTTCATTGGCTTCTCGGCGGCGCTCTGGGCGAATGTTGTCGCGAAGGAATTCTCGAGATGCCATTCTCTGATGCCGCTTTCTCGGCCCCTTCATCGGCGCGGGCGCATCCGTCCTGTCGGCGGCCTTCTCGCGACAAGATGAACAGCGGTTCGCGCGTCACTCTCATCTCGCTCTTCGTCATGCTCGGCGCGAGCTTCCTGTGTTTTCGGCGTGGAGGCATCGCTCCCCGTGTTCTTCGGCGCATTCTGCTGCTCTTCGACGACGGGCTTCATCAACGGCGCCCCTTCGCATGATTCCCTACATCTTCAACAACTGTTCCACTTCGCCTCGTCATTGGGCTTCACGGCGGCAATCCGGGCCTACGGTGCGTTCTTCATCCCGAAGCTCGGCTTCGCCTCACGCAATTCGCTTTAGCGCGCCCGCCTTCTACATCCTCATCGCGTTCACGGTCAGCACCATCGTTATCACATGGTACTTACGACCGAGCGCTCGGGAATCCGCTGCTAGATGAGGTGCATTTGCAGGCAACGAATTGACGCATTTTGATGCGGCAGGCACGCGCACATGGTCGATGTCAGCGAGAAGAAGGAAACGGAGCGCATCGCGCGTGCGAGCGGCCGCATCCTCGTAAGTCCCGCCGTCTACGAGGCGATTGCGGGCGGCACGGCAAAGAAGGGCGACGTCCTCGGCGTCGCGCGTATCGCCGGCATCATGGCGGCGAAGAAGACGAAGCGACGCAATCCCGCTGTGCCATCCGCTGCCGCTGACGCGCGTGAGCATCGACTGGGCTTCGCCCGAGCATCTGCGGTCGAAGCGCGTGCCGAGGGCCGGAACGCGCGGCGTCACGGGCGTCAGATGGAAGCGCTGTACCGCTGTGAGTGTCGCGCTCTGACGATTTATGACATGCGGCAGGCGCTCGACAAGCGCATGGAAATCACCGCGCTGCATCTAGATTCTAAGAGCGGCGGCAAGAGCGGCGATTTTCGGCGCTGGAAAATCAGAATGGCATTAAAAATCGCGCATCTGAGGGTGCGCGGGATTTTATTGCTTCGCCGATGGTTGGCGATGTTTTTCAATTCAAATTGGGGCATCTTTTTGCGCAAGGCTTTGATCGATTGACAAGTTTGTGATACGTGCAACCATATCGACGGAAGTCCTTCTCGAGCATGAGAGCCGTTTCTCTGCGGGTGTTTTCGCGCCGCGCTCCATGCCTCTGGGCAATGCCACGCCCACGCCACCGGGCGATGCCGCGTTCCATGCCCCGGCGATGCCGCGTTCCATGCCCTCGGGCGATGCCGCGTTCCATGCCTTTGTTCATAGATGCCTGTACTTAAATTGCACATCGCTTTTCATCTCCTCTCTCTATCTGCCGTCGTATCCATATCGAATTCATCTTCAGAAGTTGCTTTTCTCATCGCTGGTGTTCGTGTAGTCTTTGAACAGCAGACGCGAAAGCGGATGAGCCAATCTTCATCGGGTGGCTGCTCTTCACCGAGATAGATTGTGATGATGCTTATCAGGTCATAATCCGCATGATTGGCCTTATATCTGCTGAAGAATATACGTCGGTTGAGATCGTGGCGATGATGGAGCTGGCCATCGGGCGAATCCATGCAAAGCCAGATGCTGTAGACCTTTTTGAGGTCATCGTAGGATGAGCCTGTAAATTCGGTTTCTTCTGGGATGAAATTAAACGACTCTGCATAGTAGATAGCTCTAGTTTCAGAGTGCATAGCCGCGTTTGGAGTCGCTGCGTTCTTGTGCTTCGACATTGATGATCAGGGTGATGAGCCCACCCGATTTCGGAACCACGCGCGCGAAAAGAGGGATGTCAAAAACGAATCCAGCCTTCCGTGATGCCGCCGATATTTTCCGTAGCGGAACCGAGAAACTCTTTTGGGGAGCGCAAGTGTGTGTTTCCAACCGCATTGGTCATATCCTGTCAATAGGAATTCACTGATCTGCGGTGTGCCTTCAATATATTTTTCAGCAATATCGAAATCGTCGCTTTGAATTCCGGCACGGTTCGTTTGGAGGAGGCGTGCCATGATAGTTCTTTGTGCAAGCAGGCGTTTACATGGTTGATCATACGTCGAGTTTTCGATAATCAGACGCATGATATTCCGACGGGAGGTCTTCGTTCTGCTGCATGATGCAATGTCACCTTTCTTTTGAGGAAGCGCTGATAAAATGAGGGTCGCCCAGATTCGCACAGATGCGCTGTATCTATAGCGGTCACGTCAGCCATCGTGCAGCGCGCTTCGCGCTTGCATTCTGGGACGTTGCACATGAGCTATTGCTCATCGTCGCGTCCCTTTCGGACTCGACTCTTGGACGGCTCGCAAGGAGACAAACCACAGGCGTAGCGGTGCTACGTCGAGGATTTATCGACGACGAGAGACAGCGCAGATGTGAAAGATGGGTGGCCGAATTTACTCAGTGCCAAGTTTTATTATATCATCGAAACGCCATTCTATCCAGTGTCGCTAAGGAGTGACGTGATTGTTTTGAGAAAATGCGAAAAAGCCCGCCCAGTCCACTTCGATAAGTGTTGAGGAATAGGCGGGGCTTTGCGTTGATTTCCGTCTTTCCCGACAGCATACGCAGCAAAATCGAGAATCTCAACGTAGAGCCAGATAAGCGTCACGAGCAGCGAGAAGGCGTGTACCATTCGTAGTCTTTCGGCAGGCCTTCCTGCACGCTGCGGTTGATGAGCTCATAGTCCATGAGAGGCACAGCGTCGCGACGCCGATGATAGACGAGCTCGATGGCGATGGCGACGATGCGCCGTCGTGCAGCATGGGGAAGTGGATGCCGAAGAAGCCGAGCACCACTTTCGCGATGTACGTGAGGACGACGCCCGTCAGAGCGATCATCGTGATGCGCATGAACTTCGAGTTGACCGTCACGAGGCCGCGCGCGTAGACGAGTCCGGCGGCGATGGCGATGCCGAAGGTCAGCATGACGGCGTTGACGAGTATGCTCGGCGAGATGAACGCGACCGTCACGGACAGGCACGCGAGGCACATGCCCCAGGATCGCATAGAGCGGTGCGGAAGTCCCTGCCGTGCCGGGCTTGAAGGAAACGATCAAGGCCGTGATAAGCCCCATGACGGCGGTCACCATCGTCGTCGTCGGTGCTGTACAGCCCGTGAGCCATGTGATGACGGCAGATGCCGCGACGATGAGGACGAGCCCGTGCTCTATGGCGATGCTGCTGTAGCTCGCGGCTTCGCCCGAGAAGACGGCTTCCGTCGTTCTGCTCACTTTGGACAACATGGGATTGTTCAAGAGATCAGCTCCTTTGCTGTAATGGTTGAAAAATACGCAGGCGAACTGCGCTTTTCATTATAATAGCAGGCGGGATGTTTGTCTACTTTCCTCGCGAACATGAAGAAATGGAAGGCGAAGAGGGCGCGTGAATCCCATTGACAAATCAGGCAGATAAAACTAAAATAGCAAAATATACATCATGCGGTGCGTGATGCTTTCATGCGCTGAATATGAGCGGTCTGCCTGTCGGCCGCGGTGATGGGAAGGAGCATGGAGAACGGAAAAGGCATGTATGCCCAGCGAGACTCGCAGGAGCGCACGTGCAGGGGACGAGGAAGAGGTTGTCGAACATTCAGCGGATGCCTCTCGGCTGCATCGGTCGTAAAAGCTGCAGCCCCTTTGCGACGAGGGGACAAGGCAGTTCATAAGATGGGCAGGAACAGAAAATGAATATGGAATGGCAGGCGTTTTGTCTGCCGGAAACTTTAGGAGGTTTTTGCCCTATGTGGAATCGTTGGTTATGTCGGCAAGCGTCAGGCGACGCCGTTTCTCATCGAAGGGCTGACAAAGCTGAGTATCGCGGCGATTTCGTCGGGCATCGCTGTCTTGAACGAGGAGAAAGATCCGCGTGGAAAAATGCGTGGGTCGTCTTGCCGAACCTGCGCGAATCATCGAAGGAAATGAGCGGCAGGTCATATCGGCATCGGTCATACGCGTTGGCGACGCATGGACGTCCGTCGGACAGCAGCGCACATCCGCATACAGACTGCGCGGGCAATTTCGCCGTTATGCACAACGGCATCATCGAAAAACATAGTCGCTGAAGGAAGATTTGATTGAAAAAGTGTCATTCCTTCGTCGGAGACGGATACGGGAGGTCGTCGCACACCCTGTTGAGGCAGTCTACAACGCGACTTCGAGGCCTCGGTGCGCGAGGTGCTCGCATCGAAGGCTCGATGCGCTCTCGTATTCATGTCGCGCGAGCATCCCGACCGCCTGATCGCACGAAGCAGGACAATCCGCCGGTCATCGGGTCTCGGCGGAGAATTTCATCGCGTCCGGACATCCCTGCGATCATCAGCGCACGCGGCGCACTTTCCACATCGTCAATGACGGTGAGATGGCATCGTCAAGGCGGACGGCGTGCACATCACGAATCGCCGCGGCGAAGTCGTGACGCGAAGGTCCCGAGGTCAACTGGAACGCCGAGGCGGCGGAAAAGTAAGGGCTACGAGCACTTCATGCTCAGAGATTCACGAGCAGCCGAAGGCCGTGCGCGACACGATGTCGCCGCGCACGTCTAAGGACGGCAAAGCATATCGTCATGGGACGAGCTGCGCTGAGCCGCGAACCCTCGATTCGTTTAATAAGGTTTATATCGTCGCCTGCGGCACGGCGTATCATGCGGGTCTTGTCGGCAAGTACTACATCGAGAAGCTCGCGCATCCCCGTCGAGGTTGACGTTGCGTCGGAGTTCCGCTACCGTTCGCCGATCATCGACGAGAACACCCTGATGATCGTCGTCAGCCAGTCGGTGAGACGAGCGACACGCCTCGCTGCCTTGAAGGAAGCCAAGCGTCTCGGCGCGAAGAGCCCTCGCCGTCACGAACGTCGTCGGCTCGTCCATTGCGCGTGAGGCCGCGCAGGTGCTTTACACATGGCGGGACCTGAGATCGCCGTTGCATCGACGAAGGCGTACACGACGCAGCTCATCTTGATGTTCATGCTCGCCGCTTTACATGGCAGATCTCAAGGGAACGCTCGCGAGAGCAGCGAGGCTTTGATCGAGGACTTACGGAGATTCCGCGCAGATCAGCAAGACGCTGAGCGACGTCGGCCGATCAAGACGTTTTGCGAAGCAGCACGCTTCAACGAGGACGTCTTCTTCATCGGACGCGGTCTCGACTATCATGTGCGGCTGCTGAAGGCTCGGGCGAGAGTTTCCCATATTCACGCCGAGGGCCTCTGCAGCGGGCGAGCTCATGCACAGCATCGCCTCGCGCTCATCGTCGAGGGCGTGCCCGTTATCGCGCTCGCGACGCAGAAGAGCGCTCTATGAGAAGACCCTGTCGAACATCATGAAGTCAAGGCGGCGACGCCGTTGTCATCGGCATTGCCGCCGAGGGCGATACGAACTCGAAAAGTACGTCGATCACGTCATCCACGTGCCCGAGACGGATGAGCTTGATTCACTCTCTTGACGGTCGTGCCGCTGCAGCTGCTCGCCTATTTTCGCCGCCATCACGCGCGGCGTCGACGTGGACAAGCCGCGCAACCTCGCGAAGTCCGTCACGGTCGAATGATGCTAGAAGAAATGAGGGGTTAAAATGGTATATTATTTTCACAGAGCCGTCGCATACCTTTGGTGAATACTTGCTCGTGCCCGGGTACTCCTCGGAGCAGTGCGTTCCGGCGAATGTCTCGCTTCAGACGCCGCTCGTGAGTTCCGTCGCGAGAAGAGCCGAAGATCAGACGAACATTCCGATGACTTCGGCGATCATGCGAGGCGGTATCGAACGACACGATGGCGATCGCTTTGGCGCGCGAGGCGGCGTGTCTCATCTACGGTTCGCAGATGCCCGAGCAGGAAGCGGCGATGATCTCGCGTGTCAAGAATTACAAGTCGGGCTTCGCGAGCAGCGATTCGGAACATCGCCGACGACGACGCTCGGCGAGGTCTTGGCGCTCAAGGACGCGACGGGACATTCGACGATGGCGGTCACGGAGACGCCAGCCGAACGGCAAGCTCGTCGGCATCGTCACGAGCCGCGACTACCGCGTGACGCGATGAGCTTCGACACGCCCGTCAAGGACTTCCATGACGCCGTTCGAACGCCTCATTTACGCGGATGCCAATCTCACGCCGCCGCAGGCGAACGATCTCATCTGGGAGCACAGCTCACATGCCGCCGCTCATTGACGAGAACCAGCGCCTGCGCTGTACGGTGTTCCGCAAGGACTATACGGACAACAAGGAGAATGAGCTTGAGCTGATCGACGAGCGCAAGCGCTATATCGTCGGCGCGGGCATCAACACGCGCGACTATGCCGAGCGCGTGCCGGCGCTCTCGAAGCGGGCGCGGACGTCCTTTGCATGACTTCTGAGGGATATTCGGGTGGCAGAAGAAGACGCTTGAGTACATCCACGAGAATTCCGGCGAGGATGTCAAGGTCGGTGCGGGCAACGTCGTTGACGGCGAGGGCCTCACCTCGCGGATGCGGGAGCGGACTCGTCAGGTCGGCATCGGCGGCGGCCCGATCTGCATCACGCGCGAGACGAAGGAATCGGTCGCGGTCAGGCTACGGCGGTCATCGACGTCTGCCGCGCACGCGACGAATATTTCAAGGGAGACGGGCGTCTACATCCCGTTCGCTCGGACGGCGGCATCGTGCACGACTATCACATGACGCTCGCCCGGCGATGGGCGCGGACTCATGATGCTCGGCCGCTACTTCGCGCTTTGACGAGAGCCCGACGGACAAGGTTAAGGTCAATGGCACCCATTACAAGGGAATATTGGGGCGAAGGATCGAACCGCGCGCGCAACTGGCGCGCCACGACTCGGCGGCGACCGCAAGCTGTCGTTTGAAGAGGGCGTCGACCCTACGTTCCCTATGCCGGTTCCCTGCGCGACAACATCCACATCTCGCTGAGCAAGATCCGCTCGACGATGTGCAACTCGCGGTGCGCTCAACCTCAGTGAACTGCGCGACAAGGTGAAGATCACGCTCGTCTCCTCGACGAGCATCGTCGAGGGCGGCTCGTACGACGTCATCTTGAAGGACAAGTTTGGACGCGACTGATGCGATAAACAGCATAGGCAAGGGGCTGTTACATGAGTCAAAGTCGACTTATGCACAGCCCCTCGTTTTTATCATGGAATCAAGGAATCGTTTCTATAAGAACCTCTCGGATGCGCAGGAAAGGAAGTCGACATAACACAGCTTTTTTCTTGCGTGTAGTTTACCATGAAACCCTAAGAGGTCAAGCCCAAAGGGCGCAGACCGATTGGCTGGGTTTCTGGTAAGGGCGGCGCACAATGTCCACAAAGTGGACGTTTGTGCGTGTAGCTTATGCTGCAATTCTATGGGGGAAGAGAGTTGCTTTGCCCTGTTGAATCTTCTGATGACAGTTTTCTCCAAGTTATGCGGCATCGGAGCGGTTTACGGAAAGAACTGCGGCATGAGATTCCCTGCTCGTCGGCTTTCAGCGGCGCCAGTCCTCTCGTTCATCGTCTTCTTTTCTCGCATCAGGTTCCCTGGCAGAAATGAGTTTTGCCTCCCTCTGAATAGAGAAGATCCAGCTTTTCAAACATATTCAGATAAAGTCCTGCCAATGCGTCCTTATCGATCAGTGCGTCGTCCTGCGTGGAAGTGACATAATCAAAATAATCAAAGCCTTTATAGGTCAAAGCATCCTTCAGCTGTTCCTTTGCAGACCTGACAATTCCTCAAAGTATCGATGGCAAATGAAGCAACATAGTCTAGCAGAGATCACGGATCTATCCCGTCCCCGGTAGCGCGCCTGTTTTCAACTGGCAAATTCGGTCGATCGTGTAGACTTCTATTCCGTTCACGCGATGATGCGATCTCGCGGGAAATGTTGCGGCTGCGATAGGAGATTTCGATTTTTAATGGTTTCTGTATGGATGGGTCATATGCCAGCATGAATCGCTCTGACTGTTGGTGTATCTTTGGCGATACGGAAAGAAAACCATGCTTTTGGGAATAACTCTCGATGAATCCTTGAGACGCCGTTTCTCCATCCAAGTCAATATCCTCGGAAAAACGATCCAGTCCATAAGCAAGAAGAAGGCTCGTTCCGCCTTTCAAGATGAACGTATCGGTTTTCCTTGTTGAGTTCTGTCAAGAAATTACGCATGATTTTATGATGACGCATTTGTGCGGTATTCATTCGCCTTTTGCTCCTTTTCTGAAAAGAACTACCTTTCATCTCGATACTCGTTTTTCCATGAATCGGTCGATGTCTCGTCCAGTGCGCTGTCTCGCGCAGTTTCCAAACAGCGGCAAAAATACCTGCGCTCATAAATATCCGTGCAGATATAATCGCGGCGCATACCTGCAATTGAGAAGTCTCCGCCAAGAGCAGATCAAGGCAGGCTCGGATGTGTTTGCAATGAGAAGTCCCTCCCATAAGACTTTGATGCCGTTCGATCCCTTTTGTGCCAAACGGCGATTTCTCCGTATTCCATAAGGGAATGTTTTCCCATGACAACGACAGCGTAGCTGCCAATCGCCGCTCGTTTCCAATCGACAGGGAATATTGAGCGCATGAAGCCCCGATATGTATTTCACGACAACGCTCCTTTCCCATGGCGGACGACCCTGCGCGTGCCATATCTTCTTCTTGTTCATATTATAGCATCTTCGTTGCCTTTTTGGGCATCTCGATTGAAGGAGTATGTGCCAAGACCATCTATGTGCTCGTGAAAAATCAAAACATAAAAGGAAGTGTTGCAGGCGGTTCGCGCGCCCATCGCCGAGTGAAGGGAGATTTCACGCAAGTATTTAAAAGCATTACGGCAGACAATGGTTCAGAGTTTTTGATATGGCAAAGGCTGCAAAGGCAGCCAAGTGCGATGAAGTGTACTACGCCCATCCTTTCAGTAGTTGGGAGCGGGGAGAAACGAGAACGGGAACCGCGTATTCTGCGCAGATTTTTGCCGAAAGGAACGGATTTCAGCACGTTGAAACCAAGAGAGCTGAAACGAATCGAAGATTGGTGAACAACTATCCGTGCAAAATCTTCGGTTATAAGACTGCAAATGACATGTATGTTACGGCTGTATAAGATACCAAAGTTTGGCAGAACGATGCGAAAATTAAAATTGCAATCTTCCAGCTCTTTCGGTCAGGAGAGAAAAATCCATTGACGAAAAACGGTAAGGGAGCATACCAATGTGAGGATACTTTCTCAAGCTTCTAAAAGGCAAAGGGTAGATGAAAAAATCAGGAGGAAAGAAAGAGTCCGTCCTTGGGAGCAATTAAGAAGTATAAGGCGGAAGAAAAAGCAAACCCAACAGAAAAGAAAGAGGCTTCCAAAGAAGCCGAGTTATATAGAATTGCTGAGTGCGTCTTGACTGCACTGATGTTCAAACTATATGTATAGAAAATATAAAAGTAGATATGTTATAATATTATGGATTAAAATCCGCATATATGGGAGTTATAGGGAGGAAAATGAAAATTTAACTACAGTGGACTTTGGAAAGCTCTAATAGACAACAATATGAAGAAAAAGACCTAGTTGAAAAGACAGGTATTTCACCTACTACGATATCAAAAATGGTTAGAGGTGATGCGGTATCACTCACCGTTATTGGTAAGATTTGTGAAGAGCTAGATACCGACATTGGGAGATTTAATTAGTATCGAAAAAGTAAAAGAAAATAAAGTGGCTTTACTGATTTTTACATCTCAAATGAACTTTGAATGCGTGGAAGTTAGTTGCTATTTACTAAGAGGAAATTATATGCAAAAAGATAAATGCGCAATGTAGCACAATTTTATCGATCTCTTTGCGGGAGCTGGAGGACTTTCAGAAGGTTTTCTCCAAGCCGGCTTTAAGCCAGTGGCTCATGTTGAAATGAACGAATTTGCAGCTAAAACGCTTGAAACGAGAAGCGCCTATTACTACCTGTAAAGACGTTGGCAATATCGGTTTATATAAAATATCTTTCGAGAAAATATCCCGTGATGAGTTTTTGAAGCAGATTCCTGCTTCGATAACACCATAATCAATGAAACGATGTCTGACGAAACATTGCCATCAATTTTCAAGACGATTGATGGAATAATGAAAAATACGAGGCATCTCAAAGATTGATGTCATTGTGGGGGACCGCCCTGTCAAGCATATCTCCTTGGTGGCAGAGCGCAAAGCAGTCACATGGAAGTGCTGATGGCGGAAGACCTCGTAACTATTTGTATAGAACTGGATGCGCGTTTCTAAAAACGCTATCAGCCTCGTATGTTTGTGTTCGAGAATGTTACGGGTATTGAATCGGCTAATGGCGGAGCTACCTGGAAGAACATTCAAAAATACTTAAAAAGAGGGATATGAAATTGAATGTCGTGAGCAGAACGCTCATACCTTTGGTGTACTCCAAACAGACGTCGAATGATTATCGTCGGATGGTTAAAGAAAAAGCGGTCTGAAATATCCCGATTTTCTTGAATTAAAAACGGACGCTATAGTAAATGACCTCTTCGCTGATTTGCCAAAGCTGCATCCCGGAGAGAGTTCAGATAAGTACGCAAAAACCAAAGCTACAAGCTATGTTATGGAGTCAGGAATACGGACGAAGGATGACGTGCTGACTCACCATAACTGCCGACCGAATATAGATCGGGATATCAAGATTTACAGGCGGGCTGTTGAATTGTGGAATGACGGTCATAAACGCCTGAATTACAATGATCTCCCGGATGAATTGAAAACGCACAAGAACAGGCGTTCATTTAAGGACAGGTTTAAAAGTTGTCGAGGGCGATGAATCGTGCTGCCATACTATTCTGGCACACCTTTCAAAGGACGGTCATTATTTCATTCATCCTGACATTGAGCAGAACAGATCAATTACCGTCCGCGAGGCGGCAAGAATACAGTCTTTCCCGGACAGCTATTTCTTTGAGGGACCACGAACATCACATTCGTTCAGATTGGGAGACGCTGTGCCTCCGATGATGGCAAAAAGGGATAGCGATGGGTATTTTTGAGCAACTGTACAAAGGAGATTCAGATGGAAGGTAACCTGCTGCTTGAACAATCCAGCAGATATAAAAGCTGGAACTTGAGGCTTCCGTTCCACTTCCTTTTGGATGCAAATATTGAATTGAATCCCCATCAGATCATGCCTCTGCGCTGCTATCCGAGGCGTTGAAAACAGGCGGAATTGTTCTGGCGGATGAGGTTGGTCTTGAAAACCATCGAAGCCGGACTCTGTACTGAAATATGTTCTTGAGTCCGGCACAAAGCATGTCTTGATTGCGCTTCCGGCATCCTTGAGAAAAACAGTGGGAACTGGAACTGAGGATAAAGTTCGGCTTGGAGTCGGTGATACTTGACAGGCTGACGGTGGAAAAAGACAGTTCTGACTGGCGCAAGAGACTCACCGACAATAAATCTGTCCGAATTGTTCTTACCTCCTATGACTATTCATCCAAGCTGATGAAACGGTTCCCGGAGGTGAAGTGGGATTTTATCATCATCGATGAGGCGCATAATCTAAGAAACGTATTTCACGGTACTAAAAGGGCAAAGAATCTGTATGAACTGTCAAAGGGCATACCGAAGATTCTGCTGACCGCTACCACTTCAAAATTCGCTGACAGACCTTCACGGCTGGTATCTTTTATCGACCAGCGTATATTCGGCAGTGAGAAAGTCTTTAACAAACGCTACATCGGGGACAGGATTACTCTGACCTTAAGCGTGAACTTTCGCCGGTTCTGCACCGTCACCTCCGTAAAGATGTAGCAAAGTACATGAATTTCAAAAAGAGAACCTGCAAAACAGTGGATTTTACCCTGTCGCAGGATGAGATCGAACTATATCAGCGGGTAAACGACTTCTTGAAACGTGAGCTGCTATACTCCATACCGACCTCAAACCGCGGGCTGATCATCCTTGTTATCAGAAAGCTGCTTGCTTCTTCGAGTTTCGCTTTGATAGAAACCTTTGAAATTCTGAAGAATCAGACACAGCTATCCGAGGGTAGCAAGTCTGCAAATGCGCAGGAAGGCTTCGGCTTATTCTGGAGCTATGTTGAGGATGAAATCGATGAGTCGGGCTTTGAGGAGACCGAGGATGAAGATACCATTGTTCAGAAACAGTTCATCCAGGCCGAACTCAATGAGGTGAATATCATCATTGATGTGGCAAAGCGCATCAAGACAAACGCAAAGGTCAATGCGCTGAAGACTGCCATACAGATTGCATTCGACTACCAGCAGGAACAAGGAATCCCGCAGAAGGTAGTAATCTTCACGGAATCAAAGCGTACACAGTAGTACATAGCCGCAGGGCTTCGTAAGACAGAGTTCGAGGACGAGGATATTCTCCTCTTCAATGGTGATTTTGATGACACTATGACGAAGGAAATATACAAAGCATGGCAGGGTCAGAGAATTTCGGCAAGGCAAACTACGGCCGCAGCGTGGAATATAAACACGCCATCGTAGATTACTTCCGCCATAACGCAAAAATACTAATCTGCACGGATGCAGGCCCGAAAGGCTTTGAACCTCCAGTTCTGCAATACGGTGATGACTACGACCTGCCTTGGAATCCGATGAAGATTGAGCAGCGTATCGGCCGTTGCCACCGCTACGGCCAGAAACATGACGTTGTGACAATCAATTTGTTGAATACGCAGAATGCCGCTGACCGGCGTGTTTACAATATCCTCTCGAAGAAGTTTGAACTGTTTGAGGGTGTCTTCGGTGCATCGGACATTGCTCTTGGCGCATTGAGTCAGACATGTTTTGAGAAAAATGGTATTGCAGATTTATCAGACCTGCGACACCACGGTAGAGTTTAAGAAAGCTGATAAACTGGATCGCAAGCTGAACGCAAAGCGGGACAAGAAAGCAAGAGAACTCGCCCTTCTGCTTACTGAAAGCAGTGGTGCAAGCGAACAGGCGCTTGACGCTACAAAGTCCGATATTGCAAAGGTATCTGCATGATGTGGAATACTGGAGTGCCTTTTGAAGAGCCGGAGGTTGACGGCGGTCTTCATTACTGGAAGGTCGATAATTGGGGAGAAAAAGTCCTCGGATCGCATGGAATCCTGTTCGCAGGAGCCTTCGCGATTCCCTCGAAACTTCTCTTCCCGGTAGTATTGCTTTGTGATGAAAAAGGGGCATATATAGACTTTGACGAGGCAGACCCTATCTCCGGACCTGAGCAGATAGACGATATGGATGTGCGCTATTTCACCCGACAGAATCCGAGATGCAGCTCTATCAGCGTGTTTACGACAATCTGACCGCAGAGATGCTTAAACGCTATCAAGAACAGTCAGAATCGATTAAAGCCTATAACCGCAGAAAGATCGAAAACTGGGAGCGCATTCAGATGGAAACAGCTGATAGCGACGTACCAAGATATGAATGCCGAGATCGAGGCACTAAAGGAAGAGGAACGAGCCTCAGACAACTTCTGAGAAGATAGACATACGATAACCGAGAAGTCCAAGGCGCTTGAAAAGCTGCAGGAGTCTTTTCACGAGAAAAGGTAGCGGCTTCAAAGCCGAGGCGAACGGGAAATCGCAGAGTTTGAAAAACAGTTTGATATTAACCCTGATTCTGTTGGTTAACGTCGTGCTGAAGTTTTAGGAGATCTATGCAGAAGACAGGAAGACTGGAACTGACTTGGGTGGGCAAATATGAGGATAGGGTTGTAGAACCGAGGATCCGATGGAGATGTCGGAAAACTCATATGGCGATCCAACCAGTGACAATATGCTTATTCACGGGATAACTTAATCGCCTTGCAGGCTTTGTGCAACAAGATTTTGCCGTGCGCATCAAGTGTATCTATATCGATCCCCTTATAACACTGGTAGTGCGTTTGGAGTATTATGATGACAATTTGGAGACAGTATTTGGCTGTCGCTTATGAAACAGCGGTTGATTCTACTCCGAGAATTACTGAGCGATGATGGTTTTTGTGCCGTCATATGATGATTCTGAAAGCCACTATGTTAAGGTTCTTCTTGATGAGATCTTTGGTAGATCAAATTACCCTAAACTACACTTTATATAAGAGTAAGATATCCCTGATAAGACCTTGAACTGACATGGACTTTTCATAAGGAAATTGACAGGCTATTGTATATAGAAAAGTTACGGTGCGACACCAAATTTCGACCATGATGATGTAGGCTACGAAAAATTCATATATGAGTTCAGAAGCAGGCGAAAGGCAGAGAGATAGAACTTGGGCGGTAAGCGCGTCGTTGTTTTTGACAGCAATGAGTACAAGATAGTGAAGAAAGATGGGCGATGAATACGAGTCTCAAAGAGATATGGGCCACAGGGCACAATATTGGATGGTAATTCATCGGGTCGCTAGAATTACCTAACTGAGCGCTATGACGCTGATGGATACTGGAGTCAGCGCTAAGGTTTATGGTATGGCGAGACCGATATGATACCGTTATTTACAGGGCCGGACGAGCTGGAGCTACGAAAGGAAAATATTATCAAGAGATTGCCCGTGGATCAGCTTGAAAGTGAAACTGTACAGCGAAAACCGATAGGCGGTTTTCTACGATCTTGCAGGAAACTGGAAATTGCAGACACGAAGGTGGTGTGGGTCTCAGAAGCGGAAAAAGCCAAGCCTTAATTAGATGATTATTCGTTATTTCTCAAACCGGGGAGAATGGATTTTAGATTCCTTTTTGGGAAGCGGCTCTACCATTGCGACTGCACATAAAATGGGAAGAAAATGGGTCGAGTTGAACTTGGAGATCATGCTATACATTATGTAAAGTACGCATGGATAATGTCATAAATGGCGACAAACTGGAATATCAAGGATTATCATTGGCAAGGCGGCGGTATACCACTTCGTGAGTTGGCACCGAGCCTTCTTGTTGAGAATGATAAGCTGCCGATTTTACCAGATCAATCCTTCCTATACCTCGAGACACTTTGCAGAGGCAATCTGTAAGATTGAGGGCTTCCGCTATCAGCTCGCAGGATGTGTTCCACGGCCATTCTTCAGAGAAACGGTTTATTCACATCACTACGGAATCTCATTAACGCCGGATATATAAAAATCGCTGTCCGCGCGGCTTGCCGAAGGTCAGTCGCTCCTGATCTACGGAACAAAAGTACAGTCGAATATGGTATTGCCCGACAACATCGAGGTCAAGAAGATTCCGAAAGACCTCCTAGAGAAATGCGATTTTTGAAAGCGAGATTTCAGATAAATGTCTGAGATAGTAACCAAGATCAAATACGCAATGGTACGAGAACTCCGCAGGAGGAGGCTCTCTCTTACCTCTTGATGCCATCAGTTCGCATTGTGATTACAAGAAGGACAGCAGGGATGTCGTTGAGACGGCTGCAACGGAATACTGTGAGAAACAGCGCAATGTTAAGGCTGGGTTTGAATTCCCGTCATTCTGCTATGCTATGCCACTGGATCGGAAAGACCCGTCTGATGAGAACAAGCATCTATTATCTGTACAAAACGAAGGGCTGCTACACTTCTTCATTCTGCGCCCGAAACACCATCTACTGCACTGCGCAGGAGTCCAATCCGAACCATCCGAAGTATATTTTCAAGGTCTTGAATCGGAAATGGGAAGACCGAAGGTGTATGATGAGGAAAACTATGATACCTACCCTGTGAAGTTTGGAGCAGATGTCTATGCGAATTGAAAAAGACTTCGGAGATTCAGCTTTTTATTTTTAATATTGGGAAAATCTTCAATAGCAAAAACGGACACGCAGTTCAATTTCCATAAGTTTAAGGAAAACGCTGGGTGCTTCCTTTTGCGGGATGTATTAGCGCAGTTCGATGATCTTGTTATCTGCATGGATGAGGCGCACCGTTATTATGCCCCGGCTTCAATGAAGGCAATCAATTATCTGAAGCCGGTTCTCGGACTTGAGTTTACCGGCCACGCCGAAGACCACATCGAATATCATGTATGCGCTATGATCTGCTCGTGGCGCTGTCGAGGATATCTGAAGATTCCTGTCGTTATGGGACGCCCAACGATGGCAGGATAACCGGGAGGATATCGAGGAGATGAAAATCGAGACGGTCTTACGCTTCACGAGCATCGCAAGGCTAAAGCTGCGCAGTACTGATAGCGAAAACGACTCGACTATGTAAAAGCCGATTGTTCTTGTAGCCTGCAAAGATACGGATCACGCCAAGAAAATCCGTGTGTTGATAGACAGCGATGATTTCCAAGGTGGAAAGTATAAGGGCGAGGTTATCGAAATACATTCAAAGCAGACTGGCGAGGAGTCGGAAGAAAACATCCGTCTTTGCTCTCTATAGAGAGTGCTTCTAACGGTTGAGTTGTTTTGCACGTTTACAAGCTGAAGGAAGGCTGGGATGTCAACAACCTCTTTGCGATTATTCCGCTCAACGTCAGCAAAGAGTGATATCCTGCTATGCAGACTATTGGTCGTGGTTTAAGACTTCGTTCGGTGAACAGACCGGCAACGAAGCTAGACTCTCTTGATATCGTTGCCCACGATCACTATAGAGAACTCGTGGATAAGATTAAGAGCAGTGATATCTTCCGTTATCGTGACCTTGATAAAGCGAGTGTAGAGCCGTCAGAGTCCGTGGGAGTATCTGCCACCGTAGATGATGGTCAGCTTTCTCTGCTTGATTTTGCCATTACTGCATCCGGCGTGAAGTCCTTTGCCGAGGTCGTAATCCGAAAACGCAGCTTGAGATTATCAGAATATGGAAGAACTTTATGGCTGCGCAGAAGAAGGACAAGAATGAAGACCCTGGCCAGATGACGCTCTTTGACCTTCATCCTGAGATGCTCTCCGGTGACTCTGCTGAGACCACAGCACCCGCACAGGAACAGCCGCAGGCAGCTACCGGTGGTAAACTAGGCAAACAGCCTCTTAGCAAGGACGAGTTTGTAAAGGCGGTTTCGAAGTATTCAGCGAAAAGCTATCTCTGTCCCGAAAAATCCTTGTGCAGACCACTCGGAGGTGAAGTTTAATCGTTTTGAAGTGAAGCGTACAATCGCTGACTTTTGAAGTGGCTATGAGCTAAGATTGAGCGTTTTGACGCTATCAATCAGCAGCTTCTTTCTGTCGTGGATGCGCAAGTTCTTGAGGTCAATGATGCTGAATACTCTTTGCTTGTATGCTCCTCGATTCCTCAGCGAGCTGTCTTATGACGATGCAATTTGTTATTGACGTGGTTGAGCAGTATTTCACGCCAGATATCCGGAGACGAAGAAACAAAGCGGAGAAGTCGTTCGCCGCTATGCATCCTTATTGTGTCCGATATCCGCAGGCGGATTGCCAGGCATATGGATAGAGAAACTCAAGATATCCACATCATTCAGAAAGACCTTATCCTGTTCCGTAGGGTCTGTAAAGAACGTCAAAGAGGACGGAGGTTAAGTACGATAAGCCGTTCTGCAGATAAGGGCAACATCAAGAAATATCTATTTACCGGTTACAGAAAGTCGTATTATCCGGCGAATGCTTTCGACAGCGATACAGAGCGCCTGTCTCTCCATTATTTTGGAAGAAGACCCGGATGTTATTCGTTGGATCTAAAGCCGCCGCTTAATCAGTTGGGCTTATTCTGGAAAGCCGGACAGCAGTACAATCCTGATTTTCGTGGAGAAACTGCCGGAAAATTCATGGTCGAGGTTAAGCTCTCGAATGATGTGACATCGGATGAGGTCAGTATCAAAGGCACGAGAAGGCATAAAAGTGGTGTCGCTTTGCTTCAACGGCAGACCCGATCATAAACTTGGGAGTACAAGCTGATTTCAGATGGTAACATTCATCTTGGCAATACCTGTAAATACACACTCGGTACGGCTCATGCCGTGAAGGAGGAGGCATAATGTTTGACGGATTTAAGTATTCAGAGGTCAGGCAGAAGATCATTGACGCCATAAGAACTGACCTTATTGGCCCCAGAGAAAAGGAAGAGGTCCTTGAGAGAGAATCCTCGCTATGCCTATCTCGTGGGTAGTGCTCGATATTCAAAGCGATGATAAGGATTACTCTGGCGCGGAGAGCAGGAAGTTGACGCTGATATGGCATTTGAAGATGGTGAGGATTTTTACGGTCGGTGAGGATGACGACAACGAGCCCTGTTTCAACCATACACTTCAACTGCCTTCGTCTATTGGTATCGGTTTCTCGACATCCAAAGCGATACAGAGATATCAATCTTGATGTGACATGGGAGACTATGTAAAGTCCTCTGAGAAATATACCGGCAAAAGATGAAAAAGAACATGTCGCGCCATATATACGCGCCAGCCAATGAAGAAACGGTTCTGTTCAGCTTAAAGATTTTACTCGAACAAAAAGGATTACCAGCTTGTCTGCGACTCCAATGTCCATGTTCATGTGTCCCATTTCTTTGAAGGGCGGCTATTCCTCTGTAACGGCATGCGTCATTAATAAGAGAAAAATTCTGCCAACAGCGCAGAAGCGATTATGTTCCAGAGTGAAAATCAAGGCTTATGCGAGGAACGGCTCTGCCGCGTTTATCGCAGAGCATATTTGCAGAGAATACTCGCCCCGATGAGTTTTATTTATATGAACAGCGCCCGATCATGGGACGTGGACGTGGCTGCGCAGCGGTTTGGGATACTCCTGTTGACGGCGAGAACAACATATGTGAAATCAGCGTTTTATACCTGGTATGAATTTCCGCTGTCAGACACTGCTTTGGATGGATTTGACCGATACTTCTTCCTCGACATGTACTATGTCTGTAAAATCGAAAGAAGAACACCATCGGAAAAACTTAACACGCTGGCTGAATCATACGAAAAGTGGATTAACTCAACACTTCTCGGAAACGCAAGGATGAGCACTCTGATTTTTAAGGATAAGATTGGCAACAAGGTTATTGACCGCTGCCAAAGATGCTCTGAAGCACGTATCCGTGAGGGAATCAACATTAATGAAAAATGATGCCATTTCATTGAAGCTCTGCTTTATGTAACCGTGTAATCTTCTTGCAGAACAGCATCGCGCTACGCAGAAGCACGGGCACAGGGACAGTGCAATTTTCAGATTTCATTAATCGAAGAGATCTTGATAATCTTCGGATGGCGTCCGTTCGTTGCGTTATTCTGATGAATCTTGCCGGAATCGTTGATCCGAAACATAAAGACCGTGCGGTCGTTGACCTGCTATTGCTCACAGGCGGTAAAACAGAGCTTACGTCTTATGGCATTCGTTATCGCCAACAGAAGACTCAGAGCGTCTGATGGAGAGGGAATACAATCGAGATAGCGGCGTGACCGTTATGCTCGATACGCTCCGATTTGCTCACCTCTCAGCAGAGCAGAGACCGTATTAAAGATGGTACTGCAGCCGAAATGATGAGGGCGCGGGCATATCCCAGTTTGGCAAAGAGCCTCAGCATTGATTCTGGGTGAGGCGGGCGCAACGCTCTAACAAATTTGATGAGTTTTATTGAAAAGGCTGATATCCACAAGCCGCAAGAAGCGCAAGGGAACCACGTCTATAAGCAGCTTCTAACCTGCCGTTTTTGCGGAAAGCCTCTCAAGAGAGAACTTTAACGATGACACCGATAAAGTCCATCGAGATTTTCTGTTCCGATCAGGATTGTCAGTTTTACAGATATAAAAAGCGACAGGATACAATTCGGTTTATCTTGTCGATGAGGAAATATGCCAAGTGTCCGACTATTATTTTATCGACTGTTGATAAATTCGCACGACTGCCTTTGGGATGTGAGACAGATGACGTGGCAGAGTGGATGAAAATCCAGCCGCGATGGTTATGTTGCGATTGGAGCAGACACTGGACGTCACAACAAAACGGCCGTTGCCGGCATCAACGATGGTCAATAATAGACCGTTCCGCCGCCGGAATTGATTATCCAAGATGAGCTGCATCTTATTACGGGACCGCTTTGGTACGGTCTACGGTGCCCTATGAAACAGATCATCGAGGATATAGCATTCCTGATGGCATTAAGCCCGAAGTATGTCGTTTCGACGGCTAATCAAAATGCGGAGCGCAGACCAGATGCGCTTTACGCAAGAAAGAATACGACACGGTTCCACCGAACGGATTTGAAATTGGAGACAGCACTTCATCAGAGAGATTTCCATGAGGATGATCCATTCGAAAATATGGGCGTCCCGCGCACGCGTCAGTCTGTTAAGACAGCTTTGCTACGTGTTTTCACGCCATTATCCCGCAGGCTGCTTATACTACTCCCTCCAAAGATGAATAAGGATATGATTGACCGTACTATTTCTCTTGTCGGCTACTCAACAGTATCCGAGCTTGGCGGTGCAGTCAGACTTTTACAAGACAGACATTCGAAGAGAATTTATCGTATCATAAGTACGGTTTTGGATAAGCAGCGGTATTTGAATCACAACGTGAGATCACTTCCCGTATGTCATCGTACAAGATACCGGAAAAAGCTGAATCAGCGAAACGACCTGTCTGCAAAGACTGTCTGGATACGGCTATCTGCTACAAATATGATTGCTGCTGGTATGGACGTTGACCGCCTTGGACTGATGGTTGTAACAGGTCAGCGACAGAACTCAGATATATATCCAAGCAACAAAGCCGTATCGGTCGTGCATTCCCGGACTTGTGGTTATGCTCTACAATGCGTATCGTCCTCGTGACTTATCGCATTACTGAAATTTTACCGGATATCATTCGCAGCTTTATCGTTTTGTCGAGGGAACAGCGACTCCACTTTCTCTGCCGAGACAAGAGACCGTGTTATGCATGCGCTGATAATATCTGCGATACGGGCTGACACTGAAATCATGGCAAATAATCCGGATGCGGCGGCTATCGGTTCACTAACCACAAACGCTGATTCTGTGAAGAAGCTGATTATTGACCGACTTAATATCATAAAAGCCCGTCAGCACGAGCAGATGCGGAGGAAGAAATAGCCGCTTGCTGATTGACTGGTGGAAACTGCAGGCGACACAGGCGAAACCGCTACGGTATTACGTTGTCGGAACTGAACGCTATAACGGGTTGATGAATCCGTATGACCAGCCGCACGATGAGAACGCAGCTACACTTCGTTCCATGCGGTGAGGTCGAGTTCTCGCGCATATGTTCTATTACATGGAGGATTGACATGGCTTTGTAATAATAAAGCTGAGAGTTACGTCCAAACGAAACATAACGACCTTTTGGCCCCGGCTCGAGTAGTCGATGCGGTAAAGGACTCGGTTACGATTCTTGACATCTCCTACCGGAAACAGAGGGACAAAAATAATCGATGGCGAGCTTGCATCATGACGTCGATTGCTTCTATATGCCTCGGACAAGTTTTTCAGGTGATGTTCCTGTTATGACCTTCCATACTGGCACGTGTGCTCTAATTTAAAATGTAGTTGTTTGATGCCCAGAAAATATTTTGACGGATAAGTATCTCAGTATGGCGTCACTTGCCCTGAGTGTATCGTGCAGCCTATCCGTCCCGTTTTGATCACAATCTGCGAGGATGGTCACATAGCAGACTTCCCACTGAGTAAGTGGTGGAGTACACAGAGGGAGTCTGATTGCAATGGTAGCTAAGATGTATTCGACGGTAATACTTCCACGCTTGCGGATATGTGGGTACGAATGCTCCTGCGTCTAAACGCAAACGGAGCATGAGCGGCGCAACACAACGAGATAATTTCGACGGGTGTTGCTGCCCGTCACCATCCGTTCAGACCAGTGTGAAAGAACGTAAAGTGCAACAAAGCCCATCATCCCCATCGCAGGGTGCATCTAATCGCTTGCTGTCACGCGAGCAGTGCGATCTCTATCACCGTGGATTAATCCATTATACAACCTGATTGATGAGTATTTGCGTGATATAGCGCTTTGCAAAAGCAGCTTATGGGCGATGAGGAATAACCAAAATATACGAGATGTATTTCTCCGCTTACTCAAAGGATGAGTTTAATGATGCTCTTGGAGTCGAATGAGCAATATCAAAGAGTTCACTGAAATTAAGCAGATGGAATATAAGCGTCATACACACACAATGACCGCATATAGAATCAAGACAAGAAGCATTTCAAAGGCTGAAGAGGATGCTCTGCCTAGATTTTGCAGAAGTACTTTTCAGCCGTATCATCCGAGTGACCAGACTTAGAGAGGTTCGAGTCCTTCTTGATTCACAGAGTGGATGCGCCTGATCCGGATGCGGATGAGCAGCCGAATGTCGTAGCATTAAGCAAAGGCAAGCAGGAACGCTGGCCTGCTGGCGGAAGGTAAATGGCGAGGCATCTTCATAGAATTTAATAAAGATACGCTTGCGGCATGGCTCAACTCACCTGCAGTGAATGACTTTGTCGGGAAAATACTCCGATTCCTACAGAGAGTTTTGCGAGTCAAAAGGTTGGACAATCACGGTTGCGAAAAATGCCGTTTATGTTCTGATGCACACATTTGCTCACTTGATGATTAAGCAGATGTCATATGTCATCGGGATATTCTTCTTCAGCCATTAGAGAAAGAATCTACTGGTGATAAAATGGCCGGCATTCTGCTCTACAGGAAGTTCTGACAAGGAGGATCACTCGGCGGTTTGGTTGAGCTTGGCAACTATCGATCAGATGACAATCTTATGCGGAGATGCTTTCCAAGAGGCTCTTGTTTGCACGAATGACCCGGAATGCATGAGTAATTTGCCGGCTGGCAAAAACTCAAACGGCGCTGCCTGCCATTCATGCTGCATGATATCTGAAACGGCGTGCGAGAATGGAAACAGGATGCTTGATAGAGGCCTTGTTGTTTCCTATCCCGGGACGTGAGGAATGCTCATACTTTTAAGGAATTAGTAGGTGACTGTCAAGTGGAAAATCTAAACAAAGAGATGTTCTGAACACGGTCAAAAGCGATGTGGCAAATGGAACGACTAATGCCGTATCAATCGCTGAAGCAAGGTTGCTCGGAATTATCCGATGCGCATTGCGATGATGTCATAGGAACGATTATCGATGCTATGAATATGTCTGAGGCAGATAAGGTATCGCTCGTGGTCACGGCACCTCCGTCTTTTTCTATCAATGCGAGAACTACAATGAATGTGGTTCAGTCGATGATAGTGGAGCAGAAAGAAACATCCTGATCACGGGGTACTCCTTTATCCTCTATATTTCGGAACTGGTCGATACAATCGTTCTTAAAAAGCCAGCGAGGGGTATTTGTGAAATTCTTTTGTAAACGATATTGATAAGCAGCTCGGATTCGAAAAGATACTTCCCGTACAAAGGACGATTCCTGAAAATATATAACTACCATCAGGAAGATGATAAGATGGCGGCGCTCATCGCAAAGGTCATTTCCAGTTGACCAGCGCAGACCTTGATAACGATCTGCGAACTTTGTCCTATCACGGACAGCAGGGGCAAACATAGAGCTCGGTACGCTGATAGAAGTCAAAGCAGATTGCAAAAGCAGATGGGACGATGTGTTCACCAAGCTGATCTTTTCAAAAGTATTCAGTGAAGTGTAAACAAACTTTTGATTATTTCTCACACATTTTTGATTGTCACTGATGGATTTAGTTTTCGAGGGTTCATAAGGATACAAAGTTTCACGTACAAAAGTCACTAAAAACTGAAAATGAGCAAAAAGAGGGCTCGGCGAGAAATTATACTGTGAAAGACTTTGTTTATTGAAATATCCTATATCGAAATACAGTATTTAAATATATTTCATTATCTACCTTCCATCTCTTTCTCCATGTATTTCTCGTAGTTTTTCTGATTTGATACAGTTCGGTCATCTAGATTTGATGAAGAATATACCTTTGCATAAGGGTATTCTTTTTTCGCGGTGGCAGCCTGGCGGCGCACGTCTCTAACCGGATGAAAGACTCGGAGTCCGCCCGGTAGCGTGGTTATTACAGACAGCGCCACGCCGCGTGGTGCGTCGCGAGGCGAAATCTGAGAAGTCGGCGGCAAACCTCTGGCCTGACGAACAGGAACCGCACAGGGAGGCTATCGTCAGAGCAAGGCCGCCACCACAGGTCGAAGTCCCATAGCTACACGGAATCAACGGCGGTAGATGGGCAGGTAGATGGAGGAAAGAAACGTGGTACCCGGGGAGGTCTGCATAAGAACGCCTGAAAGGGCAAACACAGCCGAGCAAGCTATGCTGAATATGCAGAAGTCAGCAGAGCTGGTAGCCGAGAGGAAGGCCGAATAGTGGGAGATCCGGCACAACCGGGAAAGAGGAGCGACTGAAATGGCAGAAAACTGAAAGAAAAAGGGCCTGCCTGCAAAAGGATCGTGCGGAACACGAAAATATGGGAGTCAAGGTGTCTCGTCGGATACTGGGAGGAAAGGAACCGTGTACAGCCGGGAACTTCTTGGAGAAGATACTGAGCAGGAGAACCTGAACAGAGCTTAAGAGAGGAAGAAGAACAAGGAGCTTGGGGAGTCGATGGTATGACCATCGAAGAAATTCGGCACACTTAAAAGAAGGAAACCATGCGAAAGAACTTTGTTGTGGTCAAGCGTGTAACACGAGTGTCCAATCAACTTATGTTGAATACCCTCGCTTCTGAATGGCGTACGATAGCCGTTGTAAGAATGCGGTCGTACATGGTTGTATATGGTATAAGCAAAGTGCTCCACTGCGCGATAGAGATTCTCATCTCGATACTCATGAAGATAAATTCTTCGTTCTTCAAAGGCGCTGAAATAGTGTCCATAAAGGGCTTATCATACGGGCATCCAGCTTTGCTCATGCTTTATGTCAGGTCATGTTCCTCGCAAAGTCGGTGGAACGCCTTCGATGTGCAATGCAGGCTGCTCAGCAGTCGCTAGCAGGAATAGGTCAGACCTTTGATTTTCTTGCGTTGACCACTAAGCGCTTTTGCCAAGCGATTTCGGATTCGCTGGAAGGCACGCGTCATGCTCGATCTCGTCAGGCTTAGACGACGCTGCGGTCATGTGGGTCAACAATGGTCGTACAGTTATATCGAGACATCGCCTCCATGAAGAAATAATTCGGTGTTTCCTAATAGACATTCCTGAGTACAACTGTGTACTGCAACAATTTACACAGCTGCATTGCCGATGAGCAAAGCACTTTGGACAATTGTCCAAATAGCTGTCGAGACAAAAACTGCCCTGTCACGTAAGGCAGACACGCTAAGGTGAAAATTCCTCACCGAGAACATCACCGGCACACTCGCTCATCATTGCCGTTTGACTCTTCCCGTTCCCTGCGATATTATCTCGCGGTAGGAATCTGTGCGTCTCATGCAGCATTTTACCAACCGCTCGGCGAGAGGTGAAACGGCTTGCCGCACCAGAAGTCGGTCAGTAACACGCGAGGTGCCGTCATGTACGCTGTGTCAAGACCGGAGGCAGTACCGCGTTGCCGAGGGCGATGTCATCCGCATCGAGAAGCTCAGCAGCGCCGAAGAGGCGAGGTGCGACGTTCGATGAGGTTCCTGACGGTTGTTGACGGCGACTATCGTCAGGTCGGCCGAAATCCGCTCGTCCGAGGGCGCGAAGGTGACGGGCAAGGTTCAGGCGCAGGGCAAGGACAAGAAGATTCTCGTCTTCGAAGCACGAAGGCAAAAGTCGAACTACCGTCGTCGCTCAGGGTCATCGTCGCCTTTCACGAAGGACGTCTCGAAAAGATTGAAAGCTTTGATGAGTCGCGATCGAGGATCGAGCGTCAAAACGGGAAAATATCGCGCTGCCGGGTCCAAGGGGCACACCGAAGCGAATATGGCGCCGACATCGTTTGTGCGTGGGTTTCTTCTATCAGTGCAGACAGCTCTTCTCGCATAGAAAGCATCTGCAATCGTGAGGTAAGCTATCGTGTCGCGAGCGGAGATTCTCCTGAAGCTTCAAGGAAGAGCCGGCACGATTTCACACCGGAAGCCGTGTTGGAAACAATGCGGCTGGGGTTGGAAGGAGATCGAGACGATCGAGCCCGACGCCGTAGATTTCACTAAAGAGAGGCAGTGAGATCCATGTTTAAGTTTGATCTGCGCCACTTCGCGCATGAAGGCGCGTGAGCAGCAGCGCGCAACGGCCGTGACAGCGAGTCCAAGCGCCTCGGCGTAGCGGGAGCACGCAGGCACGGTGGTGACGGCAAGGCAGTTCTCTGTCGCGGCAGCGCGGCACGCATTCCATCCGGGTCACAACGTGCATCGGCAAGGATAACGCCGCTGCCAGGTGGCGGGCAAGGTCGCACTGCGCAAGGGTCGCTACAACCGCCGAGTCAGCGTTTATCCGACGGCTATCATAAGTTGCAGAAAGAGTACCCGCGCCTTTTGCGACGCAGTATCTTTTCTATCTGAGGATTGCGCTTTGAGTGCTCATGTCTCCAGCGCCGCAGGTTTTGCGGCGCTGAGGCATGCGCACTGCAAGGACGACGTCGAGGGCATTTCTTGAAAGCGAGGCAGCGATGCGGTTTGATTGATCGCGCGAAGATCAGCGTGAAGGCAGGGGACGGCGGCAGGAAAGCCGGCGTTCCGCCGCGAGGTTCATTCCTGCGCGGTCCTTCGGGCGGTGACGGCGGGTCGCGGTGCGATATCGTCTTCGTCGTCGACCGCAATATGAACATTTGCTCGATTTCCGCTATCATCGGAAGTTCGGGCAAGGACGGCGGCAACGGGGACATCAAGAATATGACGGGCGAACGGCCGAACCGTGCTACATCAAAGGTGCCGCCGAACTCGTCAGGATGCGGCGGACGGGCGCGGTGCTCGCCGATCTCACGGAGGTCGGTCAAGAGGTCAGTCACGCGAAGGCGGGGGCGTGGCGGGCGCGGGCAATGCACGCTTCTCCAATCCGGGAACCGTGCGCCGACGTTTTGCGAGCTTTGGCGAACCGGGAGAGAGCAAGGAGTCGTTGAGCTCGTTGCTCGCCGATGTCGGACTCGTCGGCTATCCGAGCGTCGGCGAGTCGAGCCTCATCACGGCAGTTTCTGGCGGCGCGTCCGAGGTTGCTCACCACTCTCACGACGCTCGTGCCTGTGCTCGGCTGTGCAGACGGACTACGAGAAGACTGTCATGGCGGACATCCTGACTCATCGAGGGCGCAGCGGACGGTGCGGGCCTCGCACGACTTCCTGCGCCATGTCGAGCGCACGCGTCATCCTGCATCTTGTCGATGCTTCGGCATCGAGGGACGCGATCCCGTAGAGGACTCACTACCGCATCAACGCGGAGCTCGCGAAGCAACAGTGAGAAGATCGCCTCGCACGCAGATCCTCGTCGCTAACAAGATGGACTCTGCCCGAAGCGGCCGAGAATCTGCCGCGCCTCAGCCCCTAGCTGAAGCGAGGGCATCCGTATCTTTGCTGCTCGGCGGCGGCGCGTCAGGGTTTGAAGGGAGCTCATCGACTATGTGGGCGAGAGACGCTTGAAACCTTGCAGGAAGAGCCGCAGGAGAAGGCGGAAGAGGTGCGCGTTTACGAAGCTTCAGCTGATGCGAGGCAGACGAGGACGCCGTGACGATCACGCCGGACGACCGCGCTGATTTCCCTATCGTCTCGAACAAGGCGTTGAAAAGCTCGTCGCCATGACGAACTTCGGCAACGACGAGGCGGTCGCCGCTTCCAGTATACTGCGCTACGCATGAAGAAGATCGACGCGCTCTTGAAGGAGCGCGGCATCATGAAGTACGACGGTTCTATATCGGCGATATGGGAGTTCGAGTATCACGAGTAGCGGTAAAAAGGGAAGCGCAAATGTGTGAAGACAGCTGAGCATATCAGCGGTTCTTCGAGGGAGGCATGATGTGAATGCAGCGAACGTTCGCGCGAGGCAGAAGCGCATCGTCGTCAAGGTCATACTGAGCACGCCTGCGCACTCCCGGGAAAGCCTGACTTTCGACGCATGGATCGCCTCGTGCGCGCGAGATTGCCGACCTCAAGAACGCGGGGCGCGAGATGGTTCTCGTGAGCTCAGGCGCATCGCCATCGGCATGGACAGCATCGCTTTTCACGAAGAAACCGGCGGAGATTCCCCACGCCAGGCCCTTGGCGGCCATCAGGGCAGTCGAGCCCTGTGACGCTTTACAAGAAGTTTTTGCCGACTACGACAGACGGCGGCGCAGGTGCTCCTGACGAAGGAGAATGCCGCGCGTCACCATCAGTATGCCAATTCGCGCAACGCGCCCCCGGAGCTTCTGCCATGGGCGCCGTGCCATCAATCGAGAACGATGTCGTCGCGTCGACGATCAAGATTGGCGACACGACACGCTGTCGGCGACGCGTCGCGACGCTTATCGACGCCGACGCCTTGCTCATTCTTTTCCGGATATTGACGGGCTTTACACGGCAAATCCGCAGGAAGACAAGACAGCACTGATTGATTCCTGAGGTCGCGGAGATCACCCCAGAGATTGAGCGCATGGCGGGCGGTGCGCTCTTCCTTCGGCACGGGCGGCATGGCGACGAATCGAGGCGGCGAAGATCGCCGTGAATGCGGGCGCGACATCGTCATCGCTCCAAGTGCGAAGGATGACGTGATTTCCGCGCTGTCCCTTGCGGGTGAGTCTGTGGGCACGGTGTTCCTGCGAAGGAGTCGCATCTTCGAGTCAGAAAGAGCTGGTCGCCTTCGGCAAGCGCATCGCGGGCGACGTCATCGTCGACGAGGGCTGCGAGGAGGCGATGCGCACGCATGGCTCGCTCTGGCAGCGCGGGCATCCGCGCCGTCGAGGCGGTTTCGCGGCGGTACGACGGTGCGCGCAGCGTCGCGCGTCAGCAGGAGATTGCGCGCGGCATCGTCAATTACAGTGCAAGCAGATCGGAGAAGATTACAGGGCGCAAGAGCCGCGATTTCTGCAGGACCCATCGAGGGCGAGATCCACGAGGAGGTCATCCACCGCGACAATATGAGCTTGACGGTCTCAGCCCCGCATAGCGTCAGCTTCAGTATGGGAGAGGGTTCACTGCGACACTGAGGCGTTGGTCAGGAAAAGGCACAGGCGGCGAAGGAGGCGTCGAGACTTCTGGCAGTCATGAAGCCTGAGGACAAGAATAGGGCGCTTCATGCGCACGGATATGCTCAGAGCGGATGCGTCTCATCTTGGATGCGAACGCCGAAGATCTCGAAGAGGCGCGCATGGCGAAGGCGATCGTCGCTCCACTCGACCGCCTTGTGCTCGATGAGAGTCGCATTTACGCGATGGCGCAGGGTCTGCGCGGACGGCAGCTCTTGCCGATCCCGTCGGGCGCGACTTCGACGGTGCGCCCCACTGCTGAATCCGTCGTGCGCGCGTGCTGCTCGGCGTCGTCGGCATCATCTACGAGGCGCGTCCCAATGTGACGTCAGATGCGGCGGGGCTTTTGCCTGAAGTCGCAACGCCGTGCTGCTGCGGCGGCGAGAGCGATCCGTTCGAATACGGCGATTGCATCGCTTCTCGCGCAGGCGCGCGCAGGAGGCGGAGTACCTGCGGGCGCGATCGGCTTCACCGACTCGGCCGACCGGCGGGCGCGTCGAGGCGAGCTGCACCCGACGGCCTCTTGGATGTCGTGATTCCGCGCGGCGGGGCGGGTCTCATCCGCGCCGTCGTGCAGGGAAGCACGGTGCCCGTCATTGAGACGGGCAGCGGCGTCTGCCACTTTCGTCGACGAGAGCGCCGACCCTCTATGGCGGAAAATCGCCTGAATGCGGAAGGTTTCGCGCCCGTCGGTCTGCAGTGCGATGGAAAACGCTGCTCGTGCACGAAAGCATCGCCGAGGAATTCCTGCCGCGTCTCCGGTGCGGGCGATGGAAGCGAGCGGCGCCGAGCTGCGCGGCCGTGAAAAAGGCGCGTGCTGTCTCCGCACTCGCTCAAGGAGGCGCAGGAGGAGGATTGCTGACGGTACGCCGATCCATCCTCCGTCAAGGTCGTGCGTGATCTGAAGAAGCCATCGTACACACCACCGCCTAATACAGGTCATTCCGAGACGATCGTCATGAATGACGTCAAACATGCGCATCGCTTTCAGGGCGGAAGTCGATGCGGCGGCGGTCTACGTCAGCGCTTCGACGCGCTTCACGGACGGCGGCGAGGTTTCGGCTGGTGCGGAGATCGGCATCAGCACGCAGAAGCTGTCACGCGCGCGGCCCGCTGGGACTTCTGAGCTGACCTCGATGAAGTATCTGATCCACGGCGAAGGACAGGTGCGAACGAAGCGCCTCCTAGGCATGCGCGCGCCGTCAGGCAGTATCTGGCGACGCAGGGCGTACGATTTTCTGCGTGCTGCATGCCGTCCTCTGTCATCTTCCCTGAGCACTGGCGGCGGCGCTGGCCGTGGCGTTCTTCTCGGCTGATTCACGAAGGAACTCTCGCTGAATCTGTTCGTCGCATTCATTTGTCGCATAGGAAGCGGGGTGAGGTCGTGGTACAGGAGAAGAGGCGTCTGGCATCATGGGCGGCACGTTCGATCCCATCCATCTCGGGCATCTTGTCATCGCGGAGCGGCGCGGGAGGAGCTGGCGCCTCCGAGGTGATCTTTCATTCCGGCGCGCAGCCGCCGCACAAAACCCGGACGGAAGGTGGCGCGCGCACTGCCTGCTCTCGTGCAGCTTGCCGTGGAAGGCAATCCCTTCTTCCGTGCGCTCGATGTGGAGATGCGGCGAGGGTCCGTCGTATTCCTACGATACGCTGCGTGACCTCGTCGAAAACGCATGGCGAGAGCGTGACTCTATTTCATTGTCGGCGGCGATGAGATCAGCGCCATCCTCACATGGCATCGCGTCGCTGAGCTTTTTCTCCCTGCCGCTTCGTGGCGGCGAGGCGCAAGGGGCGCTCGCTCTCCTCGGACGAGGTGCGCACGCATCTTGGCGAGCGAAGCGCTCCGCGCGACACGACCTCGTGCAGGCGCCGGAGCTGGAAATTTCGACGGACATCCGGCGCCGCCTGCGAGGAGGCGCCGATCTCGCTATCTCGTGCCCGAAAAGGTCGAAGCTTTTCTACATCTATAAAGAAGGTCTGTATTCACTGAATTACGAGGCGATGAAAAGAAGAACTCGCTCAGAGGTACGCAAAGAGCGCTACGAGCACTCCCTCGGCGTCGCGGGACACCGCCGCCATGCTCGCCGGCGCTTCGGCGTCGATGGAAAAGGCGCATTGCGGGGCTTCTGCATGACTGTGCGCGAATATCGGACGGCGGATCTTCCGCTGAGGCGGCGCGGCGCTCGATTACCACGCGAGTCGAGCGCAATGCCGCTCCCTTCTTCCGGCGCTCTGCGTGGGCGCAAGGCGTGCGGAGGAACCGTACGGCGTGACGGACGCGGAGATTCAGCGGGCGATCTGGCGCCATACGGTCGGCGGCGGCGCATGACGAAGCTCGATAAGATCATGCCTTTGCGCGGACATGACCGAGCCGCAGCGCGACTACTCCTGAGGTCGAGGCGCTGCAGTGCGCTGTCGCGCACGGCGAGCCTCGATGCGATGGTGCTCGAAGGCTTTCCGTTCATCACCTTTCGTTCTGCAGTCCGGAAGGCTCATCCATCCGGCGACGGTGGTGCACGCAACGAAATTCTCCTTCGCGCCCGTGCAAAGGAAGGTCATGCGTCATGACGCAGAGAAAGAGAGCCGCACGCAGGAACATCCGTTTGAGCGCAAGGGAGCAGGCGCGTCGTCGCCGCATCGCTGCGCACGCTTCCTCGATGTTCTTCCTTACTATTCATCGCCGTGCCGCCGTCGCAGGCTACTTTCTACGGCATCGGACACAGCATTTATCAGAGATCGACGCCGTCTACCGGGCTACGAGGAGCGGCGACAGGAGCGCGACCGTCACATCGATGCGAAGTTTGACGGCTCACGAACGTCCCTCGTGCTCGGCATTGACGACGCGCCGACGAAAAACGGCACGGAAGGGCGGCACGCCGACACGATCCTGCTCCTCAGCATGGAAAAATGCGACGGGTCGTCTGCGTGCCATCACGGTGCCGCCCAACATGATCGTACAGCTGCCGCAGAGGGCGGCGGATACGTGCAACCGATCTCTACGGCGCACGGTGGCGTCTGACGATGGTGCAGGCGCTGTCGGATCTTCTCGGCGTTTCCATCCATCAGTATGTGACGCTCGATACGCACGCCTCGCTGATCTCGTCGACGTCCAGGCGGCGTCGACCTCACGACGCGACGAGATGAACTACGACGACCCCGAGGCGGGGCTTTTCCATCCATATCCCCAAAGGGATTTCAACACTTAGACGGTGACACGGCACAGAAACTATCTGCGCTACCGCAGCCTGAACTCGGCGAGGTCGGCAGGGCTGCACCGCCAGCAGCCTTCGCACAAGGCGCTCTACGAGAAGTTCCTGCAGGGTCGACACGATCCCGAAGCTCGCCTGATGTGGCGGACATCTTTAAGTACCGCATGACGACGAGTGCGGAGATTTTTCGATTCGGCGCGTCTCGCGAGGTCTTGAAGAACCCGGCGATGAGCCAGTCGACGACGCTTCTTCGCCCACCGTGCAGCGCGCGACGTATTAGCGCCGGACCGCGCGGCGATCAGGCAGAGACTGAAGAATTATTCCCAGAATTGGTAAAAGCATGAGGGAGAAAATGACGATACAAGTGAAGAGCAGTAGGAGGCATGGATTTTGGCAACACACCGGAAGAAATGAGTCGGGCGATCGCCAGAGCTGCGAGCGACAAGAAGGCGAGCGACATCTCGTCATGGCGGAGCCTCACGACAGCTGGCGGACTCTTCATCGTCTGCTCGGCGAACACTGACGACGCAGGTGCGCGCCATCGCCGACAATATCGAAGACGGATGCTGGAGAAGCACGAAGCCGTATCTGACAAGGAAGGCTACTGCGAGACGAGTGGTTCCCTCGACTACGGCGATTGTGTCGCGCATGTTTTCATGACGGAAAGCCGCGTCTCTACGCTTTGGAAAGGCTATGGAGCGATGCGCCGGCAGAGCCCTATGAGGACAGATGAGCGGAAGAAAAAGCGCAGGAAGTACGGACCGAGTACGGTCGCTAAGCTTCGCGTCGCGCGTCCGGCGACTTCTGGCGTTCGCGACGCTGAGACGGGCAGTACATCGGACGACATCCTGCTGCACAAGACACAGCAGACGCGCGAACCTCCGTCGGAGAAGAGGTCAGTGTTCCTCACCTCGATCCAAGCACCGCCTGACGGCGAGCATGAGGACGCCGTGCATGAAGGAAGGCGGTCGCACGGCTCACGGTCATCAATATGGAGCCGCGACGGCGCTTTTCTCGATGTCGACGCTGAGCGCGGCATCTCCTGCCTATGCGGGAATGCGCGGCGGCGCCGCAGATCGGCGAAGTCGTCTGGGCGAAGCTTTCCCCACACGGACAAGTCGGGAAGGCTTGCCGTGACGATGGAGGTCGAGGACGAACTGCGCGCGCGCTGAAGTTCGCGACAGATGTGCGCGTCGGCGCCCATCTATTCGGCTCGATCTACAACATCACGGAGAGCGGCGCGTTCGTTTCACGAACGAACGTTACATCGTGTTCGTTCCCCACAAGGACATGCGCGAGCGGCCGCGCGTGAGCGAGAGGGTCACCGTGCGCATCACCTATGTGCGCACGGACGGCAGATCAACGGCCTCGCGTGAGCCGAAGGAGAAGACGCTCGTCACGGATGCTGAGCGCATCCTCGCCACCTTGAAGAGCACAGGGGCAGGATGCCTTACAGCGACAAGACGACGCCTGAGATCATCAAGCGAAATTCACGATCAGCAGGCGGCATTCAAGCGCGCTCTCGGACATCTGTGTAAGGCGGGAAACATCGAGGAGAAGGACGGCTGGACGCTTCTTAAAGACGGGGCTTCGCGCAGGGGGCGAGGGAAGCGCGAAAATAATCCGTGATTCCCTGCAAATAAAAGAAGGATTTCAGACCTTTTAACGAATTGAGTCTTGATGGTAGCGAAATAGGGGCGGATTTTTCATGGCAGAAGGAAAGACGAGAAGAAGGGCACTTTTGCTGGAAACCAGCACAAATGAGTTTGAAATCATCGAGTTCAACATCGGCGCTGTCGATTACGGCATCAACGTCGCGAAGGTGCGCGAGGTCATCAAGGCCTCGGACTTTCCCCGTGACGCACGATGCCGCAGGCGCATCCGCACATCGACGGGCTTTTCACCCTGCGCGGCAGGGCTGTGCTGCTCGTCGATCTGCTGCGCTGTCCTCGGCGTCGTGAGCGGACAGGCGGCGGGACGCCTCGCAGAACATCATCGTGACGGAGATCAGCAGCTGTGACATGGGATTCCTCGTCGACAATGTTTCGCGCATCCACCGCATCTCGTGGAAGAACATGGAACCGGCGCCGGAAGTCGGCGACCAGTCGCGCGTCGTCGGTCTCGTGAAGATGGAAGGCAGATCGTCCTCCTGCTCGACTTCCGAGACGATCATGGCGGAGATCAATCCTGAAAATCAACCAGAAACTACGACGGTTGATGATACGACGGAAGATATCAAGCAGAGGCGTGCCTCGCAGCACATCGTCGTGGCGGGAGGACTCGATGCTCTGCGCGACCTTCTGTCAATACGCTGCATGGCGCGGATATACGTTCGTGCAGCGACTTTGGCAACGGCGGAAGATGCGTGGAACTTCCTTAGAGAGGTCTGCAGAGAAGACGGAGTCTGGAGCAGATTTCGAGAAGGTGCGCATCATCATCTCCGACGTCGAGATGCCGAAGATGGACGGACATCGCCTGCTGAAGCTCGTGCGCGAGGACGACCGTCTGCGTCAGATTCCGCTCATCCTATTCTCGTCGTTAATTTCGAGGAAATGCGCCGCAGGCGATGACCTGGCGCAAGCGCTCAGATTTCGAAGCCTGAGATCAATCAGCTTATCCATACGATCGACAAGTTGATCTTCGGCATCGACACGACGGGCATGGACGACGATTTTTGAGGAACAATTCTCTTTTGCCGCAGCGCCTTCATGGCGCTGCGTGGTACGTCAGGGAAAAAGAAAATTTTTCGCAAATCCCTTGCAAAGCCGAGGTGTATCGTGTATAATCCTATTGTTGTCGATTTGCTGATGTAGCTCAGTCGGCGGGGACGTATCCGCTAGTGAGATAAGGTCACCGGTTCAATCCCGGTCATCAGCTCCATCACAATAGGAGCGGCATAGCTCAGTTGGCTAGAGCATGCGGTTCATACCCGCAGTGTCCGGAGTTCGAATTCTGTGCCGCCACCATTTTCAAGCCCCGCGAGGGTTTTTGTTATGTTGTGGAAGTTCAGGGGATTTTTCCTTGCATATTGTTGACACTCGGTATTAAGTGTGATAAAGTATGTTAGTGATTTTTATGGAAGGAAGGAGTGCTGAAACATGCGCGCGCTGTTACGTTGGCCTGCACGGTTTGCAAGAACCGCAACTATCAGACCAACAAGAACAAGAAGAATGAGTCGATCGGCTTGAATTCAACAAGTATTGCAAGTTCTGCAAAGAAAGCATACGCCGCATAAGGAAACGAAGTAAGACCTGCGGCTTGCAGCACATGATACGGGGTGTGAATGCTTTGGCAGATGAAAGATCGTCAGCGCCGCAGTCTTCTTTCGGGCGGTTTCAACCTCTTCCGTTTCTTGGGCGAGGTCAGGCAGAGATGAAGAAGGTGACATGGCCGACTCACGAGGAGCTGGTGACGTATACCGGTGTCGTGGGGTGGCGGTCGTTGTCGTCTGTGCGCTGATTTGGGTATGCGATACGTTTTTGCAAGACTGTTTAAACTTATTCTGCAATAGAAGGCTGGAGGCGCGATGGAGTCTGAGAAGAAATGGTATGTGATCCATACCTATTCCGGATATGAGAACAAGGTCAAGGCGAATCTTGAGTCTCGCGTCCATACCATGGGGATGGAGGACAATATTTTCAACGTCATCGTCCCGATGGAGGAAGAGGCCGAAATCAAGGACGGCAAGAAGAAGTTCGTCAAGAAGAAGGTTTTCCCCAGTTACGCCTTGGTTGAGATGATCGTCAATGACCGCTCTTGGTACGTTGTGCTGCAACACGCCGGGTGTCACAGGATTCGTCGGCTCGGGAACGAAGCCGATTCCGCTGTCGGAAGCGAAGTAAAGCATATCTTGAAATCTATGGGGACGGAGGAAGAGAAGCCCGTCACCCACATCGATCTCGAGGTTGGGCAGGCCGTACATATCAATTCGGGTGCTTTTGAGAATTTCGCTGCCACGGTGGCGGAAGTCTTCCCAGAAAAGGGCATGGTCAAAGTTCTCGTCGATATGTTTGGACGCGAGACTACGGTTGAGCTGTCGTACAAACGAGGTTGGATCTAGGGAATCGCTCGGGTGTCTCGATATGAGAAGCAGCAACTCCCTTTTAAGGAGGTGTTAAAAGTATGGCAAAGAAGGTCACTAAAGCTCGTCAAGCTGCAGGTTGTTGCCGGCAGGCAAGTCCAGCTCCTCCGGTAGGTCCGGCACTCAGTCGAGCGAGGCGTCAACATCATAGCTTTCGTCAAGGAATTCAATGAGAGGACGGCCAAACAGGCTGGTCTTGTTATTCCGGTCAGATCACGGTCTTCGAGGATCGTTCGTTTACGTTCATCACGAAGACGCCGCCGCCGCAATTCTTTTGAAGAAAGCTGCCGGCATTGAAAAAGCTTCCGGTGAGCCGAACAAGACGAAAGTCGCTATGGTGCCGCGCGCGAAAGCGCAGGAGATCGCGCAGTCGAGATGCAGGATCTCAATGCGGCAGACCTCGAAACTGCTACGCGCATGATCGAGGAACGGCTCGCAGCATGGGCATGAAATCGTCGATTGATCTCGGAGACGCTCATGCTCGTGGCAGGAAATTGCGCGCACAAATGTCCACTTCCTGACGTTGTACGCCGTCCCTACATGAAACCAGCCAATCGGTCTGCGCCTTCGGCTTGATCCCTGGGGTTTCGTTGTACCGCTATGACCACGAAAGGGGAATTTTTGAATGGCAAAACACGGCAGAAATATCAGGATGCTGCAGAAGCTTCTGGAAGACGGAAAGCTCTACAGTGTCGCTGAGGCTATGGAACTCGTGAAGAAAACTGCGACGGCAAAGTTCGATGAGACGATTGAGCTGCACGTCCGTCTCGGCGTTGATCCGAAGTACGCTGATCAGCAGGTTCGCGGTGCTATGGTTCTGCCGCACGGCACGGCAAGGCGAAAAAGGTTCTCGTCTTTGCCAAGGGCGAGAAAGGTCAAAGAAGCCGAGGATGCAGGTGCTGATTACGTCGGCTCGGACGAGATCGTCACGAAGATTCAGGGGCGGTTGGTTCGACTTCGATGTCGCCGTCGCTACGCCCGATATGATGGGCACGGTCGGCCGCCTCGGTAAGGTCTTGGGTCTCGCGGTCTCATGCCGAACCCGAAGCTCGGTACGGTCACGATGGATCTTGTGAAGGCGATCAGCGAGATTAAGGCCGGTAAGGTCGAGTACCGCACGGACAAGGCCGGCAACGTCCATGTCCCGATCGGCAAGGCTTCGTTCGATGTCGATAAGCTCAAGGCGAATTATCAGGGCACTCATCGACACGCTCGTCCGCGTTCGCCCGGCAGCAGCGAAGGGGCAGTACATCCGTGCGATCACGGTCAGCTCTACGATGGGCCCGGCGTTCCGATTGCTACGATGGCCTAATCCGATAAAACAGCATACGATGACTGTAGACAGCAGGTATGGATCTTCCATCTAACGAGCAAGTTGCTCGCCCGCCGAGGTCGGATTCAGGCGCATTGCTTCAAAAAGATGCGGCTTCCGGCATACAGTTGGGGAGCCGTTTTTATTTTGTTGAATCTCATTGAGAGGGGTGCAAGAATGAATGCAAAAGGTAAATGCAAAGAAGGAAGCGGTCGTTGCTGAGCTGAAGGAAAGGCTTCAGACGGCGAAGGGCTGTTTTACAGCTACAAAGGCTTGACGGTAGCGCAGGACACGGCGCTTCGCCGCGCGCCTCGATGAGGCAGGCGTTTCGTATCATGTCGTCAAGAACACGATGACGCGCATCGCCGCGAAGGAACTCGGACTCGACGAACTTTAGCGATCACTTGGAGGGACGACGGCTCTTGCCGTTTCCACTGACGACGCTGTGGCGCCGGCGAAGGTCGTCTGCGAGTTCGCGAAGAAGAACAAGCTCGATGAAGCCGGCATCCTGACGCTCAAAGCAGGTCTCTCGACGGACGCGTCATCGACGTCGCTGAGGTCAAGGCTTGGCCGATCTGCCGTCGCGCGAGTTCTTCTCGCAAAGCTCTTGGGCGGCATGCGGTCTCCGATTGCGGGTACGGTCAACGTGCTCGAGGGAGTCATCCGCAATGCGGTCTATGTGCTTGAGGCGATCCGCAAGCAAAAGGAGGAGCAGGCTTCCGCCTGAACCTTATAGAGTGCAGCGGTTGGTCAGACGTCCGCCGCTTGCAGGCTGAATACATTTGAAGAAAACAATTTTATGGAGGTACAATCATGACTAAAGAAGAAATCATGCAGGCCATTGAGGGCATGACCGTCCTCGAACTTTCCGAACTCGTCAAGGATATGGAAGAGAGTTTGGCGTCAGCGCTGCGGCTCCGGTTGCTGTTGCTGCTGCCGGCGCTGCTCCGGCTGCTGCGGGCGGTGAAGAAAGACCGAGTTCACGGTCGTTCTTGCTGCTGCCGGCGACAAGAAGATCAACGTCATCAAGGCTGTCCGCGAAGCTACGGGTCTCGGCCTGAAGGAAGCGAAGGAGCTCGTTGACGGCGCTCCTGCTCCGATCAAGGAGAACATCGCGAAGGCAGAGGCAGAAGAGCTCAAGAAGAAGCTCGAAGAGGCCGGCGCAACGGTCGAGCTCAAGTAATTTGGGCGCGGCAGAAGCTGCATAAAAACCGCCCCTTACAAGTCGATTTTCGACTGCAGAGGGCAGTTTTATTTGGTTGGTTTACGCTCCTGCAGAGGAACTGGATGTTCGCTTTCTCTCTGTGCTGTTTTTCGCGCCCCGTTCCAGCGGTATTGGATCGTCAGCACCGTAAGCGCGGCGATGAACATGAAAGAGCGCCATGAGGAAGTAGCCCGTGTCGAAGGGCCTGTCTCCGTCTTGAGCCAGCCCATCATGAGGGACCGACCCAGCCGCCGAGATTGCCGCAGGAGTTGATGAGGGCGACACTGCCAGCAGCGGCGGAGCCGGAAGAGCTCGTCGGGATCGTCCACCAGACGCCCATGGCGGCGTAGATGCCGATAGCCGGACGGGCAGACGAGGAAGAGTGCCGTGTACATGTCATCAGCAAGGGCTGAGTCCTGGGCCGACGGCGCCGACGAGGAGAGCGCCCGCGACGTGCCAGACCTTGTCGCCCGTCTTCGTCGAGGTTTTGCCGATGATGACCTGCACGATGAGCGCCGCCGTCATCGGAATAGCGATGGCGCCTCGAGAATCCGAGTTGACCAGCCCAGAGCCTTTTGAGCACCGTCGGCATCAGAAGTTGAAGCCCAGAGCCGATGACCCATGAAGTAGATGAGCAGAGTTTCAAGACCTTGGGATCGGAGAAAGCATCGGAAGATCGTGTATTTCTTGACGCTTTGCACGCGCCTGCTCTTCTTCGTACTGGCGGTTCCAGTATTCCACTGCTTCTGCACTGAGCCGGAAACTGGTCGGAGCTTGTCTTTGACGAGTAGAAGAAAAATACGGCGAAGAGGAGGGGCGGGCCCTGCTCAAGATGAACAGTTCCTGCCAGCCGTGCATGCCAAAGAGGGTCTGCAACAGGAAGCCCGCAGAGCGCGCGCCGATGATCGTTGAGATGAAGTGACGTCAACATGAGGGAATTGGCACGCGCTCTCCCTTTCGGAAAACCAGCGTGCGAAGAGCACGGAGTAGATGACGGGATATAGGCTCGCTTCCGAGGCGCCGAGCAGGGAAGCGGCAAAGGTGGGAACTCCGTCTGCGTCTGCATGAGATGCCATGAAGATGCAGACAAGTCCCCATGTGAACATGATGCGTGCGATCCACTCTTCGCGGCGGAAAAGCGGGCGGCGATGAGTGCGCCGGGGATTTCCGGGGAGCAGATAGCCACGAAGAAAAATGCCGCGCCTGCGCCGAAGATTTCGGGTGTGATCCAGTCGAGATCCTGCGTCATCGTCAGCGCTGCATAGGCGATGTCTCACGCGGTCGATGCAGGGCGATGATGGACACGAGGAAGACGGGCAGGGATGATGCGCAGGTCGCGCTTTCGTCTGAGACGGGCGAGATCCAAATTTTTCCATAATGATTCCTCCTAAAATAATGCAGGATGATAAACAAAAACTCCGCCCCTCGAAAGGGACGGAGGATTATCCGCGGTACCACCCAGATTCCCGCATAAAGCGGGCGCTTGCCGCGTACAGTCATACGCGCTTCCTCTAACGCGGAAGGAACGGCTCGGCTTACTCGATTTCAGCTTTGCTTCTCGGGAGGATTTTTCTTCGCGAGGCTTTCTGCCGCTTTTTCAGCACAGGAGCGGCTCTCTGTGAGACAACGTATCACGAATACTCTTTCCCGTCATAGAATTTTAGTGATGTATTCTTTCGTATCGTGGTTTGTTAAGTTGTAACCTCGATGAAGCATAATATACTCCTCGAAAAGAAGGTTGTCAAGCATTTGGAGAAAATTTATTTTCGCTTGGTCGATCGGGCTGCTTTTTCATGTAAGGGCGGCGCACAATGTCCAAAAAGTGGACGTGTGTGCGTGTAGTTTGCTATACTAGAGGAAGATAGACCACCGCGCGGATAAGAAGCGCAGAAGAGAGGGGAAAACTCATGTATTTTTCGCACACAGCAATATTATCACATCAACCGTCAGCTGAAAAAAATCTTACCATGCCTGCATCCGAAACGGCGGCACGGAAGAAGAAGCGCGGGCGATTCGTGAGACGAATGCCACATCGTCGAACTTTTTACCCATGGTGGACTCATCAGTCATGAATGGGCGGCAGCCTTGGGGCATAGGCATGGACATGATCTGGATTCATAATGTAAGAGGATTGTCTAATATGGTAAAATATAATTGACAGGAAATGAGGGGATATGATAAACTAATCATTTTCTTCCAACTTTTAAAGATTTGTGCTATAATGTATGCGGATAGTTTTTAATTCCATGCGTTTTGCATGGGGAAAAGGGCAGGAGGTGTAGTATTGCTTGCAGGTTGGTGACACGGTTGTCTCATCCGATGCATGGGGCGGGCGTGATTTCCGGCATAGAGGATTGCGAGGTGCTCGGCGAGGCAAATCTATTATGTGCTTCAAATGCCATTGGGCAACATGAAGGTCAGTGATACCGACGGACACGTGGATAATATGGGTCTTCGGACGTGATTCCCGAAACGCAGGTCGAAGAGGTCAAGGACATTCTGCAGATGGCTCCCGAGCGTGCGACGGGAAGCTGGAACAAGCGCTTTCATGCGAATCTTGAGCGCATGAAGAGCGGTGACATCTGCGATGTGGCGGCTGTCGCACGAAATCTCGTCCTGCAGGATCGCCTGCGCAAGATTTCGAGCGGCGGCGGCACCTTCTGGATCTCGCGCGGCAGATCATCGTCAGTGAGCTTGTTTATGCCTGCAGCACAAATCGCCCGAGAGTCAAGTCGTGGATGGATGGCATCCTTGCGGAAAACGATTTTGCCTGATGCTGACGATCGCCGGGAAGACCCCAGCGATTCGAGTGATTTTTCTGACAAAGCCGAATAGATTTAGTATGATAAATCTGTTTGACTTTGTCATTCGCAGTCTATGGGGAGGGATGTTTGTGCTCGAAAAGTATTGCGTTTTTCATCACGCTGATCTTCGCCATTCTCGGCGGAGCGCTCAGTGCAGCTTGCCAGTCCGCTTCTGACCTTGTTTCTGAGCACGAAGTTCTCAAACTGGATCTCGGACTCTTCGGCCTGACGCTCGCTCCGCCTCGTCTGCATTCTTGTCGGTGCTGTTTTGGGCGGAGTTCTCGCTTCATCACGACGCCACTCACGGCTATCGCTCAAGCGCTTCACCTATTGGGTCGAAACGCAACTGAACAAGATGCCGATTCATGATGTCATCGCAGGCGCAGCGGGGCTGGCCATCGGACTTATCATTTCACAAATTTATTGGGAGCGGCGTTTTCCAAGATCCGCTCGTCGGTGCATATTTTCCTGTCGTTTTCAGCATCGTGTTTGGCTATCTCGGCATTCGTATCACGATCAAAAAGCGCAGGAAGTCGGCGATCTTTTCGGCACGCTGCCAATCTGATCAGCAAGAGCCGCGAGGCGAAGGCGCAGGCGACGAAAAGGAAGCGCTGGAGCAAATTGCCAAGGAACGAAATCGTCCAAGCTCTACAAGCTGCTCGATCAAGCGTCATCATCGACGGACGCATCGACCGATATATGTGAGACGGGCTTCATTGACGGTACATTGCTCATCCCTGAGTTCGTCTTGGAAGAACTGCAGCATATTGCCGATTCCTCAGATGCGTTGAAAACGCGTGCGCGGCGAGGCGCGGACTCGATGTCCTGCAGCGCATACGCACGGAATCGAAGATGGAGGTCCGAGATCACGAGCGGATTTCGACGACTATCGCCGAGGTCGACTCGAAGCTCGTGCGCCTCTCGCGCAGGTCGTGGGCGGCAAGCTCATCACGAACGATTTCAACCTGAACAGGTTGCAGGAGTTGCGCGACGTGCCCGTCCTCAACATCAACGAGGCTTTCCAATGCCGTGAAGCCCGTCGTCATTCCGGGCGAGACGATGCGCGTTTCCGTCGTCAAGGAAGGCAAGGAGCCGGGACAGGGCGTCGCCTATCTCGATGACGGCACGATGATCGTCATCGAGAACGGTCGCCGCCATATCAACAATACGATTGAAGTGGAGGTCGTCGGCGCTGCAGACAGCAGCCGGACGCATGATTTTACCAGCCCAGACATTGGTGAATGAGGTGCCGCCGATAGGTCGCGCGACTTATCGGCGGCGCGTTTCTAAGGCGGTATATGCAAGGAGGCTATGGTTTCCGTGATTTTTCCGGCGGCGGGTGCGGGAAGGCGCATGAAGGCGGACAGAAACAGGTGTTTCTGGAACTTTCAGGCGTGCCGATCCTGCTTCGCACGCTGCGGCGCTTTTCGCCGTGCCTGCAGTCGCCGAACTGATCGTCGTTGTCGCCAAGGACGAGGTCGCTTTTGTCGAGGAGATGCTGGAGAAGGCGCAGGGCTTGAAGCCCTGGCGCGTCGCTCAGGCGGCGCTGAGCGCCAGTATTCAATCGCGAATGGCATGGCGCATCTCGCCGCAGATGCCGACGTTGTGCTCGTGCACGATGCGGCGCGGCCTTTGGTGAGCCTTTGCTGCAATCGAGGCGGTCATCTCTGCGGCGCGTGAGAAGGGTGCGGCGCATCGCTGCCGTGCGTGCGAAGAACCGATCAGGTCGTCGGCGAGGGCAGGCGCGTCGAGGCGACGCCGTCGCGGTGCAGTCTCTGGGAGGTGCAGACACCGCAGGGATTTCGCCGCGAGATTTTTGCAGCGCGCCTGTGAGAGGCGGCGCAGGACGGCTTCCTCGGCACGGACGACGCGAGTCTCGTCGAGCGAATCGGCGCGGCGGTCTTCGTCGTCGAGGCGACTCACGGCAATCTGAAGATCACGACGCTCTGAAGATTTGTGGATGGCGGAGGCGCTGGCGCATTCTGCAGGGTGTGGATGAAATGAAGGTGACGATATGACGAGATTTGGCATGGGATACGACGTGCACCGCCTGGTGACGGGCGCAAAGCTCATCGTGGGCGGCGTCGACATCCCGCATGAATAGGGGCTCCTGGGACATTCGGACGCCGATGTGCTGCTGCATGCCGTCGAGGACGCCCTCTGGGCGCGGCGGCACTCGGCGATCTCGGCAGGGCACTTTCCCGACAGTGACGATCACTGGAAAGGCGTGTCGAGCATGAGCTCTTGGAGCATGTCGCGGAGATGATTCGCGCGAAGGGCTATCGCGTCGGCAACATCGACGCGACGATCGTCAGCAGCGTCCGAAGTTCGCGTCCCTACATCGAGGAGATGCGCCGAAACATCGCCATAAAGCCTCGATTTGGAGCTTGATCAGGTGAACGTGAAGGCGACGACGGAAGAAAAGCTCGGTTTTACGGGCGAGGAGAAAGGCATATCCGCCTACGCTGTCGCTTCTTTGGAGCGAATGGAGGAAAAATAAATGCTGGGGTTTACAATACGCTGACGCGCGAGAAAGAGGAGTTCAAGCCCCTGCAGCCGGGCGAGGCGAGCATCATTGCTGCGGCGTGACGCCGCACAACGACCCACATATTGGCAGCGCGTCCCTTTTGTCACATGGGATGTCGTGCGCCGCTATCTGGAGAAGAAGGGCTATGCCGTGCGCTACGTGCAGAACTTCACGGACATCGACGACAAGATCATCCGCCGCGCAAAGGAGGCGGGCGAGACGTGGAAGGAACTCGCCGATCACTACATCGCGGAATAGCTTCAGGGCGATCGACGCGCTCTAGCGTGCGCCGCCGACGCGCTTATCCGCGCGTTTCGGAGCATATTGCGGACGTGCTCGCCGTGATCAAGCTCATCGAGAAGGGTTACGCCTATGCGCTCGACGGCGACGTCTACTACAGCGTGGAGGCGCTTCGCGGGCTACGGCAAGCAGCGGCCGCTCACTGGACGACATGCAGGCGGGCGCACGCGTCGGCGTCGACGAGCGCAAGCATCATCCGATGGATTTCGCGCTGTGGAAGGCGGCGAAGCCCGGAGAGCCGTCTTGGGACAGTCCGTGGGGCAAGGGGCGTCCAGGCTGGCACATCGAGTGTTCGACGATGTCGATGAGTATCTGGGCGAGACGTCTCGATTTTCACGGCGGCGGCGGCGATCTCATCTTCCCGCATCACGAGAACGAGATCGCGCAGGCACAGGCACGCACGGGCGACGACTATAGCTTCGCTCGCTACTGGCTGCACAACGGCTTCATCACGATCCATGACGAGAAGATGTCGAAGTCTAAGAACAACTTCTTCACGGTCAAGGACATTTTTGGGAGAAATACGCGGGAGAGGTCGTGCGCTTCTTCATCGTGCAGACGCACTACGCAGTCCGCTCGATTTCACCGACGAGCGCGCTAGCGGAGAGCGAGACGAGCCTCGCACGCCTCAAGAATTCGTGGGACAACGCCGCAGAACTCTCGTCGCGCAGGACGAGGCGCGACAGCGAAAGTCGCTGGCAGCGGCGATGGAAGCCAAGGCGGCGTTCTATGAAGCGATGGACGACGATTTCAATACGGCGCTCGCCATCAGCCACATCTTCTCCCTGTCGAAGAAATCAACATCTATTATAACGAGGTCACGACGGGCGCAGCTGCTTTCGACGCGCGAACTTCGCCAAGGTTCGATGCCGTTTACGCCGAGATGGCGGAAGTCATCGCATCTTCGAGGCGAAGCGAAGAAAAGGCGGATGACGGGGCTTGTCGACAGCCTCATGGAACTCTCCTCAATCTAGCGCCAGAGGCGCGTGAGGAGAAAGAAATTGGGCGCTCGCCGATCATCGCGCGATGAACTCATAGGCTCGCGGCGTCGTCATCGAGGATACGCCGCAGGGCGCACGGTGGAAGCGCGCTGAGGTCTGATCGCTTTCGCGCCATCGTCGGCTCGATGTTCGCCCGACGGCGAGGGCGGCATCGCCGAGCGCTACGAAGGATGAGTGCGCCTTGCCAGCCCCTCGTGCCTGCACTACATCGGCGACGCCTGCTTCCATCTCTTCGTGCGCACGCGCCTTCTATCCTTCGAGCAGTCGCGGGCACATCCTGAGCGATTTCGCCGCGCAGATCGTCTCGGCGGTTTGGCAGGCGAAGGCATATCACGCGATTGAGGAGCGCCTGACGGAGCGCGAGCGCGGCATCTTCCGCCGCGGCAGGAAACGCGAAGAGCCATGCGCCGCGCCGCGAGCGTCGCCGAGTATCATGCGAGCACGGGCTTCGAGGCGCCTTGGCGCGCTATTTTTGGAAAAAGATACGGAGCGTCTTGACGAGATCATGAATGGGCGTTTCAGGCCATCGCGCAGGACATGATGGCAGAGATTGCCGCTAAACGCGGACAGCGCGTGAGCGGCTGAATGACGGCACGCCTCACGAAGATGAAAGGAAAAGAGCCTTGGAAATACAGTTGATTGCAAAGACGCCGAATTACCTCAAAACGTGCTGGACGGCGGCGCGTACCTGCTGGCAGCGCGGATTCGCCCATCGAGCTTCTGGCTGAGGGAAAAGGCGGAGGCGGACATGCTGCGCCTGTTGGAGCGCATCATGACGAGCGAAAAGCACCTCGGTCGTCGACGCACTGCTCGATGACGTTTGCCGTCAAGAGCGTTTCGCGCACGCTTCTCGCGCAGTATTCGCGCCACCGCATCGGCGTGTCTCAGCGTCCAGAGCCAGCGCTATGTTTCGGAGCAGTCGGAAAAGCGGGCGGACGGCATCTGTCGCCCACGTCGTGCCCGGGAGACGATTCGTGAGAAGGAAGCGGCGTATGCGCGCTATCTTGAGACGATGCAGGTGATTCAGAGGCCTGCGACGATCTTCTCGCGCTCGGCGTGGCGAAGCAGGATGCACGCTCGTTCTGCCGGGCGCGGCGTGCACGAACTTCTGACGACGCTCAACCTGCGTTCCTTTGTGGACGTCTACGAAAGCGCGTGACGACGCCGGGCGCACAGTGGGAGATTCGACGACATGATGCTCCGGATGCGCGACCTCCTCGTCGAAGAAGAGCCGTGGCTCGCGAGGTACATCGTGAGCCTGAAGCGCGCTGAACTGAAGGCAGAAGATGGTGCAAAGTGATGGAAACGAAGCGAGAAGAAACGGACTGCAAAAGGAGGAGAGGGCAGCCTTGAGACGCGACGGGAGACAGGAAGAGCGGCGCGATGCGCCTTCTGCCGATGAGATTCTCGTCGGCAGGAACGCCGTCTTCGAGGCGCTGAAGGCGGGGACGCGGCATCAATCGCATTCTCGTCGCACGAGGGCGCGAAGGCGGCGCTGCGCCCGCTTCTCTCGCTGCACGCGAGCAGGCGTGCCCGTGCGGGCGAGCAAGCGAGAGAAGCTCGATCAGCTGCGCCCGACATGCGCCACCAGGGGTGTCATCGCTACGCTGCGCCCGTTGCTTGCGCCTCGCTCGATGACGTTTTCGCGTGCGCCGAGGAAAAGGGCGAACCGCCTCCTCCTGCTGCTCGACGAGATCGAAGATCCGCACAACTCGGCGCACTCCTGCGCACGGCGGACGCGGCGGGCGTGCACGGCGTGCTCGTGCCCGAGCGCCGCGGCTGCGCGCTGACGGCGACGGTTGCCAAAGACCTCGGCGGGCGCCGTCGAGCATCGTGCGCGTCGTGCATCGGCAACATCGTGCAGGGAGATGAAGCGTCTCAGGAGCGCGGCCTCTGGTTCGTCGAGCGCCGATATGGCGGGCGATGAGGACATGTTCCATGCCGACTTGACAGGGGCCTTTGTGCATCGTCATCGGCAGCGAGGATGAGGACTCGGCCGCCTCGTCAAGGAGACGTGCGACTTTCTCGTGCGCATCCCGATGCATGGAGCGATCAACTCGCTCAGCGCTTCCGTCGCCGGGGCGCTCCTCATGTACGAGGCGAGGCGCGCACGCCTCTTGGGCAAGGGGTAAGGCGATGGCGAAGAAGCGCAGAGTACTTCATCGTCGACGGCTACAACTGTCATCCATGCGCTGCCCGAGCTGGCCTCACTCGCGGGCGACCTCGCAGAAGCGCGTGACCGCTGCTTCACCTGCTCATGAGTACGGCGCTTACGAAAAATACGATATGACCGTTGTCTTTGACGCTCTTTGCAAGCGGCGAAGAGCTACAAGGAACAGGTCGCGCCGCACTTCGAGGTCATCTACACGGGCGAAGGCGTGACGGCGGACAGCTGCATCGAGCGCCTTGCCTGTGAATCCGTGCGCACCTCGCGCGAGGTGCACGTCGTGACCTCCGACGGCGCCGAGCAGTCGGCGATCCTCGGCGCGGGCGCCTATCGCATCTCATCGGCGGAGCTTTGGCGGCGCGTGAAGAAGACGAAAAAGATTGCCGACGAGTACTTGGGCGAGTGGCGCTGCCCTTTCGCGCAACGAAGTCGGCTCCGCGCATCGATAGCCGCACGGCGGCGAAGCTCGACGCTCTGCGAAAGCGAAGCCGCTGAAATGTACAGGGAAAAGAGCGCGGACAAATGAGAAATAGCGCAGCAAAACGCGCTAAAAGGTGGAAAAGAGCCGCGCCGCTCTCGACGTTTCGGGCATCTGTGGAGTATAATCAAAGCAGTCGAGGAAGCCGAAGGATCGGCAGCCTCTGGGGGTTATCGTTTTCTTCAGAAGTGGAAACTACACGAATGGGGTCGATGCTATGGAAGCGGAAATGAGAGACAGCACGATACACGGTTTGAAGGAGTTTGACGGCCTGACGGATGAGGAAGTCATTCTCAGGATCAAGGAAAATTACAGCAACATCGCTCTAGATTACTTTGATCAACAAGTATCGCAACTTCGTTCGGCGGACGCGCTCTACTCTCATCGGCGCTGACCGCGAGGACATCGTGCAGGAGGCGCATGATCGGCCTTTACAAGGCGATTCGCGATTTTCGCAACGACCGCCTTTCGTCCTTTCGTGCGTTTGCTGAGCTCTGTGTGACGCGCCAGATCATCACGGCGATCAAGACGGCGACGCGCCAGAGCACATCCGCTGAATTCATACATATCGCTCAACAAGCCGATTTACGATGAGGATTCTGACCGCACCTCCTCGATATTCTGCCGGAGCACGCGTTTCAAAGTCGAGGACTCGTCATCAGTCAGGAAGAGTTCGTCGATATCGAGGAAAAAGATGGAAGAGATCCTGGGCGATCTCGAGTGGCGCGTGCTCGCGAGCTACCTCGACGGCAAGTCGTATCAGGAGATCGCCGTCGATCTCGACCGCCATGTCAGAGTCCATCGACAATGCTCTGCAGCGCGTGAAGCGCAAGTTGGGCGCTATGCATGGAAAAACCGCAGGGGACGAGGTTGACATCACGACAGTCTACCGGTTTGAGCACGATCAATCATCGTATGCACGACGCCCTTTGACGCCCAGATGCAGCGCGGAAATAGAGAGAGACAGCCGCTTTCCAGCCAAGGCGCTTGGCATGGGAGCGGCTTTTCTGTCTACGGGGAGGCGCTCGGAAATTGGGCGGCAAGCGGCTCTTGACGGTGGATTCGCGTGAGCTTTCGATGCAAAAGCGTACAGGAAAAAGCAAGGAGAAAGGTGAAATGCATGGAAAAACTGAGGAAGAATACGCAAGCTCGATTGGTTCATCCTCGTCGTAGCCGTTTGGCTCTCAGCACGCGCCAGCTGATAACAGTTGCAGACCATCGACATCGCCTATCTCGTTTCTCGATGGCGCTGTGGATCGTGTTCCTCGTCATGCGCGTCGTCTTCGATCTGCCGCATGAGAAGAAGAGTAGAGGTCGGCGAAGAGAAATGAGAAAGGCGGTTTTCTTCGACCTCGACGGCGATTATCGATGTCGCACAAGAGGCCGCTGCCCACCGAGGCGGTGCGCACGGCGATCCACCGTCTGCAGGAAGCGGGGCACTATGCCTTCGTTGCCACGGGGCGTCCGTACAGCTTCATTGAGCAGGGGCTGCTCGACCTCGGCTTCGACGGTTTCGTGCTCATGAACGGCGCCATCGTCATGGTCGGCGGTGAAATCATCTTCAGCCTCTGCCTCCTTCGCTCGTCTGCCGCATCGTGCGCCTGGCTCAGGAGAAGGGCTTGGACTTCTGCCGGGAGAGCGTGGACTTCACCACATGGGCGCGGAATGTGGGAGCTGGAAGCCTTCTTCAAGAGCTTCGATGCGCGCTTGACTTCTTTCGCCGCGACTTTTTCTGGCGCGATGTCGGACCTACAAGATGGAGTTTTATGCTGCAGAGCGCACGTCCTTTGCGGACTTCCTGCAGCTTCCGGGCGTCACGGGGCTCGTCGATGCGGCGCACGGCAGGAACTTCGAGCTGTATTCCGCGCACGAATCGAAGGGCACAGGCATCCTTCTGCGACTCAGATCACATCGGTGTTCCCGTGGAAGAAAGCTACGCTTTCGGCGACGGCAGAGAACGACATCGAGATGATGCAGACCGTCGCACGCCCTCGTCATGGGGAACGCCAACGAGAGGCTGCTGCCACATGCTGAGACCGTCGTGCCCACGGTGCTGGAAGACGGTGCAGCGTGGGGAATCGAGCACTGCATTTTGCAGGACGATTGAAGAGTGACAGCTTGGACGAACGATAGGAGAATCCTATGAAGAAAATGCTGGGCATGCTCGCCGCACTCTGTTTTGCCTGCACGTTGCTGACGGGCTGCATGGGAGCACCGAATGCGGCGCAGGAAGCGGCGCAGGCGAAGGGCGGCGCTCTAAACGTCAGGTGCCTCGACGTCGGGCAGGGGACGCCATCCTCATACGAACGGCAGATCAGACCATATTCATCGATACGGGCGACCTCGACGAGCATCCGAAGCTCGAAGCGGCGCTCAAGAAAGAAAATATCAAGACGGTCGACAAGCTCATCATCACGCACCCTCATGCCGACCATTTGGGCGGCGCTTCCGTCCTCTTCAAGAACTGCGAGGTCAAGGCGGTCTATGACAACGGCGAGCCGACGACGGCGAAGTTCTACCGCGACTACCTGAAGACCATCAAATCGAAGAGCATTCCCTACAGGCGCTCGTCGACGGCGATGTGCTCGACTTCGGCGGCGGCGTCTTGTTTCACGTTCTGAGTCCGACGGCCGAGATGGTGAAGGAGGGCGGCAAGAAAAACAGCAACTGAACCTCAATATCAACTCGATCGTCAGCAGGCTCAGATACGGCGACTTCACGATGCTCTTCACGGGCGATGCGGAAAAGGAGACAGAGAAATCAACGCTCTCGCGCCACAGCGCGGCCGACCTCAAGAGCCTCGTCCTCAAGTCGCCGCACCACGGCAGCAAGACATCGTCGACGGCGGCGTTTTTGAAGGCGACGGCCCGAAAGTCGTCGCGATCTCCTGCGGTGCGAAACGACTACGGGCATCCGCGAGAAGTCCTCGAAAAGATACAAAGTTCAACATCAAGGTCTATCGCACCGACCAAGGCGGCACGATCGCCATAACCTCGGACAGCAAGTACCTACAGCGTGAAGGAGGAAAAGTAAATGGCATTTGCCGTCATCGATCGCTTCGAGGAAGAAAGCAGTTCTCCTCGTGGGAGAGGAAGAGAAGAAGGTCGTCTTTCCTGCGGATGAACTGCCCGCAGGAGCTTCAGAGGGCGATACATCCGCTGGGAGATTTCCTTTGATGAAGAGGCGTACGAGAGAGGCGCGTGAAGAAGCGGCGTCGCTCTTAGAAGCCTCAGGGAGAATGAGAAGCGAGATGGAAATTCAGAGCTTGACGCTCTTATGAGATTGACGATAGAGTGGTTTTTGTTCAAACGATGTCCTTCAGCCTTTTTCTGATGGCGCTCATGTCTTTTGCCCCGAGGCTTTCGCCGCGCGGTGCGCAGGCTCAATGACCTCAGTATCAGGTGCCTCGAGGAGGATGGACGCAGCGTGCTGCATCGAGATCGGCATGAGTCGTGCGGATGTTTCTATACGGTTCAGAAAGATTCGTCAGGCCAAAGCATCTGATCGTGGCCGTGCAGGATGCGGGAAACTCGGCGCCATGCGCACGGATGCGACGCTCGACGGCGCACTCGGACCTTCGTGACGCTGCGCGAGGGAGGGACGGCGCGGCGTGGAGATCATGGTTTCTTCGCTTCGAGGTGGAGGAGCAGAATACGCCGTTTACACGCTGCCTGCCGATCGCAGCGCGAAGAGCTCGGATCGCCTCATTATCGACGTGATGACGCCCGTCGCTGCTCCTGTACCGGCCTTCGTCGCACCCGATGGCATCGAAGGCGTCGCCGGGCATACGATCGTGCTTGATCCTGGGCACGGCGGCGATCCGGGCGCGGTCGGCGAATGGCGTGACGTGAAAAGGATGTGGCTCTCCGGTGGCGCAGAAGGTGCAGCGTCTTGGAAGGTGCAGGTGCACGTCGTGATGACGCGCGACGGATCGCGACGTCTACGGCCCGAACGCTTCGAACGGAGAGGACTGCAGGCGCGCGTCGATGTCGCCGAGCGCACGCCGGGAGCGGAGCTGTTCTTGAGCATCCACTGCAATGCTTTTTCCAGCCCGACGGCGAACGGCACGGAAACGTATTCGTACTATGGCATACGGGCTCGAGGGCGCGAGGCTCGCCGCCATCCTGCAGGAAGAGCTTTGCAGCAGGCGGCCTGCGGATCGCGGCGCGAAGGAGGCAAACCTCTACGTGCTCAAGCATTCGAGCATGCCTGCCTCTCTTGTCGAGGCTTGCTTTCATCTCGAATGAACGCGAAGAGGCTCCTCTTGACCTCGGAGGAATTTCAAAACAAGATGGCATTTGCCATAGCGAAGGGACTGAGTCTGCTGCACTGTGGGCGGATAAGCGAAAAGAAAGGCGGTTTTTAGAATGAAAATCATGAAATCCGCTCGCGCGCCTCATGCTTCTGACGCTTCTCCTTGCTGTGGGCTGCAGCGCGAGACAACCAAATAGGGCGCAGATACGCCGGCGGCAGACAAGCCGGCGGCGACGGACAAGACGGGATGCGGGGCGAAGAACGCTCGGCCAAGCAGACGGAAAAGATCGGTGTCAAGGTCTACTATCCCGACGACAACGGCATGAAGCTCGGAAACGAGACGCGCACGATCGAGACGACGCAGGACGGCAAGTACAAGGCGGCGATGGAATCCTACTCTCCGGGCACGAAGGCGAGGGCGTCGTCACGATCATCCCCAGAGACGAAGCTCAAGGCGTCGCGGTCAGGACGCATTGCGACCGTCGATTTCAGCGAAGACCTCGTCAGAACTTTGCAGGAGGCCTCGACGGGCGAAGAAAATGCTCGTCGGCTCCATCGTCAACACCTACTGAGTTCCCCGAGGTGAAGTCCGTACAGATCCTCCTCGAAGGAAAAAGTCGACTCTCATGCGTCACCTCGACACGTCGAAGCCGCTCAAGCGCATGACAGAACTACTGTGAAGGAAATGACTCCAAGACGAGGAGAAGTTTCATATGAAGAACTGCCGCACTAATCTAAGCGTGACAGCCTTTGTTTGCTGTAGATGGTCATTTATCTCTGTAGTGAGAGCTGCATCTGATAATCTTTACCGTATCATGTTGCAGCTTAAGAAACAACAAGAAATTTTCGATGAAATAAAGAAAAGGCAGCGGAGGTGTTTTCTCAGCACAGGGAAGAGTGAGGAAATGAGCATGAGAATCGGAACTGTCGTGCGCAGGCGCGAGGCGAGCGCTTTTTGTATATCTGCGCGCCTCTGCGCATGGCATTGAAGGGGCAAGGAGAAGGAGAAGACGCATCTTGGCAGCGCGGCCGAGGTGCTGATCAGGCAGGGCGCGGCTTCTGCAGCTCAGGGAAAAGGACGCGAAGGAGATTCTGCGCGATGCCGAGAGCAGGGACGACATGTCGGCACGCGGCAGGGATCGAAAGCGTGGAGGACGAGGACGTCGTCAAGGCGGAGAAGGAGCGCGTCGTTGCCATCGAGGAACTGCTCAAGGATGATACCTTGACCGACGATGAAAGAAAAAGTGCTCAAGGAGGAGAAGGAAAAGCTCTTGTCACTACACGTCGCGACCTCGTACGACGACAGAGATCTCCATGATTTATGACCTTAAAACAAAGTTGGAGAAGGAAATGGCTGAAGCGCGTGCAGAAGCTCGAGGAAGACCGCCTGTGTGCGCCTTTGCCGAAGGATGAGGACGAGGATTCAATTGGTCGAAGCCAGCCACGAAGAAGTGGAAAAGATGATTGAGAAGATAAATAAAAAGAGAGGCGCGGATGGCAGGCTGGCGTATAGAGGATCCTCTAGGGCTGCGGGGCAGAGAACAGAGACTTTTGATGAACTCGATGCCAACTTTTCCAAACTCAATATATGGCTTGAGGACACACAGGCTTTGGCGAAGATCTGGAGTGGACGCTCAGAGCTGCCGAATGCGGTCGTCAGGAAGACTCGGATGAGGCCACCGAGAAGATGAAGGAAGAGCAGAAAAAGCTCGAGGAAATCGCGAAAATGAAAGAAGGTCTTCGCCTCCGCCGCCTGAAAAGAAGCAAGGAGGAAGATGCCGACGCCGATAACGACGACGGAAAGACAAAGGGCAAGACTGCCTGGCGCCGCTGCCCCGACTGTCATCGCCTGCTGCCCGCGCAGCCGTCCGCATCGCATGGCTCGCCATGCGGCGAAACATTGAAACATGAAAAAGAACGGTCGTCGTAGAAGCCCTTGATGTGCTCCGACGATCGTTCTTTTTCTCGTCTCGAGAACTATATTTATATCTCGCTCTTTCCCCACGGCGTCGAACGTTCGCGTGATGCTCTTTGCTGGCTCTTTAGTCCAAGAGGCTCACGACATAGATGCTGCAGAGGGCAGGACGAAGCCGGATGATCTCATGGAGGCCGAAGAGGGCAGAACTGCTCCATACGAGGACGGATGACGCCGCCCGTGATGATGCCCGCGAGGATGCCGTGCCTCGTGGCGCGGCGCCAGAAGAGCGAGGCGAGCAATGCGGGACCGAAGGCGGCGCCGAAGCCTCGTCCATGCGTAGGCGACCATGTCGAGGATGAGCCTCGATTCATGGCGAAAGCGTCAGAGAGGGCGGCAATCGCGAGGACGGAGGGCGAGCTGACGAGACGAGTTCGCCTTGGCCCGCGTTCTTATGAAAGCAGCGAGCGGTAGAAATCCTGCTGAAGGCTGGCTGCGACGAGGAGCTGCGCCGATGCCGTGCTCATGATGGCGGCGAGGACGGCGGAGAGGATGAGTCCAGCGATGAAGGCTGAAGATCGAACTCCGTCATCACGAGAAAAGACTGTCTCCGTTGCCGTGCCGAAGAGCGGCTCGGGAAGGCAGGCGCAGTCCGACCATGCCGACGAGGACGGCAGCGGCGAGCGATGGCGACCCACGTCATGGCGATGTGCATGGCGCGTCCGAGCTCGGCGGATGAGCGGATTGCCATGAGCGACGTACGAGGATATGCGGCTGACCAGTAGCCGAGTCCCGGCCGCTGAGCGAGATGAACTCGATGAAACCGAGCGTCGAACCGTCGGTCTGGATGGATTGAGAACGACGGCTCCATCGGTGTAGATGGCAGCGAGCGTCACGGACGGACCGCCGAGCAGATAGGAGGCGGCGGCGGGCACGAGCAGGATGGCGAAGAACATCATGACGCCCTGGATGAAGTCTGTCCAGCAGACGGCGAGGAAGCCGCCCGCGAGCGTGTAGAAGACGACGACGAAAGCGCCGAGGAACAGCGCCTGCGTGGAAGCGCGAAGATCGTCTCGAAGAGCTTGCCGCCCGCGACGAAGCCCGACGATGTGTAGATGATGAAGAAGAGCAAGATGAAGACGGCGGGGATGATGCGCAGAAGGTTCGACTTGTCCTCGTAGCGATTCTGCAGAAAAATCGGGCAGCGTCAGCGAGTGTTGGCAAGCTCTGTATATTTTTCGAAGACGTGCGGCAACGAACTTCCAGTTCGCACAGGTGCCGAGCGCAAGCCCCAAGGCGATCCAGCCCGCATTGAGTCCCGCGATGTAGGGCGAAGCCCGGCAGCCCCATGAGCATCCAGCCGCTCATGTCGGAGGCCCTCGGCGCTCAGGGCGACGTGACCACGCGCGCCGAGCTTGCGGTTGCCGAGGATGTAGTCCGCCATGGAGCGCGTGCGCTGATAGTAGTAGATGCCGATGAGCATCATGAGGCCGAGGTAGATGATGAATGCGATGATGATCGCCATGTTGTTTGTCAGATAAATCCCTAAAGGAGTACGGATGAATTCTACGGATATACTTTCTATTATAATGAAAAGCGTCCTTTGCGCAACGAACCTCTTGCGCCAAAGGAACTCTTCCTATATAATACCAACTGTGAAGAGTAGAGCGGATGGGAGGCGGCGAGGTGAAAAATACGATGTCGCCATTGTGGGCGCAGGTCCGGCGGGCGTTTCGCGGCGTATGAGCTGGCGGAGAAGAAGCCAGGCCTTTCCATCGTCGTCTTAGAGAGCGGCAACGACATATACTCATCGCTGCTGTCCGACTGCGGCGGGCAAGGTCAAGAGCTGCATCGACTGCAAGCCCGCAGCATCATGCGCGGCTTCGGCGGCGCGGGCGCCTTTCCTGAGGCAGGCCACAACTTCACGACGCAGTTCGGCGGCTGCCTCGAGTAGCATCACGTTCCGCCGAGGGTCATGCGTCCTCGATACGTCGATGCGATCAACATGCGCCACGGCGCTCCCGCGGTGTTCAGCACGAAGGCGAAGCCGCATCGGCAAACTCGCCTTGGAGCATGATCTGCATCTTTTGGGAAGCGAGCGTGCGCCACCTCGGCACGGAAAACAACTGAAGATGCTCGAAAAACGTATGAGTACATGAAGGATCGCGTCGAGTTCCGCTTCCATGAACCGCTCAGAATATCCTTTCCGACGGCGAGGGAAAAACGCCTTGGAACTGGAAAGCGGCGAGCGCATCGCCGCCGAGTATCTCGTCGTTGCGCCGGGACGCTCGGGCGCCAGAATGGTTTTTCCGAGGGTGTCGGCGGCTGCGCGCCGAGAAGAAGACAATCAGGTCGATGTCGGCGTGCGCGTCGAAGTGCCGACGAGATCTTCGACCACATCACGTCGGAGGTCTATGAGGCGAAACTCGTCTATCGCATGAAAGCGCTACGGCGATTCCGTGCGAACTTTCATGAATCCGCACGGTCATGTCGTCGCGGAGAATACGGGCGGCATCGCGACGGTCAGCGGTCACTCGTACAGCGATCCAAAAATGCAGAGCCACAACACGAACTTTGCGCTCCCGGTGTCGAATCACTCACGGAGCCGTTCAACGAAGCCGCTACAAAGTACGGCAAGAGCATCGCGTCTTTTTCCAATATGCTCGGCGGCGGCATCATCATGCAGCGTTACGGCGATCTCGTCAAGGGCAGGCGCACGAACGCGCACCGCATGAGTCACAGCTTCATGGAGCCGACGCTTCGTGCGACGCACGAGTGATCTCTCGCTGATCCTGCCCAAGCGCCATCTCGACAACATCATGGAGATGGTGCAGGCGCTCAACGCCGTTGCACCGGGCATGACGAATGACGACACGCTGCTCTACGGCGTCGAGGTCAAGTTCTACAGTTCGCGCATCGTGCTGTCCATGAGCTGAAACGCCTCAAGAATGTCTTTGCCGTCGGCGACGGCGCCGGCGTCACGCGCGGCCTTTCGCGAGCGGGCGCGAGGCGGCGTACGTTGCCGCGTCATACTCTCGCGCATGGGCGCAGGTTGAGAAAGTGCTTAATCTTTTGAGTGACTTTGGCCGATAGGATAATATAAGGGAGTATGTTCTTTTTTCAGGCAATATCTTATTGGACGGAAAGAATAGGGTGAGCTTAGTGAATAAAATCAAGATCATGATTGTCGACGACTCGCGCGTCAGCCAGGCGATGCTTGAGGGCATCCTCAAGAAGGCGGGCTTCGAGGTCTGCGCCGTAGCGAGCAACGCTGCCGAGGCCGTTGAGAAAATACAAGGAGACGCGTCCGGCCGCTGTGACGATGGACATGAACCTGCCCGATGCCAACGGCATTGAGACGAGCCGCCGCATCCTCGCCTTTGATCCTGACGCCACGATTGTCATGATCAGTGCGATGAAGGATGCGAGCCTCATGACGCAGGGGCGCGAGGTGGGCATCCACGCTTTCCTGCAGAGCCTGTGAGCCCAATGAGATCGATCGATATGCTGATCATCCTGTGCCAGAAGAAGGGGAGCGCCGTCACGATGCTGCGCGACTCTTATGTGGCGACGTTTGCGCAAGGGCTGCAGCGCAGTCTGTTTAGTCTTCTTGGCATGGAGAGCGAGATCGAGATTTCCGTTGATGAAAGCCTATCTGACGATCAAGGGCATCGCGGTCATCATCGGACTCTAGGGTTCGCCCATAGGACGCGCCGTCGTCCACATGGATACTGATACCAGCCGCCACTTTGCTCTGCGCATGCTCGCGATCGGATGAGCATGACGACATCGAGGAGGACGAGATCAACGATTCGGTCGAGGAGGCGGCGAACTATCATCGTCGGCCGCGGCGTATCGAGATATCGTGATATTTCTCCGCGACAGGAAAATGCGCCTGACTCCGCCGGGGACGATCAGCGGCGCGAACATCCGCATTGCCAATCCAGCTCACCTCGTTCGAGGTCGTCGCGAAGCGGAGATCGGAAACATCTGGCTTGAATCTTGGATTTGCGGAGAATAAAGAAAGATGGATGCAAAACTGTCAACCCTTTTATTGACGCCTTCACCGCTGTCATGCCGCAGATCGGCTTCCCCGAGCCGAAGCGTGCCAAGGTCACGGTAAAGCAGAAGAACGCCGTGAGTCTCGGCGTTTCTGTCATCGTTGGCTTCACGAAGCAGATTCGCGGCAATGTCGTTTTAGCAACATGACGGAGGATACGGCGAAGTCATCGCCTCCACGATGATGATGGGCATGCCGTCGAGAACTTCGATGAGATGCGCAGAGTGCGATTTCGAGCTCAGCAACATGCTGACGGCGAACACGGCGACGCATATCGCAGGACTCGGCATGGAGGTCGATATCTCCACGCCGTCGCTTTCCATCGGTGAGGACTTCCAGATCAAGATCAGCAGTGATGGCTACCTTGCCGTCGATATGGATCTCGGCGGTCATATCGTCGAGCTTGATATTTCTGTTGCGACGACTTGACGCCCTGCCTTGCGTGAAAAAGGCAGCATTTTTCATCCGGTGCCGCAGTTTCCCTCACGAGAGGGATTGCGGCATCTATTTTAGATAATGGTTCGCAGTGCAGGACGGAATGTGTTATAATGGGAAGGACTTTTTAAAGGTGTACTGGACGCAGCCCGGTGCAGCCATGATTTTGCATGGACGCTTTGCAGTCGTGCAAGGACGAGCAATGAAAATGACGAGAAATGATTTTGTGCCGGTGCGGCGGCGGCAGAAGTGCAAGAAATGCCACATGGTTTCGATGAGCGTATTCGCTCGATGAAATTCGACATCTATCGCGGGCAGGGTGCGCCCGCCGCACAGCATCATCAAGAATGCGGCGGACATCGAGGGCATCCGGAAAGAGCGGCGTCGCACGATGGGGGCGCTCGACCTCATGGGCAGATGGTGCGGCCGGGCATCGATACAGCGACGCTCGACAAGGCGGGCGCACGACTATATCACTCGATCACGGCGGCATTCCCGCGTGCCCTGAACTTTCGAGGGCTTCCCAAGAGCGTCTGCATTTCGATCAACGATGTCGTCTGCCACGGCATACCGTCGAAGAAAACGATCTTGAAGGAAGGCGACATCGTGAACGTCGACATCACGACGATCTTGGACGGCTACCGTGCCGACGCGTCGCGCATGTGCTATCGTCGGCGGCAGGACGAGCGCCGGAAGCGGCGCGTCTCGTCGAGGTGGCGGTGCATGAACCTCGGCATTGAGGCGGCGGGCCGTGGCACTTTCTCGGCGATATCGGTGCGGCGGCGATGCGACGCGCAGCTCAACGGCTGCTTCCGTCGTGACTGCAGCTCGGCGGACACGGCGTGGGCAAGGACTTCACGAAGAGCCTTTCGTGCCGCATGTGGGCGAGAGTCGACACAGGCATGCTGCTCGTGCCGGGCATGGTGCTGACGGTCGAGCCGAGTGATCACTGCACGGGCAAGTACAAGGTGACGGTCGACAAGAAGGATGGCTGGACGAGTGCACTGAAGGACGGCTCGCTCTCGGCGCAGTGGGAAAAGACGATTCTCATCACGGAGACGGGAACGGAGGTACTTTCGAGTTGAAGTTCAGAACTTCACTGCCCGGAACTGTTGGTCGACGCTCTCGCGCGTCAGGGGCATACGCGAGGCGACTCCCGTGCAGGAGCAGGCGATTCCTGCCGGCGTGTCAGGACGCGACGCCATCGCGCAGGCGCAGACGGCACGGGCAAGACGCTCGCCTTCCTGCCGCCCTTGCTTGAGCGCATCAAGGAAATGCGCCAGTCGCGCAGGCTCTCGTCGTCAGCCCGACGCGCGAGCTGGCCGTGCAGACGGCGCGCGTCGCCAGATGCGCGCGGATGCGGTCAGGCATACGAACGGCGCTGTCTCTACGGCGGGCGGGACATCGAGGCAGCAGGATCAAGCTCCGACAGAAGCCGCGGCTCATCATCGCGACGCCCGGCAGGCTTCTCGATCACCTGCGCCGCCACTCGGTCGAACTCTCGCAGGTCAACAAGATCGTCTCGATGAGGCCGGACGAGCTCATGCGTCCGGCTTTGTCGAGAGATGCCAGACGATGCTCGAAGCGCTAGCGGGCGATCGCAGCTCATGCTCTTTCGGCGACGATGCCCGAGCGCGTACGGGCGCTCACGCGCCGCTAGCATGAAGGAGCCGCGCGAGATTACGGGTGCAGCCCGGAGTGCGTGACGCTCGCGCAATATCGAGGCAGGTCATTGTCGATGCGCGGAGGATACGAAGCTCGACAAGCTCTGGAGCTGCTGAACAAATATCAGCGTACCTTGCGATGGTCTCTCGCCATACGAAGCAGAAGGTCGCGCATGTGACGCTGGAACTTGCTAGGGCGCGGCTACCTCGTCGACGAGCTGACGGCGACCTCACGCAGACGCAGCGCTAACGCCTCGTCATGCGCCCAGCTTCCGCGAGGCGAAAGCTGCAGATCCTCGTCGTCACCGACATCGCGGCGCGCGGACTCGACATCGAGGGCGTCACGCACGTATTCAATTACGATCTGCCGCAGGACACGGAGTGGTATGTCACCGCATCGGCAGGACGTGGGCGCGTGCAGGGCAAAGGGCTTGCCGTCACCTTCGTCAACGCGCATCAGTACGATCAGCTGCGCCGCATTGAGGCGGGCATCAAGCGCGCCTACCCGCGAAAAAGCCGGAGAGAAGTGCGGCAAGAGCATTGACGGAAGACAGCGGCGAAAGCGGCAGCGGCGAAGCAGGAGAAGGCAGACAAAGAGCGTACTAGCGTCAGCGAAGAGCGCACCGCCGCCCAAGCGCGGCATGAGGCGGCGCAGCGTGCAGCCGCGTCGCCAAGAAGCGCGCGGGATCGCCGGCACGCTCAAAGAGCGGTACGAAGACGAACGTCGGCAGGCGTTCGCACCCCTCGGCAAAGCGGTAGCTTTTATTGAACATGCGAAAGAGCGACGGCATGACGATGCCGCCGCTCTTCTCTCTTCGCGTGGAACTTTCTTTTCGACCTCCTCGTTTGCGGCAGGAAAATCGCTTTTTGACAGAATAAAAGGAACGTATATTCAATTTCAATGAAGCAAGCAAATTTATGCGCAAGATGGAAGAGGGGCTTTTTCATGATCGGAATCAAGATGTCATTGCCATTATCTGCAGGCGGCGGCCGGCGCTCGGCATCAACAGCGTCTGTCCGCCGCGTGACCATCGAGGCTGACCGCCATAGCGGCTGACGCTGCTCGGCATCTGCGATGGCTTTTCGCGCCTCGCGCGCGGCGAGAGAAGTATGTGCGTCTCGACATGGAGCGCGTGAACCGCATCGCATCTGACGGGCGGCTGCATCCGCAGATGTCGCGCTAGCAATCCGACGAAGAAGGAATCCGACCTGCGCACAGTTGTCGATAGCTGACGGAACTGGCGTTACGCATCGTGACGATCGGCGGCGATGACACGGCGTACAGCGCTATGGCGGTGTCGAATTACGCGCGTCAGATCGGCAGGACGATCAACGTCGTCCATGTGCCGAAGACCATCGACAACGACCTGCTGCCCGAGGGCATCCCGACGTTCGGCTTTCGAGACGGCGCGCGCTTTCGACACGGAGGAGATCTGAAAACCCTCATGGAGGATGCTCGTACGAGCAACAACCGCTGGTACTTCACGATCGCCATGGGACGCACTGCGGGACACTTGGCGCTCGGTATGGGGCGCTCGGCAGGCGCGGCTCTGACGATCATTCCCGAGGAGTTCGCGGCGGAGTCGATTCCTTGCAGCGGGTCGTTGACATCATCACGGGTCGATCGTCAAGCGCTACTTGACGGGGCACAACTATGGCGTCGCCGTCATCGCCGAGGGTGTCATCGAGAAGATCGCGCAGGAGGACTTCCAAAAGCTTGGCAATCTCGTACTCGACGAACATGGCGACATTCGCTACGCAGAACTGGACTTCGGCGAAATCCTGAAGCAGGCGGTACTCGCCGAGGTCAGAAGATCGGCATCAAGATCGCCATCGTGGACCAGAAATCGGCTACGAGCTGCGCTGTGCCACGCCGATCGCCTACGAGCATCGACTATGCGACGCTCCTTGGGCTACGAGGCGTGCAGTTTCTCATGCGCGGCGAGACGGCGCGCTGATCACTCTGCAGGACAAATCAGGCGAAGCCGCTCTTCTTCGACGAGATCAAGGATCCTGAGACGGGCAAGACGAAGGTGCGCAAAGGTCACATCGAGTCTGTTCACTGCACATTGCGCGTGGTTTCATGATGCGTATGGAAAGGAGGATCTCGACGATCCCGGCCTCGCCAATGCCTATCACATGGAAAGGGACGAGTTCAAGGGAGAGGTACGCCTATCTTTTGAGTGATTGAGATGAGGTTTTCGATGAAAAGAAAGTCGTCGATGCCGCATGTTTCGGCGACTTTTCCCTTGCAGCCCTTTACAAAGCTCTTCCCACTCATAGTATAGTGCTTCTTGTCAGCCGATGGTTTACGGTGTGACAAAACATGTCGCGGGATGGAGCAGTTGGTAGCTCGTCGGGCTCATGAACCCGAAGGTCGAGGTTCAGTCCTCTTCCCGCAACCAACGCAGATGCGGCAAGCCGTCTTGATATATGGGTAGGTGCCCGGGTGGTATACAAAGGGAACAGACTGTAAATCTGTCATCTTCGGATTACGATGGTTCGAATCCATCCCCTGCCCACCACTCATTTTTATCGTGGATGGAGCAGTTGGTAGCCTGTCGGGCTCATAACCCAAGGTCGAGGTTCGATCCTCTTCCGCAACCAATGCAAGTTTGCTGATGGGTGATGACTCATCAGAGAAAGTGAATAGAGTTGAGCGAGCGCCCGACCCGCTTTTCGCAAAGCAGGCCGAGCCTTTATCGTGGCATCAGTGCGCACAGCGCCGCTCGCCAGTCGATCAGTTTACCAGCCTTCAGCGGACTTTGAGGGTTACTGCTAAAAGCTTCTTGCTTAGGATTGAAAGCTCAGGTTCCCAGTGTACACATAGGAGCGGATTGGTCTTTGAGAAGGGAGGACGGCTGAGATCTCTTTTCTTTCATGGACGGAGGAGCGCGTCCAGTGGCGGCGGAGGCTGGCAGGCGTGCCGATGGCGCTGCCTCTCTGGCGCGGCATTTGCCGTCGTGCACGCGACTTTTGGACGAGGGCGGTAGCGCCTTTCGGTCGGATCTATGGCGCAAGTGGCGACGCTTCGCCGCGTTTTGGCGACGCATGCTCTGGCTTTATTTTGCGCGTCAGCCGATCGTCGCCGCGCCTGCGCTCGGCAGCATCACCGTCTCGCCCGTCTACGGCGCCATTTATCCGCCTCGGCGTCGCGCGTGGCAGGAGGCCTGCCGTACGCTTTGGCGGTAGCCAGCGCTCGCGGTCCTTCCGACGGTGATCACACCGCTTCTTTGCCGCATCTCGCGTCGAAGCTGCGTGCGATCGCGAGGCGTACGCGGCGCGCGGCTTGCTCGTCGTCTTTACGGGCCAGATGGGCAAGCCGTCGTCGGTCCGCCGCTGACGGTGACGATGCTCGGCAGCCTTCTGAGCCGGCGGCATCTGTCAGTGCCTGCAGGCCTGGCGGCACGCCCGCCTTTTGGCGATGAGCGCGTGCGGCAGGCGTTCTGGGGCTGCTTTCGGCTGTGGCTGTCTGCGCCTTCAAAGGCTTTCCTCGTTTTCGGCCCGAGGCGCCGTTCCCAAGCGCCTGAGTGGACTTGATCGGACGGCGTTTGCACTTGATTTTTGCGCATCTGCAGAGCTTTCTGGCGCCGTTCTGGGCGCTGCGGCTCTCCTTCTTCGATACGCGCGGTAGCATCGCTGCACTCGGAGAGGTGGAAGAGGCGCATGGATTCGCTGAAAGGCGCATCGCCCTCGCGCTTGCCGCAGGAAATGCTGCTTGTCGCAGCCTCGGCGCGGGTCCTTGCCGCCTGGCGATGAGTCGTGGCGTGCGTGCCATCGGCGCGCGGTCGCCGCTCGCTACGCAGTGCGGCGGCAGCCGTTCTGCTTCCGCGCTGTTCCCTGGAGCCCGTGGCGGCGCCGCTACCCGACTTTTCGGCGATTCGCGCGCCGCCCGATCTCTTTTCCGCTGTTTGCTCTCGTGCGGCCAGTGAGCCACTCGCAGCAGACGTCGGAACACGCCGCCTTCTTCGCACGGCACAAGCTTCCTTGTGACGCCATTGTCCTCTAGTCTTGCTGCAGTGATCAGGCGCAGGGACGATCTCTATGTTTTTGGAGGTCTTTTCGACGACGAAGAAGATCCATCCGGTACTCGCACTTTTCGCGTGCTTTCACGGCTTTATTCGCGTACTATACGCCGTGATTTCTAGGAGGAACTGGCATTGCCTCACGCGTCTGTGTCAGCGTATGAAGTCTGACGGCGCTCGTGCTCGGCACATATTTGCTTTTCTTTCGCTTTCCATCGTGGCGGTCAGATCGCCAGACGCCCGCATGGATCCGCAGGTGGTCGAAGCGGAAATGCACCGTACTGAGCAGGCAGGCAGGACGAAGGAGACGAGACGTTCAGGCGCAGCGCGCAGCAGCCGCGTTTCCGAAGCGCAGCACTGGCGACATCTGAACCTCCCAAGCCTCAGCAAAGCAAAGCCGCCGTGGAAAAATGCTGGCGTTCCGCAGATGGCGCAGCACAGCGGGACGCCATCTGAGCAGCGATGGCGACGCAGCAGTTTGCTATCTGCTGATGAACAACCCGCATCCGGACATCTCCGCTTTCCGCCAGCGCCTGTGTTCTGTATTATTATAAGGAAGGCGCACGCGAGGGCGTGGAGGCCCGATGTGGCGTTTCTGCAGCAGGCGCTGAAGCGAAACGGCTTCTTCCGCGCATAGCGGCCGGTCACGCCCGACGTGCATCACCACTACTGCGGCCCCGCACGACGAGTGCGGAGCAGCCGACAGGGCGCGTACTTTCTCCACGTCGGAACCGGGTGCGCGCATATCCAGGCATCTTTTGGCTCACGCCTCGACGCGCCGTCCTGCCTGCATCGCCCATCCGCGCTACGACCCGTGCGCGTCGACGTACGGCGGCTCGCAATGCTCGGGCAGATGACGGTATCCCACGCGTTGGGCGGCGCCCGCTGCCACATGGCGGTCGCGAGACATCGCGCGGCTTTCCAGCGAGCATCCTGCGCCAGTGAATATACTATCCTTACGGGCATGGAACGCGCGCCTTTCTGCGCGAAAGCCAGTATAGGGAAGCGCTGAGGATCGGATCTGCATGATTAGGCACAAGGGACTGACGCCGCCAGATGTCGCGCGTTTTGTTCAAGGATGCATCAAGTTCACGCCAACCACAGGCATCATCGGCGCCGACGGCGCGGTGCAAGCCGACGCTCTGCGCGTCCTGCGGGCGAGAGCATCGAGCCGCCGCGACGCTCTCGCTGATCACGCCGCGAGCGCCCTGGCCGTGCTCAAGCAGGATCATCTGGGCGCCTCTGGATGAGGCTCGAGGTTTTGGCACGGTCAATAGCGCTCGGTCACGAGCCGTCCTGCCGCGCGCGATGAGAAGCGATGCGTCTCATCAGAAGGAGGATTTCCTGGATGCCGACGGTCAGGAGGGCCCTTGAACTTGAGGCGGAGTTCGCACGACATGAACGCTGATGCAGAGCCGCTGAGGCGAGCGCCTTCTAAACGGCTCCCAGCATCGGAGCCCCGAAGCATCGCAAGACGATGCGGATCTCACGACAAGCAGAAGGCAAGCTGCCTCGCGCAGGCGCTGGCAAGTCCCGATGTACCGTCTCGATGCACCACGCGAAACCGCGACATCGTGTAGCCGACCAACCGGCCTCGAAGCCTTCCCTCGACGACTTCCTGAATACCAGGTCATCGTCGTCGCATGACCGCCACTTCCTCAATCAGGACCACATATCGCTGCGTTTGGACGTGACTTGACCGATCCAGCTCTCTGCGCGCAACACGACTTTCTGCCTGCGTCGAGCCAGCTCGCCCCGCAGATGAGCAGTATGATGCGAACACGTAGCACAGGAGAAGACGTCGAGCTGCAAACCGGCATCCCAGCGACGCCGCGCCACGCTCAGTCGAAGCAGGCGACCCGCGCGCAAGCAGTTTGCCTCGAAAAGATCACGCCTGACGACATTGCCGTCCCTCGCGTCGCTCTCCGTACATCGCCTTCACGCCCCACCGCGAGGCGTCTGACCAGCTGCTGCAGGGTCAGTCGCCTGATCGAAGACGACCGACGGCGGCGAAGGTGCTGAACAACGGAGCTTTCACGCCCAAGAAGGTACGAGCGTCGCCTTCGTCGGTCCGCTGACTCCGTGGGTGCACGGGCGCCTTTCGCGCTCTTTGACGCGCTAGAGGCGGATGCGGCACGTTCCACCGGGGCGCTGTCGACGCAGGCGCACTGCCGAAGGACAACAACGAATCTGACGACGTCGACCTGAACCTGTCGACTCGCTGCGCTAGTATTCGCGCGACCCGGACGAGCCGTCGTGCGCGCGGCTTTGGGAGCGCATGCCTTCGGGCGAGAGGAGAGCCAGAAGAAGGCCAAGGTCATCTCGGCGGCGAGCGCGTGCGCGCTGCATGTTATGTCGCGCAGCGATGCTTTCGCGCGTATGATGCTGCTTCGACGTGAGCCGACAAAACCACTCGACTTGAGCCCATCACGGTATCATTGAACGACGGACCGATCGCCCTTTCGCACGGCAGCTTTTGCCTCGCACGACCACGCAGCTCTGTCGAGACGATCGCGAACCGCATCATCGGCATCACGCCTGCGGGCGCTCGTCACCGCGTGACGACAGACGAACTCGGAAATGACGGTGCGCCAGGCAGCCTGGAAGCAAAAGTCGGCAAAAGCGAGCTGCGACAGGACGCGCGCCGTCCGCGGCGATGAGGGCTCTTCCGAGTGCGGGATATCGTTCTGCGCGCTTTTCGCGGCGTGGCGCAAGGAGTGATCAAGGTCTGGCGGGCGCGCGTCTGCGCGATGGTGGAAGTCCTGCGTGCGCGCGACATCGCATGCATAACGCCTGAGAAGCCGCGGCTGATCTTTGAAGATCTCGGCCTGACCTTTGTGAAGCCTGGGCAGACCGCGAGCATGCGCTGCCCGATTTCCGCCGCAGGAATACCGCGGAGGAACCATCCAGCCGTCGCAGACGGAGGCGAACTGCCGTCTCCGTCATTGAGAAGGCTCAGCGAGTGAGTACCAGCGTCGTTGACGCGCATCTTTCCGCCTCCGGATTGACGAGGAGCGTCTGGCCGGTTTCTAGCGCTGATTGCGAGGTGCATCGCGCCGTGCTCCTGAACGGTGGAGAAGGTCGTCATGCAAGCGCAGTGACCGGCAAAGCATGCCGCGCGGTGAGCAAGGACATCGTGCCTTTGAAGCGCGCGCAGGCATCTCGAAGATCCCCGCCTGCAGCAGGATGTCGGATTTCTACATGGTGTCTCGATGTTTGCCAGCGATCGCCAACAGGAGATGGATTGCACGCCGCGCATGCAGAACCACATCGAGGAGCTCCATGCGCGAATCAGGGATGCCGACTTCGTAAGCTGGTCCTAGGTGGTTCATCGCCATCTGACGACGCAGCCGTGCGCCGCCGCGGAGTACGTCGACGGCATAGATTGACGATGTGAGCGGACTCAAGGCGGCGGGCATCGACGCCTGGCGCATCGGCGAGCGTGCTCAAGAATTACGCCGGCCAGATCGCCGAGGATGGCTACTCTACGCCGCTGACCCGCATCCGAACATCTGCGCGCGGCGGCAGCATCAGCCTGGCCTGACTCGGCATGATGGGCGTTTGTCGAATACGCGATCAGCGCGCAACCGCAAGGCGACATCTCCTGCGCCTGGCGCAGCATGACGTCTTCGGTATTGAAGGCGGCAGGTGCTCTCGCTCGGCGTGCCGCAGAGCGCCACTCGACCATGCGCGTCATCAAGACATCGACGCGCTCATCGCGCAGTACGGCGATCTCGATTTCCGCCCGCCGCGACGTGCATACACTCGCGCCAGACGGCGAAACTGCGCTGCGCTCCCCATCACATCGCAGATCGCGCCGGGCATCAGACATGTCTGCCGCGGCGTCATGACGATCGAAGGCGCCGCGCGCCTCGTATGCGCCTTGAGGTCGCTTGCTGACCGACTCCGCGCAGTGCAGGCGGAACTGAGCTGCGGGCGGGATTCAACTGGCGGAGGAAGCTGGCAAGGCGAAGCGCTGAGGGCTGCATCCTCTGCGCAACCAGTCCCTGCAGCTTTTCCGAGTGATCTCGGACATCCCGAAGATGACGCTGAGCGGGCAGATGGCCAGTCAACCTTTGAGCTCGACGGGCGCCGGATGAGTCATGCTCGCGAGGCCCAACAAGACGATCACCGCTCATCCATTGGTCGTCTCTCTGAGTGCGGCGCTTCTCCTCGTCTGCACATCGATTTCGCACGATTTGCGGATGACGCCAAGCACCGCGGAGACACCGTTTCCTGCGACTCGCCATCCATGGCGATCGTGCCTTCGGCGCGGCTCTCCTGTGGGAGCATTGCGCGGTCATTGACGAGGCTGCCGCTGATTGGGGAAAATGCGCGAAATGCGCGTTTCTTTCGGCTAACCGTAGTTGAAGAGTAGTGATAGGAGGGATTCTGCGCGGTGGGATCAGGTACTGGCGGTCAGCGCAGATACGAAGAGCTGAAGACGAGATATCCGGCGGTGAAGCTTCACGGTCAGTGGGCATGTGCTCGCACGAACAAGATCGACCGCGACATCGAGCGGCGATGCCCGCGACGCCTCATCTCAAGTCGGCGTCGCGCCGCGAAAGTGCGAGATTTGAAGGTTTACGCAGTGCAGTGCTTTTCGACACGCTGGAGCCGAGATCGAGTACCCGTTTGCTGCGCCGGTACGGGCGCTCTTGCCCGTCGATACGGGACAAAGCCGCAGAGTGAGATTCGCCACATCTTACCTAGGCGGCGCTTACTCGCTGCGCCCTGACCTTCATGGAGGAGCAATGCGCTAAGGCGCTGGCATGGTATATGACGGGAGTTGATCTGATCTGGCAAAAAAGAAATCATCACGGAAATGCGCTGAAAGGGATCGGCCCGTACTGCAGGGAGTCCGCATGTCATGGACACGATTTGCCTCGGGGCAGATCCACTGATCCTCACCGAGAACTGTCAGGTGGTATTGTTGAGTGACCTGAGCGCGTACTGGAAAACCTTAAGGCTGTTCCCGAAGCCGATGAATGCTCTCTCTGGAAGATGCCATCAAGACGATGGCCTATCTGAAGGATATCGAGGACTCGCGGCGATGAATACGGTGTACGCCGCGAAGTATTTCATGAATTGCCCGCCTGCACGCGTCTGCGTCGAGTGGCGCGGCCGCCGGGCGACGCGCCATTACTCGACTGCGCCGCTTCCGGAAGGCAGAATTATTCCTATTGATAAGTCAAGTTGCAATAAATGCTCGCTGAATCTTCTGATTCAGCGGCTTGTTTTGGCGATATATCAGTTCGGATCCTGTGTAGATCAGATGGCACGCCTGATTCTTGCCTGAGCGCAGGTAAGCGTGTGCAGATGCTGATATGCTTCGTCTCGGTTGTTCATAATCGCGCGTACACGCTGAATATTCGGCTTCCACTTGCGCTCTGTCTCTAAAATGGAATGGCTGATATCTGCGCGACATCCTGCCTTTGCACAGATTTCGTAAACACTCTGCTATGGGGTACACTTTCGCGAGGTAGTTAGAATCTCTGGATATACCAGGCATCGCCATCTTGACGTATCTTTCCGCTATTTCATGTCGAGATAACCCTCCGCATAGCACCACTATGCGTCCGGTTCGCCTCCTTGATCGAACGAAAAATTGCGCTAACCTGACGGACTTTCATTTTATCAGTGCTTCCAATCTCAAGCTATAGACAACAAAGGTATTTTAGCACAAAGTGCAGGGAAGCGTGTCGGTCTGCAGATCTACGGATAATTGGCGCGGAGGCAGTTTTACCTGCAGCGCCTTGAGATTCTTGAGGCTCAGGAGTAGGCACCAGTTCTGCGCCCTCGCAGTGGTCAGAACTGCAGGCGCGGGCGGTTGACGGCGAGATGGGGGGCGCTTGATGCGCTTACATTTACAGACCGGAAAAATAGGTTCCACCAGCGTTCACAGTCGGCGGACAAGTCCTTTGGGGGTCTGGAAATATCGCGAGGCCTTTTCGCAGCTGATTTGCTGCCTGGGCGCCTTTGACGTACCAATCGAGGGATGCCTCGGAGTCAGCTCTTCCCAGCGCCTGACGAAGGCAACGCGAACAGATAGTCGTGGTACGGATAGAGCAGCAGTGATCGCCCTTGTTCGCCGACGTTCTGCGCATCGGAGCGTCTGGCGCCTGGGTATTGATGTCGATCAGCCGCCTGGGTGTACAACTTCTCTCGCGCTTAAGATATGCCTGCCCGCGAAGTGCAAGATCGCAGACCTGATGCTCCAAAGGTCGGCGAGGGCGGGCGGAGTAAAGCCCGCCTGGTCGCCGTAGAGCGTCGGTAGCCGACGGTCGTCCTGGCCTCTGCTCAGCAGATGAGAAGCCGCCGCCGAAGGCTGCGGCGAGGGCGGCGAGGATGTTTTGAGCTGCGGTCACGCCCGATGTTCCCGGCGAGAAAGGAGGAGACGGCAAGCGCCCTTTCTCCTCCTGCCTCAGAAGCCTGATGGGTGCTGCCGCAATCTGCTCCATCGTGCCGTACGGACTCTTCGATGGGGAAATGGCATAATATAGCTGAGGCTTTCGCGAGCGCGTGAGATCCTCTGTCGTCTCGAGTTGAAGCGGCCCGCGTGTTGACGAGCAGGATGCTCTTCTGCGCCGAGATTGCCTGGTATAGAGTGCAGCGCGACGGCGGAGCCGATGCGCGCCTGAGGCGCTGGATGACACCTTCTTTCTATGCTGATGCTAACAGAAACTTGACGCCGTAGAAAGCGCTTGTAAATCTGGGCGATTTCTGGCTCCTTTTCGTGCGGGCAGGAAGGAGGTGCGATTCTCGGATGCCGATATAGTGCAGCCTTTCCTCGTGGTGGGGATGGAGCGGCGGTGATGGCAAGCCTCCAGGCTGTAAATTGCGCCTGCGCCGAAGGTAGATGGTTTTGCTGCTGTTCTGCAAGCCGATGTTGTTGATGATGAGCGGCGTCCCTGCCGCTCGGCTGCGCAGGGTGAGAGGTGCCGGCGCTTCGTTCTCATGGAGCGTATAGGGCGAAGAGGAAAATGCCGATGAAGTCCAGATCCCTCGTATTCTTCGAGTAGTTTCACTGGTGTTGTCTCGTAATTGCTCGCTCCAGTTGCCGGTTCCTCACACAATAGGCAGCTGATCTCCAGCAAGGCCCGCCGTGAATCTTCAGCGAGACGGGAGAAATCAGGCTTCATGTCGTGCCCAGCTCAAAGAGCTTCTGCACAAGAAGTGGCGTGCCGCCGAACTCCTGATAGTTCGCAGAGCGTCTTTGATGACGAAGGGTAGTACTGCCTCGACAGCAGGAGCTCTTCTGCTGGCGATGAAGCAGGCGCGTACTTGCGCGGCCGCCGTCATTGTTTTCTTCGTCCAATCGACGGCGACGCTGCTGAAGATGACGGCGATGTGCGAGGTGGCGATGATATCGGCGGCGCATCTGTCGCGCAGGAAGGCGTCCTGCCCTGCATCGCTGAGCAGATACGGGAATCGCGTCCGGGGAAGATGACGATGTCGGCATTGATTCGCTTTCGCTCTTCAATCCGGCAGGCGTTCGCGGTATTAGCGCCAGCCGTCTGGGCCAGTCATCTGTGCGGACGCGATTTTCGCAAGGGAAGCACCCTTCCGCGTTGGGACTTTGCATCAGGCGCTGGCTTCGATTTCAACGATGACGCTGTACCCAGAGAAGTAGGCAGACGGCGGCCTGTATTCCACCCTGTACCGTACGATAAGGAGCGCTCAGAAGCCCGCCAGCATCTGAGCGTTCCAGACCTGCCGTTTGCGCACATTTGATGGGATTGTTTTGCGTCGATGATCTCCTGATAAGCGCCGGTGCTAGCCGCGATGAGGCCTACGGGCGTTTTCGCCGCAGACAAGTGTCGAGGGGGGGCTGGGGATGGCGGTGCCTGTCTCCATATCGTACAAGATCAGGGCGAGTGCATCGGCGGCGCTCTCCAAAGCTTCAGGCTGATTACCAGCGGTGAAGCAGTTCTGGGCTACCGGGAAGGCTGCACAGGACCTGTTCTTCCTCATCCTAGCGGAAAGATTGCAGGAAAAGGCATTTGCTCATGTCGCAAGCCTCCCGTCAAAAGTGTGCTCAAGCGTATTCTCATCATGGCTGCTGGACCCCAGCTGTTTCCAAAATTTTCTGCACCGTTCCAGTCGGAATCTCCCAGCGCAAACGACGAACATACGCGCCCGTGATCGACTAATATTTATCGTGCCCACGCCATGTCTGACCATCGTGCAAGTGCTGATTTTGAGGATTCTCAAAAGCCCACATGATCGACTCTCTTTGATAAGTCTATCATATACCTTTGTGCTCTAACGTCAATAATGATACACATAGAAGGTGTATTTTCTCCGCTGATGCGCTTCTTTTGCTTCTGGCCAGTGGAGTCTTTGAACTCATGGTGAATAGAATCTGCATCCGCCAGCTTTTGCCTGAGATTGCGGATGCAGTAAACGGTGAGCGAAGGGGCAGAAGAAGACGAATGCGGCGCGACTTGACGGCCGTCGATTTCAGCGAGCTGCGGGAGCTCGTCGACTTGACGATTCCCAGCGCCGTCCATGCGGCTGAGATGCTCCATATGCCTGTGGGATAGGTGTTCATGACGCCCGTCGCCCGGCACGTGGACAAGGTGGCGCGCCGCCGCTGGTGCATTCCGCGCGTGGGCGGGAGCTTGATCTCAAGGCTCGCTAAGCCGTCCGCAGAGCAAGAAGGCGGAGATGGTATCCTGGCGAAGTGCTCGCGCTCGGTTATTGAAGCGCGGCGGTCGTCGCGCTTGGCGCAAGAAGGAGGTCTTGTGTTCCTGACGCTTCTGGCGAAAGCGTGACAAGATTAAGGCAATAAGCGGGCAGGCGCGGCGAATAGATCGTGCTCGCGCCCGCTGATTTGGAGAGCGTGCTGTCCATGCGACGACGGCGCAGCTGACGCGCTGAGAAGGGTACAGCTGAAGTGGAGAGAGATGAAATGGAGTGGGCAACCAGCTACAGCAGCATGAGGGGAAGGCGGGCAGTCGCGTCGGCGAAGGCAATCATTCAGGGTTTTAAGGCGGACGGCGGGCTTTTCAAAATGGAGGAGATTCCCTGCGGTCGATCGGACTTACTGCAGGATGGGTGCAGCTTCAGGAGGAGCGGTGGTACTTACCCTGGGACTTTCCTTATGGATTACATTTATGGAGGAGCTTGCGGGCTGTACCGTACGCGCTTACGGGGCAGTTTGATGACGTATACTGCGCCTGCACGCGCCCGGCGAGTTCCCTGTATTGGAGCTCTGTACGGGCCGATGAGTGCGTCTTTGCTGACATGGTATGCAGCTTTGCTGCAGCTGTAGACGGCGCCAAGAAGATGGGTGAGATGCTGAGACTGATTCTGCTGGGCGTCGGGCGACATGGGTAAAGGCGGCGCCTGAAGGTTTTATGATGTCGATCAGATCAAGATCTCGTGTTCCCCATCTGACGGGCGGCGTGTCAAGATCCAGACCGTGAGGTGCAATGTGAAGGCGCAAATGTCCGGAAGCGTCGCGGTCAAGGGGAATTTTTGATGATAGCAGAACGGCGTCAAGGAGATTTCGCAACAAGGCCTTTGAGAGAAGTGCCCGCTGGGGAAACGCTGTCGTCTTCGGCAAATTCGATTAACTGGGGTAGGCCCGCAGCTGCAGATCGTCTACTACTTCAGCGCTCGCGCTGATCTCTGGAAAAGGATGATGTAAAGGGCGTTTCGTCGATTTCTTGAGTGCTGACGGGCACCTTCGGCGATATTCTGGTGGATATTATGCCAAGCAGCCGGGCCTTACCGCGAAACTGATCTTGGTGCGTCGAACAGCAACAATGTGCTGACGGATTTCCTGCAGATGGGCGTTTATGACAAAAAGCGCGATTTTTATAAGATGATCTCGCCGTCCATATGGACATCTTTGATTTCGAGCAATCTTGAGCGTCTGTTCACGCGAGATGCAAGGATGCGGTACTGGTCAGGGGCTGATGGAGGAGCTACGCAAAGGGCAGGTGGCCGAGGTCGGCGACCGTGCTGTAGAATCTTAAAGAGACGTTTTGGCGGCTGCCGATGACGTGGCGATGAAGGAGATGATTCGCGAAGTCTACGAAAAGGAGCATTATGTGCCTGATACGCATTCGGCTGTCGCATCGCGGCACAGGGCGGCAAGAAGTTGAGATGGGCGAGCGCCCGCCTGTTGCCGTCTGACGGCAAGCCCGTACAAGTTCAACGAAAGCGTCTTGACGCGCTTTGGGGCAGAGTTTGCGGGCCTGATGACCTGCGCAGCCTGATGTTTTCCGCTCTTTGAATGAAAGCCTGATTCCACAGGGACGGTACTGCTGAAAACGGCTGAGATCCTGCACGCGCAAAAGTAGAAGACAGATGCATGGCAGCGGAAGACCTTTAGATGAAATAAGACTTTCGAAGGAATTTAAGGGAATTCTATAAATAAAATTGAAAACAAGCAGGGATTTCCTTTGTAGAGAGAGGAAAGAAAGAGTGGAAGCTTATAACTCAACTTTTATGAAAGAGTAGAGAACATGGCAAACTTGATCTGATAAAAGTACGGGATTACTGGCGTGAAGGAAATCGTCCATAATCCGTCCTATGTAGTTTTTCGAAGAAGATGAAGGCTGGACTTACGGACTGAGGAAGGGAAAGCTTCACGAGCTTGATGTGGAATGCCGCGACGGGCGTCTTTACGCCGTTCGCCGAAGGATAAGTTCATCGTCATGGATGAGAACTCCAAGGCGATATTGGTCTGGTGGACCTCGACGCCCATCCGAACGACAAACTAATCCGGGCAAGTCAGAGATGGAAGAACCCAAAGAAGACTGGTGAAAAAAGGAGCCTGATTGCTGCCCCTTCGTCGTCGATGCTTCTGCGGTGCGAACAAGAATACGCGTAGCGGCTGTGCGGATTTATCGTCGAGGTCGTATGGCAGGCGCATTTCGTCAGCACATGTTCATCCTGCCTCGAAGGAGGGAGAGCTATAGTCTCGAGCCGGATTTCGCCGCCCAATGCGTCAGCAAGGCTGAGGAAACTGGCAAGGAGCTCGACTTCCATTCGACGGTGGTCGCTCTCTAATATCACGAGCCAAAGAGCAGGCCAACACACATGTGGTACGGCGGCGATGAAGAAGCGGCATGTTCGATGATGAACTACTACCTGCCGCTGAAGCAAGTATCGCCATGCACCGCTCGGCCAATATGATCTCTGAGGCAAGAAATACGGCGATCTCTTCGGCTCGGGTACGGGAAAGACGACGCCTGACTGACCCGAAGCGCCCCTTGATCGGCGAGGGACGGCGCGGCTTGGACGATAACGGGGGTCTTCCAACTTGAGGGCGGCTGCTACGCGAAGGTCATCAACCCTGATAAGGATCTTGAGCCGGACATCTGCTAACGCTTACATCTGCCGTGACGCCGCCTCCGAGAACAAGGCCACGGTCGACGAGAACGGCAAGGCTGATTTTGCTGATAAGTCCGTGACGGAGAATACGCGTTCCCCATCCGATCGACCAAGCATCAAAGAACATCGTGCGGTCCGATTTCTCTGCGCTCCAGCCAAAGAGGTCATCTCCTTTCGGCGGACGCCTCGGCGCTGCCGCCCTGCGATCCTGACGCCGGAGCAGATGGAGCATTACTTCCTCCGGGCTTCACGGCGGCGTTTCGGCGCAATGGAGCGCATCACGGAGCCGACGCCGACGTTCCCGGTATTTCGGTCAGCGTTCCCCGAACCGCCGCCGACGAAGTATTACGCACAGGAGCCTGTCAAGAGGGTGCGCCAGAGCGACGCCAAGGCATATCTCGTGAACACGGATGAACGGCA